>Ga0222420_100040_pt1 | contig 366394 bp, 354 predicted proteins | sample 3A2ome_FD_182470 | JGI IMG/M metagenome (GOLD analysis project Ga0222420, IMG submission 182470) | Enriched microbial communities from leaf-cutter ant dump, University of Wisconsin, Madison, United States - 3A200A (version 2) | ecosystem: Environmental > Terrestrial > Nest > Insects nest > Nest... | reverse complement strand
CTGCTCGCCGTTGACCTGGGCGCGCTCCAGCGCCGCCTTGATGGCGATGCTGCCCAGCTCCGTGGCCGGCACCTTGGCCAGCGAGCCGCCGAACTTGCCCACGGCCGTGCGGGCGGCAGAAACAATGACGATGTCTTCCATGATGCGCTCCAGAGTCAGTCGGTTGAGTCAGTCGAGAAAAGTCGTCAGGCCTTGGCCTTGACGTAGCGGCCGGGTGCGGGCTCGATGGCCTTGTAGGCCGTGCCCTTGCCGTAGGCCCGCGGGGCCGGGATCTGCTTGCCCGCGTGGGTCTTGAGCCAGGCGTCCCAGTCGGTCCACCAGCTGCCGGGGTGTTCGGTCGCGCCCTTGAGCCATCCGGCGTGCGTGGGCGGGAACTTGCCGTCCTCGCGCAGCCAGTGGCTGCGCTTCTTCTTCTCGGGCGGGTTGATCACGCCGGCGATGTGGCCCGAGGCGCCCATGACGAAGCGCTTCTTGCCCGAGAGGATCTGCGTGGAGGCGTAGGCGCCGCCGATGGGCACGATGTGGTCCTCGCGCGAGCCGTAGATGTAGACCGGCGCCTCGATGGCCGACAGGTCCACCGGCTCGCCGCACACGGTGACGGCGTGGCTGTCGGCCAGCTTGTCTTCCAGGTAGGTGTTGCGCAGGTACCAGCAGTACATCGGCCCCGGCAGGTTGGTGGCGTCGCTGTTCCAGTAGAGCAGGTCGAAGGGCGGCGGCGTCTCGCCCTTGAGGTAGTTGCCCACCACGTAGTTCCACACCAGGTCGTTGGGCCGCAGGAAGCTGAAGGTGGTGGCCAGGTCGCCGCCCGGCAGCAGGCCGCCCTTGCCCATCTGCATCTCGCGGAACTGCACGAAGGCCTCGTCGATGAAGATGTCGAGGATGCCGGTGTCCTGGAAGCGCAGCAGCGTGGTCAGCAGCGTGACGGACGACGCCGGATGCTCGCCGCGCGCCGCCAGCACCGCCAGCGCGGTCGACAGGATGGTGCCGCCGACGCAGAAGCCCAGGGTGTTGATCTGGCCGCCGCGCCTGTCCTGGCCGGTGATCTCCTGCACGGCGTGGATGGCGCGGATGGCCGCGTTCTCGATGTAGTCGTCCCAGGTCACGTCCGACATCGAGGCGTCGGGGTTGCGCCAACTCACGACGAAGGTGCGGTGGCCCTGCGCCACGGCATGGCGGATCAGCGAGTTCTCGGGCTGCAGGTCGAGGATGTAGAACTTGTTGATGCACGGCGGCACCAGCAGCAGCGGGCGCTCGTGGATCTTGGCCGTCAGCGGCTTGTACTCGAGCAGCTGGAACAGCTCGTTCTCGAACACCACCGCGCCCTCGGTGGTGGCCACGTTTCGGCCGACCTCGAAGGCGCTCTCGTCGGTCATGCTGACGTGGCCCTGGCGCACGTCCTGCACCAGGTTCTGGATGCCGCGCGCGATGCTCTCGCCCTGGGAGTCGAGCGCCTTCTTCAGCGCGTCGGGGTTGAAGGCCATGTAGTTGCTCGGCGCCGAGGCGGCCATCCACTGCTCGACCGCGAAGCGCAGGCGCGCCTGCGTCTTGGGGTCGGCGTCCACGGCCTCGGCCATGGCCATCAGCGTGCGGGCGTTGAGGAGGTAGACCGCGGCCGAGAAGGCCGAGACGGGGTTCTTGTGCCAGGCTTCGCCGGCGAAACGCTTGTCGCCGGGCTGCACGCTCATGCCCTGGCGCCACAGGTCGCTCGCCTCCTCGACGTATTCGCGCTGGATGGCCTGGAGCTTGTCGGGCGAGAAGGAGAATTTCGGCACCTGCCAGTTCGAGCCGCCGCCGAAGGCGCCCCCCTGCCCCAGTTCGCCGAAGGAGGACAGGGCCTTCTTCCAGCTGTCGTCGACGGCCTTCTGGAACGACGCGAACATGTCGCCTGCCGTTGTCGGGTTCTGTTGCATGGGTGTCTCCTGGGTCCTCGCCTGCCGGCACGCGGGTTTGAGTATCCTGCATTTCTTCACGCCCTCCGCAAGCCCGAGCGTCACAAGCCGTTATCGAAAACCCATGTTCATTCACCTCGTCGTCATCGCCTGGCTGTATGTCGCCGTGATGATGGCGGTGGCCGAGGCCAGCAGCCCGGTGGGCTCCGTGCTCGGCGCCGTCATCACCTTCGTGCTCTACGGGCTGCTGCCCGTCGGGATCGTGGTCTACCTGCTGGCGACGCCGGCCCGCAAGAAGGCGCGGCGCCTGCGCGAGGCGGCCGAGGAGGAAGCGGCGGCGCGCCGGGCGGCCGCGCCAGTCGGCTCAGGCGCGCCAGACCAGGGCGGCCATCCGCCCGCTGGCGGCCCCGTCCCGCCGGTACGAGAAGAACCTTGAGGGGTTGCCGACAGTGCACCAGGCGGCGCTGCCGTCGTTGCCGTGCACGCCGTGCACGCCCAGGGCCGCCAGCCGCTGCCGCGCCAGCGCCGGCAGGTCGGCCAGCCACTTGCCCTCGCGGGCGCCGGGGCGGAAGCAGGCCGCCGCGCCGGGCGCATGCGCCTCGAAGGCGGCCTTGACCTCGGGGCCCACCTCGAACACCTGCGGGCCGATGCAGGGCCCGAGCCAGGCCATCAGCGTGGATGCGGGTTCGGCGAAGGCCGCGGCCGTGCGCTCGAGCACGCCGCCGGCCAGGCCGCGCCAGCCGCAGTGCGCCGCGGCCACCTGTGCGCCGGCCGCGTCGCACAGCAGCACCGGCATGCAGTCGGCCACCATGACGGCGCACGCGACGCCCGTTTCACCGGTGATGCAGGCATCGGCCTCCTGCCCTTCCGGGCTGCCCGCATCCAGCCCGATGCAGCGCGTGCCGTGCACCTGCGAGAGCCAGGCGAGATGAGCCCCGTCCGCGGCCTCGCGCACCCGGCCGCGATTGACCGCCACGCGCTCCGGCGCATCGCCCGACTTCAGGCCCAGGTTCAGGCTCTCGTAGGCCCCGGTGGAGACGCCGCCGGCCCGCGTGGTGCAGAAGGCCCGCACGCCCGCCGGCGCCGGCCAGTCCGGCACCAGCCAGCCGGCCTGCGGCTCCGCGTGCTCAGGCTTCCGCATCAGGGCATTGCGAGGGCTGGGCGCGCTGGAAGGCGTCGAGCTTCATGCAGGCGTCGAAAGCCGCCATGGTGCGCGGCAGGCCGCTGAAGTCGCAGTCGAAGCGCTTGCCGTTGAAGATCTGCGGCACCAGGCAGCAGTCCGCCAGCGTGGGCGTGTCGCCATAGCAGTAGGTGCCGGCCGGATGCTGCGCCAGCTGGCGCTCGAAGGCGACCAGTCCTTCGCGCACCCAGTGCCGGTACCACGCGTTCTTGGCGTCCTCGGGCAGCTTGAGCTCGTGCACCAGGTACTTGAGTACGCGCAGGTTGTTGAGGGGGTGGATCTCGCAGGCGATCGACTGGGCCAGGGCGCGCACATGGGCGCGGCCCACCGGGTCGCCGGGCAGCAGCGGCGGCTCGGGCTGGATCTCGTCCAGGTACTCGATGATGGCCATCGACTGCGTGAAGTGCGAGCCGTCGTCGTCCAGCAGGGGCACCAGCTGGTCGGGCGAAAGCTGTGCGAAGGGGCCGGTCTTGTGGTCGCCGCGGGCGATGTGGACCGGGACGTACTCGTAGCCCATGCCCTTGAGGTGCAGCGCGATGCGCACGCGGAAGGAGGCGGAGGAACGGAAGTAGTTGTACAGCTTCATCATGCGGCCGAGGATACGCGCCGCGGCCGCGTCTGGCACACTGCCGCTTTCCCGCCTTTCCCCTTCTCCCTCCCGAGAGCACCCCATGGCATCCGACCACGTCTTCAGCCCGGCACCGGTGGTGTCGGTTCCGGTCGCGGGCAGCAGCGCCCGCTTTCCCGTCCACCGCATCTACTGCGTGGGCCGCAACTACGAGGAACACGCCAAGGAGATGGGCTTCACCGGCCGCGAGCCGCCCTTCTTCTTCATGAAACCCGCCGATGCGCTGGTGGTGGTCGACGCCGGGCAGGCGGGCCGCATCGCCTACCCGAGCCTGACGAAGAACCTGCACCACGAGATCGAGCTGGTGGTCGCCATCGGCACCGGCGGCAGGAACATCAAGGCGGCCGACGCGCACAAGCACATCTTCGGCTATGCGGCCGGCCTGGACATGACGCGCCGCGACCTGCAGAACGACATGAAGAAGCAGGGCCGCCCCTGGGACATCGGCAAGAGCTTCGAGCAGAGCGCGCCCATCGGCCCGATCGTGCCCGCCGCCGAGGCCGGCGACATCGAGCACGCCGCCATCTGGCTCAAGGTCAACGGTGCCGACCGCCAGAAGAGCGATGTGAGCAAGCTGATCTGGAACATCGCCGAGACCATCGAGCACCTGTCGGCCGCCTGGGACCTGCAGCCCGGCGACCTGATCTACACCGGAACGCCCGAGGGCGTCGCCGCGGTGGTGCCGGGCGACACGATGGAAGGCGGCGTGGCCGGCCTGCCCCCGCTGACCGTGCAGGTCGCTGCTGCCGCCTGAGGCGCCCCCGGCCCATGTTCACCCGGATTCCGATCAAGCACTGCAAGAACTGCGGCACCGCCGTCGTCTACCGGGTGCCGGACGACGGCGACATCAAGGAGCGCGCCGTCTGCCCGGCCTGCAGCACCATCCACTACGAGAACCCGCTCAACGTGGTGGGCACCATCCCCGTGCTGGGCGACAAGGTGCTGCTGTGCAAGCGCAACATCGAGCCGCGCTGGGGCAAGTGGACGCTGCCGGCCGGCTTCATGGAGCTGGGCGAGACCACCGCCGAGGGCGCCGCGCGCGAGACCGACGAGGAAGCCGGCGCGCAGTACGAGATGGGCGAGCTCTTCGCGGTGATGAACGTCGTGCGCGTCGGCCAGGTGCATCTCTTCTACCGCGCCCGGCTGCTGTCCGACATCTTCGCGCCCGGCCACGAGACGATCGAGGCGCGCCTCTTCGCCGAGGAGGACATCCCCTGGGACGAGATCGCCTTCCGCACCGTGCGCGAGGCGCTGCAGCGCTTCTTCGAGGACCGGCGCGCGGGCCAGTACCGCGTGCACACGGTCGACATCCAGTAGCGGACGGCCGGTCGCCGCCGCCGGCGGCCCGGCCCTCCATCGCCTCACGGACCCGTGCCATGCCGCCCATCAACAAACGCTTCTTCCTGCCCGCGCTGCTGGCCGTCGCGGCCTGCGGCGGATCGGCCGAGCCGGTGGGCGAGGTCGACACCGCCTTCAAGCTGATCGGGCCGGACCACAAGATCGTCGTCGAGGCCTACGACGACCCGCACGTCGCCGGCGTGACCTGCTATGTCTCGCGCGCCCGCACCGGCGGCCTGTCCGGCGCCTTCGGCCTGGCCGAGGACAAGGCCGAGGCCTCCATCGCCTGCCGCCAGGTCGGGCCCATCGCCTTCACCCAGCCGCTGCCCAAGCGCGAGGAGGTGTACGCCGAGCGCCAGTCGATCCTCTTCAAGCGGCTGCGCGTGGTGCGCATGGTGGACGCCAGGCGCAACACGCTGGTCTACCTCACCTATTCCGACAAGCTCATCGACGGCTCGCCGCAGAACGCGGTGACGGCCGTGCCGGTGGACCGCGCCACGCCGATCCCCCTGAAGTGACGGCCATGGCGCACGGCGGGCCGCACTGCCCCTCATGACCTCCTCCCGCACGGCACCCCAGGCCTCGAGCACCAACGCCGTCCTGTCGATGTACCGGGCGCTGTGGCGCCATGCCGAGGGCGTGCGCGGCGCGCTGCTGGGCGCCGCGGCGCTGCTGGGCGGCTCGCAGCTGGTGCGGCTGACCCTGCCCTGGCTCGCCGGCCAGGCCATCAACGCGCTGCAGCGCGGCCAGATCGGCGGCGCCGGCCGCTGGATCGCGGCGCTGATGGGCGTGTACCTCCTGTCCTGGCTGCTGCACGGCCCGGGGCGCGTGCTGGAGCGCAACGTCGGCGTGCACGTGCGCGAGCGCCTGGCCGACCAGCTCTACGCGCGCATCACCGCCGCGCCGCTGGCCTGGCGCGACGGCCACCATTCCGGCGAGCTGCAGCACCGCGTCCACCAGGCCAGCCGCGCGCTGTCGGATTTCGCGCAGAACCAGTTCGTCTACGTGCAGAGCGCGCTGAGCTTCATCGGCCCGCTGGTGGCGCTGACGCTGCTCTCGCACACCAGCGGCCTGATCGCGCTGGTGGGCTACGTGCTCATCGCGCTGGTGATCCTGCGCTTCGACCGCGCGCTGATGGTGCTGGCGCGGCAGGAGAACGACGCCGACCGGCGCTACGCCGCCGCGCTGCTCGACTTCGTCGGCAACGCCTCCACCGTGATCGGCCTGCGGCTGCAGGCCGCCTCGCGCCGGCTGCTCGGCCGGCGCATGGCGGCGGTGTCGGCGCCGCTGAAGCGCTCGGCCCTGGTCAACGAGGGCAAGTGGTTCGCCGTCGACCTGCTCGGCCTGGGCCTGACCTGGGCGCTGGTGGTGATCTACGTGTGGCAGGCCACGCGCACGGGCGGCGGCGCGACCACCGTCATGCTCGGCACCGTCTTCATGATCTACCAGTACGCGCAGCAGGCCGCCTCGGTGGTCAGCTCCATGGCCGCCAACTTCCAGAACTTCGCGCGCATGCACACCGACTACGGCAGCGCCGAGCCCCTGTGGGCCACGCCCGGCGACCCGGCCGCCCCCGTGCCGGCCGTCGATCCGCAGGCCGCCTGGCACACGCTGCGCCTGCAGGGCGTGAACTGGGGCTACGCCGACAGCAGCCGCGGCGGCGGCCTGCACGAGCTGCACCTCGGCCTGCGCCGCGGCGCGCGCGTGGCCCTGGTCGGCCCCAGCGGCGGCGGCAAGAGCACGCTGCTGCGCACGCTGGCCGGCCTGTACGTGCCGCAGCAGGGCGCGCTGCTGCTGGACGGCCAACCCCGTCCCTGGGAAACGCTGCGCCGCATCGCCACCCTCATCCCGCAGGAGGCCGAGGTCTTCGAGGCCAGCGTGCAGGAGAACCTGGACTTCGGCGAACCCTGCGAGCCGCCCGAGGTGCAGGCCGCCCTGCACGCCAGCGCCTTCGACGACGTGCTGGCCCGCCTGCCCGACGGCCTGGCCAGCCCGCTGACCGAGCGCGGCTTCAACCTCTCCGGCGGCCAGCGCCAGCGCCTGGCCCTGGCGCGTGGTGCGCTGGCGGCGCGCGGCAGCTCGCTGCTGCTGCTCGACGAGCCCACCAGCGCACTCGACCCGGCCACCGAGGCCCGCGTGCTGGAGCGCATGGCGCAGGCCTTCCCGCAGGCCTGCCTCGTCGCATCCATCCACCGCCTCGGCCTGCTCGACCGCTTCGACACCGTGGTGATCATGGAAGCCGGCCGCGTGGCCGACAGCGGCCCGCGGGCGGAGGTGCTGGCCCGCCATCCGCACTTGGCCGACGCCGTGCGGCCGGCCGCGCGCGCCGGCGCCGCCTGAGCAAGGCCCTCGCCCGCGCATGGCCGCTGCGCCGGAGGCGGGCCGCCATGCCGCTAGCATTCGCTTTCGTTTTTTCGTGGCCGCGCAGTCGAACCTGCCCGGCGATCCGCGCTCAAAGATGTCCATGCAATCCACCTCCGAGACAACAACGAACACCGACGTCGCCACCCTGCCACACCGTTCGACCGCTGCGCGGCGTGCCTGGCTGGTGGCGGCGGCCCTCGTGAGCCTGGCGGCCTGCACCTCCACCCCGCCCTCGCGGGGACCGCATCCCGCGCCGCCGGCACCGCCCCCCTCTTCCTCTTCTTCCTCCGCGGCGCCGGCTCCCGCACCGGCGCCGGCGCCGCCGGCCCTCTTCGCGCGCCCGGCCGAGGGCGACGTCGTCGGCCGCTTCGACGGCAAGCGCAACAAGGGCATCGACTTCGCCGGCAACGCGGGCGACCCCGTGCGCGCCGCGGCCGATGGCCGCGTCGTCTTCGTCGGCGGGCAGCTGCGCGGCTACGGCAACATGGTGATCGTCAAGCACAGCGACACCTACCTCACGGCCTACGCGCACAACCAGAAGATCCTGGTGAAGGAGAAAGACCTGGTGCAGCGCGGCCAGCCGATCGCCGAGATGGGCCGCAGCGGCACCGACCGCGTGAAGCTGCATTTCGAGATCCGCAAGCAGGGCGTGGCCGTCGATCCCCAGCCCTACCTGGACGGGCGGGCACGCTGACCCCATCCCAGCCATGGGACGGCCATTTCAGCCGCTATAATCGTGGGCTTCGGTGTGTGGCGCAGCCTGGTAGCGCACTTGCATGGGGTGCAAGGGGTCGAAGGTTCGAATCCTTTCACACCGACCAACACAGCGTCCAAGGGCGTCCGGTTTCATCCACCGGACGCCCTTTTTCATTGGGAAATGCCTGGGAAGGCGGCCAGGAGCGTCCACTGCAGTTCATTGACTGCCGGCGCCATCCCGGGGAACACTTCGGGGCACAGACCGGGGTAACAGCCGAAACCGGGGATCACGTTCCCCGGTTGCCCCCATCCCCCCCGGTCAGAGGATGCCCATGCTGACCGAAGTCCAATGCAAGAACGCTCCGTGCCCGCCTGACAGGAAGCGGCTGCGCCTGACCGACGCTGGCGGCCTGTATCTGGAAGTCAGCCCTGCCGGCTCCAAGCGGTGGTTCTGGAAGACCTATAGCGACGGCAAAGAAGGCCGTTTCGCGCTCGGCAGCTACCCCTCCGTCTCTCAAGGCCGCTCGGCTGGCGCGCGATGCCGCGAAGCGGGATCGCTCCAACGGCGTGAATCTGGTCCAAGCCCGCAAGGTGGCGAAGCTGCGTGCCACCGTGGCCGAGGGTGACACGTTCCGGGCTGTCGCCGAGGAGTGGTTCGCCAAGAACTCCGGCCGCCGGAGCAGCCACTACGCGATCCGCGAGCGGCGCAACCTCGAAAAAGACCTCTATCCGTTCATCGGCACGCGCCGAGTGGCCGACGTGGAACCTATGGTCCTGCACGAGTTAGCTGTCCATGTGAAAGCCCCATCGGTTTTTCGAAGTTCTTCAACAAGGCCGCCTATGGCCTCCAAACGGCGACCGGCAACATCTTCCTCGCTTGCCATCTGAAGGCCGTGCCTCGCCTCGTAATAACACACACGGATGATGGCCTCAAGAATTTGGCGCTGATGAGCGTTTAGTTCCATCCAAACTACTGTATCGGCGGCCCCGTCAATCGCTAGAGAAGTACTACGTATTGGCCCCAAAGAACAACGACCCGGCAGGGTTCGTGGTGTCGCTCCACCTGCATCGCAGGCACCTCACGGAAAGCCAGCGGGCAGCAGTGGCGGCGAAGCTGGCGAACCTCGCGCACGGCGGTGACCGCAAGTCAGATCAAGCGGCAAATTTGCCGGTTGAAGCCGTGACCCAGGTGCAAGCCGCCGAAATGCTCAACGTCTCAGAGCGCAGCGTGCGCGCAGCAGCGAAGGTCTTGAGGGACGGGGATGAATCCCTTGTACAGGCCGTCGAGCGCGACGAGGTCGCTGTCAGCACCGCCGCCGTGGGCGCCGAGCTTCCTGTCTTATTTTGACGATGCTCCGGTTGGCTGGGCCTGTGGGGCCGCCGGCGACCAAGCGAAGGCGGTCAAGCGGTTGCTGCTGCTCAGCGACTCGTGAATGCGGTCCATCTCGACGCGATCGGTGCTGCAGAACTGCATGAGCAACTGGCCGTTCTGGAGGTTGTTGCCGGTACACACGCGCGCACCCTTGTCACAGTAGACCCTATCGATGTCGAGCCACTTGTCGGCCTGACTCGACCGAGCCGTGGCAAGAAATTCCTTAGCCGTCTTGGAAGCTGCCGCTTGTGAGTCGTCTGCGCGCGTCTCCCATACGGAGGTGCGGATACCCGAACTGAAGAAGCCGGTCGTCATGAGCTGGATCGTGCAGAAACGCGCCGTGATAGGCCGAGCCTCAAGCTCGGGCTGCATGACGTACACCGCGCCGGGCGCCAGCGCGGGCGTTTCGCTTTCGATCGGGCCGACGGCCAGTTCCATCTCCTGGCGGCCGCGCCAGAGCTTGACGTGCGCGCTCTGCCCATTCGGGACCCGGCCGAGCAGGGTCCGGATCGCTTCTACGTTCATGACAGGCTCACCGCTCACGGCCAAGATCACGTCCCCGAAGTTGATGCCGGACACATCCGCAGCCTTGCCCTTGATCGGCTCCTCTACGAGTAGGCCTTGCGCACTCGCGAGCCCGAAGGTGGCTGCGAGTTCGGGGGTAATCGGCTGCACGCGCACGCCCATGGTGCCCCGCCGCATGGGCGGCGCAGCGGCGATCGGCATGGCAGTGGGCGTACCCGACACCGCAGGAACTCCGCTGGCCGCCACAGGCGCAGACGCCACTTCGATCACGACATCGCGGACGGCGCGGTCGCGCCAGATGCGCACAGGCGCCTTGAAGCCTGGCCGTGTCCGGGACACGATCTCCGTCAGATCGCTAGCCTGTTGCACGGACTGCCCTGCCACCTCCAGCACCACATCCAGCGGCTTGAGGCCGGCCTTGCTGGCGGGGCCATCCTTGACCGCCTCGATCACCAGCGCGCCCTTCACGCCGTCGAGGCCGACGGCCTGTGCGACCGGCGCAGTGACGGCGTCGACCTTGAGACCGAACGTGCCGCGCGGAGCCGCTGGAGATACGGCACCCGGACCCTTGCCTGCCACCGCACCGGCTGATGAAGTCGCCGGCGGCGTGTTCAACCGCGCCACGGTGTCGGCGGCGGGGCTCCATTCAATGTCCACGAAGGTCAGATTGAAGCCACTGAACAGGTCACGGTAGCGCGCACGGCTGGCGTTCGCCTTCGCGAGAGTGTCCTCAAAAGCGCAAATCGGGTTCGCATCGTTCACACCGCTGCCGGCGACCACCTGACTACGGAACTCCTGCGCGTAAGCCAAGGAATGCTGGTGCTGCGCGGCAGGGCCCATCAGGACGCGCTGCGAGAACACGTTGCTGGCGATTGTCTTGCGCACGGACGGTTCCATGTCGCTGGCATAGCAATAGAAGTAGAACTCGGCCGTGCTCGGCGCGGCGCCGCTGGCGGCTTTGCCGGATGCGCCGGCCACTGCACCGGAAGCGCAGCCCTGTTCCCGCCAGACCTGATCAGCCGCATCGGCCTGCCAGCCCAGGCTTTTGCGGACCACCGGTTCGTGCGCGGGATTGACGGTCTCTTGGCGTAGGTTGGCCGCCATGTCCTTTAGGGACGTGCAGTCAAAGCCCCTGAAGTTGGAAGTCGACACCCCCATGCTCTCAGGCGTTGCGTTGGCCTCTACCGCCGTCTTGATCGCCGAGTCCAGCGCAGGCGCAACCAACGAGTGCACGGCCATGGCGCAACCGCTCAACGCGGCAATGATCGCCGTAAGCGGCAGCACGAAAGTCAGGTGCCTGATGACACGATGGAAACGGGCGGAGAGGGGCGTCATCGGCTGTCGGGATGTTTCACAATGTTTCTGAAATTCTACGTATCCGATCTTCCTTCCCTATCCCGAATCTATGGGATGGAAGCCTTGCTCGAAGTGGTCAGCGGGCATTTGTCACGGTGGACTGCGCCGTGGCGCGAGCGTGATGTATGGGGCGCGCACAGATCACACACGGAAGTCCGCCCCCCCATTCACTGATTGCTCTTGACCGACGGCGGCCATTTCGCGCTCAGGTCGCGCGCCGGCGCGTTGCGCGGGTTGTGCGACACCGGAGCGCTTGATGGCAGCGCCGGAGTCAGGCCGGCGAGATACCGCCAGACGCCAGGACCGCAATGCGACGGTCACGAACACCGTTGCCTCGTTGCGCTTCTCCAGCGCCTCCTGCTTGCTCGGCCTGGTGGCCGGACCGGCGCGGCGCTGCTTGCATGCCGCCACCATCCAGGGCCGCGCGCCCAACCGCGATCGCAGGAAAGAGAAAACCCGGCCACGCTGTCACGCGTGCCGGGTCTGCCATCGTGCCCCTCGCGGGGCAGGCCACCGATCAGAGCGAAGCGGCGCGCTCGGCGCTGCGGCGCTGGGCCAGGCTGCCGTTGGTGTACTGCGCCGGGATCTGGCTGTTCACGAAGGACTTGGCGTCCAGGTTCGCCGTCGGGCTGTGCGCGGCAGCGACCGCTTCGGTGCGCACCGTGGCGCGGTCGTTCTGCGCCACGGCCGGGGCGCTCAGCGCACCGCCGGCAGCGTCGCCGTAGGCGTTGCTCTGGCGGGCAGCGGCGATGGCCTGCTGCTGCACTTCGGCGCGGCTGAGGGTCGAGTTGACGGTCAGCACGCCTTCGTATTCTTCGGCCTGGGCGGTGCCCACGGCGGCCATCAGGGACAGGGCGGCAACGGCGATGATCTTCGAGGTCTTCATTTCTTAACTCCTTGTGCTCGGGTAGCGTTTGAACAAGAGAGCGAACGGGGCGCCCGGCCGGGTTCGCTTCGGGTCTGCGTTCAATCGCTGGCCCGTGAGAAGAATTGTGGAGCGGAAGACTCGGTAGAAACCCTATGGATTTCGAACGCGGCGTTCACGCGAACGAAACAATGGGTGCAGCGAGGGAAGCGCCCGAAGGGCCGCTTCCCGGCCCGGCCTCAGTAAGGTGCCGGGCTCAGCAGTTCGCGGATTTCCCGCAGTTCACGCCGCAGTTGCTGCAGCTGCGCGAGGTTGCCGGCCGCCAGGCGGAGCGGCTGGTGGCTCGGCGAAGCGATCGCCGCGAAGCCATTGAAGGGGTTCGCAGGCAGGCCCTGCCCGTCGGCCGCGTCGTGCTCATCCGGTGCGGTCGAAGCGGTGTCTTCGCCCTGCAGGGTGGCAGCGTTGCTTCGGCCACGCTCGCGTTCCGCATGCACCAGTTCCTGGAGCTTGTTGCGCGCGCCGCTGATGGTGAAGCCCTGGTCGTAGAGCAGGTCGCGGATGCGGCGGATCATCAGCACCTCGTGGTGCTGGTAGTAGCGGCGGTTGCCGCGCCGCTTCATCGGGCGAAGCTGGGTGAACTCCTGCTCCCAGTAGCGCAGCACGTGCGGCTTGACGCCGCACAGTTCTGCCACCTCCCCGATGGTGAAGTAACGCTTGACGGGGATGCTGGGAAGGCCCTGCTCCATTTTCTCCATTGAAATCAACACGGTGCGCAGCAAACGTGAGAGGTTACTCCACGCTGGCGCTCATCGCCAGCCCTGAACGCGCCTGCCTCCCTCATTCGTCGGACGCAGCGTCTTCTTCGGCGGGCAAACCGTGAATCTGTTCCTTCAGCTTGGCGCTCGCGTGGAAGGTGGCCACGCGGCGCGCGCCGATCGGGATGAGCTCGCCGGTGCGCGGGTTGCGCCCCGGCCGCGGCGCCTTGGTGCGGATCTGGAAGTTGCCGAAACCGGAGATCTTCACGTCCTCGCCCTCGATGAGCCGCTGGGCCACCAGCTCGAAGAAGGCTTCGACCATGTCCTTGGCCTCGCGCTTGTTCAGCCCGATCTGCTCGAACAGCAGGTCGGCCAGCTGGGCCTTGGTGAGTGCCGGTGTCTCGATGGCCTCGATGGTGAATTCCATGGCGTGCTCCTCCCCTGTTCCGCCTATCCGCGCAAGCGGCCGCCGACCTGCGTGCCGACCTGTCCGACGATCGCCTGCACCGCGGCATCGACCTCGGCGTCGGTCAGCGTGCCCGCGTCGCTCTGGAAGACCAGGCGCACCGCCATGCTCTTCTCGCCGGCGCTCAGGCCGCCGCCGGCCGCGGCTGGACGGTAGATGTCGAACAGCTGCGCCGAGCGCAGCAGCCCCTGCGCGGGCGCCGCGTGGATCGCGGCCATCAGCGCGTCGTGCGTGACCGCCTCGGCCACCACCACCGCGATGTCGCGCTCCACCGGCTGCTGGCGCGGCACGGCCTGGCCCTTGGGCAGGTCCCGCCGCGCCACGGCCTCGAGATCGAGTTCGAACAGCATGGGTGGTTGAGGCAGCTCCCATTGCTGGCGCCAGCGCGGATGCAGCTCGCCCAGCACGCCCACGACCTCGCCGTCGACCAGCACGCGCGCGCATCGCCCCGGATGCAGCGCCGGATGCTCGGCCGGCTCGAAGCGGGCCGAGCGCGGCGCGAGCAGCGCCTCGACGTCGCCCTTGAGGTCGAAGAAGTCCGTGCGCTGCGGCCTGCCGTCCCAGCGCGCCGCCTGGGCATCGCCCCAGACCAGCCCGCCGACGCGCATGGGCTGCCGGATTCCCTGGACCGCGCCTTCCGCGTTCTCCACGCTGGCATCGCGCAGGAACACGCGCCCCACCTCGAACACGCGCACGCGCGGCGCCTTGCGGTCGAGGTTGAACTTGAGGACGTTCAGCAGCGAGCCCATCAGCGACGAACGCATCACGCTCATCTGGCTGGCGATGGGGTTGAGCAGCTGGATCGGGTCGGCATTGCCGGCCAGGTCACGCTCCCAGGCGGCCTCGACGAAGCTGAAGTTGATCGTCTCCTGGTAGCCCAGGTCGGCCAGCCGGTGGCGCACGGCGAAGCGGTCGCGCTGCGACTCGGAACGCACGCGCGCGCGGATCGGCGCCAGGGGCGGCGTCGCCGGCAGGTTGTTGTAGCCCACCAGGCGCGCGACCTCCTCGATCAGGTCTTCCTCGATCGCCAGGTCGAAGCGGTGCGGCGGCGGCGTGACGGAGATCACGCCCTCGCTGGCCGTGAGCGCGAAGCCCAGGCGCTGCAGCGCGTCGGCGCACTGGGCCTGCGTCAGCGGCATGCCGATCACGCGCGCGGCGCGCTCGACGCGCAGGCCGACCGGCGCCCGCTCGGGCAGGCTCAGCACCTGGTCGTCCATCGGGCCCGGCGCGCCGCCGCAGATGGCGACGACCAGCTGCGTGATGCGCTCGATCATCTGCACCGTGCGGCTCGGGTCCACGCCGCGCTCGAAGCGGTGGCCGGCGTCGGTGGAGAAGTTGAAGCGGCGCGAACGGCCCTGCACCGCCTCGGGCCACCAGAACGCGGCCTCGATGTAGATGTTCTTCGTGTCGTCCGTCACCGCGGTCGCGTCGCCGCCCATGATGCCGGCCAGCGACTCCACCTCGCGGTCGTCGGCGATCACGCCCACCGCCTCGTCCAGCGCCACGGTGTTGCCGTTGAGCAGCTTGAGCTGCTCGCCGGCGCGGCCCCAGCGCACCACCAGGCCGCCATGGATCTTGTCGAGGTCGAAGATGTGCGTCGGCTGGCCGTACTCGAACATCACGTAGTTCGAGATGTCGACCAGGGCCGTCACGCTGCGCTGGCCGCAGCGCGCCAGGCGCTCGACCATCCAGGCCGGCGTGGCGGCCGCGGTGTTCACGCCACGCACGACGCGGCCCGAGAAGCGGCCGCACAGGTCGGGCGCTTCGACGCGCACCGCCAGCCGGTCGTCCAGCTGCGGCGGCACGGCGGGGATCTCGGGCGTGTTCAGGGGCGCGCCGGTGAGGGCCGACAGCTCGCGCGCGATGCCGTACACCGACAGGCCGTGCGCCAGGTTCGGCGTGAGCTTGATCGTCAGCACCACGTCGTCCAGCTGCAGCGCTGCGCGCACGTCCTCCCCCGGCGCCAGCGACGCGGGCAGCTCCAGCAGGCCGCCATGGTCCTCGCTCAGGCCGAGCTCGCGCGCCGAGCACAGCATGCCCTGGCTCTCGACGCCGCGCAGCTTGCCCAGCTTGATGCGGAAGGGCTTGCCGTCCTCGCCGGGCGGCAGCTCGGCGCCCACCAGCGCGCAGGGCACCTTGATGCCGGCGCGCGCATTGGGTGCGCCGCAGACGATGTTCAACAGCGCGCCCTGCCCCACGTCCACCTGGCACACGCGCAGGCGGTCGGCGTTGGGATGCTGCGCTGCTTCCTTGATCTCGCCGACCACCACCTGGGTGAAGGGCGGCGCGGCGAGGCGGCGCTCCTCCACCTCGAAGCCGCCCATGGTCAGCGTCTCGGCGAGGGCTTCGGAACTGAGGGGCGGGTTGCAGAACTCGCGCAGCCAGGACTCGGGAAATTGCATCTCTTGCGTCTCGTTCTGGATTTACTGGAACTGGCCGAGGAAGCGCAGGTCGCCCTCGAAGAACAGGCGCAGGTCGTTCACGCCGTAGCGCAGCATGGCCAGCCGGTCGATGCCGGAACCGAAGGCGAAGCCGATGTGGCGTTCCGGGTCCAGGCCCATGTTGCGCACCACCTGCTGGTGCACCTGGCCGGAACCGGACACCTCCAGCCAGCGGCCGGCCAGCGGACCCTCCTCGAACATGATGTCGATCTCGGCGCTGGGCTCGGTGAAGGGGAAGTAGCTGGGGCGGAAACGCAGCTTCAGCGCGCTGGTCTCGAAGAAGGCCTGGATGAAGTCCAGGTACATCACCTTCAGGTCCTTGAAGCTGACGTTCTCGCCGATCCACAGGCCCTCGACCTGGTGGAACATGGGCGAGTGGGTGGCGTCGCTGTCCACCCGGTAGGTGCGGCCGGGCGCGATCACGCGGATGTCGGGCATGTGGGCCTGGCCAGCGTACTTGCGGGCATGCGCCTGGGCGTAGCGCACCTGCATCGGCGAGGTGTGCGGACGCAGGTTGAACCACTGGCCGTCGGCGTCCTTCATGTCGACGTAGAAGGTGTCCTGCATCGAGCGCGCCGGGTGGTTGGGCGGGTTGTTCAGCGCCGTGAAGCTGTACCAGTCGGTCTCGATCTCCGGGCCATCAGCCACGTCGAAGCCCATGCTGGCGAAGATCGCCTCGATGCGCTCCTGCGCACGGGCGATGGGATGCAGGCCGCCGCCGGCGCGGCGCCGGCCGGGCAGCGTGACGTCCAGCGCCTCGGCCTGCAGCTGCACGGCCAGCTCGGCGTCGGCCAGCTGCTGGCGGCGTTCCACCAGGGCCGCCTCGATCGCCTGCTTGGCGGCGTTGATGGCGGCGCCGCGGGTCTTCTTCTCCTCGACGCTGAGCTGGGCCATGCCCTTCATCAGCTCGGTCACCCGGCCGGACTTGCCGAGGAACTGCGCCTTCGCGTCCTCGAGTTCGGCAGGCGCCTGGGTGGCGGCGAAGGCGGCGCGGGCCTGGTCGACCAGGGTGTCCAGCTCGTTCATGGAAAGTCGGGAGAAGGGAGAGAGAAATGAAAAAGGGCCGGTGCTTTCTCAAGCGCCGGCCCTGGAACCGTGGGCGCATCCGGCCGCCTCCGAAAAGGCGACCGTCGCGGTGCGGGATCAAGCAGCCAGCTTGGCCTTGACCTGCTCCACGATGCCGGCAAAAGCGGCCTTGTCGTGCACGGCGATGTCGGCGAGGACCTTGCGGTCGATCTCGATACCGGCCTTGCGGATGCCGTTGGCGAACTGGCTGTAGGTCAGGCCCAGTTCACGCGAGGCGGCGTTGATACGCGCGATCCACAGCTGGCGGAACACGCGCTTCTTGTTGCGGCGATCGCGGTAGGCGTACTGGCCCGCCTTCATCACCGCCTGCTTGGCGATGCGGAAGACGTTGCCGCGGCGGCCGCGGAAGCCCTTGGCAAGGGCGAGAACCTTCTTGTGACGAGCGCGGGCGGTGACGCCACGTTTGACGCGAGGCATGTGTTACTCCTTGTCCGTCGTTGATCAGATGCCCTGGCCGGGCAGCATGGCGGCCATGGAGACCATGTTGGTCTCATGCACCGCCACCGCACCGCGCAGGTGGCGCTTGTTCTTGGTGGTCTTCTTGGTCAGGATGTGACGCTTGAAGGCTTGACCGCGCTTGACGGTGCCACCGGGACGGACGCGAAAACGCTTCTTCGCGCTGCTCTTGGTCTTCATTTTGGGCATGTGAATGCTCCTTCTTCGTTGTGCTCGCAAGGCGCCGCGAAACGCGTTCGCGGACTTGTTGGCCTTCGAGGCACTTCTTCATCCCGCAGCAGGCCGCCTTGCGGCACCCTGCTGCGAAACCCTGACCGACCGGCCCGCCGCAGCGGGCCGCTGTAGCAGCCCTCTCAGGCCGCCGCCGGCTCGGTGGCCGACTTGGGAGCGCCCCCGCCCGCTTTCTTGCGGCCCGGCGCGATCATCATGATCATCTGCCGGCCCTCGAGCTTGGGAAACTGCTCCACCAGGATCGCATCGCCCAGTTCGTCGCGGATACGCTGCAGCAGCGCCAGCCCCAACTCCTGGTGCGTGATCTCGCGCCCCCGGAAGCGCAGGGTGATCTTCACCTTGTCGCCGTCGTCCAGGAAGCGCCGGATGTTGCGCATCTTGATGTTGTAGTCGCCGTCATCGGTGCCGGGGCGGAACTTGACTTCCTTGACCTCGATGACCTTCTGCTTCGCCTTGGCCTCGGCGGCCTTCTTCTGCTCGAGGAACTTGAACTTGCCGTACTCGATCAGGCGGCATACCGGCGGGTTGGCGGCCGCGACCACCTCCACCAGGTCCACGTCGTGTTCACCCGCGAGGCGCAGGGCCTCGGCCAGGGGAACCACACCCAATGCCTCATTTTCCGGCCCGAAAAGGCGCACCTCCGGGGCCATGATTTCCCGGTTCAGTCGGTGCTGGCGTTCCTCGCGCTGGCGGCGGTCGCGAAATGCAGTAGCGATGGCTTCAATCCTTCATCAAGATGCTACAGAAATAGTAGCTACATCCGTCATATCGGCGCGCCCAAGCGGCGATCTCGCACCAGGGCAGGCCCTGGCCGGTCTCCTGTCAACGCTTGTGAGAGATGTCGTCGGCGATCCTTTGGGCGATCGCCTCCACCGACATAGTCCCGAGGTCCACATTGCCCCGGGCGCGCACTGCGACGGCTCCTGCTTCCTTTTCCTTGTCGCCGACGACGAGGATGTACGGAAGCTTTTGCAACGCGTGCTTGCGGATTTTATACGTAATCTTCTCGTTGTGCAGGTCCAGCTCGACCCTAAGCCCTTGATTCCGCAGCGTTTTCGCCACGTCCCGGGCGTAGTCGGCCTGGGCGTCGGTGATGTTGAGCACCGCCACGTGCGCCGGCGCCAGCCAGGCCGGCATGGCGCCGGCATGGTGCTCGATCAGCATGCCGATGAAGCGCTCCAGGCTGCCGACGATGGCCCGGTGCAGCATCACCGGGTGGGCGCGACCGCTCGTTTCCGTCACGTACTCGGCGCCCAGGCGCTCGGCCATGTTGAAGTCCACCTGCATCGTGCCGCACTGCCACTGGCGGCCGATGGCGTCGCGCAGCGTGTACTCGATCTTGGGGCCGTAGAAGGCGCCGTCGCCCGGCGAGATGACGAAGTCCACCCCGGAACGGCGCAGCGCCTCCATCAGCGCGCCCTCGGCCTTGTCCCACAGTTCGTCGGAGCCGATACGGTGCTCGGGCCGCGTGGCGACCTTGTAGAGGATGTCCTCGAAGCCGAAGTCCTTGTAGACCTTCAGCAGCTGCGCCGTGTAGGCCACGCATTCGTCCAGGATGTGGTCTTCCGTGCAGAAGACGTGGCCGTCGTCCTGCGTGAAGCCGCGCACGCGCATGATGCCGTGCAGCCCGCCCGAGGGCTCGTTGCGGTGGCACTGGCCGAACTCACCATAGCGGATCGGCAGGTCGCGGTAGCTGCGCAGGTCGCTCTTGAAGATGAGCACGTGGCCCGGGCAGTTCATCGGCTTGAGCGCGTAGTCGCGCTTCTCCGACTCCGTGACGAACATGTTCTCGCGGTAGTTCTGCCAGTGGCCCGTCTTCTCCCACAGGCTCTTGTCCAGGATCTGCGGGCCCTTGACCTCCTGGTAGCCCGTGTCGCGGTAGACCTGCCGCATGTACTGCTCCACCTGCTGCCAGATGGCCCAGCCCTTGGGGTGCCAGAACACCACGCCCGGCGCGACCTCGTCGATGTGGAACAGGTCCAGCTCCTTGCCGAGCTTGCGGTGGTCGCGCTTCTCGGCCTCCTCGATGCGCTGGATGTAGGCGTCGAGCTGCTTCTTGTCGGCCCAGGCCGTGCCGTAGATGCGCTGCAGTTGCTCGTTCTTGGCGTCGCCGCGCCAGTAGGCGCCGGCCAGCTTCGTGAGCTTGAAGACCTTGAGGAAGCGCGTGTTGGGCACGTGCGGGCCGCGGCACATGTCCACGTACTCCTGGTGGTAGTACAGGCCCATCGCCTTCTCGTCGGGCATGTCCTCGACCAAGCGCAGCTTGTAGTCCTCGCCGCGCGACCGGAAGACCTCGATCACCTCGGCGCGCGGCGTCATCTTCTTGATCACGTCGTAGTCCTGCGCGATCAGCTCGCGCATGCGCTGCTCGATGGCGGCCAGGTCCTCGGGCGTGAAGGGGCGCTCGTAGGCGATGTCGTAGTAGAAGCCCTCCTCGATCACCGGGCCGATCACCATCTTGGCCGTGGGATAGAGCTGCTTGACCGCGTGGCCCACCAGGTGCGCCGTGGAGTGGCGGATGATCTCCAGCCCCTCCTCGTCCCGGGGCGTGATGATCTGCAGCTTCGCGTCGTGGTCGATCAGGTCGCTGGCGTCGACCAGCCGGCCGTCCACCTTGCCCGCCACCGTGTTCTTGGCCAGGCCGGCGCCGATGGCCTGAGCCACTTCGGCCACCGTCACGGGGCCGGGGAATTCACGGCGCGAGTTGTCGGGGAGCGTGATCTGGATCATTGGGAAGACTCTTTCTCGAAAGGCAGAAAACAAAAAGCGCGGCCGGGGCCGCGCTTGGGATGGTTCTGATGGCTGGACAGGTCCAGCCCACCTGCGCTACCGGCCAGTGGGGCTCTCGAAACCTTCGGTGGTAGTTCGCGGTGTCATAACCAGGGTGCCTTTCTCGTCCTTGTTGGAGGTGAAGCCTTCCATTCTATCCGCCAGGCAGAAAAAGCCGCTCGGTCAGCCGCTTCGCGCATGGCCGATCCTCGCCTTTTGTCCTTGGGCTGCCCGGCCACAAAAAAGCCCGGCGCATGGCCGGGCTCAAGGTGACAGCAGGTGATTGCGGGTTCAGTGGAACTGCTCTTCCTCGGTCGAGCCGGTCAGCGCCTTGACGCTGGACGAGCCGCCCTGGATGACGGTGGTCACGTCGTCGAAGTAGCCGGCGCCGACTTCCTGCTGGTGCGACACGAAGGTGTAGCCCTGCTCGCGGGCGGCGAATTCGGGCTCCTGGATCATCTCCACGTAGTGCTTCATGCCTTCGCCGCGGGCGTACGCATGGGCGAACTTGAAGGTGTTGTACCAGTTGCTGTGGATGCCGGCCAGGGTGATGAACTGGTACTTGTAGCCCAGCGCGGACAGCTCTTCCTGGAACTTGGCGATGGTCGCGTCGTCCAGGTTCTTCTTCCAGTTGAACGAGGGCGAGCAGTTGTACGACAGCAGCTTGCCGGGTGAGGCGGCATGCACGGCCTGGGCGAACTCGCGGGCGAAGCCCAGGTCGGGCGTGCCGGTCTCGCACCACACCAGGTCGGCATAGGGTGCGTAGGCCACGCCGCGGCTGATGGCCTGCTCCAGGCCGTTCTTCACGCGGTAGAAGCCTTCCTGCGTGCGCTCGCCGGTCAGGAAGGGCTTGTCGTTGGCGTCGTGGTCGCTGGTGATCAGGTTGGCGGCCTCGGCATCGGTGCGGGCCAGCACGATGGTGGACACACCCATCACGTCGGCGGCGAAGCGCGCGGCGATCAGCTTCTCGATGGCTTCCTGCGTGGGCACCAGCACCTTGCCGCCCATGTGGCCGCACTTCTTCACGGCGGCCAGTTGGTCCTCGAAGTGCACGCCGGCGGCGCCGGCGGCGATCATGTTCTTCATCAGCTCGAAGGCATTGAGCACGCCGCCGAAGCCGGCTTCCGCATCCGCCACGATGGGCAGGAAGTAGTCGATGAACTCCTTGTCGCCCGGGTTCACGCCGCGGCCCCACTGGATCTCGTCGGCGCGCTTGAAGGTGTTGTTGATGCGGCGGACCATGGTCGGCACCGAGTCGTAGGCGTAGAGCGACTGGTCGGGGTACATGGTCTCGGAGGTGTTGCCGTCCGCGGCCACCTGCCAGCCCGACAGGTACACGGCTTCCAGGCCCGCCTTGGCCTGCTGCATGGCCTGGCCGGCGGTGATCGCGCCGAAGGCGTTGACGTAGCCCTTCTTGGCGCCGCCGTTGATCTTCTCCCACAGCTTCTCGGCACCGCGCTTGGCCAGCGTGTGCTCGATCGGCAGCGAGCCGCGCAGGCGCACGACGTCGGCGGCGCTGTAGCCGCGCTTGAGGCCCTTCCAGCGCGGGTTGCTCGCCCAATCCTTTTCGAGGGCGGCGATCTGCTGTTCGCGGCTGAGCTGTTCGGTGATGGTCTGGGGCATGGTCACTCCTGAAGTGGTGGTTCTGGGAAACGGTCCGGCCGTGTGCCGTTGGTCAGACTGTAGCGCAGCGCACGACTCTTATGTCTTATAGAAGACATAAATTTAATCGAGCAACAACAACCACTTATGATTCAAATTTCTCAATGAGAAATCATTTTTCTTGCATTGAGAAAATATGCGGCGGTGCAACACCGTGATTTCCCACGATGAGAAAAGAAATTCTTTGTCGTGAGAGACACGCGCGACGTTGTCCGGAGCTCGCTTCACCGCCCGCGTGCGAGCCAGTCCCCGTGCGGCAGCACCGGTGTCCCTGCGATGCGCGAGGGATGGATCTCGTAGACCAGGCACGCCACCACGCCCACGCCCTGCACCGCCACGGCACACTCGCGCTTGAGGTACTCCCCCGTGCCGTCCTCGCGCACCTCCTCCAGCCGGTCCAGGGCCAGTTCCAGGGCGGGCTCGATGCGGTAGACCTCGCCCACCAGTTCGCCCTCGCCGGCCAGCACGGCCCCGGGGTACGCGCCCAGGTCGTACAGCGTGCCGCGCAGGCGGCCCGGGCCGACGAAGGCCGGCTGCGGCGAGAAGCGCCGGATGTCGTTGCTGCCGCCTGCGCGCAGCGTGCCGTACACGAACACGTGGCGGGGCGCGGCAGAGGAAGGCTCAGGCATGATCGCGGTCCATCGCTGAAGAGAGCACGCAGTCTATTGAGCGCCGTCCACCCTCCCCGCCTCGTCGCCTACGGCTGCCTGGCCCTGAGCATGTCGCTGGTCGGCAGCTACGTCGCGCTGTCCAAGCCGCTGGCGGCGGCCTTCCCGGTGATGCTGCTGGCCTGGCTGCGCTTCGGCATCGCGGCGCTGGCGATGCCGCACTGGCTGCGCAAACCGCCCGACGAGCCACCGATGACCGGCCGCACCCGCGCCCTGGTGTTCCTCGAGTCCTTCCTCGGCAACTTCCTGTTCTCGGTGTGCATGCTCTTCGGCGTGAGCATGACCAGCGCGGTCTCGGCCGGGGTCATCATGGCGTCGATCCCCGCCGTCGTGGCCATCGGAAGCTGGCTCTTCCTCGGCGAGCGCATCACCGCGCGCATCGCGGCCGCCATCGCGTGTGCCGCGCTGGGCATCGGCCTGCTGGCCCTGTCGCCGGCCCATCATCCCGCGCCGGCCGGCACCGCAGCGCCGCCCGCGCTGCCCTGGCTCGGCAACCTGCTGGTGTTCTGCGCCGTCGTGTGCGAGGCCTCCTATGCCGTGATCGGCAAGTCGCTCACGGGGCGCCTGGGGCCCAAGCGCATCTCCTCGCTCATCAACCTCTGGGGCTTCGCCCTGTCGACGCCGTTCGGCCTGTGGCTGGCGCTGCGCTTCGACTTCGGCGGCGTCGGCGCAGGCCTTTGGGCCCTGCTGGTGGCCTATGCGCTGGCCGCCAGCATCTGGACCGTGTGGCTGTGGATGACGGGCCTGAAGAGCGTGCCGGCGGCGCAGGCCGGCGTGTTCACCGTCATGCTGCCCGTCAGTGCCGCGCTGGTGGGCGTGCTGGTGCTCGGCGAGCCTCTGACGCCGCTGCAGACAGGCGCCTTCGCGCTGGCCCTGGCGGGCGTGCTGCTCGCCACCTGGCCGGGCCGGCGCGGCGCGGCGCCGCCGGCGCCCTGACGCGGGTGCGGTCCGCGGCGTGTTTTCAGAGGGAAAACACACCCCTAAAAAAACAACAGCTCCCAATGAAAAAGGCGCTTTCTCCCTTGGAAACGCGTTTTTTCTCCTTTAGCATCCGCAATGCCAGTGGAGACACCGTTTTCATTGGCAGAACGTTCTGTCCAAACCACAAGGAAATCAACCATGGCAACTGCAAAGAAAGCACCGGCGAAGAAAGCGCCGGCCAAGAAGGCCGCACCGGCGAAGAAGGCGGCGCCCGCCAAGAAGGCCGCTCCGGCGAAGAAGGCGGCTCCGGCCAAGAAGGCCGCTCCGGCGAAGAAGGCAGCGCCCGCCAAGAAGGCCGCCGCGAAGAAGGCCCCCGCCAAGAAGCGCACCCCCAACGCCGCCTTCATGAAGGCCCTGACCCCCAGCCCCGCGCTGGCCGCCGTGGTGGGCTCGGCCCCGCTGCCGCGCACCGCCATCGTCTCCAAGCTGTGGGACTACATCAAGAAGAACGGCCTGCAGGACAAGGCGAACAAGCGCAACATCAACGCCGACGCCAAGCTGAAGGAAATCTTCGGCAAGGCCCAGGTCTCGATGTTCGAACTGGCCTCGCTGATCGGCAAGCACGTCAAGTAAGCGGCTTCGGTCCCATGCAAAAAGCCGGCGCAAGCCGGCTTTTTCTTTGCCCGCGCGGTCGCAGGCTCAGCCGCGCGCCTGCGCCGCCCGGGTGATGGCGCTGAGGGTGCCGCGGGTGGTGATGACTTCCGGGTCCAGCGGGATCTCGATCAGCGTGCCGGTCTCGCAGGCCAGCGCGCGCAGCAGCGCCGGCTCGAACTGCGCCGTCTCGGTCACGCGCTCGGCCGCATAGCCGTAGGCGCGTGCCAGCGCGCAGAAGTCCGGGTTGGCCAGCGCGGTGCCGCTGACGCGCTGCGGGTACTCGCGCTCCTGGTGCATGCGGATGGTGCCGTACATGCCGTTGTTGAGCAGCACGACGATGCTCCTGCCGCCGTGCTGGACGGCCGTGGCCAGTTCCTGCCCGTTCATCAGGAAGTCGCCGTCGCCGGCGATGGTGAAGGCGACCCGGCCGGTGGCGATGCTGGCCGCGATGCCGGCCGGCACGCCGTAGCCCATCGCGCCGCTGGTGGGCGCGAGCTGGGTCTTGTAGCCCTTGGCCAGGCCGTGGTGGCGGAAGAAGCGGTGGATCCAGCTCGCGAAGTTGCCGGCGCCGTTGGTCAGCACCGCGTCGGCGGGCAGGTGCGCCTGCAGGCTGCGCACGATGGCCGGCATGTCGATGGGCCCGGGCAGCGGCTGCGGGACCAGGTTGGCCTCGTAGTCGGCATGCACGGCCTCGGCCCAGCCGCTCCAGGGCAGCTCGGGCGGCGCGGTCAGCACCTCCAGCGCGCGGGCCGCGGCGTTCATGGTCGTGTTGAACGCGAGGTCGGCCTGGTAGACGCGGCCCAGTTCCTCGGCGCTGGCGTGGAAGTGCACCAGCTTCTGCTTCGGGCGCGGCGCCTCCAGCAGCGCGTAGCCGCCGGTGGTCATCTCGCCCAGGCGCGGGCCGATGGCGATGACCAGGTCGGCCTCGCGCACGCGCGCCGCCAGCTTCGGGTTGATGGCGATGCCGACGTCGCCCGCGTAGAGCGGGTGGTGGTTGTCGAAGGTGTCCTGGAAGCGGAAGGCGTTGGCCACCGGCAGCTGCCAGTTCTCGGCGAAGCGCTGCAGCGCCTCGGCCGCGCGCGGCGTCCAGCCGCCGCCGCCGGCGATGACCAGCGGGCGCTGCGAGGCCAGCAGCATCTCGCGCAGCGTGCGCAGGCCGCCCGGGTCGGCCCAGGCCAGCGCCGGCTCGACGCGCGGCAGCGGGTTCGCCTCCACGGGCGTGCGCAGCATGTCCTCGGGCAGCGCCAGCACCACGGGGCCGGGGCGCCCGTTCATCGCCGTGGCGAAGGCGCGCGCGACGTACTCGGGCAGCCGCGCCGCCTCGTCCACGCGCTCCACGCGCTTGGCGAAGCCCTTGGTGCTGGGGCCGAAGAAGCTGGCGTAGTCCACCTCCTGGAAGGCCTCGCGGTCGCGGAAGTCGCTGCCGACGTCGCCGACCAGCAGCACCATGGGGGTGGAATCCTGGAAGGCGGTGTGCACGCCGATGGAGGCGTTGGTCGCGCCCGGGCCGCGGGTGACGAAGCACACGCCCGGCCGGCCGGTGAGCTTGCCGTGCGCCTCGGCCATGAAGGCCGCCCCGCCTTCCTGCCGGCAGGCCACGAAGCGGATCCGCCCGGCGTGGTCGTGGAAGCCGTCGAGCGCGGCGAGGTAGCTTTCGCCCGGCACCCCGAACACATGGGTCACGCCCTGGGCGACAAGGCATTCGACGAGAAGATGGCCAGCAATCCGGGACGTCATGATGCAGGGAGGTCGAAGAGTCGCCGATTATCGGCAGCCTCGGTTGCGATACCCCGGAATTAACCGTACAGTGAATTAAAACAAGATGAGCGCCCGCACCACCCCCACCCCCGAAATCCGCTCGCGCGATGCCGAGCGCTCGCAGGCGGCCATCCTGCTGGCCGCGCGCGAGGAGTTCGCGTCCTTCGGCCTGGCGGGCGCGCGCGTCGACCGCATCGCGGAGCGCGCCGAGGTCAACAAGCGCCTGATCTACTACTACTTCGGCAGCAAGGACGACCTGTTCCTGGCGGTGCTCGAACAGGTCTACGCCGACATCCGCAACGCCGAGAAGCAGCTGCGCCTGCTGGAGATGGAACCCGCCGCCGCGGTGCGCCGGCTGACCGAGTTCACCTGGGAGTACTACCTCGCGCACCCCGAGTTCATCACCCTGCTGAACAGCGCCAACCTCCACCTCGCGCGGCACCTGGAGAAGTCGCAGCGCGTGCAGGAGATGAACTCGCCGCTGATCCAGACCCTGGGCGACATCCTCGAGCACGGCCGCCGCGAGGGCGTGTTCCGCGGCGGCATCGATCCGGTGCAGCTGTACATCTCGATCGCCGGCATCGCCTACTTCTACCTGTCCAACAACCACACGCTGTCGGCGATCTTCGGGCGCGACCTGATGTCGCACAAGGCGCGCGCCGAACGGCTCTCGCACATGTGCGAAGTCATCCTAGGGTATGTCCTGAAGGATTGAAGCTGCCGACGCGTTGACCTTTCTTCCCCGAAGACACCAGAATTCACTCGTTAGTTAATTGCAACCACGAGGGACTTTCCATGACCCTGTCTTCGCCCGCGGGCCTGGCCCGCCGGACCGCACTCTTCGCCGCGCTGTCTCTGGCTGCATCCTGCGCATTCGCGCAGTGGAAGCCTTCGCGCCCCATCAACCTGATCGTGCCGTGGGCGGCCGGCGGCTCCACCGACCAGGTCACGCGCGTGGCCGCGCTCGAGCTCGAGAAGTCGCTGGGCCAGACGATCGTGATCGTCAACCAGCCCGGCGCGTCCGGCGCCATCGGCACCAAGAGCGCGCTCGACGCGCCGAAGGACGGCTACACCTGGACCGCCGGGGCCGCGCAGGACCTGGGTGCCTACGAGACGCTGGGCTCGCTCAAGACCCGCATGAGCGACTGGCACCTGTTCCTCTCGGTGGCGAACGTGCAGGTGATCGGCGTCAACCCATCCACCCCCTACAAGACGGCCAAGGACCTGGTCGACGCCATGAAGGCCAAGCCCGGCCAGATCTCGGTCGCGACGGCCGGCGTCACCTCGGCCGGGCACAACGCCATGGACTTCATCACCAAGGCCACGGGCGTGAAGTACCGCGAGGTCGCCTATGACGGCGGCAACCCCGCCGTGGTGGCCACCGTCTCGGGCGAAACCGAGGTGACGACGCAGCTGGCCGTGGAGCAGGCCGACATGCTGCGCGGCAAGCGCCTGCGCGCCCTGGCCACGGTGAGCGACAAGCCGCTGGAACTCGAGGGCTACGGCACCATTCCGCCGCTGTCGGACAGCGTGCCGGGCTTCACCGCGCCGACCAACTACTTCGGCATCTTCATCCCCAAGGGCGTGCCGGACGAGGTGGTGCAGACGGTGCAGAAGATCTGGGCCGAGAGCATCCCCAAGAGCGACGCCCTGAAGAAATACGCGACGAGCCGCGGCGCGCTGTTCAGCCCGCTGTCGGGCGAGGCCGCGCAGAAGGCCGTCGCGCCGGCGGTGCAGGCCAACGCCTGGAACCTGTTCGCGGCGGGCAAGGCCAAGGTCTCGCCGGACACGGTCGGCATCCCCAAGCCCTGACGCAGCGGCGATGAGTTCCGCTACCGGGCCCGGCCCGCAGGCCCCCGCCGCGCACGGCGGGGCCGAGGCGCCGGCCTCCCCCCGCTCCGACTTCAAGGACGCCGTCGGCTGGATCGTGCTCGGCGTGGCCACGCTGGTCGGCTCGCTCACGATGGACCGGCTGGAAAGCCAGGGCATCAATCCCTACACCGTGCCCGGCCTGCTGCCGGGCCTGCTGGGCATCGCGATGATCCTGCTTGGCGCGATGATGGCCTGGCGCAGCTGGCGCCGCGGGGCCTTCCTGCCGCAGGCGCGCGTGGCCGACCCGATGAAGGGGCTGCAGCGCCGCCGCGTCGGCCTGGCCATCGCGCTGTGCGTGGGCTACTCCGTGGTGCTGGTGGGGCACGGCCTGCCGTTCTGGCTGGCCTCGGCCCTGTACGTCACCGTGTCGATCCTGCTGTTCCAGCGGCTGAGCCTGAACGCGGACGAGCGGCGGCTGGGGCCGCGCGCCTGGATCCTGGCCCTCGTCATCGGCGTCGGCGTGTCCGTCGTCATCTCGCTGGTCTTCGAACAGGTCTTCCTGGTTCGCCTCCCCTGACTTCGACCCCGCCGTCGCCGCGCCGCGACGGCCTTCCCTTTCTTCCTCAAGGCTGACTCATGTTGCAAGGCCTCTCCGACCTCGGCCAAGCCTATCTGAGCTTTCTCAACCCGATGACGCTGCTCTACGGGCTGGGCGGCGCCTTCGTCGGCATCGTGATGGGCATCCTGCCGGGGCTGTCGGCCACGCTGGCCATCGCGCTGCTGACCACGCTGACCATCAAGCTCAGCCCCAACGACGCCATCCTGGTGCTGATCTGCTCCTACGTGGGCGCCCTCTACGGCGGCTCGCGCACGGCCATCCTGCTGAACATCCCCGGCACGGCCGCCAACGCCGCCTCCTGCGCCGACGGCCACGCGCTGGCGCTGCAGGGCCAGGCCGGGCGCGCCATCGGCATCGCCACCAGCGGGGCCTTCGTCAGCACGCTGATCGGCGTGGTCTGCCTGGCGCTGTTCACGCCGCTGCTGGCCGAGGTGGCGCTCAAGTTCGGCGCCTTCGAGTTCTTCTGGCTCGCCCTCTTCGGCGTGACCATGTCGGGCAGCATCGTGGGCGACGACCCGATCAAGGGCTGGCTCATGGGCCTGCTCGGCCTGCTGCTGGCGCAGGTCGGCCAGGAAAGCCTCTACGCCTACGACCGCTTCACCTTCGGCTGGGACGAGCTCTCGGGCGGCATCGGCCTGATCCCCGCGCTGGTGGGCGCCTTCGGGCTGGCCGAGGTGCTGACCACGCTGGCCGACCCCGTCGAGCGCAAGATCATCGACCTGAAGGACTCGGTGCTGCCGCGCTGGCGCGAGGTGATCCAGTACCGCTGGACGGTGCTGCGCTCGGGCATCATCGGCGTGGCCACGGGCCTGCTGCCCGGCGTGGGCGAGGACGCCGGGGCCTGGATGTCCTACGCCGCGGCCAAGGCCGTGAGCAAGGAGAAGGAGCAGTTCGGCAAGGGCTCCATCGACGGGCTGATGGCGGCCGAGACGGGCGACATGTCCTCCATCCCCGGCCACATCATCCCCTCGCTGGCCCTGGGCATCCCGGGCTCGGCGCCCTCGGCGGTGCTGATGGCGGCCATGATCATCCACGGCGTGCAGCCCGGGCCGATGCTGATGATCCAGAACCCGCACTTCATCTACCACGTGGTGGCCATGACGACGCTGGCCTCCATCACCATCCTGCTGTTCGGCCTGTTCGGCGTGCGGCCGCTGCTGCACGTGCTGAAGGTGCGCCGCGGCATCCTCATGCCCATCGTCTTCGTGCTGTGCACGGTGGGCGCCTTCGCCACCGCCTCGCGCCTGTTCGACGTGTACGTGATGCTGGCGCTGGGCATCGGCGCCTTCTTCCTGCGCCGCCGCGGCTACGAGATGGCGCCGCTGGTGCTGGGCCTGGTGCTGGGCCACCTGCTCGACAAGAGCCTGCGCCGCGGCCTGGTGCTGTCCGACGGCAGCATCGCACCCTTCTTCACGCGCCCGATCTGCATCGTGTTCGCCCTGGTGACGCTGTTCACGCTGCTGATGTACCTGCCCTCGTTCAAGGCCGCAGTGAAGTCCGTCACCGGCGCCCTCGGCGACCGCATCGGCGCGCTCTTCGGCCGCAAGGCCGGAACGTGATGAAGATCGGCCTGTGCAACGAGGTGCTGGCGGCCCTGCCGCTGGAACGGCAGTGCGAATACGCGGCCGCGCTGGGCTACGACGGCCTGGAGATCGCGCCCTTCACGCTGGCCGATGCGCCCGAGCGGATCACCGCAGCGGAGGCCGCGCGCATCCGCGCCACGGTGGAGTCCTTCGGCCTGGCGGTCACCGGCCTGCACTGGCTGCTGGTGCGGCCCGAGGGCCTGTCGCTGACCAGCCCCGATGCGGCGCTGCGCGAGCGCACGCTGCAGGTGATGGAGCGCATGGTGGGGCTGTGCGCCGAGCTCGGCGGCGCCGTGCTCGTGCACGGCTCGCCCAAGCAGCGCGCCGTCGCGCCCGGCGACAGCAGGGACACCGCCCTCGGCCGGCTGCAGGAAGGGCTGGCGCGCGCCGCCCGCGCGGCCGCGGCGCACGGGCTGGTCTACTGCATCGAGCCGCTGTCGCGGCAAGAGACCGAGGTGATCAACACCATCGAGGAGGCCGCCGCCCTGGTGCGTGCGGTGGGCGAGCCGGCGCTGCGCACCATGCTCGACTGCAGCGCCGCCGGGCTGGCCGAATCGGCCCCGGTTCCCGAGCTGATCGACCGCTGGCTGCCCACCGGCCTGATCGGCCACGTGCAGGTCAACGACCCCAACCGCCGCGCGCCCGGCCAGGGCCGGATGCGCTTCGCGCCCATCCTCGCCGCGCTCAAGCGCCATGCCTGGGCCGGCGCCATCGGCGTCGAGCCCTTCGACTACGTGCCCGACGGGCCGGGCTCGGCCGCCTTCGCCGCCGGCTACCTGCGCGGCCTGCGCGAAGCGCTCGACTGCTGAACATCGCCTTCCCATGTCCGTTCCCTTCCGCATCACCGACATCCAGCTCTACGAGCGCGGCGTGCGCATGCGCCTGCCCTTCCGCTTCGGCGTGGTCACGCTGACGGCCTGCCCGCAGGCCTTCGCGCGGGTGCGCATCGTCACGGCCGAGGGGCGCGAGGCCGAGGGCGCCGCCGCCGAACTGCTGGCGCCCAAGTGGTTCGACAAGAACCTGGCCCTGAGCAACGAGGACAACTTCGAGCAGCTGCGCGCTTCCCTGCGCCTGGCGCGCGCGGCCTACCTGGGCCAGGGTGCGGAGCGCGACGCCTTCGGCCACTTCGCGGCGCACTACCAGCCGCAGATCGACGCGGCCGCCCGCCGGGACCTGAACCCGCTGATCGCCTGCTTCGGCCCGGCCCTGATCGACAAGGCCCTGCTGGACGCGCTGTGCCGCGCGCAGGGCCTGCCCTTCCACGAAGCCCTGCAGCGCAACCTGCCCGGCGTCGACGCGCGCCTCACGCCCGACCTCGCCGGCTTCGACATCGCCGCCTTCCTGGCAAGCCTGGCGCCGTCGCCCGCCATCGCGCTGCGCCACACGGTCGGCCTGCTCGACCCGATCACCGGCGCCGACATCGCGCAGCGGCTGGACGACGGCCTGCCGGAGAGCCTGGAGGAGGTGGTGGCGGCGACCGGCTGCCGCCACTTCAAGCTCAAGGTCGCCGGCGAGGCCGCCGCCGACATGGCGCGCCTCACGCGCATCGCGCAGGTGCTGGACATGCTGCCCGACTACCAGGTCACGCTGGACGGCAACGAGCAATTCGCCGATGCCGCGGCGGCCGCGGCCTTCTGGCGGCAGGTGGAGGGCACGCCCGCCCTGCGCCGGCTGGCGCAGGCCACGCTCTACATCGAGCAGCCGCTGCCCCGCGCCATCGCGCTGGACAGCGACGTGCATCCGCTGGCCGCGATGCGGCCGGTGCTGATCGACGAGTCCGACGCCACCCTGGACGCCTTCCCCCGCGCGCTGGCCTGCGGCTACACCGGCGTCTCCAGCAAGGCCTGCAAGGGCATCTACCGCTCGGTGCTCAACGCGGCGCGCTGCCGGCAGCTCAACGAGCAGGCCGTGCGCGAAGGCCGCGAGGCCGCGTACTTCATGTCGGCCGAGGACCTGACCACGCAGGCCGGGCTGGCCGTGCAGCAGGACCTGGCCCTGGTCAGCCTGCTCGGGCTCGCGCACGTGGAGCGCAACGGCCACCACTACGTCGACGGCTTCGGCACCGCGCCGGCCGCGGAGGCACAGGCCTTCGCCACCGCCCACCCCGACCTGTACCAGCCGCCCGCCCAGCCGCGCCTGCACACCGAGGCAGGGCAGCTGAGCCTGCGCAGCCTGCACGCCGCCACCGGGTTCGCCACGGGCGCCCATCCACGGTGGGACACGCTGCAGCCGATGGCAGCGACCGCATAAATCACCAGATAGTTAATTTCAGATCGACCCGGGCAAGCGACGCACCCCACGTCGCAAGACCTCTCATTGGGGAAAACCAGAAAACACGACCCCGCAACAAGGCTTGAAGGCGCTCTTCGTCATCCGTAGAATGCCCTCAATTCACCAATTGGTTAATTAAGACCAGCACCTGGACAGACCGGAGACCTCGTGAAATTCGCCACCCTTCTTCCCGCCCTGGCCGCATTCGCCCTCGCCGCGCCGGCGCTGGCCCAGGACGGCTACCCCGCCAAGCCGATCCGCGTCATCGTGCCCTTCGCAGCCGGCAGCACCACGGACATCATCGCGCGCGCCATCACCGACAAGATGGGCCAGAGCATGGGCCAGACGCTGGTGGTGGACAACCGCGGCGGTGCCAGCGGCACCATCGGCCAGCAGGCGGTGGCCACGGCCGCGCCGGACGGCTACACGATCATGATCCACTCGTCCTCGCACACGGTGAGTCCGTCCACCTTCGCCAGGCTGCCCTTCGACACGCTGGCCGACTTCGCGGCCGTCACGCCCATCAGCACCACGCCCAACGTGCTGGTCATCTCGCCGGGCAAGGGCATCAAGTCGGTGCAGGAGCTCGTGGCGAAGGCGAAGGCCGAGCCGGGCAAGCTGAACTTCGCCTCCGCCGGCCAGGGCAGCGCCACGCACCTGAACGCCGAGAAGTTCAAGATGGCCGCGAAGATCGACGCGACCAACATCCCCTTCAAGGGCTCCGGCGAGGCCGTGAGCGAGGTGCTGGCGGGCCGCGTGGACTACTACTTCTCGCCGATCGCGCCGGTGATCGGCCAGATCCGCGAAGGCCAGCTGCTGGCGCTGGCGGTGGGCTCGCCCCGGCGCGCCGCCGCCCTGCCCGACGTGCCCACCACCGCCGAGGCCGGCGTGCCCGGCTCCGAGTTCAACTTCTGGATCGGCATGATGGCCCCGGCGAAGACGCCGCGCGCCATCGTCGACCGCCTGCACGGCGAGGTGGTCAAGGCGCTGGCCACGCCCGAGGTCAAGGAGCGCTTCCTCAAGCTGGGCGCCGACGCCTGGACGCTCAAGCCCGAGGCCTTCGACGCCTACATCAAGGACGAGATCAAGAGCAACGCCGCGCTGGTGAAGGCGGCCGGCCTCTCGCCCGCGCAATGACGCTTTCCTTCCCCACCCTTCTTCTTCCCTGAGGCAAAGACATGGCAACCCAACGACTCGGAATCATCATGCACGGCGTCACCGGACGCATGGGCATGAACCAGCACCTGATCCGCTCCATCGTGGCGATCCGCGCCCAGGGCGGCGTGCAGCTGTCCAACGGCGACAAGGTCATGCCCGACCCGATCCTGATCGGCCGCAACGCCGAGAAGATCGAGGCGCTCGCCAAGGCGCACGGCATCGCGCGCTGGGGCACCGACCTGGACGCGGCGCTGGCCAACCCCGACGACACCGTCTTCTTCGACGCCGGCACCACGCAGATGCGCCCCACCCTGCTGGCCAAGGCGATCCGTGCCGGCAAGCACGTCTACTGCGAGAAGCCCATCGCCACCAATCTCAACGAGGCGGTGGAGATCGCGCGGCTGGCCGAGGAAGCGCACAAGACCAAGGGCCTCAAGCACGGCGCCGTGCAGGACAAGCTCTTCCTGCCCGGCCTGCGCAAGCTCGACATGCTGCGCCGCGCCGGCTTCTTCGGCCGCATGCTCAGCGTGCGCCTGGAGTTCGGCTACTGGGTGTTCGAGGGCGACCTGCAGCCCATCCAGCGCCCGAGCTGGAACTACCGCAAGGAAGACGGCGGCGGGATGATCCTGGACATGATGTGCCACTGGCGCTACGTGCTGGACAACCTGTTCGGCGAGGTGAAGTCGGTGAGCTGCCTGGGCACCACCCACATCCCGAAGCGCTGGGACGAGAACGACCAGCCCTACGAGGCGACGGCCGACGACGCCGCCTACGCGACGGTGGAACTCACCGGGCACAACGGCGAGCCGGTGATCGCGCAGATCAACATGAGCTGGGTCACGCGCGTGCGGCGCGACGACCTGGTGACCTTCCACGTCGACGGCACCGACGGCTCGGCCGTGGCCGGGCTGCAGGAGTGCCGCGCCCAGTCGCGCGTGGCCACGCCGCGGCCGGTGTGGAACCCGGACATCAAGCAGAGCATGAACTTCTTCGACCAGTGGCAGGAGATCCCGGACTCGCAGGTCTACGACAACGGCTTCAAGATCCAGTGGGAGCACTTCATCCGCCACGTGGTGGAAGACGCGCCCTACAAGTGGACGCTGCCCGAGGGCGCCAAGGGCGTGCAGCTGGTCGAGGCCGCGCTGCAGAGCTGGGGCGAGCGGCGCTGGATCGACGTGCCGGCGCTGAAGGTGTGACGCCATGGCACTGACCCTGCGACTGCCCACGGCCGCCCGCGCGGTCGAGACCTACACGCTGTGCGGCAGCGTGCCGGTGAAGCCGCCTGCGGGCGTGAAGTTCGACCGCATCGCCTACTCGGCCGCGCACGTCGTGGCCGACCCGCTGGCCGCCGTCGATCCCTGGCTCACGGCGGCTGTGGACTGGGACGCCACCATCGCCTACCGCCGCCACCTGTGGTCGCTCGGCCTGGGCGTGGCCGAGGCGATGGACACCGCGCAGCGCGGCATGGGTCTGGACTGGAAGACCTCGCTGGAGCTGATCCGCCGCTCGCTCGACGCCGCGAAGGACGTGCCGGGCGCACTCGTCGCCAGCGGCTGCGGCACCGACCACCTCGACATCGACGCGGTGAAGAGCGTCGACGACGTGATCCGCGGCTACGAGGAGCAGATGGAGGCCATCGAGGCGCTGGGCGGCAGGCTCATCGTGATGGCCAGCCGCGCCCTCGCCCGCGTGGCCACGGGGCCGGCCGACTACGAGCGCGTCTACGGCCGCGTGCTGGGCCAGGCGAAGCAGCCGGTGGTGCTGCACTGGCTGGGCGACATGTTCGACCCGGCGCTCGCCGGCTACTGGGGCACCGCCGATGTCGACGCCGCCATGGACACGGCGCTGGGCATCATCGCCGCGCATGCCGGCAAGGTGGACGGCATCAAGATCTCGCTGCTCGACAAGGACAAGGAGATCGCCATGCGCCGGCGCCTGCCGCCGGGCGTGCGCATGTACACCGGCGACGACTTCAACTACGCCGAGCTGATCGCCGGCGACGGCTTCGGCAGCGAGCCGACGCACGGCAAGAGCGACGCGCTGCTGGGCATCTTCGACGCCATCGCGCCCGCGGCCAGCGCCGCGCTGGGCGAGCTGGCCGCCGGCAACCTGGAGCGCTTCCACGCGATCCTCGGCCCCACCGTGCCGCTGTCGCGCCACATCTTCCAGGCGCCCACGCGCTTCTACAAGACGGGCGTGGTCTTCATGGCCTGGCTCAACGGGCACCAGTCGCACTTCACCATGGTGGGCGGGCAGCAGAGCACGCGCTCGCTGCAGCACCTGGCGGAACTGTTCCGGCTGGCCGATGCGGCCGACCTGCTGGAGCGGCCCGAACTCGCGGTGCAGCGCATGAAGACGCTGCTGGCGATGCACGGCGTCGAATGAGCATGCGCGACTTCTCCGCTGACCACGACTGGCTCTCGATCAACACCGCCACGCTGCGCCGCCAGCACGGCGCCGAGGTGCCGCTTGCGAAGATCATCGACCAGTGCGCGGCCCGGGGCGTCCGCGCCATCAGCCCCTGGCGCGACCAGGTGGCGGCGGCCGGCCTCGACGCCGTCGCGCGTCAGCTCAAGGCGCACGGCATGGGGCTGTCCGGCTACTGCCGCGGCGGCTTCTTCCCGGCCGCCGACCCGGCCGGCCTGAAGGCCGCGCTGCAGGACAACCGGCGCGCCATCGACGAGGCGAAGACGCTCGATGCCCCCTGCCTGGTGCTGGTGGTCGGCGCGCTGCCCGGCGCGCTGGAAGGCCGGCCGGCCTACAAGGACATCGCCCGCGCCCGCGGCGAGGTGCGCGACGGCATCGCCGCCTCGCTCGAGTACGCGCGCGAGGTCGGCATGCCCCTGGCCATCGAGCCGCTGCACCCCATGCAGGCCGCCGACCGCGCCTGCGTCAACACGCTGGAGCACGCGCTGGACCTGTGCGACGAGCTGGACCCGGGCCGCAGTGGCATGCTGGGCGTGGCGCTGGACGCCTACCACGTGTGGTGGGACCCCAAGCTCGCGCAGCAGGTCGAGCGCGCCGGCCGCGAACGCCTGCTGGCCTACCACGTCTGCGACTGGCTCGCGCCCACGCGCGACCTGCTCAACGACCGCGGCATGATGGGCGACGGCGTGATCGAGCTGCGCAAGCTGCGCGGCTGGGTCGAGTCGGCGGGCTACGCGGGCTTCGCCGAGGTGGAGATCTTCTCCGCCCTCGACTGGTGGCAGCGCGGCGGCGAGGACACGCTGGCCGCCTGCATCGAGCGCCACCGCAGCGTGGTGTAGCCCCGCGCCGGCGCGGCAGCGCGCCGCTGCGCTACGCTCGCGCGCTCCGCCATGCCCACCACCTCCTCCTCTTCTTCCGGCCGCTCCCCTGCCCGCCGCGCCATCCTGCTGATGATCGGCGCCGCCGGCTGCTTCGCCAGCAACGACGCGCTGGTCAAGTTCGTCAGCCAGTCGCTGGCCCCGGCGCAGGTCATCCTGCTGCGCAGCGTGATCGCGTCCGTGCTGATCCTGCTCGTCGCGCGGCGCGCCGGCGCCACGCCGCACCTGGCGGCGGCGGTCAGCCCGCGCGTGCTGGGGCGCTGCGTGGCCGATGCCTTCGGCACCTCGATGTACCTGCTCTCGCTGTTCCACCTGCCGCTGGCCAACGCCACCGCCATCAACCTGGCCGCGCCGGTGTTCATGACGCTGTTCGCCGTGCTGCTGCTGGGCGAACGCGCCTCGGGCGCGCGCTGGGCGGCGGTGGGCCTGGGCTTCGCCGGCGTGCTGGCCGTTGTGCAGCCCGCGGGCGACGGCTTCAACGCCTGGGCCCTGCTGTGCGTGGCCGGCACGCTGCTGCACGCGGTGCGCGACCTGCTCACGCGGCGCATCGACCCCGCCGTGCCCTCGCTGGTCATCGCGCTGTCCAGCGCGGTGGCGCTGGGGGTGCTGGGCGCCGCGCTGCTGCTGTGGCAGGGCTGGCGGCCGGTGGCGTGGTGGCACCTGGCGCTGCTCGCCGCGGCGGCCTCGCTGCTGATCTCGGCCTACCTGCTGCTCATCGGCAGCCTGCGGCTGGCGGAGATCTCGCTCACCGCGCCGTTCCGCTACAGCTCGCTGCTGTTCGCCGTGCTGCTCGGCTACGGCGTCTGGGGGCAGATCCCCAACGCCTGGGCCTGGGCGGGCATCGCGCTGCTGGTGGGCTCGGGCCTGTACATGGTCCACAGCGAGCGCGGCCGCAACGCGGCGGCGCAGGCGCTGGCACAGCCGCCCGAGTGACAGCACGGTTTTTCGCGGCTGCCTAGAATCCCCCCGCGGCCCCATCGCAAGTGGGGCCGCAAGCGTTCTCAGGGCGGGGTGCAATTCCCCACCGGCGGTGATGGCGGCGCCCCGCAAGGGCGGCCGCACGAGCCCGCGAGCGGCCGTGCCTCGCAACGGGGTGCGGTGTCAGCAGATTTCGGTGAGAGTCCGAAGCCGACGGTCACAGTCCGGATGAAAGAGAGCGCGGAATGCGGCGTGCCGCCGTGCGCAGCCTCGTGCGTGCGCAGGGCGCGGCCGTTCTTTCGTGCGCCCTGATTCAGGCAACCCTTCGACAAAGGCAAACCATGAGTCAGCTCAACGACCTTCCCCTTTCCTCCCAACAAGACGCAGGGCCGCCCCGAGGCTTGTTGCCCCCCTCGGGGGGCGGGACGGGCGAAGCCCGGCCCTGGGGGCCTTCGCCCGCCGGTGGCGACAAGCGCATCGCGCTGGTCGAAGCCCAGTGGCATGCGGAGATCGTCCACCAGGCGCGCGACGCCTTCCTCGCGGAGATGGAGCGCCTGGGCGTGCCGCGCGAGCGCATCGACGTGCTCGACGTGCCCGGCGCCTTCGAGATCCCGCTGCACGCCAAGCGCCTCGCCCTCTCGGGCCGCTACGCCGCCGTGGTGTGCTGCGCGCTGGTGGTCGACGGCGGCATCTACCGCCACGAGTTCGTCGCCAGCACCGTCGTCAGTTCGCTGATGGCGCTGCAGCTGGACACCGGCGTGCCGATGATCTCCGCCGTGCTCACGCCGCACCACTTCCACGAGCACGTCGAGCACCGCAAGTACTTCCAGCGCCATTTCGCCGTCAAGGGCACCGAGGCGGCCGAGGCCTGCGTGAAGACGATCGAGGGCCTGTACCGCATCGACGCGCTGATCGCCGCCTGAGCCCAGGGGTTTCTTGCGCCGCGCGGCCGCGGCCCACACACTGCGGCCATGACCCAGGAAGCCCCCCGCTACACCCTCTACGGCGCGCCCGGTTCCGGCGCCGTGCCCATCCATGCGGCGCTGACGCTGATCGGCCTGCCCGTGACCACGGTGGACATCGCCCCGTGGGACGGCGAGGCCGAGCGCGAGCGCGCCGGCCGGGTGAACCCGGCGCGGCAGGTGCCGGCGCTGGTCACGCCCGAGGGCGAGCTGCTGACCGAGAGCGCCGCCATCCTGGTCTGGCTGGGCGACCGCCATCCGGAAGCCGGCCTGGCCCCGCTGCCCGGCGACCGCCTGCGCGCCCAGTACCTGCGCTGGATGAGCTACGTCGCCACGCAGATCTACGCCCTCTTCTGGGTGCGCGACGACCCGGCGCGCCTGGCGGCCGACAAGGCGGCGCAGGACTTCCTGCTGATGCGCTCCGCCGAGCGCCTGGCGCAGTGCTGGCACATCATGGACGAGCAGGTCCGCGCGCTGGGCCCGGCCGGCCGCCCCTGGCTGCTCGGCGAGCGCCTCGGCCTGCTCGACCTGTACGTGGCGGTGGCCTCGCGCTGGACGCCGAAGCGCCGCCGCTTCTACGCCGAGGCGCCCTTCATGGCCGGCGTGGTGCGGCGCGTCGATGCCGCGCCGCGCCTGGCGGCGTTCTGGCCGCAGCGCTTCCCCTTCGAGCCGGGCTGGGAGGAATGAGGCGCACGCTGCCTATCATCGCGCGATGCCCTCCTCCTCCCCCGACCCCGACTACATCCTCTTCCACAACCCCGCCTGCAGCACCTCGCGCAACGTGCTGGCGATGGTGCGCGAGCACGGCATCGAGCCGACCATCGTCGAGTACCTGAAGACGCCGCCCGGCAAGGAGCGCCTGCGCGAGCTGGTCGCCGCCCTGGGCGGCTCGGTGCGCGGCCTGCTGCGCACCAAGGCGGCCCCCTACGAGGAACTGGGCCTGGCCGATCCGAAGTGGACCGACGAGCAGCTGCTGGCCTTCATGGTGCAGCACCCGGTGCTGATGGAACGCCCGGTGCTGGTGTCGCCGCGCGGCACGCGGCTGGGCCGGCCGAAGGAAGCGGTGCTCGACCTGCTGCCCTCCTGATCAGGGCGCCGGCGCATCGAGCAGCGCCTCGATCGTCCGCCACTCGTCCGGCGTCACCGGCGTGATCGACAGCCGGTTGCCCCGCTGCAGCAGCCGCATGCCGGCCAGCGCCGGCACGCCGCGCAGCTCGGACAGGCCGAGCAGGCGCGTCTTGCGCAGGGCCTGCACGTCCAGCAGCAGCCAGCGCGGCGCCTCGGGCTTCGAGGCGGCGTCGTGGTAGGGCGAGGCCGGGTCGAACTGCGTCGGGTCGGGCCGCACGCCCGAGGCCACGCGCGCGATGCCGGCGATGCCCGGCTCCGGGCAGCTGGAGTGATAGAACAGCACACCGTCGCCCACGCGCATCGCGTCGCGCATGAAGTTGCGCGCCTGGTAGTTGCGCACGCCGGTCCAGGGCACCGTGCGCCCGGGCGCGGCCAGCGCGTCGTCGATCGAGCACTCGTCGGGCTCGGACTTCATCAGCCAGTACTGTGTCGCGGTCATGCCGCGGATTGTGCGGGCTCAGGCGCGCTGCAGCAGCACCGGCACCGACGAGATCAGCAGCACCGTGCCCGACACCGTCAGCAGGCCCAGCACGACGCGGCGGAAGGCCAGCTCGCTCAGGCCGACGTACAGCCGCGCGCCCAGCAGCACCGGCACCAGCACGCAGACCGCGACGATGGCCAGCAGCGGCAGCATGTGCGCCTGCACGTTGCCGGCGCCCACCTGCAGGGCGAAGGCCACCGTCAGCATCGAGAGGTTGAAGTTCTGGATGACGGCGCGCTGCGCGTCGCGCTCCAGCCCGCGCAGCGTGCACCACAGCGTCGGGATCGGGCCGGTGAACCCGCCGACCCCGCCGCACACGCCGCCGAGCAGCCCGGCCACGGCATCGGCCGGGCGGCCGCCCCAGCGCACGCGCGGCAGGTTGCGGGCGAACAGCATGGCCAGGCACCACGGCACCAGCAGCGTCCCCAGGCAGGCCTTGAACAGCACGGTGTCCAGCCGCGGCAGCAGCCACACACCCAGCGGCACGCCGGCCAGCCCGCCGGCCACGAAGGGCAGCAGCGCGCGCAGGTCGAAGCCGCGCCGCACCGTGACGGCCGCGATCACCTGCCCGGTGAGCGCGCCGAAGGTGGCGAGCACGGCCGCCAGCCGCGGCTCCACCGTCCAGGCCCAGAGCGACATGGCGACCAGCCCGAAGGCGAACCCGGACAGCCCCTGGACGAAGCCGGCCACGCCGGCCCCCAGGGCCACCAGCAGGTAGAGCGACAGGCCGTCGCTCAAGCGGAGGCCGGCTGCGGCAGCGCCTCGCGCCGCGCGCGGCGCACGTTGAAGGCGCTGGCGATCAGCACCCCCTGCACCAGCGCCAGGCCGAGGATGACCGCCGTGGGGCGGCCATGGTCCATCAGCGGGCCGAAGATCAGCGGCGCGACCGCCTGGCCGATGTCCAGGCCCGCGTACACCACGCCGTAGACGCGCCCGCTGGCATTGGCCGGCGTCGAGCGCTTGACCAGCAGGTCGCGCGAGGGGCCGGCGATGCCGGAGGCGAAGCCCATGGCGCCGAAGAGCACCGGCACCACCACCGGCGGAAAGTCTGCCAGCGCCATCACCAGCGCGAAGGCCGCCGCGATGCCGAAGCCGATGCCCACGATGCGCTCGCAGCGCGACGGGTCCGACGCCAGGAAGCCGCCCACCACCATGCCCACCGAACTGGCCACCATGTAGATGGTCAGGCACATGGCCACCAGCGCCACCGGCACCGCGTGCAGCTGGCCGGCCGCGGCCGGGGCGAAGGTCTGCACGATGCTGATGACCATCGCGTAGAAGAAGAAGAAGCCGAAGCACATCCACACCGCCGGGATGCGCAGGAAGTCGAAGGTGCCGCCGGCCGCCGCCGCGCCGCCCTGGCCGGTGGCCTTGTGCACCGCCTTCACGTCCAGTGCCAGCACGCCGCGGTTGAACCACAGGATGGCCAGCACCGCCAGCGCCAGCACGCCGGCGCTGGCCAGTGCCACGCGCCAGCCGTAGGCCATCGCGATCGGCACCACGAAGGCCGGCGCCAGCGCCCAGCCCAGGCTGCCGGTGATGCCGTGCACGCTGTAGGCGTGGCCCAGCCGCGTGGGTGCCACCTTGCGGTTGAACAGCGTGTAGTCCACCGGATGGAACACGCCGTTGCCCACGCCCGCCAGCACCGCGCCCAGCAGCATCACCCAGTAGCTGGGCGCCAGCGCGTAGACGAAGGCGGCCAGCCCGAGGCAGCCCAGGCCGACGAACAGCACCGGCCGCGGCCCGAGCTTGTCGACCACGAAGCCGGAGGCGGCCTGCACCGCGCACGAGACGACGAAGAACACCGTCAGCACCGCGCCCAGCTCGGTGTAGCTCACGCCGAAGGCGTCCTTCAGCCAGGGGAACAGCGGCGCCAGGATGAGCTGGCTGAAGTGGCTGATGGCGTGGGCCAGGCCGACGAGGCCGATCAGCTTGGCATCGGAACCGACGGAGGGGGTGGAGGAAGAAGACATGCGAGGCGACGACGGGACGGCAGGAATCGGGATCCCCGATGCTAGAAAACCCGTAATCGACTGAATAGCGACATCTCGCCAATAACTGGCGAAAATCCGCCAATGCGCCGCCGAACCGCCGTCCCTCCAGGCCCCCGGCCCTCAGCGCGCCTTGGCGCAGACCCGCTTGTGCACGATGCCGCTGACGGTCGTCGGACCGCCGACCGGCGTCCAGTCCATCCTGCGGCTGAGGTCCAGGTCGTGCGCTTCCAGCGGGCCGTTGAAGCTGACGACGCGGCGGGCCCGCTCGCGCCCGCCCCTGCAGTCGTGGTCGTACAGGTACCGGGACGAGCGGAAAGGCGTCTTCCCCACGTCGGTCTGCAGCGCCTCGAAGCGGTACAGCGTCCAGGCCTCGACGAACTCGCCGTGCGGACGGATCGACGCCTCCTGCAGCAGCACCTTCTTGGTCGCCGTGCTGGCGATCAAGGTCCATGCCTCCTCGGCGCGCGCCAGGGGCGCCGCGGCCAGCAGCGCCAGCAGGACGGCGGCCCGGTGGCGATCGAACGACTTCATGACTTGGGACTCCCTGGATGCTGAAACAACATGCCGATTCCCCGGCGCCCGCCCCGCGGGAGGGCGCCGGGCATGCGAGTCTAGGCCTGGACATGCCGGCCTCCGCACCGCCGCCCGTGCCGCCCCGCCGGCGCGCGCCCGCGGCGCCGGCCGCCGCTCCCACCACCAGCGTGGGGCCGCTCACGCCCCACCTCTACGCCCCGGACGCGATGCGGCCGCTGCGCGCCAAGGAGCACTTCCTCCAGGCCGACACGCAGGTCGAGCTGCACCAGCACCCCTGGCCGCAGCTGACCTTCTCCACGCGCGGCGTGATCCGCCTCTCGACCGCCGACGGCAGCTACATCGTGCCGCCCTCGCGCGCCCTGTGGGTACCGGCCGACGTGCCGCACAGCATCAGCCTGATCGAGTACGCCGAGCTGCGCACCGTCTACCTGCACCCCTGGATGGGGCCCAACTGGGAGCGCTGCGAGGTGCTGGAGATCAGCCCCCTGCTGCGCGCGCTGATGCTGGCCCTGGACACCACGCCCGACGGCCTGCGCCCCGCCGACCCGCATGCCGCCCAGCGCGAGCGCTGGATCGCCCCGCTGCTGGTGGACGAGCTGGAGCGCGCGACGCAGATCCGCATCGACGTGCCGCTACCGGCCGACAAGCGCCTGCGCCAGCTGTGCGAGACGCTGCTGCGCAACCCGGCCGGCCGCGCCACCCTGGCCGAGCGCGCCGCCGCCATCGGCGCCAGCGAGCGCACCGTGGCCCGCCTGTTCCGCGACCAGATGGGCATGAGCTGGCAGCAGTGGCGCCAGCAGGCGGTGCTGGCGCACGCGCTGCCGCTGCTGGCGCGGGGCATGGCGGTGAGCCAGGTGGCCGCCGCCAGCGGCTACGCCACCGACAGCGCCTTCTGCGCCATGTTCAAGCAGGCCACCGGCAAGTCGCCCACCGCCTTCCAGCACCGGAAGAAGCTGTAACGCCCCGGCGGCGCGGGCCGCTATCGTCGGGGTGTCGCCTTTCCTGTCACACACGCCTTCAAGGAGATCCGCCATGCCCCGTCCCTCCCTGCCCACCGCCGCCCTGTGCCTCGCCCTGCTGGCCGCCACCGGCGCGGCGCACGCCAACAAGTACCTCGACGCGATGAAGGACCAGCTGGGCGCCTCGTCCGGCAACGGGTCCTCCGGCGGCGGCGCCGCGGCGCTGGCCGGCGGCCTGGGCCTGTCGATGCCGGCCATCGGCAACAGCACGCTGGGCAACGCGGCCGGCGTGATCCAGTATTGCGTCAAGAACAACTACCTCAACGCCGCCAGCGCCAACTCCGTCAAGGACCGGCTGCTGGGCATGGTCACCGGCCAGAAGCCGCAGCAGACCGGCTTCGCCAACGGCGCCAAGGGGCTGCTGCAGGGCGAGAACGGCAAGTCGCTCAACATGAAGAACCTCTCCTCCAAGGTGAAGGAGAAGGCCTGCGACTATGTGCTGAAGAACGCCTCCTCGCTGATTTGAACCACCGCCGTTCCTCCCGGGCTTCGCCTGCCACGCCCGGGCAGCCGCCGGAGGCAGCGGCGCTCCAGGCCGGCCGCGCCCCCGCGGGCAGACCTGGCGCCGCAGCCTTCGGCCGTTCCCAACCGATGTGACGCTTGCAGGGCGGGACTTCCGGGACAATGGCCGCGCCCGCCGCATGGCGCCTGTCGGCGGCGGGCCTCCAAGAAATCCACAACAAGAAGCCTTCCGTGCCCGGCGGCCAGCCGCCGCACATCGTCATGACGCCAACCGACTCCGCCTCCCGCCGCCAACGCCTCACGCGCTGGCTGCCCTTCCTCGCCTGGCCCCGGCCCGACCGCGCTCTGCTCGTCAACGAGGCGCTGGCCGGCGTCACGGTGGCGCTGATGGTCATCCCGCAGGGTGTCGCCTACGCGTCGCTGGCCGGCATGCCGCTGGCCACCGGCATCTATGCCGCGCTGTGGCCGGCGCTGGTGGCGGTGCTGTTCAGCTCCTCGGCCCGGCTGTCGGTGGGGCCGACGGCGCTGTCGAGCATCCTGATCGGCGCCGCGCTCGGCCCGCTGGCGGTGCCGGGCAGCCGCGAATGGGTGTCGCTGGCCGTCTGGCTGGCGCTGCTGTCGGGGCTGATGCAGGTGGCGCTGGGCGCGGCGCGCTTCGGCTGGCTGCTGCGGCTGGTCAACTCGCCGGTGCTGATGGGCTTCACCCAGGGCGCGGCGGTGCTCATCACGCTGTCGCAGCTGCCGGCCCTGCTGGGCTTCACCGGGCGCAGCTTCACGCAGGTGCTGCAGGGGCCGGCACCTGACTTCGTCGCCATCGCCTTCGGCCTGGGCGGCATGGCGATGCTCTGGCTGGGCAAGCGCTTCATGCCGCGCTTTCCCACCACCATGGCACTGGTGGCGGCCAGCGCCTTCATCAGCTGGCTGGTCGGCTACGCCCTGTCCGGCGGCGCGGTGGTGGGCGCGCTGCCCTCCGGCCTGCCCTCGTTCTACCTGCCGGACGCGCTGACGTGGAGCGAGCTGGGGGCGCTGATCCTGCCGGCCTTCCTAGTCACGCTGGTGAGCTTCCTGGAGACGGCCTCCAGCGCCAAGGTGGACAACGCCCGCGCCGGCACGCTGTGGAACGAGAACCAGGACCTGATCGGCCAGGGCCTGGCCAAGATCGCCTCGGGCTTCTCGGGCGCCTTCCCGACCAGCTCGTCCTTCTCGCGCTCGGCCATCACGCTGTACGCCGGCGCCAAGACCCAGTGGGCGACGCTGTTCAACGTGGTGGTGGTCGCGGCCGCGCTGCTGTGGGCGATGCCGCTGCTCTACAACGTGCCGCAGGCGGTGCTGGCGGCCATCGTGGCGACGGCCACCATCGGCCTGCTCAAGCCCTCCTCCTTCGTCGCGCTGTGGCGCATCTCGCGCATCGAGGCGGCCATCGCCTTCGGCACCTTCGTGCTGACGATCCTCACCTCGCCCTCCATCTACTGGGGCGTGCTGGGCGGCCTGCTGGCGGCGCTGGCGCACTACATGTACCGGCACCTGCACCCGCGCATCATCGAGGTGGGCCTGCACCCGGACGGCAGCCTGCGCGACCGCCACCTGTGGAAGCTGCCGCCGCTGGCGCCGGACCTCTACGCGCTGCGCATGGACGCGGAGCTGGACTTCGCTTCCGCCAGCACGCTGGAGCGCGCCGTCAACACCGCGCTGACCGAGCGGCCGGGCCTGACGGACGTGTGCCTTTTCGCCCACCCCATCAACCGGGTCGACCTGACCGGAGCCGAGGTCTTCGGCAGCATCCGCCGCCTGCTGGAGAACAAGGGCGTGCGCCTGCACCTGAGCGGCCTGAAGCTGCCCGCCATGCAGGTGCTGGAGCGCGCCGGGCTGCTGGCGCCCGGGCCGCTGCTCTTCACCTACCGCACGGACGCGGAGGCGGTGGCGGCGCTGCAGGCGCGCTGAGCGCGGCGGCACCCCCTTGAAAGGCGGCGGCGCCGCCTTATGTGCGCGCACAGGAAGTCGCCGCGGGGCACCGCTTCCGGCGGCTTCCTGCAACGTCATCCACAAGGAGGTTCCGCCATGTACCGATCCCTGTTTCCGCGCGACCTGTTCGCCGAGCTGGATCGCCTGCAGCGCGACGTGCAGCAGGCGTTCGACCTGTCCCCCACCATCCGCGGCGTCGGCCGCGGCGGCTTCCCGGCGCTGAACGTGGGCGCCACGCCGCAGTCCATCGAGCTGTACGCCTTCGCGCCGGGGCTGGACCCGGCCTCGATCGACGTGCAGATCGACCGTGGCGTGCTCAGCCTGTCGGGCCGCCGGGCCTCGCCCCTGCCGGCCGACGGCGGCGAGTCGCAGAAGGACCGCGCCGCCGTCCACATCAACGAGCGCTTCGCCGGCGAGTTCCGCCGCACCGTGAGCCTGCCCGAGGACGCCGACCCCGATGCCGTGACCGCCGGCTACCGCGACGGCGTGCTGCGCGTCAGCGTGCAGCGCCGCGCCTCGGCGCAGCCGCGCCGCATCACCGTGCAATGACCCGCCCAGGAGGACCAGCGATGAACACCCCGAACACCCCCGCCACCCGCGATGCCCGCGACACCGGCCGCGAGGCCCCGCCGGCCCTGCTGCCGCCGGTGGACGTGGTGGAAGACGGCAGCGCCATCACCCTGTGGGCCGACCTGCCCGGCGTGGCCCGCGAGGGCCTGCACCTGCAGGTGGACGGCGACCAGCTCGCCATCGAGGGCGAGGTCTCGCTGCCGCTGCCCGAGGGCATGCAGGCCTCGCACGCCGAGGTGGGCCTGAACCGCTACCGCCGCGTGTTCACCCTGAGCAAGGAGCTGGACACGCAGCGCATCGAGGCCCACCTGAGCCAGGGCGTGCTGCGGCTGCGCATCCCCAAGGCCGAGCACGCGCGCCCGCGCCGCATCGAGGTGCAGGCGGCCTGAAGGCGGCAGCTAGTCGCGCACCGCGCCGCGCAGGCGCTTGACCTCGGCCCGCCGGCTCTTGCCTTCGAGCCGGCGGCGCCGGGACGCCTGCGTCGGCCGCGTAGCGCGCCGCACGCGCGGCGGCGCGGCCACGCGATCGACCAGCGCCTGCAGCCGCGCCAGCGCGTCGGCGCGGTTCAGCTCCTGCGTGCGGTGCTGCTGCGCCTTGATGACGATCACGCCGTCCTGCGTGAGCCGTGCGTCGTGCAGCGCCAGCAGCCGCGCCTTCACATCGTCCGGCAGCGAGCTGGCGCCGACGTCGAAGCGCAGGTGCACCGCGCTCGACACCTTGTTGACGTTCTGGCCGCCCGCGCCCTGGGCGCGGATGGCGGTGAACGCGACCTCGCGCTCGTCGACCTGCAACGGGCGCGAGGCCATGCGCCCGTCAGACCCGCTCGAAGATCGCGGCGATGCCCTGCCCGCCGCCGATGCACATGGTCACCAGCGCATAGCGGCCCTTCACGCGGTGCAGCTCGGCGATCGCCTTGGCGGTGATGATCGCGCCCGTGGCGCCCACCGGGTGGCCCAGCGAGATGCCCGAGCCGTTGGGGTTGACCTTGGCCGGGTCGAAGTCCAGCTCCTTGGCCACGGCGCAGGCCTGCGCGGCGAAGGCCTCGTTGGCCTCGATCACGTCCAGGTCGCCGATCTTCAGGCCCGTGCGCTCCAGCACCTTGCGCGTGGCCGGCACCGGGCCGATGCCCATGTAGGCCGGCTCCACGCCGGCGTGTGCGTAGCCCACCAGCCGCGCCAGCGGCTTCAGGCCCAGCGCCTTGACGCGCCCGCCCTCGGCCAGCACCACGGCACCGGCGCCGTCGTTGATGCCCGAGGCGTTGCCGGCCGTCACCGTGCCGCCCTCCTTCTTGAAGGCCGGCTTCATGCCGGCCAGCACCTCGACGGTGGTGCTCGCCTTGACGTGCTCGTCGGTGTCGAACACCACCACGCCCTTGCGCGTCTTGATCTCGACCGGGACGATCTGCTCCTTGAAGCGGCCGGCGGCGATGGCCGCCGCGGCGCGCTGGTGGCTCAGCGCAGCCAGCGCGTCCTGCTCCTCGCGCGTGATGCCGTGGCGCTCGGCCACGTTCTCGGCGGTGATGCCCATGTGGATCTTCTGCCACGGGTCGTGCAGGATGCCCAGCATGTAGTCCACCAGCACGGCGTCGCCCATGCGGGCGCCGTAGCGGGCCGAGGTGTCGAAGTACGGGCCGCGGCTCATCGACTCGGAGCCGGCGCCCACGGCGATGTCGCAGTCGCCCAGCGCGATGGCCTGCGCCGCCGACACGATGGCCTGCAGGCCCGAGCCGCACAGCCGGTTGACGTTGAAAGCCGGCGTCTCGACCGGGCAGCCGGCGTCGATGGCGGCCACGCGGCTGAGGTACGCGTCCTTGGTGTCGGTGGGGATGACGTTGCCCATCACCACGTGGCCCACCGCGTCGGGCGCCACGCCGGCGCGGGTGATCGCCGCCTTGACGGCGGTGGTGGCCAGCTGGGTGTTGGGCACGTCCTTGAGCGAGCCGCCGAAGGTGCCGATGGCGGTGCGGGCGGTGCCGACGACGAAGATGTCGCGTTGGGTCATGGTGCAGTCCTCGAAGTGGAAAAAAAGAAAACGGGGCTCAGCGGCCGGTGAAGTCGGGCTTTGTCTTGGCAAAGAAGGCGTCGACGCCAAGGCGGAAGTCTGCGCTCGCGGCGCAGATCTGGAAAGCGGCGGCCTCGGCGTCCAACTGTGCCGCAAGCTCGCGCCCCAGGCTGCCGCGGATGAGACGGCGCAGCTGCCCCAGCGCCACCGTGGGCCCGGCGGCCAGCCGCTGTGCCAGCGCCATCGCCTCGGCGGGCAGCGTATCAGCGGGCAGCACGCGGTTGACCAGGCCCATCTGCTCGGCGTCGGCGGCCTCCAGCGTGTCGCCCAGCAGCGCGATCTCCAGCGCGCGGCGCAGGCCGACCCGGCGCGGCAGCGCCCACGAGGCGCCGACGTCGCAGCTGGTGCCGATGTTCACGTAGGCCAGGTTGAAGCGCGTGCCCTCGGCCGCCAGCACGAAATCGGCCTGCAGCATCAGCGACAGGCCCGCGCCGGCCGCCACGCCGTGCACCTGCGCCACCACCGGCGCGTCGATGCCGGCCAGCACCACCAGCGCCTCGTGCAGCGGGCCGATCAGCGCCTGCGCGCCGCCCTGCGGGTCGGCGCCCAGCAGCGCCAGGTCGCCGCCGGCCATGAAGCCCTTGCCTTCGCCGCGCATCAGCACGGCGCGCACGCCGGGGTCGGCGGCGATGGCCTTCACCGCGGCCAGGAAGCCCTGCGCCATCGGCACGTCGATGGCGTTGAGCGCCTGGGGCCGGTTGAACGCGATCGTGGCGACCGCGCCTTCGCGGCCGACGATGAGGGCGGGGGCGTCGGTGTCGGAACTCATGCGGAAATCTCCATCGTCTTGCGGCGCCGTGCAGCCGCACCGCGCTGCGCGGGGCTCAGCACCCCGCCCAGCAGCAGCGCCACGGCCTGGTCGGCGATCTGCTGCGGCTCCAGCGCGCCGCCGGGCCGGTACCAGCGGCCGACCCAGCTGAGCGCGCCGCCGATCATGAAGGCGGCCATCTTCGGGTCGCAGGGCGCCAGGCTGCCTTCTTCCACGCCGGCCGCGATCAGGCGGCGGAACTCGTGGTCGATGCCGGCCTTCAGGCGCCGCAGCTCCTTCTTCAGGGGCGGCGGCAGCGGGTCTTCGCCGTTGCGGATCACGCACATGCCGAAGTCCTGCATCACGATGTTGACGTAGATGCGCATGCAGGCCACCAGCTGGTCCAGCGCGCGGCCGCCGCTCTCGCGCACGGCGTCGATGCCCTCCTTCATCATGCCCAGCGCAGCGCGCACGCATTCGAGCAGGATGTCGTCCTTGCTCTTGACGTAGTAGTAGAGCGTGGGCTTGGTGACGTGCAGCTGGCGGGCGATGTCGTCCAGCGAGGTGGCGTGGAAGCCGCGCTCGTTGAACAGGCGCGCCGCCGTCTGCAGCACGGCCTGGCGCTTGAGTTCGCGCTGCCGGCCACGCTGGTCGGGCTTCGTCCAGGGCGAGGCGGCGGCGGGCGGGCGGCGCGTGCGGGTGGCCATGCGTGCAGCGTGGGAACGGGCGGTTTGGGGGAAAGTCCCGATGCCCCTGCGCACCGCCGTCCGGAAGATCGCGCAGGTTACCGGTGGGTAGGCATTCTACGGACGAGTAGCCCCGCTTCGCAGCCCGACCCGCCTCCGAGCAAACCCCAGTGCCGCCCCGGCACGCCCCGACGGAGATGCCTTTGCACGACGCCGCTGCCGCCCCAGCGAACGCCGACGCGCCGGTGCTGCGCCTGGATGCGCTGACGCTGGCCTTCGGCGGCGTCAAGGCGCTGTCGGGCGTGGGCTTCGACGTGGCGCCGGGCAGCATCACGGCCGTCATCGGGCCCAACGGCGCGGGCAAGACCTCGCTGTTCAACACCGTCTCGGGCTTCTACCGGCCGACCTCGGGGCGGGTGCTGTTCGAGGGCCGCGACATCACGCACCTGCCGGCGCCGAAGCGCGCCGCGCTGGGCCTGGCGCGCAGCTTCCAGAACATCGCGCTGTTCCGCGGCATGACGGTGCTGGACAACATCAAGCTCGGCCGCCACGCGCACCTGAAGAGCAACGTGTTCGACGCCCTCTTCTACCTGGGCCGCGCCCGCCGCGAAGAGGCCGGACTGCGCCGCGAGGTCGAGGAGCGGATCATCGATTTCCTGGAGATCGACCACATCCGCCACGCGCCGGTGGCCGCCCTGCCCTACGGCCTGCGCAAGCGGGTGGAGATGGCGCGCGCCCTGGCCATGCAGCCCAGGGTGCTGATGCTGGACGAGCCCGTGGCCGGCATGAACCGCGAGGAGACGGAGGACATGGCCCGCTTCATCCTCGACGTGCGGCGCGAATGGGGCATCACCGTGCTGATGGTGGAGCACGACATGGGCATGGTGATGGACCTGTCGGACCACGTCGTGGTGCTCAACTTCGGCCAGGTGATCGCGCAGGGCGCGCCGGCCGCGGTGCAGGCCGACCCGGAAGTGATCCGCGCCTACCTGGGCGGCGGCGACGTGGGCGCGCTGCGCCGTCGCCTGCGCGCGCAGCCGGCCTGAGCGGGGCATCGCGCATGGACTGGGCCTACCTGTTCGAGATCGCCCTCACCGGCCTGGCCGGCGGGGGCCTGTACGCGCTGGCGGCGCTGGCCTTCGTGCTGGTCTACAAGGCCACGCGGGTGGTCAACATCGCCATCGGCGAGATGCTGATGATGGGCGGCTACCTGTTCTTCGCCTTCGCGGTGAGCTTCTCGCTGCCGGTGTGGCTGGCCGTGCCCGCCGCGGTGCTGGGCTGCGGGCTGCTGGGCGCGATCATCGAGCGCACCATGATCCGCCCGCTGCTGGGCGAGCCGCCGATTTCCGCCTTCATGGTCACCGTCGGCCTGGCCTCCATCCTGGTCGGCGTGGTGGAGATCATCTGGACCGCCGACCAGCGCCGCCTGCCCGAGTTCTTTCCCAACCAGCCGGTCATGGTGGGCGACGCCTTCCTCGCGCCCAAGGTGGCCTACGGCGCGCTGGCGGCGATGGTGCTGATCGCGGCGGTGCTGCTGCTGTTCCGCTTCTGGCGCGGCGGCGTGGCGCTGCGCGCAACCGCGTCGGACCAGGGCGCGGCCTACATGATGGGCATTGCAGTGCCCAAGGTGTTCTCCCTGGCGTGGGTGGTGTCGGCCATGATCGCCGCCGTCGCCGGCATCGTGGTGGGCGCCATCGGCGGCATCTCGTCCTCGATGGGCGTGTTCGGGCTGTCGGTGCTGGTGGTGGTGATCGTGGGCGGGCTCGACAGCGTGCTGGGCGCGCTGGTCGGCGGCCTGTTCATCGGGCTGGTGGAGGCGCTGGCGGGCGCCTACCTGGGCGGCGAATACAAGCTGCTGGCGACCTTCGTGGTGCTGGTGGCGGTGCTGCTGGTGCGGCCCTACGGCCTGTTCGGCACCCATGAAATAGAGCGGCTATGAGGATCGGCACGCTCAAGGAAAGCTACGTCGCCGATGCGGCGCTGTTCGACTCGCGCACGCAGAAGGCGTGGCTGGCGATCGGCGCCGCGCTGCTGGCGTGCTTCCCCTTCGTCGCCAGCGACTACTGGCTGTACCTCGCCTGCCTGGTCGCCATCAACATCGCCAGCAGCACGGGGCTGAACATCCTCACCGGCTACACCGGCCTCGTCAGCCTGGGCCAGGCGGCCTTCATGGGCCTGGGCGCCTACACCGTCGCCATCCTGCAGATCCGCTTCGGCACGCCCTTCCTGCTCAACATCGCGGCCGGCGGCGTGGTGGCGATGCTGGGCGGCATCGTGGTCGGGCTGCCCTCCCTGCGCGTCAAGGGGCTGTACCTGGCCATCGCCACCATCGCCGCCTCGTTCATCGCGCACTTCCTGTTCGCCAACCTGGCGCTCACCGGCGGCACCACGGGCCTGTCGCTGCCGCCGGCCTCGCTGTTCGGCACGGCGCTGGACACGTCCTTTCGCCTGTACTGGCTGATCGTGCCGGTGACGATCCTGATGCTGCTGGGCGCGGCCAACCTGTTCCGCACGCGCGTGGGCCGCGCCTTCATCGCCATCCGCGACCGCGACATCTCGGCCGAGGTGCTGGGCATCCCCCTGCTGCGCTACAAGCTGCTGTCCTTCGGCCTCTCGTCCTTCTACGCCGGCGTGGCGGGCGGGCTGTGGGCCTACTTCTTCCGCGTGGTCACGCCCGAGAGCTTTCCGCTGCTCATGTCCATCTTCTTCCTGGCCGCCATCATCGTCGGCGGCATGGGCACCATCCTGGGCGGCATCCTGGGCGCGGTGTTCATGACGCTGGTGCCCGAGGTGCTCAAGCTGGTGTTCGAGCTGCTGCCGGGCGGGCACGAGATGACGGTCTTCCTCTCGCCGGTGCGCACGGTCGTGTTCGGCCTGCTCATCGTGGGTTTTCTGGTGTTCGAGCCGCACGGGCTCGCCGAGGTGTGGCGGCGCATCCGCCGCTTCTTTCATTTGTGGCCCTTCAGGAACTGACCAAGGAGACAGACCATGCACGCGACTCAACAGCTTCCCGCTTCCCTTCGCCGCCGCAGCCTCGTGCTGGCGGGCGGCGCCGCCCTGGCCGCCGGCGGCCTGCCGCTGGCCGCGCAGGCCCAGGCCGAGGACATCGTGATCGGCGGCTCGATCCCGATGACCGGCGTGTTCGCCTTCGCCGGCATCGGCATCAACGCCGGCATCGCCGACTACGTGAAGATCGCCAACGACGCCGGCGGCATCAAGGGCCGCAAGCTGCGCTACGTGCCGGAAGACACGGGCTACAAGGTCGACGTGTCGGTGGCCGCCTTCAAGAAGATCACCAGCCAGAACAAGGTCAACCTCTACTACGGCGACTCGACCGGCTTCTCCAAGACCATCAACCCCGAGCTGGACCGCAGCGGCCAGATCCTGATGGCCGGCGCCTCTTTCGCCACCGAGCTGAACAACCCGCAGAAGTACCCGCACCAGTTCCTGGTCGGGCCCGACTACACCGAAATGTTCGGCATCCTGCTCAAGCACATCGCCAAGGAGAAGCCGGGCGCCAAGGTGGCCTTCGTCTACTCCGACTCGGAGTTCGGCCGCGACCCGATCGAGGCCAGCGAGGCGGCCGCGAAGAAGCTGGGCCTGTCGGTGCCCATCAAGATCATGACGCCGCCGGGCAGCGTGGACGTCTCCACCGAGGTCATCAAGCTGCGCCGCGCCGCGCCCGACTACACCATCTTCCACGGCTACGTGCTGGCGCCGATCCCCGAGTTCATCCAGCAGGGCAAGCAGCAGGGCATGACCAGCAAGTGGATGGGCACCTTCTGGACGATGGACAGCTCCACCGTCATGAAGATGGGCGAGGCCGGCGATGGCTTCATGGGCGTGATGCCCTTCCGCTACTACTACGACACCGAGAAGGCGCCGATGCTGGAGAAGATCCGCGCCCTGCGCCCGGAGTACCAGAGCACGGCCTACATCCAGGGCTTCCTCACCGCGATGCTGTTCACCGAAGCAGCGAAGCGCACGCTGGACGCCGGCAAGCCGCTGGACGGCAAAAACCTGAAGGCAGCGCTCAACAGCATCAAGGACTTCGACACCGGCGGGCTGATCGGCGTGCCGATCACCATCTCGGGCAACTCGATCCCCGTGGGCCGCGTCTACAAGGCCGACATGAAGGCCCAGAAGATGGTCGCCGCCTCCGATTGGATCAAGCTCTGAGCGCATGAGCGCGGCGGCCGGCCCGATCCTCGAAGTCAACAACATCGAGGTGGTCTACAACAAGGCGGTGCAGGTGCTGCGCGGCCTGTCGCTGGCCGTGCCGCGCGGGCGCATCGTGGCGCTTTTGGGCAGCAACGGGGCGGGCAAGTCCACCGCGCTCAAGGCGATCACCGGCCTGCTGCCGCTGGAAGACGGCGAGCTGCAGGCCGGGCAGATCCGCTTCGACGGCGCGCCGACCGAGCGCGTGCCGCCGCAGGCGCTGGTGCGGCGCGGCCTGGCGCACGTGATGGAAGGCCGCCGCGTGTTCGAGGACTTGACGGTGGAGGAGAACCTGGTCGCCGCCACCTACGCCCTCACCGGCCGCAAGCCGCTGCCGCGCGACTTCGATGCGGTGTACGGCTACTTCCCGCGCCTGCACGAGCGGCGCAAGGGGCTGGCCGGCTACCTCTCTGGCGGCGAGCAGCAGATGCTGGCCATCGGCCGCGCGCTGGTGGCCGAGCCGCTGCTGATGCTGCTGGACGAGCCCTCGCTGGGCCTGTCGCCCAGGCTGGTGGAGGAGATCTTCGCCATCGTCGCCCGCATCAACGCCGAGCGCGGCGTGTCGATGCTGCTGGTGGAGCAGAACGCCAGCATCGCGCTGGCCGTGGCCGACGCCGGCTACATCATGGAGAACGGCCGCATCGTCATCGACGGCAGCGCCGAGCGCCTGGCCGCCGACCCCGACGTGCGCGAGTTCTACCTGGGCGTGGGCGGCAGCGGCGAGGCCCGCAGCTTCAAGGACCTGAAGCACTACAAGCGGCGCAAGCGATGGCTGTCGTGACGCTTCCTGACAAGACGCTGCCGCAGATGCTGCGCGAGCAGGCCGCGCGGCAGCCGCAGCGCATCGCCATCCGCCAGAAGGATTTCGGCATCTGGCAGCCGCTGAGCTGGGCGGACTACCTGCGCCGCGCCAGCCACGTCGGGCTGGGCCTGGCGGCGCTCGGGCTGGAACGCGGCGGCCACCTCGGCGTGATCTCCGAGAACCGCGTCGAGTGGGTGCTGGCGCAGATGGGCGCCGGCCTGGTCGGCGCCGTGGCGGTGGGCGTGTACCCCACCAGCCCGAGCAACGAGGTCGCCTACGTGGTCGGCCATGCCGACGTGGAGATCGTCGTCTGCGAGGACCAGGAGCAGGCCGACAAGGTGCTCGACGCCCTGCCCTCGCTGCCGCGGCTGCGCCACATCGTCGTGGTCGAGACCAAGGGCCTGGCGAGCTACGCGCCCGAAGCGCGCCGGCTCATCCGCACCTTCGCCGAGGTCGAGCAGGCCGGCGCCGAACTGCATGCGCGCGAGGGCGATGCGCGCATCGACGCCGCCCTGGCCGCGCAGGCGATGGACGACGTCGGCCTGATGATCTACACCTCGGGCTCCACCGGCGCGCCCAAGGGCGCCATGATCTCGTGGCGCAACATCCGCGGCATGGTGCCGGGCGTGGCCGAGCGCCTGGGCCTGGACGGCGGCACCACCCACCTGTCGTACCTGCCGCTGTGCCACGTGGCCGAGCAGATGCTCACCACCTTCGTGCCGCTGTACCTGGGCTCGCAGGTCAACTTCGGCGAGTCCATCCGCACCGTGCAGGAAGACCTGCGCGAGGTCGCGCCCAGCATGTTCCTCGGCGTGCCGCGCATCTGGGAGAAGCTGCACGCCGGCATCCACATCAAGATGCAGGAGGCGGGGCGGCTGCAGCGCGCGCTGTTCGAGCGCGCCGTCGCCGCCTGCGCGCCGCTGGCCGAGAAGCCGCGGGCGCAGTGGACGCTCGGCGAGCGCCTGCGCTTCGCCCTCGCCTACTGGACGGTGCTGCGGGCGCTGCAGAACTTCATCGGCCTGCGCGAGGCGAAGGTCGCACTGACCGGCGCCGCGCCGATCCCGCCCGACGTGGTGCGCTTCTTCCGCACCCTCGGCGTGCCGCTGGTGGAGGTGTACGGCCTCACGGAATCCACCGGCATGGTCACCGGCCATGCGCTCGATGACGTGAAGGTCGGCACCGTCGGCCCGCCCGTGGCCGGCGTCGAGCACCGCGTGGCCGACAGCGGCGAGCTTCAGATCCGCGGCGAGATGGTCTTCTGCGGCTACTACAAGAACCCGGAGGCGACGGCCGCCGCCATCCGGGATGGCTGGCTGCACACCGGCGACGTGGTGGCCGCCACGCCCGAAGGCCACCTGCGCATCGTCGACCGGCTGAAGGACATCATGATCACCGCCGGCGGCAAGAACCTCACGCCCTCGGAGATCGAGAACACGATGAAGGGCAGCCCTTTCGTCAAGGAATGCATCGTGGTGGCCGAGGGGCGCCGCTTCGTCGCCGCGCTGGTGCAGATCGACTACGAGACGGTGGGCAAGTGGGCCGAGGCGCAACGCCTGGCCTTCACGCACTTCCGCTCGCTGGTGGACTTGCCGCAGGTGCGCGAGATGGTGCAGGCCGAGATCGACAAGGGCAACGCGCGCCTCGCGCAGGTGGCGCAGGTGCGACGCTTCCACCTGCTGGCCAAGGAACTGGACCACGACGACGGCGAGGTGACCGCCACCATGAAGGTGCGCCGCGCCAGCATCTACAAGACCTACGCGGCGGAGATCGAGGCGCTGTACGCAGGCTGAGGCGGCACGGCACGCAGGCAGGAAAAAAAGAAAAGGCCCGCCCCGGCGGATGCCGGGCGGGCCTGGATGGACAGGAGACGGCGCCGGCCGGTGCCCGTCAGTCGCTGCCGGCCACCGGGCGCGCCCGCACGTCGGTCACGTCGGCGGCATCGCGGCGCGCCGGCTTCACGACCGGGCTGCGCACCGACTCGCCCCGCGCCCGGGCGGCGGCCAGGTCGGCGGCGGAGGGCTCGCCCCGGCGCGCGGCCGCGGTGCGGAAACGCTCGAAGCCGGCGCGCGGGTCGAAGCGCTGGCCGAACATCACGGACCACGGCGTCACCGGCTTGCCGGTGAGCCGCGCCCAGCCCAGGCGGGCCATCCACACGGCCAGCAGCAGCAGCGCCGCCACCGCCAGGCTGGCCGCGAAGAGCAGCCCCATCAGGAAGAGGAAGACCCGGAGGACGAAGTTGAGCATGCCCATTAGGCCGCCACCGACGCCTCGGGTTCCCTGGATTTCTCGAAACCGAAGCTTCCGGGCGAACGCACCGGGTCGCTGGTCACGCGCACCGTGTCCTTCGGCCCGAAGACGCCTTCGAGCAGCAGCTTCGAGAGCGGGTTCTCGATGCGCTGCTGGATGGCGCGCTTGAGCGGCCGGGCGCCGAACACCGGGTCGAAGCCGACCTTGGCGATCTCCGCCAGCGCATTGGGCGCCACCTCCAGCCCGATGTCGAGCTTGGCCAGCCGCTGCTCCAGCACCTTGAGCTGGATGCGCGCGATGGACTCGATGTTCTTCGCGTCGAGCGCGTGGAACACCACCGTCTCGTCGATCCGGTTGAGGAACTCGGGGCGGAAGTGGGTCTTCAGCTCGTCCCACACCGCTTCCTTGATCTCTTCCGCCGGCCGGCCGACCATCGCCTGGATGATCGGCGAGCCGATGTTGCTGGTCATGACGATCACGGTGTTCTTGAAGTCCACCGTGCGGCCCTGGCCGTCGGTCAGGCGGCCGTCGTCCAGCACCTGCAGCAGGATGTTGAAGACGTCGGGGTGCGCCTTCTCCACCTCGTCGAGCAGCACCACGCTGTAGGGTTTGCGGCGCACGGCCTCCGTCAGGTAGCCGCCCTCCTCATAGCCCACGTAGCCGGGCGGCGCGCCGATCAGGCGCGCGACCGAGTGCTTCTCCATGAACTCGCTCATGTCGATGCGGATGAGGTGGTCCTCGCTGTCGAACAGGAAGCCCGCCAGCGCCTTGCACAGCTCGGTCTTGCCCACGCCGGTGGGGCCGAGGAAGAGGAAGGAGCCGGTCGGCCGGTTCGGGTCCGAGAGGCCCGAGCGCGAGCGGCGGATGGCGTTGGCCACGGCCGAGATCGCCTCGTCCTGGCCGACCACGCGCTCGTGCAGCTTGTCTTCCATCTGCAGCAGCTTTTCCTTCTCGCCCTGCATCATCTTGGCGACCGGGATGCCGGTGGCGCGGCTCACCACCTCGGCGATTTCCTCGGCGCCGACCTGGGTGCGCAGCAGCTGGTTGCCGCTCTTGGCTTCGAGGCCTTCTTCCTTGGCCAGCGTTTCCTTCAGCCGCTTCTCCAGCTCGGGCAGCTTGCCGTACTGCAGCTCCGCGACCTTGTTGAAGTCGCCGCTGCGCGTGGCCTGCTGGATCTGGGTCTTGATCTGGTCGATGTCCTTGCGGATCTGCTCGGTGCCCTGGGCGCCGGCCTTCTCCGCCTTCCAGACCTCTTCCAGGTCGGCGTATTCGCGCTCGACCTTGGCCAGATCCTCCTCGATCAGGGCCAGGCGGCGCTGCGAAGCCTCGTCCTTTTCCTTCCGGACGGCCTCGCGCTCGATCTTGAGCTGGATGACGCGGCGGTCGAGCCGGTCCATCACCTCGGGCTTGGAGTCGATCTCGATCTTGATCTTGGCCGCCGCCTCGTCGATCAGGTCGATCGCCTTGTCGGGCAGGAAGCGGTCGGTGATGTAGCGGTCGCTCAGCTCGGCCGCGGCCACGATGGCCGGGTCGGTGATCTCGACGCCGTGGTGCACCTCGTACTTCTCCTGCAGGCCGCGCAGGATGGCGATGGTCGCCTCCACGCTCGGCTCGCCCACCAGGATCTTCTGGAAGCGGCGCTCCAGCGCGGCGTCCTTCTCGATGTACTTGCGGTACTCGTCCAGCGTGGTCGCGCCGACGCAGTGCAACTCGCCGCGCGCCAGCGCCGGCTTGAGCATGTTGCCGGCGTCCATGGCGCCCTCGGCCTTGCCGGCGCCGACCATGGTGTGCAGCTCGTCGATGAAGACGATGGTCTGGCCCTCTTCCTTGGCCAGCTCGTTGAGCACGTTCTTCAGGCGCTCCTCGAACTCGCCGCGATACTTGGCGCCGGCCAGCAGCGCCGCCATGTCGAGCGAGAGCACGCGCTTGCCCTTGAGCGAATCGGGCACCTCGCCCGAGACGATGCGCTGCGCCAGCCCTTCGACGATGGCGGTCTTGCCCACGCCGGGCTCGCCGATCAGCACGGGGTTGTTCTTGGAACGGCGCTGCAGCACCTGGATGGCGCGGCGGATCTCCTCGTCGCGGCCGATCACCGGGTCCAGCTTGCCCTGGCGGGCGCGCTCGGTGAGGTCCAGCGTGTACTTCTTGAGGGCGCCGCGCTGCGCCTCGGCATCGGCGCTGTTGACGCCCTGGCCGCCGCGCACGGCGTCGATGGCGGCCTCCAGGCTCTTGCGGGTCAGGCCGTTGTCCTTGGCGATGCGGCCGACCTCGGCCTTGCTGTCCGCCACGGCCAGCAGGAACAGTTCGCCCGCGATGAACTGGTCGCCCCGCTTGATGGCCTCCTTCTCGGTGGCCTGCAGCAGCTTCGCCAGTTCGGGGCCGACCTGCACCATCTCGCCGCCCTGCACCTGCGGCAGGCGCTTGATGGCGTTCTCGGCGGCGGCCGAGAGGCCCGGCACGTTGACGCCGGCGCGTTCCAGCAGGGCGCGCGGGCCGTCGTCCTGGCGCAGCATGGCGGCCAGCAGGTGCACGGGCTCGATGTAGGCGTTGTCGTTGCCCAGGGCCAGCGACTGGGCATCGGCCAGCGCTTCCTGGAACTTGGTGGTGAGTTTGTCTTGTCGCATGGTGGTGAAAGAACCTCCGGGATTGCAGCGGATATGGGGCTCCGGCGACCTGATTCAACCCGATCCGCGGCGAAAAAGGCAGCCGGCGAGCGCCGCGATGGTCCCCGCCCCGGCGGCCGGGCGTGTTTCCTGCAAGCAATTTCGGCATCATCCTGTTTTTCTCCGGAGTTCGTCCCATGCCCCTTGCCTCTTCCTTCCCATCCGCCTCGCGCCTGCTGCGCCGCACCTTCGCCGCCGGGCTGCTGCTGGCCGCCGCCGGCCTGGCCTCGGCCCAGCCGGGCGGCGCGCCGATCCGCCTGCTGGTGGGCTTCCCGGCCGGCGCCGGCTCCGACGCCATCGCCCGCATCCTGGCCGAGAAGCTCAAGGACGAGCTGGGCACCAACATCGTGGTGGAGAACCGCGCCGGCGCCGGCGGCCAGATCGCCGCGCAGGCCCTGAAGGCCGCCCCGGCCGACGGCCACACCTTCTTCCTCAGCCACGACCACAGCATCTCCATCCTGCCGCTGGTGACGAAGAACCCGGGCTTCGACCCGGCCAGCGACTTCACCCCCGTGGCCGGCTTCGCGACCTTCGCCAACGTGCTGGCCGTCTCGGGCGGCACGCCGGCCAAGACGATGCAGGAGTACGTCAACTGGGTGAAGGGCGCCAAGGGCGGCAAGGACACCATCGGCGTGCCCGCGCCGGGCTCGATCCCCGTCTTCCTGGTGCAGCTGATCGCCAAGAAGTACGGCATCGACGTGCAGGCCGCACCCTACCGTGGCAGCGCGCCGATGACGGCGGACATGCTGGGCAACCAGATCGCCGCCGGCATCGCCTCGGTGCCCGACTTCATCCAGTACCAGAAGGAAGGCAAGGTGCGCATCGTCGCCACCATCGGCGCCCGGCGCGACCCGCTGCTGCCCGGCGTGCCCACCTTCACCGAGCTGGGCTTCCAGAACCTGACCGACTACCCCTGGTATGGCATCTTCGCCCCCGTGGGCACGCCGCAGCCCGTGGTCGACCGCTTCGGCAGCGCGCTGCAGAAGGTGCTCGCCCTGCCCGACGTGAAGCGCAAGCTCACCGACATGGGCCTGAACGTCGCCTACGAACCCCAGGGCCAGTTCGCCGGCCGGGTGCGCACCTACACCCAGACCTGGGAAGGGATCATCAAGGCCAGCGGGTTCCAGCCGCAGTGACCTGAGCTGAGGGCCGCGGCTGTCACGTTCGTTGCGCGGATCGGCGCGCGGCGGTCCTAGGATCGCCGCGCCCTCAATAACGATCTGGAGACAATCGATGCGCCCTTCCTCGCTGCCGGCCACCCTGGCCGCTTCCCTGCTCGCGGCCGCCTGCACCACCGCGCCCCCGGCGCCGCCGACCACGGTGGCCGAGGTGGGCGAATCGCGCCCGGGCTCGGGCTACGTCAACGGCTACCTGAAGCGCGAGGAACTGCCCGACAGCCTGGCCCTGCTGCCGCCGCCGCCGGCCGAGGGCTCGGCCGCGCTGGCCGCCGACGGCGAGGCCTTCCGCGCGCTCACGGCGCTGCGCAGCGGCCCGCGCGGCCCGCAGGCCACCAAGGACGCCGTGCTGCGCTTCCCGCAGGCGGCCGGCCATTTCTCCTGCGCGCTGGGCGTGGCCGTCTCCGAACAGAACACGCCGCACCTGAACATGCTGCTGCGCCGGACGCTGTCCGACGCCGGGCTGAGCACCTACAAGGCCAAGGACAAGTACCAGCGCACCCGGCCCTTCGTGGTGTTCAACACCGGCTCCTGCACGCCGAACGAGGAGCCGGTGCTGCGCAAGGACGGCTCCTACCCCTCCGGCCACTCGGCGCTGGGCTGGGCCTGGGCGCTGGTGCTGACGGAAGTCGCGCCCGAGCGCGCCGACGCGCTGCTGCAGCGCGGCCGCGCCTTCGCCCAGAGCCGCGGCGTCTGCGGCGTGCACTGGAAGAGCGACATCGAAGCCGGCCGGCTGATGGGCTCGGCCACCGTGGCCCGGCTGCACCAGAACGCCGTGTTCAATGCGCAGGTGGCGGCAGCCAGGGCCGAGGTCGCCGGCGCCCGCGCCAAGGGCCTGGTGCCGCCGGCCGCGGACTGCGCCGCCGAGGCGGCCGCCCTGGCCACCTCGCCCCAGCTGGCGCCCTGAGGCGGCCCTCAGCCCGGCGCGTTGGAGGCCGCGACACCCCAGCGCGCCAGGGCCTCGTCGTCGGCCACGCGGGCGTCGACCCAGCGGGCGCCCTCGGGCGTGGCCTCCTTCTTCCAGAACGGCGCCTGCGTCTTGAGGTAGTCCATCAGGAACTCGCAGGCCCGGAAGGCCTCGCCGCGGTGGGCCGCGGCTACGGCCACCATCATGATCTGGTCCTGTGGCTGCAGCAGGCCGACCCGGTGCACCACCCGCGCGCCGAGGATGCCGAAGCGCCGCTGCGCCTCGTCGATCATGGCCTCGATGGCCTTCTCGGTCATGCCGGGGTAGTGCTCCAGTTCCATCGAGGCGACCGCGCTGCCGTCGTTGCGGTCGCGCACCGTGCCGACGAAGCTGCATACCGCCCCCACGCGCGGGTCACCGGCCCGCAGCGCCGCCGTCTCGGCGGCGAGGTCGAAGTCCCGGGTCTGGATGCGCACCCGCGGCGCAGGATGGAGGCTCATGGGCAAATTGTGGCACCCGCGCGGCGCAGGTGCGCCGGCCACGCTAGACTCGCCCGATGGCTTTCCGCCCGCCCGCGCACCGCACCGTTGCCGCCCTCCAGGGCGCGGCGACGGCGTTGGCGGTCGCGGCCAAAGCCGCCAAATCCCAGCTCATCTGACCGGAGCTGCGGCTGCCGTCGTCGGATGAGCGACGCAGCGGCAGCAGACAGCCACCCTTCTCCCCGGTCGGGCCTTTCCTTCCTGCAAACGCATCGCGCGCATCCGCCGATGGCCTTTTCCTCGGTCATCGTGAACGCGCCTTCGCAAAGGAAACCCCGACATGTCTCTCCGCGCTCCCGCCCCGGCCGACTTCTCCGGCCTCTGGATCCCGCTGGTCACGCCCTTCCGGGAGGGCCGGATCGACCACGACGCCCTCGCCGCCCTGTGCCGGCGGCTGGCGGCGCAGGGCATCGCCGGCTTCGTGGTCTGCGGCTCCACCGGCGAAGCCGCCGCGCTGGACGACGCCGAGCAGCTGGCCGTCCTGCACACCGTGGCGGCGGCCGCGCCGCAGCTGCCGCGCCTCTTCGGCGTCGGCGGCTGGCACCTGGGCCAGGTGCTGGACAAGGTGCGGCGCCTGGCCGGCCAGGGCCTGGCGGGCCTGCTGGTGCCGGCGCCGAGCTACGTCCGCCCGCCCCAGGCGGGGCTGGTCGACTGGTTCGTCCGCATCGCGGATGCCAGTGACGTGCCGCTGCTGGTCTATGACATCCCGTACCGCACCGGCGCCACCCTGGCGCTGGACACCCTGCTGGCCCTGGCCGGCCACCCGCGCATCGCAGGGCTGAAGGACTGCGGCGGCGATGCCGCCAAGACGCGCGCCCTGATCGCCGACGGCCGCCTGCAGGTGCTGGCCGGCGAGGACGCGCAGGCCTTCGCCACCGTGGCCGAAGGCGGCGCCGGCGCCATCGCCGCGGCGGCGCACGTCCACACGGCGCGCTGGGTCCGGCTGGTCGCGCTGCTGCGCGCCGGCCGTCTGCACGAGGCCCGCGCCCTGTGGCAGCCCCTGGCGCCCTTGGTGCAGGCCCTGTTCGCCGAGCCCAACCCGGCGCCGCTGAAGGCACTGCTCGCCCGGCACGGCGAGATCGCCGACGGACTGCGCCTGCCGATGACGCCCGCCTCCAGCACCCTCGCCCAGCGGCTGGCGATGCTGGATGTGGAACTGCCGGGCCTGGACGCCCGGGAATCGCGTCCGTAGGCCGTCAGGCCGGCTGGACCACCCCCCCGGCCGCCGCCTTCCGCTTCGGCCGCGCCGCCACCACCATGACGACGCCGGCCACGACGTACATCGAGACGATGAAGAAGAGGCTGTACTTGTTGTCGCCCGTCGAGCTCAGGATCCAGGTGCTGATGGACGGCGAGATCGCCGGGCCGAGGTTGCCCAGCGAACTGATCAGCGCGATGCCGCCGGCAGCCGTCTCCTTCGGCAGGTACTCGCTGACGAAGGCGAAGAACAGCGGCGTGGCGGCCGAGGTGCCGACGATCGCGAGGGAGTACAGGCTCAGCGAGGCGACCAGGCCCGGCGCCAGCATGGCGATCGTGCCCAGGCCGACGGTGATGCAGCACATGGCGAACACGAAGTGCCAGCGCCGGTCGTTCATGCGGTCGGAGCTGCGGCCGATCAGCACCATGCCGACGATGCCGATGGTGCTGGGGATGGCCTTGAGCAGGCCGACCTGGAACACGTCCGTCACGCCCCAGCTGCGGATCAGCGTCGGCGCCCAGAACAGCAGCGCGTACACGGCAGCGCTCATCAGGAAGTAGATGACCGCCAGCACGAAGACCTTGGGGTCGGTCAGCAGATCCTTCATGGCGCCGTGCCTGTGCCCGGTGGTGGTCTTCTCGCCTTCCACGCGCTGGATGAGGAGCCGCTTCTGCTCCTCCGTGAGCCACCGGGCCTGCGCCGGCGTGTCGCTCAGCATGGAGAAGACCATGAGCGCGATGACCAGGCAGGGCACGCCGTTGGCAATGAACATCCACTGCCAGCCGTGCATGCCCATGAAGCCTTCGCCGAACTTCATCAGCGCGCCGTTCAGCGGGCCCACGATGACGCCGGCCAGCGCGGTGGCCGTCATGAAGATGGCGATGGCCCGGCCGCGCCGCGCCGACGGGTACCAGTAGGTGAAGTACAGGATCACGCCGGGAAAGAAGCCCGCCTCGAACGCGCCGAGCAGGAAGCGCAGCACGTAGAACTGCCAGGGCGCGGTGACCCAGGCCATCAGCGTGGCGCAGGCGCCCCAGCACAGCATGATGCGCAGGATCGTCTTGCGCGCGCCGATCTTCTCGAGGAAGAGGTTGCTCGGCACCTCGAACAGGAAGTAGCCGACGAAGAACAGGCCCGCGCCGAGCGCGAAGACGTGGTCGCTCAGGTGCAGGTCGGTCTTCATCTGCAACTGCGCGAAGCCGATGTTGACGCGGTCGATGAAGGCGAACACGTAGGCCACCAGCAGCAGGGGCAGGATGTGCCAGTTGACCTTGGAAAAGATCGCCTTCTCGGCTTCGGTCTCGACCACCGCCTCGCCCTTCGGAACGGATATGGCTGCCATGGGTATGTCTCTTGTTGCGTTGCGACGGGCCGGATCGGCCCGGGTCGATGCCGGACGAGGGCGATCGGCTCACGCTGGCGCCTGCACGGCCCTGGCGAGCCGTGCCCCGTGTCTTCGGAGGCGTCCTGATCGGATGAGCCGGCCGCTGCCGCCGATGGGCGCGTCCGGTGCGTCGTTGTTGTTGTTATGTTTTCCGCGATCTTTCCGTATCGGGCCCGATACCGGAAGGTGGATTGCGTCCAGCGAACTGGTGAGTTGGGGCCACCCGCATGGCGCCCGGCCGCCGCCGCGGATCAGCCGCCGGTGACCGGCGGGAAGAAGGCCACTTCCGCGCCCTCGCGCAGCGGCGCGGCCTCGGCGCTCATCACCTGGTCGAGCGCCATGCGCACGGCGCGGCCGCGCGCCAGCGTGGCGGCATAGGGCGCGCCGCGGGCGATCAGTTCGTCGCGCAGCGCGCCGAGCGTGGCGGCCTCGGTCTGCACTTCCTCGCTGCCCCGGCCCAGCGCCTCGCGCACCGAGGCGAAGTAGCGCACCGCGATCTTCATGCCAGCCAGCTCGCGAAGGGGATGAAGCGCACCGTGTCGCCGCGCGCGATGGTCTGGCCGGCCGGGTGGTCGATCACGCCGTCGCCCCACACCGTGGAGGTGAGCACGCCCGAGCTCTGGTTGGGGAAGACGTCCAGCCCGCCCTGGGCGTTGCGGCGCACGCGCAGGAACTCGCGGCGCTTGTCGGCACGCGGCAGGTCGAAGTCGGCGCGCAGCCCGATTGGCTGTGGCGCGAGGGCCGTCGCGCCCTGCAGCGCCAGCAGGAAGGGCCGCACCAGCAGCATGAAGGTCATGAAGCTGGAGACGGGGTTGCCCGGCAGGCCGCAGACGTGGCAACGCCCGTCGGCCGAAGGCCGCGGGATCGAGCCGTAGGCGAAGGGCTTGCCGGGCTTCATGGCGACCGACCACAGCTCCAGCGTGCCCAGGGTCTGCACGGCGGCGCGCACGTGGTCCTCCTCGCCCACCGACACGCCGCCGGTGGTGATGACCACGTCGTTGCGCGCCGCGGCGGCGCTCAGCGCGGCCAGCGTGGCGTCCAGGCGGTCGGGCACCAGGCCCACGTCCTGCACCTCGCAGCCCAGCCGGCGCAGCAGCGCCCGCATGAAGAAGCGGTTGGAGTTGTAGATGGCGCCGGGGCGCATGTGCTCCGGCGGCACGTCGCCGGGCATGACCAGTTCGTCGCCGGTGGACAGCAGCGCCACGCGCGGGCGCGGCGCCACCGGCAGCCGCGCGAAGCCGATGCTGGCGGCCAGCCCCAGGGCCTGCGGCGTCAGGCGCTCGCCGCGGGCCAGCACGACGGTGCCCTGCCGCACGTCCTCGCCGGCGCGGCGCACGTTCTGGCCCGCGGCCGGCACCTGGCGGATGCGCACGCGGCCGAGGCCGCCCGCGCCCTCGGCGGGAAGCGCCTCGGTGTCCTCCTGCATCACCACCGCGTCGGCGCCCGGCGGCACCTCGGCGCCGGTGAAGATGCGCGCGGCCGTGCCCGCCGCCAACGGCTGGCCGACGGTGCCGGCCGGGATGCGCTGCGCCACCGGCAGCTCGGCGCCGGGCGCGGCGCAGTCGGCAGCGCGCACGGCGTAGCCGTCCATCGCGCTGTTGTCGCGCGGCGGCACGGTGAGGCCGGCCACCAGGTCCTGCGCCAGCACGCGGCCGTCGGCCTCGAAGGTCGACACCGCCTCCGCGCCCGGCAGCGGCGCGGCATGCGACAGCAGCCGCGCGAGGGCGTCGTCCAGCGACATCAGCGGGGGGCGGGGAGCATTCGTGTCAGCCATGGATCTCGGGGTTGTAGTGGAATCGCCCGCCATTGGCCAGCAGCCACTGCACGACCGCGGGTGCGTCGTTCAGGTCGAACACCGGCAGGCCAGTCGGCTCGGGCAGGTTGTCGCGGCTGTCGGTGGCGATCGCGCAGACGAAGCCGTCCTGCGGATACAGCGCCGGCCGGGGCGCCTGGCCGGGCTCGATCCTGCGCATGACCTCGATCTTGGGCAGGTCGCTGTGCTTGAAACCCTCGACCAGCACCCAGTCCACGCCCTCCCACAGCTCGGCCAGCAGCTGGTGCACGTCCAGCTCGGCCGGCCGCTCGAACTCGCGCATCAGCGCCAGCCGCCGGTCGGAGGCGACCACCACCTCGAAGGCGCCCGCCTCGCGGTGGCGCCAAGTGTCCTTGCCCGGGTGGTCGATGTCGAACTTGTGGTGCGCGTGCTTGACCACCGAGACGCGCAGGCCATGGCGCCTGAGCTCGGGGATCAGCCGCTCCACCAGCGTGGTCTTGCCGGCCCCGGAGTAGCCGGCGAAGGCGATCACTTTCATGGTCTGCTGCTCGTTGGACGGCGGCGGCACGCCGCCGAGGCTATTCGCAATGCCCGGCGATGTAGCGCTTGACCGCCTCGGCATCGGCGGGCATCCGCACCACGCGGCGGGGCAGGTCCTCGATGCCCTCGAACTTCGCCGGCCGGTCCGGCTCGCGGCCCAGCGCCTCGACGATGGTGGCGGCGAACTTGATGGGGAGCGCCGTCTCCAGCACCACCATCGGCACGCCGGGCTCGCGCTGCTCGCGCGCCACCTTCAGGCCGTCGGCGGTGTGGGTGTCGATCAGCACGGCGAAGCGCTTGTCGGTGTCGCGGATCGTGGCCAGCCGGTCGGCATGCGTGCTGCGGCCGCTGACGAAGCCGAACTTCCCTGCCGCGTCGGCGAAGCGCGGATCGCCGCTCAGGTCGAAGCGGCCCGTGCGGCCGACCTCGTCGGCGAACAGCGAGCGCGTCCACCCGGCGTCGCGGCCCACCAGGTCGAACACGAAGCGCTCGAAGTTGCTGGCCTTGCTGATGTCCATCGACGGGCTGGAGGTCTCGTGCGTGTCGGCCGCGCCGCGCACGCGGTACACGCCGGTGCGGAAGAACTCGTCGAGCACGTCGTTCTCGTTGGTCGCTACCACCAGCTTGCGGATCGGCAGCCCCATCATGCGCGCCACGTGGCCGGCGCAGACGTTGCCGAAGTTGCCGCTGGGCACGGTGAAGCTGACCTCGCCGCCCTGCGGGCCCGTCGCCTCTAACCAGCCCTTGAAGTAGTAGACGACCTGGGCCAGCAGGCGCGCCCAGTTGATCGAGTTGACGGTACCGATGCGGTAGCGGCGCTTGAACGCCAGGTCGTTCGAAACTGCCTTGACGATGTCCTGGCAGTCGTCGAACACGCCCGCGACGGCGATGTTGTGGATGTTGGCGTCCTGCAGGCTGAACATCTGCGCCTGCTGGAAGGGGCTCATGCGCCCGTCGGGCGAGGTCATGAAGACGCGCACGCCCTGCTTGCCGCGCATCGCGTACTCGGCCGCGCTGCCGGTGTCGCCGCTGGTGGCGCCGAGGATGTTCAGCTCCTCGCCGCGCCGGCCCAGCTCGTACTCGAACAGGTTGCCCAGCAGCTGCATGGCCATGTCCTTGAAGGCCAGCGTGGGGCCGTTGGACAGGCCTTCGAGGTACACGCCGTCCTCCAGCTCGCGCAGGGGCGTGATGTCCTCGCTGCCGAAGACCTCCGGCGTGTACGTCTTCGCGCACAGGGCGCGCAGGTCCCCGGCCGGGATGTCGTCGATGTAGAGCGACAGGATCTCGAACGCGAGTTCGTGGTACGGCAGCGTGCGCCACTTCGAGAGCGTCGCCGCGTCGACCTGCGGGTAGCGCTCCGGCAGGTACAGCCCGCCGTCGGGCGCCAGACCTTCGAGCAGGATCTCGCAGAACTTGCGCGGCGTCGGGTCGCCGCGGGTGGACAGGTATCTCATCGCGCGCTCAGCTCAGCTCTTCCTTGCGGATGCGCACGATCGGCGCCAGCACGCTGGGCAGGCTCTGCAGGTGCGCCAGCACCGTGTCGAGCGTGCCTTCGCGCGTGTCGTGCGTGAGGATGATCAGGTCGGTCTGCGTCGAGCCTTCGCCGCCCACCTCGTCGGCCTCGCGCTGCAGCACCGCGTCGATGCTGATGCCGGCCTCGGCCAGCAGCGAGGTGACGCGCGCCAGCACGCCGGCCTCGTCGGCCACGCGCAGGCGCAGGTAGTAGCTGGTCACCACCTCGCTCATCGGCAGCACCGGGGCGTCGCTCATGGCGTCGGCCTGGAAGGCCAGGTGCGGCACGCGGTGCGCGGCATCGGCCGTGTGCAGGCGAGCGATGTCCACCAGGTCGGCGATCACGGCGCTGGCCGTGGGCTCGCTGCCGGCGCCCTTGCCGTAGTAGAGCGTGGTGCCGACGGCGTCGCCATGCACCACCACCGCGTTCATCGCGCCTTCCACGTTGGCCAGCAGCCGCTTGGCCGGCACCAGCGCCGGGTGCACGCGCAGCTCGATGCCCTCGGCCGCGCGCTTGGTGATGCCCAGCAGCTTGATGCGGTAGCCCAGCTGCTCGGCGTATCGGATGTCCTGCGAGGCCAGCTTGGTGATGCCCTCGACGTGCGCCTTGTCGAACTGCACCGGCGTGCCGAAGGCGATGGCGCTCATCAGCGTGGCCTTGTGCGCCGCGTCCACGCCCTCGATGTCGAAGGTCGGGTCGGCCTCTGCGTAGCCCAGGCGCTGCGCCTCCTTGAGTACGGCCTCGAAGTCCAGCCCCTTGTCGCGCATCTCGGAGAGGATGAAGTTGGTGGTGCCGTTGATGATGCCGGCGATCCACTGGATGCGGTTGGCCGTCAGGCCCTCGCGCAGCGCCTTGATGATCGGGATGCCGCCGGCCACCGCGGCCTCGAAGGCCACCATCACGCCGCGGGCGTGCGCGGCGGCGAATATCTCGGTGCCGTGCACGGCCAGCAGCGCCTTGTTGGCCGTCACCACGTGCTTGCCGGCCGCGATGGCCTCCAGCACCAGCGCCTTGGCAATGCCGTAGCCGCCGATCAGCTCGATGACGATGTCGATGTCGGGGTTGGCGATGACCTCGCGCGCGTCGCCCACCACCTTCACGCCCTCGCCCGCCACGGCCCTGGCGCGCTCGGTGTCCAGGTCGGCCACCATCGTGATCTCGATGCCGCGGCCGGCGCGGCGCTTGATCTCTTCCTGGTTGCGCTGCAGCACCTTGAAGGTGCCGCTGCCGACGGTGCCGATGCCCAGAAGGCCGACCTGGATGGGTTTCATGGATGCAGTCTTTTCAGTCAGGGAAACAGGGCGCATGGCCGCGCCCGCGGGAACACTCAGGCGAAGCGCGTGCGGTAGCGCTCGAGGAAGCGCGCGATGCGGTTGATGGCCTCGCGCAGGTCCTCCTCGTGCGGCAGGAAGACGATGCGGAAGTGCTGGTTGTCGGGGTAGTTGAAGCCCGAGCCCTGCACCAGCATCACGCGCGTCTCGCGCAGCACCTGCATGAAGAACTGGCGGTCGTCCTCGATCGGGTAGACCTTCGGATCGAGCCGCGGGAACATGTACAGCGCCGCCTGCGGCTTCACGCAGGTGACGCCCGGGATGGCCGTGATCAGCTCGTAGGCCAGGTCGCGCTGGCGGCGCAGGCGCCCGCCTTCCTTCACCAGGTCCTGGATGCTCTGGTAGCCGCCCAGCGCCGTCTGGATCGCCCACTGGCCCGGCACGTTGGAGCCGAGCTTGAGGTTGGCCAGCATGTTCAGGCCCTCGATGTAGTCGCCCGCATTGCGCTTCGGGCCCGACACCACCAGCCAGCCGGCGCGGTAGCCGCACGAGCGGTAGGCCTTCGACAGCGAATTGAAGGTCAGCGTCAGCACGTCGGTCGACAGGCTGCCCATCGCGGTGAACTTCACGTCGTCGTACAGCACCTTGTCGTAGACCTCGTCCACCAGCAGCGTCAGCTCGTGCTCGCGGGCGATCTGGACGATGCCCTTGAGCAGGGCCTCGGGGTACAGCACGCCGGTCGGGTTGTTGGGGTTGATGACCACGATGCCGCGGGTGCGCGGCGTGACCTTGGCGCGCAGGTCGTCCAGGTCGGGCAGCCAGCCGTTGTCCTCGTCGCAGCGGTAGTGCACCGGCGTGCCGCCGGCCAGCGAGGTGGCAGCCGTCCACAGCGGGTAGTCGGGCATCGGGACCAGCAGCTCGTCGCCGTCGTTGAGCAGCGCGTTGACCGCCATCACGATCAGCTCGCTGGCGCCGTTGCCCAGGTAGATGTCGTCCAGCGTGACGCCCTCGATGCCCAGCTGCTGCGTGTAGTGCATCACCGCCTTGCGCGCGGCGAAGATGCCCTTGCTGTCGGAGTAGCCCGCCGAGTCCGGCAGGTTGCGGATCATGTCCTGCTGGATCTCCTCCGGCGCATCGAAGCCGAACGGCGCCATGTTGCCGATGTTCAGCTTGATGATCTTCTGGCCCTCGTCTTCCATCTGCCGGGCCGCGTCCACGATGGGTCCGCGCACGTCGTACAGCACATTGGCCAGCTTGGCCGATTTCTTCAGTGGTTTCAAAGTCCCTCCGCAGGGCCGGACACAGGGAAAACTTACAATTGGACCACAGTTCAACGGGCTCCTGCCGGCGCGGCGCGGGCCCTTCCAGCCCCTCCCCCGCCCATGAAACTCCAGCCCGACCGTCCCGATGTGCAGACTGTCACGGCGCACGGGCCGGGCTGGGTCGCCATCAACGGCGAGCGGGTGGATGCCAGCGTGGTGATCGGGTCGCGCGGCGAGCGCCTGGTCTGGGCCTGCGAGCGCTTCGAGGACCTGGGCCCCGAGCATTTCGCGCAGCTCGCGGCGCTGGGCGCCGAGGTCGTCATCTTCGGCAGCGGCGAGCGGATCCGCTTTCCCCGCCCGGCGTGGGTCGCGCCGCTGATCGCGCGGCGCACGGGGGTCGAGACCATGGACACCGCGGCCGCCTGCCGCACCTACAACATCCTGGCCGGCGAAGGCCGGCACGTCGTCGCGGCGCTCCTCGTCGAACGCGCGCCGAATGGCAATTGAGAGCTGTTTCGGAGTAAAATAGCGGGTTGCAGACCGAACTGCCCTGCGCCTGGTGTGAACTTGTGCGAGGGGCAGTTTCGCGTTCTATCTCGGGAACTCACGCGGAGAAAACAAGTTTCATGGCGATCGTAGTCAACAAACCCATTCCCGAATTCGATGCCAGCGCGACCGGCGGCGTCAAGGTCTCGAACACTTCCCACCTCGGCCAGATCCTGGTCCTGTACTTCTACCCCAAGGACAACACCCCTGGCTGCACCACCGAGGCGATGCAGTTCCGCGACCACTACAAGGATTTCGTCAAGGCCGGCGCGGCCGTGTTCGGCGTCTCGCGCGACAACATGAAGTCGCACGACGAGTTCAAGGCCAAGCTCGAGCTGCCCTTCGAGCTCATCGCCGACACCGAAGAGAAGATGTGCCACATGTTCGGCGTAGTCAAGAACAAGATCATGTACGGCAAGAAGGTCAAGGGCATCGAGCGCAGCACCTTCCTGATCGGCCCCGACGGCGTGCTCAAGGCCGAATGGCGCGGCCTGAAGGTGCCGGGCCATGTCGACGAAGTCCTCAAGGAAGTGAAGGCGCTCAAGAAGGCCGCCTGAGCAATTTTCCCGTTCCCGGCGCCCGCGTTGGGGCCCGGCAACGGCGGGGGAAGACAGGTCACATCGGCCGTGCATAATGGTCCGCATGCCGTTGATTCCCCCGACAGCATCCCTCCGAAGAAGCCGCTCTGGTCTCCAGGCGGCTTTTTCGTTTTTCGGCCCGCGCGCCCGACCGGCGCGCCCTCATCCCGCGAGCAGCCCCCTCCATGCCCCTGCCTCCCGCCCCCACCCGACGCGCCGCCCTGCTCTCCCCCGACGCCATCGATGCGCCGGCCCGCTCCGCCCCCAGGGGCGTGCGACGAAGCAGCGCTGACCGGCACACCGAGGAGGGTTCGGCCAAGGGGCACCAGCCGCTCGCGCTGTTCGACGATCGGCGCGAGGCCGGTGGCTCCGACCTGAACGCACCGCTCGCCGCGCGCGGCCCAAGCCCCGTTGCCAAGGAGCCGCCGGCGCCGAAGCCGGAAGCTTCGCGCGCGCCCCTGCCTGCCGCGCAGCCGCCGGCGCGGCCGCGCCGCAGCAAGGGCACCGGCCCGGCCAAACTGTTCGTGCTGGACACCAACGTGCTGCTGCACGACCCGATGAGCCTGTTCCGCTTCGAGGAGCACGACATCTACCTGCCGATGATCGTGCTGGAGGAGCTGGACGGCCACAAGAAGGGCACGACCGAGGTCGCGCGCAACGGCCGCCAGACCAGCCGCGCCCTCGACGCGCTGGCCGCCGCCCAGGGCGCCGACATCGCCAAGGGCCTGAAGCTCGACTCCACCGGCCACAAGGAGGCCGGCGGGCGCCTGTTCTTCCAGACCGAGCCGCTCGAATACCAGTTGCCCACCAGCCTGCCGCAGGGCAAGGCCGACAACCAGATTCTGGGCGTGGTGCAGGCGCTGCGCACCAAGTACGAGAAGAACCGCAGCGGCGCCGACCGCCGCGAGGTAGTGCTGGTGTCCAAGGACATCAACATGCGCGTCAAGGCCCGCGCGCTGGGCCTGGCCGCCGACGACTACCAGAACGACAAGGCGCTGGAGGACGGCGACCTGCTGTACGCCGGCTCGCTGGCGCTGCCGGCCGACTTCTGGACCCGCCAGAGCAAGACGGTGGAAAGCTGGCAGTCGGGCAGCAGCACCTTCTACCGCATCACCGGGCCGCTGGTGCCCAGCCTCTACATCAACCAGTTCGTCTACTTCGAGGCGCCCGGCGAGCCGAGCATGTACGCGCGGGTGACCGAGATCCGCGACAAGACGGCGGTGCTCAAGACGCTGAAGGACTTCAGCTCCGGCAAGAACGCCGTGTGGGGCGTCACCACCCGCAACCGCGAGCAGAACTTCGCCATGAACCTGCTCATGGACCCGGAAATCGACTTCGTGACGCTGGCCGGCACCGCCGGCACCGGCAAGACCCTGATGGCCCTGGCCTCGGGCCTGACGCAGGTGCTGGACGACCGCCGCTACACCGAGATCATCATGACGCGCGCCACGGTGAGCGTGGGCGAGGACATCGGCTTCCTGCCCGGCACCGAGGAGGAGAAGATGGGCCCCTGGATGGGCGCGCTGGACGACAACCTGGAGTTCCTCGCCAAGGGCGACAACTCCGGGGCCGGCGAGTGGGGCCGCGCCGCCACCAACGAACTCATCCGCTCGAAGATCAAGATCAAGAGCATGAACTTCATGCGCGGGCGCACCTTCCTCAACAAGTACGTGATCATCGACGAGGCGCAGAACCTCACGCCCAAGCAGATGAAGACGCTGGTCACCCGCGCCGGCCCGGGCACCAAGATCATCTGCATGGGCAACCTGGCGCAGATCGACACGCCCTACCTCACCGAAGGCTCCTCGGGCCTGACCTTCGCGGTGGACCGCTTCAAGGGCTGGCCGCACAGCGGCCACATCACGCTGGCGCGCGGCGAGCGCTCGCGCCTGGCGGACTTCGCCAGCGACGTGCTCTGAGGCGCCTCACGCGCCCCGCCGACCTGCACCGCCGCAAGGCCGTGCAGGTTTCTTTTTTCGGGCAACCGATGCCAGTCTCCTGACAACACGCTGTCAGGAGGTCCGGCGCAGCATGCTGGCTCCTCAACACATCCTTCAAGGAGCCCGTCATGCAGAACGCCAACACCTGGTTCGACATCCCCGTGCGCGACCTCGCCGCCGCCCAGCGCTTCTACGAGGCCGTGCTCGGCCGGCCGATGCGCGGCACCGAGGACATGGGCGGCGAGTCGATGGCCGTCTTCGCGCACGAGAAACCCGGCGCCGGCGGCTGCCTAGTGCACCGGCCCGGCCACCAGGCCGTCCAGGGCGGCACACTGGTCTACCTGGACTGCGCGCCCGGTGTGCAGCCGGCGCTCGACCGCGTGCAGGCGGCCGGGGGCCGGATCGTCACGCCGCGCACGCTGATCGCGCCCGGCATCGGCTATTTCGCGCACATCGAGGACCTGGACGGCAACCTAGTGGGCCTGCATGCGCTCGACTGAAGACCGCCCTGCCGCGGACCCACGGGCCTTCTTCTGGCGCACGATGGCCGGCGAACTGCCGCCTCCTCCCGCCTTCCGGACGCTCGGCGGGAAGATCGTGCATGCGGACGGCGGTGCCGGCGTGGCCGAGGTGGCATTCGAGGCCCCCGCCGCCTTCGCCAACCCGATGGGCCGCGTGCAGGGCGGCTTTCTCGCCGCCATGCTCGACGACACCCTGGCGCCGGCGCTGGCCGCGACCCTGGCGCAGGGCCAGTTCGCGCCCACGCTGCACCTGAGCGTCACCTTCCATCGCAGCGCGGAGATCGGCCTGCTCCACGGCAGCGGGCGCGTCCTGCGGCGCGGCCGCGAGGTCTGCCATCTGGCGGGCGAACTGCGCCAGCACGGCGAGATCGTGGCCTCGGCGCTGGCCACGGCGCTCGTGCGCCGGGCCGCTGCATGATCCGGCTGGCGCGCGCCGGACCGGTCAAGCAACAACAAGGGAGTCCCTCATGAAAACAACGCATCATCTTCAATGCCGCTGCGGCGCCGTGCAGTTCGACGTGGCGGGCCCGCCGCTCGTCCAGCTGTATTGCCATTGCGACGATTGCCAGGCGGCGCACGGCGCCGCCTACGTCGCCTCCGCCATCTACCCGGCGCAGCAGGTGAGCGTGGTCCGCGGCGAGCCTGTCGCCGCATCGGTGCGCCATACTCCGCGCATGCGCTGCGGCGGCTGTGGCACCCACCTGTTCTCCGAGATCGCCAGGGTCGGGATGCGCAGCGTCAATGCGTACCTGCTGCCGCCCGGCACCTTCGCGCCCCAGTTCCATGCGCAATGCCAGCACGCCGTACTGCCGGTGGTGGACGCGCTGCCGCACTACCGGGCCTTCCCGCCGGCCTTCGGCGGGTCGGCGGAGGAGATCGGCTGGTGAACGCACGCGCGTCCCAGCCGCTCCGGCGGCACTGAGCCGATTGCCAGCGGGTTCCCATGCGACGCGCCGACCGCCTGTTCCAGATCGTCCAGCTCATCCGCGGGCGGCGGCTCACCACGGCCGCCTTCCTGGCGCAGCGGCTGGGGGTGTCAGAGCGCACGGTCTACCGCGACATCGCCGACCTGCAGCACCAGGGCGTCCCCATCGAGGGCGAGGCCGGCATCGGCTACCGGCTGGGCGCCGGCTTCGAACTGCCGCCGCTCATGTTCACGCAGGACGAGGCGCGCGCGCTGGTGGCAGCGGCCCGGCTGGCGCAGAGCTGGGTCGACACCGCCATGGCGGACGACATCGAGAGCGCGCTGGGCAAGATCCTGTCCGTGCTTCCGCCTGCGGCGCGCGTCTCGGCCGAGGCGCTGGCGCTGTACGCGCCGGCCATCGCGATGGACGACGCGACGCGCCTGCGCCTGCAGGCCCTGCGCGAGGCCGTGCAGACGCGGCAGAAGCTCCGGCTGGACTACCGCGACGCCAACGACGCGGCCAGCCAGCGCGTCGTGCGGCCGCTCGGCTGCTTCTACTGGGGCAAGGTCTGGACGCTCTCGGCCTGGTGCGAGCTGCGCAACGACTTCCGCGGCTTCCGCATCGACCGCGTCGATGCCGTGGCCGTACTGGACGAGCACTTCCGCGACGAGCCGGGCAAGACGCTCGCCGACCTGCTGCGCATCCTGCGCAAGCCGCCGGACTGGCCCGTCTCGCGGTCGGTCAAGCCGAAGCTGCCCTAGCGGCGCGGCCCCGGGGCGGACGGCATCCCTTCGCCGGCGTCAGAAATCGTCGCCCGTGCCCAGCGCGAGGTTCTCGAACTTGGTCAGTGGCTTGAGGAAGGCCAGCTTCACCGTGCCCGTCGGGCCGTTGCGGTGCTTGCTGATGATGACCTCGGCCACGCCCGGCTCCTTCGACTCCTTGTTGTAGTAGTCGTCGCGGTAGATGAACATGATCAGGTCGGCGTCCTGCTCGATGGCGCCGGACTCGCGCAGGTCGCTCATCATCGGGCGCTTGTCGGTGCGGCTCTCGACGCCGCGCGAGAGCTGCGACAGCGCGATCACCGGGCACTTCAGTTCCTTGGCCAGCATCTTCAGGCCGCGCGAGATCTCGCCCACCGCGGTGGCGCGGTTCTCGTCGCTCATGCTGGACGACACGCTCATCAGCTGCAGGTAGTCGACCACGATCAGGCCCAGGCGCCCGTACTGCCGCGCCAGGCGCCGCGCGTTGGCGCGCAGCTCGCTGGTCGTCAGGCCGGGCGTCTCGTCGATGTGCAGCGAGACGTTGCGCAGCTTCTCGATGGCCTCGGTCAGGCGCGGCCACTCCTCGTCGGTGAGCTTGCCGGTGCGCAGGTGGCCCTGGTCGATGCGGCCGATGGAGCCGACGATACGCACCGCCAGCTGCGAGGCGCCCATTTCCATCGAGAACACCGCCACCGGCAGGCCCTCCTCGATGGCGACGTGCTCGGCGATGTTGATGGCCAGCGAGGTCTTGCCCATCGACGGGCGCGCCGCCAGCACGATCATGTCGCCCGGCTGCAGCCCCGAGGTCATCTTGTCGAATTCGTAGAAGCCGGTGCGCACCCCCGTGATGTCGTTGGGGTTGTCGGCCATCTCGGTCACGCGGTCGAGCAGCTCGACCACCAGGGACTCCATGCTCTGGAAGCCCTGCTTCATCCGCGAGCCTTCCTCGCCGATGTTGAAGATCTTCTGCTCGGCCTCGTCCAGCAGCTTGTCGACCGCCTTGCCCTGGGTGTTGAAGGCGTTGGTGGCGATCTCGTCCGAGGCGGAGATCAGCTTGCGCAGGATGGAGCGCTCGCGCACGATCTCCGCGTAGCGGCGGATGTTGCTGGCGCTGGGCACGTACTGCGCCAGCGCGTTGAGGTAGACCAGCCCGCCCACCTCCTCCGCCTTGCCCAGGCCCTGCAGCTGCTCATGGACGGTGATGACGTCGGCCGGCTTGCTGGCGTTGATGAGCTGGCCGACCGCCGCGAAGATCAGCTTGTGCTCGTGGCGGTAGAAGTCGGCATCGACCAGCAGGTCGCCGCAGCGGTCCCAGGCGCCGTTGTCCAGCAGCAGACCGCCCAGCACGCTGGACTCGGCCTCGATGGAGTGCGGCGGGATGCGCAGTTGCGCGACCTGGCGGTCGTCGGGACGGGGGTCGTCGGGGAAGGAGAAGACAGCGGACATGAGGCGCAGGAGGGCAAGCGAAAAATTGTCGGCAGACCGGCGCTGCCAGTCCACCCGCGCAGCCGCTTTCGGGGCCGCTTGCTTACAAAAAAGAAGGGCGAGGCGGCTGCGCCTGTGGACAACGCTGGGGACAGCCGGTGCAAGCCTCGCTGGAGACTGTGCACCGTTCCCGGCCGGCAGCCGGCGCCGCAAGAGAAAAGGGCCGCCCAAAGGCGGCCCTTTCCGGGGTGGCGACGAGCCTGGCCTGTTAGGCCGTCTCGCCGTACACCGTGACGGTGATCTCCACCACCACGTCGGTGTGCAGCTGCACGCTGACGGTGGTGTCGCCGACAGTCTTGATCGGGCCGGCGGGCAGGCGCACCTGCGACTTCGCCACGTCGTAGCCCTGCTTCTTCAGTTCGTCGGCGACGTCGTGGTTGGTGACGGAGCCGAACAGGCGGCCGTCGACGCCGGCCTTCTGCGTCAGCTTGACGTTCGTGCCGCTCAGCTTCTCGCCCTGGGCCTGCGCGGCGGCCAGCTTCTCGGCGGCCGCCTTCTCCAGCTCGGCGCGCTTGGCTTCGAACTCGGCCTTGGCGGCCTCGGTGGCGCGGCGGGCGCGGCCGGTGGGGATCAGGAAGTTGCGGGCGTAGCCGTCCTTGACCTTGACGATCTCACCCAGGGCGCCGAGGTTGACGACCTTGTCCAGAAGAATGACTTGCATGGTTCAGGCCTTTCCTCAGATGCGGTGCTGGTCGGTGTAGGGCACCAGGGCCAGGAAGCGCGCGCGCTTGATGGCCGTGTTGAGCTGGCGCTGGTAGATCGCGCGGGTGCCGGTCAGGCGCGCCGGGATGATCTTGCCGTTCTCGCCGATGAAGTCGCGCAGCGTGTCGACATCCTTGTAGTCGATCTCTTCGACGCCGGCGACGGTGAAGCGGCAGAAGCGCTTGCGCTTGAACAGCAGCGACTGGCTGTTGCGCTTGGGACGCTTGTCCTTGTTGAATTTCTTGAACGTGGCCATTTCGGGACCTCTCTTCGAAAATTAATCTTGCTGGAACTCGGTGATGTGGAAGATCGGGTGCTTCGCGTTGCGCGGCGTGGCCAGGAAACCCCTGAGGCGCCACTGGCTGCCCAGGGCCTGCCGCGCCAGCCGCTCGGCCACCGAACCGAAGGCCACGGCCTTCAGCGCCGCCTTCACCTGGCGGGACTGCCCTGCTTCTTCGAGCGTCGACTCGTGTTCGAGCCGCAGGTCGACGGCGGGCAGGCCGGCGGGGGTGAAACGCAAGGCGGCGAGTTCGGTGATGCAGGCCGTCAGCACAAGCTGGTTGGCCGCACCCGGCTGCCCCACGTCAGCTGTTGTTGGCGGCGTACTCGGCCTGCTGGGCCTTGCGGGCCTCTTCGCGCTCGACCGTCTTCATCATCGACGACGGGCCGGTCTCGGCCTTCTTCTTCTGCACCGTCAGGTGGCGCAGCACGGCGTCGTTGAACTTGAAGGCGTGTTCCAGCTCGCCCATCACGGCCTGGTCGGCCTCGATGTTGATGCACAGGTAGTGCGCCTTGTTGAGCTTGTTGATCTGGTAGGCCAGCTGGCGGCGGCCCCAGTCCTCGACACGATGCACCTTGCCGTTGCCGGCGGCAATCATGCCCTTGTAGCGTTCCAGCATGGCCGGAACCTGTTCGCTCTGATCCGGATGGATCAGCAGAATGATCTCGTAGTGACGCATGGCACTCCTTGTGGGTTGGCGGGCAGGCGAACCACGTCGCTGCCCTGGAAGAGCCACCCGCCGCGTCCAGGCGGTGTGGCAAGGAAAAGCCCACGATTATAGCGCGGCCGGCAGCGGCCGCGTCATCCGGCCAGCGCCCGCTCGAGCGGCTGCGCCTTGTCCGGCCCCACGGCGGCGCGGATCTTCGGGACGAGCGCGGCCAGTTCCTCGTAGGTGGTGGCGGCCTCCACCGCCAGGTTGAGCCGGAAGCCGCGCAGGCCGAGGCTGGCGGTCAGCTGGGTGGCGATCGGATAGGCGGCCTGGTAGCGCTCGCGGGCGCTTGCGAGAGGCACGGCGGCGGCCTCCGCGGGGCTGGACGGTTCAGGCGCCGATGGGGAGGCAGGAGCTTCGCCGGCCGCCGATCGGCCCAGCAGTTCGAGGTCGACCAGCTGGTCGACGTCCTCCTGGGTCACGCCCATGCCCGCGGCCAGCACCTCGGCCACTGAACGCCGACCGTCGAACAGGATGAAAGCGGAGCGCTGGCGCGGCGTCAGCCGGACCGAGCGGTCCTTCATGACCTGCTGGCCCCTCTCTGTCTTCACAAGAATCATGGCGGTCTCCGTCCTGCGTCGCCGCACGAAGACGCCAGCAAGCACTCACGCCGGTGCGGTCGGCATGAGTTTGACACCATATTCACAAATTTTTTCAATTACGCGGGGCTTACAGGGACAATTCCCGCCCGCCGGAGCTTTGTCCACTGCGTGCGTCGCCGCGGTGCAACACGGCCGCGCGGCAGGCGCAGGCCGTGTCCGGGCTGCTTCCTGGCCTCAGGACTGTGCTAGCCGCTGCCAGGTGTCGATCACGCTGTCGGGGTTGAGCGAGATCGACTCGATGCCCTGCCCCGCCAGCCACTGGGCGAAGTCGGGGTGGTCGCTGGGGCCCTGGCCGCAGATGCCGACGTACTTGCCCTGGGCCTTGCAGGCCTGGATGACCCGCTCCAGCAGGGCCTGCACGGCCGGGTCGCGCTCGTCGAAGTCGGCCGCCAGCAGTTCGAGGCCGGAGTCGCGGTCCAGCCCCAGCGTGAGCTGGGTCAGGTCGTTGGAGCCGATCGAGAAGCCGTCGAAGAACTGCAGGAACTGGTCGGCCAGCACGGCGTTGCTCGGCACCTCGCACATCATGATGACCTTCAGGTCGTTCTCGCCGCGCGTGAGGCCGTGGCCGGCCAGCAGCTGCGTCACGCGCTCGGCCTGCTTCAGGGTGCGCACGAAGGGCACCATGATCTGCACGTTGGTCAGGCCCATGTCGTTGCGCACGCGCTTGAGCGCCTCGCACTCCATGGCGAAGGCCTCGCCGAATTCGGCGCTGATGTAGCGCGCCGCGCCGCGGAAGCCCAGCATCGGGTTCTCTTCCTCGGGCTCGTAGCGGCTGCCGCCGATGAGCTTGCGGTACTCGTTGGACTTGAAGTCCGACAGGCGCACGATCACCGGCTTGGGCCAGAAGGCCGCGGCGATGGTGGCCACGCCCTCAGCCACCTTGTCGACGTAGAAGGCCTTGGGCGAGGCATGGCCGCGCGCCACCGACTCCACCGCCTTCTTCAGGTCGCCGTCGACCTGCGGGTAGTCGAGGATGGCCTTGGGGTGCACGCCGATGTTGTTGTTGATGATGAACTCCAGCCGCGCCAGGCCCACGCCGGCGTTGGGCAGCTGGGCGAAGTCGAAGGCGAGCTGCGGGTTGCCCACGTTCATCATGATCTTGGTCTTGATGGCGGGCATCTCGCCGCGCTGCACCTCGGTGACCTCGGTCTCCAGCAGGCCGTCGTAGATGTGGCCGGTGTCGCCCTCGGCGCAGCTCACGGTGACCAGGGTGCCGTCCTTCAGGCGGTCGGTGGCGTCGCCGCAGCCGACCACGGCCGGGATGCCCAGCTCGCGCGCGATGATGGCCGCGTGGCAGGTGCGCCCGCCGCGGTTGGTGACGATGGCGCTGGCGCGCTTCATCACCGGCTCCCAGTTGGGGTCGGTCATGTCGGTGACCAGGATGTCGCCGGCCTGCACTTTGTCCATCTCAGCGATGCTGCTGACCAGGCGCACCGGGCCGGTGCCGATCTTCTGGCCGATGGCGCGGCCCTCGGCCAGCACGGTGCCCTTGCTGAGCAGCTTGAAGCGCTGCTCGGCCTTGCCGGCCTGCTGGCTCTTCACCGTCTCGGGGCGCGCCTGCAGGATGTAGAGCTGGCCGTCGGTGCCGTCCTTGCCCCACTCGATGTCCATCGGGCGGCCGTAGTGCTTCTCGATGACCAGGGCGTACTTCGCGAGCTGCTCGACGTCTTCGTCGCTCAGCGAGTAGCGGTTGCGCAGCTCGGCCTTGACGTCGGTGGTCTTGACCAGCTTGCCGCTGGCCTTCTTCTCCTCGGGCGTGGCGAACTCCATCTGGATCAGCTTGGAGCCGAGGTTGCGGCGGATCACGGCCTTCTTGCCGGCCTCGAGCATCGGCTTGTGGACGTAGAACTCGTCGGGGTTCACGGCGCCCTGCACCACCGTCTCGCCCAGGCCGTAGCTGCTGGTGATGAAGACGACCTGGTCGAAGCCGGACTCGGTGTCGATGGTGAACATCACGCCCGCGGCGCCCAGGTCGGAGCGCACCATGCGCTGCACGCCGGCCGACAGCGCGACCACGTCGTGCGCGAAGCCCTTGTGCACGCGGTAGCTGATGGCGCGGTCGTTGTAGAGGGAGGCGAACACCTCCTTCATCTTGTGCAGAACGTCCTCGATGCCGACGACGTTGAGGAAGGTCTCCTGCTGGCCGGCGAAGGAAGCGTCGGGCAGGTCTTCGGCCGTGGCCGAGGAGCGCACCGCGAAGCTGGCCTGGTCGTTGCCGGCGGAGAGCGTGGCGAAGGCCTCGCGCACCGCCTTCTCCAGGTCGGCCGGGAAGGGCTGCGCCTCGATCCAGCCGCGGATCTCGGCGCCGGCGGCGGCCAGGGCGCGCACGTCCTCGATGTCGAGCGCGGCCAGGCGCTGGCTGATCTTGTCCGACAGGCCTTCGTGCGCCAGGAACTGGCGGAAGGCATGCGCCGTGGTGGCGAAGCCGGTGGGCACGCGCACGCCCTGCGGCAGCTGCGAGATCATTTCGCCGAGGCTGGCGTTCTTGCCGCCGACCGCCTCGACGTCGGTCATCCTCAGGTTTTCAAACGGTACGACCAGGGCGGTCGCGTCGAAGAGTTGAGACATGGGAAAGCTCCGGAAGTTGAAATCGGCGCGGCGGCATGCAGGCGGGCGCGGGGCACGATCGTTCTTATTGCTCTGGGTGCGCGGCCGGGCTGCATGGGGAGTGTGGGGGGTGGGACGCTCGGTCCCGATAATGGGGCGGATTGTAGGCGTGGCTCTTGCTGGGCCGCTGCAGGACAGGAACCACAGTGACGCCCCGTACCCGCACCGTTTTCTACGTTTCCGACGGCACCGGCATCACCGCCGAGACCTTCGGCAACGCCGTGCTCGCCCAGTTCGAGATCAAGCCGCGCCACGTGCGGCTGCCCTTCACCGACACGGTCGACAAGGCGCACCAGGCGGTGCGCCAGATCAACCACACCGGCGAGGTCGAGGGCATGCGGCCGATCGTCTTCACCACCCTGGCCGACATGGAGGTGCTGGAGGTGATCGAGACCGGCTGCAAGGGCATGCTGCTGGACATGTTCGGCACCTTCGTGCGCCCGCTGGAGATCGAGCTGGCGATGAAGTCCAACCACCGCATCGGCCGTTTTTCCGACGTCAGCAAGAGCAAGGAATACAACGACCGCATCGCCGCGATCGACTTCAGCCTGCAGCACGACGACGGCCAGAGCAACCGCGACCTGGAGTCGGCCGACGTGATCCTGGTGGGCGTGAGCCGCAGCGGCAAGACGCCCACTTCGCTGTACCTGGCGATGCAGCACGGACTGAAGGCGGCCAACTACCCGCTGATCCCCGAGGATTTCGACCGCCGCCAGCTGCCGCCGGCGCTGGTGCCCTACCGCAAGAAGATCTTCGGCCTGACCATCCAGCCCGAACGCCTGGCCGAGATCCGCAACGAGCGCCGGCCCAACTCGCGCTACGCCAGCATCGAGAACTGCCGCTACGAGGTGAACGAGGCCGAGGCCATGATGCGGCGCGCCGGCATCCGCTGGCTGTCGACGACGACCAAGTCGATCGAGGAGATCGCGACGACGATCCTCCAGGAGCTCCGGCCGGAACGGCTGAGCTACTGAGCTGCCAGAGCGCTCTCTTTCCGATAGCGGCCTGCGTTTCCTCCACAAGACATATCGGGCAGTTTCTGCTTGATATTTAACTAAGCTCAAGCTTACTATTCGGGCATGCATCCGCTGCCCGAAGACGTCCTGCCCACCGCCATCCACCTGCGCAGCGCCCTGTCCGGCGTGCAGCGCGAACTGCGCGCCCGCGCGCGGGAGGACGGCCTGGGCAGCGCCCGGCTGGAGGTGCTGGCGCTGCTGCATCGCCACGGGCCGCTGGCGCCGTCGCAGATCGCCCGCCGCGCGCGGGTGCGGCTGCAGAGCCTGACCCGCCCGCTGGCCGAGCTGGAGGCCGAGGGCCTGCTGCAGCGCGGCCCCGATCCGGCCGATGCCCGCCGCAGCCTGCTGGCGCTCGCGCCCGAGGGCGCGCGCGTCCTGACCGAGGAGGCGCACCGCCGCGAGGCCTCGCTGGCCGAGGCCATCGCCCGCCGCCTGACAGCGCCCGAGCGCGCCCGGCTGCGCGCCGCCTGCCACCTGCTGGACCGGCTGGCCGACGCACTGGCCGGCCAGCCTGCCCCGCCGATGCGTGCCGAGACATGAGTGCGCCGACCCCGCCGGAACGGGACTGGACCCATGCGGCACAGCTCGGTGCCGCCGTCGCGCTGGCCTGGGGTGCCTCCGCCCTGCTGCGCCTGCCCGAGGGCTTCTGGGCCGTGATGAGCGCCCTCATCGTCCTGCGGCCCACGGCCGGCGCCACGCTGGGCGCGGGCTGGGACCGCATCCGCGGCACCCTCGCCGGCACGGCGGCCGGCCTCGCGGGCGTGGCGCTGCGCCATGTGCATGGGCTCGATGCGGTGCCGGTGACGCTGGCGCTGGTCGCCGTGCTGGCCGCCGGCAGTGCGCTGGTGCCCTGGCTGCGCAGCGCGCCGATCACGGCGCTGATCGTGCTCGGCAGCGGCGGCATCGGGTCGCACTCGGCGCTGCAGGTGGCCGCCCTGCGGGCCGTGGAGATCGGGCTGGGCGTGGGCACCGGCGCGCTGCTGTCGCTGGCCAGCCTGTGGCAGGCCACGCCGGCGCGCTTCGACCGGGCCTGCGCCGCGGCACTGCGCCGGATCGCCGACGCGCTGCGCGAGGACTGCGCGACGCCGCCGCCGGACGCGGCCCGGCGCGAGGCCCGGGCGGGCGCGCTGCGCCAGACGCTGCGCGCCCTGGCGGTGCAGGCCGCCGGCGCCGGGCGCGAGGCCCGCCTCGTCGCCTGGCTGCGCCGCCGGCCGGTGCACGGCGATCCGGAGCGCATCGCCCGCCTCGTCTCGCGCACGCTGCACGACGCGACGCTGCCGTCGCGCCATGCCGGCCTGCGGCGGCCGGGCGAACCGGAGCCCGATGGCGCCGTCCTGTCGGAAGCCCTGGCCGGCGCGCTGGAAGACGCCGCGCGGCACCTCGAACAAGGCAGGCCGATGGATCAGGAGGTCTTGCGGACCCATGCGCGCGCCGCGCTCGCTGCTGCGCCGGGTGCCGGCTGGGTCGCGCCCACCGTGCGCCTGCTGATGCAGGACCTCGCCGTGCTGACGCGGCGGGCCTGACAGGGATCGTCGAGCAGCCGGCTCAGCCGAAGAGGAACTGCGGCGTCCCGTCCCGCCCCGCCACCACCTGGCAGGGCGTGGCCCACACGCGCTCGATCAGCTCCTGCGTCAGCACCTGCGCCGCGCTGCCCTGCGTCGCATTGCCCTGGCCGTCCAGCACGATCACTTCATCGGCGTAGCGGCGCGCCAGGTTCAGGTCGTGCAGCACGATCACCACGCCCATGCCCTCCTCCGCGCGCCGCCGCAGCAGCCGCAGCGCCGCGTGCTGGTGCGCCAGGTCGAGCGCGGCGGTGGGCTCGTCCAGCAGCAGCCAGCGCGCCGCGCCGTCGGGCCGCGGGTGCCACAGCTGCGCCAGCGCCCGCGCCAGGTGCACGCGCGCCTTCTCGCCGCCCGACAGCGTGTTGAGCACGCGCGGCGCCAGGCCCTGCACGTCGGTCAGCGCCATGGCGGCGGCCACGATGCCGTCCTCGCCGCCGTCCGGCCCCTCCTCGGGGCACGGCGCGCGGCGGTGCGGGAAGCGCCCCAGCGCCACCACCTCGTGCGCGCTGAAGTCGAAGGCGACCGCGCTCTCCTGCGGCATCAGCGCGCGCCGCAGCGCCAGTTCGGCGGCACCGTGCCGCGCCAGCGGCCGGCCGTCGAGCGTGACCTCGCCGCCCGCCGGCGCGCGGGCGCCGGCCAGCACGCCCAGCAGCGTGGACTTGCCCGCGCCGTTGGGGCCGAGGATGGCGACCACGCGGCCCGGCGCCAGCGTCATCGCGCCCTCGATGCGCACCAGGCAGCGCGGTCCGGCGCGCAGTTCCAGCGCATGGCAGGCCAGCGTCACACCCGTCCCTTGAAGTGCCGCAGCATCACCAGGAACATCGGCACGCCGATCACCGCCGTCAGCACGCCCAGCGGCAGCTCGGCCGGCGCCATCACGGTGCGCGCCACGGCGTCGGCCGCCAGCACCAGCGCCGCGCCCACCAGGCCCGAGGCCGGCAGCACCGTGCGGTGGTCCGGCCCCGCCACCATGCGCACCCAGTGCGGCGCGATCAGGCCGATGAAGCCGATGATCCCCGTGGTCGCGGTGACGGAGCCGACGGCGAAGGCGGTGACGAGGATGGCGCGGCGCTTGGTGCGTTCCACGTCCACGCCCAGCAGGTGCGCCTGGCTCTCGCCCAGCGCGATGGCGTTGAGCGGCGCCGCCAGCGCCAGCGCCGCGCCGCAGGCCAGCAGCACCACCGTGCCGACCAGCGCCACCGCGCTCCAGCGCGCGCCGCCCAGGCTGCCCAGCAGCCAGAACTGCAGGCTGCGCAGCTGCTCGTCGGTGGCGATCACGCTCAGGAAGCCCAGCCCCGCGCCGGCCAGCGCGTTGACGGCGATGCCGGCCAGCAGCATCAGCGCGATGCGCGTGCCGCCCTCGCTCTGCGACAGGCCGTAGATCATCAGCGTGACCAGGAAGCCGCCCGCGAAGGCCATGCTCACCAGCGTCCAGCTGCCCAGCGAGCGCGGCAGCATCGGCAGGAAGGCGGCACCCAGCACGATGGTCACGCCGGCCGCCAGCGCGGCGCCGCTGCTGATGCCGATGAGCCCCGGGTCGGCCAGCGGGTTGCGGAACATGCCCTGCATCAGCGTGCCGGCCATGCCCAGCCCCAGGCCGGCCGCCACACCCAGCAGCAGGCGCGGCAGGCGGATGTTGACGAAGACCAGGTACTCGGGCGACGGGTCGGCCGTGCCGGTGAAGAGCGCGCCCAGCACCTGCAGCAGCCGGCCCGGCGCGATGGCGTAGGCGCCGGTGCCGGCGGCGAAGACGAAGCAGGCCAACAGCAGCAGGGCCGAGCCGCCGATGGCGATGCGCCGAGAGCGCCGCAAGCGGGCGCCGAGCCGCGTCCAGTCAGCGCTGCCAGGCAGGCCGGCGCTCACGCCATCCACGCCAGGAATTTCTCGTGCGTCTCGCGCACCGCCTGCGGCATGCGCGGGCCGAAGCCCAGCAGCAGCAGCGCGTCCAGCGTGACCAGCGCGCGGCGGCGGTAGGCGGGGGTCAGCGCCAGCTCGGGGCGCTCCCAGAACTTGTCGGCGCCGCCGTGCGCCTCCAGGCTCTGCGTGCTGGTGAGCACGATGTCGGGCGCGGCGCTGGCCAGCGCCTCGGCGTTCATCGGGCGATAGCCCTGGAAGCCGCTCAGGCAGTTCACGCCGCCGGCGTACTGGATGACCGCGTGCGCCGCGGTCTTCTCGCCCGAGACCTGCGGGTTGGCGCTGTGCGAAAGCACGAACAGCACGCGCGGTTTGCGGCCGTTGGCAGCCGCCACGCGCTGCTGCACCGCCGCCCACTCGGCGTCCAGCCGCTGCTGCAGCGCGCGGGCCTGCGCCTCGCGCCCGGCGGCGCGGCCGACGGCCTGCACCTTGGCCTGCACTTCGCTCCAGCTGTGGTCGGCGGGGATGACCTCGACATTGACGCCGGCGCTGCGCACCTGGTCGAGCACCACCGGCGGGCCGGCCTCGTTGGTGGTGATCACCGCGTCGGGCTTGAGCGAGAGCAGCCCCTCGGCCGACAGCGCGCGCATGTAGCCGACCTTGGGCGTCTTCTGCGCCGCGGGCGGGTAGAGGCTGGTGGTGTCGGTGCCGACCAGCTGCGCCTGCGCGTCCAGCAGGTACACGATCTCGGTGATGGCGCCGCCGACGGTGATCAGGCGCGGGCCGGCCGCCGGCTGCGCCCGCGCGGGCCAGGCCAGGGCCGCGGCGCCGGCGCCGGCCAGTTGCAGCACGGCGCGGCGGCCGGCGGAAGGAAGGTGCGGATCGTGGGACATCGTGGAAAGTCGGAAGAAGGAGTTCAGGCCGGCCGCGGCAGGTTCTGCCCGATGCGCCAGCACACACCCGCCGGGTCCGTGAGGGTGAAGTCGCGCATGGCCCAGGGCTGGTCTTCCAGCGGCGTGACGCGCGCGCCGTAGCGGCCGGCCAGGTCGGCGGCCTGCACGTGGTCGAACCAGGCCTGCACGTCCTCGACCAGCAGGCTCATCTGCAGGTTCTCGGCGAAGGCCTGCACGTACCAGTCCTGCAGCAGGAAGGCGCAGCGGCCGTGGTGGAAGTAGGCGATGCCGCCGCCCTCGGAGGCGCGGGTGAAGCCCAGGTCCTGGTAGAAGCGTTGCGACAGCACGAAGTCCTTCGCCGGCACGAAGGCCTTGATTTCCACGCTGCTCAAATTGCTCATGCAGCCTCCGCCACGGGCAGCTTGCGCACGATCTCGCGCCAGGCCGGCAGCTCCGGCTTGCCGGGCTTGCGCGCGCCGAAGAACATGGCCATCAGCTCGCCCTTGCGGTCGAAGGCCTCCACCGAGGTCACCACGCCGTCGCTGGTGGGCTTCTCGACGATCCAGACGGCATCGATCAGGTCCTCGCGCAGGTGCAGGTTGAAGCCCGGGTCGAGCACGTTGAGCCACTGCATGCCGCGCATCTCCATCGGCTCGATGCGCGTCACCGGCCCGGTGTGGATCTGGATGCAGCCCGGGCTGCCGACGAAGACCATGATCGGCGTGCCGTCGAAGGCCGCCTCGTGCAGCAGGGCGCGCACCGCCTCGCGGCCGGCGCGGCGGGTGAACTCGCCCTGGGCCAGGCGGAAGCTCTGCTGGCGCTCGACCTCGAAGTTGCGCAGCAGCCCGAAGAACTCGTGCGTGTCCTGCATCGCGCGCCAGGCGGCCAGCAGGCCCTCGCCGTCGATGGCCGCGTCGTCGCGCGGCGCGGCCTTCTGCGCGGCGGGCGTGAAGGTGGGTTGCAGCGCGGCGTCGGCGAAGCGCTCGGCCACGGCGAGGAAGGCCGCGCGGTCGCTCGCATCGCGCAGGAACACCTTGTGCACCGCCAGCCCATGCGCGTTGAAGAACTGCAGGCTCAGCGCCGGCTCGGTGCCGCCGGGGGCCAGCTCGCTCACCAGGAAGCCGGCATGCCACTGGCTGAAGAACAGGCGCAGGTCGATGTCCTCGCCCAGCGCCAGGCCGACCGGGCCCTCGCCGGCGATCTTCTGGTAGACGCCGGTCTTCTCATGCACCGTGCTCTCGTTGCGCGTCAGCGCCAGCAGCGGGCCGCAGGGCTCCAGCGCCTGCAGCACGGCGATCCAGGGGCCGCGCAGGGGTGTGGCCTTCAGAGCGGCGTCGTGCGTGCCGGCGTGGGCGGCGATGGCCGCGCCTTCCGAGAGGCCCAGCGCCTCGGCCGCGTCCTTGTGGCGGCGGCCCTGGGCGCGCAGTTCGGCGAAGCGCGGGCGGATGTCGGCAGGTGTCATCGTGGTCATGTCGAAGAATCGTCGGTCAGAAATCGGCAACCAGCGACACATTGACATGCCGGCCAGGTTGCGTAAAGGCGTCGATGTTCGTCGCCGTCACCGCGCCGCCGCGCACGTCGCTCCAGAGCCCGTATTTCTTGTTCGTCAGGTTGACGACCGAGGCGTTCAGGCGCAGGTCGCGGGTGATGCGCCATTGGGCGCTCAGGTCCAGCGTGGTGGCGGCAGGAATGGCGTAGTACGCGCCAGCCAGGGCGCTGCGGTCGATGTCCGACAGCTTCTTGGCGGCGTGGTGCACGGCGTCCAGCCGCAGGTTCCAGGTCGGCGCCTGGTACTTCAGGCCGACGCTGAGCTTGCGCGGGTCGACGGAGTTCAGCGGCTGGCCTGATGTGCGGTCGCGCCCCCTGGCCTGGCCGTAGGCGAAGGGCACCGAGATCACGTCGCCGCCGGCCAGCGGGAAGCTGGCCTCGCCCTTGAGTTCGAAGCCGCTGATGCGCGCGCGGGCGATGTTCACCGACTGGAAGATCAGCGGATCGATGCGCGGGATGCCGCGGCCGCCCACCTGGCGGTTGTCCTCGATGAAGTCCTTGTAGTCGCCGGTGAAGGCGGCGGCGTCGAAGCTCAGGTTGGCCAGCCGGCCGCGCACGCCGATCTCGAAGTTCTCGCTCTTCTCGGGCTTGAGGTTCGGGTTGGGGATGGTCTTGTAGCCGGCCGTGACGTTCTCGAAGAAGTTGTTCACCTGGAAGGCGTTGGGCGCCTTGAAGCCGCGCGCGTAGTTGCCGTAGGCGCTCCACTGCGGCGTGAAGCGGTACAGCACGCCCAGCTTGGGCGAGATGGCCGAGCCCGACAGCGACACCGCCTGCGCGTTGAAGCCGGCCTGGCTGGCGTCGATGTCGAAGCGGTCGAAGCGCACGCCGGGCGTGATGCTCCAGTGCTCGCTGAAGATCTCGTCCTGGATGTAGAAGGCGCTGGTCTTCTCGACCGTGTCGGGGAAGCGCTTGAGCGGGAAGGTTTCGCCGGCCGGCGGCGTCACGCCGTCCTGCAGGTTCTTCAGCTTGGTGCGGGTGTGGTCGACGCCGTAGACGAACTTCTGCGCCCAGCCGCTGTCGCCCATGCGCAGCGTCTTGCCGGCCTGCAGGCCCAGCTGCAGGGTGTTCTCGTCGTAGGTGGTGTCGCGCACGCGGTCGGCGGCGCTGCGGCGGTCCTCGAAGGCGTATTCGCGCGAGTGGGCCTTCTGGTAGCTGGCGACGGCCTGCAGCGTGTCGGCCACCGGGGTGTCGATGCGCCAGCGGCCGTCCCAGGTGAAGCGGTCGCGCTCGAGCTGGTTGCGTGCCCGCAGGCCGATCACCGAGGTGGACACGGCGCTGGGCGGAAAGGTCAGCCCCGACAGCAGCTCGTAGGTGTTGCGCTTCTCGACGTGCTCAAGGCTCAGCGTGTGCCGCTGGTCGGCATTGGGCTTGATCACCACCTTGCCGAGGAAGGCGCCGCTGCGCGACGATTCCGGGTTGGGCACGGTGCGGTTGTCGCCGGCGATGGCGGCGTGCCCCATGTTCTTGAGTTCCGAGCCGCGGCCGACCTTGCCCGAGACCAGCCACTCGATGATCTCGTTCGGCCGCCCCGCCAGCGTGGCGCCGAGGTACTTGCCGTTGTCGTCGCCGCTGTAGCCCAGGGTGGCACTGCCGCCGAAGGTCTTGCCGTCACGCAGGTAGGAGCCCGGCTCGCGGGTGATGAAGTTGACCAGCCCCGCCATGCCGTCGGAGCCGTACAGCGCCGAGGCCGGCCCCTTGATCAGCTCGATGCGCTCGACCAGGCCGACGTCGACGTAGTCGCGCCCGAAGGCGTTGGCACTGAACACGTAGCTGCGCGGCTGGCGGATGCCGTCCACCAGGACCAGCACGCGGTTGCCGTCCAGCCCGCGGATGTTGAAGCCCGAATTGCCGTCGCGCCCCGTGTTGCCCGAGGCCAGGCCGAAGCGCGCCGGCGCGCGCCGCACCGAGACGTTGGGCAGGTCCTTCACCGCGTCGCGGATGTCCTGGACCTGGCCCTCCTCCAGCTGCCGGCCGTCGATGACCTCGACGCTGGCCGGCAGGTCGTCGCGGTTCTGCTCGGTGCGCGAGCCGCTGACGACCACCTCGCTCAGCGTGCCGGCGCGTGCGTCTTCGGCCTGGGCCAGCGCGGCGCAGGGCGCCGCCAGGCCGGTGGCGACCAGCCAGGGCAGGCCGCGCGGGCGGAAGGGAGCGAGGAAAGGAGGAAGGGCCATGGGCAGGGTCCGGAGAGCAGGAGGAAGACTGCTCGCTGGACCCCGGCGCACCGTCGCATGGACGGCCGCAAGACCCTGGCTGGCGGCGTGCCGGACGCAGGTCCGGACTGCCGCCGATACTACATGAGAAGAGTTCTCAATTAGGCAATAACCTCTGCCGGGCTGGCCGCTTCGGCGCCCGCCGGAGCCGAGGTGCGGATCAGGTGGTCGAAGGCGCCCAGCGCCGCCTTCGCGCCGTCGCCGGCGGCGATGATGATCTGCTTGAACGGCACCGTCGTCGCGTCGCCGGCCGCGAACACGCCCGGCACCGAGGTCTGGCCGCGGTCGTCCACGACGATCTCGCCATGCCGCGACAGCTCGACCGTGCCCTTGAGCCAGTCGGTGTTGGGCACCAGGCCGATCTGCACGAACACGCCTTCCAGTTCGACGCGGTGCGCCTCGCCGGTGCTGCGGTCCTTGTAGTTCAGGCCGTTCACCTTGTCGGTGCCGGTGATCTCGGTGGTCTGCGCGTTCACCGCCACCGTCACGTTCGACAGGCTGCGCAGCTTGCGCTGCAGCACCTCGTCGGCGCGCAGCTTGGTGTCGAACTCGATCAGCGTCACGTGGCCGACGATGCCGGCCAGGTCGATGGCCGCCTCGACGCCGGAGTTGCCGCCGCCGATCACCGCCACGCGCTTGCCCTTGAACAGCGGCCCGTCGCAGTGCGGGCAGTAGGCCACGCCCTTGTTCTTGAACTCCTTCTCGCCCGGCACGTTGATGTTGCGCCAGCGCGCGCCGGTGGCGAGGATCACCGTCCTGGCCTTGAGCGTCGCGCCGCTCTCGGTCTGCAGCTCGATGAACTCCTTGCCAGGCACCAGCGCCTTGGCGCGCTGCAGGTTCATGATGTCGACGTCGTAGGTGCGCACGTGCTCCTCCAGCGCCAGGGCGAACTTCGGGCCCTCGGTCTCCTTGACCGAGATGAAGTTCTCGATGCCCAGCGTGTCCAGCACCTGGCCGCCGAAGCGCTCCGACGCGATGCCGGTGCGGATGCCCTTGCGCGCGGCGTACACGGCCGCGGCCGCGCCGGCCGGGCCGCCGCCGACGATCAGCACGTCGAAGGGCGCCTTGGCGGAGATCTTCTTCGCCTCGCGCTCCACGCCGCTGGTGTCGATCTTGGCCAGGATCTCCTCCAGCGTCATGCGGCCCGAGCCGAACTGCGTGCCGTTGAGAAAGACTGTGGGCACGCCCATGATCTGGCGTTCCTTGATCTCGTCCTGGAAGGTGCCGCCCTCGATCATGGTGGTCCTGATGCGCGGGTTCTGCACCGCCATCAGGTTCAGCGCCTGCACCACGTCCGGGCAGTTGTGGCAGGTCAGCGAGACGTACACCTCGAACGCGAAGTCGCCGTCCAGCGCCTTGATCTGGTCGAGGATCGCCTGCTCCACCTTCGGCGGGTAGCCGCCCACCTGCAGCAGCGCCAGCACCAGCGAGGTGAACTCGTGCCCCATCGGCAGGCCGGCGAAGCGCGGCCCGACGCTCTCGCCCGGGCGGTTGATGGAGAACGAGGGCGTGCGGTGCGGCGTGTCGGCGGAGGTGTCTTCCACCACGCTCACCAGCTTCGACGACTCGGCGATGTCCTTGAGCAGTTCGCGCGTCTCCTGCGAGGCCTTGGAATCGTCGAGCGAGGCGACGATCTCGATGGGCTGCGAGATGCGTTCGAGGTAGCTGGCAAGTTGGGCCTTGGTGGCGGCGTCGAGCATGGAGATCTCTCTTTCTGGCGTTCTGGAAAAACAAAAGCCCGGGGTGCGGTGCCCCCGGGCTGGACTCGGGGCGGCTGTCGTGGTCGAAGCCGCCGGGCTGGCGCGTTCAGCCGAGCGCCCGCCGCCTTCGCATGCGAAGGGCAGCAGCGCGGGGCACGCGGGCCAGCCGGTGGCCGGTCATGGGAGGGCGATCAGATCTTGCCGACCAGGTCGAACGAGGGCTTGAGCGTGGCGGCGCCCTCTTCCCACTTGGCGGGGCAGACTTCACCCGGGTGCGAGGCGACGTACTGCGCGGCCTTGACCTTGCGCAGCAGGTCCTTGGCGTCGCGGCCGATGCCTTCGGCGGTGATTTCCAGCGCCTGGATCACGCCCTGCGGGTCGACGATGAAGGTGCCGCGGTTGGCCAGGCCCTGGTCTTCGCGCAGGACTTCGAAGTTGCGGCTGATCGCCAGGGTCGGGTCGCCCAGCATCGTGTACTTGATCTTGCCGATGGTCTCGGACGAGTCGTGCCAGGCCTTGTGGGTGAAGTGGGTGTCGGTCGAGACCGAGTAGATCTCCACGCCCAGCTTCTGGAACTCGGCGTAGTGGTCGGCCACGTCGCCCAGCTCGGTCGGGCACACGAAGGTGAAGTCGGCCGGGTAGAAGAAGAACACGGCCCACTTGCCTTTCACGTCGGCATCGGACACGTCGACGAACTTGCCGTCCTTGTACGCGGTGGCCTTGAAGGGTTTGATTTCGGTGTTGATGACGGACATGTGCTTTCCTTCTTTCGAGGAGGTTGAACAATCAGGGTGAACCATGAGTATATGCATTGATTGGCACGATTCAATAGAAATGAACTATCAACAAGGCGGCCAGCGGCTATGAGGCGGCCCACGTTCTGCGAACGTTTATCAGCCTCACACGCATGCAGACCGGGAACGCGGGGGCTTCGCTTGGAGCAGGCGGGGAGTGGCCGGGACAATGGCGCCCGACACTTGTTTCGACGAAGGACAACAACATGAAGGGCGACCCCAAGGTCATCGACCATCTGCAGGCCCAGCTCAAGAACGAGCTCACCGCCATCAACCAGTACTTCCTGCACTACCGCATGCTCAAGCACTGGGGCCTGGACCGGCTGGCGAAGAAGGAATACAGCGAATCCATCGGCGAGATGAAGCATGCCGACAAGCTGATGGACCGCATCTTCATGCTCGACGGCCTGCCCAACCTGCAGGACCTGGCCAAGCTGAACGTGGGCGAGGACGTGCCCGAGATCCTGGCCTGCGACCTGAAGTCCGAGCAGGACTCGCAAACCACGCTGAAGGCCGGCATCGCGCACTGCGAGTCGGTGCGCGACTTCGTCTCGCGCGACCTGCTGCAGGAGATCCTGGAAGACACCGAGGAGCACATCGACTTCCTGGAAACGCAGATCGACCTCGTGGACAAGGTGGGCCTGCAGAACTACCTGCAGTCCCAGATGGGCGAGGCTGACTGAAGGCCTCACAGCCATTCGCACCTCAAGGCCCTTCGGGGCCTTTTCGATGGGTCTTTACCGGAACTTTGCAGCTACGGAATCGATAGCACCCTGCACAAGGACGGCAGGCCCTCCGCACGCTTGCGGCCCGGAATCCGCAGCAGCTCAAATGCAATCCGTTCTCATTTGAATCGCTAGAATCCGGCGCTGCCCATGCAGCCCGCCGCTTCCGCCCTCCCTTCCTCCTCCCGACGCGCCTACTGGCTCAAGACCCTGCACGAGTGGCACTGGGTGAGTTCGGCGCTGTGCCTGGTGGGCATGCTGCTGTTCAGCATCACGGGCATCACGCTCAACCACGCCGGCCAGATCGAGGCCAGGCCCGCCATCACCCGCCACAACGGCACGCTGCCGGTGCCGCTGCGCGAGCGGCTGGAGAATGCGCTCCCGGCGGTGCTCAAGCAGCACGCAGGCCGGGCGGCGCTGCCGCCGGAGCTGAGCCGCTGGGTGCAGGACCAATGGCAGGTGGACACCGCCGGCCGCGAGGCCGAGTGGTCCGACGAGGAGGTCTACGTGTCCCTGCCCCGGCCCGGCGGCGACGCCTGGCTGCGCATCGCGCTGCCGGACGGCGAGGTGGAATACGAGCTGACCGACCGGGGCTGGATCTCCTACTTCAACGACCTGCACAAGGGCCGCCACACGGGCGTGGCCTGGAGCTGGTTCATCGACATCTTCGCCGCCGCGGCGCTGATCTTCTCGGTCACGGGGCTGCTGATCCTCAAGATGCATGCCGGCAAGCGGCCCTTCACCTGGCCCATGGTCGGCATGGGCCTGCTGGTCCCGCTCCTGCTGGCGCTGCTGCTGATCCACTGACCCCGACTCCCCCGCTTCCATTTCCCAAGCTCAAAGGACTGCCGTGCACCTTCGCTACCCTCTCGCTCCCATCGCCCTGTCGGCGCTGTTCGCCGGCCCGGCCGTCGCGGCCGGCCTGGGCGTGAACATCGAGATCCCGCGCCTGAACGTCTCCGAATACCACCGCCCCTACGTGGCGGCCTGGATCGAGAAGCCGGACAACACCGTCGCCACCACGCTGGCCGTCTGGTACGACGTCCGCACCAAGACCAACAACCCCGAGGGCGAAGGCACCAAGTGGCTCAAGGACCTGCGCCAGTGGTGGCGCCGCACCGGCCGCGAGCTGAGCGTGCCGATCGACGGCGTGACGGGTGCCACCAAGCCCGCCGGCAAGCACCAGCTGCAGTTCACCGAAGGCACCAAGCCACTGGACCAGCTCGCGCCGGGCAGCTACAAGCTGGTCGTCGAGGCCGCGCGCGAGGTCGGCGGCCGCGAGGTGGTCAGCGTGCCCTTCCAGTGGCCGCCCGCCAAGGCCGAGCAGACCGGCGCCAAGGGCAAGGAAGAGCTGGGCGACGTCCAGCTCGAACTCAAGCCCTGAACGCCCGCCCCTTTCCACCCGCTTCGACGAGGAGTCTCATCATGAACCTGACCATCCTGCGCACCGCCGCCGCCGCGCTGGCCCTGACCGCCACCCTGGCCGCCCAGGCCCACAACCAGTGGCTGCTGCCCTCGACCACCGTGCTGTCCAAGCCCGACTGGGTGACGGTGGACGCGGCCGTCTCCAACGACCTGTTCCTCGCCAACCACTTCCCGGCCAACCTGGACAACCTGCAGGTCGCCGGCCCCGACGGCAGCGCCGTCAAGGCCGAGAACCAAGCCAAGCTCAAGCACCGCAGCGTGTTCGACGTGAACCTGGCCCAGCCCGGCACCTACCGCATCGCGCTCGTCAACAGCGGCGTGTTCGCGAGCTGGAAGGACAAGGCCACCGGCCAGAACCGCCGCGCGCGCGGCACGCCGGAATCCATCGCCAAGGACATCCCGGCCGACGCCCAGGACGTGAACATCACCCAGTCGAGCGGCCGCGTCGAGACCTTCGTCACGGTCGGCAAGCCGTCCCCGATCAAGCCGACGGGCCAGGGGCTGGAGCTGATCTCCGCCACCAGCCCGACGGACAACGTCAAGGGCGAGAAGTCCAGCTTCACCCTGCTGCTCGACGGCCAGCCCGCCAAGGACCTGGAGGTGACGGTCACCGCCGGCAACACCGTCTACCGCGACAAGCTGGACGAACTGAAGGTCAAGACCGACGCCAAGGGCCAGTTCAGCGTGACCTGGCCGACGGCCGGCATGTACTGGCTGGACGTGAGCACGCGAGACAACAAGACCACCGTGCCGCAGGCCAAGGAGCGCCGCGTGAGCTACGCCGCGACGCTCGAAGTGGCGCCCTGAACGAAAAAACCCACCGAGCGCTTCGCCGCCCCTGCACGGCGCCCCGGCCCTCCGGCCGCGGCGCCGCATCCGTTGTCGTGACGTCCTATTCCTTCCCGCTGACGCCGCCCGCCACCCCGGGCGCGGCCCGTCCGGACTTCGGTACCCGGCTGGCCGGCTATGCCGCGCCCGCCGCGCCGCGCGCGGCCGATCCACCGCAGCTGCAGCAGCTGGCCGGCGCCACGATGGGCACGAACTGGTCGCTGCGGGTCGTCAATCCGCGCATGCTGCCGCTGGAGGCGATCCGGGCCGCCGTGCGGCACGCGCTGGACGCGGTGGTCGCCCAGATGAGCCACTGGGAGCGCGACGCCTTCATCAGCCGCTTCAACCGCGCGCCGGCCGATTCACGGCACACGATGCCGGACGCCTTCTCGGCGGTGCTGCGCCGCGCCCTGCACTGGGCGGCCGAAAGCGGCGGCGCGATGGACCCGAGCGTGGGCCGGCTGGTCGGGCTATGGGGCTTCGGCCCCGACGCCGCCGACGTGGCGAAGGCACCACCTTCCGCCCAGGCGCTGGCCGCCGCGCGGGCCTGTGGTGGCTGGGACCGCATCCGCTTCGATGCCGACGGCCGGCTGGTGCAGCCCGGCGGCCTGTCGCTCGACTTCTCCGGCATCGCCAAAGGTTTCGCCGTGGACGCCGGCATCGAGGCGCTGCGCGGGCTGGGCCTGGCCGACCTGCTGTTCGAGGTGGGCGGCGAACTGCGCGGCATCGGCCGCCGCCCCGGCGGACAGCCCTGGCAGGTGGCGGTCGACCCCGGTGACGGCATCGCCCTGCGCATCGCGCTCTCCGACCGCGCCGTGGCCACCTCCGGCGACCGGTGGCATGTGCGCGAGCATGGCGGCCGGCGCTGGTCGCACACGCTGGATCCGCGCACCGGCGAGCCGGTCGCGCACGCGCTGGCCGCCGTGACGGTGCTGCACGCCACGTGCATGGACGCCGACGCGCTGGCCACGGTGCTCACGGTGCTGGGCCGCGCCGAAGGCCTGGCCTTCGCCGATCGCCACGGCGTGGCCGCCCTTTTCGCCGAACGGCCCGCCGGCGCCGGCGGACTCCTCCTGCACGAGAGCGCTGCCTGGGCCGCGCAGGCGGTCTCTTGAGCTCGGCCGATCTGCTGCTTCGCGGGCTGGGCGCCGGCGCTTCCGTGGCGGCCTACGCCGGCCTGTGCGCCGGCATCTGGTGGCGCGAACGCCGCCGGGCCGCCGCGGCAGCCGCCGACGCGGCGGCGCTGGCGGGCACCGATTCCGCCCCGCTTGCCCTCGTCGTCCACGCCAGCCAGACCGGGCAGGCCGAGGAACTGGCCTGGCAGACCGCCCGCTGGCTGCATGCCGGCGGCCAGCCGGTGCGTGTCCTGCCGCTGAATGCGGTGGACGACGCCACCCTGGCCGCCACCTCGCAGGCTTACTTCATCGCCAGCACCTACGGCGAAGGCGATGCCCCCGACGGGGCCAACGTCTTCGTCGACCAGGTGATGGGCACCGCATCGCCCGCGCTGGGCCACCTGCGCTATGCGCTCCTGGCGCTGGGCGACCGGCAATACGCGCAGTTCTGCGGCTTCGGCCGCCGGCTCGACGCCTGGCTGCAGGAGCACGGCGCACAGGCGCTGTTCGAGCGCATCGAGGCCGACAACGCCGCGCCGTCCGCGCTGGCCGACTGGCGCCGGCGCCTGCGTCCGGACGCGGACGGCGCCAGCGCCGGGGAAGAACCCGCCTTCGCCCCCTGGCGCCTGGTGTCGCGCACGCTGCTCAACCCCGGCAGCCAGGGCGGTCCGGTCTTCGAACTCGGCTTCATGCCGCCCCGCGGGCCCGATCCGCAATGGGAACCGGGCGATCTCGCGCAGATCCAGCTGGCGGCCGATCCGGCACGGCCGCGCGACTACTCCATCGCCTCCACCGTCCGCGACGGCGAGCTGCAGCTCATCGTGCGCCAGGAGCGCCATCCGGACGGGCGGCTGGGTGCCGCATCGGGCCTGCTCACCTCCACGCTGGCCCTCGGCGACACGGTGGCGCTGCGCCTGCGGCCGCACCGCAGCTTCCGGCTGGAGGACAACGCGCAGCGGCCGCTGGTCCTGATCGGCAACGGCACCGGCCTCGCCGGCCTGCGGGCGCACCTGCGCGAGCGCGCCGCGACGGGCGGCGGGCCCAACTGGCTGATCTTCGGCGAACGGCAGGCGGCGCACGACTTCCTCTGCCGCGAGGAACTGGCCGCCTGGCAGGCCGGCGGCGTGCTGGCCCGGCTGGACATGGTCTTCTCCCGCGACCAGCAGGAACGGCACTACGTGCAGCACCGGCTGCTCCAGGTGGCGGAGGAACTGCAGGACTGGCTGCGCCGCGGCGCCGCGATCTACGTCTGCGGCAGCCTCCAGGGCATGGCCTCCGGGGTGGACGCCGCCCTGCGCGACATCGCGGGCAGCGCGGCCATCCAGGATCTCCTGCGCACAGGCCGTTACCGGCGCGACGTCTACTGACCTGCCTCCGGGCGCCTGTCCGGACAGGGCCACGTTGCAATGCGACAACAAAGCGTGACGCAATTCATAAAAACATCGCAGAAGTTGTTGCAAGTCATTATCATTCGCGTGGCTCGCGGATCGCCGCGAACTTTTTCCTGACCACCCCCGACCCAGCCAGCCGCTCCCCGCTCCCCCGTGTGTGAGGGTCGTCGCGCAAGCCATGTCGCGTCTTTGATTCTTCTGCCCTTCTGGAGGAGGGACTTCATGGCTTACATCAAGAGTCGCAAACACGGCGTCGCGCGCGCCGTTCCCCCGTTGACTGCCGCCGCCACGCTGATGGCGCTGTCGCTGCCCGGCGCGGCACAGACGGCCGGCAGCCTGCCTCCGGTCCAGATCCAGGATTCGGCCGCCACCGAATACAAGGCCGACAACTCCGCCAACCCCAAGTTCACCGCCCCGCTCGTCGACACGCCGCAGACCGTCCAGGTCATCCGCGAGCAGGTGCTGCGCGAGCAAGGCGCCACCACGCTGACCGAGGCGCTGCGCAACACCCCCGGCGCCGGCGCCTTCTACCTGGGCGAGAACGGCAACACCAGCACCGGCGACGCCATCTACATGCGCGGCTTCGACAGCTCCAGCAGCATCTTCGTCGACGGCATCCGCGACACCGGCTCCGTCTCGCGCGACACCTTCAACATCGAGCAGGTCGAAGTCGTCAAGGGCCCTGCCGGCAGCGACACCGGCCGCACCTCGCCCACCGGCTACATCAACCTGATCACCAAGAAGCCCACGCTGACCGACGCGTTCTCCGGCTCCGTGGGCATCGGCAGCGACAACTTCAAGCGCGTGTCGGTGGACTGGAACAAGGTCGTGAGCGGCGCGACCGGCATCGGCGCCGCCTTCCGCCTCAACGGCGTGATCTCGGACGCCGACGTGGCGGGCCGCGACTTCGTCAACAACAAGCGCTGGGCCATCGCGCCCTCCTTCGCCTTCGGCCTCAACAGCCCCACCCGCTTCTACTTCGACTACGTCCACGTCAAGCAGAACAACATCCCCGACGGCGGCGTGCCCACCATCGGGCTGCCGGGCTATTCGACGCCCGACAACGCCGCAGCGCGCAACCGCCGGAATTTCCTGACCTTTGCCTCGCCCGTCGATCCGAGCAACTTCTACGGAACGATGTGGGACTTCGACAACGTGACGCAGGATCTCTTCACTGCACGCGTCGAGCACGACATCACCCCCGACATCACGCTGCGCAACACCTTCCGCTACGGCAAGACGCAGCAGGACTACATGCTCAACGCGTTCATGGGCAGCGGCGTCGCGGCGAACGGCACGGGCGGCAACCTGCTGACACCCATTCCGGCCTACCCGCTGAGCTGGACGGTGGCGCGCAGCCTGCCCACCAACAAGAATCAGGAAAACACCATCCTGACGAACCAGACCAACGTCAGCGCCAAGTTCAACACGGGCAGCGTTGGCCACACGCTCAATGCCGGCCTCGAGCTGATCCGCGAAGAGCAGTCCAGCATCGGCTACTACGGGCAGAACGCCAGGGTCTTCGGCGTACCCGGCATCGCCAACAGCGGCGCGTGGCCTGCAGCCAGCCTCTATGCTCCCAACCCGAACGTGATCGGCTACCTGCGCGTTCCCAATGGCACCAGCACCAAGGGAACGACCACCACGGTCGGCGCCTACGCCTTCGATACCCTCAAGTTCAGCGAACGCTGGAGTCTGACGGGCGGCCTGCGCTACGACCACTACTCGACCGACTATTACTCGACCGCGCTGAACGCCACGAGCGGCGCGCTCACGCCGAGTTCCTTCGGCGTGTCGGGCCACCTGTGGACCGGCAAACTGGGCCTGGTGTTCAAGCCGACCGACTACAGCAGCGTCTACCTCGCCTACGGCACGGCTGCACAGCCCCCGGGCGGCAGCAACTTCTCGCTGGCTGCGGGCGGCACCGGCAACAACGCGAACCGCACCGACTTCGAGCCCCAGAAGACCAAGACCTGGGAACTGGGCACCAAGTGGGACGTGCTGAACAAGAAGCTGGCCCTGACCGCCGCGATCTACCGCACCGTCGTGACCAACGAAGTCGTCTCGGATGGGGGCTCGCCCGCGCAGTACTACCAAACAGGCAAGAAGCGGGTGCAGGGCATCGAGCTCGGTGCCGCCGGCGCCATCACCGAACGCTGGGGCGTGAGCGCGGGCTTCACCTCGCAGAACACCAAGGTGCTGAGCGGCCCCTCGGTGCTCGCCGACGGCAGCACCGCGCTGGCCTACACGCCCAAGAACTCGTTCACCGCCTGGACCACGTACGAGCTTCCCATCGGCCTGACGCTGGGCGTGGGCGCGCGCTACAACGGCAAGCTGCATCGCGGCACCGACGGCGCCGTCGGCACGCCCGCCTACGTCGAGTCGTACTGGGTGTTCGACGCGATGGCCTCCTATCGCATCAACAAGAACGTGGACCTGCAGTTCAACGTCTACAACCTGACCGACAAGGACTACGTGGCGGCCATCAACAAGAGCGGCTACCGCTACACGCCGGGCGCTCCGCGCACCTACCGCCTGACGGCCAACTTCGCCTTCTGATCGCCGTCAGCACCTCCCAGGTGCATGCGATGCGAAACTCGAACCCCGGCACCTGCCGGGGTTTTTCATTGATGGAGCCTAGACGACCATGATGCTGCATGTCCCCGGCGTGCTGACCGCGACGCAGGTACGCGAACTGCTCGGGCAGCTCGACGCGACCGACTGGACGGACGGCCGCGAGACCGTCGGCACCCAGGGGGCGCGCGTCAAGCGCAACCGGCAGCTGCCGGAGAACGCCCCGGTGGGACGCGAGCTCGGCCGGGTCATCCTGCAGGCGCTGGCCCGCAGCCCGCTGTTCCATTCCGCCGCGCTGCCGGTGCGCTTCGTGCCGCCGCTGTTCAACCGCTACGAAGGCGGCGAGCACTACGGCCTGCACGTGGACGGATCGGTGCGCAGCCTGCCCAGCGGCGAACAGCTGCGCACCGACCTGTCGTGCACCCTGTTCCTGAGCGAGCCGGAGGACTACGACGGCGGCGAACTGGAGGTCGTGGACACCTACGGCATCCACGAGGTCAAGCTGCCCGCGGGCGACCTCATCCTCTATCCCTCCACCAGCCTGCACCGCGTCCAGCCCGTCACGCGCGGCGCCCGCATCTGCTCGTTCTTCTGGCTGCAGAGCATGGTGCGCGACGACGCACGGCGCACCATGCTGTTCGAACTGGACCAGACCATCCAGAAGCTGCGCAGCCAGGGGGATACCGACGAGACGGTCTCGCTCACCGGCCATTACCACAACCTGCTGCGCATGTGGGCCGAGGTCTGAGCAGCCGCGCCGCACGCGGCGATCGATAGAGATTGCAAATGCGACGAATTCTTATTTATAATCGCCGCATCCCAACCAGCCAGCCATCTGCTGCCCGCCATGATCGTCTGCGTGTGTCGCCGAGTTTCCGATCGCGAGATCGCGCGGCATGCGCGTGCCGGCATGACTTTCGACGAGGTTCAGTTCGAACTCGGCGTGGCCACCCAGTGCGGCCGCTGCGAGAGTTGTGCGCGTGACGTGGTGGCCCAGTGCAGCGCCTCGCACCCGGTCGCAGCCGTCAGCTGCGACTTCGAGCCCCGAGCCGTCCAGCTTGCCAGCCCTCTCACGCAAAGCAGCACATGGAACTCGTCGCGGCACTCGCCGGCAGCCTGATCTTCGTGGCAGGTTCGGCCTGGTGGATTTTTCGTAAATAGATCTCTTGTCTTGCGGTCTGCGCCGGGCGCATCATGCGCTGCCGGCGGAACTGCTGTGGAACGTGTCTAGCCGCTTCTCCTCGCCCACCCCTTCGCCGCTGGGGATCTCCCGCACGGCCGCCATCGCGGGCGGCGTCATCATCTTTCACGCCGCCGCGCTGTGGGCCCTGCAAAGCGGTCTGCTGCGCAAGGCGGCAGAGGTGGTCGTGCCGGTGGAGATCCTGGCCCAGATCATCGACCCCCCGCGTCCGGCCCCGCCGCCGCCCCCACCGCCGCCGCCTCCTGCGCCCAAGAAGGAAGTCGTGAAGCCGCCGCCGCGGCCGGTGGCCATCAGGGAGCCCAAGCCGACGCCCGCGCCCAGGGCGCCCGTCGGCGTGGTGGAGCCGCCACCGCCCGCTCCGGAACCGGCACCGCCGGCGCCTCCCGCCCCGCCGGCACCGCCTCCAGCCCCCCCGGCCCCGCCGGCGCAGGTGGAGCTGACCGGCACCCAGGCCCAGTGGCTCGTCAAGCCGCCGCTGGTCTTCCCGGCCATCAGCAGGCGCATGGGCGAGTCCGGCACCGTGGTCGTGCGGATCATCTTCGACTCGGACGGCGTCGCCAAGCGCGCCTCCGTCGTGAAGTCCAGCGGCTACGAGCGCATCGATGCGGCTGGACGCGAGGCGGCCCTGCGCTCCCGCATCTCGATCAATCTCCCTGCGGGTACCGCGCGCGCCGCGGAGTACGCATTCAATGCGCCACTCGCTTTCGTCTTGAACTGATTTCCCTTTTCGCTGGAGTATTTCGATGGATTCCCAATTTGGCTTGATGCACGTGTGGTCGCAGGGCGATTTCGTCACCAAGGCGGTGGCCTTGCTGCTGGTCGGCATGTCGCTGGCGTCCTGGATCGTCATCCTGGTCAAGGCGCTGGACATCGTGCGCTACAAGCGCATGGCCCGCCGCTCCGGCGACTTCTGGCACAGCGAGGACTTCGCCACCGCCCTCAACAAGCTGGGCAAGAACGACACCAACCCCTTCCGCGTGCTGGCGCTCGAAGGCCGCGAGGCGGCCGCCCACCACCGCAACACGAAGGCGCACCTGCATGACGCACTGGACGTGAGCGACTGGATCACCCGGGCGCTGCGCAACGCCATCGACGAATTCACGGCACGGCTGCAGACCGGCCTGGCCATCCTGGCGTCCGTGGGCTCCACGGCCCCGTTCATCGGCCTCTTCGGCACCGTCTGGGGCATCTATCACGCGCTGATGAGCATCGGCTCGGCCGGCCAGGCCACCATCGACAAGGTGGCCGGCCCGATCGGCGAGGCGCTGATCATGACGGCGCTGGGCCTGGCGGTCGCGATCCCCGCGGTGCTCGGCTACAACGCGTTGGTGCGCGGCAACAAGTTCGTGCTGACCAAGATGAACAGCTTCGCGCACGACCTGCACGCGTACTTCGTCACCGGCGCCCGCGTCGCCACCGGCAGCGAGTCCACGGTCGTCGCGCTCAAGAAGGGCTGATCGCCATGGCTTTCGGAACGCAAGACGAACCCGATGACGTGATGAACGAGATCAACATGACGCCGCTGGTCGACGTCATGCTGGTGCTGCTCATCATCTTCATCATCACCGTGCCGGTGATGAAGCACGCGGTGAACATCGACCTGCCCCGCGCCACCAACGAGCGGGAGGAAACCAAGCCGGAAACGATCTCGCTGAGCGTGGCCGCCGATGGCGCCTACTGGTGGAATCAGGAAAAGATCGACGACGCGACGCTCGAGACGCGCCTGGCCGCCGAAGCGACCAAGGAGCCCCAGCCCGAACTGCACATCCGCGGCGACAAGGAAGTGCGCTACGAGCGCGTGGCGACCGCCATGGCGGCAGCCCAGCGCGCCGGCGTGCGCAAGATCGGCTTCATCACCGATCCCAAGACGGCGGAGTAAGCGCCGCCTCCCACGCAATCGGACACAAAAAAGTTCATCGCGGCGATTGACTTCTTATTGCGAATCATTATCATTAACTCATCGCAATCGGATCAACCCAGGATCGCGCCATGCAAGCCACCCCGACCGCCTTCAACGTCCTGAGCCACCCTTCGCTCGATCATGCCGGCAGCAGCGGCCACGTCGTGCAGGCCGCCAAGCCCTCGCACCTCCTGGAGAGCGCCGAGCTGCTGAAGGGCCAGAAGATCGTCGGCATCATGCACAACGGCTCGCTCTACCGCCTGCAGGCCACCAAGCTCGGCAAACTGATCCTGACCAAATGACGGCGCTGCGCCCCGCACGTAGCGCCCCGTGCAAGTTTCATCGTGGGGCGACTCAAGGAGACCATCTCCGAGGGTCGTTTTTGGCTAGCCACGGTTTTCCTCAGCCAAGCCCTTTTTTTCCACGCAGAAACGACCATCGACAAAAAGCCGGCCCTCTCGGGCCGGCTTTTTTCATGTGCGGCCCCGCAGGGCAGCACGGGCGAAGCGATCAGAGGCCCAGCGCCGCGATGCCCGCCTTGGCGATCTGTGCATCCTCGTTCGACTTGACGCCGCTCACGCCGACAGCGCCGATGACCTGCCCGTCCTTGACGATCGGCACCCCGCCCTCCAGCATGCCCTCGGCCAGCGGCGCCGTCAGGAAAGCGGTGCGCCCGCCGTTGATGATGTCCTCGTAGCCCTTGCTCTCGCGGCGCCCCAGGGCCGCCACGCGGGCCTTCGCCGGCCCGATGTGCGACGACAGGGCGGCGGCGCCGTCGAGCCGCTGCAGCCACAGCAGGTGGCCCGCATCGTCGCTGATGGCGATGGTCACCGCCCAGCCGTTCTTGAGCGCCTCGGCCTCCGCCGCGGCAGCGATGCGCTTGACGTCGTCGAGTTCGAGGTAGTGCTTGGTCTTCATGTGCTTTTTTCCGTCGGCAAAAAGCGGCAAGGATAGCGTCCAAATCCTTGGGCCGAGTAAGGCTGATCCGCCCACGGATTTGGCGTGGGGGCACTTGCACAAACCTAGAATCGCACCCACCTGCCCTGCTGGCAGCCATCCACCTCCAGGAGTCCTCGACCATGAACGACCGCGTCAACACCTTCGACACGCCCGTCGCGTACGGCCAGACGCTGCCCCAGGCCGAACGCCAGCGCGTCCTGCGCAACACCTACTGGCTGCTCGCGCTGAGCCTGATCCCCACCGTGCTGGGCGCCTGGCTGGGCGTGGCCACCGGCATCACCCGCTCGCTCACCGGCGGACTGGGCCTGGTCGTCTTCCTGGTGGGCGCCTTCGGCTTCATGTTCGCCATCGAGAAGACCAAGAACTCCGCCGCCGGCGTACCGGTGCTGCTGGGCTTCACCTTCTTCATGGGGCTGATGCTGTCGCGCCTGATCGCCATGGTGCTCGGCTTCAAGAACGGCTCCGAACTGGTGATGACGGCCTTCGGCGGCACCGCCGGCGTGTTCTTCGTCATGGCCTCGCTGGCCACCGTGATCAAGCGCGACCTGTCGGGCATGGGCAAGTTCCTGTTCGTCGGCGTGCTGGTGCTGTTCATCGGCTCGATCATCAACGTGTTCGTGGGCTCGACGGCCGGCATGCTGGCGATCTCGGTGGCCGCCATCGGCATCTTCTCGGCCTACATGCTGTACGACCTGAAGCAGATCATCGACGGCGGCGAGACCAACTACATCTCGGCCACGCTGGCGCTGTACCTGGACCTGTTCAACGTCTTCCAGAGCCTGCTGGCGTTGCTGGGCATCTTCGGCGGCGAGCGCGACTGACGCAGCGCTTCCGCTGGAACGACAAGGGGGCCGCTGGCCCCCTTTGTTCTTTCTGGCGCGGCGGCGCCTCCGCCTGCCGCTGCCTTTCAATCCCCCGTGCGCTCGAACACGGCGATGGACTCGACGTGCGCCGTGTGCGGGAACATGTTGACCACGCCGGCATGCGTGCAGCGGTAGCCCGCCTGGTGCACCAGCAGGCCCGCATCCCGCGCCAGCGTGGCCGGGTTGCAGCTGACATACACGATGCGTGCGGGCGCGCGCCAGCCGGTGCCCTCCGGCACGCCCTGCTGGTGCAGGTCCGCCAGCGCCTTGGCCAGCGCGAAGGCGCCTTCGCGCGGCGGATCGACCAGCCAGCGGTCCGCGGGACCATCGGCCACCAGCATCTCCGGCGTCATCTCGAACAGGTTGCGCGCCACGAAAGCCGTCGCCGCCAGCGCGCGGCCGGCGGGTGCCCGTGGCCCGTTCAAGGCGAAGTTCTCGCGGGCGCGCGCGACCAGGACCTCGCTGCCCTCGATGCCCAGCACCTGCGCCGCGCGCGTGGCCAGTGGCAGCGTGAAGTTGCCCAGTCCGCAGAACCAGTCGATCACCCGCTCGTGCGGCTGGACGTCGAGCAGCCGCAAGGCGCGCGACACGAGCGCGCGGTTGATGTGCGGATTGACCTGCGTGAAATCCGTCGGCCGGAAGGGCATGCGGATGCCGAAGTCGGGCAGTTCGTAGCCCAGCGGGACGGCCACCTCGGCATCCAGCAGATGCACCGTGTCCGGCCCCTTGGGCTGCAGCCACCACTGCACCCCTTCATGGGCGGCGGCAAAGTCGCGCAGGCGTTGCTGGTCGCCCGCGGACAAGGGCTGCAGGTGCCGCAGCACCAGCGCGATGACCCCGAGGGAGGCCTGTCCGGGCGCATCGCCGCAGGCCAGCTCGATCTGCGGGCAGCTTTCGCGCGCTTCCAGCGAATCCATGAGCTGGCGCAGCGGCAGCAGCATGGCGCTCACGGGCTGCGGCAGCACGGGGCACACGCCCATGTCCGCGACATAGCGGCTCTTGCGCTCATGGAAGCCGATCAGCGTCGTTCCCTTGCGCTGCACGTAGCGCACCGACAGCCGCGCGCGATACCGGTAGTGCCACGCCGGGCCCTCCAGCGGCCGCAGCAGCGTCTGCGCCTTCACCTTGCCCAGGTGCCACAGGGCGTCTTCCAGCGCCCGCTGCTTGACGGCCACCTGCGCAGCCGCATCCAGGTGCTGCATCTTGCAGCCGCCGCATGCGCCCGCATGCAGCCCGAAGTGAGGGCAGCGGGGGCGCACCCGCAGGGCGGACTCGCGCCGCAGGTCCGTGAGCGTGCCCTGCTCCCAGTTGTTCTTGCGGCGATGGACGCTGACGCGGACTTCCTCGAACGGCAACGCGCCGTCCACGAAGACGACCTTGCCGTCCGCCCGGTGGGCGACACCCTGCCCTTCCAGATCGATGGATTCGACCGTCAGCCAGGCGTCTTCGTCGTGGGGAAGGCCCGGTGTCTTGTTCTGCTGGCTCTTGTCCGTCATGGACGCATTGTCGTCGGGCCGACCGGTGTCGATCGGCGAGACCGTGCCTTCGTCAACGATAGCGCCGCGGACGCGGCGCGGCGCTCACTGCCGGGCGGGCAGATAGCGCGACGGGTCCACGGGCTTGCCCTGCCGGCGGATCTCGAAATGCAGCTTCACCCGGTCGGCATCGCTGCTGCCCATCTCGGCGATCTTCTGGCCCTTCTGGACGTTCTGGTCTTCCTTGACCAGCAGCGTCTGGTTGTGGGCGTACGCCGTCAGGTAGGTGTTGTTGTGCTTGAGGATGATCAGGTTGCCATAGCCGCGCAGGCCGGCGCCGGCATACACGACGCGGCCATCGGCCGCCGCCAGCACCGGGTCGCCGGCCTTGCCGCCGATGTCCAGGCCCTTGTTCTTCACCTCGTCGAAGCCGGCGATCAGGCTGCCCGGCGCAGGCCAGATCCAGCCCACGTCCTCGTCACCCGAGGCGGCGGCGGCCGGCGCCACCGACGCCGGCGTGACCGGCTTGGTCGCGGTGGTCGTCGTCGGGGGGAGCACCGGCGTCGACGAAGGAGACACGGTGGCCGGTGCCGTCGTGCTTCCCGGAGGCGTGGTGGAAGGCACCGCCGCCACCGCCGGCGCCGAGCCGCCGGACGGCGGCACCACGCGCAGCACCTGGCCGACCTCGATCAGGTCCGGATTGTCCAGGTTGTTCCAGCGCGCCAGATCGCGCCAGCTCTGCCCCGTCTCGGTGGCGATGCGCCGGATCGTGTCGCCGGGACGCACGGCGTAGTAGCCCGGCTTGCCCAGGTTCTCGATGCCCGGCAGGGGCTTGCCGTTGGCGTCGGTGGTGGGCAGCCCGGCGGGCGCGGCGCTCGACGACGTGGCGCTGCCCATGCCGCGGTCCTCCACCGGCGCCGGACCGCGCGGCGTGCCGCCGCAACCGGCGAGCACGAGCACCACCGCTCCGAGAGACAACCATGTCAGCCTGTGTCGGCCACCAAAACCCTGCATGTGTGTTCCTTCAAGCAATCCCGGATTTTAGGGGGACGAAGTGCACCGCCTCAAGCATCCTCCTTTGGATACCGCGGACATTTTTATCAATGATGACAAGTGCTTGGCCGCCATTTGGAGAAACTGTCGGAGCAACGATGCGCCCCCCGACGGCCAGTTGGTCGATCCACTCGGCCGGCACGTCCTCCCCCCCGGCTGCGGCGATGATGGCCGCATACGGAGCCCCCTTGGCGTAGCCCAGGCGCCCGTCGCCCAGCAGCAGGTGCACCGTCGCCAGCCGGAAGGGCCGCAGGTTCGCCCGCGCGCGCTCGTGCAGCCCGCGCAGCCGCTCGATGCTGTAGACCTCTGTGGCCACGTGGCTCAGCACGGCGGCCTGGTAGCCGCAGCCGGTGCCGATCTCCAGCACCCGGCCCAGCCGGCCCTGCGGCTGGTCCGACAGGGCCGGTGCGCCCAGCAGCAGCTCGATCATCCGCGCCACGACATTGGGTTTGGAGATCGTCTGCCCGAGGCCGATGGGCAGGCTGGTGTCCTCATAGGCCTGGTTGACCAGCGCGCTGTCGACGAAGCGGTGGCGCTCGACCGCCTGCATGGCGCGGAGCACACGGGCGTCGGCGATGCCCTGGGCCGCGAGCTTCTGCACCATCCGCGCGCGGACCGCTTCGGAGGCCATGGCCGGCGTGGCGCTGACGACGGCGGCGGCCGGCTTCGGCGGCAGCCGGGGTGCGGCCGGCCGTGCCGGGGCCGGCGACGCCGGAGTCAGCTTGACGGGAAACGAGGGCCGAGACCGGGTCATCGGCCTCAGTCGGCGGCCTCGAGCCGGTCCACGGTGCCGCGCCAGTCGGTCAGCCGCGCGTGGTCGGTGAGGTCGATCTGCAGGGGCGTGAGCGACACGTGCCCGGCAGCCGTGGCATGGAAATCGGTGCCCTCGCCGCTGTCCTTGGCCGCGCCGGCACCGGCGATCCAGTACATGGTCTCGCCGCGCGGGCTGTCCTGCGTGATGACTTTCTCGGCCACGTGGCGCCGGCCCAGCCGGCACACTTTCAGGGGCTTGAGCTGGTCGGCGGGCAGGTTCGGCACGTTCACGTTCAGCAGCCACGCCGGCCCGTCCAGCATGCGCTCGCGCTCGATGCGCTGGACCAGGCGCTGCGCGACCTGCGCCGCCGCGTCGATGTGCGCCCAGCCTTTCTCGATCTGCGAGATCGCGATGGCCGGGATGCCGAACAGGTAAGCCTCCATCGCCGCACCCACGGTGCCCGAGTAGATGGTGTCGTCGCCCATGTTGGCGCCGTTGTTGATGCCCGACACCACCAGGTCCGGCCGATGGTCGAGCAGGCCCTTGAGCGCGATGTGCACGCAATCGGCCGGCGTGCCCGTGACATAGCGGAAGCCGTTGTGCGCTTCGCGCACGTACAGCGGCGCCGACAGGGTCAGCGCGTTGGACTTGGCACTGTTGTTGTGTTCAGGAGCGATGACCTCGACCTCGGCCACCTCGGCCAGCGCCTTGTGCAGCGCGATGATGCCGGGGGCCTGGAAGCCGTCGTCGTTGGAAATCAGGATCTTCATGTCGTCAGGCCTGCGATTCTAGGAGGGCCGGCCGCAGGCACCCGCGGCTGGTCGCACCAGCGACAAGAACGCGCTCCGTGCGGCCCGTATCATGCCCCGCCCCCCTTGCAGGAGACGAATCGCATGCACGCATGGCTCTGCGAAAACCCCGTCGGCGTCGATGCGCTGACATGGAAGGAACTGCCCACGCCCCAGCCCGGTCCGGGCCAGGTGCTGGTGGAAATCAAGGCCGCAAGCCTGAATTTCCCCGATCTGCTGATCGTGCAGAACAAATACCAGATGAAGCCCGAACTGCCCTTCGTGCCGGGCTCGGAATACGCCGGCATCGTGTCGGCGGTCGGCGACGGCGTGAAGCACCTGAAGCCGGGCCAGCGCGTCGCCTGCCTCTCGGGCACCGGGGGCTTCGGCACGCACACGCTGGCGCCCGCCGCGCTGTGCATGCCGCTGCCCGACGCGTTCACCTACGTGGACGCGGCGGCCTTCATCATGATCTACGCCACGTCCTGGCATGCGCTGATGGACCGCGCGCAACTGCGGGCCGGCGAGACCGTGCTGGTGCTCGGCGCGGCGGGCGGCGTCGGCACGGCGGCCATCCAGATCGCCAAGGCGGCCGGCGCGCGCGTGGTTGCGGCCGCGTCCACCGACGAGAAGTGTGCCCTGTGCCGTTCGCTGGGTGCCGACGCCACGATCAACTACAGCACGCACCCCGTGCCCGGCGCCTTCCGCGACGCCGTCAAGGAAGCCACGGGCGGCAAGGGGCCGGACGTGATCTACGACCCGGTGGGCGGCGATTTCGCCGAGCCGGCATTCCGCGCCATTGCGTGGCGCGGCCGCTATCTGGTGGTGGGCTTCGCGTCGGGCCCGATTCCGGCATTGCCGCTGAATCTCACCCTGCTCAAGGGCGCGTCGCTGGTCGGCGTATTCTGGGGCGACTTCGCGCGCCGCGAGCCCGAGGCCAATACCCGCATGATGGGCGAATTGGCCAAGTGGTATATCGAGGGCAAGATCAAGCCCGTGATCGACCGCACCCTGCCCATGTCGGAGCTCAAGGCGGCCTACGCCCATATGGGCTCGCGCGGGGTCATGGGAAAACTCGTGCTGGTCAACTGATCCGGACACGGGCCCAAAAGAACAAAGCCCGCATCGCGCGGGCTTTGTTTCTGGTGCTTGAGAGAGCGGGCTAGTTGATTTCGAAATCGGAAAGCGATTTGCCTGCCGCCAGCGCCTCGACCACCCAGCGGGGCTTGCGGCCGCGGCCGCCGGACCAAGTTTCACCGGTGGGGCTGCGGTACTTCGCCACAGGCTTGGGCGACGCCGACACGCTGCGCTTGCCGCCGCTGCGGCCCCCGGTGAGCCGCAAATCGGAAGCGGTGATGCCGTAGTCCGCGATCTTGCGCCGGATTTCCTCGATCACCCCCGCGCGCTCCTGAACGCGCAGTTCTTCCGCCTGCTTGCGCAATTGCGAGATCTTCTGATCGTGCTCCTGGATCTGGGAATTGATTTCGGCGAGCGTGATGGCCATTGGAAAGCTCCTTTGCACTGAAAACGCCGCGGATTCTAATTGGGAAAAAGCCATTTTTCGCAAAGCCGAATTGCCTTTGGCGCGGGATCGGCGCACGCAGGCAACAAAAAACCCTGCTTTCCGGCGAGGGAAACAGGGTTCTTGCGGGGAAAAAGGCGGTGAGCCTCTTTCGGAATCAACTGGGGTGGCTGATGGGACTCGAACCCACGACGACCAGAATCACAATCTGGGACTCTACCAACTGAGCTACAGCCACCGGAGAATCTGCAATTGTACTGTGAAAACGGTCAGGAACCGGTGGACTGGGCTCCTTCCGCCGGCCGCTTGACGAGGATCTGCGCCTTGAGCCGCTGCTTGAGCAGTTCGTAGTAGGCCTGGGCCTCGGCGCCCGCGACGGCCTGCGCCAGTTGCGACCGCTCCTGCTGCTTCTGCGCATCGACCGGCGCCGGCCGCGGCACATTCTTGTTCACCCGGGCCACGGCATACCCCTGGTTGCCCAGGTCCACGCCGACCCAGGCGGGCAGCTTCGCCGCATCCGCGCGCAACGCCGCCTCGACCAGCGCTGCGGGCTGCGACTGGGTCGCGCCACGCGACACGGACAGTGCATGCCCCAGCGACGCGCCCGACGCATTCGCCTGCCAGGCCTTGAGCTTCGCCTCGCCCTCGGCCTTGGCCAGCGCCGCGGCGCGCTCGGTCACCAGGCGCTCGCGCACCTGGCCCTTGACCTGGTCCAGTGGCAGCGTCTGCGCGGCGGCGTACTTGACGACGCGTCCGGCCGCCAGCTGGTTGGAGCCGACCTCGACCGCCTCCGTGTTGTGCTTGCGCTCCAGCGACTCCGGCGCGAACAGGGCCGCCAGGAAATTGCGGCTGGACAGCGGCCCCTTGGCGCCGGGCGCGGGCGTGCGCGTCACGCCGTCGGCCTTCTGGATGGGCAGCTTCAGCTGGTCGGCCGCCGGCTGCAGGCTGTCGGCCTGCTGGTAGACCAGGTCGCTCAGCGTCTCGGCCTGCTTGGCGAACTCCTGCGTGGCCTGCTGCGTGCGCACCTCGTCCTCGATGCGGGCCTTGACCTGCTCGAAGGGCGGCACCACGGCCGGCTTGATGTCGTCCAGGCGGATGATGTGGTAGCCGAACTCGGTCTCGACGACATCGCTGGTGTCGCCCTTCTTCATCGCGAACATGGCGTCCTCGAAGGGCTTGACCATCGAGCCGCGCGTGACGAAGTCGAGCTGGCCGCCCTTCTCGGCCGAGCCCGGATCCTGGGAGTTCTTCTTCGCGAGGTCGGCGAAGCTGGCGGGGTTCTTGCGCACGTCCGCCAGCAGCTGCTCGGCCTTGGCCTTCGCCTTCTCGCGGTCGGCCGCCGGAGCGTCCTTCGGCGCCGTGATGAGGATGTGGCTGGCACGGCGCTCCTCGGAGGTGCCGAAGCGCGACTGGTTCTGCTCGTAGTAGCTCTTCAGGTCGGCCTCGTTGACGCTCACCGCCTTCTTGGCCGCCGCCAGGTCGAGCACGATGTACTCGATGCTCGCCTGCTCCGGCGCCTGGAACTGAGCCGTGTGGTCCTTGTAGTAGGCCTCCACGTCCGCATCGCTCACCGTCACCTTCGAGGCGAACTGTGCCGGCTCGAAGCGGGCCACCTGGACTTCCCGGCCGTCGTAGATCGCGTTGAGCGCCACATCCGCCTGGGCCTGGCTCACCAGCGCGGTCGAGGCCACGCCGGACAGCACCTGCTGGCGCGTCAGGTCGGCGCGCACCGAGGCCTCGTACTGTTCCGGCGTCATGCGGGTGATCTGCATGAAGCGCTCCCGGTCGAACTTGCCGTCCGCTCCGCGGAAGGCCGCCAGGCCCTGGTCTTCGGCGAACATGCGCGCGAGGCGCTCGTCCGACACCGCCAGCCGCTCGCTGCTCGCGGCCGCCACCAGCACGCGGTCACGCACCATGCGCTCCAGCGTGGCGTAGCGCGCGGCCTCGGAATCCAGCAGCGCCGGGTCGGCCGAGGGCATCTGCTGGCGCAGGCGGTCCGCCTCGGAACGGTGCTGGGCCTCCCACTCGGGCCGCGTGATCGCTTCCCCGTTCACCACGGCCACCTTGTCGCCGCTGCGATTGAGCTCGGTGTAGCGCTCGACGCCGAACAGCACGAACGACGGGATGATCAGCAAGAACAAGAAGAACATCGCGAACTTGTTGTACTTGCGGAAGAAATCAAACATGCCTGGACACTTTCTCTGTGGCAGCGCGCCGAAGCGCCTTGGGACGAGGCCAACAAAAAAGGCGAACCGTCGTTCGCCTTGTCTTCGGGTGGTGGGTGCTGACGGTCTCGAACCGCCGACCTACGCCTTGTAAGGGCGCCGCTCTACCAACTGAGCTAAGCACCCCACCGTCGGTTCCGCATCAGTTCAGCGCGTCCTTGAGCGCCTTGCCGGGACGGAACTTCGGGATCTTGGCGGCCTTGATTTTAATGGCCGTGCCGGTGCGGGGATTGCGGCCGGTGCGTGCGGCACGCTTGCCCACCGCGAAGGTACCGAAGCCGACGAGCGAGACCGAGCCGCCTTTCTTCAACGTGGTGCGGATGGCACCAATGGTGGACTCCAGGGCGCGCGTGGCGGCGGCCTTGGAGATGTCGGCGTTCTTTGCGATGTGCTCAATCAATTCGGTCTTGTTCACAAGGACCCCTTGTCCGGAAGAAGGTTGATCGGGTGTGTCGGAAACGAAAAGCGGCCCACCGGCGATGCCGGGAACGACGATGGAGGGTGGGAGGCAGTTCCGACGCTCGGCAGCGCACTGCCGACAGGGATTAAAGCCACGCTACCAGGGGGTGTCAATACGACGAGGGCCCCGATGCGCAACGAGTGCGCGATTCTAGGGGCGTTTCGTGAAGTCTTCGCTCAAAGGGCTTCGGCGATGGCGCGGCCCAGGTCGGAGGTGGTTGCGCTGCCGCCGATGTCGGGCGTGCGCGGTGCGCCGCTGCCGGGCACCAGCACCTTCTCGATGGCCGCGAGGATGGCGTCGTGCGCATCCTTGTGGCCGAGGAACTCCAGCATCATCGCGCCGCACCAGATCTGCCCGATGGGGTTGGCGATGCCCTTGCCCGCGATGTCCGGCGCCGAGCCGTGCACGGGCTCGAAGAGCGAGGGCGTGGTGCGCTCCGGGTTGAGGTTGGCGCTGGGCGCGATGCCGATGGTGCCGGTGCAGGCCGGGCCCAGGTCCGACAGGATGTCGCCGAACAGGTTGCTCGCCACCACCACGTCGAAGAAGTCGGGCCGCTGCACGAAGTGCGCCGTGAGGATGTCGATGTGGAACTTGTCCAGCCTCACATCGGGATACGTCTTTGCCATCTGTGCAACACGCTCGTCCCAGTACGGCATGGTGATGGAGATGCCGTTGCTCTTGGTGGCGCTGGTCAGGTGCTTCTTCGGGCGCGACTGCGCCAGCTCGAAGGCGAACTTCAGCACGCGGTCCACGCCGTGGCGCGACATCACGGTCTCCTGCACCACGATCTCGCGCGGCGTGCCCTCGTACATGCGCCCGCCGATGCTGGAGTACTCGCCCTCGGTGTTCTCGCGCACGATGTACATGTCGATCTCGCCGGGCTCGCGGGGGCTGCCGTCGCGGCGCACCACCGGCGCGGTGATGCCGGGCATCAGGCGCGCCGGGCGCAGGTTGATGTACTGGTCGAACTCGCGGCGGAACAGCAGCAGCGAGCCCCACAGCGAGACGTGGTCGGGGATCTTCTCGGGCCAGCCGACGGCGCCGAAGAAGATGGCGTCGTGGCAGCCGATCTGCTCCTTCCAGTCGTCGGGCAGCATCTTGCCGTGCTTCTCGCAGTAGTCCCAGCTGGAGAAGTCGAAGTGGTCGAAGGCCAGGTCGATGCCGAACTTGCGCGCGGCCGCGTCGACGACGCGCAGGCCCTCGGGCATGGTCTCCTTGCCGATGCCGTCGCCGGCGATGACGGCGATGCGCTTCTTGCTGCTCATGGTGTCTCGTCCTGGTTGAAGAATGAAAGGGCCTCGGAGGCCAGCGCGTCGGGCGCTTCCTCCGGAATGTAGTGGCCGCAGGGCAGCGCCCCGCCGCCCACCTTGTCCGCGCGCTCGCGCCACAGCGCCAGCACGTCGAAGCAGCGGCCGACCACGCCGTGCGCGCCCCAGAGCACGCGCAGCGGCTGCGGCAGGCGCCGGCCGGCCGCGACGTCCTCGCGGTCGTGATCGAGGTCGATGCCGGCGCTGGCGCGGTAGTCCTCGCAGATGCCGCGCGCCGCGCCGGGCAGTGCCATGCAGCGCTCGTATTCGGCCAGCGCCTCCGGCGCGAACGGGGCCAGGCCGGCATGGCGCCCGCCCATCACGCTGCGCACGTAGCGCGAAGGGTCCGCCTCGATCAGCGCCTCCGGCAAGGGCGGTGGCTGGATCAGGAAGAACCAGTGCCAGTAGGCCCGCGCGAAGGCCTCGCCGGTGCCCTCGTACATGGCCAGTGTCGGCGCGATGTCGAGCAGCATCAGGCGCGACACCGACGCCGGATGATCGGCCGCCAGGCGGTGCGCGACGCGCGCCCCGCGGTCGTGCGCGAGCACGCCGAAGCGTTCGAAGCCGTGATGGCGCATCGCCGCGAGCACGTCCAGCGCCATCTCGCGCTTGCTGTAGGCGCGGTGTTCGGTGTCGGCCTCGGGTCGGCCCGAATCGCCGTAGCCGCGCAGGTCCGGCATGACCAGGGTGAAGTGCCCGGCGAGCTTCGGGGCGACCCGGTGCCAGATCACGTGCGTCTGGGGATGGCCGTGCAGCAGCAGCAGCGCGGGGCCCTGCCCGCCGATGCGGCCATGCACGCGCACGCCGCCGCGGGAAAGATCGAAGGGAGCGAAGTCGTCGAGCACGGTGGGATTGTGCGTTGCGCTCCTTCGCGGATCAAGAAACAATCCTCGAATCCACTCTTTCCTATTCGGAATGAATCCAATGGACCGTCCGGACCTCGAACTGGTGCTCGCCGTGCGCGACGGCGGCAGCCTCGCGGCTGCGGCGCAGGCGCTGGATGTCGCGCCGTCGGCGGTGACCAAGCGGCTGGCCGCGCTCGAGTCGCGGCTGGGCCAGCGCCTGTTCGAGCGCACCACGCGCCGCCTGGCGCTCACGCGCGAGGGCGAGGCCGTCTGTGCCCACGCACGCGGCCTGCTCGACGGCTTCGCGGCACTGGAGGCGGAACTGCGGGAGCGCCAGCAGGGCCTGACCGGCACGCTGCGCATCGCCGCCACGCTGGGCTTCGGCCGGCTGTGGGCGGGGCCGGCGATCGCGCAGTTCCAGCAGGCGCATCCGCAGTTGCGCATCGACCTGCGGCTGAGCGAGCGGCTGCCCGAGCTGGCGGCCGAGGGCTTCGACGGGGCGGTGTGGCTGTGGTCCGTCCAGTCGCGCCATGCGGCCGACTGGACGACCCGCCGCCTGGCACGCAACCAGCGCGTGGTGGTCGCGGCGCCCGCCTACCTCGAGGCGCACGGCATGCCCGACACGCCGGAATCGCTCGCGCACCATGCCTGCCTGCGCGTGCAGGAGCACGACGATGCCGGCCGGCCCGCGCTCGCGCCCACCCACTGGACCTTGCGCCACGAGCGCGATGGCACGTTGCACCGCGTGCGTGTCGACGGCCCGCTGGCCAGCAATTCCGGCGAGCTGGTGCGCGACTGGTGCCTGGCCGGGCACGGGCTGATGCTGCGCAGCCTGTGGGACGTCGCCCCGCTGCTGGCCGCGGGCCGCCTGGTGCGCGTGCTGCCACGCCATGCGATGACCGACGCCGACATCCTCTGGATCGCGCCCTGGCAGCCGAAGACGCCGCGCCGCGTGCGCCTGCTGGTGGAGGCGCTGGCCGAGTGCTTCCGGGGCGAGCCGTGGAAGGCCGCGGCCGGCTGAGTTCGCCGGCCGGCCTCAGCGGCGCTGCGGCCGCACCACCAGCCCCACGCCCACGGCGGTGAGCGCGATCCCCGCCACCGTCAGCGCGGTGATCGGCTCGCCGAAGAGCAGCCAGGCCATCACCGCCGTGCAGGGCGGCACCAGGTAGAGCAGGCTCGTGACGGCGGTGGCCGTGCCGCGCTGGATCAGCAGGTACAGCAGCGAGTTGCCGCCGAGCGTGAGGGCGAGCACCGACCAGGCCATGGCGCCGACCGACTCCATGTTCCAGGCGATCGGCTCGGCCTCGAGCAGCAGCGCCAGCGGCAGCGTGACCACCAGCGCGGCGATCTGCTGCACGGCGCTGGCGGTGCGCACGTCGCAGGGCGCGACGAAGCGTTTCTGGTAGAGCGTGCCGGCGGTGATGGACAGCAGGGCCAGCACCGCCAGCGACATGGTCAGCGCGTTCACCTCGCCGCCCTGCCCCAGCTTGCGCCACACCACCAGCGCCAGCCCGGCAAAGCCCAGCAGCAGGCCCACCCACTGGCGCGGCGTGACACGCCCGCCATGCATCGCCATCCACACCGCGGTGAGCACGGGCTGGATGCCCACCAGTAGCGCCACCAGCCCCGAGCCCATGCCCGCCTTGACGGCCGCCCAGACGCCGCCCAGGTAGCCTGCCTGCATGAGCACGCCGGTGACGGCCAGGTGCGCGGCCTGCAGGCGCGAGCGCGGCCATGCCGCCGTGCCGGCCGCGGCCCAGGCGCACAGCGCCAGCGCCGACAGGGCGTAGCGCGCGGAGAGGTACTTGAGCGGCGGCGCATGCGGCATCGCGTAGCGCGCCACGATGAAGCCGGTGCTCCAGATCAGCACGAAGACCACCGGCATGGCGCGCAGCCAGCCGTCGTGCCGGCCGGGATTCATCGGGCGCGCGCCCGGATCTCGGGGATGGCCTTCTGCAGGTAGTACACCATCGACCAGACGGTGAGCACCGCCGAGATCCAGATCAGCCAGCGGCCCCAGTAGCCGGTGTCGATCGCGCCGAACAGCAGGCCGTTGAACAGCAGGAAGGGGATGGCCACCATCTGCACCGTCGTCTTGACCTTGCCGATCATGTGCACCGCCACGCTCTTGCCGGCGCCGATGGTCGCCATCCACTCGCGCAGGGCGGAGATGGCGATCTCGCGGCCGATGATGATGAGCGCCACGAACACGTCGCAGCGGTTCAGGTGCACCAGCACCAGCAGCGAGGCGCAGACCAGGAACTTGTCGGCCACCGGGTCGAGGAAGGCGCCGAAGGCCGAGGTCTGGTTGAGCTTGCGCGCCAGGAAGCCGTCGAGCCAGTCGGTGGCGGCGAAGACGATGAACATCACCGTCGCGATGAGGTTGCGCACCGGTTCGGCCAGCGGCAGGTAGAACACCCCCACGATCAGCGGGATCGCGACGATGCGCGTCCAGGTCATGATGGTGGGGAGCGTCCAGAACATCCGGGTGATTGTGTCATGCGGCCGCGAACATGCCGGCCGCGAAGGGCATCAGTGCAGAGCGCGGTAGATCTCTTCGGCCAGCTCGAAGGCGATGCCGTCGACCGAGGCGATGTCCTCCACGCTGGCGGCCGCCACGCCGCGGATGCCGCCGAAGCGCTGCAGCAGGCGCGCGCGGCGCTTGGGGCCGATGCCGGGGATGTCCTCCAGCTGGCTGCCGCCCACCCGCACCTTGGCCCGGCGCGCGCGCATGCCGGTGATGGCGAAGCGGTGCGCCTCGTCGCGGATCTGCGCCACCAGCATCAGCGCCGCCGAGTCGCGGCCCAGGTACACCTTGTCGCGGCCGTCGGCGAAGACCAGCTCCTCCAGCCCCACCTTGCGGCCCTCGCCCTTCTCGACGCCGACGATCAGCGACAGCGGCAGGCCCAGCTCGGTGAAGACCTCGCGCGCCATGCTCACCTGGCCCTTGCCGCCGTCGACCAGCACCAGGTCGGGCATGCGCGCGGCCAGCGTGCCCGGCGTGGCGTCCGCGCTGCCGCCGTCGCCGGGCGTGGGCGCGTCGGACTCGGCCGCCATCGCCTCGGCGATCTTGCCGTAGCGGCGGTGCAGCACCTGCCGCATGGCGGCATAGTCGTCGCCGGGCGTGATGCCCTCGATGTTGTAGCGGCGGTACTCGCGGTTCTGCATCGCGTGGTGCTCGAAGACCACGCACGAGGCCTGCGTCGCCTCGCCCGCGGTGTGCGAGATGTCGAAGCACTCGATGCGGACCGTGTCGAGGTCGTCCGGCGCCAGCTCCAGCGCATCGACCAGTGCCCGCGTGCGCGCCTGCTGCGAACCCTCCTCGGCCAGCAGGCGGGCCAGCTGGATGTCGGCGTTCTTCTGCGCCATCTCCAGCCATAGGCGCCGCTGCGCGCGCGGCTGGAAGACGGCGGTGATGCGCGCGCCGCCCTGCTGCGCCAGCGCCTCGATCAGCTCGCGGCCGACCATCTCGCCCAGCACCAGCGTGGGCGGCGCGGGCACGTCGATGTAGTGCTGGGCGATGAAGGCCTCGAGCACCTGGCGCTCGACGGATTCGGCCAGCGCGCCCTCGACGGGCGCATCCGGCTCCTCCGCGCCCTCGGCCTGCGCCACCAGCGCCGCGTCCTCCACGTGCGCCGGGAAGTACGCCCGGTCGCCCAGGTGCCGGCCGCCGCGCACCATGGCCAGGTTGACGCAGGCCTTGCCGCCATGCACCTTCACGGCCAGGATGTCCACGTCCTTGTCGGAGGCGATCTCCACCGACTGCTGGTGCAGCACCTTCGACAGCGCCGACATGCGGTTGCGCAGCTCGGCCGCCTGCTCGAATTCGAGCTTCTCGGCGTGCGCCATCATGCGCGCCTCCAGCTCCGACAGCACCTGCTGCGTGTCGCCGCGCAGGAAGGCCTCGGCGTCCGAGACGTCGCCCGCGTAGGCCTCGGCGCCGATGTGGCCGACGCAGGGCGCGCTGCAGCGCTTGATCTGGTAGAGCAGGCAGGGCCGCGTGCGGTTGGCATACACGGTGTCCTCGCAGGTGCGGATGCGGAACACCTTCTGCAGCAGCTGGATGGTCTCCTTGACCGCCCAGGCACTCGGGTAGGGGCCGAAGTAGCGGTGCCTGCGGTCCGTCGCGCCGCGGTAGTAGGCCAGCCGCGGGAAGGCGTGGCTGGCGATCTTCAGGTACGGGTAGCTCTTGTCGTCGCGGAACAGGATGTTGTAGCGCGGCTTGAGCGTCTTGATGAGGTTGTTCTCCAGCAGCAGTGCCTCGGCCTCGGAGCGCACCACCGTCGTCTCCATGCGCGCGATCTTGCCCACCATGTGGCCGATGCGCGTGCCGCCATGGTTCTTCTGGAAGTAGCTCGAGACGCGCTTCTTCAGGTTGCGTGCCTTGCCCACGTAGAGCACGCCGCCGGCCGCGTCGAAATAACGGTACACCCCCGGCATCGAGGGCAGTGCCGCCACCTCGGCCAGCAGTTGTTCGGAATGCGCTTGCGACATGGCGGCTATTGTGGCGCGCCGACAATCGCCGCATGCGCTGGGACATCTTCTGCCAAGTCATCGACAACCACGGCGACCTGGGCGTGTGCTGGCGGCTCGCGCGCCAGCTGGCCGAGGCCGGCGAGGCGCCGCGGCTGTGGGTGGACGACGGCGCCGCGCTGGCATGGATGGCGCCCGACCGCGGCACCGCCGGCGTGGAACTGGTCGCCTGGTCGGACCCGGCCGCCGAGCAGGCCGCGCTGCAGGCGCCGGCACCCGACGTGCTGATCGAGGCCTTCGGCTGCCATCCCTCGCCCGCGCTGGTCGAGCGCTTCGCGGCCGAGGCCGGCGCCGTGCGGCCGCGGGCCTGGATCAACCTCGAATACCTCTCGGCCGAAGTGCAGGTGGAGCGGCTGCACACCCTGCCCTCGCCCGTGTTCCGCGGGCCCGGCGCGGGGCTCACCAAGTGGTTCTTCTACCCCGGCTTCACGGCCGGCACCGGCGGGCTGCTGCGCGAGCCGGGCCTGGCCGGGCGGCAGGCGGCCTTCGACCGGACCGCGTGGCTGCAGGCGCAGGGCATCGACGCGCGGCCGGGCGAGCGCCTCGTCTCGCTCTTCTGCTACGAGCCGCCCGCGCTGCACGCCGTGCTCGAAGGCATGGCACGGGGCGGGCAGCCCGTGCACCTGCTGGTCACGCCCGGCCGCGCGGCCGCGGCGGTGCGCGCCCTGCCGGCGCTGGCGGACGGCGCGGGGCGGCTGCGGGTGAGCTACCTGCCCTGGCTCGCCCAGCCCGGCTACGACCACCTGCTGTGGAGCTGCGACCTGAACTTCGTGCGCGGCGAGGACTCGCTGGTGCGCGCCCTGTGGGCCGGCGCGCCGCTGGTCTGGCACATCTACCCGCAGGACGACGACGCCCACCACGCCAAGCTCGAAGCCTGGCTGGACTGGCTGCAGGCCCCGCCCTCGCTGCGCGCCCTGCACCGCGCCTGGAACGGCCTGAACGGCGCGCCGCCGGCCGAGGCCCCAGCGGGCGCTGCGCTGGAAGACTGGCGCCGGGCCGTCCAGGCCGCCCGCGCCCGGTTGCTGGCGCAGGACGACCTTCTCACGCAGTTGCGGCGCTTCGTCGGCGCCGGGGTAAAATAGCGGGCTTTGCGGAAAACGGCGCCTCACCCGGGCGACCGGTCTTTCGCCCAACCCGCCGCGGGTTTGCAGCGCGCCGCCCTCCTCACCCGACCGGGCAGCCTGCCGCGCCGAGCGGCCCAACGTCCTCGCAAGGACCCTCATCCCATGAAAATCGCTCAAGAAATCCGCGCCGGCAACGTGATCATGCACGGCAAGGACCCGATGGTCGTGCTCAAGACCGAATACAGCCGCGGCGGCCGCAACAGTGCCACCGTGCGCATGAAGCTCAAGAGCCTGATCGCCAACTTCAACACGGAAGTGGTGTTCAAGGCCGACGACAAGATGGACCAGATCGTGCTGGACAAGAAGGAGTGCACCTACTCCTACTTCGCCGACCCGATGTACGTCTGCATGGACTCCGAGTTCAACCAGTACGAGGTCGAGGCCGAGAACATGGGCGACGCCCTGCACTACCTGGAAGACGGCATGCCCGTCGAGGTGGTGTTCTACGAAGGCAAGGCGATCTCGGTCGAACTGCCCACCAGCGTCGAGCGCGAGATCACCTGGACCGAGCCCGCCGTCAAGGGCGACACCTCGGGCAAGGTGCTCAAGCCGGCCAAGATCGCCACCGGCTTCGAGGTGGCCGTGCCCCTCTTCGTCGCCCAGGGCGACAAGATCGAGATCGACACCCGCACGGGCGAGTACCGCAAGCGCGTCTGAGCATCGCCCGGCCGATCGCCGCCGAGCGGCGTGCCCTGGAAAGGAGTTCCCTTGGGAACTCCTTTTTTCTTGGCCGCATGCGTCCAAGGCGGCGACGCCACCTGCGCGCTTGCGCGGCGGCGATCCCGCAAAATGGCGGACCATGTCCACCGCTCCCGCCCTCGCCCCGGCCTTCCAGCGCGGCACCCGCCAGCGCTCGGCGATCCGCGCCGTGATCGACGCCTCGGAGCGCCCCCTGCTGCCGCAGGAAGTGCTCGAGCATGCGCAGCAGGAAGTGCCCGAACTCGGGATGGCCACCGTCTACCGCAACCTGAAGCTGCTGGTGGAGGCCCGGGAGATCCAGGTGGTGGAACTGCCCGGCGAGGTGCCGCGCTACGAATCGGCGCGCCATTCGCACCACCATCATTTCCAGTGCCGCACCTGCCAGCGCGTCTTCGACGTGCACGGCTGCGCGGAAGACTTCGCGCGCTGGGCGCCGCGCGGCTTCGTCGTCGACGGGCACGAGCTGACGCTGTACGGCACCTGCGCCGACTGCGCCGCCGCCGCCCGGCCGGCGCGCAAGGCGGCGCCCCGCAAGCCCGCGCGCGGCCGGGGCGCCTGAACGCCCCCGGGCCGTTCAGGCGGCGGCCGCCTCCCAGGACGGAAACGGATCCTCGTAGCGCACCCAGGCGCGCGGCCCGGCGGCCATCTCGTCGGGCGTGAGCAGGCAGCCGTCGAGCCGGGCGCGCAGCGCGGCCTCGTCCATGCCCATGCCGATCAGCACCAGTTCCTGCCGCGCGTCGCCCACGCCGTCGATCCAGTGCTCTTCGATGATGGCGCGCGACTCGGCGTCCTGCGGCCACTGCGCGCGCGGCACAGCGGCCCACCACCAGCCCGCCGCGCCGTGCCGGCAGGCGCCGCCGGCCTGCGACCAGGAGCCCGCATGGCGCGGCCGGCTGGCCAGCCAGAAGAAACCCTTGGAACGCACCACGCCCGGCCATTCCTCGTTCACCAGCGCCCAGAAGCGCCGCGGATGGAAGGGCCGCCGCGCGCGGTAGACGAAGCTGGCGATGCCGTAGGCCTCGGTCTCCGGCACATGTTCGCCGCGCAGCTCCTGCAGCCAGCCGGGCGCCGCGGCGGCCTGCTCGAAGTCGAACAGGCCGGTGTCCAGCACCCGCTCCAGCGGCACGCGGCCGAACTCGGCCAGTTCGATGCGCGCGCGCGGGTTGAGCCGGCGCAGGATCGCCAGCAGCCGCTCCCGCTCGGCCGGGCCCACCAGGTCGGTCTTGTTGACCACCAGCACGTCGCAGAACTCGACCTGCTCGATCAGCAGGTCGACCACCGCGCGCGTGTCTTCCTCGCCCAGCGACTCGCCGCGGTCGGCCAGCGCATCGGACGAACCGTAGTCGCGCAGGAAGTTGAAGGCGTCCACCACCGTCACCAGGGTGTCCAGCCGCGCCACGTCCGACAGGCTGCGGCCCTGCTCGTCCTCGAAGGTGAAGGTCTCCGCCACCGGCAGCGGCTCGGAGATGCCGGTGGACTCGATGACCAGGTGGTCGAAGCGGCGCTGCCGGGCCAGCGCCCGCACTTCCACCAGCAGGTCCTCGCGCAGCGTGCAGCAGATGCAGCCGTTGCTCATCTCGACCAGCTTCTCCTCGGTGCGCGAGAGGTCCGCGCCGCCGCCCCGCACCAGCGCGGCGTCGATGTTGACCTCGCTCATGTCGTTGACGATCACCGCCACCCGGCGGCCCTCGCGGTTGTGCAGGATGTGGTTGAGCAGCGTGGTCTTGCCGGCGCCCAGAAAGCCGGACAGCACGGTGACGGGAAGGCGGTTCATCGCAGATCTCCTGTTATCGCCCCAGCGGGTATTCGACGGCGAGGCGGACCTGCCGCGTGTTCAGCTCGGCCTGCGCCGCGTTGGCGCGGTGCAGGCCGTGGCGCAGCAGGAAGGCCAGCCCCTTGGCGGCGCCGCCCTGCACCGTGTAGCGCAGCCACAGGTCGCGCTCCCAGTGGCGGCCGCCCTCGCCGTAGCCCAGCCAGGCGTAGCCGCCGCCTTTGGGCACGCGGCGGCCGTCGGTGCCGGTGCCGGTGCCGCGGATGTAGGCCATGCCCAGGCCCAGGCCGGGCAGGCCCAGGGCGGCACCGTCCAGCTCGTAGCGCAGTTGCCACGACTGCTCGTGCGGCGCGTTGAAGTCCGACAGCTGGGCCGCGTTGCCCAGCCAGATGGCGCCGCGGCTGACGTAGTCGAAGGGCGTGTCGCCATCCACCTTCTGCCAGCCCAGCCCCAGCCGGTGCGGCCCGGCGCGCCAGGTGCCCATCAGGCTGGCCGTGGTGGCGTCGATGGGGCCGGCCAGCGCGCGTCCGGTGTCGCGGCTGCGGTAGAGGTGCAGGTCCAGCCCGAGCGAGCGCCGGTCCTCCAGCGCCAGCGTGTAGGCGGCGCCCAGGTACTGCGTGGTCCAGGTGTCCTTCAGGCGGCCGAGGTAGGCCGACAGCGACAGCGACAGCGCCGGCCCGGCCTGCCAGGTGCCGCCGGCGAAATCGAAGGCGTCGCCGCGCGGTGTGCGCGGGTCGAGGTAGTTGACGACCAGCGGGTTGTGGGTCGAGCGGGCATGGCGGTCGGTGGAGCCGGTGAAGTGGCCGGCCTGCAGCGTCACGCCCGGGATGTCCTGGCTGGTGATCCGCCAGCCGCGCATGGTTTCGGGCAGCAGCCGGCTGTCGGAGGAACTGAACACCGGGCTTTTCACGCGCTGCTCGCCCACGTGCAGCACGGTGGCGCCGATGCGCGCCTTGAGGGCGACGCCGCCGCGGGCGATGCCGTCCTGCGCGTGGCCATCGGCGTCCAGCGGCAGCATGCGGATCTTGCCGACGCGCCAGTCGTCGCCGTCCAGGCGCCGCGCCAGGTAGAGGTGCGCGTCGACGCCGAAGCCCACCGGCCCCCGGGTGAAGCCCGATTCCAGCGTGCCCATGAGCCCGTAGCCCCACTCCTGCGCGAAGTCGCTGCGCCGTGCGCGCGCCAGCCCCGCATTGCGCCCGCCGTTGCTGCGGTCGCCGTGGGTGTAGTCGCGCCGCTCGAACACGCTGCGGTTGAGCAGGCTCCAGCGCGTGCCTTCGAGCAGGCCCTCGGCGTCGGGCTCGGCACCCCAGGCGCCGCCGCATCCGATGACCAGCGGCAGCAGCGCCGCGCGGCGCAGCCGGGCCGGCGCCCTCACAGGTACTTGAGCCATGCCAGGTCGCGCCGGCGCGCCTTGAAGGCCGCGAAGGCCCGCACCACGGGATACAGCGCCACGGCCAGCGCCGCCGTGCACAGCCACACCGCACCCATGCCGTCGAAGCCGAAGTACTCGCCCTGGTTATTGCCCCAGCGCGCTTGCGCACCCAGGTAGAGTAACTTCAGCACGTACAGGTGCAGCACGTAGAAGAACATGGGCGCCGCGCCGAACACGGCCAGCGGCCGCAGCCAGGCCGCGCCGGGCCGGCGGTCGAAGGCGCGCAGCAGCAACAGGCCGATGCCCAGCGTCAGCGCGATGAAGAGCAGCGAGGGCGGGTACTTGGTGATGTTGACGAAGCTCATCAGCGTCTGCAGCGGCGTCTCGCCGGACGCCCAGGGCCTGTCGCCGTACACGTTCAGGGCCCGCAGCAGGACGAAGCCCGCGAGCAGGCCGAGGCCCCAGGCCAGCAGGCGGCGCTGGCGCAGCCCCGCATCCACGCCCGGCGCGAACCACGGACCGACGGCGTAGCCGAGGGCGATGACGCCGATCCACGGCAGCAGCGGGTACGAGGTGCGCAGGCGCAGCCCTTCGGACACCTCGATCCAGCCGCGGTCGTGCAGCACGGCCCAGGGCACGTGCATCGCGTGGCCCGCGGGAAAGTGAAGCCCGTCCAGCAGGTTGTGCCCGGCCACCAGCACGAGGCCCACCGCAATGAGCACGCGGCGCGGCAGCCACAGCAGCGCCGCCAGCGCCAGCATCGACAGGCCGATCACCCAGATCACCTGCAGGAACACCTTGGCCGGAGGGAACTGGAAGGTCCACGCGAAGTTGATGACCGTGACCTCCAACAGCACCAGGAAGAGCCCGCGCTTGAGCAGGAAGGCCGAGGCGGCGGCCCGGCCCTCGCCGCCGTGGCGGCTGCCGTAGAGAAAGGCGGACAGGCCCGTCAGGAAGACGAAGACCGGCGCGCACAGGTGCGCCAGCAGGCGGCTGAAGAAGAGGCCGGGCGGCGTTTCGGCCACGACCATCGGGTCGGGCACCTGGTGGTGCAGGAAGAAGGTCTCGCGCACGTGGTCGAGCAGCATGAGCACGATCACCAGGCCGCGCAGGGCGTCGATGGCGCCGAGGCGCACGGGCGCCGAACCTGCCCCTGGCGCCTCGTTGCCGTCTTGCTTTTGATTTTTGAGAATCATTTATCAATAGTACAGCAATCGGCAGGAAGCACGCCTGCCGTAAGCTGGCCCCATGCACACCGACCCCGCCACTGCCGACGCGCCCGCCGTCCGCACCGAGACCGACGGCCCCGTCACCACCATCGTCCTGAGCCGTCCGCACTGCCGCAACGCGGTGGACGGCCCCACCGCCGCGCTGCTGCGCCAGGCCTTCGAGCGCTTCGAGGCCGACGAGGGCCAGCGCGTGGCGGTGCTGTGGGGCGAGCACGGCACCTTCTGCGCCGGGGCCGACCTGGGCGCGGTGGGCGACCCGGCGCGCCGCAACGAACTGGACCCGGAAGGCGGCGGCAGCGGGCCGATGGGGCCGACGCGCATGGCGCTCGCGAAGCCGCTGGTCGCCGCCATCGCCGGGCATGCGGTGGCGGGCGGGCTGGAGCTGGCGCTGCTGGCCGACCTGCGCGTGGCCGAGGAGGACGCGGTGCTCGGCGTGTTCTGCCGCCGCTGGGGCGTGCCGCTGATCGACGGCGGCACGGTGCGGCTGCCGCGCCTGGTCGGCATGGGGCGGGCGCTGGACCTGATCCTGACGGGCCGGCCGGTGCCCGCGGACGAGGCGCTGGCCATGGGCCTGATCAACCGCGTGGTGCCGCGCGGCCAGGCGCGCGCCGAGGCCGAGGCGCTGGCGCGGCAGATCGCGGGCTTTCCGCAGCAGTGCATGCTGGCGGACCGCGCTTCCGCCTACGCGCAGTGGGACCTGCCGCTGGCCGAGGCCCTGCGCCGCGAGGGCCGCGACGGCGTGCCCATCGTGGCAGCGGAAGGCGCCGCCGGCGCGGCGCGCTTCGTGGCCGGCGCGGGTCGCCACGGCCGGTTCTGACGCGGGCCGCCGCCGCCCGGCGGCCATGCCGGCCGATGGCCTGCCGGGCGCACAATGTGCTTCCTGCCCAACCTCCGATCGCCGCGGGCCGCCGTCCCGGCAGGCCCGCCTTCCACTGCCGCATGAGTTCCAAGAACAACACGCACAACCTTCACGACAAGCGCCTCGCCGACGCCTGGGCCACGCTGCAGGCCCACGCCGACCGGGGCCTGCCGCTGGACAAGGACCCGTCCCGCCTCGCCTTCGCCGACCCGGAATTCCTGCTGCGCCGCGAGACGCGCGGCCTGCGCATGCAGCTGGAGCTGATGAAGCCCGACCTGGAGATGCAGGCCCACGGCATCGAGAACACCATCGTCGTCTTCGGCAGCGCGCGCTTCCGCAGCGAAGAGGAGATCGCCGCCCTGACCGCCCAGGCCGAGGCGCAGGGCGACGCCAAGGCCGCCGCGCGCTGGCGCCGGCTGGCGCGCGGCAGCCACTACTACGAGCAGGCGCGCGCCTTCGGCAAGCTCGTCGCGCGCTACAGCGACGACAAGCAGCCGGCCGACAAGCTCTTCGTGTGCACCGGCGGCGGCCCCGGCATCATGCAGGCGGCCAACCGCGGCGCCTACGAGGGCGGCGGCCTCTCGGTGGGCCTGTCGATCGCGCTGCCGATGGAGGAAGCCGCCAACCCCTACATCACGCCGGCGCTGTCATTCAAGTTCCACTACTTCGCCATCCGCAAGATGCATTTCATGATGCGGGCGAAGGCGCTGGTGGCCTTCCCGGGCGGCTTCGGCACGCTGGACGAGCTGTTCGAGGTCGTCACCCTGGTGCAGACGCGCAAGTCCCGGCAGGTGCCGATCGTGCTGTTCGGCTCGGAGTACTGGAAGCGGCTGATCGACTTCGAGTTCCTGGCGGAAGAAGGCGTGATCTCGCCGGAGGACGTGAACCTCTTCGAGTACGTGGACACGCCCGAGGACGCCTGGTCGGTGATCGAGCGCTTCTACAAGCTGTAGGTCCCGCTGCCTCTCACTGCTGCCGCACGCCCTGCGCCAGCAGGCTCAGGGTCGCCAGCTGCGCGACCAGCGCCGGCCGCTGCGAGGCGCGCAGGCCGGCGATCGCGCCCTGCAGCAGGTCGGCGCAGCGGCCCAGGCCCGACCGGCGCAGGCGCTCGGCCTGCGCGTCGGCGCGCGCGGCCAGGCCACCGCCCTGGTGGCGCAGGCCCTGCCGCAGCCATTGGGCGAGCAACTCCAGCGTGTCGGCGGCCAGCCGCGCCAGGGGCGGCGCCTGGTCGTGCGCGCCGTGCAGCGGGAGCGGATGCGGCGGCGGCGCCTCCACCTGCAGCACCACGGCGCGCTGCGCGGTGAGCAGCGCCAGCGGCTGCATCACGGCCCGGCCGGCCTGCAGGCGGACGGTGCCGGCGACGGCGCGCAGCGGGCCCCACTCGCCGGCCAGGGCGCGGGCCAGCGCGTCCACCGCGCCGGGCGCGGCGGCGCGGTGGGGCAGTTCGATCCGCAGCCGGTCCTCGGGCGCTGCATCGGTGCCTTCGGCCGCGACCTGCGCATGCAGCGTCTGCGCGGCGGCGTCCCAGTGGGTGTGCAGCGCGGCCATGCCTTCGAAGGCCAGCACGTGCAGCGCGCCGGCGGCGCCGGTCGCCGCGCCGGTGGCCGCCTGGCGCGGCTGCACGAAGCCGGGCGGCGCATCGCGCAGCTGCGCCACCAGCGCCGCCACGCCGGGCTGGCGCAGCGGGGCGGCGAGTTCGTCCCACGAGCGGGGCGACAGCGGCAGCACGCCGGTCTGCCGCACGCCGGCCGCGATGTCGATCAGGCCGTTGGCGCGGCGCGTGGCCGCCTTGGTGACGACCTGGCCGGCGGCCACCTGGCGCAGCGGAAAGCCGGCCACGCGCCGGCCCGCCAGGGGCGACGGCCGGCCGCCGGCGGCCGCATCGGCCCCGCGCGGCCAGTGGCGCTCGAGCACCGTGACGGCCTGCGTGTCAGGGTCGGCGAAGAGCACGCTCGCACCCTCCGCGTCTTCCTGCGACCACAGCGCGGCGCCGAGCGAAACCAGCCGCAGGTGGTCCAGCGCGACCTCGCCCTTCACGCCGACGCCGAGGATCTGGCTGGCATGCAGCGCGGGCCGATCGCCCTGCTGCGCCCGCGCCTCGGCATGGCCCGCCGCCCGCAGGCGCGCCCACAGCTCGGCCATCACGGCCAGCAGGCGCTGCGCGTCGAAGCGGCTGCTGCGCGCCTGCTGCGCCTGCAGCAGTTGCCACAGCTCGTCCAGTGCGTCGTCCACCCAGCGCCAGCCCAGCGCCTGCACCCGGGCGCGCACCGCCTCGAAGCGGGCCGCCAGGCCCAAGAGCGGCTGGCTCGACCCGTCCAGCCACAGGGCGTGCAGCAGGCCGTCGATCTGCGCCCGGGCCGCCTGCGCGGCCTCGGTCTGCAGCACCGCGGCGGCCGGCGCAGGCGCTTCGCCATCGGCGCCGCGCGGCGCCACCTCCACCATGGTCTCGCCGGCACCGGGGGCCGGCGCGCCGGCATCGCGGAAGGCCCACACGGCCAGCACCACGTGGGCGCAACCGCTGCCCTGGCGGCAGTCGCAGCGCGCATGCGCCAGCGAGCTGCGCGAGAAGAAGCGCACGCTGCACATCGGCAGGCGCGCCGAGGGCGTCGCCCCCGACTGCACCGCCACCACGGGCCGCGAGGCCGCCAGCCGCGCCGCCTGCTCCAGCACCGAGGGCGCGAAGCCGGCCGCCAGCGCGGCGTCGTCGAACTGCGCCGGCGACCAAGGACTGTCGTCTTCGACCTCCGGCGCCGCGGCCTCCGAAGCGGCGCCGGCCTGCGCCTGGTAGGCCAACACCAGCATCACCCGGTGCCGGCACATGCCGCTGGCCGGGCAGTCGCAGGCCGCGTCGCGCAGGGTGCGTCCGGGCGGCAGGCGGGTGCAGACGCCGTCGTCGAAATGCGCGCTCACCGTGCCGTCGCCGGCCTCCTCCACGCGCGGCAGCAGGCCGGCGGCCACGTCCTTCTGCGCGCGCTTGACGAAGCCGGCGTTGGCCAGCGCCGTGAGCGCCTCGGGAGTGAGTTCGAGCAAATCTGCGCGCGGCATCAGCCTTGGACCTTCTCGGCGAGCCAGCCGGCCAGTTGGCCCGGCGTCATGGCGCCGACCTGCGCGCCCTCCTTCACCAGGCGCGCCGCCATCTCGCGGTCGTAGGCAGGCTCGGCCTGCGAATCCAGCGCGGCCAGGCCCAGCACCCTGGCGCCCGATTCGACCAGCGCCTTCACACGCCGCACCAGTTCGCCGGCGCTGCCGCCCTCGTAGAAGTCGCTCACCAGCACCACGATGCTCCGGCTGGGGTTGGCGACGAGCGACTGCGCGTAGGCCACCGCTCGGGCGATGTCGGTGCCACCGCCGAGCTGCACCTTCATCAGCAGCTCCACCGGGTCCGACACGTCGGCCGTGAGGTCCACCACCTCGGTGTCGAAGGCCACGAGGCGCGTGCGCATGCCGGGCAGCTGCCACAGGCAGGCGGCCATCACCGCGCTGTGGATCACCGAATCGACCATCGAGCCGCTCTGGTCGATCAGCAGGATGATGTCCCACGGCTCGACATGGCGGCGCGTGCGGCTGTTGAAGATCGGCGCCTCCAGGTACAGCCGCCGGCGCGCCGGGTCGTAGCGGTGCAGGTTGGCGGCGACGGTGCGCTTGAAGTCGAAGTTGCGCGCGATCTTCATGCGCGAGCGCCGGCGCCGGTCGCGCGTGCCGCTGAAGGCCTGGCGCACCTCGGTGGCCATCTTCTCCATGATGCGGCGGACCACCTCGGCCACCAGCCTGCGCGCCGCGGCCAGCACCTCGGGGTTCATCAGGTGCTTGGTGTGCAGCACGGCGCGCAGCAGCGATTCCGACGGCTCGATGCGCTCCAGCACCTCCAGGTTGGTCACCACCTCGTCGATGCCGTAGCGCTCCACCGCGTCGCGCTCCAGCCGCTCGATCACCTCCTTGGGAAAGAGCGTGTGGATGGTGTTGATCCACTCCGGCGCGCTGAGGGCCGAGGGGCCCAGCCCGGCGCTGCGCTCGCCGCGCTCGGCCCGGTCGCTGTCGCGGCCGTAGAGCCAGTCCAGCGCGGCATCGGCGGCCTGGCACTCGGCGCTCAGCGCCCCGCAGGCGGGCTCGGCCGGCTCGCCGAGCAGCAGGCGCCAGCGCTGGAGGGGATCGGGGATGTCGAGCGGCATGCCGGTGTCGCGCTCACGGCCGGCCGTCGCCGGTGGGGTCGGCGTCGCTGGCCGCATGGTGCAGGCCGGCGCCACCGGCCAGGCCCATCCCCATGCCCATCCCGGCGCCCGCGCCGCCGCCACCCCCGCCGCCACCCCCGCCGCCGCCTCGTCCACCGCCACCGCCGCCACCCTGGCCCGCCCCGCCCCGCCCGCCCCCGGAGGCGGCGCGCACCGGGCCCTGGCTCGGCACCTGCACGTCGGCCGGGATCGGCTCCAGGTCGAGCGCCTCGCGGATGAAGCGCCGCAGCGAGGCCACCAGTTCGGCCGTGTGCACCGTGCGGCCGGCCACCATCTCGTTGGCCGCTGCCGCCGCGAGGCGCACCTGCTCCTCCGTGCCCAGCAGGATCACGTCGGACAGCGCCGCCTCCACCGCATCGCGGATGCGGCGCCGGCGCTCGGCGGCGGATTCCGGCAACGCGTCCCGGCCGGCATCGCCTTCGTCCGGCGCTTCGGCGTCCGCCGGCCGCAGGCGCTGCGCGCGCCGGTGCGACGGGTCCACCGACAGGTCGCCCGTGAAGGAACCGCCCAGCGTCTTGTAGGCCGCGATCAGTGTCTTCAGCCGCTCGTTGATCTGCCGGTTCTCCCGCTCGCGCCGGCGCTGGATGGTCTGCATGAAGCCCAGGCGGATGCCCACCGCCACCACCGAGACGAGCACCAGGCCCAGCAGGGTGGAGAGGATGGCGGACCAGGAGCTGAAGTCGATGGAATTGCGCATGGTGTCGGATGGGTTGGATGCCGGCCGGGCCGGGTTCACGGCGCCTGCGGGTCGATGCCCCAGGCGGCCAGGCGCTGCAGGACGGCCGCCTCGGCAGCCCGGGCCGCCGCCTGGTCTTCCGGCGACACGCCGGCCGCCAGCCGCCCCGTCAGCGCCCGCTGCGACAGATGCCCCGCATCATGCAGCGCCAGCACCTGCCCGGCCAGGTCGCCGCGCTCCTGCGGCGGCAGCCAGGCGAAGGCGGCGCGCAGGGCCGGCAGCGCGAGGACGAACTCCGCGTTGTCGAGGGCCTGCACCATGCGGTCCATGCCGGCGGCGAAGGCAGGCTCGGAGGACAGGGCCTCGCGCGCCAGCGCCAGCAGGCCGGTGAGCGCGTCCCCCAGCGCAGCGGCGGGCATGGACTGGAGCAGTTGCAGGGCATTGTTCACCTGAGGCGCCGTCTCCGCGGCGTTGCCATCGCGGCCCGCCAGGCTCAGCGCGGCGCCGAGCGCCGCGCCACGGCTGACCGGCGCGGCGGCCGCATCGGTGGCCTTGCGCTGCCACACGGCCAGGGCGCGCGCGGGCTCGATGGCCAGGCGGTGCGCGGCCTCGCCTTCGCCGGCGACGGCGTCTTCCAGCGCCGCCAGGGTGTCGGCCACCACCTGGCGCAGCGCGAGCTGGCCCTGCAGGTGCGCGCGCATGTCGGCGGGCGCGACGGTAGCCGGCGGCTCCAGCAGCCACAGGGCGCGGTCGAAGCCGGCCTCGATCACCACGCGCAGCACCGGCGCATCGGCCATGCCGAGCATCTGGCCGTGGCGCAGCAGCGTGTGCAGCGTGCCGAGGGCGGGCGCCAGGTCGTCGAAGCGCGGCTCGTTGGCGATGGCCGCCTGCAGTTCGCGCAGCAGCGATCCGCTCACCGCCGCGAGGCCCGCCCAGGCAGCGCGGTTCAGGCCCTCGGCCAGCGCGGCGATGCGGCCCTGCGCCCGGCGCAGCTCGTCTTCCAGCTTCGCGCGGGCTGCATCGAGCAGCGTGGCGCCCCAGGCGCCGGCCTCGATGAGCGCGGCCTGCTGCTCGAAGGGCTGGGCCAGCGTCCACAGCTCGGTGCGCTCGCCCGACAGCGCCTGCTTGGGGCCGCGTGTGCGCGTCACGCCGGGCAGGCCGAGGATCGCCAGCCGGTGCAGCACGCGGCTTCTGGCGCGGCCGGTGTCGCTGAGCAGGTCCAGTTGAAGCGTGCCGCGCAGCTCGATGCCCAGCCCGGCCAGCTCGCCCTGCACTGCCTGCACCAGTGGCGGCTGCGGCGTGCCGGGTGCCAGCGCGCCAGCGACGTCGCCGGCCAGCACGTCCATCGCCTGCACCAGCACCGGATCGGTGCCGGGGCGCAGCGGGCCGCGGTAGGTCCAGGGCAGCGGCGCGTCCAGCGCGCCCTTGACCAGCGCGCCGGCCAGCGCGTCGAGCCAGTCGCTGCGCAGCGGCCGGCCGTGGCCGCGCAGCCGCGCGAGGCCCTGCGCGCGCAGGTGGACGGCCATGAGGTCGGCGGTCGATGCGGGCAGCTTCTTCTCGCGCAGGCGCCGCATCACCTGCTGCAGCGCGCGCCGGGCCGCGCCCTCGGCGCCATGCGCCCACAGCCACTGGTACCAGGCCGGCGAAGGCATGCCGGAGGCATAGCCCGCGAAGGCGTCGAGCCGCTTGAAGGTGTAGGGCACGAGGTAGGAGCCGAAACGCACGGCGGCGCCCTCCTCCTGCGGCGGTGCGGGCAGTTCAGGCTCGTCCACCGGCATCGCCGGCCACAGGCGCGCCAGCGCGGGCGCGTGGTAGCCGCCGCAGACCACCAGCACCGGGCCGTCGCCCCGGGCCATGGCCCAGGCGATCCAGCACGCCATCATCCGCTCGCGCGCCTGGTTGCCCCGAGATCCGGGGTCGTCCGCCGAACGCAGGCGCTCGAAGTAGGCGGCCAGGCGCGCGGCCAGCTCGTCCTCGGCGCTGCCGTCCTCGAACAGGTGGTCCCACAGCGCGTCGCGGCCCTGCACCGCGAGCCGATCGGTCAGCGCCTGCTCGTAGGCCTCGGCGCGGCGCTCGTGCTCGGCATCGGCCACGTCGGCATAGCGGTTCTCCAGCGACGCGAAGGCGTCGTGCCAGGCCGGCAGATCGATGAAGCGCACCTGCGCCCCGGCCTCGCGCCCCGCGTGCAGCGCCTGCCACTCGGGCGAATGCTCGGCCAAGGGCGACCACGAGCCGCGGTGCATGTCGTCGCCGCAGAGATAGGAATAGATCGCCACCGGCAGCCGGTGCGGCAGGTGCAGTTCGTCGAGCCGCGCGTTGAAGTCGGCCGGCCCCTCGATCAGCACATGCGCGGGCCGCAGCGCGCGGATGCGCTGCGCCACCAGCCGCGCGCAGGCGGGGCTGTGGTGGCGGATGCCGAGGATGTGGGGCTCGTCCACGGGCATTGTCAATCGCAACCTTGCTACACACCCTACTTTCCGCAGCTGGCCGCAGCAGATGCAGAAGTCTCGACCGCTTCCACGCTGCCCGAGGCAAGCGGGTCCGGGGCTACTGGAAGGATCGGCAAAGAATAGATGTGCATATCCGACTTGGGACAAGCCTTTGAATGCGAGACGGACGAGTCTTCAGAGACTGCCGATCCGTTCGAAACGCGACAGCACAAGTGTGTCGATATGACGAATGGTTCCAGCTACCGGAGGGGGCAATATCTTTGCCCTCTCCTCCGAGGTTTGGGAGACCTGTAGCTCGAGCCGCCGCGCGTCAACGACGACTCGCTTCCTCGTGACCATGCCCAGCTGAATCGCCAAGTTCGACTCAACAATCGTCTGCTCGATGGTTTCGTTGTCGATCCAGCGATAGGTTCCCGCAGAACGATAGTCAGGCCCTACCGCAGACCAGGTGTTGCGTCCGAATTCGCCAATGTTCTCCCCCGGAAGCACCTGTGGGACAAGTTGCTTTCCATCCACCACCCGCACTAGTTCTATGTGACGCCATCGACCAAGCAGCAATCGCTCATTCTCCGACGTCCATGTCGGCTGCGATGGTGCGGATTGAGCGTCGGTTCCAACATTGGTCGAGGTGACCTGCATGTTCGGAGAAGCACAGCCAACCATAAGCAGTGCACACAGGCCCGTCCACACATAGGATGAAGAGAATTTAAGCATTGATGACGTCAAAATTGATTGAACCAGTCCGTGTATGGCGACGGCAAGCGGGGCACCGCCCTCACGGCAGCCGGTGCCGCGCCTCGTAGTACGCCCGCCAGTGCGCCCCCTCGCGCTTGACCGCCTTCTGCTCGAAGTAGCGGCGCAGCTTGGCGCGGTCGTCGGCGTTGTCCTTGACGACGGTGCCGGCGATGCAGTCGACCAGGTCCTGCGGCGAACCCTCGCGCTGCTCGAGGAACCAGGCGCGCACGCCCACGGCATGGGCCACGTTGACGGCCTCGGCGGTGGACATGACGGCGTTGAGGCGGTCCATCGCGCCGTCGCTGCCGGCAGCACCGGCCTTGTCGGCGGCGCCGCGCAGGTCGCGGAAGGTGGTCACAAGCAATTCCAGCACCGGCGGCGGCACGGCCATCGGGATGCCGCTCTGCGCCAGCAGGCGCGCGGAGGCTTCCTCCACCAGCACCAGCTCGCGGTCGAAGTCGAGGATGGGGAACACGGTCTCGAAGTCGAAGCGGCGCTTGAGCGCGGCGCTCATCTCGTTGACGCCGCGGTCTCGCGTGTTGGCGGTGGCGATGATGTTGAAGCCCTCGCGCGCGTAGAGCATGCCGTGCTCGCCGGCCAGCTCGGGCACGGCCATCACGCGGTCGGAGAGCATGCCCAGCAGGCAGTCCTGCACCTCCAGCGGCGCACGGGTGATCTCCTCGAAGCGCACCACCTGGCCGGCCTGCATGCCCCGGTACAGCGGCGCCGGCACCAGCGCGCGCGGGCTGGGGCCCTCGTTGATCAGCAGCGCGTAGTTCCAGCCGTACTTGATCTGGTCCTCGGTGATGGAGGCGCCGCCCTGGATGGTGAGCGTGGACGTGCCGCTGATCGCCGCCGCCAGCAGCTCCGACAGCATCGACTTGGCGGTGCCCGGCTCGCCCACCAGCATGAGGCCGCGGCCGGTGGCCAGCGTGACCAGCATGCGCTCGATGCTGGCGACGGGCGCGACGATCTTGGGTGCGATGTCCAGCGCCGCATCGCCCAGGATGAAGGCACGCGCAGCCTTGAGGCTGAGCTGCCAGCCGGGCGGGCGCGGATGCGCGCCGTCCTGCGCCTGCAGCTTCGCGAGCTGGTCGGCGTGGAGGATCTCGGCGGGCGGACGCTGCAGCGCGGCTGGAGAAGCGGCGGGATCGGGTTTGCGGGACGAGGCCATCCGGGTTCCTGTGAATCAAGTCGGCCGCCGGCAGCGGCGGGCGGGAGAACAACAATAGCGCGACGCCCTCACGGTCCGTCGATCCAGCGGTAGCGCCCCGGCGGCCCGAATTCCAGCACGCGCGCGCGGCGCTCCATCGAGTAGGTGTGCGTGGCGTCGAAGTGCACGCGGCGGCCGTCGACACCGCGCGGCCCGGGTGCCAGCACCCAGGGCCCGACGTCGCGCAGCGCGAGGCGGCGCAGCCGCACCGGCGCGCCCCGTTCGCGCGGCGAGAGCCATTCGATCCACACGCGCGACTGCACGTGCTCGAAGCCCTCGTCGGCGACGATCACGCGGCACAGGCCGGCGAAGCCGGGCGCCTCGCAATGCGCGCTGGTGAGCACCGTCGAGACGCGGGTGGACACCTCCGGCGCGGCATCGCGGGGCGCTGCTCCTGCGGCAGCGGCCAGGGCCATGCCGGCGAGGGCCGCGGCCGCCCGCCAGCTCATGCCCGCAGCGCCTCCAGGTCGCGGATCAGCTCGCTGGCCGCGATGTCGTCCAGCGCGCTGAAGGCCTCCGGCTCCTGGATCTCGCCCCAGGAGCCGGGCGGGCCGACCTTGACCTCGCCCAGCTCCTGCTCGGGGTACTCGTCGACCATGCCGACGATGATGCCGGGGTCGAGGTACAGCTCGATCACCTTCTTCGCGCCCAGCGGCTTGAGGAAGTACCAGATGCCGCCGCCGTCCTGCGCCTGGCCGCGCCGCCAGCCCTTGTTGACGAGCCCCAGCACGCGCCCGGTGGGCACCTTGGCGCCCTTCCAGCGGTCGAGCTTGTCGGCGCTCTTCTCGGCGTCGCCCAGCGTGTAGGTGTCGCGGCCGATCTGCGCGAAGGGCTGCAGCAGCTCGTAGTCGGCGAAGACCTGGCCGAAGGCCGCGGCATCGGCGGCCGGCAGTTCCAGCGCGTGCGGCACGCCGATGCTGACCTGCGCGCCTTCGGGCAGCTCGAAGGGGTCGTCCTCGGCGGTGGTGAAGCTGCCGTCCTCGGCCACGCGGAAGCAGGAGGCCAGCCGGCCGCCGTAGCGGCCATCGCCCTCCATCTCGTACACGCCCCAGATGAGGCGCTGCACGATGTGGCGCACCAGCGGATGCTCGACCAGGAACATGCGGAACACCTCGGGCGTCCAGCGGCGGCGCGCGCACATGGCCACCTCCAGCCGCAGCAGCTGCTGGCTGGCGATGGTGCGCACGTCCTTCTTCAGCAGCTTGAAGCGCTCGGTGGCCTCCTTCGACAGCGCGGGGTCGTCGGTCTTCTTCGGCTTGGGCAGGTCGGGAAGACGGGCACCCGGCGCGCCGGCAGCATCCAGTTCGCGCACGTAGGGCTTGAGCGTCTCGTCGAAGCCGACCTTGAAGGCGCGCGGGCCGAAGTCCAGCCTCAGCGTGCCCTGCTCGTCCAGGCCCAGGTCGGGCGCCAGGCGGTCCTCCAGCTCCTCGGTCGTCAGGCCGCGCGCCTCGGCGATGGCGTCGATCTTCTCGCGCGCCTTGTCCTGCAGGCCCTTGAACTTGATCTTCTGCGCGATGCCGTTGAGCAGCATCAAAGCAATTTCCGACTGCCCCGAGGGCCGGGCTTCGCCCGACCCGCCCCCCGAGGGGGACGAGCCGCCTTGGGGCGGCCCGGCGGCGTCTCGGGAACCGATGGCGGCCAGCACGTCCAGCCCGGTGACCGCGCGCGCATGCGCCGACTCGCCGGGCCAGGCGCGGATGAAGGGGGTGAGCCTGCGCGCCGTGTCGTCGTTGCCGAAGAGGCCCAGCGCGGTGAGCGCCCAGCCCTCCTTGCTCGGGCCGCCCGCCTCCAGCCAGGCGCTGAAGCCGTCCCAGGCAAAGTCGGCCAGCGTTCCGGGCCGGCATGCTTCCTGGACGACGGCGATGCCGGCGTAGACCTCCTCGCTGGTCGGAAAGGTGAGCATCTGGCCCAGGTGGTCCAGTGCCCCGTCGGGCAGCGCCTTGCCGTTCAACAGCTCGGGCCGGCGCCAGCCGCGCGGCTGCCACCACTCGGGCAGCCTGGCGCGCTTGGTGGGGAAGCGGTCGAGCGGGCTCTCGTCCAGCACGGCGCGCAGGGCCTGCACCACCGCCTCGTCGCCGTAGCGGCCGGCCACCGCCAGCAGCAGCGCGCCGTGGCCCTGGGCCTGCAGCAGCCGCAGCGCCGAGCCGGCGCAGTCGCGCGCCTCGCCGGCCTTGCCCAGCGCCGGCGCGACGAGGCCGCAGGCCGCATGCTCGGGGTAGCGCAGCAGCCAGGTCCGGCCGGCCTCGCGCACCGACTTGAGCTTGGCGAAGGCGCGCGCCGCGGGCGCGGCCAGCTCGACGGCGCCGTAGTTCAGCGCCAGCGACAGGTTCTCGGTCGGCTTGGCGCGCACCACCGACAGCAGGCCGGGCAGCGCCGGCAGGCCCAGGGAGGCCATCACGTAGGCGGCGCCGCTGGTCTCGGCCTCGCCGGCCACCGCGTTCCAGAACGGCAGGGCCACGTCCGGCGGCAGCACGGGCACGTACTGCGCGTCGAACCAGAACCAGTAGTAGCGCTCCTTCTTGCGCTCGGCCAGCATCGCGCGCCAGGCATCGACCAGGCCCTGCGCGTCGCGCCGGCAGATGGCGGCGGCGGCCGCCTCGCCGATGGCGCCGAAGTATTTCTTGCGGTCGTCGAAGCCCAGTTCGTCGATGAGCGCCAGCACGTCCTTGGCCGCCTTGTCGTGGCGCTGCTGCTGCCACTGGTTCAGGCGCAGCGCGGCCTCGCGCGTGCCGGGTTCCCACTGCTCGACGGCCGCGAGCGGCAGCGGCTCCAGCGCCAGCGCGGCCGCCGCCTTCTTCTGCACCTTGGCCAGCCAGGGCGGCGAGGCCAGCACGCCGGGCAGTTCGTCCGTGGCGGCCACCTCGGCGGGGCCGGACAACAGGGCCAGCTGCCGGTCGATGGCGCCCTGCGCGCCGGCATCGAGCCAGGGGCGCAGGCCGTCGACCAGGCCGCCGTGCGCACGCAGCAGGCGCGTCAGGCTGGGCGTGAGCAGGCCGGCGTCCTTGCCGCCGGCGGCGACCAGCTTCGACAGCGCCGCGATCGCCGCCTGCGGCCAGCGGTCCACCGCCAGCGACAGCCGCGCGAGCGCCGCCTTGGACGTGCTCGCCACCCGCGCCAGCGCCGCCACCGCCTCGGGCGTGCCGATGGCGGCCAGCGCGTCGCCGGCCTCGTCCTGCGCGGCGCCGCGCTCCAGCACGTCGACGGCGGCGGCGCCCCGCTCGACGAGCGCGGTGGCCGCCATCCGGGCATAGCCCCAGAAGCCGCTGGAATAGCTCAGCCGCACCTTCGCCGCCGCCGCCAGGGCGGCGGGATCGCTGGCGGTGAGCAGCAACCAGTGCACCGTGTCCGGCGTGTCCTTCTCGCCGGCCAGCCGCAGCGCCAGCGCGTCGGAGAGCTGCGGCCGGTCGGGCAGCAGCAGCGCGACGACCGGCTGGCGGCTGGCGTGCAGCGACGGCAGCGCCGCCTCGATGCGGCCGGCGCAGTCCTGCCACACGGGCTCGGGCGCGGCGGCGAGGTGCTTGCGCAGCGCCTCTTCGCCCTGCCCCAGCGGGCCGCGCCAGCCGTTGCTCATGGGGCGGCCGACGGTGGCGGTGAAGCTGCTCCTGCGGGCCTTGGCGTTGCGGTCGTAGGTGGTGTCGACCTGCACGCGCTGGGCGGCCAGGAACACGTCCACCGCGCCCGGCAGCCCGTACTGCGCCACCAGGTAGTCGACGATGGCGGCGCCGGGCTCGCTCTCGCCGTAGTAGCCGGTGGTGCCCAGCGCCAGCGCGAGCAGCAGCGTGTCGGCCTCGGCGTCCGCGGCGGGCTCGGCCAGCGCCGCGCGGTCCAGCATGCGTTGCAGCGCGGGGCGCAGGGCGGCGTCAGTGGCGCCGACATCGACGCTCAGCTCCGTCTTCGAGCGCGCGAGATGCCAGGCGGCGGCCACGCCGCGCGGCGTGACGGGCTGCGGGTGGCGGCGCGTGGCGTAGGCGGCGGCGCGGACGGTCTCCGTCAGCCGCAGCGGCTCGCCCTGCGCCAGCCACGGCGGCGTGCCTTCGGCTGCCGGCGCGGCAGCGGCCGGCGCAGCACCGGCGACAGCCCCGTGCGCCTGTTCGCCCAACGCCAGCGCGAGGGCCTGGGCCCTGTCCTGCACCTGTGCCGTGCCGCCCCAGCCATACAGCATGCCGCTGTTCCTGAGCCGCTCGAAGGCCATGGCCGCGCCCTGCTCGCTCACGCCATGCTGGCGCTTGAGGGCGGCGGCGGAAAGCTTGTCGCCCAGCTTGAGCGTGCCCTCCGCGATCCCGGCGCGCACCGCCTCGAACACGCGGTCGCACTGGCTGTCGAGGCTCTCCGCGGCGACGGGCGGTGCAGGCACGGGCGCTGCGGGCGCCGCCGCCGATGCGGCAGCGGCTGCCGGCGCCGGCGCGGCGGCCTGAGTCCTTGCCTCGGTCCTGCCGATGGCGGCGCCGGCCGCCACGCCCGCCTCCTTGTAGCCCTTGCCGGTCTTCTCGCCCACCAGCTTGGTCAGGGCGGCCGCGGCCTTGGCCTCGTCGTCGAAGGGTTTGGTCTGGCTCTGGCCCGCGGTGCCGATGCGGCCCCAGCGGATGTTCAGGTCGCTGCCCGCCTGCTCCACTTCCCAGAACTTGCTGGAGTTGCCCTCGACCAGTTCGAAACGTCGCATCGTCGTTCACTCCCCTTCAATGGAACCAGCCGAGCATAGCGGCCGGACATGTCGATGGATCAGTGCCGGCCCTGCGGCGTCTTGAGCCCCCGCACCGCCGGCATGCCCAGCGCCACCACCGCGCCGATCACCCAGAAGACGCCGCCGATGCCGATCAGCGCGCCCAGCGAGCCGAACAGCATCGGCATGGCCACGCTCGACGCGTTGATGGTCATCAGCCGCAACCCCAGCGCCTCGCCGTGGCGGTCGTGCGGGGTGATCTGGTGCAGCATGCTCATCACCATCGGCTGCACGGCGCCGAGCGCGAAGCCCAGCGTCACGGAGCACGCCGCCATGGTCCAGGGCGAATGCAGCAGCGGGTAGACCGCGAACACCAGCACGGTGAAGGCGGTGGAGACGAGGATCACGTGGCGCTCCGCGGCACGCGCCGCCAGCATCGGCAGCACCACCCGCACCAGCGCCGCCGCGATGGCGAAGGCGCCGAGCAGCGCGCCGATGACCGAGGCACCCAGCCCGCGCTCATGCCCCAGCACCGGCAGCACGAAGGCATGCACGTCCCAGCTCGAGGACTGCAGCCAGTTGACGAACAGCAGGCGCCGGAACATCGGCTCGCGCAGCAGGTCCCAGGCACGGGTGGAGACCGCGCCGGCGGCCGGCGCCACCGGCGCCGGCTCCTGCGCGCGCCGCACCAGCAGCCAGCAGGCGATGGGCAGCAGCGCCAGCAGCCCGAAGCAGATCCGGAACGCCAGCAGGTCGGCCGTCTGCCCGCCGAAGGGCTCGCTCGCGTGGTCGATCAGCAGCCCGGCCGCGAAGGGGCCGAGGAAGTTCGCCGCCGCCGGTGCGATGGCCAGCCAGCTGAACACGCGCTTGAGCTCGGCGGGCCCCCGCGCGGCGCGGCCGACATGGCGCTGCAGCGCGATCACCGTCGCGCCCGTCGCGCCGCCGGTGAGCAGCGCCGCGACGCACAGCACCGCGAAGTGCGGCAGCGCCATCGCCATCACCGGCCCGGCCGTCGCCGCGACCACCGAGAGCAGCAGCGGCCGCTTCAGCCCGTGGCGGTCGGCAAAGCGGCCGGCCGGCAGCGCCAGGAACACCTGCGTGAGCGCGAACAGCGAGATCAGCACCCCTACCGCCGCCGCGCTGCGGCCCTGCTGCAGCGCCAGCAGCGGCGTGGCCAGGCGCAGCCCGGCCATGGTGGCGTGCAGGCACACCTGGGCCGCGATCAGGCGGAGGAACTCGGCGCCGCTCACCGGACGCCCCTTCGTCCTGCGGACCGCGGGTGCGAGCACCTTCGGAGCGGCCGGGCGGCACTCATCCGTGCACGGCGCTCACGACAGCCCTTCGTCGTCCGCCGCGCCGGGCGCGGCGTCCAGGCCCGGCAGCAACTCCTGCGCCTGGGCCTCGGGCAGCGCCTCGACGCTGCGCAGCCGGCGCGTGAGCACGTTGGTGCGGGTCTGCGCCTTGTCCAGCGTGTTGAGGACGGTCTGGGTCTGGTCGCGCACCTTGGCGAGCACGCCGCCGAACTTCTCGAACTCGGTCTTCACCGCACCCAGCACCTGCCACACCTCGCTGCTGCGCTTTTCCAGCGCCAGGGTGCGGAAACCCATCTGCAGGCTGTTGAGCATGGCCAGCAGCGTCGTCGGCCCGGCCAGGGTGATGCGGTGCTCGCGCTGCAGCGACTCCATCAGGCCCGGCCGGCGCAGCACCTCGGCGTACAGCCCCTCGGTGGGCAGGAAGAGGATGGCGAAGTCGGTGGTGTGCGGCGGCTCGACGTACTTCTCGGCGATGCCGCGGGCCTCCAGGCGGATGCGCGTCTCCAGCGCCTTGGAGGCCGCCTCCACCGCCGCCGCGTCGGCACGCTGCTGGGCGTCGAGCAGCCGCTCGTAGTCCTCGTTGGGAAACTTGGCGTCGATCGGCAGCCAGACCGGCCGCCCGTCGTCGGCGCGGCCCGGCAGGCGGATGGCGAAGTCCACCGCATGGCGCAGCTCGGGCCGCGTCGCCACCTGCGCCGCGTACTGCTCGGGCGAGAGCACCTGCTCCAGCAGCGCGCCCAGCTGCGCCTCGCCGAACATGCCGCGCGTCTTCACGTTGGTCAGCAGGTGCTTGAGGTCGCCCACGCCCTGCGCCAGCGTCTGCATCTCGCCCAGGCCCTTGTAGACCTGCTCCAGCCGCTCGGCCACTTGGCGGAAGCTCTCGCCCAGCCGCGCCTCCAGCGTGGACTGCAGCTTCTCGTCCACCACCTGGCGCATCTCGTCGAGCTTGGTGGCGTTGCTGGCCTGCAGCTGCGCCAGCTGCTGCTCCATCGTGGCGCGCACCTCGGCGATGCGGCGGGCGTTGGTCTCGCTCAGGGACTGGAGCTGCGTGTTGAGCGACTCGGCCAGCGTGCTGCGCAGGCTGACGATCTGCTGCGCGAAGGCTTCGAGCTGCGCGGTCTGCGTGCGCAGGCCTTCGGCGCCCTGCTGCACCAGCGCCGCCTGGAAGGCGGCCAGCCCCTCGGCCTGCTCGCGGCGCGCGGCCTGGGTGGACAGCGTCACCTCCTCCAGCTTGCCGGCATGCGTCTGCTGCAGCTGGCCCAGCAGCTGCTCGGTGGTGGCACGCACCTCGGCCAGTCGGCGGGCGTTGGACTCCGTCAGGCCGTGCAGCTGCGTGTTCAGCGTCTCGCCCAGCGTGCCCTGCATGCGCGCCAGCTGCTGGGCGAAGGCGTCGATCTGCGCGTTCTGCGTGCGCGCCGTCTCGGCGCCCTGCGCCAGCAGCGACTGCTGGAAGGTGGCGAGCTGCTGCGCGCTCTCCTGCCGCGTGGCGCGGGCGGAATCGGCGAGTTCCTGGCGCAGGCTGCGCTCGGTCCGGTCGACGGTGGCGCCGACGAGGGACGCCAGCTCGGCCGCATCGGGCTTCGGCGGGCGGCGCAGCAGCAACACCGCGAGCAGCAGCACGTTCAGCGCCGCCAGCGCGAGCAGAAGCCAGGTCTCCAGTGAAAAGGAAGGCATCAGGGAAAGATGGGTCGAATCGGGACGGCTCGCGCCGCAGGAACATCAGGCCTTGATCACCTCGGGGTTCAGCGGCGTGCGCGGCTGGCCCTTCACCAGGAAGCCGATCAGGTTGTCCACCGCCAGGTCGGCCATCGCCTTGCGCGTGGGCACCGTGGCGCTGGCGATGTGCGGCGTGAGCACGACGTTGGACACGGTGAGCAGGTTGGGATGCACCTTCGGCTCGCCCTCGAACACGTCCAGCCCGGCGGCGGCGATGCGCTTGTCGCGCAGCGCCGCGGCCAGCGCCGCGTCGTCGACGATGCCGCCGCGGGCGATGTTGACGAGCGTGGCGGTCGGCTTCATCAGCGCCAGCTCGGCCGCGCCGATGGTGTGGTGCGAGGCGGGCGTGTAGGGCACCACCAGCACCACGTGGTCGGCGGTCCTGAGCAGCTCCTCCTTGCCAGCGTAGCTGGCCTTGCATTCGGCTTCCAGCGCGGGTGCCAGGCGCGAGCGGTTGTGGTAGATCACCTTCATGCCGAAGCCGTGCGCGCCGCGCCTGGCGATGCCCTGCCCGATGCGGCCCATGCCGATGATGCCCAGCGTGCTGCCGTGGATGTCGCTGCCGGCGAACATGTCGTAGGACCACTTCGTCCACTTCCCGGCGCGCAGGAAATGCTCGCTCTCGGTGAGGCGGCGGGCGGTGGCCATCAGCAGCGCGAAGCCGAAGTCGGCGGTGGTCTCGGTCAGCACGTCGGGCGCGTTGGTGGCCAGCACGCCGTGCGCCGTCATGGCCGGCACGTCGAAGTTGTTGTAGCCCACGGCCATGTTGGCGCAGATCTTCAGGCCGGGGCAGGCATCGAGCACCTCGGCGTCGATGCGCTCGCTGCCGGTGGTGAACACGCCGGCCTTGCCCTGCAGCCTCCGGATGAACTCGGCCTTGCTCCACAGGGCGTCGTCCGGGTTGGCCTCGACCTCGAAGTGCGCTTCGAGCCGGGCGATGGCTTCGGGAAAGACGGCGCGGGCGACCAGGACCTTGGGCTTGCTCATGAAGGGATCTCAGCGGAAGAAGATGAAGGTGGCGATGGCGAACAGCGGCAGCAGGATGCCGCACGACCAGGCCATGTAGCCGAAGAAGCTGGGCATCCTCACGCCGCGGCTCTCGGCGATGGCCTTGACCATCAGGTTGGGCGCATTGCCGATGTAGCTGTTGGCTCCCATGAACACCGCGCCGGCCGAGATGGCGGCGAGGGTGTCGGCATGGATCGTCATCAGCGTGGCCGGATCGCCGCCCGCGGTGTTGAAGAAGACCAGGTAGGTCGGCGCGTTGTCCAGGAAGGAGCTGAGCAGGCCGGTGGCCCAGAAGTACATGGCCGGGCTGGGCTGGCCGTCGGGCCGCGTGACGGCCGAGACGACGGCGCCGAACGGCCCCTCGGTACCGGCCTTGAGCATGGCGATCACCGGCACGATGGTCAGGAAGATGCCGGCGAAGAGCTTGGCCACCTCCAGCATCGGCTCCCAGCCGAACTGGTTGGCCTCGTGCACCTCGCGGCGCGTGATCTTCAGCGACACCAGGGCGACGGCCACCAGGCCCGCGTCGCGCACCAGCCCCGGCAGGCCCACCGGTGTGCCGAAGACGTCGAAGCTCACCGGCGACCGCCACAGCCCGCTCATCAGGACCAGGGCCACGATGGCGGCCAGCAGCCAGAAGTTGGCCGCGCCCTCGAAGGCGACGCCGCGCGTGTCGGGCGTCGGGTCGCGCGGCAGCACGCCCTCATGGCGGTAGTAGAAGCGGTCCAGCGCGTAGAAGGCCGCCAGCAGTGCGGCGAGCATGAACAGCGTGTCGGGCAGGATGTGGATCGTCGTCCAGAAGAAGTCCACGCCCTTGAGGAAGCCCAGGAACAGCGGCGGATCGCCCAGCGGCGTGAGCGAGCCGCCGATGTTGGAGACGATGAAGATGAAGAACACCACCACGTGCACGCGGTGGCGCCGGTTGTCGTTGGCGCGGATCAGCGGGCGGATCAGCAGCATCGAGGCGCCGGTCGTGCCCATCAGGCTGGCCAGCACCGCGCCGATGGCGAGGATGGCCGTGTTCAGCCCCGGCGAGCCGTGCAGGTTGCCGCGGATGTGGATGCCGCCCGCCACGGCGAACAGCGCCGTGAGCAGCAGGATGAAGGGGACGTACTCGCCCACCAGGGCATGCACGAACTGCGCGCCGGTGACGGCCGGCCCGAAGGCCGCGGCGAAGGGAATCAGGAAGGCCAGCGCCCAGGCGGCCGCCACCTTGCCGAAGTGGTGGTGCCAGAACGCCGGCGCCAGCAGGGGCATCAGCGCGATGGACAGCAGCAGGCCGGCGAAGGGCACCGCCCACAGGGGCGAGAGGCTGGCGCCGTCGATCTCGGCCGCACCGGCCGTCAGGGGCAGCAGCAGGCCGCCCAGGCCCGCCGCGAGCACGAAGCTCCCCGCCCTCATGCCGCCGGCTGCTCGATCTGGAACACCTGCCGCAGGTAGGCCAGGTACTTCTCGTCCTCGCACATGTTCTTGGACGGCGTGTCCGAGAGCTTGGCCACCGGCTGGCCGTTGCAGCGGATCATCTTGATCACGATCTGCAGCGGCTCGTAGCCGAGGTCGTTGGTCAGGTTGGTGCCGATGCCGAAGGCCAGCACGCAGCGCCCGCGGAACTGCCGGTACAGCTCGATGGTGCGCGGCATCGTCAGGCCGTCGCTGAAGATCAGCGTCTTGGTGCGCGGGTCCACGCGGTTGGCCGCGTAGTGGGCCAGCATGCGCTCGCCCCACTGGAAGGGGTCGCCGCTGTCGTGCCGCGCCCCGTCGAAGAGCTTGCAGAAGTACAGGTCGTAGTCGCGCAGGAAGGCGTCCATGCCGTACACGTCCGACAGCGTGATGCCCAGGTCGCCGCGGTATTCGCGCGCCCACATCTCGAAGCCGAAGATCTGGCTGTCGCGCAGCCGCGGACCCAGCGCCTGGCAGGCCTGCAGGTATTCATGCGCCATGGTGCCCAGCGGGATCAGGCCCAGCTTCATGGCATAGAGCACGTTGCTGGTGCCGGCCAGCTGCGGCTGGCGCTCGACGCCGGCCGTCGCCTTGGGCAACACCGCGCCCAGCCGGGCGTTCAGCGTGCGCAGCACCTCCTCGTGCCACTCCTTCGAGAAGCGCCGGCGCGTGCCGTAGTCGGCGATCTTCAGGTCCTCCAGGCCCGGGGCCTGCAGCTGCCCGATCTTGGCCTCCAGGCGCCGGCGGCCTTCGGCCAGGTCCGGCTGGGGCTGGGTATTGCGGAAGTACACCTCGTTGACGATCGCCAGCACCGGGATCTCGAACAGGATCGTGTGCAGCCACGGGCCGCGGATGCTGATCTCCAGCTCGCCGCTGGCCTGGGGGACGATGTCGATGTACTTCTCGTTGAGCTGGAACAGGCCGAGGAAGTCGACGAAGTCGCTCTTGATGAAGCGCATGGAGCGCAGGTAGGCCAGTTCCGCCTCCTTGAAGCGCAGCTGGCACAGGGCGCGCACCTCCTCGCGGATCTCGGTGGCGAAGCGCGCGATGTTGACGCCCGGGTTGCGGCACTTGAAGCGGTACTCCACCTTGGCGCCCGGGAAGTGGTGCAGCACCACCTGCATCATGGTGAACTTGTACAGGTCGGTGTCCAGCAGGCTCGTGATGATCATGGTGCGGCGGCGATCGGCGGAATCGGCGTTGTCTCGTGCGGAAAAAGGGCAGGCGCAACCATTATCACGAAGCCCGTCGGCCCGCGCCTACGGGGCCTCGCCGGGGCGTCCTACCGGCCCGCAACGGCCCGCCCGCCAGAGTACATCGCACGGCGGCAATGCACAGACCGCCGGATGTTCTCAAGCAAAGGAGATCCGCATGAACAAGGACACCATCGAAGGCAACTGGAAGCAGCTGAAAGGCAAGATCAAGGAGCAGTGGGGCAAGCTGACCGACGACGACTTCGACGTCGTGGCCGGCAAGCGCGACCAGCTGCTGGGCAAGATCCAGGAGCGTCACGGCATCAGCCGCGACGAGGCCGAGAAGCAGGTCAAGGAATGGGAGAGCGCCGAGGGCCGCACGCCCGCCGCGCTGTGGTTCGAGAAGTACTGAACGCGCAACCTTCCTCCTCCCCTCCCCCGCACCTCTTCCGCAAAGGACACCGACCATGAAGAAACAACACCTGCTCATGATGGCGATCGCCTCCGTCTGCTTCGCCGGCACCCAGGCCGCCAACGCCATGACGCGCGAGGAATACAAGGCCGCCAAGGACAAGATCGAGGCCGACTACAAGTCGGCCAAGGCGCAGTGCGACACGCTCAAGGACAACGCCAAGGACGTGTGCGAGAAGCAGGCCAAGGGCCAGGAGAACGTGGCCAAGGCCGAGCTGGAGCAGCAGTACAAGCCCAGCGACTCACATGCCCGCAAGGTCGCCGAGGAAAAGGTCAAGGCCGACTACGACGTCGCCAAGGAGAAGTGCGACGACATGCAGGGCGATGCCAAGAATGCCTGCCAGAAGGAAGCCAAGGCCGCCGAAGCCAAGGGCAAGGCCGACATCAAGGCCATGAAGAAGATGTGATGCACGCGAGGCCCCCGGCGTCAGCCGGGCGCCTGCCGCTGCAGACGGGGGCGGTGCCGGACGGCGCCGCCCCCGTTCCTTTTGTCAGGCCTTCAGCGCCTCGACCACCCGCTTCAGGGCATCCGGCAGGGGCACCGGGCGCTGCGTGGCGCGGTCCACGTAGACGTGGACGAAATGCCCCTGGGCGGCGGCCTGCGGCGCCCCGGCGGCGAAGAGGCCGACCTCGTAGCGCACGCTGGAGCGGCCGAGCTCCGCCACCCGGATGCCGGCCTCCACCGTCTGCGGGAAGGCCAGCGGGGCGAAATAGTTGCACTGCGTCTCGACCACGAAGCCCACCGTCGTGCCCTGGTGGATGTCCAACGCACCCTGCTCGATCAGGTGCGCGTTGACCGCGGTGTCGAACCAGCTGTAGTAGACGACGTTGTTGACGTGGCCATACAGGTCGTTGTCCATCCAGCGGGTGGTGATGGGCCGGAAGACCGGGTAGCTGCCGCGGGCCTGCGGGCTGGGGCGTGAAGCGCTCATGCGGCGGATTCTGCCCAAGCCGCCCGGGCGGCCCTGTCGCCGCGGCGTTAGGCGGACGCCTCTAATCTTGTTGCATTGCAGCAAAAAGGACTTGTAGAGGGAAATCGCCGATGCCATACTTCGATCCATGCTGCACTGCAACAAAGAAAGCAGCGTCCCTTCCACCACCCATCCGGAGAAATGAAAATGGCACTGACCGCTGACCAACTGATCGCCGCCCACAAGGCCAACGTCGAAGCCCTGTTCGGCCTGACCACCAAGGCTTTCGAAGGCGTCGAGAAGATCGTCGAACTGAACGTGCAGGCGTCCAAGACCGCCCTGAGCGAAGCCGCCGAAACCGCCCAGGCCGTCCTGAGCGCCAAGGACGCGCAAGAGCTGCTGGCCCTGCAAGCCGGCCTGCTGCAGCCCCTGGCCGAGAAGACCGCCGCCTACAGCCGCCACCTGTACGAGATCGCCCAGGGCACCAGCGCCGAATTCACCAAGGCTTTCGAAGCCAAGGCCGCCGAAGCCCAGCAAGCCTTCGTGGGCCTGGTCGACAGCGCCGCGAAGAACGCCCCCGCCGGCTCCGAAACCGCCGTCGCCATCATGAAGAGCGCCGTGGCCGCCGCCAACAACGCGTTCGAATCGGTGCAGAAGGCCGTCAAGCAGGCTTCCGACGTCGCCGAAGCCAACTTCAACGCCGTGCAGTCGCAAGCCGTCGCCGCCGCCAAGACGGCCACCAAGGCCAAGCGCTGATCCCGGCGCGCCGGCCCCCGGGCGACCACCGCCCGGTGCCGGCCGCAGACACGCAAGTTGTCTCCTTGGGTCCTACGGATCCAGTTCAGGCCCCGTCATCGCGACGGGGCCTTTTTTTCGTGCGCGCGCCGGGCGGCGCTTCTCTATGATCCGCCTCTTTCGTGGACCCATTGGCACAAGGAAAGAGACTCCCATGCAGATCGAAGGCAAGGTATTCATCGTCACCGGCGGCGCCTCGGGCCTGGGCGAAGGCACGGCCCGCATGCTGGCCGGCAGCGGCGGCCACGTCGTCATCGCCGACATGCAGGCCGAAAAGGGCGCGGCCGTCGCGCAGGAGATCGGCGCCCGCTTCGTCAAGTGCGACGTCAGCCAGGAGGCCGACGGCCAGGCCGCGGTGGCGGCGGCGCTGTCGCTGGGCAAGCTGGTGGGGCTGGTCAACTGCGCCGGCATCGCCCCGGCCGAGAAGACGGTGGGCAAGAACGGCCCGCACGCGCTGGCGGTGTTCAGCAAGACGGTCACCGTCAACCTGATCGGCACCTTCAACATGATCCGCCTGGCCGCCGATGCCATGGCGAAGAACGAGCCCGAGCCGACCGGCGAGCGCGGCGTGCTGATCTCCACCGCCAGCGTGGCCGCCTACGACGGGCAGATCGGCCAGGCCGCCTACAGCGCCAGCAAGGGCGGCGTGGTCGGCATGACGCTGCCGATCGCCCGCGACCTGGCGCGCAACGGCATCCGCAACATGACCATCGCCCCCGGCATCTTCGGCACGCCGATGCTGTTCGGCATGCCGCAGGAGGTGCAGGACGCGCTGGCCGCCAGCGTGCCCTTCCCCTCGCGCCTGGGCACGCCGGCGGACTACGCCAAGCTGGCGAAGCACATCATCGAGAACGACATGCTCAATGGCGAGGTGATCCGCCTGGACGGCGCGATCCGGCTGCCCCCCCGCTAGCCGCCGCCGGCCGGGCCGCCGCCAGCTCCTGCCGCTCGTGGCGCTCGTACAGGGCGATCACCTGCGCCCCGAAGAGCACCAGCATGGCGGCGATCTCCAGGCTCAGCAGCACCACGATCGCGGTGGCGAAGGAGCCGTAGACCAGGTTCACCTGCGAGAGCGTCGAGAAGTACCACACCAGCACGCGCCGCGTGACCTCCCACAGCAGCGCCGCCGTGGTGCCGCCCACCAGCGCGTGCCGGAACGACAGCCGCCCCACCGGCATCACCAGGTACAGCGAGGTCAGCATGAACACCTCGCCGGCCAGCCCCAGCAGGTACAGCAGCACGCCCGAGACGCCCGACAGCGGCCAGTCGCGGCCGAACAGCTCCACGCTCTCGCGCCCGACGATCTGCAGCGCGCCCGACACCAGCGTCACCAGCAGCAGCCCGGCGCACAGGCACAGGATGTAGAGGTAGGGCATCACCGCCGACACCAGCGCGTGCCGCCCGTGCGTGGCCTGGCGGTGGTGGAAGATCGCCGCCATCGCCGACTCCAGCACGCTGAAGGCCAGCGAGCTGAAGAAGACCATCGTCACCAGCAGCACCGGGCCCAGCACGTCACGGTGCGCCAGGAAGTTCGACAGTTCCTCCACGATCGCGCCGGACTGCCCCGGCACCAGCCAGCCCAGGTAGCGGCCGATGGTGGACAGCAGCAGGCCCTCCGGCAGCAGGTGCGACAGCACGATGACCGAGAGGATCAGGAGCGGCACGATCGACAGCAGCGCGTGGTAGGCCACCGCGCCGGCCAGCAGCAGGCCCTGCTGGGCGCGGAACTCCTTCAGCGCCCGCCACATGAAGGCCGGCGGGTTGCGCCAGAGGGAGGGGATCGGGGCGGAGGTGGAGGGCATGCTCGGTTCGCCGCAAAGGCACGGCGGCACAGTATGGCCGGCCCCGCCGCAGCGCCGCGTAGGCAGGCTGCGTATGATCCGGCGCCTGCCTTCTTCCGCCCATGGCGATCCCCCAGTCATTCATCCAGGAACTGCTCGCGCGCGCCGACATCGTCGAGATCGTCGGCCGCTACGTGCAGCTCAAGAAGGGCGGCGCCAACTTCATGGGGCTGTGCCCCTTCCACGGCGAGAAGTCGCCCTCCTTCTCGGTCAGCCCGACCAAGCAGTTCTACCACTGCTTCGGCTGCGGGGCGCACGGCAACGCCATCGGCTTCCTGATGGAGCACGCCGGCATGGGCTTCCGCGAGGCGGTGCACGACCTGGCCGGCCAGCTCGGCATGCAGGTGCCCGAAGACGACGCCAGCCCCGCCGAGCGCGAGCGCGCCGCCGCCGCGCGCCAGAAGCAGGCCACGCTGACCGACGTGCTGGAAAAGGCCGGCGAGGCCTACCGCAAGCACTTGAAAAGCTCGCCGCGCGCCGTGGCCTACCTCAAGGGCCGCGGCCTGTCGGGCACGGTGGCGCGCGACTTCGGCCTGGGCTACGCGCCCGAGGGCTGGCGTGCCCTGGCCAGCGTCTTCCCCGCCTACGACGACCCGCTGCTGGCCGAGAGCGGCCTGGTGATCGTGGGCGAGGAGGAAGGGGACGGCAAGCGCTACGACCGCTTCCGCGACCGGATCATGTTCCCGATCCGCAACGTCAAGGGCGAGTGCATCGGCTTCGGCGGCCGCGTGCTGGGCGACGAGAAGCCCAAGTACCTCAACTCGCCCGAGACGCCGGTGTTCAGCAAGGGCCGCGAGCTGTACGGCCTGTTCGAGGCCCGCACCGCCCTGCGCGACAAGGGCTATGCGCTCGTCACCGAGGGCTACATGGACGTGGTGGCACTGGCGCAGCTGGGCTTTCCCAACGCCGTGGCCACGCTGGGCACGGCCTGCACCGCCGACCACGTGCAGAAGCTGTTCCGCTTCACCGACGCGGTGGTCTTCAGCTTCGACGGCGACGAGGCCGGCCAGCGCGCCGCGCGCAAGGCGCTGGACGCCGCCCTGCCCTTCGCCACCGACGTGCGCAGCGTCAAGTTCCTGTTCCTGCCACCCGAGCACGACCCGGACAGCTTCATCCGCGAGCACGGCGCCGAGGCCTTCGCCCGCTTCGTCGGCGAGGCGATGCCGCTGTCGCGCTTCCTGGCCGAGTCGGCGCGCGAGGGCTGCGACCTGGCCACCGCCGAGGGCCGCGCCCACCTGGCGGCCAACGCCCGGCCGCTGTGGTCGGCCCTGCCCGACGGCGCGCTCAAGCGCCAGATGCTGGGCGAGCTGGCCGAGCTGATCCAGCTGGACGCACGCGAGCTGGGGCAGCTCTGGGCCGGCCCGGGCGGTCCGCAGCGGCCCGCGGCGCCGCCGGCGCCCGACGAGCGCCACCCGAGCGAAGGCCGCCGGCGCCCCTTCGCGCCATCGCGAAGGCCCGCGGCGGCGCCCCCGGCGCTGCGCGGCCGCGGCCAGCCGCCCTCGCGCGCCGACGTGGCGCTGCGCCTGCTGCTGGCCCATCCGCAGGAATGGGAGGCCCTGTCGCACGAGCTCCATGCCCTGCTGTGCGCCCTGCCCGGCGGGCACGGCGAGTTCTTCACATGGCTCGACGGCCAGGTGCACGAGCACGGCATCCAGCCCTTCGCCGCGCTGCGCGAGGGCCTGCGCGGGCAGCCCTTCGAGCCGCTGGTCGAGCGCCTGGCCGCCGGGCCGGACCTGGCGGCGGCCGGCGAGGAAGTGCCCGCCGACGATACCCTGGCCGAACTGCGCAACGTGCTGGACTACATGCTGGACGAGCGCCTCAAGGCCGAGCAGACGGCCGTGCTGGCCACGGTGGGCAGCGACCCCCAGGCGCTGGAGCGCTACAAGGCGCTGGAGCGCCGGCGGCTCGAGTTGCGGCACCGCCTGCGCCGCCAGCCGCCCTGAGCGGCTGGACCTTGCGCCAGGACGCGCTATAATGTAAGGCTTCGCAACCGGCAAGAGCGACAGCGGCACCTCCGGCCCGGCCCGGCGTCTAAACCAGGACGCAGCATCCCAGCAGCAGGATCAGGGCCCCTTCCAGCACCCCTGGAAGGACCACCGCAAGGACCGCACACCAAATGTTCGCCCACCCATCTTGCCCCGCGGACGGTGCGCTGCGCGGCTTCGTGCTTGCGCACGCGCTTTCCGACCCCAGTTGAATCGTTCCTGCATGCCCTGCGCCGGGCCAGTGCTTTCGGCGCCCGTGTTCCGTTCGTTCGCCCGTTTTCTTGTTCCGAAGAGGTCTTATGCCGAGTTCCAAGAAGCCAGCAGCCACGTCACCCGCCAAGAACGCTGCCAAGCCAGCCGCCAAGCCTGCCAAGGCGGCGGCACCCACCGCTGCCGCCAAGGCAGCGGCGGGCAAGCCCGCTGCAGGCGCCGCCAAGACGGCCCCCGCCGCCAAGTCCAAGACCGTGACCAAGAAAACCACCGACGCTGAAACCAAGAAGGCCGCTGCCGCCGCAGTCGCCGAAGCCGCCACCGCCACCGCGCCCGCCAAGAAGAAGCCGGGCCGCCCGCCCAAGGCCGAAGCCGCCGCCAAGCCCGCCGCCGGCGGCGCCAAGCGCGGCCGCAAGCCCAAGGCCGACGCCGCCAAGGGCAAGGCCGAGGTGGACGAGGAAGACTTCTCCGACGTCGAGGCCGAGTTCGCCGAGGAAGAGCCGGCGCCGGCCGCCGAGGCCGCCACGGCCGAGAAGGCCAAGCCCCTGCGCATGAAGATCAGCAAGGCCAAGGAACGGGCCTTGATGAAGGAGTTCGGCCTCGACGAGACCGTGCTCAGCGAAGAGGACATGGCCAAGCGCCGCCAGCGCCTGAAGGCGCTGATCACGCTGGGCAAGACGCGCGGCTACCTGACGCAGGGCGAGATCTCCGACCACCTGCCCGACAAGCTGGTCGATGCCGAGACGATGGAAGTCGTGGTCGCCATGCTGGGCGACCTGGGCGTGGCCGTGTACGAGCAGACGCCCGACGCCGAGACCCTGCTGCTGAACAACACCGCGCCCACCGCCACCACGGTGGAAGAGGCGGAAGAGGAAGCCGAGGCCGCCCTGTCCACCGTGGACAGCGAGTTCGGCCGCACCACCGACCCGGTGCGCATGTACATGCGCGAGATGGGCACGGTGGAGCTGCTCACGCGCGAGGGCGAGATCGAGATCGCCAAGCGCATCGAGGGCGGCCTGCAGGACATGATGGAGGCCATCAGCGCCTCGCCGGCCACCATCGCCGAGATCCTGCGCATGGCCGCGGACATCCGCGAGGGCAAGGTCGTCATCTCCACCGTCGTGGACGGCTTCTCCAACCCGAACGAGGCCGACGACTACGTGGCCGAGGAGGACTACGACGAGTTCGATGCCGAGGACGACGACGACGGCAACGGCGGCTCCAAGGCGCTGACCAAGAAGCTCGAGGAGATGAAGAACGAGGCGCTGGCGCGCTTCGACCGCATCGCCGGGCTGTTCGAGAAGGTCCACAAGACCTACGACAAGGAAGGCTACGGCACGCCGACCTACCAGAAGACCCAGCACGCGCTGTCGGAAGAGCTGATGACCATCCGCTTCACCGCCCGCACCATCGAGAAGCTGTGCGACATGGTGCGCACCCAGGTGGACGACGTGCGCAAGAAGGAACGCGAGCTGCGCCGCATCATCGTGGACAAGTGCGGCTACCCGCAGGAGCAGTTCATCGCCGAGTTCTCCGGCGTGGACCGGAACGGCAACAAGGTCGCCTCGCACCTGCTGAACCTGAAGTGGATCGAGAAGCAGGCCGCCGCCGGCAAGCCCTGGAGCGCGGTGATGGAACGCAACATCCCGCCGGTGCAGGAGCTGCAGCAGCAGCTGACCGACATCCAGGCGCAGGTGGTCGTGCCGCTGGCCGAGCTCAAGGAGATCAACCGCCGCATGAACCAGGGCGAGGCCAACTCGCGCGAGGCCAAGAAGGAGATGATCGAGGCCAACCTGCGGCTGGTGATCTCCATCGCCAAGAAGTACACCAACCGCGGCCTGCAGTTCCTCGACCTGATTCAGGAAGGCAACATCGGCCTGATGAAGGCGGTGGACAAGTTCGAATACCGCCGCGGCTACAAGTTCTCGACCTACGCGACGTGGTGGATCCGCCAGGCCATTACCCGCTCGATCGCCGACCAGGCACGCACCATCCGCATCCCGGTGCACATGATCGAGACGATCAACAAGATGAACCGCATCAGCCGGCAGCACCTGCAGGAGTTCGGCTTCGAGCCCGATGCGTCCATCCTGGCCGAGCGCATGGAGATCCCCGAGGACAAGATCCGCAAGATCATGAAGATCGCTAAGGAGCCGATCTCCATGGAGACGCCGATCGGCGACGACGACGACTCGCACCTGGGCGACTTCATCGAGGACACCAACAACACCGCGCCGATCGAGGCCGCCATGCAGGCCGGCCTGCGCGACGTGGTGAAGGACATCCTCGACTCGCTGACCCCGCGCGAAGCCAAGGTGCTGCGCATGCGCTTCGGCATCGAGATGAGCACGGACCACACGCTGGAGGAAGTCGGCAAGCAGTTCGACGTGACCCGCGAGCGCATCCGCCAGATCGAGGCCAAGGCGCTGCGCAAGCTCAAGCACCCGAGCCGCTCGGACAAGCTGCGCTCCTTCATCGACAGCCTGTAAGCCCTGCGTTTGCAGCCGCAGCGCCCGCAGCGCCCTCACCGGCGCGGGGCGCTCTTTCTTTTTCAGTGACAAGAACAACAAGGAAACAGCCCTCATGAATCCCGATTCGGCCCACCTGTGGCGCGCCCCCCGCTGGGCGCTGGCCGTGCTGCTCGCGGTGCTGGGCATGCTGGGGCCCTTCTCCATCGACACCTACATCCCGGCCTTCTCGGGCATCCAGCAGTCCATCGGCGCCACGCCGGGCGAGATGCAGCAGACGTTGTCGGCCTACCTGTTCGGCTTCGCCTTCATGAACCTGTTCCACGGCGCGCTGTCGGACAGCTTCGGCCGCCGGCCGGTGGTGCTGTGGGGGCTGGCGGTGTTCACGCTGGCCTCGCTGGGTTGCGCGCTGTCGCAGACCATCGGGCAGCTGGTGTTCTTCCGTGCGCTGCAGGGCCTGTCGACCGGCGCCGGCATCGTCGTCTCGCGCGCGGTGATCCGCGACCTGTTCCCGCCAGCCGAGGCGCAGAAGGTGATGAGCCAGGTGACGATCTTCTTCGGCGTCGCGCCGGCCATCGCGCCGATCATCGGCGGACTGCTGTTCGCGCACCTGGGCTGGCACAGCGTGTTCTGGTTCCTGGTCGGCGTGGGCGTGGTGCTGTGGGCCGCCAACTGGCGGCTGCTGCCGGAGACGCTGCACGTGGCGCACCGCCAGCGCTTCGCGGTGCGCGACCTGATGCGCGGCTACTGGCAGCTGTGCTCCGACCCGCGCTTCCTGCTGCTGGCGCTGGCCAGCGGCGTGCCCTTCAACGGCATGTTCCTCTACGTGCTGTCGGCGCCGGTCTTCCTGGGCGAGCACCTGGGGCTGGCGCCGACGCAGTTCTTCTGGTTCTTCGTGCTCAACATCGGCGGCATCATGCTCGGCGCGCGCGCCAGCGGGCGCAAGGCCGGCCAGCTCACGCCCAAGCGGCAGATCCGCGACGGCTTCCTGATCATGCTCGTCGCCGCGGCCGCGAACCTGGTCGCCAACGCCTTCTTCTGGCCGCAGGCCTGGTGGGCGATCTGGCCGCTGACCTTCTTCGCCTACGGCTGGGCGCTGATGGTGCCGGTGGTCACGCTGCTGGTGCTGGACCTGCACCCCGAGCGGCGCGGCATGGCCTCCTCTCTGCAGGCGGTGATCGGCTCCACCGCCAACGGCGTGGTGGCGGGCGTGATCGCGCCGCTGGTGATGCATTCGCCCTTCGCGCTGGCGCTGACCTCGATCACGATGCTGGGCGTGGGCCTGCTGTCGTGGATGTGGCTGCACCGGCGCTGGCCCGAGATCGGCCGCGCGGTGCAGGTGGCGTAGGCGGCGTCAAGCGGCCGGCGCGGCAGCCCGGCGCGGCGCAGGGCCTTGGGCCGCGCGCCCGGGCGGCGCATGCGGCCTCCTGCTGAAATGGCCGCTTCCGCGCCCGTCTTCGCGCACCGCCATGCCGGCGCGCCAGGGCGACCCGCAGCGCGGAGCGGACTTTCATGCGGGGGGCGGTCCCCGGGCTTCACTGCAACAAGGGACTGCATCCATGGCATGGACCGTTCTGTTCGTGGCCGGCCTGCTCGAGACCGGCTGGGCCATCGGCCTCAAGTACACCGAAGGCTTCACGCGGCTCTGGCCGTCGGTGGGCACCATCGCCTCGATGGTGCTCAGCGTGGTGCTGCTGGGCTGGGCGATGAAGAGCCTGCCGGTGGGCACCGCCTACGCGGTGTGGACCGGCATCGGCGCCGTGGGCACGGTGGTGCTGGGCATCGTGCTCTTCCACGAGCCGGCCACGGCCGCGCGCCTGGGCTGCGTGGCGCTGATCGTCGCCGGCATCCTGGGGCTGAAGCTGGCCAGCGCGGGCTGAGCCGCTCGGTCAGCGCGGTGCCGCGCCGGGCGAGCCGAAGTCGTAGCGCGGCCCGGGGCCGGGCGTGGCCGGCGGGCCGCGGTCGTCGCGCGGCGCCGCGGCCGGCATGCCCGCGCCGTCGGGCATCGCCGGGACGGGCCCCGGCACGCGCGGGCCGGGTCCGGCGACGACGGGCGGGCCGGCGTCGCGGTAGCCGGGCGCCGAGGTGTTCGCCGCCTCGCGCGGCGGGTTGATCCAGGGGCCGGACGGCGGCGCGCCGGCCTCGCCGGGCATCGGCGCGGCGGGAACCGGCATCGGCTCGCGCGCGGGCGTCCGCCACGGCGCGGCGTTGCGGGCCTCGGGCGGCGGCTCCGGAAAGGTGCCGCGGACGCGGGGCGGCGGCGCGTCGGCCCGCGGCGGCGCCCGACGGGGCGGAGCAGCGGCGGCGCGGCGCTCCTCGCGGGGCGGGGTCTCGGCGACGGGCTGGGCCGGCGCGGCAGGCGGCACGGCCGACGCAGGCGGTGCGGAAGCCGCCGGGGCCGGCGCGGGGGCCGGCGCCGGCGGAGGCGCCGACGCTTCCGGCGGCGCAGGAGCGGCCTCCGGCGCGGCGGTGCCCGCCTCGGGCGCCGGGGCTGGCCTGTTCAGCACCGCATGCCCTGCCACGCCCAGCGCGACGGCGACCGCCACCCCCGCGATCGTCCAGGGCAGCCAGGCCGTGCCGGCGCCGTCCGCACCGCGCCGCTCCCGCGGGCGGGCGCCGTCGCGCACATCGTCCACGTCGGCGCGCCAGTCCGGCACCGCGTTCTCCGGTGCGCCGAAGGTGGTGGACGCCGTCGGCTCGGCCCCGAGCGGCGCGCCGCAGCGCGAGCAGCGCAGGGCCTTGTCGCGGTTGCGCTGGCCGCAGGAAGAACAGAGGGTGGACATGGCTGTGTCGCAGGAAGCGGAAGGCGCCACTGTGCACCAAGCCGGCCGCCCCACGGAAACCCGGGACTTGCGCCAGGCTACTTCTTCGGCTGGGACGGGTCGGTCGATGCCGAGGCGCCCTCGCCCGCCCCTGGCGCGGGTGCCGGCGTCGCCGGCGTGGGCGAGGCATCGGCAGGTTGGCTCGGGTGCGGCGTGGCGGTCGTGGAGGCCGGCGCGCTCGGCGCCGGCGCGTTGTCGGGGCCCTTGCCGCAGGCCACGGCCAGGACGCCTGCCGCCAGTATGGCGGCGACCCGCCCTGCAGGCCGGAAAGTGGATGGGGTCATGCTGCGTCTCTTTTTTGTCGGATGATCACCCCACTCTAGGGACGCGGCGCCGGCGGCGCTGTCGGACAGGCCCTATTCGAGCACCACGTTGGCCTTCTTTACCAGCGCGGCGTAGCGCGCCGCCTCGCTGCGGAAGTACTTCGCCGCCTGCTCCGGCGTGCCGGGGTGGATGACGTTGCCCTGCTTGAGCATCGCCTCGGCCACCTCGGGCGAAGTGAAGGCGGCGACGATCGCGTCGTGCGCCCGCCGCACCTCGGCCGCGGGCAGCCTGGCCGGGCCGACGAAGGCGAACCAGCCTTCGACGCCGTAGCCGGGCAGGCCCTGCTCGGCGATCGTCGGCAGGTCGGGCGCCGCCGGCGAGCGCGCCGGGCCGCACAGGCCGATGGCGCGCAGCGCACCGCTCTTCATGTGCTGCTGCACGGCCGGCAGCGCGACCACGCCCATCTCCACTTGGCCGGCGATCATGTCGGTGACCATCGGCCCGGTGCCCTTGTAGGGGATGTGGCGCGCCTTCACGCCGGCCTCGTCCATGAACATCTCGCCGGCCAGGTGGATGATGGTGCCGTTGCCGGACGAAGCGTAGTTGTAGCCGTCGGGCTTGGCCTTGAGCAGTGCGACCAGCTCGGGCACGTTCTTCGCCGGCACCTTGGGATTGACCAGCAGCACCAGCGGCGTGGCGCCGACCACGCTGATGGGCGTGAAGTCCTCGATCGCGTCGAAGGGCATCTTCCGGTAGACGGCCGGGTTGATGACGTGGTTGTTGGAGACCATGCCCAGCGTCAGCCCGTCGGGCGGCGCCTTGGCGACCACCGCGGCGCCGGTGATGCCGCCGGCGCCGGGCAGGTTCTCGATCACCACCGGCTGGCCGAAGGCCTTGCCCAGCGCGGGCGCGGCGGCGCGGGCGATGGTGTCGACGCCCGAGCCGGCGCTGATCGGCAGCACGACGCGGATCGGCTTGTCGGGCTGCGCCGCCGCCAGGCGCGGCAGCGCGAGCGCGCCGGCCAGGCCCAGCAGGTGGCGGCGGGACAGGGCGAAGGGGGATGCGGTGTTCATGGGGTGTTGTCTCCTTGGTTCGTCGCGTTCAATGCGGGGCGCTCAGGCCGGGGCGGCGGACCGCAGCCCGGCGAGGATCTCCTCGGTGTGCTCGCCCACGCGCGGCAGCGGCCGGCGCACGCCGGGGCGGCGGCCGCCCATCTGCAGCGGCAGCAGCACCGCGTCGCTCTGGCCGCCCTCTTCGTTGCGCATCGGCACTAGGCCGCCGCTTTGCCGCAGGTGCGGGTCGTCCAGCAGCTGGTCGGGCCGCACGATGGGCGCGTAGGGTACGCCGGCCGCCTCCAGCTTCGGCGCCAGCTCGGCCACGCGGTGGTGCTGCAGGATGGCGCCCAGGCGCTGCAGCAGCTGCGGGCGCACCGCCACGCGGCTGGCGTTGTCGGCCAGCTGCGGGTCGGCGGCCAGTTCGTGCGCCTCCAGCACGCGGCACAGGGTGGCGAACTGCTTGTCGCTGACGGCGCCGATGAAGAGCTGCTCGCCGCCCGCGAGGGTGAACACGTCGTACACGCTCCAGGCCGACACGCGCGAGGGCATCGGCGGCGGCGCCTCGCCGGTCATCGCGAACTGCTGCATGTGCTGCGCGCAGAGGAACACGCAGTTCTCGAACAGCGCGCTCTGCACCTCCTGCCCGCGGCCGGTGCGCTCGCGCTCGCGCAGGGCGGCCAGCACGCCGATGGCGCCGAACATGCCGCCCATGATGTCGTTGACGCTGGTGCCGGCGCGCAGCGGGCGGCCCTCGGGGCCGGTCATGTACGACAGGCCGCCCATCATCTGCACCACCTCGTCCAGCGCCAGGCGCTTCTCGTAGGGGCCGGGCAGGAAGCCCTTGTGCGAGGCGTAGACCAGGTGCGGCGCCCCGCGGCTGAGCGTCTCGTAGTCCAGCCCGCGCTCGCGCATCAGGCCGGGGCGGAAGTTCTCGACCACCACGTCGCACTGGCGCGCCAGCTCGGCGGCGGTGGCGGCGCCCTCGTCGGTGGAGATGTCGATGACGACGCTCTTCTTGTTGCGGTTGAAGCTGCGGAAGAAGCCGATGCCCAGGCCGGGCAGCCGGCGGGTGCGGTCGCCGCCGGGCGGCTCGACCTTGATGACCTCGGCGCCCAGGTCGGCCAGGATCATTCCGCAGGTCGGGCCCATCACCATGTGCGAGAACTCGAGCACGCGGATGCCGGCCAGCGGCAGGGGGGTGTCTTCAGGCATGGACTCCTCGTCGGGGAAAAAAGAAGCGGGTCAGGCGGCCGCGGGCTGCGGCGGCGCCGCGAAGGTCTTGGGCAGGCCGGCGCGCCACAGCGTGCCGTGCAGCGTCTCGCCGGCCAGCCAGCCGGCCACGCGCTGGCGCAGGGCCAGCAGCGCGCCGATGTCCTGCCCGGTGGCGACGCCCATGCTGCCGAGCATGTAGGCCAGGTCTTCGGTGGAGACGTTGCCGCTGACGCCGGGCGCATGCGGGCAGCCGCCGATGCCGGCCAGGCAGGCGTCGAAGCGCGCCACGCCCACCTCCAGCGCCGCGTAGACGTTGGCCAGGCCCAGGCCGCGCGTGTCGTGGAAGTGGCCGCACCAGAAGCGCTCGCCAGCGATGCGCACGGCCTGCTCGAACAGGCGGCGCACCTGCGCCGGGTCGGCATAGCCCACGGTGTCGGCCAGGCTCACGCGGTCGGCGCCGGCGTCCAGCAGGGCCTGCATCAGCCGCAGCACCTCGGCCGGCTTCACCTCGCCCTGCAGCGTGCAGCCGAAGGCGGTGCCGACGCCGCCTTCGATGAGCGTGCGGCTGCCGGCGGCGTCGCGCGCGGCGCGCATCCTCGCCACCTCGGCCACCACCTCGTCGGGCGTCCGGCGCAGGTTGGCGAGGCTGTGGGCGTGGCTGGCCGACAGGGGCACGATCATCAGGTCGGCCTCGGCGGCGATGGCGTTCTCCGCGCCGCGCAGGTTGGGCACCAGCACCGAGACGAAGAGCTGCGGCAGCGTCTTCGCATAGGCCACCAGCTCGGCGGTGTCGGCCAGCTGCGGCAACAGGCGCGCCGGCACGAAGGAGCCGACCTCGATCTCGCGCTGGCCGGCCGCGTGGGCGGCGGCGATCCACTCGCGCTTGCGCCCGGTGGGCAGCACGGTGGCGATGCTCTGCAGGCCGTCGCGCAGGCCGACCTCGCGGATCACGGCGCGGGCGGGCAGCTTCGTGGGGGTCATCGGGCGTCGTCTCCTTTCGGGGCGACTTTAGGCATTCCCGATTCAAGCCAAAAGCGGTAATCTGGAACGCCAGACATTCTGAACCGGAACGCCAAACCACACCCCATGCGCGACCTCGACCTGACCAGCCTGCGCCTGTTCGTCGCCGTCTGTGAGACGCGCAACATCGCCCGTGCCGCCGAGCGCCAGCACATCGTGGCCTCGGCCGTGAGCAAGCGCCTCGCGCAGCTCGAAGCCACGGTGGGCGCGCCGCTGTTCGAGCGGCGCCGCCGCGGCGTGGTGCCGACGCCGGCCGGCGAGATCCTGCTGGAGCACGCGCGCGGCATGCTGGCCGGCGCCGACCGCGTGGCGCGCGACATGGCCGCCTACGGCCGCGGCGTGAAGGGGCTGGTGCGCATGCTGGCCACCGTCTCGACCATCGCCGAGTTCCTGCCCGACGACATCGCCCGCTTCCTGCAGGCGCCGGCGCACCGCGAGATCCGCGTGGACATCGAGGAGGCGCTGAGCCGCGACCTGGTGCGCGCCATCCGCGAGGGCGTGGCGACGCTGGGCGTGTGCTGGGACGCGGCCGACCTGGAGGGCCTGCAGACGCGGACCTACCGGCACGACCGCCTGGCCATCATCGCCCCGCCCTCGCACCCGCTGGCGCGGCAGGCCGAGTGCCGCTTCGAGGAGACGCTGGCGTGCGAGCACGTCGGCCTGCCCGCCTCCACCGCGGTGCACAGCATGCTGGCGCGCGCGGCGGCCATCGCCGGGCGGCCGCTGCACTACCGCGCGGTGGTGTCGACCTTCGACGCCTCGCTGCGCTGCGTGCGCGCCGGGCTGGGCATCGCGGTGGTGCCGCGCGAGGTGGCCGAGCCGATCGCGCAGACGGTGGGCGTGCGCGTGGTGCCGCTGGCCGACCCGTGGGCGCACCGGCGCATCGTCATCTGCTTTCGCGGCGAGGATTCGCTGTCGCCGGCGGCGCGGATGCTGGTGGAACACCTGGCGCAGGCGGACAGCGAGCCGGCGGCGGCCCCGCCTTCCCCGGCGCCGGCCGCGCCCCTGCGCGCCGCACGCCGCCGCTGAGGCGGGCCGGCGCTGCGCGCGGGCAAAGAAAAACCCGCCGAAGCGGGTCTTTCACGGGCCGGGCGGCCGGATCAGCGCACCCAGTGGCACACGCGGTGATGGTGGCGGTCCACCTTGCACACCTTGTGGGGCTTGCGGTGGTGGTAGGGCGCCGCCGAGGCGACCGAGGGCGCCAGCAGGGCGGCGCCGAGAACGACGGACAGGGCAACGAGGATCTGCTTGCTCTTCATGTGTTTCTTTCAAGCGGGTGGTTGGGAAGCGCAGCTGCGCCCACCCCTAACGAGCGAGGCGTCCGCCCGGCTGACAGCTCAGGCGCGGCGCCGGAGAAAGCAGTGCGTCGCCCGCTCGCCGGCCTCCTGGCGCTCGCATGCGTAGCCGAGCGCCGGCAGGTCCAGGCCCTGGAACAGCGCTTCGCCACGGCCCAGCAGCACGTCCGGCCGCAGCGCCAGGTGCAGTTCGTCGATCAGGCCGGCCTGCAGGTGCTGCCGCACGGTGGACGCGCCGCCGCCGATGCGCACGTCGCGCCCGCCGGCGGCCTCCTTCGCGCGGGCCAGCGCCTCGGCGATGCCGCCGGTGACGAAATGGAAGGTGGTGCCGCCCTGCATCGCCAGCGGCGCACGGGCGTGGTGGGTGAGCACGAAGACGGGCACGTGGTAGGGCGGCTCCTCGCCCCACCAGCCGCGCCAGGATTCGTCGGGCCAGGGGCCGCGCACCGGGCCGAACATGTTGCGCCCGAGGATCCAGGCGCCGACCTCAGCAAAGCCCAGCTCGGCGATGCGGTTGTCCACGCCGGTCTCGCCGTCGCCCTGCCCCTGCATGCGCTGCCACACGCGGGTCGGGAAGAACCAGTCCATCAGCTCGACGCCGCGCACCCCGAGGGGATGTTCGAGGCTCTGGTCGGGCCCGGCGGCGAAGCCGTCGAGCGAGACACCGAAACTGCGCACCAGAACACGGGACATGGCAGGACTCCTTTGCGGGGCGCCGCACGGCACCCTGTAGCCGCGGCGGCTAGCGCGCGACGCCGAGCAGCCGGTCCAGCACCTCGGGCTGCGCCGCCAGCGCCGCCGCCGCGTCGCGGTGCACGATGGTGCCATGGTCCAGCACCACCGCCTCGTCGGAGATCGCCAGGATCGCCTGCGGGTGCTGCTCCACGATGATGGCGGCCAGCCCCTCGTCCTGGGTGATGCGGCGGATGGCGCGCAGCAGCTCTTCCACGATGATGGGCGCCAGGCCTTCCAGGGGCTCGTCCAGCAGCAGCAGGCGCGGGTTGACCACCAGCGCGCGGGCCACGGCCAGCATCTGCTGCTCGCCGCCCGACAGCTGCGTGCCCAGGTTGCCCTTGCGCTCGGCCAGCCGCGGGAACATCTCGTAGGCGCGCGCCGGCGTCCAGCGGCCGGGGCGCGCCACGGCAGTCAGGTTCTCGTGCACCGTGAGCGACTTGAAGATGTTGCGCTCCTGCGGCACCCAGCCGATGCCGGCGGCGGCGCGCTGGTGCGAGGCCAGCGCGTCGATGCGCTGCGCGCCCAGGCGGATGCTGCCGCCGTGCTGACGGGTGGCGCCGGCCAGGGTGTCGATGAAGGTGGTCTTGCCGGTGCCGTTGCGGCCCAGCAGGGCCAGCGTGCGGCCCTCGCCCAGGGTCAGCGAGATGCCGTTGAGCACTACCGCCTCGCCGTAGCCGGCGCGCAGGCTGTCGACCTGGAGCAGTTCAGACATGGGCGCCCTCCCCGTGGCCGAGGTACACCTCGCGCACCTGCGGGTCGGCGGCGATCTCGTCCGGGCTGCCCTCGGTGAGCAGGGTGCCGTTGACCAGCACCGTCATGCGGTCGGCGAAGCTGAAGACCAGGTCCATGTCGTGTTCGATGAGCAGCACCGAGACGTCGGCCGGCAGGGCCGCGACGGTGGCCAGCAGTTCCTCGCGCTCGCCCGTCGGCACGCCGGCCACGGGCTCGTCCAGCAGCAGCACGCGCGGCTCGCAGGCCAGCGCGATGGCGATCTCCAGCAGGCGGCGCTTGCCGTAGGCCAGGTGCTGCACCTTCTGCTGCGCCACGTCGGCCAGGTGGAACTGCTCCAGCAGCGCGCCGGCGCGCTCGGCCACCGCCCTGTCCGCGCCCAGCGCGCGCCACCATTGCCGGGTCAGCCCCTTCTGCTGCGACACCACCAGCGCCAGCGTCTCCAGCGGCGTCATGGAATCGAAGAGCTGGTTGATCTGGAAGGTGCGCACCATGCCGCGCGCCACGCGCTGGTGCGGCGGCAGGCGGGTCACGTCCTCGCCCAGCAGCGCGATGCGGCCGGCGGTGGGCGCAAGCACGCCGGTCAGCAGGTTGACCAGCGTGGTCTTGCCGGCGCCGTTGGGGCCGATCAGCGCGTGCCGCGCGCCGCGGCGCAGCTGGAGCGAGACGTCGTTGGTGGCGGTGATGCCGCCGAAGCGCATCACCAGGCCCTGGGCTTCCAGGACGACGGGGGTGTTGTCCACGGCCGCGCTCATTTCGCCCGCCCTCCGAACCAGCTCCACGGCCGCAGCAGCCGGTCGCGGCCGACCAGCACCAGCAGCACCAGGATCAGGCCGATCCAGAACATCCAGTACTGCGGCGTGACGGACGACAGCCAGTCCTGCAGCAGCTTGAACACGATGGCGCCGGCCACGCCGCCGTACAGCCAGCCGACGCCGCCGATCACCAGCATCAGCAGCACGTCGGCCGAGCGGTCGAAGGCCAGCACGTCCAGCGAGGCGAAGCCGGTGGTCTGCGCCAGCAGCGCGCCGGCGGCGCCGGCGATGGCGGCGGCGATGGTGTAGATCGTGACCACGCGCGCCGAGACCGGCACGCCGATGGCCATGGCGCGCAGCCGGTTGTCGTGGATGGCCTTGAGCGTCGCGCCGAAGGGCGAATGCACGATGTGGCGCATCACGACGAACAGCAGCAGCAGCACGGTGAGCGAGTACCAGGCGGCCGTGCGGCCGAAGAGGTCGAAGTCGAACAGCCCCAGCACCGGCCCCATCACCACGCCCTGCAGGCCGTCGGCACCGCCGGTCAGCCAGTCGAGCTTGTTGGCCAGCTCCAGCAGCAGCAGCGCGGTGCCCAGCGTGACCATCAGCCGCGTGAGGTCGCTGCCGCGCAGGATGGTGACGCTGGCCACCAGCCCGAGCAGCGCCGACAGCGCCACCGCCACCACCAGGCCGACGGTCGGGTCGGGCATCACCAGCTTGGCGAACAGCGCCGCCGCATAAGCGCCGAAGCCGAAGAAGGCGGCATGCCCCAGCGAGACGATGCCGGTGTAGCCGAGGATCAGGTCCAGCGACATGGCGAACAGCGCCACGATCGCGATCTCGTTGACCATCAGCGCGTGCGAGGGGAAGACCAGCGGCAGCGCGAAGGCGGCGATCCACAGCACGAACTCCCACGCGCGCCAGCGTGCCTTGGCCGCGAGCGGCGCCTGCCAGTCCCTGGAAGCGGTCGGCGCGCCCATCACCGCGCCCCCTTGCGGGTGAAGAGCCCTTGCGGCCGCCACATGAGGATCACGATCATCAGCAGGTACACCGTGAAGGCGCCCATCTTGGGGATGTAGTACTTGCCCGCCACGTCGGCGATGCCCAGCAGCAGGGCCGCTGCCAGCGGGCCGGTGATGGACGAGGTGCCGCCCACCGCCACCACGATGAGGAAATAGATCATGTACTTGAGCGGGAAGGTCGGGTCCATGCCGAGGATCTCCGCCCCCAGCGCGCCGCCCAGCCCCGCCAGCCCCGAGCCCACCGCGAAGGTCAGCAGGAAGACCACGTTGACGTTGATGCCCAGGCCCGAGGCCACGCGCGGGTCGTCCACCGCCGCGCGCAGCCGGCTGCCGAAGCGCGTGCGCACCAGGATGGTCTGCAGCACCACGGTGAGCAGCGCGCACACCACGATGATGAAGATGCGGTAGTGGCCCATGCCCAGCAGGAAGGCGCCGTCGCCGATCTCGGTGCGGCCGCGCAGCCACTCGGGCAGCTGGATGTTCTGCTGCGAGGAGCCGACGAAGTAGTCCAGCCCCGCCACCGCCATGAAGGCCAGGCCGATGGAGAACAGCACCTGGTCCAGGTGCGGCTTGCCGTACATCGGGCGGTACAGCAGGCGCTCCAGCACCGCGCCGAGCAGCGCCACCAGCAAGAAGGCCAGCGGCAGGCACAGCAGGAAGGGCACGCCCGCCTTCTGCATGGCGAACACGGTGATGTAGCCGCCCGCCATGGCGAAGGCGCCGTGCGCCAGGTTGATGAAGTTCATCAGGCCCAGCGTCACGGCCAGGCCGACGGCGAGCACGAACAGCAGCATGCCGTAGGCGATGCCGTCGAAGAGGATGGTCAGCATGCGGGTGGTCTCACGCCGTTCGGCCGGGCCGGGCCCGGGCCGAACGGATGCAGTGGATCACTTACTTGGTCTTGCCCGGGTCCTTGACGGCCTTGAGCGCGTCGAACTCGATGTTGTAGAGCTTGCCGTCCTTCTTCTCGACCTTGCGCAGGTACACGTCCTGCACGATGTCGCGCGTGGCCGGGTCGATCAGGACCTCGCCGCGCGGGCTCTCGAAGCGCATGCCCTTCATCTTCTCGACCAGCGCGGTGCCGTCGCCCTTGCCGCCGGTGGCCTTCAGCGCCTCGTAGATCATGTGCATGCCGTCGTAGCCGCCCACGGCCATGAAGTTGGGGCGCATGCCCTTGTTGGCCTTCTCGAAGGCCTCGACGAACTTCTTGTTCAGCGCCGAGGGGTGCGCGGCCGAGTAGTGGTGCGTGGTGACCACGCCCAGCGCACCCTCGCCCATGTCGTTGAGCTGGTCGTCGTCCGTCACGTCGCCGGTGGCGATCAGCTTGATGCCGGCCTTGTCGAGCCCGCGCTCCAGGAACTGCTTCATCACGGCCGCGCCGGCGCCCGAGGGCACGAAGACGAACAGCGCGTCGGGCTTGGCGTCGCGCACCTTCTGCAGGAAGGGGGCGAAGTCGGGGTTGCGCAGCGGCACGCGCAGCTTCTCGATCACCTTGCCGCCGTTGGCGGCGAAGCGCTCGGTGAAGTACTTCTCGGCGTCGTTGCCGGGGCCGTAGTCGGACACCAGCGTGACCACCGACTTGATGCCGTTCTTGGGCGCCCAGTCGGCCATGGAGACGGACACCTGCGGCAGCGTGAAGCTGGAACGCACCACGTAGGGCGAGGCCTCGGTGATGCTGGAGGTGGCGGCGGCCATCACGATCTCGGGCACCTTGGCCTGCGTGGCCAGCGGCGCCGCGGCCAGCGCCGCGGGCGTGACGCCGAAGCCGGCGATGACGTTGACCTTGTCGTTGACGATCAGCTCCTGGGCCAGGCGCTTGGTCACGTCGGGCGTGGCCACGTCGTCCTTGACGATCAGCTCGATCTTGCGGCCGGCCACGGTGTCGCCGTTCTGCGCCATGTACAGGCGCGCGGCGGCCTCGATCTGCCGGCCGGTGGAGGCCTGCTGGCCCGTCATGGGCAGGATCAGGCCGATCTTGAATGCGTCCTGCGCCATGGCGGTGGCCGTGGCAGCCAGCGCGGCCGCTGCGACGGCAGCCTGGATCAATGTTCTCTTCTTCATCTGAGATCTCCTGTTGTACAGAGTGAGGATCGCCCTCGGCGCGAGGCGCAAAGCGGCGCGGATTTTCCGCTGATCGCCGACAGGCCAGACCCGAAAGACGTGCACTATCAGATATTGCAGTTCGCTATATCCGGGTCAAGGCTATTTCATTCGGGTAAACGTGGATGTTTCGGGCCGGATCAGCGCCACGCCGGGCAGCGCCCCGGGCCGCTGCTGGCGGACGGCCTCGCGCAGGTTGCGCTGCGCGATGCGCGCGTGCTCGCGCATGATGGCCTCGGCACGGGCCCCCTCGCGGCGCTGGACGGCGTCGAGCACGGCCCGGTGCTGCGCCTGGGCGACAATGAACATGTCGCGCGCCTGCGGCGAGTCGGCCTGCACCACCACGAAGGCCGAGGGCGATGCGAAGGGCAGGCGCACCACCCGTTCCACCTCGCGGGCCAGCACGCGGCTGTCGGCCATGCGCAGCAGCAGCGCGTGGAAGCGGCCGTTGGCGTCCACGTAGCGGGTGAAGTCGGCGTCGTCCAGCTGCGGGCGCGCCAGCACGGCATCGATCTCGTCCAGCACCGCGCGCGCCTGCGCGAGCAGCGCCGAAGGCACGCCCCGCTCAGCCGCCACGCGGGCCATCAGCCCTTCCAGCGTGCCGCGCAGCTCGATGGCGTCGGCCACCTCGCGCTCCGAGAAGGAGCGCACGGCGAAGCCGCCGTGCGGGAGCGCCTCCAGCAGCCCCTCCTGCTCCAGCCGCACCAGCGCGGCGCGGATCGGCGTGCGCGAGATGCCCAGCTTCTCGACGATGGCGACCTCGCCCACGCGCTCGCCGGGCGGCAGCTCGCCGGCCAGGATCATCTCGCGCAGCTGGAGCTGCGCTCGGACGGCCTGGGAGCCGCCCTCGGCCGAGGGGATCGCGGAAGTCACCATGGGGCGGCAAGTCTATCTGTATACATTGACAATCGTTGCGCTCGAATTAATGCTCGTTTTCCCCAATATCAGGGCGAAATTCGACAGTCGATGTATACATTAACCGCGCGTCTTTCGATAATCGCCCGACGCATCCCCCACCCGACAAGAGGTCCCTCACGATGTTTCCCAAGAACACCTGGTACGTCGCCTGCACGCCCGACGAGATCGACGACAAGCCCCTGGGCCGCATGATCTGCGGCGAAGCGATGGTCTTCTACCGCGGCGAGGACGGCCACGCCGTCGCGCTGGAGGATTTCTGCCCGCACCGCGGCGCGCCCCTGTCGCTGGGCACCGTGTGCGAGGGCCACCTGGTCTGCGGCTACCACGGCCTGGTGATGGGCGAGGAAGGCAAGGTGATCTCCATGCCCGGCCAGCGCGTGCAGGCCTTTCCGTGCATCAAGCGCTTCGCCGCCGTCGAGCGGCACGGCTTCGTCTGGGTCTGGCCGGGCGACCAGGCGCAGGCCGACCCGGCGAAGGTCCCGCAGCTCGAATGGGCCGACAGCCCCGAGTGGGCCTACGGTGGCGGGCTGTACCACATCGCGGCCGACTACCGCCTCATGATCGACAACCTGATGGACCTGACGCACGAGACCTACGTGCACAGCACCAGCATCGGCCAGAAGGAGATCGACGAGACGCCCGTGAAGACCCGCCCCGAGGGCGACCAGGTGGTGACCAGCCGCTTCATGGACAACGTGATGGCGCCCCCGTTCTGGCGCGCCAACCTGCGCGGCAACCACCTGCCCGACGACCAGCCGGTGGACCGCTGGCAGGTCTGCCGCTTCTCGCCGCCCAGCCACGTGATGATCGAGGTGGGCGTGGCGCTGGCCGGCCACGGCGGCTACGACGCCCCCGCCGACAAGAAGGTCTACAGCATCGTCACGGACTTCATCACGCCGGAGACCGAGACCTCGCACTGGTACTTCTGGGGCATGGCGCGCAACTTCAACGTCAAGGACAGGAACCTCACCGCGCAGATCCGCGAGAACCAGGGCCGCGTCTTCGCCGAGGACAAGGTGATGCTGGAGGCGCAGCAGCGCTCGATCAGCGCGCACCCCGACCGGCGCCTGCTGAAGCTCAACATCGACGCCGGCGGCGTGCGCTCGCGCGAGGTGATCGAGCGCCTGCTGGCCCGGGAGCAGGCCGACGCCGAGCCGCAGGCGGAAGCCGTCGCGTGAGCTTCGCGCGGGCGTGAGCCGGCGCCCCAAAGAAGTTACAGTCAAGAATCAATTCGGCGCGCGGCCCGCGCCGACGCACACGTCCGTTTCTCCAGGAGATTTCCCTCATGCAACTGCCTGCCCGCTACGACCACGTCGGCAGCTTCCTGCGCCCCAAGTACCTGCTCGATGCCCGCGAGAAGAAGGCCGCCGGCCAGATCACCGCCGAGCAGCTGCGCGAGGTGGAGGACAAGGCCATCACGGAGATCGTGAAGTTCCAGGAGGACGTCGGCCTCAAGAGCATCACCGACGGCGAGTTCCGCCGCACCTATTTCCACATCGACTTCCTCGAGCAGCTCGGCGGCGTGAAGACGGACATCCCCGTCACGATCAGGAAGCCCGACGGCACCGAGGAACTGGCGCCGCCCGTCATGCGCGTGGTCGACAAGGTGCGCCATGCGAAGAACATCCAGCTGGCGGACTTCGAATACCTCAAGGGCCAGGTCGCCGGGGGCAACACGCCCAAGGTGACCATCCCCTCGCCCACCATGCTGCACTTCCGCGGCGGCCGCGCCGGCATCAGCAAGGAGGCATACCCCGAGCTGGACCCGGCCTTCTACGACGACGTCGCGAAGGCCTACGGCGACGAGCTGCGCTCGCTCGCCGCCGCCGGCTGCACCTACGTGCAGATGGACGACACCAACCTCGCCTACCTGTGCGACGAGAAGATGCGCGAGGCCGCCCGCCAGCGCGGCGACGACCCGAACGAGCTGCCGCACCGCTACGCGCAGTTCATCAACAAGGTGGTGGCGCAGAAGCCCCCCGGCATGCTGCTGGCCATGCACCTGTGCCGCGGCAACTTCAAGAGCACGCACGCCGCCGCCGGCAACTACGAGCCCGTGGCCGAGGCGCTGCTCAAGGAAATGGACCTGGACGCCTACTTCCTCGAGTACGACGACAACCGCTCGGGCGACTTCAAGCCGCTGCGCTACCTGCCCAAGGGCAAGACGGTGGTGCTGGGCCTGGTGACCACCAAGGTCGGCGAGATGGAGGACAAGGACGAGCTCAAGCGCCGCATCGACGACGCGGCCAGGTACGTCTCGCTCGACCAGCTCGCGCTGTCGCCGCAGTGCGGCTTCTCCAGCACCGTGCACGGCAACAACATCGCCGTCGAGGCGCAGCGCGCGAAGCTGCGGCTGGTGATCGAGACCGCCCGCGAGGTCTGGGGCGACTGAGCCCCGGGGGCCGCACATGAAGACGCCGGGCGCGAACCCGCAGGGACCAGCCCCGGACCTCATCTCGCAGCGCATCCGCGAACTGGGCGACTGGCGCGGCGCCACGCTGGACCGGGTGCGGCGGCTGATCCACGAGGCCCTGCCGGACGTCGTCGAGGAATGGAAGTGGAAGGGCACGCCGGTGTGGTCGCACGGCGGCATCCTCTGCACCGGCGAGACCTACAGGCAGGTGGTGAAGCTCACCTTCGCCAAGGGCGCATCCCTGCCCGACCCGGGCCGGCTCTTCAATGCCAGCCTCGACGGCAAGGTCCGCCGCGCCATCGACCTGCGCGAGGGCGAGGAGATCGATGCCGCGGCCTTCAGGGCGCTGGTGAAGTCGGCTGCCGATCTCAATGCCTCCCTGGCGAAGCCGAAGAAAGCGCCGGCGAAGGCGAAGCCCTGAACCGCTGGCCCTAGCGCCGCACGGCGTGGTTCAGCAACAGCAGCAGCACGCCGCCCAGCACCACGCACACGGCGCCCCACTCGAAGGCGCTGACCACCTCGCCCGCCAGCCCCACGCCCAGCAGCATGGCGATGACGGGGTTCACGAAGGTGTAGCTGGCCGCCAGCCCGGACGGCGCCCGCGCCAGCAGCACCATGTAGGCGTTGAAGGCGACCAGCGAGCCGAACACCACCAGGTAGAGCCACGCGGCCGCCGCATCGGCGCGCGGCGGCCAGGCCATCTGCTCGCCGCTGGCGGCGGCCAAGAGCATCAGCACCACGCCGCCACACAGCATCTCGCTGGCGAAGCCCATCGCGCCGGGCGCCAGCGGCAGGCTGCGCTGGCTGAGCACGCTGCCCAGCGACCAGCAGGCGCATGCGATGCAGATGGCCGCCAGCCCCGCCGGCGAGGCCTGGAAGCCGCGGCCCTGCGTCAGCAGCAGCACGCCGGCCAGGCCCACGGCGATGCCCACCCCTTCCAGCCACGAGGGCCGCACGCCCCACAGCGAATTGAGCAGCGCGATCATCAGCGGCACCACCGCGATGAAGGCCACCACCAGGCCCGAGCCGACCGACTGCTCCGCATGCCCCACCCCGCCCATGCCGCCGCCCAGCATCAGGCCGCCGACCACCAGCGCGTGCAGCCACTGGCGCCGGCCCGGCCAGGGCGCGCCGCGCCAGCGCATCCACGCCGCCAGCAGCGCGCCGGCGACGAGGAAGCGCGAGCCCATCTGCAGGAAGGGCGGGAAGCCGAGGAGCGCCACCTTGATCGCCAGGTAGGTCGAGCCCCACACCAGCCAGGTGGCGGCCAGGCACAGCCACAGCAGCGGCGGCAGGCCGCCGCGCGGGCGGGCGGAGGCCATGGAAGCGGCATCGGCCGCGGAGGTGGCGCGCGAGGACATGCCATGGATGGTATGAAGGCCGTGCCCCGCGATCCATGCACAAGTGAAGGCATGGGTGCTAGCCTCGCCTTCATTTCCAAGGACTTTTCAGGAGCCGGCCTTGAATCTGGAACTCGACGCCTACGACACCCGCATCCTGGCCGAGCTGCAGGCCGACGCCCGCCTCTCGATGGCCGAGCTGGGCCGCCGCGTGCACCTGAGCCAGCCGGCCGTGACCGAGCGCGTGCGCAAGCTCGAATCGGCCGGCGTCATCACCGGCTACCGCGCCTCGGTGGACCTGGCGAAGCTGGGCTACGGCATCCGCGCCATCGTGCGCGTCGGCCGCGCCGAGTACGCCCGTGTCGTCAAGCTGGTGCGCGAGACGCCCGAGTGCGTCAACGCCTACAACGTGACCGGCGAGGACAGCTGGATCATCGAGATCGCCGTGATCGACGTGGCGCATCTGGACGCGGTGGTCACCAAGTTCTGCCTGCTCACGGAAACGGCGACCTCGATCATCCTCAACCCGGCGCGCGAGCACCAGCCGATGCTGCCGGCCCGCCCGGGCGACGTGAAGCCGCCGGTGAAGAAGGTGGTCAACGCGTAGCGGCGAGCCGGCCGAAGGCCTCGACGACCTCGGGCGGCGCCTGCACCAGCTCGATCAGCACGCCCTCGCCCGAGATCGGAAATTCCTCATTGCCCTTGGGGTGGAGGAAGCAGATGTCGAAGCCCGCGGCACCCTGGCGGATGCCGCCGGGCGCGAAGCGCACGCCCTGCGCCGTCAGCCACTCCACCGCCTTCGGCAGGTCGTCGATCCACAGGCCGACGTGGTTGAGCGGCGTGGCGTGCACGGCCGGCTTCTTCTCGGGGTCCATCGGCTGCATCAGGTCCACCTCGACCTTGAACGGCCCCTCGCCGATGGCGCAGATGTCCTCGTCCACGTTCTCGCGTTCGCTCTTGAAGGTGCCGGTGCGCGCCAGGCCCAGCATGTCCACCCACAGCGTGGCCAGGCGCTGCTTGTCGGGGCCGCCGATGGCGATCTGCTGGATGCCCAGCACCTTGAAGGGTCGTGTCGTCGTCGTGTTCATTCGCAGGCTCCTTCGGATGCCACGGTGTCGCAGCCGCGCAGGCCGAGCTTGGCGAGCAGTTGCCGGTCGGCCTCCACGTCGGGGTTGCCGGTGACCAGCAGCCTGTCGCCGTAGAAGATCGAGTTGGCGCCGGCCAGGAAGCACAGCGCCTGCACCGCCTCGCCGAGCTGCTGGCGGCCGGCCGACAGGCGCACGCGCGCCTTCGGCATCAGGATGCGGGCCACCGCGATCACGCGCACGAAGTCCAGCGGGTCGATCGGCGCGCTGTCGGCCAGCGGCGTGCCGGGCACGCGCACCAGGCTGTTGATGGGCACCGACTCCGGGTACGGCTCCAGGTTGGCCAGCTGCGCCAGCAGGCCGGCGCGGTGCACCGGCGCCTCGCCCATGCCGACGATGCCGCCGCAGCACACGCTGATACCGGCCGCGCGCACGTGGGTCAGGGTGTCGAGCCGATCCTGGTAGCTGCGGGTGTCGACGATGTCGCCGTAGTACTCGGGTGCGGTGTCGAGGTTGTGGTTGTAGTAGTCCAGGCCCGCGTCGCGCAGGGCCTGCGCCTGGTGCGCCTCCAGCATGCCCAGCGTGGCGCAGGACTGCAGGCCCAGGCCCTTCACCGCCTGCACCAGCTCGGCCACCTTCTCGATGTCGCGGTCCTTCGGCGCGCGCCAGGCGGCGCCCATGCAGAAGCGCGTGGCGCCGGCGTCCTTGGCGGCCTGCGCGGCGCGCGTCACCTCCTCCACGCTCATCAGCTTCTGCGCCTTCACGCCCGTGTCGAACTCGGCCGACTGCGGGCAGTAGCCGCAGTTCTCGGGGCAGCCGCCGGTCTTCACCGACAGCAGCGTGGCCAGCTCGATGTCGCCCCCGGGCCAGTGCTCGCGGTGCACCGTCTGAGCACGGAACAGCAGCTCGTTGAAGGGCAGGTCCAGCAGGGCCTGCACCGCCTCGACCGACCAGCGCGGCGCGGCAGGCCGCGGCGGCGCCTTCGCCGGCCGGCGCAGCGCGACGGGCCGCTCAACGACTTCCACCGCGTCGATGCCGCCCGCCGTCACGCGAACTCCATGATCACCTGGTCCACGGCCAGCGACTCGCCTTTGGCGGCGGCGATCTTGCCCACCACGCCGTCCTGCGCGGCGAACAGCACGTTCTCCATCTTCATCGCCTCGATGACGGCCAGCTTCTCGCCGGCCTGCACCTGCTGGCCCTCCTTGACGGCCACGTCCACCAGCAGGCCCGGCATCGGCGAGAGCAGGAACTTGCTCAGGTCCGGCGGCGCCTTGTAGGGCATCAGCGCCAGCAGGCGCGCGCCGAGCGGAGAAAGCACCATCGCCTCGATCTGCGTGCCGTTGTGCTGCACGCGCAGCGCCAGCGGGTTCTTGCCGCTGCCGCGCTCCACCTGCGCGGTGAAGGGATGGCCCCCCTGCCCCTTGTCCACGCGGCCTTCGACGCGGATGCTGCCGAGGGCGGACAGGCTGTCGATCCGGTAGGTGTTCGCGCCCACCTGCACCGCGCTGGAGCCGGTCTTGCCCTGGAAGTCCGTCACCGCGACGGGCGTGTGCACGTGCTGCCCGTCGGCCGCCAGCGTGACGACCACGAACTGCTCGCCCACCTTCACGCCATGCCCTGCGAGCTGGCCGCTGATGCCCGAGGCGCGCGCACGGTAGCGGCGGTGCACGTAGGCCGCCAGCGCGACCAGGAAATCCGGGTCGGCATGCGGCACGTCCTCGGCGCGGAAACCGTGCGCGTAGTGCTCGGCGATGAAGCCGGTGTTGAACTCGCCCGACACGAACTTCGGGTGCGCCAGCAGCGCCGCCTGGAAGGGGATGTTGCTGTGGATGCCGCGGATCACGAAGGCGTTGAGCGCCTCGCGCATCAGCGCGATCGCGTGGTTGCGGTCGCGTCCGTGCACGATCAGTTTGGCGATCATCGAGTCGTAGTACATCGGGATCTCGCCGCCCTCGTACACGCCGGTGTCGACGCGCACGCCATAGTCCTCGGCCCCATTGGGCCGCGCGGCCGAGAGCGACTCGGTCGGCGGCTGGAACTTCACCAGCCGCCCGGTCGAAGGCAGGAAGTTGCGGAACGGGTCTTCCGCGTTGATTCGGCACTCGATGGCCCAGCCGTCGCGCTTCACGTCGGCCTGCGCCAGCGGCAGCTTCTCACCTGCCGCCACACGGATCATCAGCTCCACGAGGTCCAGGCCGGTGATGCACTCGGTCACCGGGTGCTCGACCTGCAGGCGCGTGTTCATCTCCAGGAAGTAGAAATCCTGGTCCTTGCCGACCACGAACTCCACCGTGCCGGCCGACTGGTACTTCACCGCCTTCGCCAGCGCCACGGCCTGCTCGCCCATGGCCTTGCGCGTCGCCTCGCTGATGAAGGGCGAAGGCGCCTCCTCGATCACTTTCTGGTGGCGGCGCTGGATGGAGCACTCGCGCTCGTTCAGGTAGATCACGTTGCCGTGCGCGTCGCCCAGCACCTGGATCTCGATGTGGCGAGGCTGCTCGACGAACTTCTCGATGAAGATGCGGTCGTCGCCGAAAGAGTTGCGCGCCTCGTTCTGGCAGGCGGTGAAACCCTCCAGCGCCTCCTTGTCGTTGAAGGCCACGCGCAGGCCCTTGCCGCCGCCGCCGGCGCTGGCCTTGATCATCACCGGGTAGCCGATGCCCTTGGCGATCTCCACCGCCTGCTCGGCCGTGTCGATGGCGTCGTTGTAGCCCGGGATGGTGTTGACCCTGGCCTCGCCCGCCAGCTTCTTCGAGGCGATCTTGTCGCCCATCGCGGCGATGGAGTAGTGCTTGGGGCCGATGAAGACGACGCCCTCCTCCTCGACGCGCTTGGCGAAGGCTTCGTTCTCGGAAAGGAAGCCGTAGCCCGGGTGCACCGCCTCGGCGCCCGTCTTCTTGCACGCCTCGATGATGCGGTCGGCCAGCAGGTAGCTCTCGCGCGAGGGGGCGGCGCCGATGTGCACCGCCTCGTCGGCCAGCTCGACGTGGCGGGCGTCCTTGTCGGCGTCGGAATACACCGCGACGGTGGCGATGCCCATCTTCCGGGCCGTCTTGATGACGCGGCAGGCGATTTCGCCGCGGTTCGCGATCAGGATCTTCTTGAACACTTTTCTTGCTCCGTTCTTGTTGGACGAGCGCACGCGCCCTATTCGAGCCCCAGCTGCTTGCGCATCGCCTTGTTCCTCGCCTCGGCGCGCTGGTAGGCCGGGCGCGCGTTCAGCCGGTCCACGTACGCCTTGAACACGGGCGTGGGGTCGATCTGCTTGAAGTCCATCATGAAGCGCAGCGTGCCGCCGAACACCTGGTCCGCCATGGAGAAGGTGTCGCCGAGGACGAAGGACCTGCCGGCGATGGCGCTCTCGGCCGTGGCGAGCATGGACGCGAAGCTGCCCCAGCCGGCGGCGACCTCCTTGACCGTCCACCCGGAGTGCTTCGCCATCACGGCCGGTTCGATCACGCTCGGCGCGAAGAAGGCCCAGCGCAGGTAGGTGCCGCGCTGCGGGTCGTCCAGCGCAGGCGCCAGCCTGCCCGGCTGGTAGCGGTCGGCCAGGTACAGCGCGATGGCCGCGGCCTCGGTGACGACCACGTCGTCATCGACCAGCGTGGGCATCTTGCCCATCGGGTTCTTCGACACGAGTTCCGGGCCTTTCTGCTCGCCCTTCAGGATGTCGGTCACCTTCAGGTCGTAGTCGACGCCGGCTTCTTCCAGGGCCCAGAGCGTGCCGGCCGCTCGGGAGTACGGGTGGTAGTAGAGGCTGATGGACATGGCGTGCTCCTGTGGCGGGCGTTCGCTCAGAGGGGAATGTTCCCGTGCTTGCGCCACGGGTTCTCCAGCTTCTTCTCGCGCAGCATCACCAGCGACCGGCAGATGCGCTTGCGCGTCTCGTGCGGCAGGATCACGTCGTCGATGTAGCCGCGCGCGCCGGCGACGAAGGGGTTGGCGAAGCGGGCCTTGTATTCGGCCTCGCGGGCGGCCAGCTTGGCCGGGTCGTTCTTGTCCTCGCGGAAGATGATCTCCACCGCGCCCTTGGCGCCCATCACCGCGATCTCGGCGCGCGGCCAGGCCAGGTTGACGTCGCCGCGCAGGTGCTTCGACGCCATCACGTCGTAGGCGCCGCCATAGGCCTTGCGCGTGATGACCGTCACCTTGGGCACGGTGCACTCGGCGTACGCGTACAGCAGCTTGGCGCCGTGCTTGATGATGCCGCCGTACTCCTGGCTGGTGCCGGGCATGAAGCCGGGCACGTCGACGAAGGTGATGACAGGGATGTTGAAGGCGTCGCAGAAGCGCACGAAGCGCGCCGCCTTGATGCTCGACTTGATGTCGAGGCAGCCCGCCAGCACCAGCGGCTGGTTGGCGACGATGCCCACGCTCTGCCCTTCCATGCGGGCGAAGCCGATGACGATGTTCTTCGCATAGTCGGGCTGCAGCTCGAAGAAGTCGCCGTCGTCCACGACCTTGAGGATCAGCTCCTTCATGTCGTAGGGCTTGTTGGGGTTGTCGGGCACCAGCGTGTCCAGCGACAGCTCGGCGCGCTCGGCCGGGTCGCCGCGGCCGTCGTTGCCCAGACGCACCGGCGGCTTCTCGCGGTTGTTCAGCGGCAGGTAGTTGTACAGGCGGCGCAGCATCATCAGCGCCTCGACGTCGTTCTCGAAGGCGAGATCCGCCACGCCGCTCTTGGCGGTGTGGGTGGAGGCGCCGCCCAGCTCCTCGGCCGTCACGTCCTCGTGCGTCACGGTCTTCACCACCTCGGGGCCGGTGACGAACATGTAGCTGGAGTCCTTCACCATGAAGATGAAGTCGGTCATGGCCGGCGAGTACACCGCGCCGCCGGCGCAGGGGCCCATGATCATGCTGATCTGCGGGATCACGCCCGAGGCCATCACGTTGCGCTGGAACACCTCGGCGTAGCCGCCGAGCGAGGCCACGCCTTCCTGGATGCGCGCGCCGCCGGAGTCGTTCAGGCCGATGACCGGCGCGCCGACCTTCATCGCCTGGTCCATCACCTTGCAGATCTTCTCGGCGTGCGCTTCGCTGAGCGCGCCGCCGAAGACGGTGAAGTCCTGGCTGAAGACGAACACCAGGCGGCCGTTGATCATCCCGTAGCCGGTGACCACGCCGTCGCCGGGGATCTTCTGGTCCGCCATGCCGAAGTCGGTGCAGCGGTGCTCGACGAACATGTCCCATTCCTCGAAGGTGCCGTCGTCCAGCAGCAGCTCGAGGCGCTCGCGCGCGGTGAGCTTGCCCTTCTTGTGCTGCGCGTCGATGCGCTTCTGGCCGCCGCCCAGGTGGGCCTGCGCGCGGCGGCGTTCGAGTTCTTCGAGGATGTCCTTCATGGTGTCCTGCGGGTGTCGTTGATGTTGTTGGCTAGGGATTCGCCGGCTGCGGCCCGGGCAGGGGCTCGCCGGCGGCCTGAAGCAGCTGCCGCGCCGCCGCCGACGCCGGCAGCCTTCCGGCCGCCACCTCGGCGGTGATGGCCGGCAGGCGCTCGCGCACGCCGGGATGCTGGCGGAAGGCCTGCTTCAGCCCGGCCTCGATGCGTTCCCACATCCAGGCCAGCGCCTGCTTCTCGCGCCGCGCGGCCAGGCGGCCGTTGGCCGTCTGGATGTCGCGGAATTCGGTGACGGCGGCCCAGAAGCGGTCGACGCCCGCGCCGGTGAGCGCGCTGAGCTGGATCACCTTCGGCAGCCAGAAATGCAGCTCGGCGCCGGTGTGCGCATCGTGCATCGCCCGCGCATGCTCCGGGTTGCCGTGGTGGCCGAAGAGGCGCAGCGCCGAGGTGATCTGCGCCTGGGCGCGGGTGGCGGCGTCCTTGTCCAGGTCGGCCTTGTTGATGACCACCAGGTCGGCCAGCTCCATCACGCCCTTCTTGATGGCCTGCAGGTCGTCGCCGGCGTTGGGCAGCTGCAGCAGCGCGAACATGTCGGTCATGCCGGCCACCGCCGTCTCGCTCTGGCCCACGCCGACGGTCTCGACGATCACGATGTCGTGGCCGGCGGCCTCGCACACCAGCATCGCCTCGCGCGTCTTCTCGGCCACGCCGCCCAGCGTGCCCGACGAGGGGCTGGGGCGGATGTAGGCGCTCTCGTGCACCGAGAGCCGCTCCATGCGCGTCTTGTCGCCCAGGATCGAGCCGCCGGAGACAGTGGAGGACGGGTCGATGGTGAGCACGGCGACGCGGTGGCCCTGGTCGATCAGGTACAGGCCCAGCGCCTCGATGAAGGTGGACTTGCCGACGCCGGGGACACCCGAGATGCCGAGGCGGAAGGACTTGCCCGTGTGGGGCAGCAGCGCCGTGAGCAGGTCGTCCGCCTGCGCGCGGTGGTCGGCGCGGGTGGATTCGAGCAGCGTGATGGCCTTGGCGATGGCGCGGCGCTGGGCCGGGCCGCGCAGGCTGCACACCGCCTCGACGGAGACCGGAAAGGCCGGCATGCCGATCAGGCGGCCACCGCCGCCTTGATCTGCTCCAGCACGTCCTTCGCGCTCGCCGGGATCGGCGTGCCCGGTCCGTAGATGCCCTTGACGCCGGCTTCGTAGAGGAAGTCGTAGTCCTGCCGCGGGATCACGCCGCCGACGAAGACGATGATGTCGTCGGCGCCCTGCTTCTTCAGCTCCTCGATGATGGCCGGCACCAGCGTCTTGTGGCCGGCGGCCAGGGTGCTGACGCCCACCGCGTGCACGTCGTTCTCGATCGCCTGGCGGGCGCACTCCTCCGGCGTCTGGAACAGCGGCCCCATGTCCACATCGAAGCCCAGGTCGGCAAAGGCCGTAGCCACCACCTTGGCGCCGCGGTCGTGGCCGTCCTGGCCCAGCTTGGAGATCATCACGCGCGGGCGGCGGCCCTGCGCCTCGGCGAACTCGCCGATCTCCTTCTTGAGTTGTTCCCAGCCCTCGGCCGAGTCGTAGGCGGCTGCGTACACACCGGTCACCTTCTGCGTGTCGGCCCGATGGCGGCCGAATGATTTTTCGAGAGCGTCGGAGATCTCGCCCACCGTGGCCCGCAGGCGCACGGCCCGGATGCTCAGGTCGAGCAGGTTGCCCTGGCCGCTTTCGGCGGCCTGCGTCAGCGCGTCGAGCGCGGCCTGCACCTGGGCGGCGTCGCGGCCCTCGCGCACCTTCTTCAGCCGCGCGACCTGCGAATCGCGCACCTTCACGTTGTCGATGGCGAGGATCTCGACCGGGTCCTCGTTCTTGAGCCTGTACTTGTTGACGCCGACGATCACGTCCTTGCCGGAGTCGATGCGCGCCTGCTTCTCGGCGGCCGCGGCCTCGATCTTGAGCTTGGCCCAGCCCGAATCGACGGCCTTGGTCATGCCGCCCATCGCTTCCACTTCCTCGATGATGGCCCAGGCGGCGTCGGCCATGTCCTGGGTGAGCTTCTCCATCATGTAGCTGCCGGCCCAGGGGTCGATCACGTTGGTGATGTGCGTCTCTTCCTGGATGATGAGCTGGGTGTTGCGCGCGATGCGGGCCGAGAACTCGGTGGGCAGCGCGATGGCCTCGTCGAGCGCGTTGGTGTGCAGGCTCTGCGTGCCGCCGAACACCGCGGCCATCGCCTCGACGGTGGTGCGCACCACGTTGTTGTACGGGTCCTGCTCGGTGAGCGACCAGCCCGAGGTCTGGCAGTGCGTGCGCAGCATCAGGCTCTTGGGGTTCTTCGCGTCGAAGCCCTTCATGATCCGGTACCACAGCAGGCGCGCGGCGCGCATCTTGGCCACTTCCAGGTAGAAATTCATGCCGATGGCCCAGAAGAAGCTCAGGCGGCCGGCGAAGTCGTCCACGTCCATGCCCTTGGCGATGGCGGTCTTCACGTACTCCTTGCCGTCGGCCAGGGTGAAGGCCAGCTCCAGCGCCTGGTTGGCGCCGGCCTCCTGCATGTGGTAGCCGCTGATGCTGATCGAGTTGAACTTCGGCATGTTCTTGGCCGTGTACTCGATGATGTCGCCGATGATCCGCATGCTCGGCTCGGGCGGGAAGATGTAGGTGTTGCGGACCATGAACTCCTTGAGGATGTCGTTCTGGATGGTCCCGCTCAGCTTGTCCTGGCCCACGCCCTGCTCTTCGGCCGCCACCACGTAGCCGGCCAGCACCGGCAGCACGGCGCCGTTCATCGTCATCGACACGCTGACCTTGTCCAGCGGGATGCCGTCGAACAGGATCTTCATGTCCTCCACCGAGTCGATCGCCACGCCGGCCTTGCCCACGTCGCCGGTCACGCGCGGGTGGTCGCTGTCGTAGCCGCGATGCGTCGCCAGGTCGAAGGCGACGCTCACGCCCTGCCCGCCCGCCGCCAGCGCCTTGCGGTAGAAGGCGTTCGACTCCTCGGCGGTCGAGAAGCCCGCGTACTGGCGGATCGTCCACGGCCGCACCGCGTACATGGTGGCCTGCGGGCCGCGGATGTAGGGTTCGAAGCCGGGCAGCGTGTCGGTGTACGCCAGCCCCTTCAGGTCGGCCGCCGTGTACAGCGGCTTGACGGCGATGCCGTCGGGCGTGAGCCAGTTCAGCGCGCTCACGTCGCCGCCCGGCGCGGACTTGGCGGCCGCCTTGGCCCAGTCGTCGAGCGTGGCGGTCTTGAAGGTGGGTACGGGCGTGCTCATGGCGGCGGATGAGGAAGGAGTGGACGGGGAGTTCTAAGGCCTGGCAACGGCCTGGCCCAGGAGGCCGGAAGGCAGTGTAGCCGATCTGTAATTATTAATTCAAACGCCGTTTTCGGGTACATTCCGCTCCTATGTCGGCTGTCGTGACCCTGACCCCGCGCGCCCTTTACGAAGAGGTGGCCGAGCAGTTGCGCCAGCGCATCTTCCGGCGCGAGCTGGAGCCGGGCAGCTGGATCGACGAGCTGAAGATCGCCGAGGAATTCGGCATCAGCCGCACGCCCCTGCGCGAGGCGCTGAAGGTGCTGGCCGCCGAGGGCCTGGTGACGATGAAGGTGCGCCGCGGCGCCTACGTGACCGAGGTGTCCGAGCGCGACCTGGCGGACGTGTACCACCTGCTCGCCCTGCTCGAGAGCGATGCCGTGGCCGTGGTGGCCGAGCGCGCCAGCGAGGCCCAGGTCGCCGAACTGAAGGCGCTGCATGCCGAGCTGGAGGCTGCCGCCAGGCCGGGCAAGGTCGACCGCGAGCACTTCTTCGCCGTCAACGAGCGCTTCCACATGCGCGTGCTGGCCATCGCCGACAACCGCTGGCGCGACCAGATGGTGGCCGACCTGCGCAAGGTGATGAAGCTGAACCGCCACAACTCGCTGCTCAAGGTCGGCCGCATCGCCGAGTCGCTGGCGGAGCACCGCGCCGTCATGGCCGCCATCGAGGCCCGCGACCCGGCCCTGGCCATGGCGCGCATGCAGGCGCATTTCAGGAACGGGCTCGAAGCGGCGTCCTGAGCCACAGCCGGCGGCGCCCCCGCCGGCATCGGGCGGGGATGGCCTTCTGCCTCGTCTACGCCGGCAGGGGCTGCCCGGCGTGCGCGCGCGCCATCACCTCGTGCGGCGGCAGCGTCTTGAGGCGGTGATCGCTCCACACCTGGCGCCAGCGGCGCGCGCCCGGCAGGCCGTTGCGCAGGCCCAGCATGTGCCGCGCCACGCTGGACCAGGGGGTGCCGTGCTCGGCCGCCTCGCGCGCCATGTAGTCGCACATGCGCGCCTCGATCTCCTCGCGGTCGCGTTCGCACGGCGCTTCGCCGAAGAAGGCGGCGTCCCAGCCGGCCAGCCACCAGGGGTTGTGGTAGGCCTCGCGGCCGACCATCACGCCGTCGAGCAGGCGCAGTTGCTCGTGCACCGCCGCGTCGCTGCGGATGCCGCCGTTGATCGAGAAGCGCAGCGCCGGGAAGTCGTGCTTGAGCCGGTGCACCAGCGCGTAGCGCAGGGGCGGCACCTCGCGGTTCTCCTTCGGCGACAGGCCCTGGAGCCAGGCATTGCGCGCGTGGACGATGAAGGTGCGGCAGCCGGCCTCGGCCACCGTGCCGACGAAGTCGCGCACGAAGCCGTAGTCCTCTCCCCTGTCGATGCCGATGCGATGCTTCACGGTGACGGGCACCGCCACCGCGTCGACCATCGCCTTCACGCAGTCCGCCACCAGCTGCGGCTCGGCCATCAGGCAGGCGCCGAAGGCACCGCGCTGCACGCGCTCGCTCGGGCAGCCGCAGTTGAGGTTGATCTCGTCGTAGCCCCATGCCTCGCCCAGCCTGGCGCACGCCGCCAGGTCTCCGGGCTCGCTGCCGCCGAGCTGCAGCGCCACGGGGTGTTCGGAAGGGTCGAAGCGCAGGTGCCGCGGCACGTCGCCGTGCAGCAGGGCGCCGGTCGTCACCATCTCGGTGTAGAGCAGCGCGCGGCGGCTGAGCAGGCGATGGAAGTAGCGGCAGTGCCGGTCCGTCCAGTCCATCATGGGGGCTATGGAAATCCGTCCTGACAAGAAGCTGCCCCGGAAACCAGAGTTTTCCTCTGGAATCAAAGTCTTAGGCTCTTGGACGTTCCTGTTCATTTCTGGTCATTTGAGTGAATTCGAGGACTCCGGGTGTGACATTTGGGGTGACAGAGTGGTCTCGTCACACCACATCCATCCACCTTGATCCATACCCACTGTCCGCAACCGAAACGGCGCTTCCAGGCGATGGTCCGCATCAACAAGAACGGGTGATTGTCTACTCCGAGACCGAGACGTTCTCCAGCGAACCCCTGAGCCGCAGTTGGGGAGTTCCGGTCAACAGCCGCCTGAAAGAGCAAGGCCTCCGGTCCCGACACGATGGCAATCCCCGCTGACCGCTCGGGGCGATGGCGCCGCCATCAATGACTTGGAGCGGGCGGCCTTAGGGCCTTCACAGACCTTCTTTGACCCGCTGATTGATCCACCGTTGCACACGAAGCGCGGGCCGGCGCAATGAGAGATACCACCTTTGCTGCCTAAGGATGGGTAGTTCGTGGCGGAAGCGGTGCCGGCGAGGCACACCATGGCGGTTAGGACAACGGCGCGGCACATGCGCTTGACACAACTCATCGCGGCCGCGGGGGGCGTGGACTGTGCTCTCGTCTCCGGAGTGGTCACTGTGTTACTGGGTATCCGCTTCGACAGGCTTTCTCACTTCCATGACACAGCACTGTACTTTCAACCAGCATTATTCCGCCAAGTCTTTTTATGCCTCACCAAAACTGTAAATCCATACATATAAATATCTTGCGTCATCAAAGAATACTGTGTTTTTATACATATAAATGAGATTTTCTGAGTTCGCAATCACGTCCCTGTTTGAAAAAATAAGAGACTAATCGACCTCGCTCTTGTTTACTCCGGGAAACAGTGATGGCAGAATCTGACAATGCCTGGCGATCTGGAAAAGCAGATTTACGACGAGGGTTTACGCCTCGTAATGCGCTCTGTGGAAGTGGAGCGAAACGCTGCTATCGCCGAACGCCTAGCTCTGATTGCTGCTGCGGACGAACGTATCGCGGCGTTGGACCAGAAACTGAATGCGGTTCGGTCAATGCTGGAGCGAGCACCTTTGAGCGGTCCTGCTGAGTCAATGGAGATTGAACACGTTCGACATCTGCCAGCCAACATGGTTACTCTCGTCCAGAACAAGCAGTCGGCACGGAAGTGGGGCGAAGATGTCATCCGTCGAGTGGAAAACTTGCTCGCAGGTGGCCACCGAATGCGGACAGAAGAAATCTTGGCAGAGCTTCGCGTACAAGGTGTGGATTTCCGCAATCTCGCGAATCCACAACGGCGTCTGGTGCAGATGCTGTCGCTTGCAAAACAGTTTCGAGCAGATCGAAAACACGGCTGGGGCCTCGCTCAAACGCCGTTCCCGTCCATCGAGGAAAACGCTGCTGCGACCCTTGATGCCGATCAACCTAAACTTTAAGAGAAGGAGCCGCATGACGCAGAGCCGCGCCAATGAAAAAAGCCTGTAGCGTTAGCTACAGGCTTTAGTGCCTTTGAGGGCCGAAGGCCCCGTGGGCGGTGTCCGGGAAGACAACCGTAGTTTACTGCGGGCCGCAGCACGGGACAACCTTCGGCGTTTGTCAACGACCGCGAAGGAGAGCCCATGATGGCATCCGACTTCAAGCCATTGATGGTGTTCGTTCGTGCCTACAAGCGCTTCCGTTTGAAGCGCTGGGAGCACGTTCGCTCACACCATCGCCGCTACCCCGAACAATTGAACTTCGGGTTCTAAGCCTGGTTAGACCGCTGCCCCTATCACAGGGTGAGGCCCGTTCCAATCGGGCCCTTTTTTTGCCTGTACTCGCATGAATTCTGGATTCTCGGTCCGATCCATCATCGGAGCGATGGACAGCCGGTCGGCGTGAAAGGCGGGCAGCGAGGGCGGAGGAAGCTATCTCGGACAGGGCGCCGCCCCCGATTGTCCCCGAGAGCCTGCTCCCGGGCCGCCGCTCAGGAGTGCCCGAGCTGCCCGTACGAGGTGCGCAGGCCCTGGTAGTCGGTCGGGCCGCTGGTCTCGGGCGGATGGCCGGAGGCACTGAGCCAGCCGACGATGGTCGGCAGGCGCTTGTCGAAGTGGCTGTGCAGCGCGGCCCAGTCGGGCGCTTCCGATTGCAGCTCCATCACCTCCAGCGCCTCCACCGCAATGGTGCGCAGGCTGGTGACCATGGCCAGGCCGCGGCCGTCGAGCTGCTGCAGGCTGGCCTCGCGCCCCTGGGCGAGGATCTCCCGCAGGATGCGCTCGTGCACGCGGAAATCCGCCCAGCCCTCCTTGGCGCAGGCGTCGGCCAGTTCGCGGAACACCCAGTGCATGTTGGCGGCGAACAGCGCCGCCATGTGCTGCGCCTGCCGCTGGGTGCGCCGCGCCGCCTCGTTCTGCAGCTGCGCGCCCCACAGCAGCGCCATCAGCACGCCCACCGCCTGGATCCACGCGGCCCACTCGAAGGAGCTCCGCGGCGCCGCGAGCCAGACCACGAGCGCGAGCCCCACCAGGCAGGCGCCCACGATGAAGGCGATGCGTTTCATGGAAAGGCTCCTGCGGCACCGGCTGGGCCGGCCGGCATGCGGGCGGAAGAGGTCATGGCAGGCGTCTCAATGGACCGCGCCGGCCGGCTCGCCGCGCGGCCCCTGGCGGCCGAACATCCGGCGCAGCGCCGCGACGCCGGCGACCAGGGCGTCGGAATAGCTTGCCAGGGGCTCCCCGGCCGTTTCCAGCACCGTGTAGGGCAGCACGTCATCCACCACCCCATCGACCGCTTCGAGCAGCACCCAATGGAATTCGCCCGTCTCCAGCTCCTGGACGGTGAGTGCGACATTTCGCAACTTGGGCATGGGACGGCGCGTGAAGCTTCCTGCGGACTTCGAATGGACGGAGGCATCGTAGGTCAAAGGACTTCATGGGCCGTAGCGACAATTTCACGTTTTGCTACACATGTGACCCAATTTTGCGCCAAAGCGCTGCGGGCGCCATTTTTTTCTTCACGAAACCACGGCCGTGCCGGGGCGGCCCGCGCGCTGCCGCGTTCCTCATGGCTTCTCCTACAGCCGCCTTGCCGGAGCGCGCCTAGCCTGTCGGCGACGGGTCCACGACCTGCCTTGAGGAGACACACCATGCGGCCTTTCTCGCTTTCACCCGACATGCTCGCCCCCATCGGCGGCACCTTCTATCCCAGTGGCTATTCGATGGTGATGTACCCCGACGAGGCCCAGGCCCAGGCGGCGGCTCGCGCGCTAGCGGAGGCCGGCTTCGAGGGCGACGCCGTGTATTTCATCCCCGCCAGCACCGTCCTGTCGCAGATCGGCCCGACCGTGGCCACCGCCGACGAGCCGCTGCCTTCCGCCGGCACGGAAGCGACGGCCGTGCGCACCTATGCGCGGCTGGCCCATGAAGGCCACGTCGGCCTGCTGGTGCGCACCCAGTCCGACAAGGACCGCGATCGCCTGACGGCCGTGCTGGAGAAGACCACGCCGTCCGTCGCGCAGCGCTACCGCAGGCTGGTGATCGAGGATCTCTGACGGGGGACGACGCGCCGCGCGGCGTCAGCCTGCGGCGATGGCGCGCCGAAGCACGTCGCGCGCCATGGCCTGGGCCAGTTCCCGCTCGCCCAGGAACACCGTAGCCGCCTCCTCCTGCGCCAGCAGGCGGGCCTCGGCCTCGTTGTGGCTGCGCACCACGATCTCGACCGTCGGGTTGAGCGTGCGTGCGGTGGCGATCATCTGGCGCACATTGAGCGCGTCCGGGGTGGCGACCACCAGCACGCGCGCCCGCGCGATGTGGGCCTGGATGAGCACGGCCGGCTCCGCCGCGTCGCCCCATACGGCGGCCAGGCCCTCCTCGCGCATGCGCTCCACCAGTTCGCGGTTCTGGTCGGCCACGACGAAGGGGATGTCGCGCGCCTTCAGTTCGGCCGCGATGCGCCGCCCGACCCGCCCGTAGCCCACCAGCACCACCTGGCGCGACAGGAAGCGCGCCTCCGTCTCCACCGGCAGTTCGGCCAGCGGGTCGTCGCGCGCCTCCAGCCGGCGAGCCAGCGCCGAATGCACGCGCAGCCAGCGCAGCGCCGGCGCAATGGCGCCGAAGCACAGCGGGTTGATGGCGATGGAGATCAGCGCGCCGGCCAGCACCAGGCTCTGCGCCTGCACCGGCAGCAGGTCGTGCCGGGCGCCCAGCGCGACCAGGATGAAGGAGAACTCGCCGATCTGCGCCAGGCTGGCGCTCACCGTGAGCGCCGTGGCCAGCGGGTAGCGGAAGGCCAGCACCAGCGCGCAGGCGGCGAAGGACTTGCCCACCACGATGACCAGCACCACCGCCAGCACCTGCAGCGGCTGCTCGACCAGCACGCTCGGGTCGAACAGCATGCCCACCGAGACGAAGAACAGCACCGCGAAGGCGTCGCGCAGCGGCAGCGACTCCTGCGCCGCGCGGTGGCTGAATTCCGACTCGCGCATCACCATGCCGGCGAAGAAGGCGCCCAGCGCGAAGGACACGCCGAACAGCGTCGCCGAGGCGAAGGCGATGCTCACCGCCGCCGCCACCACGCACAGGGTGAACAGCTCGCGCGAGCCGGTGCGCGTGACCTGCCACAGCAGCCAGGGGAACACGCGCCGCCCCACCACCAGCATCAGCGCGACGAAGCCGCCGACCTGCAGGAGCGTGACACCGAGCGTGCGCCAGATCGATTCCGCCGCCTCCGCCTCGGCGCCGCCCGCGTCCACCCGGCCGCCCAGGGCGCCGGCCAGCGGCGGCAGCAGCACCAGCACCAGCACCATGGCCAGGTCCTCGACCACCAGCCAGCCCACCGCGATGCGGCCGGTGTGGCTTTCGAGCAGGCCGAGGTTTTCCAGCGCGCGCAGCAGCACCACGGTGCTGGCCACCGACAGCGCCAGGCCGAAGACCAGAGCCGCGCCCACCGGCCAGCCCCACGAGGAGGCCATGACCGCGCCCATGAGCGTGGCGGCGACGATCTGCACCAGCGCCCCCGGCAGCGCGATGCGCCGCACGGCCAGCAGGTCGTCCAGCGAGAAGTGCAGGCCGACGCCGAACATGAGCAGCATCACGCCGATCTCGGCCAGCTGGCCGGCGATGGCCGCGTCGGCCACGAAGCCGGGGGTGAAGGGGCCGATGATCACGCCCGCCAGCAGGTAGCCCACCAGCGCGGGGATGCGCAGCCGCGCCGCGGCGAAGCCGAGGATCAGCGCCAGGCCGAGGGCGGCGGCAATGGTGTTGATCAGGGAAACGCCGTGGTGCATGAGGCCCATTGTGCAGGCCCGCCGGCCGCGGCGCGAAAAAAAGAAAAGCCCGCACGCGGCGGGCTGGTGGAACCGGGCGATGCGCCGGATCAGTGCATGTGCAGGCCGCCGTTGACCGGGAAGTCGGCCCCGGTGGAATAGCTGCCCTCGTCGGACGCCAGCCACGCGATGATCGAGGCGATCTCGCTGGGCTCGCCGAGGCGCTTGACCGGGATGGTGGCGACGATCTTGTCCAGCACCTCCTGGCGGATCGCCTTGACCATGTCGGTGCCGATGTAGCCGGGGCTGACGGTGTTGACCGTCACGCCCTTGGCCGCCAGCTCCTGCGCCAGCGCCATGGTGAAGCCGTGCATGCCGGCCTTGGCGGCCGAGTAGTTGGTCTGCCCGGCCTGGCCCTTGGCGCCGTTGACCGAGCTGATGTTGATGATGCGGCCCCAGCCCTTTTCCACCATGTCGCCCACCACCTGCTTGGTGACGTTGAACATGCTGTTGAGGTTGGTCTCGATGACGGCGTTCCAGTCGTCGGGCGTCATCTTGACGAACATGCGGTCGCGCGTGATGCCGGCGTTGTTGACCAGCACGTCGATGCTGCCGTGCTCGGCCTTGGCCTTGCTGAAGGCCTCGACGGTCGAATCCCAGGCGCCGACATTGCCCACCGAGGCATGGAAGGTGTAGCCCAGCTCCTTCTGCTCGGCCAGCCATTTGGCGTAGTCGCGCGTGGGGCCGCAGCCGGCAATCACGGTGAACCCGTCGTTGTGGAGGCGCTGGCAGATGGCGGTTCCGATGCCCCCCATGCCGCCGGTGACGTATGCGACTTTCTTGCTCATGTCCATTTCCTTCAAAACCGCCAGCCAGTGCGGCCGGCCTGCAGCCACTGTAGCGATGTTTTCACAGGCCTCCGGCTCAGGAAAAACACCAACAACGAAACGCTCACTGCGCTCCGCGGCGCGCGCATGGTGCGCCGGTTGTCCGGCGGGATCGTCACCGAATGTTCATGAGGGGTCCGCGGCGCGGGTTCCCCCTGGGACGGACTGTCATATTCGACTTCTAGACTCGTCCGGATGTCTGCCATCGAGCTGATCGATGTCGCCAAGTCCTGGGGCGACAGCACCGCGTTGCACGCGATCAACCTGCGCATCGAACCCGCCAGCTTCTGCGTCCTGCTCGGCCCCTCGGGCTGCGGCAAGTCGACCACGCTGCGCATCATCGCCGGCCTGGAGACGGCCAGCGCCGGCCAGGTGCGCATCGGCGGGCGCGAGGTGAGCGCGCTGCCGCCGGCCCAGCGCGGCATCGCGATGGTGTTCCAGAACTACGCCCTCTTCCCGCACCTCTCGGTGGCGGACAACATCACCTTCGGCCTGTCGGTGCGCAAGGTGCCCGCCGCCGAGCGCGCCCGCCGCCTCGAGCACGCCGCCGCCCTGCTCGGCCTGGGCGCCCTGCTGGGGCGCCGGCCGGGCCAGCTCTCGGGCGGCCAGCAGCAGCGCGTGGCGCTGGGCCGGGCCCTGGTGGCGCAGGCGCAGGTCTGCCTGATGGACGAGCCGCTGTCCAACCTGGACGCCCAGCTGCGCCAGGAGATGCGCCGCGAGCTGCGCGAGCTGCAGCGCCAGCTGGGGCTGACGGTGGTCTACGTCACCCACGACCAGGCCGAGGCGATGAGCATGGCCGACCAGGTGGTGCTGCTGAACAAGGGCCGGGTCGAACAGGCCGGCTCGCCGCGCGAGCTGTACGCGCGCCCCGCCACCACCTTCGCCGCCCGCTTCGTGGGCACGCCGCCGATGAACCTGGTGGCGCTGGAGCGCGGCCGCATCGCCGGCAGCGAGGTCGACACCGGCCTGGCCGGCGCCACGCTGGGCGTGCGGCCGGAGTCCATCGCGCTGGCCGCGGCCGACGGCATCCCCGCCACCGTGCAGGGCACCGAGTACCTGGGCGCCGACCTGGTGCTGCGCTGCGCCGTCGGCAGCCAGTCGCTGCTGGTGCGCACCGACGGCCGCCGCAGCGCGCAGGCCGGGGACGCGGTGCACCTGGACTGGTCCTACGACGACGCGCACGCCTTCGACGCCGAGGGCCGCCGCATTCCATCCCCCTGAAACCCGGAGAAGACTCCCATGCGACAACGCACCTTCCTCAAGACCCTGGCGATCCCCTTCGTCGCCGGCACCGCCCTGCTCGGCGCCCTGGCGCCGGCGCTGGCCCAGGGGCCGACCGAGGTCCAGTTCTACTACCCGGTGGCCGTGGGCGGCCCCATCGCCAAGATCATCGACGGCTTCGCCGAGGGCTTCATGAAGGAGAACCCCGGCATCAAGGTCACGCCGATCTACGCCGGCACCTACCAGGAGACCATCGTCAAGGCGCTGACCGCGCACAAGTCGGGCACGCCGCCGGTCACCTCGGTGCTGCTGTCGACCGACATGTTCACGCTGATCGACGAGGACGCGATCGTGCCCTTCGACAACTTCGCCAAGACGGCCGAGGACAAGGCGTGGATGGGCAGCTTCTACCCCGCCTTCATGATGAACAGCCGCACCGGCGGCAAGACCTGGGGCATCCCCTTCCAGCGCTCCACCGTGGTGATGTACTGGAACAAGGAGCTGTTCAAGGAGGCCGGCCTGGACCCGAACAAGCCGCCCGCCACCTGGGCCGAGCTGAAGGACATGGCAACGAAGCTGACGAAGAAGGACGCCGGCGGCAAGACGACCCAGTACGGCGTGCAGATCCCCTCCAGCGGCTTCCCCTACTGGCTGTTCCAGACATTGACCACGCCGAACGACGCCATCCTGGCCAACGAGGCCGGCACCAAGGTGAAGTTCGACGACCCGAAGGTGGTCGAGGCGCTGCAGTTCTGGGTCGACCTGGGCAAGGCCGGCGTGCACCCCACCGGCGTGGTCGAGTGGGGCACCACGCCCAAGGACTTCTTCGAGAAGAAGGCTGCCATCATCTACACCACCACCGGCAACCTGACCAACATCAAGGCCAACGCCAAGTTCGACTTCGGCGTCGGCATGATCCCTGGCAACAAGCGCAAGGGCTCGCCCACCGGCGGCGGCAACTTCTACATCTTCAAGAAGAGCACGCCGGCGCAGCAGGAGGCGGCGTACAAGTTCGTCAAGTGGGTCACGCAGCCCGAGCGCGCCGCGCAGTGGAGCATCGACACCGGCTACGTGGCCGTCTCGGCCGCCGCCTACGACACGCCGGCGCTGAAGAAGTACGGCGCCGAGTTCCCGGCGGCGCTGGTGGCACGCGACCAGCTGCCGGTGTCGGTGGCCGAGTTCTCCACTCACGACAACCAGCGCGTGACCAAGGCGCTGAACGACGGCCTGCAGGCCGCGCTCACCGGCGCCAAGACGCCGAAGCAGGCGATGCAGGACGCGCAGAAGGAAGCCGACCGCATCCTCAGGGGCTACAAGTAGGCATGGCCCGCAGCCCGTCCCCGGCAGCGCACGCAGGCACCGGCCTGCGCCCCGTCCACGCCTGGCTGATGGTGCTGCCGGCGATGGTGGTGCTGCTGGGCTTCACCCACTGGCCGGCCGTCGCCACGCTGATCGACAGCTTCTTCTCCACGCCCAAGGGCGGGCGCGAGGCGGTGTGGGTCGGCCTGGAGAACTACCAGGTGATGGCGGACGACCCGGTGTTCTGGAAGGCGGTGCGCAACAACCTGCTGTTCGCCGCCGCCACCATCCCCTGCTCCATCGGCCTGGCGCTGGCGATGGCGCTGTGGGTCAACGAGCGCATCGCCGGCCGCGCCTTCCTGCGCATGGCCTACTTCACGCCCACCGTGCTGCCGATGATCGCGGTGGCCAACATCTGGCTGTTCTTCTACACGCCGCAGTACGGTCTGCTGGAACAGATCACCGGCCTGCTCGGCCTGCCCTCGCACAACTGGCTGGGCAGCCCGTCCACCGCGCTGGGCGCCGTCACCGTGGTGGCGATCTGGAAGGAGGCCGGCTTCTTCATGATCTTCTACCTGGCGGCGCTGCAGACGCTCAATCCCAGCCTGCGCGAGGCCGCGGCCATCGAGGGCGCCTCGCGCTGGACCTTCTTCCGCCGCGTGCAGTGGCCGCTCCTGATGCCCACCACGCTGTTCGTGCTGGTCAACGCCTTCATCAACGCCTTCCGCATGGTCGACCACCTGTTCGTGCTCACCCGCGGCGGGCCCGACAACGCCACCATCCTGCTGCTGTACCACCTGTACGAGGTCGGCTTCAGCTTCTGGGACACGGCCTATGCCGCCGCGCTCACCGTGGTGCTGATCGTGGTGCTGGTGGGCATCGCGCTGTTCCAGTTCTTCGCGCTCGACCGCCGGGTGCACTACCGATGAGCGCCGCGGTCTCTTCCGAACGCCTTGCCTGGAACCAGCCCACGTGGCTGGACACCCTGGCCGCCTGGCTGCTGGCGCTGCTGTGGATCCTGCCGCTGCTGTACGCCGTGTGGACGGCCTTCCATCCGGCCGAATTCTCCACCCGCTTCGCCCTGTTCGCACCGCTCACGCTCGAGAACTTCGGCCGCGCCTGGGAGGCCGCGCCTTTCGCCCGCTACTTCCTCAACACCACGCTGCTGGTGCTGATGATCCTGGCGGCGCAGCTGGTGCTGTCCACCCTGGCGGCCTACGCCTTCGCGCGCGCCAGCTTCCGCGGCCGCGACATCCTGTTCTCGCTGGTGCTGATGCAGCTGGTGGTGATGCCCGACATGCTGATCGTCGAGAACTACCGGACGATGGTGCGGCTGGGCCTGGTCGACACGCTGCTGGGCATCGGCCTGCCCTACTTCGGCTCGGCGCTGGCGATCTTCCTCCTGCGCCAGACCTTCATGGGCATCCCGAAGGAACTGGACGAGGCCGCCCGCGTGGAAGGCGCCGGCCCCCTGCAGACGCTGTGGCGCGTGTACGTGCCGCTGGCCCGGCCGGTCTACACCGCCTTCGCGCTGGTGTCGGTCAGCTACCACTGGAACAATTTCCTCTGGCCGCTGGTCGTCACCAACAGCCCGCAGTCGCGCACGCTCACCGTCGGGCTGCAGGTCTTCTCGTCGGTGGACCAGGGCGTGGACTGGTCGGTCATCACGGCCGCGACGCTGATGACGGCCGCGCCGCTGCTGATCGCCTTCCTGCTCTTCCAGCGGCAGTTCGTGCAGAGCTTCATGCGGGCGGGCATCAAATGAAACTGGTCACCTGGAACACGCAGTGGTGCCGCGGCCTCGACGGCATCGTCAGCCCGCGCCGCATCGCCCTTGGCGCGCGCGCCCTGGCCGACTTCGACGTGCTGTGCCTGCAGGAGATCGCCGAGGGCTACGACGACACGATGCCGGGCCGCCCCGGCGACCAGCCGGCCGAGCTGGCGGCGCTGCTGCCGGGCCATTCGCTCTTCTTCGGCGCGGCGGTCGACGAGTTCACCGCCGGCGGCCGGCGCCAGCGCTTCGGCAACCTGGTCGCCACGCGCCTGCCGGTGCGCCGCGTGGAGCACCACGCCCTGCCCTGGCCCGCCGACGCGGGCGTGCGCTCCATGCCGCGCATGTGCACCGTCGTCACCGTCGACGCGCCCGGCCTCGGCCTGGTGCGGGTGATGACCACGCACCTGGAGTACTACTCGCCGCGGCAGCGCATGGCCCAGGCCCGGGCGCTGCGCGCGCTGCACCAGGACGCCTGCGCCCTGGCCGCCGCACCGCCCGCGGCGGACGAGGACGGCTCGCCCTTCCGCGCCAAGCCGCACACGCCGCAGGCGGTGCTGTGCGGCGACTTCAACCTCGGCCCCACCGAGCCCGAGTACGCGCTCATGCAGCAGCCCTTCGAGGACGGCGCCGGCCCGGCGCGCCTGCACGACGCCTGGCGCGTGCTGAACGGGGACACGCCGCATCCGCCCACCTTCCGCCTGTTCGACCGCAGCTACGGCCCGGAGCCGGTGGCCTGCGACTTCGTCTTCCTGAGCGACGGCCTGGTGCCGCGCCTGAAGTCGATCGCGGTGGACACTGCCACGCAGGTGTCGGACCACCAGCCCGTCGCCATCGAGCTCGGCTGACCGGGCGCGCCTCGTGCACACTGCACGGCGCCATGAAGCTCAAGCATCTCGAGGTCTTCCACGCGATCATGCTCACCGGCAGCGTGAGCGCCGCCGCCCGCCTGCTGCACGTGACGCAGCCCGCCGCCACGCAGCAGCTGCAGCATGCCGAGCTGCAGTTGGGCTACGCCCTCTTCACCCGGCAGCGCAACCGCCTGGTGCCCACGCGCGAGGCGCAGGCGCTGTATGCCGAGGTGCAGCCGCTGATGGCGCAGCTCGAGCGCGTGCGGCGCCTGGCCCTGGCGCTGGGCAAGGACGAAGGCACGCCGCTGCGCATCCTGGTCGTGCCCTCGCTGGCCGTGAAGGCGCTGCCCGAGGCGCTGCGGCGCTTCCGCCAGCGCCACCCGGACATGCCGGTGACCATCCGCACCTTGCACTCGCGCGAGATCGCCCAGGCCATGGTGCTGCAGGAAGGCGACATCGGCATCGTCTATGGCAGCGCGCCTCACCCCGCGCTGCACGAGGAGCCGATCGCCCAGGGCCGGCTGGTGTGCGTCTCGCGCAGCGAGCGGCCGGGCGCCGACCGCCGCGCCACCGTGGCGCTGGACGAATTGCTGCGCGGCCCGATCATCCGAATCGACGAGCGCGACCCGATCGGCACCATGCTGGCCGAGCAGTGGACGCGCCTGGGCGTGGCGCCCACGGGCGGCATCACCGTGCAGACGCATCACATCGCGCTGGTGCTGGCCGAGCAGGGCTTCGGCCCGGCCATCGTCGATTCCTTCACCGCCCAGGCGCGGCAGGACGCGGCGCTGCACGTGCGCACCCTGCTGCCGGAGATCGGCGTGGAGGTGCGTGCGCTGCTGCCGCAGGGCGTGCGCTCGCCGCGGCCGGTGGCGGACTTCATCAAGGCCTTCAAGGCCGTGGCCGAGGCGGGCTGAGCGCGCTCAGGCGGCCCGGGCTTCGCGGCCGCGGGCCCAGGCCACGGTGGCGCGCGCCAGCGCGGCCGTGGCATCGATCACCGGCACGGGCGCGGTGCCGGCATCGACCACGAGGGGGATCTCGGTGCAGCCCAGCACCAGCGCCTGCGCGCCCCGCGCCGCCAGCGCCTTCGCCGCCTCGCCCAGCAGGGCGCGGCCGCGCGCCAGGTCGCCGGCCTTGACGGCGGCAATGCCCGGCGTGATCCAGCCCTCGCGCTCGGCCGGCGCGGGCAGGCGCCAGTCCACTTCCGCGGCCCGCGCGGTGTACAGGCCCGACGCCAGCGTCGCCTCGGTCGCCAGCAGGCCCACCGGCACGCCGCGGCCGGCCTGCCGCCGCGCCTCGGCCAGCGCCACGTCCACGATGTGCAGCATCGGCACGCCCAGCGCCGCCCGCAGCGGATCGAACCACAGGTGGGCGGTGTTGCACGGCATCACCACCAGCGCGGCGCCGCCGTCCACCAGCCGGCGGCCGCTGGCGACCAGCGCCGGCAGCGGCGACTCGCCCTCGCCCAGGAAGGCTGCCGTGCGGTCGGGCACCTGCGGGATGGAGCTGACCAGCAGCGGCAGGTGCTCCTGGTCGCGCGCCGCCGGCGTGGCGGCCATCAGCTTGTGCATGAAGTCGAGGGTGGCCAGCGGGCCCATGCCGCCGAGTACGCCGATGGGCGCGTCGCGCCCGCCGGGGCATGACGTGCGGCGGACGGGGGAACGGTTCAGGGACGGCGGCGGGACATCGGCGAGCATGCGTCCATGCTAGGGGGCGGCACGGTGCCGTGGCATCGAAGCTGCGGCACCGGCCATCAGCATCGCTTATGGATGCGCGGCCGATCCGGCCCGCGCTCAATCCTCCTTCATGCCCGTGGCCTTGACCACGGCGCCCAGGCGCGTGCGCTCCTCGTCCACGAACTTGACGAAGGAGGCTCGCGTGCCGCCGATGGGCTCGATGCCCATGCCCTTGAGGCGCTGCACGGTGGCCGGGTCCTTCATCGCCTTGTCCACCGCGGCGGCCAGCTTGTCGAGGATGGCCGGCGGCGTGCCGGCCGGCGCGTGCACGCCGGCCCAGTGGGCGATGCGAATGTCGTCGAAGCCCTGCTCCACCGCGGTCGAAAGCTCCGGGTAGGCGGAGATGCGCTGCGTCCAGGTGGTGGCCAGGGGCTTGAGCTTGCCGCTCTTGATGTAGGGCAGCACGACGATGCTGGCCTCGGAGGTCGCGTCGACCTGGCTGCCCAGCACGGCGGTGATCGACTCCGAGCCGCTCTTGTAGGGCACCACGTCGAGCTTGGCGCCGTGGTTCTTCTCCAGCAGCCCCTCGACGAAGTGCGGCGTGCTGCCGGTGCCGGCGGTGGCGAAGTGCAGGCCCTGGCCCTTCTTCGAGGCGGCGACGAAGTCCTTCAGGTCCTTGTAGGGCGCATTGGCCGGCGCCACCACGACCGACGGCGCCAGGCCGATCATGGCCACCGGCACCAGGTCGCTGTCCTTGTAGGGCACGTTCTTGCGGATCATGCTGTTGGACACCACGCCGGCCGCGCTGATCAGGAAGGTGTAGCCGTCGGGCGCGGCCTTGGCGACCAGGTCGGTGCCGAGCATGGCGCCGGCGCCGGGCTTGTTGTCGACCACCACCGGCTGGCCCAGCGCCTTGGAGGCGCCGTCGGCCGCGGCGCGCGCCATCAGGTCGTTGGCGCCGCCGGCCGAGAAGGGCACGACGAAGTGGATGGCCTTGGTCGGCCACTGCTGGGCCGAGGCGCCGGCGGCGAAGCCCGAGGCGGCCAGGCCCAGCAGCAGGGCCGGGCCGAGATGGCGGATGGGTGTCATGGCGAGTCTCCTGGGTGTTGGATGGAAGGTTTTCAGGAGCCGGCCCCCGAGGCCGGCAGGACCATGATGCCATTGCACGGCCCGGGCCGATGGCGCCGCGTAGGATGGGGGATCGAATCCCGTCCCGTGCCATGCCCCTTTCCGATTCCTCCCGCCGGCCGCGCATCTACCTGGCCGGCCCCGACGTGTTCCGCCCCGACGCCGGACAGGCCTTCGCCGGCCTCAAGGCCGCCTGCGAGGCGCTGGGCCTGCAGGGCGTCGCGCCCACGGACGGCAACGTGGACGTGAAGACGGGCACCGGCGACGAGATCGCCCAGCGCATCTACGACGGCAACGTCCGCCTGATCCGGGGCTGCGACGGCGTGATCGCCAACCTGGCGTCCTTCCGCGGGCTGGAGCCGGACTCCGGCACCGTGTTCGAGCTCGGCTACGCGGTGGCGCTGGGCAAGCCGGTGGTGAGCTACGGCGTGCCGCCGGGCAGCTACGAGCAGCGCGTGCGCGCCGCGATCGACTGCACGCCGCCCGACGCGCGCGGCGTGGTGCGCGAAGCGGCGACCGGCATGGAGGTCGAGGGCCTGGGCCAGCGGCTGAACCTCATGCTCACGCGCTCGGCGCTGCTGGAGGCCGACGCGCCGGCCGCGCTGCGGCGCATCGCCGCCCTGCTGGCCGGCTGACGCCGGCGCTTTTTTTTCAGCGGCCGACCGGCTGGACGGCGAAGCGGTCCGTGCTGCGGATGAGCGCGTCGAGGATGCCGGGCTCGGAATACGCGTGGCCCGCACCTTCGACCAGATGGAACTGCGCCTCGGGCCAGGCCTGGTGCAGCGCCCAGGCGTAGCGCAGCGGGCACGGCATGTCGTAGCGGCCGTGCACGATGGCGCCGGGGATGCCGGCGAGGCGGTGCGCATCGCGCAGCAGCTGCCCCTCCTCCAGCCAGGCGCCGTGGGTGAAGTAGTGGTTCTCGATGCGCGCGAAGGCCAGCGCGAAGTGCGGGTCGCGGAAGGGTTCGCTGAAGGCCGCGTCGGGCAGCAGCGTGATGGTCTCGCCCTCCCAGATCGTCCAGGCCTGCGCGCAGGCCAGCTTCGCGGCCTCGTCCTCGCCCACCAGCCGGCGGCGGTAGGCGGCGATCATGTCGTGGCGCTCTTCCGGCGGGATCGGCGCCTGGAAGCGCTCCCACTTGTCGGGGAACATCTCCGACACGCCGAACTGGTAGTACCACTGCAGCTCGGCCCGCGTCACGGTGTAGATGCCGCGCAGCACCAGGGCGCTGACGCGCCCGGGATGCTTCTGCGCATAGGCCAGCGCCAGCGTCGAGCCCCAGGAGCCGCCGAAGACCAGCCAGCGCTCCACGCCGGCCAGCGTGCGCAGGCGCTCGATGTCCTCGACCAGATGCCAGGTGGTGTTGGCCTCCAGGCAGGCATGCGGGACGGAACGCCCGCAGCCGCGCTGGTCGAACAGCAGCACGTCGTAGCGCGCCGGGTCGAACAGGCGCCGCTGCGCCGGCGAGAGGCCGCCGCCCGGCCCGCCGTGCAGGAAGACCGCCGGCGTCGCGCCCGGCGTGCCGCAGCGCTCCCAGTAGAGGCTGTGGCCGTCGCCCACCTCCAGCATGCCGCTGGCGTAGGGCTCGATCTCGGGGTAGAGCGTGCGCAGGCTGCTCATGCCGTCTCGTAAACGATGGCGGCCTGTCCCGCCTCGGCCTGCGCCATCCAGCTCGCCAGTGCCGCGTCGGCCGGGAAGAAGCGCGCCGCCTCGCCCAGCTGCAGCTCGACCTGCGCGCCGGCGCGCGCCATCGACAGCCGCACGGTCAGGCCCTGCTGCACCTCGCCGGCCTCGGTCTGCTCGCGCCGCGGCGGGAAGTCGCGCACGATGCGCTCGATGTCCGGCAGCCGGCCGTTGACGGCCACGCGCAGGAACTTGCCGAAGCGGCAGCGCGCCATGCCCAGGTCCCACACCTGCTGCACGTTGAAGCGCGGCTCGAAGCCGCCGCGCCCCGGCTGCAGCCGGCCGCTGACGACGACCAGCTCGTCGTCCTTGATCAGCCGCATGGCGTCGGCCACCGATTCGTCGGCCACCGCCTCGATGGTGCCGCTCCTGTCGTCCAGCACGAACAGCGCCAGCCGGCCGCGCTGGCCGTTGATGACGCGCACGCCGGAGACGATGCCGGCGATCAGCTGCGGCTCGCGGCTGTCGATCAGCTCGTCGATCTTGCGCCGCGCGAACTGGCGCACCTCGCGCGCCACCTCGTCGAACAGGTGGCCGGAGAGGTAGAAGCCGATCGCCGTCTTCTCCTGCATCAGCCGCTCCTTCACGCCCCAGGGCGCGGCCTGCGCCAGCGGTGGCTCCTCCGTGCTGCTGCCCAGCGCCCCCTCGGCCATGTCGAACAGGCCGCCCTGGTGCGCGTTGGCCTCCTGCGCGGCGGCGTAGTCGAAGGCGCGGTCGAGCGAGGCGACCAGCACCGCGCGGTCGGCGTGCAGGGTGTCGAAGGCGCCGGCCTTGATCAGCGCCTCCACCGTGCGCTTGTTGATGCGCTGGCGGTCCACCCGGGCACAGAAGTCGAACAGGCTCCTGAACGCCCCGCCCTCCTCGCGCGCCTTGACGATGGCCTCGATGGCGAGCTGCCCCGTGCCCTTGACGGCGCCCAGGCCGTAGCGGATCACCTTGTCGCTCACCGGCTCGAAGCGGTAGTGGCCGCGGTTCACGTCCGGCGGCTCGAAGCTCATGCCGAAGTGCTTGACCGCGTCCTCGAACAGCACCTTCAGCTTGTCGGTGTTGTCCATTTCCACCGTCATGTTGGCGCAGTAGAACTCGGCCGTGTAGTGCACCTTCAGCCAGCCGGTGTGGTAGGCCAGCAGCGAGTAGGCGGCGGCGTGCGACTTGTTGAAGCCGTAGCCCGCGAACTTCTCCATCAGGTCGAAGATCTCGTCGGCCTTTTCCTGCGGGATGTTGTGGGTGGCGAGCGCACCGGCGCGGAACTTCTCGCGGTGCTCGGCCATCTCCTCGGCCTTCTTCTTGCCCATCGCGCGGCGCAGCAGGTCGGCGCCGCCGAGCGAGTAGCCGCCCAGGATCTGCGCGCTCTGCATCACCTGCTCCTGGTAGACCATGATCCCGTAGGTCTCGCTGAGCATCTCGGCCACGGCCGGGTGGGGGTACTCGACCTCCTCGCGGCCGTGCTTGCGCGCCACGAAGCTGGGGATCAGGTCCATCGGGCCCGGGCGGTACAGCGCGTTCAGGGCGATCAGGTCTTCCAGCCGCGTGGGCCGCGCGTCGCGCAGCATGCCCTGCATGCCGCGGGATTCGAACTGGAACACCGCCTCCGTCTTGCCGTCCTGGAAGAGCCGGTAGGTGGCCTTGTCGTCCAGCGGGATGTCTTCGTAGGCGAAGTGTTCCCGGCCCGCGTGGCGCTTCATGATGAACTCGCGCGCGATCTCCAGGATCGTCAGCGTCGCCAGCCCCAGGAAGTCGAACTTCACCAGGCCGATGGCCTCCACGTCGTCCTTGTCGTACTGGCTCACCGCCGATTCGCTGCCCGGCTGCTGGTAGAGCGGGCAGAAGTCCGTCAGCTTGCCCGGCGCGATCAGCACGCCGCCGGCGTGCATGCCGATGTTGCGCGTCATGCCCTCCAGCTTCTGCGCCATCTCGACGAGGGACTTGACCTCCTCCTCCTTCTCGATGCGCTCGGCCAGCTGCGGCTCGGCGGCGATGGCGTACTTCTCCTTGTCGCCTTCGGACAGGTCGGCCGGCGGGTACTGCAGCGTGACGGGCTTGCCCGGCTTGTTGGGGATGAGCTTGCTGATGCCGTCGCAGAAGGTGTAGCTCATGTCCATCACGCGCCCGACGTCGCGGATGGCGGCGCGCGCGGCCATGGTGCCGAAGGTGGCGATCTGGCTCACCGCGTCGCGGCCGTACTTGTCCTTCACGTAGTCGATGACGCGGTCGCGGTTGCCCTGGCAGAAGTCGACGTCGAAGTCGGGCATCGACACCCGCTCCGGGTTCAGGAAGCGCTCGAACAGCAGGTTGTACTTGAGCGGGTCGAGGTCGGTGATCTTCAGCGAGTAGGCCACCAGCGAGCCGGCGCCCGAGCCCCGGCCCGGCCCCACGGGGCAGCCGTTGGCCTTGGCCCACTGGATGAAGTCGCCCACGATCAGGAAGTAGCCCGGGAAACCCATCTTCAGAATGGTGCCGATCTCGAACTCCAGCCGCTCGACGTAGCGCGGGCGCTCCTGCTCGCGCTGCGCCGCATCGGGATACAGGTGTACCAGGCGCTCGTCCAGCCCCTTGAAGGACTCGACGCGGAAGTACTCGTCGATCGTCATCCCCTCGGGAATCGGGAAGTCCGGCAGCCGCGGCTTGCCCAGCGTGAGCGTGAGGTTGCAGCGCCGGGCGATCTCCACCGTGTTGGCGATGGCGCTGGGCACGTCGGCGAAGAGCCGCTCCATCTCGGCCGCGCCCTTGAAGTACTGCTCGCGGGTGAAGCGCCGCACGCGCCGCTGGTTGCCCAGGATCTCGCCCTCGGAGATGCACACGCGCGCCTCGTGGGCCTCGAACTCCTCGGCCTCCAGGAACTGCACCGGGTGCGTCGCCACCACGGGCAGGTTCAGCCGCGCGGCCAGTTGCACGGCGGCGACCACGTGCGCCTCGTCGTCCGGCCGGCCGGCGCGCTGCAGCTCGATGTAGAAGCGGTGCGGGAACAGGCCCGCCAGGCGCAGCGCCGCCTCGCGCGCGCGCTCGGCGTTGCCGGCCGCCAGCGGCGCGCCGAGCGGCCCGGCCTGCGCGCCCGACAGCGCGATCAGCCCCTCGTTCAGCTCCTCGATCCACGCCCACTTCGCCCGGGCCTGCGCCTCGCCGCGGCCGACGTTCTGCGTCCAGGCGCGCGCCAGCAGCTCGCACAGGTTCAGGTAGCCGGCATGGTTCTGCACCAGCAGCACGATGCGGCTGGGCGCGGCATCGGCATCCAGCCCCTCGACGATCACCTCGCAGCCCAGCAGCGGCTTGACGCCCTTGCCGCGCGCCTGCTTGTAGAACTTGACGCCGCCGAAGAGGTTGTTGAGGTCGGTGATGGCCAGCGCGGGCTGGCCGTCCCGGGCGGCGGCCTTGACGGCCTCGTCGATGCGGGTGGTGCCGTCGACGACGGAGAACTCGGTGTGCAGGCGCAGGTGGACGAACATCCTCGAATTGTAGGAAGCCGCCGGGGCACGGGTGGATCGCGCCCCGGGATCCGCGGCAGAATGCGGCTGCATTCAGGGAGGAAAAAATGGCGGATATCGACGCCCAAGGCATGGTCACGCACCCGAACGTCCAGCCAATGCGCTTCACCTACATCGAGCGAGGGGCGCTCACCGGGATCGAAGGGATCATCGTCCACCAGACGGACTCCTCCGATGAGAAGAGCGTGTTCGCCAAATATCAGCGCACCAGTGCTGCTGGAGCCCACTTTCTCATCGGCAAGAACGGCACCATCTGGCAAACCGCATCGCTTCTTTACCGTACGGATCATGTGGGGCCACTCAAACCACGCTGCCTAGCGCAAATGACTTGCGCCCCTGCAGAACTCAAGACGCTGAGGAAGGCCACACCCAAGATGGCTCACCGGATCGAAATGACGAAATCCGTGCCCCTGCGCTATCCATCCAACAGCGACAGCGTGGGCATCGAAATGGTTGGCAAAGCCAGCCTGCCGCCCAACAAGCCCATGCCCCCCGGGCTTTCGGATCGCGATCGAAACTACTTCCTGGGCGAGCACGCGGTCTATGAGCCCGTCACCCCGGCTCAACAGCTATCGCTGCAATGGTTGGTCGATTTCCTGCGCCAGCATCTGCACATTCCGGCCACGGAAATACACCGCCACCCCGACGTGAGTCGGAAGAATCCCACCGAAGCAAGCACGGCGCAATGGAAATGAAGCATCGCGCTTTCTGCTCCTTCGTGCTATTGGCAGTCAGCACCCAAGCCTTCGCCATCCGAGGCGAACCCTTCGATGGTGTCTACTATTTTCGACGGCTCGCACCACCCCCCATCATCAGCATCGCGGTGACCGACCCGATGCGCCGCGCCGAAACGGCCCTACCTGAAGAAACCTGTGAGGACTTCAACATCACATCACGCGACGTACGCCACTTTTTCAGATACGCCCAAGCCGTGAACAGAAGTGACTACAGGGAGTACTACCTTCAAACTGGTTGCTATGGAAAAGGCGTCGTGACTTACGCCAACGGCATGCGCGCGGAATGGTTGATCGAATCTGGTGGCCGCGGATTTCTCGTGCCCGTCAATGGAAAGAACAAGGGCGTTTTTTACTATCTCTACTGCGACGACGAGTGTGAAAACCTGGGCATCGACGGCCCCAAGTGACCCTCCCCTCCGCCGCCCAGGCGCAGGCCCATCGGGCCACGGGCGCCCTTTCTAGAATCGCCGGGTGTCCGACATCCTCAACATCTCCGCTTACCTGTTCGTTCCCATCGAGGACCGCGAAGCCCTGCGCCCCCGCCTGCTCGAATCGGCCCGCGCGCACCAGCTCAAGGGCACCATCCTGCTGGCCGACGAAGGCATCAACCTGTTCCTCGCCGGTGCGGCGCAGGCCGTGCGCGGCTTCCTCGCTGGCCTGCGCACCGACCCGCGCTTCGCGCCGCTGGAAGTCAAGGAAAGCTGGTCGGCGCAGCAGCCCTTCCGCCGCCTGCTGGTCAAGCTCAAGCGCGAGATCATCCGGATGAACCATCCGGCGATCCAGCCCGCGGCCGGCCGTGCGCCGGGCGTCGACGCGCGCACGCTCAAGCGCTGGCTGGACCAGGGCCACGACGACGCGGGCCAGCCTGTCGTGCTGCTGGACACACGCAACGCCTTCGAAGTGGACTACGGCAGCTTCGAGAACGCCATCGACTGGCGCATCACGAAGTTCACCGAGTTCCCGCAGGCGGTGCAGGAGCACCGCGCCGAACTGGAAGGCAGGACGGTGGTGAGCTTCTGCACCGGCGGCATCCGCTGCGAGAAGGCCGCCATCTACATGCACGGCATCGGGCTGCCGAACGTGCTGCAGCTCGACGGCGGCATCCTCAAGTACTTCGAGGAAGTGGGCGGCGCGCACTACCGGGGCGAGTGCTTCGTCTTCGACGGCCGCGAGGCGCTGGCGCCGGACCTCAGCGCCCGCTCGGCGCACAGCAGCGCGCGGCGCGCGGAAGATCCGGACATCGCGATCAAGGCCTGACGGCGCTCCTGTCCGGAAGGCGGGGTGGCACACTTTCCCCCTGCCGGCGTGCACTTCCGCACTGCCGCATTCCACCAGGAGCCATGCCATGAAGATCAGCGCCCGAAACGTCCTGCGCGGCAAGATCGTTGCCATCGTCCGCGGTCCCGTCACCACCGAGGTGACGCTGGAGATCGCGCCGGGCGTCCAGATCACCTCGACCATCACCAGCACCTCCGCCCAGAACCTCGCGCTCAAGGAGGGAGGCGACGTCTACGGCGTGATCAAGGCCTCCAGCGTGATGATCGCGACCGACGACTGATCCGCGGCGGCGCCCGCCGCCGGCTCATGACGCCAGGAGCCGCGTGAGCGCCGTCAGGTCCGGTGCGCTTGCCACCCGGGCCGCGGATTCGACGGCGCGGTAGTGCTTGACGATCGCCTCGCCCACGCTCGTCAGCGCCGTGCCGCCCCCGTGCGACCCGCCGGCCGCTGTGTTCACGGCCGGGTGCGCCAGGGAGCGGTTCATCTCGTCGATCAGCATCCAGGCGCGGCGGTACGACATGCCCAGGTGCTTGGCGGCGGCGGTGATGGAGCCGGTCTCGGCGATGGCCTCGAGCAGTTCGACCTTGCCGGGCCCGATGGCGATGCAGTCGTCCCGGTAGATGCGCAGCCTGAACTGGACTTTGGATTTCATGGTGGGCCGTCAAATGCGATCAGGCGCCGAGATTAAGCCATGCGGCGGGCGCCGTGCGGTGCGCCGGCACCCGGCGGCGGCCGTCGCAGCGCCGGCACGGCTGCCCCGCGCCGCCTGACCGGCCGCCGCGGCCCGGGCCGCGGCGCGCGGGCGGGCATCAGGGCAAGCACAGGGGCGCCGGCCTGCGCGCTTCGCTATATTCGAACGGACATATCGATGAGCGCATCGCGCCCACCGGCCCCGAAGCCGCGGCGCGAGGCGGCGCCGGCTTTCGACCACGACACCCACGAGGAGGCCCCATGCATGCCCTGCCGTTCAGGCGCACCCGAATCGCCACGCTGGTGGCATTGCTGATCGCCGGTTGCGGCGGCGGAGGCGGCGGGGCAGCCTGGCCCATCCTCCCGGTCGCGCCGGCGCCCGCACCGGCGCCGAGTCCCGCGCCGGCCCCCAGCCCGGCGCCTGCACCCGCACCGACGCCGGCGCCGGCCGTCCAGCTCGAAGGGGCCGTCGACCGGCCCGCCGCCTTCACGGCGGCGGACCTGGCCACGCGCACGCCGGTGACCCAGACCGTCACCTACACCAGCGGCAGCGGCAGCCAGACGCGCACCTACACCGGGGCCGGCCTGTGGCCACTGCTCAGCGATGCCGGCATCCAGACGGACAGCGCGCGCAAGAACGACGTGCTCGGCCGCTACGTGGTCGCCACCGGCGCCGACGGCTACCAGGCGGTCTTCTCCCTCGGCGAGATCCACCCCGAGTTCGGCAACCGGCCCAGCATCGTGGCCTACGCGGAAACGCGGGATGGCGCGTCAGCGCCGCTGGGCGATGCCGATGGGCCCTTCCGCGTCACGGCACCGGCCGACGTGAAGGGCGGGCGCTACGTGTCCAACCTGGTGCGGCTGAAGGTGCAGGCCTCGGCGGCCACGGCCGTGAGCGCGGGCGGCGGCACGTCCACCTCGTTCGTGGTGTCGGGCCAGGTCAACGCCGCGACCACCTTCGACATCAATGCGCTGAAAGGCCTGCCCGCCATCTCCCAGACGGTGGGCAGCAACGTCTACACGGGGCCCAGCCTCTGGACGCTCCTCGACCACATCGGCCTGAAGCTGCCCGCGGTGAAGAACCCCAGCCTGTCCATGTACGCCGTGGCCACGGGCAGCGACGGCTACCGGGCCCTGGTGTCCCTCGGCGAGATCGACCCGGGCTTCGGCAACAACGCGGCGATGGTCGCCTACGAGGTCAATGGCACCGACCTGGGCAGCAACGGCGTGGCGCGGCTGGTCGTGCCGGGCGAGGTGAAACAGGGGCGCTCGGTGTCCAACCTCATCGCGATCGAGGTGTTCGCGGTCGACGGCCCCTGAGCGCGCGGGCCGGCGCCGTCACGCCCCGCCCGGCGGCGGGGCGGCGGCGCGCTGCGCCGCGAGGTGGCGGTACACGGTGCTGCGGTGCACGCCCAGCAGGCGGGCGGTGTCCGCCACGTTGTAGCGGCACTGCTGCAGCGCCTGCTCGATGGTCCGCTCGGTCACGGCATGGAGCGATCCGGGCGCCGAGGCGTCCGGGTGCACGGCCGACGACGGCACAGGACCGGACGGCGTCATCACCGGCGGCGGCAGGTCGGCAGGCTGGATGGTCTGGCCGGGATCGCACAGCGCGACGAGCGTGCGCAGCGTGCTGCGCAGCTCGCGCACGTTGCCGGGCCAGGGATGCGCCATGAGCGCCGCCAGCGCCGCCTCGCTCAGGCGCAGCCGCCGGGCCGATCCGCCCAGCTCGGCCAGCACGCGCTCGATCAGGGCGCCGCGGTCCGGACGTTCCCGCAAGGCCGGCAGCCGCACCTGGAAGCCGGCGATGCGGTACATCAGGTCGGCCCGGAACCGGCCCTGCTGGACGAGCGCGCCGATGTCGCCGTGCGTGGCGCAGACCAGGTCGAAGTCGACCGCCTGCGGACGGCCGCCGCCCAGCGGCGTGACGCAGCGCTCCTCCAGCACGCGCAGCAGCCGCGTCTGCAGCGCCAGCGGCATGTCGGCGATCTCGTCGAGGAAGAGCACGCCGCCGTGCGCCTCGCGGATGCGGCCGGGCATGCCCTTGCGGCGCGCGCCGGTGTAGGCCCCTTCCTCGTAGCCGAACAGCTCGGCCTCGATCAGCCCCTCGGGCAGCGAGGCGCAGTCCACCGCCACCAGCGGCCCCTGCGCGCGCCGGCTGCCCGCGTGCAGGCGGCGCGCGAAGACCTCCTTGCCGGTCCCCGTCTCCCCCGTCACGAGCACGGCGACGCCCTCGTCGAGCACCCGCACCGCCTGCCACAAGGCTGGGGCGACCGCGTCGGCCACGCCGCCGGTGGCCGCCGATGCCGCGGCGCGATGCGCGGGCGACGGGGCCCGGCCCGCCGCGGCGGGCTGCGTCCGCTCCGCCACCGCCGCGACCTGCTGCCCGCCCGGCAGCGTGAGCAGCCCGCGCTGGTGCTCCAGCACGCGCCAGCGCGCGCCCAGGACCTCCTCGACCTCGCGGTCCAGCAGGTCGTGCCAGTGGCGCTGGAGCAGGTCCAGCGCGATGCGGTTGGCGCCGACGATGCGGCCGCCCTCCACCATCACCAGCGCCTCGCGGGGCGTGCCGATCAGCGCCGGGCGCACGTGGAAGCGCAGCAGCTCGCCGCGCGCGGTCGCCAGCGCCATGCGGTGCTCCACCTGGCAGGCGGCCAGGCGCACCAGCCCGAGGGCATGGGCGCCGATGCTCATGGCGTCGCCCGAGATGTCCAGGGCGCCGAGGAGGTCGCCGCGCCCGGTGAAGATCGGCGCGGCGGCGCAGCCGATGATGCCGATCTGGTCGAGGTAGTGCTCCCGGCCGAGCACGGTCAGCGCCTCGCCCTCGGCCAGCGCCGTGCCGATCGCGTTGGTGCCGCGGCTGTGCTCCGACCAGTCCACGCCCGGCCGCAGGGCGACCTGCTGGGCCTTGGGCAGGAAGTCCGGGCAGCCGACCTCTTCCAGGATCAGCCCGCTCGCGTCGGACAGCACCACCACGCAGCCGCTGCCGGCCACGTGCTCGGCCAGGCCGTCCAGTTCCGGCTGTGCGCAGCGCAGCAGGTGCATGGCCTGCTCGCGGCGCTGCTGCAGCAGCGCGCGCGCCAGCGGCTCGGGGTCGATGCGGCGGTTCTCGACGGGGCGGCTGCGGCGCCAGGAGCGCAGGATGTGCGGCGAGACGGCGTGGTCCGGCACCTCGCCCTGGCGGAAGAACAAGTCGCGGGCCTGCTCGACCTGCAGGGCTGGCGTGTGCGCCTCGAACATCGATCGTCTCCGTTGCTGCGCGCCACTGTCGCACACCGCGACAGGCAGGACGCCATATTCGTATGAACATGTCGCAGGATGCGACATGGCATCGCCTGCGTCCGGGCCTTTCGAGGGAGGCAGGGATCAGGGATTGTCCGGAGCCGCCCGGGTACGCCCGTTGCTCGGTACAGGCCGGGGCCGCATCCGCGGCGCCGATTCAACCGCAATCCAAGGAGATCCACATGGACATGCTCGAACCGGGCAAGTTCGGCACCGCAGTGCCGTTCAAGAAGCGCTACGGCAACTTCATCGGCGGCGAGTGGGTGGCACCGATCGACGGGCAGTACTTCGACAACGTCACGCCGGTCACGGGCAAGGCCTTCTGCGAGGTGCCCCGCTCCACCGCCGCGGACATCGACCGGGCGCTGGACGCCGCCCACAAGGCCAAGGCGGCCTGGGGCCGCACCTCGCCCACGGAGCGCGCCAACATCCTGAACAAGATCGCCGACCGCATCCAGGACAACCTCCCGATGATCGCCGCCGCGGAGACCTGGGACAACGGCAAGCCGATCCGCGAGACCATGGCGGCGGACCTGCCGCTCGCGGTGGACCATCTGCGCTACTTCGCCTCCTGCATCCGCGCCCAGGAGGGCGGCATCAGCGAGATCGACAGCGAGACCTACGCATACCACTTCCACGAGCCGATCGGCGTCGTCGGGCAGATCATCCCGTGGAACTTCCCGATCCTGATGGCCATCTGGAAGCTCGCGCCCGCGCTGGCCGCCGGCAACTGCGTGGTGCTCAAGCCGGCCGAGCAGACGCCGGTGTCCATCCTGGTGCTGATGGAGCTGGTGGCCGACCTGCTGCCGCCGGGCGTGGTCAACATCGTCAACGGCTTCGGCGTGGAGGCCGGCAAGCCCCTGGCGTCGAGCAACCGGATCGGCAAGATCGCCTTCACCGGCGAGACCACCACGGGCCGGCTGATCTCGCAGTACGCCAGCCAGAACCTGATCCCGGTCACGCTGGAACTGGGCGGCAAGTCGCCCAACATCTTCTTCGCCAACGTCATGGACAAGGACGATGCGTTCTTCGACAAGGCGCTGGAAGGCTTCACCATGTTCGCGCTGAACCAGGGCGAGGTGTGCACCTGCCCGTCGCGCGCCCTGGTGCAGGAATCGATCTACGAGCGCTTCATCGAGCGAGCGCTGCAGCGCGTGGCGGCCGTGCGCCAGGGCAGCCCGCTGGACCCCGAGACGATGATCGGCGCGCAGGCGTCCAGCGAGCAGCTGGAGAAGATCCTGTCGTACCTGGACATCGGCCGGCAGGAGGGCGCGAAGGTCCTGGCCGGCGGCGAGCGCAACCTGCTGGAGGGCGACCTGGCGGGCGGCTACTACGTCAAGCCCACCGTCTTCCAGGGCCACAACAAGATGCGGATCTTCCAGGAAGAGATCTTCGGCCCGGTGGTGTCGGTCACCACCTTCAAGGACGAGGACGAGGCGCTGGCGATCGCCAACGACACCCTGTACGGCCTCGGCGCCGGCGTCTGGAACCGCGACATCAACCAGGCCTTCCGCATGGGCCGCTCGATCCAGGCCGGCCGGGTGTGGACCAACTGCTACCACCACTACCCGGCGCACGCGGCCTTCGGCGGCTACAAGCAGTCGGGGATCGGGCGCGAGAACCACAAGATGATGCTCGACCACTACCAGCAGACCAAGAACCTGCTGGTGAGCTACAGCGAGAACAAGCTCGGCTTCTTCTGAGCCGCCGGGGCCGGGCCGCGCCCTGCCCCTCCCCGAGGGGCAGGGAAACCTGGGGCGGCCCGGCGCCTTCTTGCGAACGCGCACGCCCCGTGCCGCCACGCCGCGGCACGGGCACAGCACGAAAGGCCGACATGCAGCAGGTTTCCCGCGTGGTCGCCACCGACGCGGCGCTGGCGCTCATCGAGCGCCTGGCCGCCCGGCACGGCCCCCTCATGTTCCACCAGTCCGGCGGCTGCTGCGACGGCAGCGCGCCGATGTGCTATCCGCGCGGCGAGTTCATCGTCGGCGACTACGACCGGCTGCTCGGCCACATCGGCGGCATGCCCTTCTACATCAGCGGGCCGCAGTTCGAGTACTGGCAGCACACGCAGCTCATCATCGACGTGGTGCCGGGCCGCGGCGGCATGTTCTCGCTGGAAGGGCCGGAGGGCGTGCGCTTCCTGACGCGCTCGCGGCTGTACTCCGACGAGGAATCCGCCTGGCTCGAGGCGCACCCCGCGGCCGTAGCCGAGGGCGGCGCCTGAGGGTCAGGGCCGCGAGACCCGCACCGCCGCGTCGGCGCGCCGGTGCAGGTCGGGCAGCAGCTCCAGCCCGAGGCCCGGCTTGCCGTCGAGCCGGACCATGCCGCGCTCCACGATGGGCAGCTCGGTCACCAGCTCCCTGTACCAGCCGGTGTAGAAGGCCCGCACGCTCTCCTGCACCAGCGCGTTGGGCGCGTGCAGGCTCAGGTGCGTGGAGGCGGCCCACACCACCGGCCCGGTGCAGTCGTGCGGCGCCACGGGCAGTTGCCAGGCGTCGGCCATCGCGGCGATCTTGCGCGCCTCGGTCAGGCCGCCGCACCAGCTCAGGTCGAGCATCGCCACGCCGGCCACGCCGGTCTGCAGGTAGTCCTTGAAGCCCCACTTGTACGCCAGCGTCTCGCTGGCGCAGACCAGCGCCTTGCAGTCGGTGGCGTACTGCCTCAGCAGGTCGAGACTGTCCATGCGGATCGCGTCCTCGTGCCAGAAGGTGTCGAACTCCTGCAGCGCGCGGGCGATCTTCTGCGCCATCGGCAGCCGCCACAGGCTGTGGAACTCGACCATGATGTCCATCTGCCGCCCCACCGCGCCGCGGATCTTGCGGAAGGGCTCCAGCGCCGCGTCGAGATCGGCGTTGCTGATGTACTGGCCATGGCTCTGCTCCGCCGCGAGGTCGAAGGGCCAGATCTTCATGGCCGTGATGCCCTCGGACAGGAGCGACTCGGCCAGCTCGTCGGCATGGTGCAGGAAGCCCTGCAGGTCCTCGTAGGGACCGGCGCCGTTGCCCAGCCCCCAGTTGGAACTGCTCTGGTTGGCGGTGCTGCGCACGTACTGGTAGCCGGCGCAGGTGTTGTAGACGCGGATGGCGTCGCGGCTGACGCCGCCCAGCGCCGTGCACACCGGCATGCCGGCGGCCTTGCCGAACAGGTCCCACAGCGCGATGTCGACCGCCGAGTTGCCGCGCGTCTCCACGCCCGAGCCGCGCCAGCCCAGGTAGCCCGTGAGGTCGCGCGCGCGGGCCTCGATGGCCAGCGGGTCGGCGCCCAGCAGCCGCGGCGCGGCCCACTCGTGCAGGTAGGCCTCCACCGCCGCGGCGCCCATGAAGGTCTCGCCCAGGCCCACCAGGCCCTCGTCGGTGTGCAGCCGCACCCAGAGGATGTTGGGGAACTCGCCGAGGCGGAGGGTCTCGACCTGGGTGATCTTCACGGGTGCGCCCCTTGCGTCGGCTTCAGCCGCCGCGCGCCTTCTTCAGCGCGTCCATCACGACGTTGACCGCCTCGGCGCCGATGGTGGGGATGTTCTTGTCGTAGACCGGCTTGACCTTGTCGAACATGCGCTTCTGCTCGGCCGGGGTGACCTCATTGACGGCCATGGTCTTCTTCAGGTTGTCCAGCGACTTGGCGTTGAGCGCCCGGTTGGCCTCGCGCTCGACCTTCTGGCCTTCCTTGGCGGCCTCGCGCAGCACCGCCTGCTCCTCGGGCTTGAGCTGGTCCCACAGCTTCTTGCTGTAGAGCACCAGGAAGGGCGTGTACGCATGGCGCGTCACGCTCAGGTACTTCTGCACCTCGCTGAACTTGGAGGTCTCGATGGTGACGAAGGGGTTCTCCTGGCCGTCGATGGTGTGCGTTTCCAGCGCGGTGAACACCTCGCCGAAGGACATCGGCACGGCATTGGTGCCCAGCGTCTTGAAGGAGTCGAGGAAGATGTTGTTCTGCATCACCCGCACCTTCACGCCTTCGAAGTCCTCCACCTTGGCCACCGGCCGCTTGTTGTTGGTGAGGTTGCGGAAGCCGTTCTCCCAGTAGGCCAGGTTGACCAGGCCCGCCGCCTCCAGCTTCTTGTTGAAGTACTCGCCCGCCGGCCCGTCGAGCACGGCGTCGGCCTCCTTCTCGTTCTGGAACAGGAAAGGCAGGTCGAACACGCCCAGTTCCTTGACGATGCCCACCAGCGGTGAGCTGGAGGTGCACACCATCTCCTGCGTGCCGGCGCGCAGCGCCTGCGTGGCCTGCAGGTCGCCGCCGGCCGCGCCGCCCCAGAAGGCCGCGATCTTCAGCTTGCCGCCGGTCCTGGCGGCCAGCACCTCCTGCATCTTCTTGACGCCCAGGCCCACCGGATGGTCCTCGTTCACGCCGTTGGTGAACTTGATGGTGCGCTCGGCGAACTGCGCGACGGCGGCAAAGGGCGCGAGGGCCGCCGCGGTGGCCGCGGCCGCGACCAGGGTTCTGCGATTCAACATGGCTTGTCTCCTTCTCTCGGGGGTGAAAAGCCGTGGGCCGCCGCGCCTCAGCGCGCCATCCACCACGACAGCGGAACCGTGACGATCTGCGGGAAGAACACCATCGCGAACAGCACGATGAGCTGGGCGATGAAGAAGGGCATCACGCCCTTGAAGGCGTCGTCCATGGTGATGCGCGCCACGCCGCACACCACGTTGAGCACCGTGCCCACCGGCGGCGTGATCAGGCCGATGGCGTTGTTGATGATGAACAGCACGCCGAAGTACACCGGGTCGATGCCGGCCTTGAGCACCACCGGCATCAGCACCGGCGTGAGGATCAGCACCGTGGGCGTGAAGTCCAGCGCGGTGCCGACGATGACGATCAGCACCATGATCACGAACATCAGCAACGTCCTGCTGCCCATGAAGGGCTGCAGCATCTTCGTCACCTCGCCCGGGATGTCGGCCACGGTGATGAGCCAGGCGCTGACCATCGCCGCCGCCACCAGGAACATGACCACCGCCGTCGTCTTGCCGGCCGAGGCGATGAGCCGGTAGAGCATGTGCCACTTCAGCTCGCGGTAGACGAACATGCCGACGACGAAGGAGTAGACGGCCGCCACCACCGCCGCCTCCGTAGGCGTGAAGATGCCGACCTTCATGCCACCGATGATCACCACCGGCAGCGCCAGCGCCAGGCTGCCGCGGAAGGTGATGGCGAGGCGCTCGCCGAAGGGCACGCGCGGCGCCGGCCGCACTCTGTCGCGCCGCGCCACGATCCACCACGCGATGCCGATGGCCAGCCCCATCAGCACGCCCGGCACGATGCCGGCCAGGAACAGCTTGGTGATCGACACGTTGCCCGCCACGCCGAAGACGATGAAGCCGATCGAGGGCGGGATGACGGGCGCGATGATGCCGCCCGCAGCGATCAGGCCGGCCGAGCGGTTGGTGTCGTAGCCGGCGCGGTTCATCATCGGGATGAGCAGGGCCGCCAGCGCGGCCGTGTCGGCCACGGCCGAGCCGGAGATCGAGGCCATGATGATCGCCGCCACCACCGCCACGTAGCCCAGCCCGCCGCGGAAGTGGCCGACCCAGGCCATCGCCAGGTCGACGATGCGGCGGGACAGGCCGCCGGCCGTCATGAACTCGCCGGCCAGCAGGAAGAAGGGCACCGCCAGCAGCGGGAAGTTGTCGGCGCCGTCGACGAAGCGCTGCGCGATGATCTGGCTGTCGAAGGCCGGCAGCACGCCGGTGAAGGCCAGCCAGCCCATCAGCGCCACGCCGCACACCAGCAGCGCATAGGCGATGGGCATGCCGATGGCCATGGCGGCCAGCAGCGAGACGACGAAGACCGCGACCGTCATGACGCGCTCCGGGCCTCGCCGGTGCCGGGCTCGGGCGCCACGTCCTCGGACTCCATCACCTGCACCAGTTCCTCGTCGCTCATGCGGCCGGTGAACAGGCGCCACAGCTTGTTCAGGTTGATGATGCCCATCACCACCGAGACGACGTAGCCGATGCCGTAGACCCAGATCATCGAGATGCCGACCACCGGCGAGATGTTGGTGCTCTGCAGCTCGTGCATCTCGTAGGTGCCCATGAGGAACAGCACGTTGCAGAACAGCATCAGCACCTGGTTGATGAAGAAGCAGACCTTCTTGCCCAGCCGCGGCAGGTGCTTGATGAGCGTGTCCACGCCCAGGTGCGCGCCGTCGCGCATCGCCACCATGGCGCCGATGTAGGTGAGCCAGATGAAGCAGTAGCGCGACATCTCGTCCGACACGGTGATGCCGGAGTTGAAGCCGTAGCGCAGCACCACGTTGCCGAAGACCATGGCCACCATGGCCACCATGCACACGACCACCAGGAATTCCAGCAGCCTGAAGAATGCGTCGATCGCGCCTTTCACGTTCCCGGTCTCCTTGAATCGTTGTTGTCGCGGCCCGGCTGCCGCTATGCCGCCGCCTTGATGCGCCGCGGCGGCGCATGGATCTGCGGGATGCGCCTGCCCGAGGCGAGCACCGCCTCGATGTCCCCGCGGGCACCGTCGATCAGCACGCGGATCGCCTTCTCGGCCTGCTCCGGCTTGCCGGCGATGACGGCGTCGAGCACGGCCCGGTGCAGCGGCAGCGAGTTGGCCGGCCCGTCGCGGCGCCGGGTGGAGATCTCGAAGCTGGTGCGCAGCAGCGCCGCCAGCGCGCGGCTCATCTGCACCAGCATGCGGTTGTGGCTGGCGGCGATCAGGCCCTGGTGGAAGCGCAGGTCGGGCGTGACGTAGTCGCCGCCGAACTCGATGGCGTGCTTCATCAGCGCGTAGGCGGCCTCCATGTCGGCGATGTCCTCCGGCGTGGCGCGCTCGGCGGCCAGCCGCACCGCCGCCGGCTCGACGGCGCGCCGCAGGTCCTGCAGGTCGCGCAGGAAGTCGCGCGACAGGCCCACCCGCGTCTGCCAGACGATCACGTCGGCGTCGAACCAGTTCCAGTGATCCGACGGCAGCACCCGCGTGCCGACCTTGGGCCCGGTGCTGACCAGCCCCTTGGCCACCAGCGACTTGATCGCCTCGCGCACCACGGTGCGGCTCACGCCCAGTTCCTCGCACAGCAGCGGCTCCGGCGGGATGGCGCTGCCCGGCGCATAGCGGCCGGCCACGATGTCGCCGCCGATGCGGTCCACCGTGTTGCCGTGGACGTTCTTGATGGTCGCCATGCGCCGCGCCGCCGCCGCCCGCTCAGGGCTTGATGCCCACCTTGGCGACGAGCTGCTTGAAGTAGGCGTGGTCGCGTGCCATGGCCTGGCCGAACTCCGGTGCGTCCAGGTAGGCGAAGCCGAGGTTCAGCTTGTCCAGCGTCTCGCGCAGCGCCGGGTCCTTCGCCGCCTTGGCGGTGGCCTCGCGCAGCGCATTCACCACCTCCGCCGGCGTGCCCTTCGGCAGCGCCAGGCCGCGCCAGGTGCCGATGCTCAGGTCGATGCCGCGCTCCTTGAGCGTGGGCACCTTGTCGAAGGCCTTGACGCGCTCGTCGGCCATCACCGCCAGCATCTTCAGCTTGCCGCCCTGCAGGTGCGCGGCCACCTCGCCGGGGCTGACGGCCACCGCGTCGATCTGCCCGCCCAGCAGCGACACCACGCCCGGCGCCGCGCCCTGGAAGGGCACGTGGTTGAACTTCACGCCCACCTTGTCCTCCAGGCCCACCGCCGCCAGGTGCCAGATGGAGCCGTTGCCGGAGTTGCCCATGGTGATGGCGCCGGGCTTGGCCTTGGCCGCCGCCAGGAACTCCTCGATCGTGTTCCACGGCGCGTCGGCGCGCACGGTGATGGCGGAGGGGTCGCCGTTCAGGCGCGCCACCGGCACGAAGCCCTCGTAGGTGAACTTGGCCAGGCCCAGGTGCGGCAGGATCACCAGCTCGGCAATGATCATGCCGACCTTGTAGCCGTCGGGCCGCGCGTTGAGCACGTCGGTCATGCCGATCACGCCGCTGGCGCCGGGCTTGTCGTTGACCACCAGCGGCTGCGGCAGGTACTTCTTCATCACCTCGGCGAAGCCGCGCGCCAGCGCGTCGGTGCCGCCGCCGGCCGATGCGGGCACCACCAGCTCGATGGGCTTGCTCGGGTAGTCGGCCGCCCAGCCGAAGGCGTGCGGCAGCGGGAGGAAGGCGGCGCCCAGGCCCTGGACGACGCGCCGGCGCGAGACGCGCGGGTTCGTGCTCTTCATGTGCGTTTGTCTCCGTGTGCGGCGCTCGAAAACCCTAGGCGCCCTCGTGATGCTTGTTCTTATCATATGATGATTGAATTGCAGCGATCTCAGAGGGCAAACCCTGAGCCGCCACGACGAAAAGCGCACTGGAGACACCATGAGCGACGCCCCCCGCCGGAAGAAGCCGCCGCACGAGTTGCGCAGTCAGCAGTGGTGGGGCCGCACCGACCGCGACGGCTTCATCTACCGCAGCTGGGTCAAGGGCAAGGGCGTGCCGCACGACCAGTTCGACGGCCGGCCGGTCATCGGCATCTGCAACACCTTCAGCGAGCTGACGCCCTGCAACTCGCACTTCCGCACGCTGGCCGAGCAGGTGAAGATCGGCGTGTACGAGGCGGGCGGCTTCCCGCTCGAGTTCCCCGTCATGTCGCTGGGCGAGACGCTGCTGCGCCCCACCGCCATGCTGTACCGCAACCTCGCCAGCATGGACGTGGAGGAAAGCATCCGCGCCAACCCGCTCGACGGCGTGGTGCTGCTGATGGGCTGCGACAAGACCACGCCCGCGCTGATGATGGGCGCGGCCAGCGTCGACCTGCCGACCATCGGCGTCTCGGGCGGCCCCATGCTCAGCGGCAAGTGGCGCGGGCAGGAGCTGGGCTCGGGCACCGGCGTGTGGCAGATGAGCGAGATGGTGCGCGCCGGCACGCTGAAGCTGCAGGACTTCTTCGAGGCCGAGAGCTGCATGCACCGCAGCCACGGCCACTGCATGACGATGGGCACGGCCAGCACGATGGCCTGCATGGTCGAGTCCATCGGCATCGGGCTGCCGGGCAACGCCGCCTACCCGGCCGTCGACGGCCGCCGCAACGTGCTGGCGCGCATGGCCGGCCGGCGCATCGTCGACATGGTGCACGAAGACCTGCTGATGTCGAAGATCGTCACGCGCGAGGCGATGGAGAACGTCATCAAGGTCAACGCCGCCGTCGGCGGCTCGACCAACTTGGTGATCCACCTGCTGGCCATCGCCGGCCGGCTGGGCATCGACCTCACGCTCGACGACTTCGACCGCCTCGGCTCCGGGCTGCCCTGCCTGCTCGACCTGCAGCCCTCGGGCCGCTACCTGATGGAAGACTTCTGCTACGCCGGCGGCCTGCCGGTGGTGATGAAGGAGATCGCGCACCTGCTGCACAAGGAGCTCGTCACCGCCACCGGCCAGACCGTGTGGGAGAACGTGAAGGATGCCGAGAACCACAACCCGCAGGTGATCCGCCCGCTGGCCGAGCCCTTCAAGGACAAGGCCGGGATCTGCGTGCTGCGCGGCAACCTCGCGCCCAACGGCGCCATCATCAAGCCCAGCGCCGCCACGCCCGCGCTGCTGGTGCACAAGGGCCGCGCGGTGGTGTTCGAGAACGCCGACGACCTGCACCGCCGCATCGACGACGAGGACCTCGACATCGACGAGACCTGCGTGATGGTGCTGAAGAACTGCGGCCCCAAGGGCTACCCCGGCATGGCCGAAGCCGGCAACATGCCGCTGCCGCCCAAGGTGCTGCGCAAGGGCATCACCGACATGGTCCGCGTGAGCGACGCGCGCATGAGCGGCACCGCCTACGGCACGGTGGTGCTGCACACCGCGCCCGAGGCGGCGGCGGGCGGGCCGCTGGCGCTGGTGAAGAACGGCGACATCGTGGAGCTGGACGTGCCCAACCGCCGCCTGCACCTGCACGTGAGCGACGAGGAGCTGGCGCGCCGCCGCGCCGAGTGGGTGCCGCCCAGGCCGCCGCTCGACTCGGGCTACTGGAAGCTCTACGTGGACAACGTGCTGCAGGCCGACGAGGGCGCGGACCTGGGCTTCCTGCGCGGCAAGCGCGGCAGCTTCGTGCCCAGAGACAATCATTGATGACGCAAGCGTCATCAATGATTGCGGCGAGGCTCATGTCGCGAAGCGACGTGAAGGCGCGTCAGCGCCGGGCCGGAGCCACAACCCCATGAGCTTCGTCGCCGTCGACTGGGGCACCAGCTCGCTGCGCGGCGCGCTGGTCGGCGACGACGGCCGCGTGGTCGAGGAGCGCAGCGCGCCGCGCGGCATCCTCGGCGTGCCGGCGGGTGGCTTCCCCGAAGTGTTCGAATCGCAGTTCGGCGACTGGATGGCCGCGCCCGGCCGCACCGCGCTCGTCAGCGGCATGGCCGGCAGTCGCCAGGGCTGGATCGAGGCGCCCTACTGTCCCTGCCCCGCCGGCGCCGAGGAGATCGCATCGCGCATCGTGCCCGTCGAGCCCGGCCGCATCGCGATGGTGCCGGGCCTCTCGGACGAGCACGACGGCGTGCCCGACGTGATGCGCGGCGAGGAGGTGCAGATCCTCGGCGCGATGCGGCTCACCGGGCTGGACCAGGGCCTCTTCGTGCTGCCCGGCACGCACAACAAGTGGGCCCGCGTCGAAGGCGGCCGGGTGGCGGGTTTCCGCACCTGCATGACGGGCGAGTTCTACGCGCTGCTGTCGCAGCACTCGATCCTGGCGCGCACGATCGAGGCCGCGGCGCCGCTGGACGAGGCCGCCTTCCTCGAAGGCGCGGCCCGTGCCGCGCAGGGCCGCGGCCTGCTGCACGACGCCTTCGGTGCCCGCACCCTGGCGCTGTTCGGCCGGCGTGACGCCGGCGCGCTGGCGAGTTATCTTTCCGGCGTGCTGATCGGCGAGGAACTGCGCTCGCAGCCGCTGCACGGCGCGGGCGAACTCGTGCTGGTCGGTGCGCCGGCCCTCACCCATCGCTATGGCCTCGCCCTCGGCGCCGCCGGCCTGCGTCCGCGCGTGCTGGGCGCCGAGGCCACCTGGGCCGGCCTGCATGCGCTGCACCGGGCCCGTTCCCTGCATTCCTGAACCGCCATGACCCTCATCGACACCTTCCGCGACGCGATGCAGGCGCTGCCGCTCATCGCCATCCTGCGCGGCCTCACGCCCGAGGAGGCGCCGGCCATCGGCGACGCACTGGCCGGCGCCGGCTTCGGCCTGCTCGAAGTGCCGCTGAACTCCCCGCGCCCGCTGGAGAGCATCGCCCTGCTGCGCGCGCGATGTCCGGCCGCGCTGGTCGGTGCCGGCACGGTGCTCGATGCGCAGCAGGTGCGCGAGGTCCATGCCGCCGGCGGGCAGCTCGTGGTGGCGCCGAACTTCGATGCCGCCGTCGTGCGCGAGGCCGTGCGCCTGGGCATGGTTGCCCTGCCCGGCGTGTTCACGCCCACCGAGGCCTTCGCGGCGCTGGCGGCCGGCGCGCACGGGCTGAAGCTGTTTCCTGCCGAGGCGGCATCGCCCGCCGTGGTGAAGGCCCTGCTGGCCGTGCTGCCGGCCGGCACGCCCGTGATGCCGGTGGGCGGCATCACGCCGGAATCGATGGCCGCCTGGCGGCAGGCCGGCGCGGCCGGCTTCGGCATCGGCTCGGCGCTGTACAGGCCGGGCAAGGATGCCGCCGCCGTGCGCGAGGATGCGCTGCGCTTCGCCGCGGCCCACGCCGGCACACTGCGGGCCTGAGCCCGCGGCATCCACGAACGAGGAACCCACGCCATGTCCGCCCTGCCCCAGGCACCGTCGCCCGACGCCGTCTACGCCAGCCCCGCCGTGCGCCGCCTGCGCGAGGACCTGGCGCTGGCCCTGCGCGCCGCCGCCCACCACGGCCTGGAGGAAGGCGTCTGCAACCACTTCAGCGTGATGCTCCCCGGCAGGCATGACGGCCCCCAGGCGCGAGCACAGGGCGGCCCGGCACCCGCGCAGGACCGCTACCTCATCAACCCGCGCGGCCTGCACTGGAGCGAGGTCGGCCCCGACGACATCGTGCTGATCGACGTGCATGGCCAGGTGCTGGCCGGCCGCCACCGCGTGGAGCCGACGGCCCTGTTCATCCACGGCGCCGTGCACCGCCTGACGGGCCATGCGGTGGTGCTGCATTGCCACATGCCCTACGCCACCGCGCTCACGCTGACGCAGGACGGCGCGCTGGACCCGACGCTGAGCCAGAACGCCATGCGCTTCATGAACCGCCTGGCGGTCGACCGCCGCTACAACGGCCTGGCGCTGGACGACGCCGAGGGCGAGCGCATCGCCGGCACCATGGCCGGCGCCAACGCCGGCAAGGACATCCTCTTCCTGGCCAACCACGGCGTGATCGTCGCCGGCCCCACGGTGGCCTGGGCCTACGACGACCTGTACTACCTGGAGCGCGCCTGCCTGCACCAGGTGCTGGCGCAGAGCACCGGCCGCCCGCTGGCGCCGGTGGATGCGCAGCTCGCCGCGCGCGTGGCTGCCCAGGTCCAGGGCGAGCGCGAGCAGTCCGACCTGTTCTTCGAGGCGCTGCGGCGCCGGCTGCCGGCGCCGTAGCGCGGCGGCCGGGCGCCGCATACATTCTTCATCTGCGTTCGCACCCGGTTTGCAATGCGTTCACACGGCGCGCGGACCATGGACGCACACACAACGACAGACGAAGGAGCTGGCATGAAGACGCTTTCCATCACCCTCGGCGCGGCGGCGATGCTCGCCTTCGGCGCCCTCACCGCGGCACCGGCCCACGCCTACGGCCCCGACATCCGCGCCCAGGTGTACGTGGCGCCGCCCCCGCCCCCGCGGCACCACTACCGCCCGGCCCCGCCGCCGCGCTACGTGGCGCCGCCCTACTACCACCACGGCCCGCGCTACTACCGCGACCACCACCGCCGCCACGGCTGGCGCGACAACGACCGGGACGGCGTGCCCAACCGCTACGACCGCCGGCCGAACAACCCCTACCGCTACTGACCGCTCAACCGCCCGCCACGCGGCGCACCAGCGCCGCCGGCGTGCGCGGCCAGCCCGGCCGCCCGAACCACGCGCCGCCCGCGATGGCGGCGGCGATGGCGAGGCCGTAGACCCACAGCGCCGCCGCCTGCGCGGCGAACACGTGCTGCAGTTCGCCGCCCCAGCGCAGCGCCAGCCAGCCGCCCAGCGCCGCCACCGCCAGGCGCAGCACGTTGCCGAGCACCGGCCACAGCAGCCGGCCCGCCCCCTGCGAGGCGAAGTACAGCACCAGCCCCAGCCCGAAGAAGCCGTACAGCGGCCCGACGGTGCGCAGGTAGAGGCTGCCGGCCTCCAGCATGGCCGGGTCGCTGCCGAACAGGCGCAGCCACTGCAGCGGGAACAGCGCGGCGGCGATGCCGATGGCGCTCGTCAGCCCGAAGGCCAACGCCGCGCCGGCCCAGGTGGCGCGCAGCGCGCGCTCCGGCCGGCCGGCCCCCATGCTGGTGCCCACCATCGACAGCAGCGGCGCGCCGAGGCCGAAGACCAGCGGCACCAGCAGGTACTCCAGCCGCGACGCGGTGCCGTAGCCGGCGATGGCGCCCGCGCCCCAGCGCCCGGCCAGCGCCGTCGCGATGCCGATGCTCAGGTTGGTGGCGAAGGTCGACACCGCGCCCAGCAGTCCCACGCGCAGGATGTCGCGCATCAGCGGCCACGACAGCCGCGCCTCGCGCCAGTGCGGCCGCAGCAGGCTGGCCGGCGAGCGCAGGTACAGCACCAGCGCGATGCAGCCGCCCAGGTAGTACAGCAGCAGCGCCAGCGCACCGCCGGCGATGCCCAGCGCCGGCACCGGCCCCCAGCCGAAGATCAGCAGCGGCGACAGCGGCACCACGCCCACCACGCCGGCCACCATCACCTGCGCCGGCAGCGCCATGTTGCCGGTGCCGCGCACCACCGCCGCCAGCGCGTTGAACAGCCACACCAGCACCGCACCGCCGAAGACCCAGTGCGAGTACGCCAGCGCCGCGTCGAGCGCCGCGCCGCTGCCGCCCATGCGCTCGTACAGCCAGCGCCCGCCCATCCACATCAGCACGGTGGACGCGACGCCGAAGCCCAGCGCGATGGCCGCCGACTGCCACACCAGCGCCTGCGCGGTGTCGCGCCGGCCGGCCCCCAGCGCGCGGGCGATGGCCGAGGCCATGCCGCCGCCCATGGCGCCGGCCGAGGTCATCTGCATCAGCATCACCAGCGGGAAGACCAGCGCCATGCCGGCCAGCGCGTCGGTGCCCAGCTTGCCGATGAAATAGGTCTCCACCAGGCCGATGCCGGCCTGCGCCACCATCACGACGATGTTGGGCAGCGCCAGGCGCAGCAGCGTGGGGACGATCGGCGCTTCGAGCAGCGCGCGGGTACGGGGGTCCATGGCCGTCATGCCCTGCCCCTCAGGCGGCCTGCGCGGCCACGCGGGGCGGCGCCTCGCGGATCGGCAGGTTCACCAGCGCCGCGCCCACCGCCAGCAGGATGTCGAGGTACCAGACCCAGTCGTAGCTGCCGGTGGCCTGGAACACGTAGCCGCCCAGGAAGGCACCGAGGAAGCCGCCCACCTGGTGCGCCAGCATCACGATGCCGAACAGCATCGCCATGTTGGCCGGCCCGAACATCTTGGCCACCAGCCCGGCCGTGGGCGGCACGGTCGAGAGGAAGCTCACGCCCATCACCGCCGAGAACACCAGCACCACGGCCGTCGTCTTGGGTGCGACCAGGAACAGCAGCACGGCCGCGGCGCGCGTCGCGTACACCAGCGCCAGCAGCGACTTCATGCGCCAGCGCCCCACGGCCCAGCCCATCAGCAGGCTGCCGACGATGTTGAACAGTCCGATCATCGCCAGCGCCCAGCCGCCCGCTTCCTGCGGCAGCCCGCAGGCGGCGATCACGCCCGGCAGGTGGGTGGCGAGGAAGGCGACGTGGAAGCCGCAGACGAAGAAGCCGGCCGAGAGGTAGCGGTAGCTCGGCGTCGCCAGCGCCTGGCCGATGGCCTCGCGCGCCGAGAGCGCCCTGGCACCGGCCGCGCTGGCCGCCTGCGCCGCCAGCGCCTTCGCATTGCCGCGCAGCACCCAGGCCGCCGGCAGCGCCAGCAGCACCAGCACGCCCAGCCACTGCATCGAGGCCGCCCAGCCCACCGCGCCCGTCAGCCCGATGGCGATGGGCGCCATGACGAACTGCCCGAAGGAGCCGCCCGCGTTGACCACGCCCGTGGCGAGGCCGCGCCGCTCGGCCGGCACCAGCCGCGTGGTCGCGCCCATCAGCACCGAGGGCCCGGCCATGCCCGCGCCGCCGGCCGCCAGCACGCCGATGGCGAGGATCAGCCCGGCGGTGCTCGTCATCAGCGGCGTGATGACGGTGCCCAGCGCCACCAGCAGCACGCCCGCCAGCACCGTGCGGCCGGCGCCGACGCGGTCGGCCAGGGCGCCGGCGAAGGGCTGCGTCAGGCCCCACCACAGCTGCCCGAAGGCGAAGGCCAGGCTGATGCTGCCCAGGCCGAGCTGCGTGGCGGTGTTCAGCGGCGAGAGGAACAGGCCCATGGTCTGCCGCACGCCCATGGTCAGCGCGAAGGCGCCGGCGGCGGCCAGCAGCACCAGCCAGACGGGCGGCAGGGCGAGGGGCGCCTTCGTGGCGGTGGCGTCATTCATCGTGCTCTCCCTCGTCCTCGTCGCCGGCCAGCAGGCCCAGGCTGTCGTCGATCAGCGCATGCAGCGCGGCCACGCGCTCGGTGCCGAGCAGCGCGTTCAGCCCCTCCTGCGCGGCGCGCCAGCGGCGCTGCGCCTCGGCGCGCTTCTCGCGGCCGGCGGGCGTGATGCCCACCAGGCGGCTGCGCGCGTCGGGTCCTTCGGCCATCTCCAGCCAGCCGGCCGCCACCATGGGCTGCAGGTTGCGCGTCAGGGTCGAGGGCGTCAGGCCCATCGCGCGCGCCAGGTCCACCGGCCGCAGCGGGCCGAGGTGCAGCACGTGCGTGAGCAGCGAGTACTGCGTGGTCTTGAGGCCGGCGCGGGCCAGCTCGGCGTCGTAGTGGCGCGCGATGCGGCGCATCAGCTGGCGCAGCTTGAAGTTGGTGCAGCCCTGCGGGCGGACGGCGGTGTTCATGGCATATGATTGTACCTGCAACAATTGCAGATGCAATCAAGGAGAGCAGATGTCGCAGACGAACGAACTCGAGCGCTGGCTGGAGGACGAGGCCCGCATCCTGGGCCGGCTGGAGGCCGGCGCCGGCCCCGGCGTGGCCCGGCCGGAGCAGATCGCGGGCAGGACGGGGCTGGAGATCATGCAGGGCATCCTGGACGGCACCCTGCCCTATGCCGAGATCGCCAAGACGCTGGACTTCCTCGTCGTCGAGGTGGGCCCCGGCCATGCGGTGTTTCAGGGCACGCCGCTGCAGCGCCACCTCAACCCGCTGGGCACGGTGCACGGCGGCTGGTTCGCCACGCTGCTGGATTCGGCGCTGGGCTGCGCCGTGCACACGATGATGCCGCCCGGCCGCGCCTACACCACGGCCGAGCTGGGCGTGAACCTGGTCAAGGCGATCACGCCCAGGGTGCAGCGGGTGCGCGCCATCGGCAAGGTGGTCCACTGCGGCCGCCAGCTCGCCACCGCCGAGGCGCGGCTGGTGGGGCCCGACGGCACCCTCTACGCCCATGCCACCACCACCTGCCTGGTGTTCGACATCCCGCCGCGGCCGCCGCAACAACCCTGAGCCGGCGGGGCCTTTGGCCCGGGCGCGTCTTCTCGAATTTGATAATCGTTCGCAACACCGTGGCTGGGGCCTGCCCGCCGGCCGCCGGCTGTTGCTGCACTTTTTTCAATCATTCCGGAGGAGTCCGTTCCATGCCGCTGACCACCGTGCGCCGCGCCGGCGCATCCGCCCTTGCCGTCCTGGCGCTCGGCACCGCCCTGCCCGCCGCCGCGCAGGGCGAGCTCACGCTCTACACCACCCGCGAGCCGGGGCTGATCCAGCCGCTGCTGTCGGCCTTCACGGCGCAGACGCAGGTCAAGGTGAACACGGTCTTCGTCAAGGACGGCCTGCTCGAGCGCGTGAAGGCCGAGGGCGCCCGCTCGCCGGCCGACGTGCTGATGACGGTGGACGTGGGCAACCTGCTGGACCTGGTGGAAGGCGGCGTGACGCAGCCGGTGAAGTCCGCCGCGCTGGAGTCGGCCATCCCCGCCAACTTGCGCGGCGCCGACGGCCAGTGGTTCGCGCTGTCGCTGCGCGCGCGCGTGCTGTATGCCGAGAAGGACCTGAAGCTCGCCGGCTTCCGCTACGAGGACCTGGCCCTGCCGAAGTACAAGGGCAAGGTCTGCATCCGCGCCGGCCAGCACCCCTACAACACGGCGCTGGTCGCCGCCATGATCGCGCACGACGGCGAGGCCAAGACGGAGCAGTGGCTGCGCGGCGTCAAGACCAACCTGGCGCGCAAGGCCACCGGCGGCGACCGCGACGTAGCGCGCGACATCCTGGGCGGCATCTGCGACATCGGGCTGGCCAACTCCTACTACGTCGGCCAGATGAAGTCGTCCAAGGAAGGCAGCGACGCACGCAAGTGGGGCGATGCGATCAAGGTCGTCCGCCCGAGCTTCGACAACCCGGGCAGCGGCACGCACGTCAACATCAGCGGCGCCGCCGTGGCGAAGAACGCGCCGCAGCGGGCCAACGCGGTCAAGCTGCTGGAGTTCCTGGTCTCCGAGCCGGCCCAGGCGATGTACGCGCAGGCCAACTACGAGTACCCGGTGCGCAAGGGCGTGCCGCTCGATCCGATCATCGGCCAGGCCATCGGCGAGCTGAAGGTCGATCCGCTGCCGCTCACCGAGATCGCGAAGCACCGCAAGCAGGCCAGCGCGCTGGTCGACAAGGTCGGCTTCGACCAATGACGCCCACGGCGGCCGGCCTGCGCCCGGTCGGCCCGCTGTGGCGCGGCGCCTCGGTGCTGATCGGGCTGGGCGTGCTGGCGCCCGTGCTGTCGCTGGCCTGGCTGGCGGCGGGCAGCAGCCTCGACCACTGGGCCCACCTGCTGGCGCACGTCCTGCCCTCGGCCGCGCTCAACACGGCGCTGCTGCTGGCCGGCGTCGGCGCGATGGTGCTGCTCGTCGGCACCGGCTGCGCCTGGCTGGTGACGGCCTGCGACTTCCCCTCGCGGCGCGTGCTGCACTGGGCGCTGCTGCTGCCGCTGGCGATGCCGACCTACATCGTCGCCTTCGCCTACCTCGACCTGCTGCACCCGCTGGGCCCCGTGCAGGGCGCGCTGCGCTGGCTGCTGGGCTACGACAGCCCGCGCCAGTGGCGCCTGCCCGACCTGCGCTCCCTGCCCGGCGCCATCGCGGTGCTGGGCCTGGTGCTCTACCCCTACGTCTACATGACGGCGCGGGCCATGTTCATGACCCAGCCCGCGCACCTGCTGGAGGCCGCGCGCTCGCTGGGCGAGACGCGCTGGGGCGCCTTCCGCCGCGTGGCGCTGCCGCTGGCCCGCCCGGCGCTGGCGGTGGGCACCAGCCTGGCGCTGCTGGAGACGCTCAACGACATCGGCGCCTCCGAGTTCCTCGGCGTCAACACGCTCACGGTGGCCGTCTACACCACCTGGATCACCCGCTCCGACCTGGCCGGCGCGGCGCAGATCGCCTGCGCCATGCTCGCCGTGGTGGTGGTGCTGGTGCTGCTGGAGCAGCATGGCCGGCGCCACCAGCGCTTCGGCTCGGCGCAGCGCATGCGCGCCATCAGCCCGCGCCGGCTGCACGGCGCGGCCGCCTGGAGCGCCTGCGCGCTCGGCTGGCTGCCGGTGCTGCTGGGCTTCGCGGCGCCGGCCGCCTACCTGGCCTGGGAAAGCTTCAAGCGCCTGCGCCTGGGCGGCGGCGTCTCCGCCGGCCTGCTGTCGAGCCTGTTCAACACGCTCACGCTGGCGCTGGGCGTGACGCTGGCCGCCGTGCTGGCCGGCCTGGTGGTGGCCTGGGCGGTGCGCCACACCGCCAGCGCGGTGCGCACGCCGCGCTGGCCGGCGCGCCTGGCCAGCCTGGGCTACGCGCTGCCGGGCACGGTGCTGGCCATCGGGCTGCTTACGCCGGCGCTGGGGGTCGATGCCCTGCTCGCCCGCGGCCTCGGCCTGCCCGGCCTGCCGCTGATGACGGCCGGCGTGGTGCTGGTGGCGGCCTGCACGATCCGCTTCCTGGCGATGCCGGTGGGCGGCATCGAGGCCGGCCTGGCGCGCCTCCCGCCGGCGCTGGAGCAGGCCGCCCGCTCGCTGGGCGAGACGCCGCTGGGCGCGCTGCGGCGCGTGCACCTGCCGCTGCTGCGCCCGGCGCTGGCCGCCAGCGCGCTGCTGGTCTTCGTCGACGCGATGAAGGAGCTGCCCGCCACGCTGCTGCTGCGCCCGGCCAACTTCGACACCCTGGCCACCTGGCTGTACGCCGAGGCGGCGCGCGGCACCTACGAGGAAGGCGCGATCGCCGCGCTGGCCATCGTGCTGGCCGGCCTGCTGCCCGTCGCCTGGCTGGCCCGCACGCAGCTGGCCCTGCCGCACGTGGATGCAGCGGCCAGCGGGTAGTTACGCTTCCGATCCCGATGACCCAGCCGCCTCCACCTTCCGCCGACCTGCGCATCGAGCGCCTGCGCCTGGCCTACGACACGCCGCGCGGCCCGCACACCGTCGTCGAGGGCTTCGACCTCGCCCTGCCCGCCGGCCGCATCGGCTGCCTGCTCGGCCCCTCGGGCTGCGGCAAGAGCACGGTGCTGCGCGCCATCGCCGGCTTCGAGCCGGCGCGCGAGGGCGAGATCCGCCTCGGCGGCCGGCTCCTGTCCTCGCCCGCGGTGCACCTGCCGCCCGAGGCGCGGCAGGTCGGCCTGATGTTCCAGGAGTACGCCCTCTTCCCGCACCTCGATGCGGCCGGCAACGTCGGCTTCGGCCTGCGCCGGCAGCCGCGCGCGGCGCGCGAGGCGCGGGTGCGCGCGCTGCTGGCGCTGGTCGGCCTGGCCGATCTGGGCGCACGCTATCCGCACGAACTGTCCGGCGGCCAGCAGCAGCGCATCGCGCTGGCCCGCGCCCTGGCGCCGGCGCCGGCGCTGATCCTGCTGGACGAGCCCTTCTCCAACCTCGACGGCGCCACGCGCGAGCGCCTGACGGCCGAGGTGCGCGACATCCTGCGCCAGGCCGGCCAGACCGCCGTGCTGGTGACGCACAACGCCGCCGAGGCGCAGGCCATGGCCGACTTCGTGGGCGTGATGCACGGCGGCCGCCTGAAGGACTGGACCGCCGCGCGGCGCTGAGGCCCGCGCGCATCAACCCCGACGCAGCGCCGCGCCGGGCGCGCGCGGAGAATGCCGGCTTTGCCTCGAAGAAGAGAAGGCCCCATGCGACTCCTCCACACCATGCTGCGCGTCGGCGACCTGCAGCGCTCCATCGACTTCTACACCGACGTGCTCGGCATGAACCTGCTGCGCACCAGCGAGAACCCCGAGTACAAGTACAGCCTGGCCTTCGTCGGCTACGGCCAGGGCAACCCGGACCAGGCCGAGATCGAGCTGACCTACAACTGGGGCACCGACAGCTACGACCTGGGCAGCGCCTACGGCCACATCGCGCTGGGCGTGCCCGATGCGTATGCAGCCTGCGAGAAGATCAAGGCCGCCGGCGGCAACGTCACGCGCGAGCCGGGGCCGGTCAAGGGCGGCACCACCGTCATCGCCTTCGTGACGGACCCCGACGGCTACAAGATCGAACTCATCCAGCGCGACTTCGAGGCCGCCGGCGGCGGGCTGCGCTGAACCCCGCCCTCAGGGCAGGACCACGGTGCCCTGGTGGAACACCGCCTGCCACCCCTGGCCCGCGCGGCGCCAGGTGGTGGAGCGCAGCGTGACCCGGCCCGGCTGCTCCAGCGTGTACGTCAGCAGGCAGTGGTCCGGCCCCAGTGCGCGCACGTGCCAGTCGCGCGTGATCCAGGCCTCTTCCGGCGGCTTGGCGGCGCGCTGCGCCAGCACCTCCAGGCAGAAGTCGCGGCTGTAGCGCCGGCCGGAGGCGCCGATCTCCCAGAAGTCCGGCGCGACGATGCGGTCGAACTCTTCCGGCGTCGCCGCATGCGAGGCCGCATGGAAGCGGTCCTCCATGAAGCGCAGCTCGGCCAGCAGCGGCTGCAGGTGGGCGGGCGTGTCGAGGTCGGGCGACATCTCAGCCCGGCGGCGCCGCGAGGATCAGCTGCGTCTGCGTCACCACCGCGCACAGCCGCCCCTCGGCGTTGGTGATCGAGGTCTGCCAGACATGGGTGGTGCGCCCGCGGTGCAGCGCGATGCTCTCGCCGCGCACGCGCGTGCCGAGCTTGGCGGCGGCGATGAACTTGGTGCTCGAATCGGTGGTGGTCGTGCGCTGGCCGGCCGCCAGGTTGACCACCGTGCCCACCGCGCCCAGCGTGTCGGCGAAGGCCATGTAGGCGCCGCCGTGCAGGGTGCCGCCCGTGGTGCACAGATCGTTCCGCACCTCCATCTCGGCGACGATGCGGTCGGGCGCCGCCTCCAGCAGCGTGATGCCCATCAGGCCGGGGAACAGCGGGGCCAGCCGTTGCTGGAGTTGAGCGAGATCGGTCATAGGGCGCCTTCCTGAACGCGAAAGAGTTGAGAGGAAACCGGGCCGTCAGCAGCCCAGCGCATCGGCGAGCGCGCCGATGTCGCCGGCGTGCAGGTCGTTGCCCGGCTGCGGCGAGACGTCCTTGGGTTTGGCGGCACCGAACTCCAGCGGCCGCTCGATGTAGGCCGTGGCCAGGCCGCACACGCGCGCGGCGGCCAGGTCGTCGTGGTGCGCGGCGGCCAGCATCACCTGGCTGGGCGCCACGTCGAACACCGCGGCCACGCCGAGGTAGGTGCGCGGATCGGGCTTGTAGGCCTTGAAGATCTCGGCCGAGAGGATGCAGTCCCAGGGCAGGCCGCCGCGCCGGGCCATCTCGGTCAGCAGGCCGATATTGCCGTTCGACAGCGTGCAGATCGTGTACCGGCGCTTCAGCCGCGCCAGGCCCGCGGCCGCGTCGGGCCACGGCGGCAGGCGGTGCCAGGCGAGGTTGAGCTCGCGCCGGGCGTCGCCGTCGAGCCGGTCGGCCACGCCGAAGTCGCGCAGCACCTCGTCGAGGATGCCGCGGTGCAGCTCGTCGATCAGCGTGAAACCGCCCTCGCCTGCCGCCATGCGCTCCATCACGCCCTTCATGGCCGGCTGGTAGCCGGCGCGCCAGGCCAGCGCGAAGGCCTCGGCATCCACGCCCGGCAGCATGCGCCGCACCTCGGCGGCGATGCCGCCGTGCCAGTCCACCACCGTGCCGAAGACGTCGAAGGCGACCACCTTCAGCGCGCCGGCATCGAAGGGCGCGGCCGCGCTCACCTTGGCAGCGCCGCCGCTTCGCGCGCCAGCGCCTCGATGCGCGCCCAGTCCTTGGCCGCGATGGCGTCGGTCGGCACGATCCACGAACCGCCGACGCAGGCCACGTTGGCCAGCGCCAGGAACTCGTGCGCGTTGGCGGCATGCACGCCGCCGGTGGGGCAGAACTTGATGTCGCCGAAGGGCCCCTGCCAGGCCTTGAGCATCGGCACGCCGCCGGCCTGCAGCGCGGGGAAGAACTTCAGCTCGGTGTAGCCGTCCTCCTGCGCCAGCATGATCTCGCTGCCGGTGGCCACGCCGGGCAGCAGCGGCAGGCCCAGGTCGTGGCAGGCCTTGCCGACGGCGCGCGTGTAGCCGGGGCTGACGCCGAAGCGCGCGCCGGCCAGGGCCGAGGCCTGCGCGTCGGCCGCGCTGCGGATGGTGCCGGCGCCGGGCACGGCCTCGGGCACCTCCTTGGCGATCGCCTCGATGCATTCCAGCGCTTCGCGGGTGCGCAGCGTCACCTCCAGCATGCGGATGCCGCCGGCCACCAGCGCGCGCGCCAGCGGCACGGCATCGCCCACGTCGTGCAGCACGATCACGGGGATGACGGGCGCGTCGCGCATCACGTCCAGCGCGGTCAGGGGGGCGTCGGGGTTCACAGCCATGTGCAGGCTCCTTGTTCAGCGGTCGTTGCGTTGCGGCGCATGCCGGCGAAGAGTTCGCGGCCCAGGCCGTGGCCGTCTTCCTCGCGCTGCGCGTCGGTCATTGTCGCCAGTGGGCGGGCGTCCCATTCGTCCTGCGGCACCAGGGCCTCGAGCGTGCCGGCCTGCGCATCGAGGCGGATGACGTCGCCGTCGCGCACCCGCGCCAGCGGGCCGCCGTCGGCCGCCTCCGGCGAGAGGTGGATGGCCGCCGGCACCTTGCCTGAGGCGCCGCTCATGCGCCCGTCGGTCACCAGCGCCACCCGGAAGCCCTTGCCCTGCAGCACCGACAGCGGCGGCGTGAGCTTGTGCAGCTCGGGCATGCCGTTGGCCTGCGGGCCCTGCCAGCGCACCACGCAGACCACGTCGCGCTCCAGCTCGCCGGCGGCGAAGGCCTTCTGCAGCGCGGCCTGCGAGTCGAACACGCGCGCCGGCGCCTCGATGACGTGCCGGTCGTCGGGCACGGACGAGACCTTGATCACGCTGCGCCCCAGGTTGCCGGTGAGCAGCTTCAGCCCGCCGGTGGGGCTGAAGGGCTCGGCCGCGGGCCGCGCGACGGCCAGGTCCTTCGACGGCCGGGCGCTGTCCCAGTGCAGCACGCCCTCGGCCGAGGGCTCGCCGCGCATGGCGGGGATGTGCGCCCATTCGCCGAGGCCGCCGGGGCGCACGGTGAGCACGTCGCCGTGCATCAGGCCGGCGTCCAGCAGCTCGCCGATGACGAAGCCGGGGCCGCCGGCGGCCTGGAAGGCGTTCACGTCGGCGGTGCCGTTGGGGTACACGCGGGTGAGCAGCGGCACCACGTCCGACAGGCGCGAGAAGTCGTCCCAGTCGATCACGATGCCGGCCGCGCGCGCCACGGCGACCCAGTGGATCAGGTGGTTGGTCGAGCCGCCGGTGGCCAGCAGCGCGACCATCGCGTTGACGATGCAGCGCTCGTCCACCACCTGGCCGATCGACGGCACCGGGTAGCGCTCCTGCGGCGTGATGCCGCTCATCGGCGTGCCGTGGCCCAGCACCGTGCGCACCGCCTCGCGCGTGAGCGCCTCGCGCATCGCGTCGCCCGGCTGGACGAAGGCGGTGCCGGGCACGTGCAGGCCCATCGCCTCCATCAGCATCTGGTTGCTGTTGGCGGTGCCGTAGAAGGTGCAGGTGCCCTGCGCGTGGTAGGCCTTCATCTCGGCGTCGAGCAGGCCCTCGCGGCCGACCAGGCCCTGCGCCGCCTGCTCGCGCACCTTGGCCTTGGCGCTGTTCGAGAGGCCCGAGGGCATCGGCCCGCCGGGCACGAAGACCATCGGCAGGTGGCCGAAGTGCAGCGCGCCGATCAGCAGGCCCGGCACGATCTTGTCGCAGATGCCCAGCAGCAGCGCCGCGTCGAACATGTCGTGCGTCAGCGCCACCGCGGTACCCATCGCGATCACGTCGCGGCTGAACAGGCTCAGTTCCATGCCCGGCGTGCCCTGCGTCACGCCGTCGCACATGGCCGGCACGCCGCCGGCCACCTGCGCGGTGGCGCCCAGGCGGCGCGCCTCGTGCTTGATGACGTCGGGGTAGTGCTGGAAGGGCGCATGCGCCGAGAGCATGTCGTTGTAGGCGGTGACGACGGCGATGTTGGGCGCGCGCTCGGCCACCACCTTGAACTTGTCGCTGGCCGGGATGCCGGCCACGGCGTGCGCCACGTTGGCGCAGCCCATGCGGTCGGAGCCGCGCTGGCGGGTGCGCATCTCGGCCACCCGCTTCAGGTAGGCGTCGCGCGAGGGGCGGCTGCGCTCGCGGATGCGCTCGGTGACGGCGAGCAGCGTGGAGTGGGTCTTTGTCATGGCGCGGGGCGTGTTCGTGGGGCCCGCCGCGGCGGCGCGGCGGGCGGATTCATCCTACCAATGAAGCCTTGCCGGGGCATGAAGCGTGCCAGTGGCCGCGATGCCGGCTCAGGCAGCCGGCTCGGCGATGGGCTCGATGCGGCCCAGCAGGAACACGAAGGCGAGGATGCCGACCAGCAGGATCACCCCCGCCAGCAGGAAGGCGTTCACGAAGGAGCCGGTGGCGCCGACGATGAAGCCGGTGGCGATCGGCGCGGCCGCGCCCATCAGGTTGTTGCCGAAGTTCATCAGCCCGCCCACGGTGCCCACGCCGCCCTTGGGGGCGATCAGCGAGGGCAGCGACCAGCTCACCGGCGCCGCCGCGGCCAGGCCGCCCAGGGCGATGGAGATCCAGACGATGGCCCACACCGGGTCGGTGGTCTGCGTGGCGCCGAACACCGCCAGGCCCAGCACCATGCCGCACACCAGCACCGTCTTGCGCACCTTCGACTCGGGGTGGCCCTTGGCGATCAGGTGGTCGATCAGCCAGCCGCCGACGAACAGGTCGGTCAGCGTGGCGACCATCCACGGGATGGCGGCGAAGCCGGCCGACTTGATGATGCTCATGTGCATGGCCTGCACCAGGTAGCCCGGCAGCCAGGTCAGGAACAGGTAGAAGGAGTAGCCGTAGGCGGCGAAGCCGAGCATCAGCCCCCACACCTTGGGCTGGCGCAGCAGGTAGCCCAGCATGCCGCTGGCACCGCCGGCCGGCGCCCCCTCGGGCGCGGCGCCGCCCTCGACGATGTAGCGGCGCTCCTCGGCCGTGAGCTTGTCGTCGGCGCTCGGGTCGCGGTAGATGAGCAGGAAGGCCAGGAAGTACAGGAAGCTCAGCGTCGCGCAGACGCCGAAGCCCCAGCGCCAGCCGAAGCCCACCACCACGAAGGCGACCAGCGGCACGCCGATCACGTTGGAGAACTTGGCCGCGGCGTCGAAGATCGCCGTGGCCAGCGAGCGCTCGCCGCGCGGGAACCAGTAGCCGGTGGCCTTGGAGCTGACCATGAAGCCCGGCGCCTCGGCGATGCCCAGCAGCATGCGGGCCGCGAAGATGCCGGCCCAGCCGCCGGCCAGCGCCGTCAGCGTGGAGGCGACGCCCCAGGCGAAGGCGCCCCAGCGGCCGATGCGGGTGGGGCCGTAGCGGTCCAGCAGCATGCCGGCGGGCACCTGCAGCAGCGCGTAGGTCCAGAAGAAGGCTGAGAGGAAGAAGCCGATCTGCTCGGGCGTGAGGTGGAACTCCGCCTGGATCTGCGGCGCCGCCACCGACAGGCTGAGGCGGTCGAAGTAGTTGACCAGCACGCCCGCGCCGAGCAGGCCGCCGATGCGCCAGCGCCGGCCGGGGACCTTGCGGGCCGGGCCCGGGGAAGCGACAGCGCCCTGCGGGGTGGCCTGGAGGGATGAACTCATGGTGTCTCCGTCGAATGAACAGGGGGTGGTGGGAAGGAAGGGACAGGACGGCCGCGCCTACGCCGCCGCCAGCCAGGCGCGCACCTCGGCGCACAGCGCGGGCATCGGCGCGGTGGCGGCCACCGGCAGCACGCCGGGCTCGCCCACGGGCGACTCCAGCGTCCGGAACTGGCTCTCGACCAGGCTGGCCGGGAAGATGTGCACCGCCGAACGCGCCTGCACCCGTGCCTGCGCCTCCTCGCGGTCGATCTGCATGAAGACGAAGCGCAGCGCCGGCACGGCGGCGCGCAGGCGGTCGCGGTAGGCGCGCTTGAGGGCCGAGCAGGTCAGGACAGCGCCGTCCGGGCGCGCCGCCAGTTCCTCGCCCAGGCGGGCCAGCCAGCCGGCGCGGTCGGCATCGTCCAGCGGGATGCCGGCCTGCATCTTCCGGATGTTGGCCTCGGGGTGGAAATCGTCGCCCTCGATCAGCGGCAGCCCGAACCCGGCCGCCAGCGCCTGGCCGAGGCTGGACTTGCCGCAGCCCGACACGCCCATGACCACCAGCCACGCGGGCCCTGTCCTCGATGCCTTCATGTTCGTCGTCTCCTGAGATAGCGCTATCTTTTGCATCCGCATCGAAGGAACGCCTGCGTTCCTCGGAATGGATGGGGAAGCTGTCGGTGAAATGCGGGAATCTGGGGACTTTCCCGCTGTTGGATAGCGCTATCCTAAAAGATACTCCACGGCATCCAGCCTAGGGTTTTCACTCAGACGCTCTCCAATCCACCCATGGACCCCACCGTTTCCCGAAGCCGCCGCAGCGGCCGCGTGACACTGGCGGAAGTGGCCCGCGCCGCCGGCGTGAGCCCGATCACCGTCTCCCGTGCGCTGCGCGGCGAGCGCGCCGTGGCACCCGAGCTGGCGGCCCGCGCCCGCGCCGCCGCCGACGCGCTCGGCTACGTGCCCGACCCGGCCGCGCGCGCCCTCGCCTCGCACCGCAGCACGCACGTCGCCGTGCTGATCCCGCTGCTGAGCAACACTCTGTTCGTCGACCTGCTGGAGGCACTGCAGCGCACCCTGCGCGGTCAGGGCTACCAGACGCTCATCGGCATCACCCACTACGACCCGCGCGAGGAGGAACAGCTGCTGCGCGAGCAGCTCATGCACCGCCCCGCCGGCCTGGTCGTCACCGGCTTCGAGCGCAGCGAGGAGACACGCGCGCTGATCCAGGCCAGCCGCGTGCCCTGCGTGCACGTGATGGAGACCAGCCGGGCGCCGGGCGTGCACTGCGTCGGCTTCTCCCAGCACGACGCCGGCCGGGCGCTGACCGAGCACCTGCTGGCCGCGCGAGGCGGGGGCGCGCGGCGCATCGCGTTCGCGGCCGCCCAGCTCGACGCGCGCGTGATGCAGCGCGCCGAGGGCTACCGGCGCGCGCTGCGCGAGGCCGGCTGCTACGACCCGGCGCTGGAACTGCTGCGGCCCGAGCCCTCCTCCATCGCGCTGGGCGCGCAGATGTTCGCGCGGCTGATGAGCGAATCGGCGCCGGAGGCGATCTTCTTCTGCAACGACGACCTGGCCCAGGGTGCGCTGATGGCCGCGCACCGGCTCGGCATCGACGTGCCGGGCCAGGTGGCGGTGGCCGGCTTCAACGACCTCCCCGGCAGCGACCAGATGATGCCCAGCCTGACCAGCGTGCGCACCCCGCGCGCCGAGATCGGCGAGCAGGCGGCGCGCATGCTGCTGCGGCTGATGCGCGGCGAGCCGGTGGCGCAGCACAGCATCGAGCTGCCCTGGGAACTGGTCGCGCGCGAGAGCAGCGCTCCGGCCGCGCCATGAAGAACGCCCGGCGGGCCGGGCGTTCTTCTTCAGGGGAAGCGGGAGAAAAGAAAAGCGGGCTCAGTCGACCAGCTTGACCTCGACCCGGCGCGCCTGCGCATTGCTGCCGCTGCCGGCGGTGACGGCGGGCTTTTCCAGCGTGATCTTCTCGGCCGGCACGCCCAGGCCGGTGAGCACGTCGCGCACCGTCTCGGCGCGCCTCTTGGCGAGCTGCTCGTTGATCGCCGGGTCGCCCGTGGTGTCGTGGAAGCCCGAGACCACCGCCTTGCGGCCGGACTCGACGCCCTTGAGCACGATGGCCAGCGCTTCGGCCGCGCCCGGCGCGATGTCGGCGCTGCCGGTCGCGAAGTAGAAGTTCACCGTGTCGCCCTCGACGCGGATGCTCGCGCCCTCGGGGATGACGGCCACCACCGTTTCGGTGACCACCGCCACGCCGGTGGCCGGCGCCGGGGCGCTGGCCGAAGCCGCCACCTGCGGCAGCCCGTAGTTGTAGACGACGGCACCCACCACGCTGAGGATGACAAGGGCAATGAGGGCGAAGAGAAAGCCGAGCGCGAAGCGCTGCTGGCTGTCCTCGTCGGAACGCGTGGACATCGGATGGTCTCCCAGGGAAAGAGGTCGGTAAATAATCGGTTCGTGAACCATGAGCCCGAAATTGTAGGCGCCGCGGCGCTGGGCCCCCCGGGACTGGACCCGCTGCCCAGGCCCCTGCGCGATCCCCAGCCGATGCTCGACCGGGTGATCCACGAATGGGGCGGCCACCAGGACCTCTGGCTGTTCGGCTACGGCTCGCTGATCTGGAAGCCCGAGTTCGACTTCGCCGAGCACCGCCCGGCCAGGGTGCACGGCTGGCACCGCGCGCTGAAGATGTGGAGCCGCATCAACCGCGGCAGCCCCGACAACCCCGGCCTCGTCTTCGGCCTGCTGACGGGCGGCAGCTGCCAGGGCCTGGTGTTCCGCATCCCCGCCGGGCAGGGCCTGGAGACGCTGGGGCGCCTGTGGCTGCGCGAGATGCCCACCGGCGTGTACGACCCGCGCTGGCTGCACTGCACCACGCCCGGCGGGGCGGTGCGGGCGCTGGCCTTCACGCTTTCGCGGCGCAGCCCCAACTTCACCGGCACGCTGCCCGATGCGCGCTACCGCGAGATCTTCGCCACCGCCGCCGGGCGCTACGGCACCTCGCTCGACTACGCCCGCCAGACCCTGGAGGAACTGCGCCGCCACGGCATCCGCGACCAGGCCCTGGCACGCCTGCTGCGGCTGGCCGAATCACTCGAACAGGCGGCATCGGCCGACGCCGCGGCGCCGGCCGGCTCGGCTACCCTGCACCCTTCCAGCCAGCCGCCTCCGGGCCGCCAGCCGCCCCCTTCATCCTCGTCCAACGGAGCCTCCTGACATGATCCGCAAGAGCACCCTCGCGACGGCCGCGGCCGTCCTCGCCGCCAGCATGGCGCTGGCCGCCTGCGGCAGCATGGGCGCCGGCCGCGCCGCCGCGCGCGCCGACCTCAAGCCCACCGCCGCCATCAGCCCCAACCCGACCACCGGCACCGTCACCTTCACCGCGCTCGACCACGGCGTGCGCGTGGCCGGCGAGGTGCGCGGCCTGCCGCCGGGCACCGAGCACGGCTTCCACATCCACGAGAAGGGCGACTGCGGCGACAACGGCAACGCCTCGGGCGGCCACTTCAACCCCGCCGGCGGCACGCACGGCAAGTTCGGCGCCGCCGGCTCCCATGCGGGCGAGCTGCCCAGCCTGGTGGCGGACGCGGCCGGCGTGGCGCGCTTCGCGGTCGACGTGCACGCGATCTCGCTGACCGACGGCGCGGCCAACAACGTGGTCGGCCGCGCGCTGGTGGTGCACCGCGACCGCGACGACTACACCAGCCAGCCGGCGGGCAACTCGGGGCCGCGCATCGCCTGCGCGGTGATCACCCGGAACTGAGCGGCACGCTCCGGTCTTCGCGGACACCGTTCCGCTTCGCTCGGCCCTCGCAGGGGCACACCCGCCGGCCGGGCCGGGCCCGTGCCGGCGATGCGTGTCCACGGACGGCCTGCTCGGCAGCTCAACGGGCGCCCTTGCTGCCCTTGCCGTCCTTCGGCGCCGGCTTGTTGACGTAGCTGGCGTTGCCCAGCCCGGTGCCGATGGTGAGCACCGCCCAGCGCTTCACGTCGCGCATGAAGGGCAGTTCCGACAGGCCCTGCACCACCGCGTCGTTGTGCATCAGCACCTGGGTCGGCTCGCGGCCGATCAGCGGCATCCGCTCGCGCAGGGCGGTGGGCAGGTGGAAGGTGTCGGCCGCCCAGTTGCCGGGCAGGTTCTGCGCACCGCGGGCGATGGTGCCGTCCTCGCGGATCAGCCCCGGGCAGGCGATGCCGACGAAGGGCGCGAGGCGGATGCGGTGGCGCCGGCTCCAGGCGATCATCTCCTCGAGCATGTTGGCCAGCCCATCCACCAGCCCGGTGCGGCTGGGCTCGTCGTCGGCGTGGCGCCACTTGATGCGGTGCGCCACGCGGGCGCGGGAGAGGTCCTCGGCCTTGTCGCGCCGGAATTCCACGACGCCGCAGCGCACGTTGGTGCCGCCGATGTCCAGCGCCAGCAGCGCGTCGCCGTGTTCGATGAAGTGCGGCGGCGCCAGGTGCACCCAGCCGAGCAGGCCGCCGTCGTCCACCTCGTGGCGCAGCCGGGCCAGCTCGACCGGCATCTCGTCGGCATGGCACAGCGCGGCCGCCAGCAGGATGGCGCGCTCGCCGACGTCGCTCTCGGGAAAGCCGCCGCCGATGACGACGCGGCGCACGCCCTTCCAGCTCTTCTGCCGCATGAAGCGGCGCACCACCAGCGCGAGCTCGACGGCGAATTCCTCGATGGCGCCATGCAGGAGGTCGGCCGCCTCGGCCCCGGCCTTGCCGCGCAGCGCGCGGTCGAGCGTCTTCTTCGTCAGCGCCGCCGAGGGCAGCTTGCCCAGCGGGTCGGCGTGTCCCGCCTCGCGGTGGTGGCGGCGCCAGTCGTCAAGCAGTTGCCGGAAGGCGGTCTGGCTGGCGCGGTCGCCGATGAAGCCCTCGTCGTCCTGCACCTCCAGGTTGTAGCCGGCGATGCTGACCAGCGGCAGCTCCGTCACGCCGTGGTGCGCGCCGACGATGCTGGGCGCGGGGTGCCGCGACTTGCGCGGGGATGCGGGGTGCTTCTGCTTTTGCTTTTGCTTCTTCCTGGTCATGTCGGTGCGGTACCGCCCTCCCCGCCTCGCCCGCGGCGGGCAGAGGACCGGCGGCAGGCGCCTTCCACCGGATGATGCGCGGCGGCCGTCGGCGACGCTGCGGGGCGGAGGCGCCGCGGCGCATCGGCGCGGCGCACCTGCGCGTGTAGGAGCAGGGCCTCCCTAAGCCACCTGCGTCGAAGGCGCTTCCAGGACGGTGACCACGCAGGCCGCTTCCTCCAGCCCATGGAAGCCGCCGCCGTTCTCGGCCAGGCCCAGACGTGCGCCGGCCACCTGGGCCTCACCAGCCTCCCCGCGCAGTTGCACGACCAAATCCCGCACCTGGATCGCGCCGGTGGCGCCGATGGGATGGCCTTTGGAGTGCAGTCCCCCGGAGGCATTGATCGGCAGCCGGCCGCCCAATCGCGTGGCGCCGCTCTCTACCATGGCCCCGCCCTCGCCATAGTCGCAGAAGCCGCAGTTCTCCATGTGCAGGATCTCGGCGATGGCCGAGGCGTCATGCAGCTCGGCCACCGAGATGTCCCGCGGCTGCACGCCGGCCATCTCGTAGGCACGCAGGGCAGCCACGCGCGTGAGGTGGCGTTCGACCTCCTCCGGCCTGCGGCGCGACCCGCTGCTGGCACCCATGCCGCGGATGCGCACGGCACGCCGCGCGTCGAAGCGCGGCAGCGCCTCGCGCCCGCACACCAGCAGCGCGCACGCGCCATCGGTCATCGGCGCGCACATCGAGCGCGTGATGGGCCACACGATCAGCTTGTCGGCCAGCACCTCCTCCACCGTCATCGGGTGCCGGTACTGGGCCATCGGGTTCCACTGCGAGTGCCAGTGATTCTTCGCCGCCACGGCGGCGATCTGCCGCTGCGTGGTGCCGAAGGTCTTCATGTGGAAGCGCGCCTGCGCCGCATAGATGTCCATGAACACCGAGCGCTCGGCCGCGCCCTGGGCGGCATCCGTCGGCACCGGCAGGCCCTCGCCCATGGCGATGAGCTGCGCCAGGTGCGCATCGGCCAGCTCGCGGTCCCAGCTCCCCTTGAATGCCTCGAACATCGCCTCCCGCTTCTCGGGGTAGTTCATCTTCTCCGCACCCACCACCAGCGCCACCGGGTGGATGCCTGCGCGCACCGCGGCGAAGGCCTGCATCAGGCCGGAGCTGGAGCTGGCGCAGGCGTTGTCGGTGTTGAAGATCGGGATGCCCTCGAAGCCGTGGGCCCGCAGTGCCGCCTGCCCGCGCACCCCGTGCTGGCCTTCGAGCGCACCCTGGCGCGTGTTGCAGAACCAGGCGGCATCGACCGCCTCGCGGCCCACGCCGGCATCCGCCAGCGCGGCATCGACCGCCAGGGCGGTGAGCTGCTTGACCGACTTGTCGAGGTGCCTGCCCAGGGGCGTCATGCCGACGCCGACGATGAAGACTTCATTCATGCGGTTGATATTTGCGAAAAATAATTTCGCAATATATGCCACGTTACGTGCGATCCATCGCCAATCCCTGACGTTCTGCCTGCAGATTGGAAGACTCAGTCTAGATTTTTGCGGAAAGTATTTTTGCATATTGACAGTACGGCCCGGCTCTGGGACATTCCGGCTCGCCGCGGCCACGCGGTGCGCACGCTGCGCCGCCGGTGCGGCGCGGTACGTACGGATCCACACAGGAGTGCCTCTTGTCCACCCGCCATGCCACGGGCTTCGACCCGTCCACCTTCAGGATGTGCGAACAGCGCTACTTCGACGACTTCGCGCTGGGCGAACGCTTCGTGCTGCCCTCGCGCACGATGACCGATGCCCTGTTCGCCGCCTTCCAGCTCGCCAGCGGCGACAACCACCCGATCCACTACGACGTGGCGTACTGCCGCGCGCACGGCATGCCGCACATGCTGGCCCACGGCTTCCAGGTGCTCATCCAGGCGGCCGCCGGGGCCGGCCTGTTCCCGCACATGACGGAGGACTCGATGAAGGGCTTCATCGAACAGTCCAGCCGCTTCCTCGGTCCGGTCTACGTCGGCGACACGCTGTACTCCGCGCTGGAGATCGTCGAACTCAAGCCCGGCCGGACCACCGGCGTGCTGACGATGCGGATGGAGATCCACAACCAGCGCGGCGAACTCGTGCTCGACGGCTTCCAGAAGTACCTGCTCAAGCGGCGGCCCGGCACGGACGGCGCCTGACCCTCTCTTCCCGTATTGCTCAAGGAGACAAGTGCATGAAACGACGCGAACATCTGGCGGCCCTGGGCGCCCTGCTTCTTGGCGCGCTCGCGCCCGCGGCGGCGCAAGGCGGCTATCCCGCCAGGCCGGTCCACCTGCTGGTCGGCTTCCCGCCGGGCCAGGCGACCGACACCGTGGCGCGGCTGCTGGGCGAGCGCATGGCGCAGAAGCTCGGGCAGCCGATGGTGATCGAGAACCGTCCCGGCCAGGGCGGCAGCACCGTGCTGGGCTACCTCAAGCAGCAGCCGGCCGACGGCTACGCGATCACGATGGCCGCCACCGGCGCCATGATCACCAACCGCTATCTGCAGAAGAACCTGCCCTACAGCGTCGACGACTTCGCCCCGCTCGGGCTGATCGGCGACCTGCCGCTGGTACTGGTCGCCCGTCCGGGCATGCCCTTCGACGATCTCAAGGGCATGGTGGCCTACGCCAAGGCGCACCCTGGCAAGCTCTCCTATGCGTCCCCGGGCAACGGCACGACCTCGCACCTGGCGATGGAGTCGCTGAAGAAGGAGGCGGGCATCGACCTCGTCCACATCCCGTACCAGGGCAGCGCGCGTGCGCTGACGGACATGATGGGCGGCACGGTGGACGTGGCCTTCGACACCGTGGCGGTGACGCAGCCGCACATCGCGTCGGCCCGGCTGAAGCTGCTGGCCGTCGGCCACACGCAGCGGCTGCCGCAGTATCCCGCGGCGCCCACCGTCGCCGAGTCGGGCTATCCGGGGCTGGTGGCCAGCGTGTGGCTCGGCGCCTTCGCACCCCGGCAGGTGCCGCCGCCGGTGCGGCAGCGGCTGGGCGAGGCGCTGGGCCAGGTGCTGCAGGAGCCGGAGACGCAGCGCAAGCTCGCCGAGCTGGGCCTGATGGCCCGGAGCCTGGACGGCGATGCCTTCGCCCGCATGCTGCGCGAGGAAGGCCCGCGCTGGAAGCGCATCGTCGAGACCTCGGGCGCGCAGGTCGACTGAGCGCACCGCACCGGAGGACGGCATGAGGGTCTCCCGCGCAGGAAGCGCCCCCTATGATGGAACGAGCGGCCTTCGCGTCGCCATTCCCCTTCGTTCCCCCGGACCTCCGTCATCCATGGCCAGTTCCACGCCCAAGAAGCCGTCTCCCCCCATCGATGCAACCGCCGCCCCGGTGCGGCGCGGGCGCAAGCCGCGCTCGCCGCAGGAGATCGACCCGGTGGTTGTCTCGCGCATGCGCCGCGGCCGCCACCGCGGCCAGGACGGCGCCGATGCGCAGGACGACGACGAGGCCGACCGGCAGTTCGTCGTCGCCCTGGCACGCGGGCTGCGCGTGCTGGGCGCCTACAAGGCCAAGGACGCGCCGCTGGGCAACAGCGAACTGGCGGAACGCACCGGCATTCCGGCAGCCACGGTCTCGCGCATCACGCACACGCTGACCAAGCTGGGCTACCTGAGCTTCGACGAGAAGCGCGAGACCTACGACATCGGCGGCAGCACGCTGGCGCTGGGCCACATGGCACTGGCGCGCATCAACCTGCGGCGCGTGGCCGTGCCGCTGATGCAGCAGCTGGCCGACCGGGCCAACGCGAACGTCGGCCTGGGCATGCGTGACCGCAGGATGATGCTGTACGTCGAGACCTGCGAAGGCTCGGGCCTGGTGGGCCTGCGGCTGTACCCGGGCTCGCGCATCCCGATCGCATCGAGCGCGATGGGTCGCGCCTACCTCTCGGCCATGCCCGAAGCACAGCGCGAGGCGCTGCTGGAAGAGTTGGCGCCACAGTTCGGCGACGAGTGGCCCACGGTACGGCGCGGCATCGACAAGGCGGTGCGCGACATCGCGCGCCAGGGATTCTGCACCTCGCTGGGCGAATGGCAGAAGGACATCCACGGCGTGGCGGTGCCGCTGGTCGACCCGGCGCGCAACACCGTCTACGCCATCAACCTCGGCGGCCCGGCCTACATGCTCCGCGAACGCGACATCCTCGAGGAGCACGGGCCGATGCTGCTGGACATCCGCAACCAGATCGCGCGCACGCTCGGTCCGGTCTAGCCATTCGACAAGGAAGAACACGCCCATGGGTCCGCTGCAGGGAGTGAAGGTGATCGAGTTCGCCGGCATCGGGCCGGCGCCGATGTGCGCGATGCTGCTGGCGGACCTGGGCGCCACCGTGCTGCGCATCGACCGGCCCGTGCCGGCCGACGTGGGCATCGACAAGCCGCTCAAGTACAACCTGCTGCTGCGCGGGCGCAGTGCGATCAGCGTGGACCTGAAGCACCCCGAGGGCGTGGCCTTCGTGCTCGAACTGCTGAGCCGGGCCGACCTGTGCATCGAAGGCTTCCGGCCCGGCACGATGGAGCGCATCGGCCTGGGCCCCGACGCCTGCCTGGCCGCCAACCCGCGTCTGGTGTACGGCCGGATGACCGGCTGGGGCCAGGACGGCCCGCTCGCACCCACGGCCGGGCACGACCTGAACTACATCGCGCTCAGCGGCGCGCTGCACGCCATCGGCCGCCGCGGCCAGCCGCCCACGCCGCCGCTGAACCTGGTGGGCGACTTCGGCGGCGGTGCCCTGTTGATGGCCTTCGGCCTGCTCGCGGCCCTGCATGCGGCGCGCGGCACCGGCCGCGGCCAGGTCGTGGACGCCGCCATGCTCGATGGTGCCGCGCTGCTGATGACGTCCTTCTTCGGCCTGCACGCAGCGGGCCTGCACAGCGACCAGCGCGGCAGCAACGTGCTGGACTCCGGCGCGCCCTACTACGACGTCTACGAATGCGCCGACGGCCGCTGGCTCGGCGTGGCGCCCATCGAGGCCAAGTTCCGCCGGGAGTTCCTGCAGCGGCTGGACCTGGCGCACCTCGAGGGCACGGATGCGGACAGCTTCCGCGAGGCGGTGGCCGCGCGCCTGCGCAGCCGCAGCCGAGACGAGTGGCAGGTGTTGTTCGAGGGCTCCGACGCCTGCGTCAGCCCCGTGCTGTCGATGGCGGAGGCGCCCGGCCATCCGCACAACCGCGCACGCCGGGTGTTCGTCGAGGTCGACGGCGTCACGCAGCCGGCGCCGGCGCCGCGCTTCAGCGCCACGCCCACCGCGCTGCCGACACCACCGCGCGCCACCGATGCAGACGCCGACCAGGCGCTGGCCGCGTGGGCTTGCGCGCCGGAGCGCCTGGCGCAGTTGCGCGCGCTGCGGGTGCTGCGCGCCTCCTGAAGCCACGCCCGTCGCCGAAATCGCCGGCTTCTTCGCGAAATATTGCGAAAACTCTTATTGCATAAATTTTAACCATGACCTTCGACCGTGATCGCCTGCTCGCCTGGCCCATTCCCGAGGTGCGCCACACCTACACCCGGCGCGACACCATGCTCTATGCGCTCGGCCTCGGGCTCGGCCAGGACCCGCTGGACCCGGCGCAACTGCGCTACGTCTACGACGAGGACCTTCAGGCCCTCCCCACCATGGCCGTGGTGCTCGGCTATCCCGGCCTGTGGATGGCCGACCCTGGCACCGGGATCGACTGCACGCGCATGCTGCACGGCGAACAGGGCCTGGAGCTGTTCGCCCCGCTGCCGGCGGCGGGCACAGTGGTCGGACGCACGCGCGTGGTCGACGTGATCGACAAGGGCGCCGGCAAGGGCGCGGTCGTGCTCACGCAGCGCGACGTGGTCGATGCAGACAGCGGCGCGCTGCTGTGCCGGCTGAGCGCCACCTCGATGCTGCGCGGCAACGGCGGCTTCGGCGGCCCGAACACACCTCTTGCCGCGCCGCACGCGCTGCCGGCGCGCGCGCCGGACCACGTGGCCGAGCACCGGACCAGCCCGCGCGCGGCGCTGCTGTACCGCCTGAGCGGCGACTACAACCCGCTGCACGCCGACCCGGCAGCGGCGCGCGCCGCCGGCTTCGAGCGTCCCATCCTGCATGGCCTGTGCACCTTCGGCATGGCCGGCGCGGCACTGCTCGCCCATGGCTGCGGCCACGACGCCGCACGGCTGCGGGCCATGCGCGCGCGCTTCACCGCGCCGGTGTTCCCGGGCGAGACGCTGCGCACCGAGATCTGGCGCGACGGCACGCAATTGAGCTTTCGCACCACGGTCGCGGAACGCGGCGCCGTGGCACTGAACAACGGTTGGGCGTGCCTGGCCGCATGACGCATTCCTTCAACGACTTCCCTTTGGACCCAACGACATGAACCTCGGCCTCGAACACAAGACCGCCTTCGTCACCGGCGGCGGCAACGGCATCGGCGCGGCCACCTGCGCGCTGCTGGCGCGCGAAGGCGCCAGGGTGGTGGTGAGCGACATCGACCTGGCCCGCGCGCAGGTGCAGGCAGAGGCGATCCGCAGCGACGGCGGCCAGGCCATCGCGCTGCACACCGACGTGGCCGACGAGAAGTCCGTGCGCACCGCCTTCGCCGAGGCCGTGGCCCAGTGGGGTGCGGTGGACATCCTGGTCAACAACGCCGGCTTCACGCGCGACATGCGCATCCAGAAGATGAGCGTGGACGACTGGGACGCGGTGGTCGACGTGATCCTCAAGGGCGCCTTCCTGTGCACCCGCGAGGCCACCGCGCTGATGGCCCTTGCCGGCTGGGGGCGCGTGATCAACATCTCCTCGCGCGCGCACCTGGGCAACCCCGGCCAGGCCAACTACTCGGCCGCCAAGGCCGGCCTCATCGGCTTCACGAAGGCGATGGCGCTGGAGCACGGCCGCCACCACATCACCGTCAACGCCGTGGCACCAGGCATCATCGGCACCGAGGCGGTGCTGAACCTGCCGCACTTCCCGAAGATCCGCGAGGCGGCGGAGAAGAACACGCCGATCCCGCGCATCGGCGAGCCGCAGGACGTGGCGAGCGCCATCGCCTTCCTCGCCTCCGTCCATGCCGGCTACGTCACCGGCGAGGTGCTGCACGTCACCGGCGGGCGCTATTGAATCCGGCGAACGGAGAACAGACATGAGCATCAAGCCGCTGTCGGGCGTGCGCGTCCTGGATTTCAGCAAGGTGCTGGCGGGGCCGCTGTGCACCCAGGCACTGGCCGACCTGGGCGCGGACGTCGTCAAGATCGAGGACTGCCAGCGCGGCGATGACACGCGCGGCTGGCCACCGCTGCGCGACGACGAAGGCGCCGTCTTCCTCTATGCCAATCGCAGCAAGCGCAGCCTCGCCATCGACCTCAAGCACCCCGAGGCACGCGAGCCGATCCGGCGGCTGGTGCGTGCGGCCGACGTGGTCATCGAGAGCTTCGGCCCCGGCGTGCCCGAACGCTTGGGCATCGACTACGCGACGCTCAGGGCGCTGAAGCCCGACCTCGTGTACTGCAGCATTTCCGGCTTCGGCCGCAGCGGCCCGCTGGCGCACGGCAAGGGCTACGACATGATCCTGCAGGCCTTCACCGGCATGGTGTCGGTGATGGGCGAACCGGGCAGCGGCCCGGTGCGCGCGCCCTACTCGCCGGTGGACCAGGGCACGGGCATGCACGCACTGTCGTCCATCCTGGCCGCGCTGCTGCAGCGCCACCGCACCGGCGAGGGCTGCCAGATCGAGGTCTCCCTGTTCGAGACCGGGCTCGGCCTGCTGGGCTACATGATGCAGTCCTTCTGGGAGAAGGGCGCCGAGCCTGCGCGCCTGGGGTGCGCGCACGAGTCGCTGTGCCCTTACCAGGTGTTCCAGGCCGCCGACAAGCCGGTGCTGATCGGCGTGGCGAGCGAACCGCTGTGGCGCCGGCTGTGCACGGTGCTGGGCCTCGAGGCAGTGGCGGAGGACCCGCGCTTCGCGACCAACGCGGCGCGCGTGCGCCACCGCGAAGCCACCATCGAGATGGTGTCGAAAATCATTGCCACCCGCGGCTGCGGCGAATGGGTCGGTCGGCTGACGGAGGCCGGCGTGCCGTGCACCCAGGTCCACAGCTTCGGCGAGGTGCTGGCGCACCCGCACACGGTCGCCAGCGGCCTGGTCATGGAGTACGACGCGGGCCGCTACGGCCGGCTGCGCTCCATCGGGCAGCCCGTGCGCTTCAACGGCAAGCGCGCCGGGGCGGGCGCGCCGCCGCCCAAGCTGGGCGAGCAGAGCGCCGAAGTGCTGGCAGAGGCCGGGCTGGCATGCGAGGACGTCGCACGGCTGGTCGAGACCGGGGTGGTGCGAAGCGGCCCGCCCGCATAGCCGGCCTCGCGGCGGGCTGGCTACACTGGCCCGCATGTGCTTGCTCTGGCGCCCCTGGCTGCGCGCGTGGCTGGCCGCGATCGGCCTGGCCTGCCTGGCGGCCCCCGCGGCGGCGCAGGACGAGGCGCTGCGCGTCGGCTCCAAGCGCTTCACCGAGTCGTACATCCTGGCCGAGCTGCTGGCGCAGGCCGCCGCGCCGCAGCTGCCGGCACGGCCGGTGGTGCGGCAGGGGCTGGGCAACACCGCCATCGTCTACGAGGCGCTGCGCTCGGGCGCGATCGACCTCTACGCGGAATACACCGGCACGATCTCGCAGGAGATCCTCAAGAGCCCGCAGCCGCTGTCGATGCCGGCGCTCAACGAGGCGCTGCGGCCGCTGGGGCTGGGCGTGGCGATCCCGCTGGGCTTCAACGACGGCTATGCCTTCGCCATGCGCGCCGACGCGGCGCAGCGCCTGGGCATCCGCACGCTGAGCGACCTGACGAAGCACCCCGCGCTGAAGCTGGGCCTGACCAACGAGTTCATCGGCCGCGCCGACGGCTGGCGCGGCGTGCAGTCGCGCTACGCGCTGCCGCAGGCGCCCACCGGCCTGGACCACGGCATCGCCTACGACGCCATCGCCGCCGGGCAGGTGGACGTGATCGACATCTACACCACCGACGCCAAGATCGAGCACCTGGGCCTCACGGTGCTGGAGGACGACAAGGGCTACTTCCCGCGCTACGACGCGGTGGTGCTGTACCGGCTCGACGTACCGCAGCGCTTCGCGCCGGCCTGGGCGGCGCTGCGGAAGCTGGAGGGCCGCATCGACGAGCACGCGATGATCGGCATGAACGCGCGGGCGGAGCTGCAGGGCGTGGGCTTCGAGGCGATCGCGCGCGACTTCCTGGCCGCGCAGCGCGGCGCCGCCGCCGCGCCCTCGCCTGCCGCCGGCACCGGCGGCTTCGCCGCCCGCCTGTTCGGCCCCGACCTGGGCCGGCTGGCGCGGCAGCACCTGCTGCTGGTGGCGGTATCGACGGGCCTGGCCGTGCTGCTGGGCGTGCCGATGGCGGTGGCGGTGTTTCCCCGGCCGCGACTGCGCGCCGTGGTGCTGGCGGCCACGGGCCTGCTGCAGACCGTGCCCTCGCTGGCGCTGCTGGCGATCCTGATCTCGCTGCTCGGCGTGATCGGCGCGGTGCCCGCGCTGGTGGCGCTCACGCTCTATGCGCTGCTGCCCATCATGCGCAACACCGTGGCGGGGCTGGCCGAGGTCTCGCACGGCCTGCGGCAGGCCGGCACCGCGCTGGGCATGACGCGCGTGCAGAACCTGCGCCTCGTGCAGCTGCCCCTGGCGCTGCCGACGATGGTGGCCGGCATCCGCACCGCCGCCACCATCGGCGTGGGCACGGCGACCATCGCCGCCTTCATCGGCGCCGGCGGCTTCGGCGAGCGCATCGTGACCGGCCTGGCGCTCAACGACAAGCAGTTGCTGGTGGCGGGCGCCCTGCCCGCGGCCGCGCTCGCGCTGGCGAGCGAGCTGCTCTTCGAGGCGCTGGAGTGGTGGCTGCGGCGCGGCCGCGGCGCTCAGGCCAGCGTGTAGGCCGTCTTCACGGTGGTGAAGAACTCCTGCGCGTAGCGGCCCTGCTCGCGCGGGCCGTAGCTGCTGCCCTTGCGCCCGCCGAAGGGCACGTGGTAGTCCACGCCCGCCGTCGGCAGGTTCACCATCACCATGCCCGCCTGCACGTGGCGCTTGAAGTGGGTCGCGTGTTTCAGGCTGGTCGTCGCGATGCCCGCCGACAGCCCGAAGGCCGTGTCGTTGGCCACGGCCAGCGCCTCCTCGTAGTCCTTCACGCGGATCACGCTGGCGACGGGGCCGAAGATCTCCTCGCGGTTGATGCGCATGGAAGGCGCCGATTCGCTGAACAGCGCCGGCGCCATGTAGTGGCCCTCGGTATCCCGCTTCAGGCGCTCGCCGCCCACGGCCAGCGTGGCGCCCTCGGCCTTGCCGATCTCCACGTAGCTCAGGTCCTGCTCCAACTGCGACTGGCTGGAGACCGGCCCGATGTCCGTGCCCTGCGTCAGCGCGTCGCCCACGTTGAGCTTCGCCATGCGCGCCTTCATCGCCTCGATGAACCGCGGGTAGATGCCCTGCGTCACGATCAGCCGGCTGGACGCGGTGCAGCGCTGGCCGGTGGAATAGAAGGCGCTCTGCACGCACAGTTCCACCGCCTGCGCGAGGTCGGCGTCGTCCAGCACCACCTGCGGGTTCTTGCCGCCCATCTCCAGCTGCACCTTCTTGTGCGTCCGGGCGCAGGCCTCGGCGATGCGCCCGCCCACGCCCACCGAGCCGGTGAAGCTGATGGCGTGGATGCCCGGATGGTTGACCAGCGCGTCGCCGATCACGCTGCCGCGGCCCATCACCAGGTTGAACACGCCGGCCGGGATGCCCGAGCGGTGGATGATCTCGGCCAGCGCCCAGGCGCAGCCGGGCACCAGGTCGGCGGGCTTGAGCACCACGCAGTTGCCGAAGGCCAGCGCCGGCGCGATCTTCCACGCCGGGATCGCGATGGGGAAGTTCCACGGCGTGACGAGCCCGACCACACCCACCGGCTCGCGCGTGATCTCGATGCCGATGCCGGGCCGAACCGAAGGCAGCACCTCGCCCGCGAGGCGCAGGCACTCGCCGGCGAAGAACTTGAAGATCTGCCCGGCGCGGGCGGCCTCGCCGATGCCTTCGGCGCGGGTCTTGCCCTCCTCGCGCGCCAGCAGCGTGCCCAGTTCTTCCTTGCGCGCCAGGATCTCGTTGCCGATCTTCTCCAGCGCTTCGGAGCGGGCCTGGATGCCGCCGGTGGACCAGGCGGGGAAGGCCCTGTTGGCGGCCGCCACCGCGGCATCGACCTGCGCGGCGTCGCCCTGGGCGTATTCGCCGATCACGTCGGCGAGGTTGCCGGGGTTGATGTTCTGCCCGTAGGCCGTGCCGGCGGCCCAGGCGCCGTCGATCAGGTTGTCGAACTTGTCCATGGCGACTCCTTCAGCGCGCCCAGCGCAGCGCCAGCGCGTCCAGGCGCCGCGCGGTCTCGATCAGCAGCGCCCGCGCGGCCGGGTGCAGGGGCGGGAAGGGATGGCGCGGCGCCTCGCAGGCGATGATGCCACCTTCCTTCATCAGCGCCTTGGCCGCCAGCGGGCCGCACTGGCGGTTCTCCAGGTTGATCAGCGGCAGCCAGCGCTCGTAGGCCGCGATGGCCTCGTCGCGCCGCCCGGCGCGCCAGGCGTCGAGGATCGGGCGGATGCCGTCCGGGAAGCCGCCGCCGGTCATGGCGCCGGTGGCGCCGGCGTCCAGGTCGGGCAGCAGGGTGATGGCCTCCTCGCCGTCCCAGGGGCCTTCGATGGCCGCGCCGCCCAGGCGGATCAGCTCGCGCAGCTTGGCGGCCGCGCCGGCGGTCTCGATCTTGAAGTAGGCCACATGCTCGATCTCCTGCGCCATGCGGGCCAGGAAGGCGGCCGGCATGGGCGTGCCGGCGGCCGGAGCGTCCTGGATCATGACAGGGATGTCCACCGCATCCGACAGGCGCGCGTAGAACTCGAAGATCTGCGCCTCGGGCACGCGGAAGGTGGCGCCGTGGTAGGGCGGCATCACCATCAGCATGGCGGCGCCCATGGCCTGCGCGCGGCGGCTGCGCTCGGCGCAGATGCGGGTGCTGAAGTGGGTGGTGGTCACGATCACCGGCACGCGGCCGCCCACGTGTTCCAGCACCGTGCGGGTGAGCACCTCGCGCTCGTCGTCCGAAAGCAGGAACTGCTCGGAGAAGTTGGCCAGGATGCACAGCCCGTCGGCGCCGGCGTCGATCATGAAGTCGACGCAGCGCTTCTGGCTGGCCAGGTCGAGCTCGCCGCCGTCGGTGAAGGGCGTGGGCACGACGGGAAAGAGCCCCTGGTAGCGGGGCGCGGAGGCAGCGGTGGTGGTCATGCGGGGGCGTCCGGTGGCGTTCAATGGGAGTGGCGCGGCACCTCGGCGCCCCGGCAGCCGACGAGGAAGTCGAAGTCGCAGCCTTCGTCGGCCTGCAGCACGTGGTCGACGTACAGGCCCTTGTAGCCGCCGCGCCGCCCGGCCGCGGACGCAGCGGCGCCCGAGGCCAGCGCGGCCATGCGGCGCGCCAGCTCCTCCTCGGAGATGTCCAGGTGCAGGCGGCCGCCCTCGCAGTCCAGCTCGATCCAGTCGCCGTCGCGCACCGCCGCCAGCGGGCCGCCGGCCGCCGCCTCGGGCGACACGTGCAGCACCACCGTGCCGTAGGCGGTGCCGCTCATGCGCGCGTCGGAGATGCGCACCATGTCCTTCACGCCCTGGCGCAGCAGCTTCGGCGGCAGGCCCATGTTGCCCACCTCGGCCATGCCAGGGTAGCCGCGCGGGCCGCAGTTCTTCATCACCAGCACCGAGCCGGCATCGACCTCCAGCGATTCGTCCACGATGCGCGCCTTGTAGTGGTCGAAGTCCTCGAACACCACCGCGCGGCCGCGGTGCTGCAGCAGCGCGGGGGTGGCGGCCGAGGGCTTGAGCACCGCGCCGCGCGGCGCCAGGTTGCCGCGCAGGATGCGCATGCCGCCGTCGGCCAACAGGGGGCGGTCCAGCGGGCGGATCACTTCCTCGTCGTAGTTGGGCGCGTCCTTCACGTTGTCCCACAGCGCCCGGCCGTTCACCGTCGGCGCCTGCGGATGCGGCAGCAGCCCGTGCTCGCCCAGGCGGCGCAGCACGGCCGGCAGCCCGCCGGCGTAGTAGAACTCCTCCATCAGGAAGCGGCCCGAGGGCATCAGGTCCACGATGGTCGGCGTGCCGGCGCCGATGCGCGTCCAGTCCTCCAGCGCCAGGTCCACGCCGATGCGCCCGGCGATGGCCTTGAGGTGGATCACCGCGTTGGTCGAGCCGCCGATGGCGGCGTTCACGCGGATCGCGTTCTCGAAGGCCTCGCGGGTGAGCACCTTCGACAGCGCCAGGCCCTCGCGCGCCATCTCCACCGCGCGCGCGCCCGACAGCTGCGCCAGCACGTAGCGGCGCGCGTCCACCGCCGGGATCGCCGCGTTGTGCGGCAGCGTGACGCCCAGCGCCTCGGCCATGCAGGCCATGGTGGAGGCGGTGCCCATGGTGTTGCAGGTGCCGGCCGAGCGCGACATGCCGCCCTCGGCCGCGAGGAACTGGTGCAGGTCGATCTCGCCGGCCTTGAGCGACTCGTGCAGCTGCCACACGGCGGTGCCCGAGCCGATGTTGCGGCCCTCGAGCTTGCCGTTGAGCATCGGCCCGCCCGACACGACGATGGCCGGCACGTCGCAGCTGGCCGCGCCCATCAGCAGCGCGGGCGTGGTCTTGTCGCAGCCGGCCAGCAGCACCACGGCGTCGATGGGGTTGCCGCGGATGGCCTCCTCCACGTCCATGCTGGCCAGGTTGCGGGTGAGCATGGCGGTCGGGCGCAGGTTCGATTCGCCGTTGGAGAACACCGGGAACTCCACCGGGAAGCCGCCCGCCTCCGACACCCCGCGCTTGACGTGCTCGGCGATCTTGCGGAAGTGCGCGTTGCACGGCGTCAGCTCCGACCAGGTGTTGCAGATGCCGATCACCGGGCGGCCGTCGAACTCGTGGTCGGGGATGCCCTGGTTCTTCATCCAGCTGCGGTACATGAAGCCGTTCTTGTCGGCGCTGCCGAACCATTCGCTGGAGCGCAGTTTCTTCGGTCGGGTGTCGGACATGGTGGGTGGGCGGGAAAGGCAGGGAAAGGCGCAGGGCCGGGAAGAGTCAGCCGCGCGGCACGCGGGCCGTGATGAAGCGCTGCAGCAGGCAGAAGACGAACAGCAGGACGCCCACCACGATGCGCGTCCACCACGAGCTGAGCGTGCCGTCGAAGGCGATCAGCGTCTGGATGATCCCCAGCATCAGCACGCCGAACAGCGTGCCGGCGACGAAGCCGACGCCGCCGCTGAGCAGCGTGCCGCCGATGACGACCGCGGCGATGGCGTCCAGCTCCAGCCCCAGAGCGTGCAGCCCGTAGCCGGAAAGCATGTAGAAGGTGAACAGCACGCCCGCCAGCGCCGAGCACAGGCCCGACAGCGCATACACGCCGACCAGCGTGCGCCGCACCGGCAGCCCCATCAGGCGCGCCGCGGTCTCGTTGCCGCCGATCGCATACACCGTGCGGCCGAAGGAGGTGTAGTGCGCGACGAAGATGCCGGCCAGCAGCACGGCGATGGCGATCACCGCGCTCAGCGACAGCGAGGCGTCGCCGCCCAGCGGCAGGCGCCACTGCGCGAGCTCGGTGTAGGCGTCCTGCGTGATGGCGATGGAATCGATGCTGATGAGGTAGCACAGCCCGCGGGCCAGGAACATGCCCGCCAGCGTCACGATGAAGGGCTGCAGCCGGAAGCGCTCGATCAGGAAGCCCATCGCCGCGCCCAGCGCCGTGCCCATCGCCAGCACCAGCGGGATGACCGCCGCCGGCGGCCAGCCGTGGTGCTCCACCAGCGCGGCCGACACCATGGTCGACAGCGCGATCACCGAGCCCACCGACAGGTCGATGCCGCCGGTGAGGATCACGAAGGTCATGCCCACCGCGACCACGATCAGGAAGGCGTTGTCGATCAGCAGGTTGAGGAACACCTGCGGCGAGAAGAAGCCGTCGTAGCGCAGCGAACCCAGCGTGGCCACGCACAGGAACAGCGAGACCGTGGCCGCCAGCGGCAGGTACTTGGGATCGAAGGCGCGCCGGCGCGGCGGCGCGCGGCGCGCCGCGGCCGGGCCGCCGCCCTGCCGCGCGGACGAGGCCTCCTCGATGGCGCGCACGCCCGCGCTCATCGCAGCCCTCCCGGCGCCGGGCGCACGGCCAGTGCGCGCACCGCCGCGCGGAACTCGGCCGACTGCAGCAGCATCACGGCGAACACCACCACGGCCTTGACCACCAAGTTGATCTCCGGCGGCACGCCCAGCGAGTAGATGGCGTAGGTCAGGGTCTGGATGATCAGCGCGCCGATCACGCTGCCCACCAGGCTGAAGCGCCCGCCCGTGAGCTGCGTGCCGCCCAGCGTCACGGCGAGGATGGCGTCCAGCTCCAGCAGCTGCCCGGCGTTGTTGCCGTCGGCGCTCTTGACGTTGGAGCTGATCAGCAGCCCGGCCAGGCCCGCGCACACGCCGCAGGCGGCGTACACGGCGACGGTGAGCCGCCGCGCCCGCACGCCGGCCACGCGCGAGGCCACCGGATTGATGCCGATCGACTGGATGAACAGGCCCAGCGCCGTGCGGGTGCACAGCAGGTACAGCAGCGCGAACACCGCCGCCGTCACGAACACCGAGAACGGCAGCCCGGCCAGGTAGCCGCCGCCGATGAAGAAGAAGGGCCGGTAGTAGATGGTGAGGATCTGCCCGTCCGTGACCAGCTGCGCCACGCCGCGCCCGGCCACCATCAGGATCAGCGTCGCGATGATCGGCTGCATGCCCGCGCCGGCGACCAGCACGCCGTTCCACAGCCCGCACGCCAGCGCCACGGCCAGCGCCGCGAGCACCGCCAGCGGCAGGCCGAAGCGGCTGGTGCCGTCCACCGCGCCGCCGATCATCCAGGCGGCCACCGCCGCGCTGATGGCGACCACCGCGCCGACCGAGATGTCGATGCCCCGCGTGGCGATCACCAGCGTCATGCCCAGCGACACCACCACCAGCGGCGCCGCGCGGTTCAGGATGTCGATCAGGCTGCCGTACAGGTGGCCGTCGCGCCACTCCAGGTGCAGGAAGCCCGGGTTGAACAGGGCATTGACCGCCAGCAGCAGCGCCAGCGTGAGCAGCGGCCAGCCCAGGCGGTGCTGCATCAGGCGCGCGAGGCGCGCCGGCACGGGAGACGTCGTTTCAGGCATGTTGGGAGGCGATGAGTTCGTAGACCTCGTCCTCGCTGCAGCCGCCGGGCAGTTCGCCCACCTTGGCGCGGTCGTGCAGGACGACGATGCGATGGGCCACGCGGACCACCTCGCCGATCTCCGAGGAGATGAAGAGCACCGCCATGCCGGCCCCGGCCAGCCGCAGGATCTGGTCCATGATTTCCTGCTTGGCCGCGATGTCGATGCCGCGGGTGGGCTCGTCCAGGATCAGCAGCCGCGGCTCGGTGGCCAGCCAACGCGCGATCACGGCCTTCTGCTGGTTGCCACCCGACAGCAGCGCGATCGGCGTCTCGGCGCTGGCCGCCTTGATGCCCAGAGCGGCGATGAAGCGCGCGGCCAGGCGCTCCTGCTCGGCGCGCGGCAGGAAGCGGCGCACGCCCCTGCGCGCCTGCAGCGCCAGCACGATGTTCTCGCGCACCGACAGCTCGCCGACGATGCCGTCGGTCTTGCGCTCCTCGGGGCACAGGGCCAGCCCGTTGGCGATGGCATCGGCAGGATCGGCGAAGCGCACGGTGCGCCCATCGATGCTCAGCGTGCCGCGGTCCGCCGGCTCGAGCCCGAACAGCAGCCGGGCCAGCTCGGTGCGCCCGGCGCCCAGCAGGCCCGCCAGGCCCACCACTTCGCCGGGCCGGATCTCCAGGTTCAGCGGCTGGAGCCTGCCGGCCTGGCCGAGGCCCTTGGCGGCCAGCAGCGCCGGCGCCGCCGTGCAGGCCGGGCCGGGAATGCGGATCTCCGCATCGGCCGAGAACTCGCGCCCCAGCATCGCCGCGATCAGCGCCGGCGCCGGCAGCTGCGCCGCCGGCCACTCGCCCACCCAGGTGCCGTTGCGCAGCACCGTGATGCGGTCGGACACCGCGTAGACCTGGTTCATGAAGTGCGTGACGAACAGGATCGCCAGCCCCTCCCCGCGCAGCCGGCGCAGCACGTCGAAGAGGCGCCGCACCTCGTCCTCGTCGAGGCTGGAGGTGGGCTCGTCGAGGACCAGCACCTTCGCGTCCACGCCCAGCGCGCGGGCGATCGCCACCATCTGCTGCACCGCGACCGGGTAGCTCGACAGCAGCCGCTGCACGTCGATGTCCAGCCCGATGCGCGCCAGCAGCTCGCGCGCGCCGTCGTGCACGGCGGCCCAGTCGATCCGTCCGGCGCCCCAGGCGCCCTTGCGCGGGTGCCGGCCGGCGAAGATGTTCTCCGCCACCGACAGGTTCGGGCAGAGGTTGACCTCCTGGTAGACGGTGCTGATGCCCAGGCGCTGCGCGGCCAGCGGCGAGTCCGGCCGCACCGGGCGGCCGTCCAGCCGGATCTCGCCCGCGTCGGCGCCGAACACGCCGGTGACGATCTTGATGAGCGTGGACTTGCCGGCGCCGTTCTGGCCCATCAGCGCGTGGATCTCGCCCGGACGCAGCGTCAGCTGCACGTCCTGCAGCACCTGCACGGCGCCGAAGCGCTTGCCCAGGCCGCGGACCTCCAGCACGGGCGATGCGTTCCTGTCGTCTGCCATGCCGCTCACCGGTTCTTGTGCCACACGTCGATGAACACCGCCGCCAGCAGCACCAGGCCCTTGATGACCTGCTGGTAGTCGATGCCGATGCCCATGATGGACATGCCGTTGTTCATCACGCCCATGACGAAGGCGCCGATCACCGCGCCGGTGACCTTGCCCACGCCGCCGGAGGCCGAGGCGCCGCCGATGAAGCAGGCCGCGATCACGTCCAGCTCGAAGCCCAGCCCCGCCTTGGGCGTGGCGGTGTTCAGCCGCGCCGCGAAGACCAGCCCGGCCAGCCCGGCGAGCGCGCCCATGTTGGCGAAGGCGTAGAAGCTCAGCCGCCGCGTGTCGATGCCCGACAGGCGGGCCGCCTTCTCGTTGCCGCCCAGCGCGTAGATGCGGCGGCCCAGCGTGGTGCGCCGCGTGACGAAGTCGAACAGCAGGATGAGCGCCGCCATCACCACCAGCACGTTGGGCAGCCCGCGGTACGAGGCCATCAGCCACGCGAAGCCGACCATGAGCAGCGCGAACAGCGCGTTGCGCACGAGGAAGAAGGCCGCCGGCTCCGCCGCGATGCCGTGCGCGAGCTGGCGCCGCCGGGTGCGCCAGCCGGCCATGGCGAAGGCCCCTGCGGCGAGCACGCCCAGCAGCACCGAGGTCCAGCGCAGGCCGCCGGCCGGCAGAGCCTCGGGGATGAAGCCGGAGCTCAGGCGCTGGAAGCCTTCGGGGAAGGGCCCGAGCGACTGCCCCTGCAGCACCGCCAGTGCCAGCCCCTTGAAGACCAGCATGCCCGCCAGCGTGACGATGAACGAGGGGATGCGCGCATAGGCGACGAACCAGCCCTGCACCGCGCCGACCAGCGCCCCGGCCGCCACGCACGCCAGCACCGCGGGCGCCACCGGCCAGTCGTGCTCCACCATCAGCACCGCGGCCAGCGCGCCGACGAAGCCGCACACCGAGCCGACCGACAGGTCGATGTGGCCGGACACGATGACCAGCAGCATGCCCAGCGCCATGATGACGATGTAGCTGTTCTGCAGCACCAGGTTGGTCAGGTTCAGCGGCTGCATCAGCGTGCCGCCGGTGACCGCCTGGAAGAACGCCATGATCGCCACCAGGCAGATCAGCATCCCGTACTCGCGCAGGTGGTGCCGCAGGAAGGAGGCGCCGGAACCCGCCGGCGCGGCGCTGCCGGCGCCGAGCACCGCAGCCGTATCGGTTGTCTTGGTCATGCCATCGCCTCCTCTGCGGCAGGCGTGCGCGCCTGCGCCCGCAGGATGGCCGCCATGATGCGCTCCTGCGTGGCCTCCTGCGCGGGCATCTCGGCGACGAGGCGCCCCTCGTTCATCACGTAGATGCGGTCCGAGATGCCGAGCAGCTCGGGCATCTCGGACGAGATGACGATCACGCAGCGGCCCTGCGCCGCCATCTCGGCGATCAGCGTGTAGATCTCGTACTTGGCGCCCACGTCGATGCCGCGCGTGGGCTCGTCCAGGATCAGCACCTGCGGTTCGGTGAAGAGCCATTTGGCGAGCACCACCTTCTGCTGGTTGCCGCCGGAGAGGTTGACCGTCTTCTGCTCCACGCCGGGGCAGCGGATGCGCAGCGCGCGGCGGTAGCGCTCGGCCACCGCGTGCTCGCGGCCACGGTCGATCACGCCCCAGCGCGAGGACACGCCGGCCATGCGGGCCAGCGGCGTGTTGAAGCGGAGGCTCTCCTCCAGCACCAGGCCGGCGCCCTTGCGGTCCTCGGTCACGTAGGCCAGGCCGGCGGCGATGGCGCGCTCCACCGTCGACACGTCCAGCGGCCGGCCGTCGAGCAGCGCCTCCCCCTGGATGCCCTGCCCCCAGCTGCGGCCGAACACGCTCATCGCGAACTCGGTGCGCCCGGCGCCCATGAGGCCCGCGATGCCCACCACCTCGCCCCGCCGCACGTGCAGGTCCAATCCGTCCAGGAACGGCCGCCCGGGGCGCTGCGGATGCTCCGCGCGCCAGCCGCGCACCTGGAAACCGCCCTCGCCGATGCGCGGCGTGCGCGGCGGGTAGCGGTCGGTCAGCGCCCGGCCCACCATGCCGCGGATGATGCGATCCTCGTCCACCGGGCCATCCTGGCAGTCGATGGACTCGACGGTGCGGCCGTCGCGCAGGATCGTCACGGCGTCGGCCACGCGCGCGATCTCGTTCAGCTTGTGCGAGATGAGGATGCAGGCGATGCCCTGTGCGCGCAGCTCCAGCAGCAGATCCAGCAGCGCCTGGCTGTCGCTCTCGTTGAGGCTGGCGGTCGGCTCGTCCAGGATCAAAAGCCGCACCCGCTTGGACAGCGCCTTGGCGATCTCGATGAGCTGCTGCTTGCCCACGCCGAGCGGTCCCACCTGCGCGTCGGGCGGCTCGCGCAGGCCCACCTTGGCCAGCAGTTCCTGCGTCTGGCGATGGGTGGCGATCCAGTCGATCACCCCGGCGGCGGCCACCTCGTTGCCCAGGAAGATGTTCTCGGCGATCGAGAGCATGGGCACCAGCGCCAGTTCCTGGTGGATGATGATGATGCCGGCGCGCTCGCTGTCGTGGATGCCGCCCAGGCGCTGCACCTGGCCGTCGAAGACGATCTCGCCCTCGTAGCTGCCGTGCGGGTACACGCCGCTGAGCACCTTCATCAGCGTCGACTTGCCGGCGCCGTTCTCGCCGACCAGGGCATGGATGCGACCCGCCTGCACGCGCAGGTCCACATGGTCCAGCGCCACCACGCCGGGAAAGGTCTTGCGGATGCCCCGCATCTCCAGAAGGGTGCTGCTGCTCAAGCGCCGGTCTCCTTGCCTGTCGTCTGTGCCTCGCCGCGGGATGCCGCCTACCTGATCTGCGACGCCTTGTAGTAGCCGCTGCCGACCAGCACCTGCTCCCAGTTGCCCTGGTCCACCAGCACCGGCTTGAGCAGGTACGAGGGCACGACCTTCACGCCGTTGTTGTAGGTCTTGGTGTCGTTGACCTCGGGCGTCTTGCCCGAGAGCACCGCGTCCACCATGTCGGCCGCGACTTTGGCCAGCTCGCGCGTGTCCTTGAACACGGTGGAGGACTGCTCGCCGCGCAGGATCGACTTGACCGAGGGCACCTCCGCGTCCTGCCCCGACACCACCGGGCAGGGCTGCTGCGCCGTGCAGTAGCCCACGCCCTTGAGCGAGGACAGGATGCCGATCGACAGGCCGTCGTAGGGCGAGAGCACGGCGTCGACTCTGGCGCTGCCGTAGAAGGCCGACAGCAGGTTGTCCATGCGCGCCTGGGCCACGGCGCCGTCCCAGCGCAGCGTGCCCACCTTGTCCATGCCCATCTGCTTGCTGCGCACCACCAGCTTGCCGCCGTCGATGTAGGGCTTGAGCACCGACATCGCGCCGTCGTAGAAGAAGAAGGCGTTGTTGTCGTCGGGCGAGCCGCCGAACAGCTCGATGTTGAACGGACCCTTGCCCTGCTTGAGCCCCAGCTTGTCGACGATGGAGTTCGCCTGCAGCACGCCGACCTGGAAGTTGTCGAAGGTGGCGTAGTAGTCCACGTTCTTCGATCCGCGGATCAGCCGGTCGTAGGCGATGACCTTGACCCCCTTGTCGGCCGCGTTCTGCAGCGCCCGGGTCAGCGTCGTGCCGTCGATCGAGGCGACCACCAGCACCTTGGCGCCCTTGGTGACCATGTTCTCGATCTGCGCGAGCTGGTTGGGGATGTCGTCGTCGGCGTACTGCAGGTCCGTCGGGTAGCCGCGGGCCTTGAGCACCTTGACCATGTTGTCGCCGTCGGCGATCCAGCGGGCGGAGGACTTGGTGGGCATCGCGATGCCCACGAGCGGCTTGCCCTGGGCATGGATGGCCAGCGGGCTCATCACGGCCAGCGCGGCCGCGCAGGCGAGGAGGCGTCGGATGAAGAAGCGTCGCATGCGTTGTCTCGGTGTGTCTTGTTGAACGCGCAGCCGATCCGGCCGGCACCGTGGCGCGGCCGGTGGCGTGCGCTGGCGTGCGTCGTCAGTACTTGCGCTTCGGGAACTCGGCCGCCGCGGTTTCCATCGGGAAGATGCTTTCCTCGGTGACGATGCGCTTGGGCACCGGCTTGCCGGCCACGATGTCCTTGACGGCGGACATCAGCTGCGGGCCGAGCAGCGGGCTGCACTCGACCGACACGTTGAGCTTGCCGGCCATCATGGCCTCGAAGGCGCCCTTGACGCCGTCGATGGAGATGATGGTGATGTCCTTGGCGGGCTTCAGGCCGGCCTCCTCGATCGCCTGGATGGCGCCGATCGCCATGTCGTCGTTGTGCGCGAAGAGCACGTTGATGTTCTTGCCCTCGGCCTTGAGGAAGGCCTCCATCACCTCCTTGCCCTTGGCACGGGTGAAGTCGCCGGTCTGGGAGCGCACGATCTTGAATTTGGGATCGGCCTTGATGATTTCCTCGAAGCCCTTCTTGCGGTCGATCGCCGGCGCCGAGCCCACGGTGCCCTGCAGTTCGACGATGTTCACCGGCCCCTTGCTGTCCTTCATCTTCTCGACCAGCCAGCGGCCGGCCTTGCGCCCTTCCTCGACGAAGTCCGAGCCCATGAAGGTGACGTACAGCGAGGTGTCCTTGGAATTGACGGAGCGGTCCGTCAGCACCACCGGGATCTTCGCGGCCTTGGCCTCGCGCAGCACGTTGTCCCAGCCCGATTCCACGACCGGCGAGAAGGCGATCACGTCCACCTTCTGGGCGATGAAGGCGCGGATCGCCTTGATCTGGTTCTCCTGCTTCTGCTGCGCGTCGGAGAACTTCAGCTCGATGCCGGCGTCCTTGGCGGCCGACTTGATCGACTCGGTGTTGGCGGTGCGCCATTCGCTTTCGGCGCCGACCTGGCTGAAGCCGAGCACGATCTTCTTCTGGGCCAGCGCGCCGGCGGGGAGCATGGCGGCGCCGGCCAGCGCGGCGGCGAGGGCGACGGCGTGTCTGCGGGTCATGGACATCTGGATGGTCTCCTTGGACTGGATGCAGCGAGGCTGCGGATCCGACGGCGTGGCTGGGGATGCACATTGCGTCGTCAGGGCAGTCAGTGTAAGAATCGAATTGCTATCGGTCTAATAGAGTTTTCCGCAAATCTGATATCGATTGCCACATCCATGCAAACCCTGACGGCATCGGTCCCCGAGTCTTCCCACTGGTTCTTGCGCGCGCGACTGAAAACGCGCCAGCTGCTGCTGCTCGCCGCGCTGGAGCAGGAAGGCAACATCCACGCCGCCGCGCGCGTGCTCAACATGACGCAGCCGGCCGCCTCCAAGCTGCTCAAGGACCTGGAGGACGTGCTGGAGGTGCCACTGTTCGAACGGCTGCCCCGTGGCATGCGGCCCACCTGGTACGGCGAAACGATGATCCGCCACGCCCGGCAGGCGCTGGCCAGCCTGAATCAGGCGCACGAGGAGCTCCAGGCCTTGAAGGCGGGACGCTTCGGCCAGGTCGGCGTGGGCGCCATCACTTCTCCCGGGCTGGCGCTGCTGCCGCCGGCCATCGCCAGCGTCAAGCGTGAGCAGCCCAGCCTGCGGGTGGTGTTGGAAATCGAGACCAGCCCCGTGCTGCTGGAGCAGTTGCGCCAGGGTCACCTGGACATCGCCGTCGCACGCGTCTTCGCCGGCGAAGACAAATCCAACCTGCGCTACGAGCCGATCACCAGGGAACCCGTCTGCGCGGTGGCGCGCCCGGGACACCCGCTGGCCTCGGCGGCCGGGCTCACCCTGGCCGACGTGGTGGACACCAGCTGGATCGTGCCGCCCGCCGGCAGCGTGCTGCGGCATCGCTTCGACCTGATGTTCCAGGAGGCAGGCCTGAAGCCGCCCTTCAATGTCATCGAAACGGCGGCGCTGCTGTTCGTCACCCGCATGCTCCAGCAGAGCGACATGCTGTGCGTGATGGCCACCGAGGTGGCCCGCTATTACGCTTCGCACGGCATCCTGACGATCCTGCCGCTGGAGATGGCCTGCGACATGGACGACTTCGGAATCATCACGCGCTCCGACCGCATCCTCTCGCCCGGGGCGCAGCTGCTGATGAAGGCGCTGAAGACCGCCTGCTACCCCACCTACGGCCGCAAGGTCGGCTGAACCCCGCGCCCGGGCCGCGCGCCCGCGCTACACCCAGCCGGCGTCGACCTTGAACTCCTGCGCGGTGCACATCGCGCCCGCATCGGAGGCCAGGAACAGCACCATGTGCGCGATGTCCCCGGGCTGCAGCTTGGTCGGCAGGCACTGGTTGCGCGCCAGCTCCTTCTCGCCCTCCTCGTCCAGCCACAGCGCCACCTGGCGCTCGGTCATCACCCAGCCGGGCGAGACGGTGTTGATCCTGATGCGGTCCTGCCCCAGCGTGCGCGCCAGCCCGCGCGTGAGGCCGTTGACCGAGGACTTGGCGATCGCATAGCACGGGTAGCCGCCGCCCTTGCCCTGCCAGCCGGTGGAGCCGAGGTTGACGATCGCGCCGCCGCCGCGCTCGCGCATGCCGGGCACGACGGCCTGGATCGCGAAGAACGCCGGCCGCTCGTTGATCGCCATGCGCTCGTCGTAGTAGGCCGGCGTCACCGACTCCAGCGCGTGCCGGTCGTCGCTGGCGACGTTGTTGACCAGCACGTCGAAGGCGCCGCCGAGGGCGTCCTGCGCCCGCGCGATGGCCTGCTGCAGCGCCGCGACGTCGCGCACGTCGCACGGCGCCCACCAGGGCGCCGGATGCCCCTCGGCCTCGATGCGCCGCGCCAGCGCCGCGCTCGCCGGCTCGGCGATGTCGATGAAGGCCACCCGCGCGCCCTGGCGCGCGAACGCCGCCACGATGGCCGCACCGATGCCGCTGCCGCCGCCGGTGACGAACACGTGCCTGCCGCGCAGTCCGGGGTACGAGGCCACGTCCTGATCCATGGAGTCTCCTTGAAAACAATAAATATCAAAATTGCAATTGATAAATTGCAAAAACTTATTATTCAATGATCACTATGCATTGATAGCATCCGGGCCGTCAAGCGACGAGACAAGGACATGGACGTGACGAACTGGCGCTGCCTCTGGCAGACCCCCGCGCTCCTGGGCGAAGGCGCACTCTGGTCGCCAGGCCTGCAGGCGCTGTGGTGGGTCGACATCCTCGGGCGCCGCCTGTACCTGAGCGCGCCCGACGGCACGCCGCGGCGCACGTGGGATTTCGACGAGGAGGTCTCCGCCGTCGCCGAGCGCGCCGACGGCCGCGGGCTGGTGCTCGCCCTGCGGCGCGGCATCGCGCACTTCGAGCCCTTCGGGGACGGCGCCGTGCCCCGCTACCTGCACTGCCCGCCCGCCGAGCCGGCCGGCAACCGCTTCAACGACGGCAAGTGCGACGCCCGCGGCCACTTCTGGGCCGGCAGCATGGACTTCGACGCGCAGGCGCCGACGGGCCGGCTCTACCGCTACGGCGCCGACGGCCGCTGCACCGTGCAGGACGAAGGCTTCGCGGTGTGCAACGGCCCGGCCTGGTCGCCGGACGGGCGCACGCTCTACTTCAACGACACCGCCGGCGGCCGCACGCTCGCCTACGCGGTCGACGCGGCCGGCCACCTGGGCGAGCGGCGGCTCTGGCGCCGGTGGGACGCGGCGGCCGACGGCCTGCCCGACGGCATGACTACCGACGCGCTGGGCCGGCTGTGGATCGCGCACTGGGGCGGCGGCTGCGTCACCTGCCACGACCCGGACAGCGGCCGCGAACTGCGGCGCATCGAGCTGCCGGTCTCGCAGGTCACGAGCTGCGCGTTCGGCGGGCCGGACCTGCGCACCCTCTACATCACCAGCGCCGCCGTGGGCCTGGACGACGCGGCGCGCGCGGCCCAGCCGCTGGCGGGCTCGCTGTTCGCGGCCGACGTGGACACGCCGGGCCTGCCTGCCCACCACTACGGAGCCGCAGCATGAGCGCCGCACGGCCGCCCGAAGGCGCTCGCACCGCAGGCCCCCAGGCCGAAGGCACGCCAGTGCACGACGCGATCGTCTGGCTGCACCACGCGGGGCAGTCGCTCGGCCTGGTGCCCTCGCTGGGCGGCGGCGTGGCCGCCTGGCGCACGCAGGCCGCTCCCCGCGGGCACCCGCGGCCGCTGGACCTGTGGCGCCCCTGGGACGGCAGCGCCGACCTCTACGCCATGGCCTCCTTCGCGATGGTGCCCTGGTCCAACCGCATCACGGCCAGCGGCTTCGTGCAGGACGGCGTCTTCCACCCCGTCGCGCCGAACCGCCGCGGCGAGCCCTACCCCATCCACGGCGACGGCTGGCTGCAGCCCTGGGCCTGCACGCAGCCGGCTGCCGACACGCTGGAACTGCGCCTGCGCTCGGACCGCTTCGCAGGCAACCCCTACGCCTACGAGGCGCTGCAACGCTTCCGCCTGGCCGAGGGGGCGATGCACCAGTCGGTGGAGGTGCGTCATCTCGGCGAGCGGCCGCTGCCCTACGGGCTGGGGCTGCACCCCTGGTTCGAGAAGACGCCGCGGGCCTCGGTGACGGCCGCGGTGGACGGCGTCTGGCTCAGCGGCCGCGATCCCATCCCCACCGGCTACGCCACCGACATGCCGCCGGACTGGAACCTGGCCCGCGGCATCGGCGCCCACGGCAGCTTCATCGACAACGCCTTCGGCGGCTGGGATGGCGAGGCCCTGATCGCGTGGCCGGAGCGCGGCGTGCGGCTGGCCGTCAGCGCCCGCGGCGGCACCGGGCAGGCGCGGCGGTCGCTGCGCCACTGCCTCGTGTACCGCCCGCCCGCCGGCCCGGCCTTCTGCTTCGAGCCGATCACGCATCCCATCGATGCCTTCCACCAGGACGGCCGCCCGGGCCTGGAGGTGCTGTCGCCCGGCGAGTCCCTGCACCTCGAGGTGGCATGGCGCTTCTCGCTCGGCCGGCCCGAGACCCTTCCGTAGAGGCCCTCGCCGGGGGCCCCGCCGCTCAGCGGACCAGGCAGGGCCTCTTGGGATCGAAGCGCCAGCCCGGCACCAGGGACTGCATCGCGATCGCGTCGTCGCGCGCGCCCAGGCCATGCTCGAGGTACAGCCGGTGCGCCTTCTCCACCTCGGCCATGTCCAGCTCGATACCCAGGCCCGGCCGGGCAGGCACCTGCACGCAGCCGCCCTCGATCTTCAGCGGCTCCTTCGTGAGGCGCTGGCCGTCCTGCCAGATCCAGTGCGTGTCGATGGCCGTCACCCGGCCCGGCGCCGCCGCGGCGACGTGCGTGAACATCGCCAGCGAGACGTCGAAGTGGTTGTTCGAGTGCGAGCCCCAGGTCAGGCCGAAGGCCTGGCACAGCTGCGCCACCCGCACCGAGCCGGCCATCGTCCAGAAGTGCGGGTCGGCCAGCGGGATGTCGACCGACTGCAGCGACAGCGCGTGCGCCATCTCGCGCCAGTCGGTGGCGACCATGTTGGTGGCGGTGGGCAGGCCGGTGGCGCGGCGGAACTCGGCCATCACCTCGCGGCCGGAGAACACGCCTTCGGCGCCGCACGGGTCTTCGGCGTAGGCGACCACGCCGCGCATGCGCTCGCCCAGGCGGACCGCGTCCCGGAGCAGCCAGCCACCGTTGGGGTCGAGCGTGACCCTCGCGTCGGGGAAGCGCTCGTGCAGCGCCGTGACGGCATCGACCTCCTCGTCGCCGCGCAGCACGCCGCCCTTGAGCTTGAAGTCCTGGAAGCCATAGCGCGCCTGCGCCGCCTCGGCCAGGCGCACGATGGCCCCGGGCGTCAGCGCCTCCTCGTGGCGCAGGCGGAACCAGTCGTTGTCCGCGTCCGGCTCCTCGCGGTAGGCCAGGCCGGTGCGGCGCCGGTCGCCGACGTAGAAGAGGTAGCCCAGCATCTGCACGGCGTCGCGCTGCTGGCCTTCGCCCAGCAGGGCGGCCACCGGCACCGCCAGGTGCTGGCCCAGCAGGTCGAGCAGCGCCGATTCGACGGCGGTGACCGCATGGATGGTCACGCGCAGGTCGAAGGTCTGCTGGCCTCGCCCGCCGCTGTCGCGCGCGGCGAACTCGGCCCGCATGGCGTTGAGCACCGCGAGGTGCCGGCCGATGGGCTGGCCGACCACGAGCGGACGGGCGTCCTCCAGGGTCTGGCGGATCTTCTCCCCGCCGGGCACTTCGCCCACGCCGGTGCGGCCGGCGCTGTCGGTGAGGATCAGCAGGTTGCGCGTGAAGAAGGGACCGTGGGCACCGCTCAGGTTGAGCAGCATGTCGTCATGGCCGGCCACGGGCACGACGCGCAGTTCGGTGACGACGGGAGTGGACGAGAGGGTCATGGGCGTCGGCGTGGGGCCGGACGGCGAGCGAGCGCGCCGCCGGCAGGTTCGGGGTTCAATCTGCGGTGATCCTGCGGGTTTCGATCAGCGTCTTCCAGCGCCCCCATTCGCGCTGCTGGAACGCGGTGAACTCGGCCGGCGTGCTGCCCACGATCTCCAGGCCCTGCTCGACCATGCGCTGCTTGACTTCCGGCGCGTTGATGGCATCGATGGCGGCCTTGGCCAGTTTGTCCTTCACTGCCGGCGGCAGCCCCTTGGGCGCGGCCATGCCCTGCCAGGAATAGACCTCGGCGCCCTTCACGCCGCCCTCGGCCAGCGTGGGCACGTCGGGCAGCACGGGCGAGCGCCTGTCGCCGGTGACGGCGATGGCGCGCAGCTTGCCCGAACGGATGTGCGGCAGCACGGCGTTGACGTTCTGGAACGAGAACTCCACCTGGCCGCCGAGCAGGTCGGTGATGGCCGGCGCACCGCCCTTGTAGGGCACGTGCAGGCCCTGGGTGCCCGTCTGCTGCCAGAAGAGCTCGGCCGACAGGTGGTCGGACGAGCCGTTGCCCGAACTCGCGAAGCTCAGCTTGCCGGGGTTGGCCTTGAGCGCCACGACCACATCGGCCACGGTCCGGGCCTTCTGGCCGGGGTTGGCCACCAGCACGTTGGGTGCCTGCACGGGCACGGTGATGTAGTCGAAGTCCCTGGTGGCGTCGTAGGGCACGTTCTTCTGCAGGTGCGGCGTGACCACGAAGGCACCCAGCGAAGACACCAGCAGCGTGTAGCCGTCGGGCGCCGCGCGCTTGACCAGGCCCGCCCCCAGCGTGCCGGTGGCGCCGGGCCGGTTGTCCACCACGAAGCTCTGGCCCAGCCTGGCGCCCATCTCCTGCGCCATGGCACGCGCCACCATGTCGGTCGAGCCGCCCGCCGGGAAGGGCACGATGATGGTGACGGCCTTCCGCGGCCACTCGTCGCCGCCCTGGGCGAAGGCGGCCGGCGGCGCGGTCAGGGCGGGAACGGCCACGGCCAGGGCAGCCGCGAGGCAGGCGATGTGTCGATTCAAGACGGTCTCCTGGGAAGGTGCGATGGAAGCGGTACGGGGATGCGCACCGTCACTGCGGCGGGCGCACGGCCTGGCGCGCGGGCAGCTTCCACGGGCCGCCCTGCTCCTGCCAGACGCCGGGGATCCTGAGGCGCATGGCGTGTCTCCTGTGGTCGTCGTATTCGCCGCGCGGCGGCGGGCGCGTCACTGCGGGCCGAGCCTGGCGATCAGTGCCGCCAGTTCGTCGCGCTCGCCGGCCGTCAGGTCCGACAGCGGCGGCCGCACGGGGCCCGCGCCATGGCCGACGATGTCGGCGCCGGCCTTGACGATGCTCACCGCATAGCCCTGCCGCTTGTTGCGGATGTCGAGGTAGGGCATGAAGAAGTCCTTGAGCAGCCGGTGCTGCGTGGCATGGTCGTCGTCGCGCACGGCCTCGTAGAACGCCATCGCGGTCCTGGGGATGAAGTTGAAGACGGCCGACGAATACACCGGCGTGCCCAGCGCCTTGTACGCGGCGGCATAGACCTCGGCCGTGGGCAGCCCGCCCAGGTAGCTGAAGCGGTCGCCCATCTTCTGGTAGACCGACACCATCGCCTCGATGTCGCCCACGCCGTCCTTGAAGCCCACGAGGTTCGGGCAGCGCTCGGCCAGGACGGCGAGCGTGTCGGGCCTGTACCTGGCCTGTGCGCGGTTGTAGATGATGACGCCGAAGTCCACGCTCCTGCACACCGCCTCGACGTGGGCGATCAGGCCCTCCTGGCTCGCCTCGGTCAGGTAGTGCGGCATCAGCAGGATGCCGTGCGCGCCGGCCCGCTCGGCCGCCTGCGCGTAGGCGATGGTCTGGCGCGTCGGGCCGCCGGCGCCGGCGATGATCGGCACCGTTCCGCGGCACACGTCCACGGCGGTCTGGATGATCTCGGGGTACTCCTCGGGCGTGAGCGAGAAGAACTCGCCCGTGCCGCCGGCGGCAAACAGCGCGCTGGCGCCGTAGGGGCCGAGCCATTCGAGGCGCTTGACGTAGCCAGCGCGGTCGAAGTCGCCCTGTGCGTCGAAGTCCGTCACCGGGAAGGACAGCAGGCCGCCGCTCATGATGGACTTGAGTTCTTGGGGGGTGAAGCTCATGGTGTGCTTGATGTGAGGTGATTGGGAAGAGCGCCCCTGCGGGCTCACTCGATGCGGATGTCGGCGTCCTTGACGACCTTGGCCCAGCGCGCGCGTTCCTTGTTGAAGAACTGCTCTTCCTCGGCAGGGCCCATGGTCACGACTTCGGCGCCCTGCCCGGCCAGGCGCGAACGGATGTCGGCCGAGCGGATCACGGCGACCAGCTCCTGGTTCAGGCGCTGGACGACGGCATCGGGCGTGCCCCGCGGTGCGCGCACGCCCTGCCAGGTGCCCGATTCGAAGCCGGGGACGCCCTGCTCGGCGATGGTCGGCACGCTGCCGATCAGCGGCATGCGCGTGCCCTTGGAGACGGCCAGCAGCTTGAGCTTGCCCGACTGCACGTGCGGGTAGGTCGCCAGCATGCCGTTCATCAGCACCTGGGTCTGGCCGGCGACGGTGTCCTGCACCGACTGCACGCCGCCCTTGTAGGGCACGTAGACCCAGCGCGCGCCGGTGGCGCGCTGCACCGCCACGCCGGCCAGGTGCGGCGCGCTGCCCGTGGCGGTGACGGCGAAGTTCAGGTCGGCGGTCTTCGAGAGCGCCACCAGTTCCTTGAGGTTGTCCGCCTTGACCGAGGGGTGCACCACCAGCAGGTGCGGCGAGTACGCCAGCATGGTCACGCCGCGCAGGTCCTTCGAGGGATCGAAGGGCAGCTTCGTGTAGACCGAGGGGCTGATGGCCAGCGCGCCGACGTCGCACAGCAGCAGCGTGTAGCCGTCGGGCGCGGACTTCGCGACCTGGTCGGCGCCCAGGTTGCCGTTGGCACCGGGCTTGTTGTCGACGATCACCGACTGCCCGAGCGCCTCCGACAGGGGCTGGCTCAGGGCCCGCGCGATGATGTCGGACGAACCGCCCGGCGGGTACGGCACGACGATGCGGATCGGCCGGGCCGGCCAGGCATCGGCGGCGCGCGCCGGCATGCCGGCCAGGGCGGTGGCGCCCACGGCGCCGGCGACGAAATGGCGTCGGTTCAGATGCATCCTGTGTCTCCTCGAAGGCCGCGCAGTGGCGGGTGGTGGGTCATCACTTGTTGTATGTCATCGTACAACTAGACAGGCGTCGGAGACAAGCCAAAAGCCCCGACGCCGACACGGATGCCCGCGACGCCAGGGCCGCCCGGCGCCGCGGAAGAACGGACGGATCAGCCCGCCCGGCCCGCCCCGCCGGCGCCGCCCGTGCCCGCGTCGCGCTGGGCCGCCTCCTGCGCCAGCCGCAGGCGCTCGCGGCTGTTGGTCAGGTGGATGCGCATGGCGGCGCGGGCCGATTCCGGATCGCGCCGCGCGATGGCGGCGTAGATCTCCTCGTGCTCGCGGTTGACGCGGCTGAGGTACTCGCCGCGGCGGTCGTGGTTGCGGATGGCGCTCACCCGCGTGCGCGGGATGATGGTCGTGCCCAGGTGGGTCATGATGTCCGCGAAGTACGGGTTGCCCGTGGCCTGCGCGATCTGCAGGTGGAAGCGGAAGTCCGGCGACACGGTGTCGCCCGCCTCGGCCACGTTGCGCTCGAACTCGTCCAGCGCCTGGCGCATGGCCTGCAGGTGCTCTTCCGAGCGGCGCACCGCCGCCAGGCCGGCCGACTCCGTCTCGAGGCTGATGCGCAGTTCCAGCACCGCCAGCACGTCGACCGTGGTGGCGATGTCGGAGCCCTCCAGCCGGAACATGCCGGCCGCGCGCGGCTGCAGCACGAAGGTGCCCACGCCGTGGTGCGTCTCGACCAGGCCGGCCGCCTGCAGCCGCGACAGCGCCTCGCGCACCACCGTGCGGCTGACGCCGTAGGCCTGCATGATGGCCGACTCGGTGGGCAGCTTGTCGCCGGGGCGCAGGTGCTGGCTGCGGATCTTGTCGCCCAGGTCGTCCACCAGGCCGTGGGCCAGGCCGCGCCCGCGCCGGCGCGGCATCAGGGGCAGCACGCCGCCGCCCGCCGCTGCGCCGCCGGCAGGCGCATCGGCACCGCCCGGCGCGGCGGCGGCGCCCCGCTCCGGCCCTGCCGTTGACCCCGTTGACACGCTCGACATGGGCTCATCATAATCGCCGCACAAGTTGTACGACAACAGATAACCTATGACCGAAACGAGGTCTGGAGACAAGGCGGCCCGCCCCGCCCCGATGAACCGGCTGCTGCTGACCGGCGCGGCCGGCGGCCTGGGCAAGGTACTGCGCGAGCGGCTGCCGCCGTTGGCCCAGGCGCTGCGCGTGTCCGACATCGCAGCCCTGGGCGCCGCACGGGGGCCGCACGAGGAAGTCGTGCCCTGCGACCTGGCCGACAAGCGGGCGGTGGACGCCCTGCTCGCCGGCTGCGACGCGGTGGTGCACCTGGGCGGCGTCTCGGTGGAGCGGCCTTTCGAGGAGGTGCTCGAGGCCAACATCAAGGGCGTCTTCCACGTCTACGAGGCCGCGCGCCGCCACGACGTGAAGCGCATCGTCTTCGCCAGCTCGAACCATGTCACCGGCTTCTACCGGCAGGACGAGCGCATCGACGCCACGGCCGCGCGCCGGCCCGACGGCTACTACGGCCTGTCGAAGTCCTTCGGCGAGGACATGGCGCAGTTCCATTACGACCGCTACGGCATCGAGACGGTCAGCATCCGCATCGGCTCCTCCTTCCCCGCGCCGGCCAACCGCCGGATGATGAGCACCTGGCTGAGCTACGACGACCTGGTGCAGCTGGTCGAGAAGGCGCTCTTCACGCCGGGCGTGAGGCACACCGTGGTCTACGGCATGTCCGCCAACCGCGACCTGTGGTGGGACAACCGCGCGGCCGCGGTCCTGGGCTTCGCGCCGGAGGACAGCTCCGAACCCTTCCGCGCCCAGGTCGAGGCGCAGCCGCCGGTGGCGGCGGACGACCCGAACGCCATCTACCAGGGCGGCGCCTTCACGGCGCAGGGCCCGTTCGGCGACTGACGCCCGCGCCATGACGACGAGCGCCGCCGAACTGGTGATCGACGCCCGCAACGGCACCGGCGAAAGCCCGGTGTGGTGCGCCGCCGAGCAGGCGCTGTACTGGGTGGACATCCCCGGCCGCGCGCTGCACCGCTGGTCTGCCGCCGGCGGCCACGCCCGGTGGCGCACCGGCGAGATGCCGGCCTGCCTGGCGATGCGCGAGGGCCGGCCCGGCGAATGGATCGCGGGCATGGAAAGCGGCGTCTTCACCCTCGCGCCCCAGCCCGACGGCACGGTGCAGGCCGCCCCGCTGGCGCGCGCCGACCACGCCCGCGACGGCATGCGCTTCAACGACGGCCGCTGCGACCGCCAGGGCCGCCTGTGGGCCGGCACCATGCTGATGGACATGGCGGCGGCGGCACCGGCCGGCGCGCTCTACCGCCTCGACGGCGCCGGGCTGCGCCGCATGCTGGACGACCTGATCGTGCCCAACGGCCTGGCCTTCAGCCCCGACGGCCGCACGATGTACCTGTCGGACTCGCACCCTTCCGTGCAGACCGTCTGGGCCTTCGACTACGACGCCGACACCGGCACGCCCTCGAGGCGCCGCGTGTTCGTGGACATGACCGCCCTGCCCGGCCGCCCCGACGGCGCCGCCATCGACGTCGACGGCGGCTACTGGATCTGCGGCAACGACGCCGGCCTGGTGCACCGCTTCACGCCCGACGGCCGGCTGGACCGCTCGCTGCCCGTGCCGGTGAAGAAACCCGCGATGTGCGCCTTCGGCGGCGCGCGGCTCGACACGCTGTTCGTCACCTCGATCCGCCCGGCCCCGGGCCCGGCCGGGCTGGCCGACCAGCCGCTGGCCGGCGGCGTGTTCGCGCTGCGGCCCGGCACCCAGGGCCTGCCCGAGCCGGCCTTCAAGGGCTGAGCGGCCCTCCATCACGACGACCCTTCCAGGAGACACACCATGAAGAAGCTCAAGACCACCCTGCTCGCCCTGGCCGCCAGTGCCACGGCGCTGGCGGCGCAGGCGACCGAGTTCCGCTCGGCCGACATCCATCCGGACGACTACCCCACCGTCACCGCCGTGAAGTTCATGGGCGAGCGGCTCAAGGAGCTCTCGGGCGGCAAGCACGGCATCAAGGTCTACAACAACAGCGCCCTGGGCAACGAGAAGGACACCATCGAGCAGGCCAAGATCGGCGCGCTGCAGATGGTGCGCGTGAACATCGCGCCGATGAACAACATCTGCCCCGAGACGCAGGTGCCGACCATGCCCTTCCTGTTCCGCTCGGTCGAGCACATGCACAAGGTGCTCGACGGCCCGGTGGGCGAGGAGATCCTGAAGAGCTGCGAGAAGCAGGGCTTCGTCGGCCTGGCCTACTACGACAGCGGTGCGCGCTCGATGTTCACCGCCAAGAAGCCGGTGAGGAGCTTCGCCGACATGAAGGGCCTGAAGGTGCGGGTGCAGCAGTCGGACCTGTGGGTCGCGATGATCGAGGCCATGGGCGCCAACGCCACGCCGATGCCGATGGGCGAGGTCTACACGGGGCTGAAGACCGGCCTGATCGACGCCGCCGAGAACAACTACCCGACCTACGAGAGCGCCCGCGCCTTCGAGGTCGCCAGGTACTACAGCAAGACCGAGCACTCGATGGCGCCGGAGATGCTGCTCTTCTCCAAGCGGGTGTGGGACAAGCTCTCGCCGCAGGAGCAGGGCTGGATCCGCCAGGCGGCCAAGGAGTCGGTGCCCTACATGCGCAAGCAGTGGGCCGAGCGCGAGGTGAAGTCGCTGGCCACGGTGAAGGCCGGCGGCGCCGAGATCATCGAGATCGACAAGGCGCCCTTCCAGGCGGCGATGAAGCCGGTGTACGAGAAGTTCATCACCGACGCCCGCCTCAAGGACCTGGTCAGGCGGGTGCAGGAAACCCAGTGACCCGATGGCGCGGCGCGGCCCCGCCGCGCAGCCGCCTCACCCAGGACATCGCATGTACACCCGTCTCTGCCGCACGCTCGCGCGTGCCTGCATGGTGCTGGGCATCGCCGGCATGGTCGCGGTCATCTGCGCCGTGAGCTGGCAGGTGTTCGGCCGCTACGTGCTCAACAGCACGCCCACCTGGGCCGAGAGCCTGGCGCTGCTGCTGGTGCTCTACGTCACGATGCTCGGCGTGGCGGTGGGCGTGCGCGACGCCGGCCACATCGGCCTCGAATCCCTCCTCGTGCTGGCGCCGGACGGCCTGCGCCTGAAGATGGAATACCTCATCCACGCGCTGGTCGGCCTGTTCGGCGCGGCGATGGCGTGGAACTGCGCCTTCCTCGCCGAGTCGGTGTGGGACTACCGGCTGCCCACGCTCTTCATCTCCGAGGGCTGGAAGTACGTGCCGGCCGCCTTCTCCGGCGTGCTGATCGTGCTGTTCTCGGTCGAGCACATCGTCGCGCTGGCCCGGGGCCGCGAGGTCGAACCGTCGTGGAGCTGACCGCGTGACCGTCCCCCTGCTCATCCTGTGCGTGTCCTTCACGCTGCTCCTGCTGCTGGGCGTGCCGGTGGCCTTCTCCATCGGCCTGTCGGCCCTGGCCACGCTGCTCTACGAGGACCTGCCGCTGGCGGTGGGCTTCCAGCAGATGATCTCCGGCATGGGGATCTTCTCCTTCCTGGCGATCCCCTTCTTCATCTTCGCCGGTGAGCTGATGCTCTACGGCGGCATCGCCGACCGCATCGTCGCCTTCGCCAAGGCGCTGGTCGGCCACGTGCGCGGCGGCCTGGGCATGAGCAACGTGGTGGCCTGCACGTTGTTCGGCGGCGTCTCCGGCTCGCCGGTGGCCGACGTCTCGGCCATGGGCGCCGTGATGATCCCGATGATGAAGAAGGAGGGCTACCACGCCGATTACGCCGTCAACGTGACGACGCACGCGGCCCTGGTGGGCGCGCTGATGCCGACCAGCCACAACCTCATCATCTACTCGCTGGCCGCAGGCGGAAAGGTGTCGATCGCGGCGCTGATCATGGCGGCGCTGGTGCCGGCGCTGATCCTCACGCTGTGCAACCTGGCGGCCGCCTACCTCGTCGCCGTGCGGCGCGGCTACCCGGCCGGCAGCTTCCCGGGCTGGGCCATCGTCGGGCGCTCCTTCGCCGCCTCGCTGCCGGGGCTGTTCATCGTGGTGCTGATCCTCGGGGGCATCCTCTCCGGCATCTTCACGGCGACGGAGTCGGCCGCGGTGGCGGTGCTCTACGCGCTGGCGCTCACGGTGTTCGTCTACCGCACGCTCACCTGGAAGCACTTCGTCAAGGCGGCCGCCAAGGCGGTGCGCACCACCGGCATCATCCTGCTGCTGATCGGCATCTCCAGCACCTTCGGCTACCTCATCAGCCTGTACGGCGTGGCCGAGCTCACGGGCCGGATGCTGTCGGAGGTCTCCACCACGCCGTGGGTGATCTTCCTGCTCATCAACGTCATCCTGTTCGTGCTGGGCACCTTCCTGGACATGGCGGCCACCATCCTGCTGTGCACGCCGATCTTCCTGCCCATCGCGCAGCACTACGGCATGACCTCGGTGCAGTTCGGCATCCTCATGCTCATCAACTGCGCGCTCGGGCTGAACACGCCGCCGGTGGGCACCACGCAGTTCGTCGGCTGCGCCATCGGCGGCGTCTCGGTGGGCACGGTGATGCGCACCATCTGGCCCTTCTACGGCGCGCTGATCCTGGCGCTGGGGCTGGTGACCTTCGTGCCGCAGTTCAGCCTGTGGCTGCCCAGCATGTTCATGGTGGTGCGATGAGGCCGCCGCACGTCATCCGCATGCACGCGGCCGACAACGTGGCCATCGTCGCCAACGACGGCGGCCTGCCGGCCGGCACCGCCCTGCCGGGCGGCCCGGTGCTGGTGGACAAGGTGCCGCAGGCGCACAAGGTGGCGCTGGCCGACATCCCCGAAGGCGGCGAGGTGCGCCGCTACAACGTGCCGATCGGCTACGCGATCCGGCCCATTCCCGCCGGCAGCTGGGTGCACGAGCGCCTGCTGCGCATGCCCGAGGCGCGCGGGCTGGAAGGCCTGCCCGTCGCCACCGCGAAGCCGCCGCCGCAGGCGCCGCTGGCGGGCTATACCTTCGAGGGCTACCGCAACGCCGACGGCTCGGTCGGCACGCGCAACATCCTGGCCATCACGCAGACCGTGCAGTGCGTGGCCGGCGCGACCGCGTTCGCCGTGCAGCGCATCAAGGCCGAGCTGCTGCCGAAGTACCCGAACGTCGACGACGTGGTGGCGCTGGAGCACGGCTACGGCTGCGGCGTCGCCATCGACGCGCCCGACGCGGCGGTGCCCATCCGCACGCTGCGCCACATCAGCCTGAACCCCAACTTCGGCGGCGAGCTGATGGTGGTGAGCCTGGGCTGCGAGAAACTGCAGCCCGAGCGCCTCCTGCCGCCGGAGGCGATCCCGGTCGCCGCCGCCGGGCCCGCGCTGGATGTGGTCTGCCTGCAGGACGAGGCGCACGTCGGCTTCATGTCGATGGTCGAGTCGATCCTGCGCCAGGCCGAGGCGCACCTGCAGCGCCTGGACGCGCGCCGCCGCGAGACCGTGCCCGCCAGCGAGCTGGTGGTGGGCGTGCAGTGCGGCGGCAGCGACGCCTTCTCCGGCGTGACGGCCAACCCCGCGGTGGGCTTCTGCACCGACCTGCTGGTGCGCGCCGGCGCCACCGTGCTGTTCAGCGAGGTGACCGAGGTGCGCGACGGCATCGACCAGCTCACCGCGCGCGCCGCCACGCCCGAGGTGGCGCAGGCCCTGGTCGACCAGATGGCCTGGTACGACGCCTACCTGCGGCGCGGCCAGGTCGACCGCAGCGCCAACACCACGCCCGGCAACAAGCAGGGCGGCCTGTCGAACATCGTCGAGAAGGCGATGGGCTCGATCGTCAAGAGCGGCAGCGCGCCCATCGCCGGCGTCGTCGCGCCCGGCGAGAAGGCGCGCGGCAAGGGCCTGCTCTATGCCGCCACGCCGGCCAGCGACTTCATCTGCGGCACGCTGCAGCTGGCGGCCGGCATGAACCTGCACGTCTTCACCACCGGCCGCGGCACGCCCTACGGGCTGGCCGAGGTGCCGGTGATCAAGGTCGCCACGCGCACCGAGCTGGCCAAGCGCTGGCACGACCTGATGGACCTGAACGCCGGCCGCATCGCCGACGGCGAAGCCAGCATCGAGGACGTGGGCTGGGAGCTGTTCCGCCTGATGCTCGACGTGGCCAGCGGCCGCCGCAGGACCTGGGCCGAGCAGTGGAAGCTGCACAACGCCCTGGTGCTGTTCAACCCCGCGCCCGTGACCTGAATCCTCGGGCGCACCGATCCCCCGACGCGCGACACGACCACAACCAGCCACAAGCCGCGCCGCACGCGCCCGCCACCTTCGCCCGGCGGGCCCCTTCACCGAAGACCAGGAGACGCAGACCATGCACCGCCGCACCCTTCTTTGCACCGCCTTCGCCGCGCTCGCCGCCGGCGCCCTGCCCGCCTGGGCGCAGGACGCCTGGCCCAGGGGCAAGGCGATCACCTACCTCGTGCCCTTCCCGGCCGGCGGCACCACCGACACGCTGGGCCGCCTGATCAGCCAGAAGCTGGGCACGGCGCTGGGCACCAGCGTGGTAATCGACAACAAGGGCGGCGCCGGCGGCAGCATCGGCTCGGAGCTCGCCGCGCGCGCCGCGCCCGACGGCTACCTGCTGCTGGGCGGCACCATCAGCTCGCACGCCATCAACGTCAGCCTGTACCCGAAGATCGGCTACGACCCGGTCAAGTCCTTCGCACCGGTGACGCTGATCGGCACCAACCCCGTGGTGCTGGTGGTACCCGCCGGCAGCCCGTACAAGTCGCTGCAGGACGTGCTGGCGGCCAGCAAGGCCAGGTCCGGCGGGCTGTCATCGGCCTCCGCCGGCACCGGCACCTCGCAGCACCTGGCGCTGGAGCTGCTGGCCTTCAAGTCGGGCGTGAAGTTCACCCACGTGCCCTACAAGGGCAGCGGCCCGGCGATCCAGGACGTGATCGGCGGCCAGGTCGACATGATGTTCGACACCACCGTGGTGGCCGGCCCGCACATCCAGAGCGGCAAGCTGCGCGCCATCGCCGTCACCTCGGCGAAGCGGCTGGCGTCGATGCCGGAGGTGCCCACGGTGGCCGAGTCCGGCGTGGCCGGGCTGAAGGACTTCGAGGTCGTCTCGTGGCAGGCGATCTTCGTGCCGGCCGGCACGCCGGCGCCGGTCGTCGACCGCCTGCATGCGGAGATCCGCGGCATCCTCGCGCAGCCCGAGATGCAGGAGCGCCTCAAGGGCCTGGGCATGGAGCCGGCCGACATGACCACGGCGCAGATCGCCGATTTCCAGAAGGCGGAGGTCGACAAGTGGGCGCAGGTGATCAAGGCCGCGGGCATCAAGGCCGACTAGGCCCGGCGGGGGCCGTCGATAGAATCGCCCTCCTTTCGCCGCCCCCGACACGACCTTGTCCGACCGCTTCGCCGTCCTGCCGCAGTACCTCTACCCGAAGAAGGCGCTGACCTCGTTCGCAGGATGGGTGGCGCGCGGCGAGCGCGGCGCGGTCACCACCGGCATCATCCGCCGCTTCGTCGCCAAGTACGGTGTCGACATGAACGAGGCGGCCGAGCCGGACATCGGTCGCTACGCCAGCTTCAACGACTTCTTCACCCGCGCCCTGCGGCCCGGCGTGCGGCCGATCGCCGAGGCGCCGCTGGTGTGCCCGGTGGACGGCGCCATCAGCCAGTTCGGCCGCATCGCGGGCGAGCAGATCTTCCAGGCCAAGGGCCACGCCTACACGGCCACCGCCCTGCTGGCCGGCGACGCCGCGCTGGCGGCGCGCTTTCGCGACGGCAGCTTCGCCACGCTGTACCTGAGCCCGCGCGACTACCACCGCATCCACATGCCCTGCGACGGCCGGCTGCTGCGCATGACCTACGTGCCGGGCGAGCTGTTCTCGGTCAACCCGGTCACCGCGCGCGGCGTGCCGGGCCTGTTCGCGCGCAACGAGCGCGTGGTGTGCCTGTTCGAATCGCCCGGGCGCGGCCCCTTCGTGCTGGTGCTGGTGGGCGCCACCATCGTGGGCAGCATGGCCACCGTGTGGCACGGCGTGGTCAACCCGCCGCGCGCCGGCACGGTGCGCGAATGGCGCTACGACGACCGCGACGTCGTGCTGGCGAAGGGCCAGGAGATGGGCCGCTTCCTGCTCGGCTCGACGGTGGTGATGCTGTTCCCCGCGCCGGCGCTGGCCTTCAACCCCGACTGGGCGCCGGGCCGCACCATCCGGCTCGGCGAATTCATGGCCGCCGACGCGGGAGCGCCGTCAAGCCCGCCCGCGCAGATCTGAGGCTTCCACGCCACAGCCCGCACTGCCGCTGGGCGGATAGCTACAAAAGTTGTAGCATTCCGGCTTCTGCGCTATAGTCGCCGCCCGCCGTCCGGGCCGGCCCTGGCCGCCCGCCCCGGCAGCGTCGGAGAGAGGGGCTGCGCCCGGTCCGGGGCGCGCAGCACACAACGAGGAGATCGTCCTGATGAGTACCAAGGAGAACACCGCCATCAGCCAGCTGCTGGCGTTGCTCGAGGCCCGCTACGCGCTGCGCGTGCTGTGGGCCCTGCGCGATGGACATCCGCAGACCTTCCGCCTCCTCCAGGACAGCGTGGGCGGCATCACGCCCAACACCCTCAACACCCGCATCAAGGAACTGCGCGAGGCCGGCCTGCTCGGCCACGGCAGCGACGGCTACAGCCTCACGCTGAGCGGACAGGACCTGCTCAAGCGCCTGTCGGACCTGCAGGCCTTCGCCGGCAAGTGGCAGGTGGGGCAGGTCCGCAAGGCGCCCACCCCGCCGCCGGCCCCCGCCAAGGCGGACTGAGACCCTTCCGCCAGCGCGGCCGGCCCACCGGATCGCCACTACACTGCCCGGCCCACGCCCGGCGTGGCGCCGCCCGCGCGGCGGCGCGCCATGGCCGCGCGCCTTTTCCCTGTTTTTCCGAACCGCCTCTGAGGAACCCTCCCATGCCCACCACCCCTTCCGGACTGAACTACGAAGACACCGTCGTCGGCAGCGGCGCCGAGGCCCAGCCCGGCCACCACGTGCACGTCCACTACACCGGCTGGCTCTACAACGACGGCCAGCAGGGCGCCAAGTTCGACTCCAGCCGCGACCGCGGCCAGCCCTTCTCCTTCCCGCTCGGCGCGGGCCACGTGATCAAGGGCTGGGACGAAGGCGTCGCCGGCATGAAGGTCGGCGGCCAGCGCACCCTGATCATCCCGCCCGGCCTGGGCTACGGCGCGCGCGGCGCCGGCGGCGTCATCCCGCCGAACGCCACCCTCAAGTTCGACGTCGAGCTGCTGAGCATCTGATCCGGCCCGGCCCGCCCGCGGGCGCGGCCGCAAGGCCCGGAGCGCGGCTTCCAGGGCCGCGACCCGCGGCGGGCATGCCTGAAGAACCGGCTGCGCCGCCCCGGTCAGGCGCCCCCATCGGCGGGGCCTTTCCCATTGGAAATTTCTAGCGAACGGCGCCGCGCCCGCCCTTGAAAGCAGCCCTGCCGGCCCTAGGTGCTTTGCAGTCCTGTTACCCGACCTTTCCCAGAACACGCATGACGGAGCACACCCCCCCGCAACCCGGCCAGGATCCGCTGGCCGCCCAGAGCCCCGAAGAACGCGAGGCGGCGCAGGCCGCCAACGAGGCCGATGCGCAGGCCCAGGCCGTGAACCTGCAGGCCGAGCTGGAGGCGCTGCAGGCGAAGAACGCCGAGCTGGCCGACCAGTACCTGCGGGCCCAGGCCGACGTGCAGAACGCCCGCCGCCGCGCCGACGAGGAAGTCGCCAAGGCCCGCAAGTTCGCGCTCGAGTCCTTCGCCGACAGCCTGCTGCCCGTGCTGGACAGCCTGGAGGCCGGCCTGGCCGTGAAGGACGCCACCAACGAGCAGATCCGCGAAGGCGCCGAAGCCACGCTGCGCCAGCTCAGGAGCGCGCTGGAGCGCAACAAGGTGATCGAGGTGGCGCCGCCTGCGGGCACCAAGTTCGACCCCCACGTCCACCAGGCCATCTCGATGGTGCCGGCCGAGCAGGAGGCCAACACCGTGGTGAGCGTGCTGCAGAAGGGCTACACCATCGCCGACCGCGTGCTGCGGCCGGCCCTGGTCACCGTGGCGGCCCCCCGCTGACCCACAGGCAACCCACAGGAAATTCCCCGCCGAGTCCTTGAATCCCCCGGGGTTATCCACACGTTCATCCACAACCCAATTCTTCGCATCAGGAGCACAACGACATGGCAAAGATCATCGGCATCGACCTGGGCACGACCAACTCGTGCGTGGCGATCATGGAGGGCAACAACACCCGCGTGATCGAGAACTCCGAGGGCGCGCGCACCACGCCTTCGATCATCGCGTACCAGGAGGACGGCGAAGTCCTCGTCGGCGCGCCGGCCAAGCGCCAGGCCGTCACCAACCCGCGCAACACGCTGTACGCGATCAAGCGCCTGATCGGCCGCAAGTTCGACGAGCCGGAAGTCCAGAAGGACATCCACCTCATGCCCTACCAGATCGTCAAGGCCGACAACGGCGACGCCTGGGTGGAAGTGCGCAGCAAGAAGCTGGCGCCCCCGCAGGTCAGCGCCGAAGTGCTGCGCAAGATGAAGAAGACCGCCGAGGACTACCTGGGCGAGCCGGTCACCGAGGCCGTCATCACCGTGCCGGCCTACTTCAACGACAGCCAGCGCCAGGCCACCAAGGACGCCGGCCGCATCGCCGGCCTGGACGTCAAGCGCATCATCAACGAGCCCACCGCCGCGGCCCTGGCCTTCGGCCTGGACAAGCAGGACAAGGGCGACCGCAAGATCGCCGTCTATGACCTGGGCGGCGGCACCTTCGACATCTCGATCATCGAGATCGCCGATGTCGACGGCGAGAAGCAGTTCGAAGTGCTGTCCACCAACGGCGACACCTTCCTGGGCGGCGAGGACTTCGACCAGCGCGTCATCGACTACGTCATCTCCGAGTTCAAGAAGGAACAGGGTGTCGACCTGTCCAAGGACGTGCTCGCGCTGCAGCGCCTGAAGGAAGCGGCCGAGAAGGCCAAGATCGAGCTGTCCAGCAGCGCCGCCACCGACATCAACCTGCCCTACATCACGGCGGACGCGTCGGGCCCGAAGCACCTGAACATCAAGCTCACCCGCGCCAAGCTGGAAAGCCTGGTCGAGGACCTGGTCGAGCGCACCATCGCGCCCTGCCGCACGGCCATCAAGGACGCCGGCATCAGCGTCAACGAGATCAGCGACGTGATCCTGGTGGGCGGCCAGACCCGCATGCCCAAGGTGCAGGAGAAGGTCAAGGAGTTCTTCGGCAAGGAGCCGCGCAAGGACGTCAACCCCGACGAGGCCGTGGCCGTCGGCGCCGCCATCCAGGGCCAGGTGCTCTCGGGCGACCGCAAGGACGTGCTGCTGCTGGACGTGACCCCGCTGTCGCTGGGCATCGAGACCATGGGCGGCGTGATGACCAAGATGATCGCCAAGAACACGACCATCCCGACCAAGTTCGCGCAGACCTTCTCCACCGCCGACGACAACCAGCCGGCCGTGACCATCAAGGTCTTCCAGGGCGAGCGCGAGGTGGCCTCGGGCAACAAGCTGCTGGGCGAGTTCAACCTGGAAGGCATCCCGCCGGCGCCGCGCGGCACGCCGCAGATCGAGGTGAGCTTCGACATCGACGCCAACGGCATCCTGCACGTCGGCGCCAAGGACAAGGCCACCGGCAAGGAGAACAAGATCACCATCAAGGCCAACTCGGGCATCTCCGAGGAGGAAATCCAGAAGATGGTGAAGGACGCCGAGCTGAACGCCGCCGAGGACAAGAAGAAGGTCGAGCTGGCGCAGGCGCGCAACCAGGGCGAGGCCATGGTGCACAGCGTGCGGAAGTCGCTGGGCGAGCATGGCGACAAGCTGGACGCCGGCGAGAAGGACAAGATCGAGGCCGCCCTCAAGGAGACGGAGGAAGCGCTCAAGGGCGAGGACAAGGCCGCGATCGAATCGAAGACCGAGGCGCTGATGGCCGCCAGCCAGAAGCTGGGCGAGAAGATGTACGCCGACGCGCAGGCGGCCGCCGGCGCCGCGGCCGGTGCGGCCGGCGGCGAGCAGCCGCAGGGCCAGCAAGGTGCCGCGGCGGCCGACGACAACGTCGTCGACGCCGAGGTCAAGGAAGTCAAGAAGGGCTGACCCCTGCCCTGGCACAGAGGCTGGCACACCCGTTGCGGTGTCCCAGCCTCTTCCCGTTTCATAGCCACGACGCACACCACCCCCCATGGCCACCAAGCGCGACTACTACGAAGTGCTGGGCGTTCCCAAGAACGCCAGCGATGACGAGATCAAGAAGGCCTATCGCAAGCTGGCGATGAAGTACCACCCCGACCGCAACCAGGGGGACGCCGCCAGCAACGCCGAAGCGAAGTTCAAGGAGGCCAAGGAAGCCTACGAGATGCTGTCCGACGGCCAGAAGCGCGCGGCCTACGACCAGTTCGGCCATGCGGGCGTGGACCCGAACATGCGCGGCGGCATGGGTGGCGCCGACGGCTTCGGCGGCTTCGCCGAGGCCTTCGGCGACATCTTCGGCGACGTCTTCGGCGGTGCCGGCGGCCGGCGCGGCGGCGGCGGGCGCCAGGTCTTCCGCGGCAGCGACCTGCGCTATGCCATGGAGATCACGCTGGAGGAAGCGGCCGAGGGCAAGGTCACCGAGATCCGCATCCCCAGCTGGGACGACTGCGGCACCTGCCACAGCAGCGGCGCCAAGCCCGGCACCAAGCCCATCACCTGCACCACCTGCCACGGCGCCGGCGCGGTGCAGATGCGCCAGGGCTTCTTCAGCGTGCAGCAGACCTGCCCGCAGTGCCGCGGCACCGGCAAGATCATCCCCGAGCCCTGCACGACCTGCCACGGCCAGGGCAAGATCAAGGGCCACAAGACGCTGGAGGTGAAGATCCCTGCCGGCATCGAGGAAGGCGTCGCCATCCGCAGCGCCGGCAACGGCGAGCCCGGTGTCAACGGCGGCCCGCCGGGCGACCTGCTCATCGAGCTGCGCATCCAGGAGCACCCGGTATTCCAGCGCGACGGCGACGACCTGCACTGCGTGGTGTCCATCAGCATGACCAAGGCGGCGCTGGGCGGCGAGATCGAGGTGCCGACGCTCAAGGGCGCGGCGGCCATCGACATCCCCGAGGGCACGCAGAGCGGCAAGCAGTTCCGGCTGCGCGGCAAGGGCATCAAGGGCCGGCGCTCCACCTACCCCGGCGACCTGTACTGCCACGTGCGCGTCGAGACGCCCGTCAAGCTCACCGAGCACCAGCGCCGGCTGCTCAAGGAGCTCGACGAGTCCCTCAAGAAGGGCGGCACCAAGCACAGCCCCAACGAGAAGGGCTGGTTCGACCGGGCCAAGGAATTCTTCAACTGAACGGGCCCCGGCGCACCTGCGGGTGCACCGCCTCCTGCCCAGCGCGTGACGGCTTCGCCCCACGCGCTTTTTTTGCGCCCGGCCGGCGGGTTTGCTACGGAATCCGTAGCACCCGGGCACCGGCCTCCGGCGGCTTCGGAATTCGCCCGGATTATTCTATTGTAACATTCTGAATTATCTCCGGATCGAATCCGGCGGCCTCAATTGATTCCGGCAAAGCGGGTGCCGGACCGGCACCGACAACCGAAATAGCCCGCGTGCGTTATTTCGTTCCGTGGAGCGATATAGGGCTTTCAGCCGGGTAATTTGGCGAAGAGCCATCCTCGCTTCGTCCAGCATCTTTCGGTGTGCGCCGCAAGGGTGCCGTCGCACGCAGGCAACGCCCTCTTCCCAGCGTGGTGGAGGGAGCAACGGGCCGCCCTGGCGGACTTTTCAAATGCCAGGGCCGGCAAACCCAGCATCCACGCGGCCTCGGTTCTGATGGGCACGGCTTTTGCTGACAGGAAAACGCGCGCCCAAGGAACTTTTTTGCATGATCGAATTTCCTAGATTTAGAACGACGTGCACGGGAATTTCCTCGGGACGCGATTTGTTCTATGCTGGACTCGTCGGTCTGCCATTGGGAGTTTTTTTCGAGGTACGCAAGCTGCCATCACGAAACGCCTCCGTCTCGCACGATGCAGCCTGCTGCCCGGATGCCCGGCGCGCAGCCTTGTTGACTCGTTGGAGGTGTGAACCATGGATGTGATCAGCAACTTCGCCGCCCGCTACGAGCGCACGCGTGAAGAGGTTCTCTCGCTGCAGGACTACCTGGACATCTGCAAGCGCGACGCCACGGCCTATGCCACCGCCGCCGAGCGCATGCTCAAGGCGATCGGCGACCCGGAACTCGTCGACACGCGCAACGATCCGCGGCTCTCGCGCATCTTTGCCAACAAGGTCATCAAGATCTACCCGGCCTTCCGGGAGTTCTACGGCATGGAGGAGTCGATCGAGCAGGTCGTCTCCTACTTCCGCCATGCCGCGCAGGGCCTGGAGGAAAAGAAGCAGATCCTGTACCTGCTGGGCCCGGTGGGCGGCGGCAAGAGCTCCATCGCCGAGCGGCTCAAGCAGCTGATGGAGCACGTGCCCTTCTACGCCATCCAGGGCTCCCCGGTGAACGAGTCGCCCCTGGGCCTGTTCGACCCGGCCGAGGACGGCGAGATCCTGGAGAAGGAATACGGCATCCCGCGGCGCTACCTGCAGCGCATCCTCTCGCCCTGGGCCGTCAAGCGGCTGGAGGAGTACGGCGGCGACATCCGCCAGTTCAAGGTCGTCAAGCGCTACCCCTCGGTGCTCAAGCAGATCGCCGTGGCCAAGACCGAGCCCGGCGACGAGAACAACCAGGACATCTCCTCGCTGGTGGGCAAGGTCGACATCCGCAAGCTGGAGACCTATGCCCAGGACGACCCGGACGCCTACAGCTACTCCGGCGGCCTGTGCCTGGCCAACCAGGGGCTGCTGGAGTTCGTCGAGATGTTCAAGGCGCCCATCAAGGTGCTGCACCCGCTGCTGACGGCCACGCAGGAGGGCAACTTCAAGGGCACCGAGGGCTTCGGCGCCATCCCCTTCGACGGCATCGTGCTGGCCCACAGCAACGAGAGCGAGTGGAAGACCTTCCGCAACAACAAGAACAACGAGGCCTTCCTCGACCGCATCTACATCGTCAAGGTGCCCTACTGCCTGCGCGTGTCGGAAGAGGTGAAGATCTACGAGAAGCTGGTGCGCAACTCCTCGCTGGCCCAGGCGCCCTGCGCGCCGGGCACGCTGAAGATGATGGCGCAGTTCTCGGTGCTCACGCGCCTGAAGGAGCCCGAGAACTCCAACGTCTTCAGCAAGATGCAGGTCTACGACGGCGAGAGCCTGAAGGACACCGACCCCAAGGCCAAGTCGATCCAGGAGTACCGCGACTACGCCGGCGTGGACGAGGGCATGGCGGGCGTGTCCACCCGCTTCGCCTTCAAGATCATCTCCAAGGTCTTCAACTTCGACAGCACCGAGGTGGCGGCCAACCCGGTGCACCTGATGTACGTGCTGGAGCAGCAGATCGAGCGCGAGCAGTTCCCGCCCGAGACCGAGCAGAAGTTCGTCGGCTACATCAAGGAGCTGCTGGCGCCGCGCTACGCGGAGTTCATCGGCAAGGAGATCCAGACCGCCTACCTGGAGAGCTACTCCGAGTACGGCCAGAACATCTTCGACCGCTACGTCACCTACGCCGACTACTGGATCCAGGACCAGGAGTACCGCGACGTGGACACCGGCGAGGTGTTCGACCGCGCGGCCCTGAACGCCGAGCTGGAGAAGATCGAGAAGCCCGCCGGGATCGCCAACCCGAAGGACTTCCGCAACGAGATCGTCAACTTCGTCCTGCGGGCCCGCGCCGGCAACAACGGCAACAACCCGCTGTGGACCAGCTACGAGAAGCTGCGCGCGGTGATCGAGAAAAAGATGTTCTCCAACACCGAGGAGCTGCTGCCCGTCATCAGCTTCAACGCCAAGAGCAGCGCCGACGAGCAGAAGAAGCACGAGGACTTCGTCACCCGCATGGTCGAGAAGGGCTACACGCCCAAGCAGGTGCGCCTGCTGTGCGAGTGGTATCTGCGCGTCAGAAAGAGCTCGTGACCGCCGACGGACATTCCAGGGAATAGACGCATGGCCCCGCTGCAGCAGATCATCGACCGCCGGCTGTCGGGCAAGAACAAGTCGATCGGCAACCGGGAGCGCTTCCTGCGCCGCTACCGCGGGCAGATCCGCGAGGCCGTGCGCAAGGCGGTGAGCGGGCGCGGCATCCGCGACCTGGAACAGGGCGAGGACGTCACCATCCCGCGGCGCGACGTCTCGGAGCCGACCTTCGGCCATGCGCCGGGCGGCAACCGCGAGTACGTCCACCCGGGCAACCAGGAGTTCGTCAAGGGCGACCGCATCGAGCGACCGAAGGGCCAGGGCGGCGGCGGCTCGGGCAGCGGCGAGGCCGCCGACAGCGGCGAAGGCGAGGACGACTTCGTCTTCCGCCTGACGCGCGAGGAGTTCATGCAGGTCTTCTTCGAGGATCTCGCCCTCCCCCATCTGGTGCGCACGCAACTGGCCGAGGTGCCCGAATGGAAGAGCCACCGAGCCGGCTTCACCAGCGACGGCACGCCGAACAACCTCCACGTGCTGCGCTCCATGCGCGGCGCACTGGCACGGCGCATCGCCCTGGGCGGCGAGGACCGCAAGGAGCTGCGGCGCCTGGTCGAGCACCTGACGCGGCTGCAGTCGCATCCGGACGCCGCCACGCCGCTGCTGCGCAAGGAGATCCACGAGACCGAGCTGGCCATCGAGGAACTGCGCAAGCGCGCGCGGCACGTGCCCTACATCGACCCGATCGACCTGCGCTACCGCAGCCGGGTGCGCACCCCGGTGCCCAGCGCCAAGGCGGTGATGTTCTGCCTGATGGACGTCTCCGGCTCGATGGACGAGACGCGCAAGGACATGTCCAAGCGCTTCTTCATGCTGCTGTACCTGTTCCTCACGCGGCACTACGACAAGATCGAGCTGGTCTTCATCCGCCACCACACGCAGGCGCAGGAAGTGAGCGAGGACGAGTTCTTCCACGCCACGGAAACCGGCGGCACCGTCGTCTCCAGCGCGCTGCTGCTGATGCGCGACATCATCCGCGCGCGCTACCCCAGCGGCGAATGGAACATCTACGGCGCCCAGGCCAGCGACGGCGACAACTGGCACCAGGACAGCGGCCGCTGCCGCGAGCTGCTGGACGAGGCGCTGCTGCCGCTGGTGCGCTACTACGCCTACGTGCAGGTGGCCGAGGCCGAGCAGAACCTCTGGCAGGAATACGCCCAGCTCGAGGGCGTGCGCCCCAACTTCGCCATGCGCAAGGTCTCCAGCGCCCAGGACATCTACCCCGTGTTCCGCGAACTCTTCAAGAAGGAGGGAACACCCGCATGAGCACGCCTTCATCCGCCCCGGTGTTCGAGCACGCCGCCGAGCGCCTGCCCAGCCCGTCGGACTGGACCTTCGAGCTGATCGAGCGCTACCACGGCGAGATCGCCCGCACCGCCAAGGCCTTCGGCCTGGATACCTACCCGAACCAGCTCGAGATCATCACGGCCGAGCAGATGATGGACGCCTATGCCAGCGTCGGCATGCCGGTGATCTACCGCCACTGGTCCTACGGCAAGCAGTTCATCGCCACCGAGAAGAACTACCGCCGCGGCTACATGGGGCTGGCCTACGAGATCGTCATCAACTCCGACCCCTGCATCGCCTACCTGATGGAAGAGAACACCATGGCCATGCAGGCCCTGGTGATCGCCCATGCGGCCTACGGCCACAACAGCTTCTTCAAGGGGAACTACCTGTTCCGCATGTGGACCGATGCGTCGTCGATCATCGACTACCTGGTCTACGCGAAGAACTACGTCGCCGAGTGCGAGGAGCGCCACGGCGTGGACGCCGTGGAGGAGCTGCTCGACTCCTGCCACGCGCTGATGAACTACGGGGTGGACCGCTACCGCCGGCCGCAGAAGCGCTCGCTCGCGCAGGAGATCCTGCGCCGCGAGGAGCGCGAGCACCACATGCAGCAGCAGATCAACGACCTGTGGCGCACCGTGCCGAAGCTGCTTGTCGGTGCATCGGAACCCACGGCGGTGCGCCGCTTCCCGGAGGAGCCGCAGGAGAACCTGCTGTACTTCATCGAGAAGAACGCCGCCCTGCTGGAGCCCTGGCAGCGCGAGGTGGTGCGCATCGTGCGCAAGGTCGCGCAGTACTTCTACCCGCAGCGCCAGACGCAGGTGATGAACGAGGGCTGGGCCACCTTCTGGCACTACTCGCTGCTCAATTCGCTGTACGACCAGGGCCTGCTGGCCGACGGCTTCATGATGGAGTGGCTGGCCTCGCACACCGCGGTGGTGTACCAGCCGCCGGTGAGCCACCGCGGCTACAGCGGCATCAACCCCTACGCGCTGGGCTTCGCGATGTACACCGACCTCAAGCGCATCTGCCAGACGCCGACCGAGGAAGACCGCCGCTGGTTCCCCGACATCGCAGGCAGCGACTGGCTCAAGACGCTGGACTACGCGATGCGCAACTTCAAGGACGAGAGCTTCGTCGGCCAGTTCCTGAGCCCGCAGGTGATGCGCGACTTCCGCTTCTTCGCGATCCGCGACGACGAGGACGAGCCCGAGCTGGAAGTCAGCGCCATCCACGACGAGGGCGGCTACCGCGCACTGCGCGAGTCGCTCTCGCGCCAGTACGACATCGGCAACCGCGAGCCGGACATCCAGGTCTGGAACGTGGACCTGCGCGGCGACCGCTCGCTCACGCTGCGCCACACGCAGCGCCACAACCGGCCGCTGCACGAGGACACGCCGGAAGTGCTCAAGCACGTGGCGCGGCTGTGGGGCTTCGACGTCCACCTGGAAAGCGTGGGCCCCTCGGGCCACGTCGGCTACCGCAAGACGGTGAGCCCCAAGCGCGTGTAGGCGCGGCGCGCCGGCGGCGCGGCTCGCTCAGGCCGCCGGGCGGCGGTGATGCTCCCAGGCCTGGCGCGTCGGCGTGGTGCCCGCGCCGGGCTCGGCCGGCAGGCGGAAATGCCCCTGCACCACCTCGGCCGGATCGGTGAAGCAGTCCTTGATCCAGGGGATGTATTCGAGCACCTCGCAGGCCGGGTGGGCATAGCCCAGGTGCACGTGCACCTGGCTCATCTCGCCGGCATGCGGCGCCACCGGCAGGCGGAAGGCGTGGGCCGCGTCGCACACCTGCAGCACTTCCGTCAGGCCGCCCATGCGCGTGCTGTCGGGCTGCACCCAGTGGATCGCCTGCTGCGCGAAGAACTCGGAGAAGGCGTCGGCCGTGTAGAGCTGCTCGCCCAGCGCCACCGGGATGCGCGTGGCCCGCGCCAGCTGGGCATGGCCCTTCACGTCGTCGTGCCAGAGCGGCTCCTCGAACCAGAACACGTCGAAGGGTTCGGCGCCGCGGCAGAAGCGCAGGCAGGTGGCCAGGTCCCACTTGCCGTTGCCGTCGACGGCCAGCGTCACCTCGGGACCGACGGCCTCGCGCACCGCGGCCAGGCGCCGCAGGTCGCGCTCCACGGTGGAGCCGACCTTGATCTTGATGCCGGTGAATCCCTCGTCGACCGCGCGCCGCGCGCCGGCCACCAGCGCCGCGTCGTCGATGCTCAGCCAGCCGATGTCGGTGTTGTAGGCGCGCACCCGCTCGCGCACCTGGCCGCCCAGCAGCTTCCACAGCGGCACGCCGGCCGCCTTGGCCTTCAGGTCCCACAGCGCCACGTCGATGGCCGCCTGCGACAGCGTGGTGATGCCGGCGCGGCCGATCCATTGCAGCGCCGGGTTGCGCGCCAGCTTCAGCCACAGGCGGCGCACGTCGCCGGCGTCCTCGCCCAGCAGCAGCGGCGCGTGGCAGCTCTCGATGCAGCGCGCGATGAGCTGGTCGCTCGGCAGGTGCGCATGCGTGCCGGTGAAGCCGTAGCCGGACAGGCCGTCCTCGGTGTCGATGCGCGCGCCGACGACGCCCCAGTGCGTGATGGAATGCGTGCTGTCCGCGATGTGGCTGCCGGTGACCGGCACGTGCAGGATGAAGGGCTCGACGCGGGCGATCTTCATGGCCGGTTCCTGGTCAGCCCTGGCTGACGCGCACCAGCGCCTCGATGGCCAGCGGGTAGCCCTTGACGCCCAGCCCGACGATGATGCCGCGCGCCGCCGGCGAGATGTAGGAGTGGTGGCGGAACTCCTCGCGCGCATGCACGTTGGAGATGTGCAGCTCGATCAGCGGCACGCTCGCGCCCTTGATGGCGTCGTGCAGGGCGATGGAGGTGTGGGTGTAGGCGCCCGGGTTCATCACCACGCCGAGCATCGTCCCGGCCGCCACCTCGCGCCCGGCCTCGTGGATCCAGTCGACGAGCTGGCCTTCCCAGTTCGACTGCCGGCACTCGATGGCCACGCCGAGGCGTTCGCCCGCCTCCCGGCACAGGCGCTCGACGTCGGCCAGCGTCTCGTGGCCGTACTGCGCCGGTTCGCGCGTGCCGAGCAGGTTGAGGTTGGGACCGTTGAGGACGAGGATCTTCTTCATGGCAGGCAGGCGTCGGAAAGGAAGGCGACGATCTTATGCCCATCGCCGCGCGCAGCGGCGCCCCGCGCACGCCCTGGCCGCCCGTGCGAAGCGTCCGCCTCACCGGCCCCAAGCCAGTGGTGCTTGCGCGGCTTCGCCGGGCCCGGCCTACCTGCCGCCCGCTGCGGGCGGAGCGTTGCCGGCCGGCCGCCTGACCTGCGCGTGCAGGAACTCGATGAAGGCCCCGGCCGCGGGTGACAGCGAGCGCCGACGCTTCGTGAAGATGGAGATGCGCCGGGTGACGCTCGGCGAGACGAGTGGCGCGGCGTGCACGTCGAAGCCGCGCAGATAGGGGTGGTTGTTCATCGGCAGCACGCTGACGCCCACGCCGGCACTGACCAGGCTCAGCACGGTGGTGGAGAACGACACCTCGTTCACCACGTTCATCCGCAGGCCTTCGCGTGCCATGGTGTCGTCCAGCAGCCTCCTGATCGGGCTGCCCGGCGCGAGGGCGATGAAGGGCTCGCCCTGCAGGTCGCGCCAGCGGATGCGGCGCTTGCGGGCCAGCGGATGCTCGGGCGCGCACAGCGCGAGGAAGCCGTCGTCGAACAGGTGGGACTCGGCGATGTCTCCGTCCGCGTCCAGGAAGGTCCCGATGCCGAAATCCACCGTGCCCGAGGCCACGACGCGCAGGATCTCTTCCTCGGCCACGTCGCGCAGCACGAACTGCACGCCCGGATGGAGGCCGCGGAAGGCCTTGAAGGCGCCGCTGAGCAGACTGGCGGAGATCACGGTGGAGGCGACGATGCTGACCCTCCCGTTGCGCAGCGCGGCCAGGTCGCCCATGCCTGCCACGGCCGTGTCCAGGTCGTCCAGCAGCTTCTGCGCCACCAGGTAGAAGTCCGCGCCGGCGGCGGTCATCTCGACCATGCGCGTGTGCCGGTCGAACAGCCGGGCACCCACCCCCTGCTCCAGTTCCTTGACCAGCGTGCTCAGGGCCGACTGGGTGATGTGCATGCGCTGCGCCGCCAGGGTGAACTTCCCGGTCTGGGCCAGCAGCACAAACGCGCGCAGCTGGCGGAGGGTGACGTTGGGCTGCACGGAGGCGTCAATTCAGTGATTCCATTGATGAGTCTATCTAAAAATACCATTTGTTTGATGAATCGAGCTTGCCTTTAATCAAGGCAAACAACCCTCGGACCCACGATGACCTGTCTGACTGCAGCGGCGGACATCGCACGCAACGCTGCGCCCGCCGGCCTCTCCACCTTCCGCGTCGAAGCGCTGGACCGCGTGGCCGTGGGCGTGGTGAAACTGGTGCTGGTGCCGCAGGATGGGGAAGCCTGCCGCACCGTGGAGCCGGGCGCCCACGTGGACGTGCACCTGCCCCAGGGCCTGGTGCGGCAGTACTCGCTGGTCAATGCCGGCGAGCGCCACCGCTACGTGATCGCGGTGGGACTGGATCCGCGCAGCCGCGGTGCGTCCGCCTACGTGCACGGCCAGCTGCGCCCCGGCGACCTGCTGGCGCTGGGCGTGCCGCGCAACAACTTCGCCCTGGACAACTCGGATGCGCCCGCGGTGCTGGTGGCAGGAGGCATCGGCATCACGCCGCTCTGGAGCATGGCGCAGCACCTGGAACGGCAGAGCCGCCCCTGGACGCTGTACTGCTGCGCCCGCTCGGCGGACCACGCGGCCTTCGTGCGGGAGGCCCGGATGCTGGCGCAGGCCAGCCGCATCGGCCGCGTGCAGACGCATTTCGATGCCGAAGCAGGCGGCGCGCCCATCGATCTCGATGCACTGCTGGGCCGCCATGCGCCCGCCAGCCACTTCTACTGCTGCGGCCCGGCCCCGATGCTCGACGCCTTCCTGGCGGCCGGCGCGCGGCGCGGCGTCGCGCAGGCGCAGCTGCATGTGGAGCGCTTCAGCGCGGCCCCCGCGGCGCAGGCCGACGACCGGGCCTTCGAGGTCGTGCTGAACAGCGGCGCGGTCCATCGCGTGCCGCCGGGCCGGTCGATCCTCGACGTCCTGCTGCAGGCGGGAGAAAGCCTGCCCCATTCGTGCAGGGAAGGCATCTGCGGCTCGTGCGAAACCGCCGTGCTGCAGGGCGAGCCGCTGCACCGCGACGCCCTGCTCTCCCCTGCGGAGCGTGCAAGCAACCGGACCATGATGATCTGCGTCTCGCGGGCTCGGACGGACCGGCTGGTACTCGACATTTGAAAGGAGACCCCGACGATGCAAAGCCCCACCCGAGACCCCGGCCAGCACCCGCTGTACGCGACGCTGCGGCAGTTCTGGCATCCGGTTGCCTATGCCGACGACGTGGGCGAAAGCCCGCAGCAGGTCGTGCTCATGGACGAGAAGATCGTGCTCGCCCGCATCGACGGCCGGGCCGTGGCGCTGTCCGACCGCTGCGCGCACCGCGGCGCGGCGCTGTCCAAGGGCATGGTGGTCGACGGCTGCTTCGAATGCCCCTACCACGGCTGGCGCTACAACCCCGCGGGCCAATGCGTGAAGATCCCGGCGCGCAACGAACTCGTGGACATCATGAAGCCGTCCATCCGCAGCTACCCGGTGGCCGAGGCCTGCGGCATGGTCTGGGTGTGCCTGGAAGCAGAACCCCGCTTCGCGCCGCCGCAGTTCCCCGAGTTCGACGATCCGGCGTACCGCATCGTCCGCGGGCCGGCCTACGACTGGGAGACCAGCGCGCCGCGCCGGCTCGAGAACTTCGTCGACTTCTCCCACTTCGCCTTCGTGCACGACGGCAGCATCGGCAGCCGCGAGCGGCCCGAGGTGGACACGGTGGAGCCCTGGCGCGAGGACGGCGTGCTGCGCTTCGAGCGCGCCGCGACGCGCGAGCCCAGCGTGGGCCGGAAGCGCGAGCTGCTGGGCCTGACCGGCGATGCCTGGATTTCCGTGGCCAACTCCTACCACGTCACCATGCCGCACACGGTGCACCTGCGGCGCACCTTCGAGAACGGCAAGCACTATGCGCTGCTCATGGCCGCGTCGCCGATCTCGGCGGTCAAGACGCGCAGCTTCTGGTGGATCGCGCGCGACTTCGGCGTCGAGCCCGAGCACGATGCGTTCTTCCTGGACTTCGAGCGCGTGGTGCTCGACCAGGACCAGCCCGTGATCGAATCGCAGGAGCCCAAGCTCATCCCCATCGTGGGCGAGGAAAGCCGGCTGGAACTGCCGGTGCGCGGTGCCGACGCCGTCACCATGGCCTACCGACGCTGGCTTCTGGAGATGGTCCGCGAGCGCCAGGCCGCGGCAGCGCCCGAGCGGGCGGCGCAGGCCGCCAGGGAGGCCGCATGAACCACAAGCCCATCCTGCTGGGGTGTGCCGGCCGCGGCGTGCAGAACTCCAGCCCCGGGCGCCCGGTGTCGCTCGACGAGTTGCCGGTCGACACGCAGTTCCGCATGGTCGTGGAGTCGGGCGTGTTCGACTTCTTCGACCGCCTGCCGCTGACCGAGAAGGTGGACGACTACGTCCGCGCGGTGGAGAAGTACGACTTCCCGGTCTGGGGATCGGCCTGGACCTACCGGATCGGCGCCGAGCCGCTGCAGGTGCTCGAAGGCCATCTGAAGAACTGCGTGGCCACCGGCGTGCTCTTCCACAACATGATGGTCCTGACGCACCACGCCCAGGGCCACGTGGTCACCGACGACGAGCTGCTCGACCTCTACCTGCGCGCCTACGAGCTCGGCCACCGCTACGGCGTCGAGATCGGCTTCGAGGTCCACATCCTGATGTGGTCGGAGGACTTCCGCCGCGTCTCCCCGTTTGCGCGCCGTGTCCGGGCCGAGGGCGTGCCCTTCAATTTCGTCATGGACTACAGCCACTGCATCTTCAAGATCGCCAACCCCGGGGAGCAGGACATCTCGGGCATCCGCGAGGACGTGCAGGCCGGCCGCGTGGTGCTCGATCCGTTCGAGGACGGGAACCTGGCCGACGAATGGCTGGGCATGAACATGGTCTGGTGGCAGCAGAACCGGCCTGCGGTTCCCGCCGGCCCGCCCAACCGCTGGGCGCTGGGCGACGACGGCCAGCCGGGCCGCGGGGTGCAGTACCCGTTCGTGCGCCCGCGCGCCGGCGAGTGGTACGACGAATGGCACGCCTACCTGCTGGAGCCGACCAAGGAAGTGGTGCGCAAGACCTTGCGCCACCACCTGACCCATGCGGACAGCCCGCTGCGGCTGATGACGGTGGACTACATCAACCTGCCGGACTACGGCCTGGGGGTGCACTACAACACCTTCGAGTCGAGCGTCGCGGTCGCCCGGTTCATCCGTTCGACCCATGCGCAGCTCTGCGCGGAGCTGGAGAGGGAGGCAACCGGGCCCTCCCACTGACGCTTTCCGCACCCCGACGCTTCTGCCCCACGACACGCCAGGCCCGCAGTGGCGGGCCAACGCAAGAAAAAGGAGACACGATGAGCACTGAAGCCTATCCGCCGGCGGCGCCGCCGGCCGCGCATGCACCGGTCGACGAGGTGCTGCCGCCCACCAAGCTGCTGGCCTTCGGGCTGCAGCACGTGCTGGTGATGTATGCCGGCGCGATCGCCGTGCCGATCCTGATCGGCGGTGCCGCCAAGCTCACGACGGAACAGATCGCGCTGCTGATCAGCGCCGACCTGTTCGTCTGCGGGCTGGCCTCGCTGATCCAGGCCGTGGGCTTCTGGAAGTTCGGCATCCGCCTGCCGCTGATGATGGGCGTGACCTTCGCTGCCGTGCCACCCATGCTGGTCATGGTGGCGAACCCGCAGGTCGGGCTGCTCGGCATGTTCGGCTCCATCATTGCGGCGGGGGCGGTCACCGTGCTGCTGGCGCCGCTGGTCGGGCGCATGGTGCGCTTCTTCCCGCCGGTGGTCACCGGCACGGTCATCACGGTGACGGGACTCAACCTGATCCCGGTCGGCGTCAACTGGGTGGCCGGCCGCGGCCCGGCCGCCGGAGACCCGGCCAACCTGCTCATCAGCCTGATCGTGCTGCTGACCATCGTGGTCATCACCAAGTACGCGCGCGGGTTCCTGCGCAACGTGGCGGTGCTGCTGGGGATCGGCGTGGGCTTCGTGGTGGCGGCCGCGATGGGCAAGGTGGACTTCGGCCGCGTCGCGAGCATGCCCTGGTTCGAGTTCGTCGAGCCGCTGCATTTCGGCCTGCCGAGCTTTCACCTCGGGCCGGTCATGGCGCTGGTCATCATCATGGTCGTGGTGATGGTGGAGACGACCGGCATGATGCTGGCCGTGGCCGAGATGGTGGGCAGGAAGGTCGATGCGAACGACATCACGCGGGGCCTGCGCGTCGACGGGCTGGCCACCATGATCGGCGGCGTGTTCAACACCTTTCCCTACGTCACCTATTCGCAGAACGTGGGGCTGGTCGGCGTGACGGGCGTCAAGAGCCGCTGGGTCTGCGCCACGGCCGGCGGCATCATGATCCTGCTCGCGCTGTTCCCGAAGCTCTCGACGGTGTTCGCGCTCATCCCGCAATCGGTGCTGGGCGGGGCGGGCATCGTGATGTTCGGCATGGTCGTGGCCACGGGCATCAAGGTGCTGTCGGGGGTGAGCTACCGGGATGCGGGCGAATCGCGCAACAACCTCTTCATCGTGGCCGTCAGCGTGGTGGTGGGCATGATGCCGCTGGTCAATGCCCAGCTTTTCAGCCGCATGCCGCAGTGGATGTCGGCTTTCACGCACAGCGGCATCGTGCTGGCCGCGCTGTGCGCGCTGGTGCTGAACCTCTATCTGAACGGCCAGCACCGCCAGGCCGGCGCCTCCGCCCGGGCGGATGGCCCGGCACGCGCGGCGCCATGACGAAGCGGGGCGCCGCCGGCGAAAACGGCGGTGACGGGCTGGTCCGCGCCGCCGCGCCGCGGTGCTGCCGGCATGTCCGGCAGGCGGCGGTGCGCGCCGCCCCGCGGGGCGCTTGCCAATACTCCCCCGGGGTATACACTCCCGCCCATGCCCCACTCGCCCGACGAGAAGAAGAAGGCGCTGCTGCGCGTGCGCCGCATCCGCGGCCAGACGGAGGCGCTGGAGCGCGCGCTCGAGGCCGGCGCCGACTGCGCGCCGGTGCTGCAGCAGCTCGCCGCCATCCGCGGGGCCGTCAATGCCCTGATGTCCGAGGTGCTGGAATCGCACATCCGCGAGGAGTTCGGCCAGCACGCCGACAAGGACCCGCGCCATGCGCAGCGGGTGCAGGACATGACCCAGCTCGTGCGCGCCTACCTGCGGTAGCCGCGCCCGCTTCGCCCACCTCACGTTCCACTGGAGACCCACCCATGAAATCCCGCGCCGCCGTCGCCTTCGAGGCCGGCAAGCCCCTGCAGATCGTCGAGATCGACGTCGCCCCGCCGAAGAAGGGCGAGGTGCTGGTGAAGATCACCCACACGGGCGTCTGCCACACCGACGCCTTCACGCTCTCGGGCGACGACCCGGAGGGCCTGTTCCCCGCCGTGCTGGGCCACGAGGGCGCAGGCATCGTGGTCGAGGTGGGCGAAGGCGTCACCAGCGTCAAGCCGGGAGACCACGTCATCCCGCTCTACACCGCCGAGTGCGGCGAGTGCCTGTTCTGCAAGAGCGGCAAGACCAACCTGTGCGTGGCCGTGCGCGCCACCCAGGGCAAGGGCGTGATGCCCGACGGCACGTCGCGCTTCTCCTACGACGGCCAGCCCGTCTACCACTACATGGGCTGCTCCACCTTCAGCGAGTACACGGTGGTGGCCGAGGTGTCGCTGGCCAAGGTGAGCCCCGACGCCAACCCCGAGCAGGTCTGCCTGCTGGGCTGCGGCGTGACCACCGGCCTGGGCGCCGTGAAGAACACCGCCAAGGTGCAGGAAGGCGACTCGGTCGCCGTGTTCGGGCTCGGCGGCATCGGCCTGGCGGTGATCCAGGGCGCCCAACTGGCCAAGGCCGGCCGCATCATCGCCATCGACACCAACCCCTCCAAGTTCGATCTGGCCAGGACCTTCGGCGCCACCGACTGCGTCAACCCCAAGGACCACGACAAGCCGATCCAGCAGGTGATCGTCGAGATGACGGGCTGGGGCGTGGACCACTCCTTCGAGTGCATCGGCAACGTCAACGTGATGCGCGCCGCGCTGGAGTGCGCGCACCGCGGCTGGGGCCAGAGCGTGGTCATCGGCGTGGCCGGCGCGGGGCAGGAGATCTCGACCCGGCCCTTCCAGCTCGTCACCGGCCGCCGCTGGCTGGGCACGGCCTTCGGCGGCGTCAAGGGCCGCAGCCAGCTGCCGGGCATGGTGGAAGACGCGATGGCCGGCAGGATCAAGCTGGCCCCCTTCGTCACCCACACCATGCCGCTGACGGAGATCAACGAGGCCTTCGACCTGATGCACGAGGGCAAGTCGATCCGCTCGGTGGTGCACTACTGACACCGCCATGGCGAACCCCACCGCCCGCCGCATCGCGGCCGTGGCCGGCGCCAGCGGGCTGGTGGGCCGCTGCCTGGTCGAGCGGCTGTGCGCCGACCCGGCCGTGGCGCAGGTGCATGCGCTGGTCCGGCGCGAGCTGCCGCTGCGCCATGCCAAGCTGCGCTCCCACGTGGTCGACTTCGCCGCCCTGCCGGCCCTGCCGGCGATCAACGAGGTCTACTTGGCCCTGGGCACCACGATCAAGGTCGCGGGCAGCCAGGCGGCGTTCCGCGCGGTCGACTTCGACGCCAACCTCGCCGTGGCGCAGGCCGCGCTGGCGGCCGGCGCGCGCCGCGCGGGCCTGGTCAGCGCCCTCGGCGCCAGCGCGCGCTCGTCGGTGTTCTACAGCCGCGTCAAGGGCGAGCTGGAAGAGGCGCTGGCGGCCCTGCCCTTCGAGGCCCTGGTGATCGCCCGCCCCTCGATGCTGCGCGGCGACCGCCACGCGCTGGGGCAGCCGGTGCGCGGCGGCGAGCTGCTCTGGGCGCGCCTCGATGCCGTGATGCGGCCGGTCATCCCGCGGCGCCTGCGTTCCATCGCGGCCGCCGACGTGGCGGCGGCGCTGGTCCGGTCGGTGCCCGCCGCCCGCGGGCGCGAGGTGCTCGACTCCGCGGCCATGCAGGGCGCCGCCTCCTCCTAGACATCCCCCTCCAAAAGACACATCGACGACATGGAACGCATCGAACAGCACGCCAGCTTCGGCGGCCGGCAGGAAGTCTGGAAGCACGCATCCGCCACGCTCGGCTGCGACATGAAGTTCGGCATCTGGCTGCCCGAGGCCGCCCTGCGCGGCGAGCGGCGGCCGGTGCTGTACTGGCTCTCGGGCCTGACCTGCACCGAGCAGAACTTCATCACCAAGGCCGGCGCGCAGGAGCACGCGGCGCGACACGGCCTGATCGTGGTCGCGCCCGACACCAGCCCGCGCGGCGACGGCGTCGCCGACGACCCGGCCTATGACCTGGGCCAGGGCGCGGGCTTCTACCTCAACGCCACGCAGGCGCCCTGGGCCGCGCACTACCGCATGCAGGACTACGTGGCCGAGGAACTGCCGGCGCTGGTCGAGCAGCACTTCGCCGCCGGCGGCGCGCGCGGCATCGCCGGCCATTCGATGGGCGGCCACGGCGCGCTGGTCACGGCCCTGCGCCATCCCGGGCGCTACCGCAGCGTGTCGGCCTTCTCGCCGATCGTCGCGCCGACGCAGGTGCCCTGGGGCGAGAAGGCGCTCGGCACCTACCTGGGCGAGGACCGCGAGGCGTGGAAGGCATGGGACGCGGTCGAGCTGGTGAAGACCGCGAAGGAACGCATGCCGCTGCTGGTGGACCAGGGCGGGGCCGACGAATTCCTGGCCGGCCAGCTGCGGCCCGAACTACTCCAGGCCGCCTGCGAGGCCGCCGGCCACCCGCTGACGCTGCGCCTGCAGCCGGGCTACGATCACAGCTACTACTTCATCGCCAGCTTCCTGGCGGACCACTTCGCCCACCACGCGGCCGCGCTCGCGCCCTGAACCCGGGCGGCGGCCCCGCCCATCCGGAGGCCGCATGACATCGCACTTCGACATCGACCCGGCCGCCAGCGCCACGCTCGGCACGCTGCGCCGCGTGCACGCCGGCGTGCTGGACGTGGCCTTCCACGAGAGCGGCCCGGCGGACGGCGCGCCGGTGCTGCTGATGCACGGCTTCCCCTACGACGTGCACGCCTACGCCGAGGTGGCACCGCGGCTGGCGGCACGCGGCTGCCGCGTCATCGTGCCCTACCTGCGCGGCTTCGGCCCGACGCGCTTCGCCGATGCCGGCACACCGCGCTCGGGCGAGCAGGCGGCGCTGGGCGCGGACCTGCTGGCACTGCTCGACGCCCTCGCCCTGCCGCGCGCCCTGCTGGCCGGCTACGACTGGGGCGGACGCGCCTGCTGCGTCGTCGCGGCGCTGTGGCCCGAGCGCTGCGCCGGGCTGGCCTCCTTCAACAGCTACAACATCCAGCACATCGCCGCGGCGATGAAGCCCGCGCCGCCGGAGAACGAGCTGCGCCTCTGGTACCAGTACTACTTCCACGGCGAGCGCGGCCGCGCCGGGCTGGCGCAGGACCGCCGCGCCCTGTGCCGCCTGCTGTGGCGGCTCTGGTCGCCCACCTGGGCCTTCGACGACGCCACCTTCGCCCGCAGCGCGGCGGCCTTCGACAACCCGGACTTCGTGGAGGTCGTGATCCATTCCTACCGCCACCGCTTCGGCCTGGCGCCAGGCGACCCGCAGTACGCCGACATCGAGGCGCGGCTGGCGCAGCAGCCGCCGATCATGGTGCCGGCCATCACCCTGGACGGCGCCGACGACGGCGTGGCGCCGGCCGGCGGCACCGCCGCACATGCGCACCACTTCATCGGCCGGCACGAGCACCGCAGCGTGCCCGGCGCCGGCCACAACCTGCCGCAGGAGAAGCCGCAGGCCTTCGCCGACGCGGTGCTGGCGCTGCTATCGAAACGGTAGCTGCCCAGCCAGCATCGGCAGGGGCGAAGGCTATGATCGACCGATGCCCGACGCGCCCCGAGCCCCCGCCTTCCGTCCCCTGCTGAGCTACGAGGTCAACAGTGCCTCGGACGTCCTGCGGCGCAGCGCGGCGCTGCGCTTCCGCCGCGAGCACGACGTCAGCCTGATGGAGTGGCGCACGCTGGCGCTGATCGAGCACCTCCAGCCCGTCACGCTGCGCGCGCTGACGGACTATTCGAGCACCGACAAGGCGCAGATCAGCCGCATCGTCACGGCGCTCGTGGGCCGAGGGATGGTGCGGCGCCGGGCGCACCGCACCGATGCGCGCTCCGCGGAGCTGGCCCTGACGGCCGCCGGCACGCGCACGATCGCCGGCCTGGTCGAGGCGGCCCGCGACCGCGACCGGTCGCTGCGCGAGGTGCTGGGCGCCGAAGAGGCGGAGCAGCTCGTCGCCGCCCTGCACAAGCTCAAGGCGCGCGCCCAGGAGCTGATCGCGCAGGAAGAGGCGCTGGCGGGCCGCGGCTGAGCCGGACTCAGCCCTGCCCCGGCGCCGCGGCGTCGAGGAAGTTGCCGGCCTCGAAGCGCACCAGGTCGTCGGCCGGGTCGAAGCCCACGCCCGCCGGATCGCCGCCTTCCGCCACCGCCTTGACCTGCGCCTGCACCAGCCGCCGCAGCAGCACGATGCCGCGGTCGCTGGTCGCCAGGTTCTCGTGGCCGTGCCAGGTGATGTCGCCCTGGCTCTTCTGCGCCTCGTAGTCGCCGGGGAAGCGGCGGTGCTCGTCCTCGCTCAGCTCGCTCCACAGCTTGCCGTTCTGCCGCGAGCGGAAGCCCGTCAGCTCGCCCGGCCGGCGCACGCGCGCCACGGTGTAGATGCGGAAGTGCGTGTCGTCCATCGGCAGCACGAAGCCGATCGACTCCACCCGCGCGTACTGGCCCACGCGCGGGTTGGGCACGACGCGCCAGGTCGGCACGCAGGCCTCGGTCACGCGGCGGAACACCGAGCCGTCGTCGAGCGTGCGCAGCGAGGTCACCTTCACGCCCTTGTCGGTGGTCTCGAAGCGGATGGTCGGCGCGCGCAGCATCGCGTCGGTGAACTGCGCGCCCGAGAAGGTGCCGTGCAGCACCAGCACGTGCCACGGATCGACCACGTTCTCGTAGTGCTGGAACCAGTTGCAGTCGATCACCACCGGGCCGCCGCCGCCGATGCTCTGGTCGTCGGCTTCGATGAATTCATCCTCGGCCAAGTTTTCGAAGGGCTCGAAGCGCGGCAGCACCGGCTGCCGCCCGGGCGGCCCCATGTAGGCCCAGACCAGCCCGTAGCGCTCGGCCACCGGATAGGCCGGCTGCAGCATGCGGCCGACCCGGCTGCCGCCGTCGGGCTCGCAGGGCTGCTCCAGGCACTGGCCGGTGGGGCCGAACTTCCAGCCGTGGTAGCAGCAGCGGATGCCGTCCTGCTCCACCTTGCCGTAGTACAGCGAGGTGCCCCGGTGCGCGCAGCGCGGATGCAGCAGCCCCGCCTGGCCCTCGCCGGTGCGGAAGAGGATCAGGTCCTCGCCCAGCACGCGGACCTGGCGCGGCGTGCCGGTGGCATCGCCGCTCAGGCCGACGGGGTGCCAGTAGCGGCGCAGCAGCTCGCCCATCGGCGTGCCGCGGCCGGTGCGCACGAGCTCGTCGCGGATGCCCGGCTCCGGCAGCTCGTAGGCGCTGCGGATGGGGATGAGGCGGCGGTGTTCCTGGGGTGAATTCATGATGGCGTCGTGGCTCCGGGGTGGGTCTCGCGGCTCATTCGGGTTCCACGCCCGCGGCCTTCATCAGCGCCAGCCATTGCGGCGCGTCGCGCTCGTAGACGGCGGCCAGTTCCTCCGGCGTGCTGGCGACCGGGTCCTGCCCCTGGTCGACCAGCCGCTGCGACACCTCGGGCGTGCGGATGGCGGCGACGAAGGCCTGGTTCAGCCGCTGGACGACGGGCGCCGGCGTGCCGGCCGGCACGTACACGGCGACATAGCCCGCGAGCTCGAAGCCGGCCAGGCCCTGCTCGCCGAAGGTCGGCAGCTCGGGCATGCCGCCGGAGCGCCGCGGCCCCGTCATGCCCAGCCCGCGCACGGCGTTGGCGCGCACCTGGGGCCGGGCGCTCACCGGGCTGCAGAAGGTCGTGTCGAGCACGCCGCCGCGCACGTCGATGAGCGCGGCCACGTCGCCCTTGTAGGGCACGTGCTGCATCGGCAGCCCGTGGCGCGTGCGCAGCAGCTCGCCGAACAGGTGGCCGGACGAGCCCTTGCCCCAGCTGCCGTACGTGATCGGCCGCCCCTGCGCCTTCGCCCAGCGCACGAAGCCCTGCAGGTCGGCGTAGGGCGCGTTGGACGGCCCGGCGAACATCACGCTGCCCATCGACACCAGCGTCACGGGCGCGAAGCTGCGCGCCGGGTCGTAGGGCAGCTTGCGGTAGGCGCCGGCGTTGTTGATGGTGGTGCTGCTGGTGGTGACGAGCACCGTGTAGCCGTCCGGCGCGGCGCTGGCCACCGCCTCGGCGCCGAGGATGGTGGCCGCGCCGGGCTTGGCCTCCACCACCACCGGCTGGTTCACCTCGCGGGCGACGCGGTCGGTCATGGCGCGCACCGCCACGTCGATGGCGCCGCCGGCGGCGAAGGGGACGATCACGCGGACCGGGCGCGACGGGAAAGGCTCCTGCGCGTGCAGCGCCGGGCAGGCCGCAGCGGCCGCGCCGGCCGAGAGCAGGCGCAGCGCGTCGCGCCGCCGCACATCGAAGCGAAAGTCTGTCATGGGGTGTCTCCGTGGGATGCGAATTATTTTGTTGATGCTATCAACGAGTTGATAGCCGGTCAAACCTGCGTCTAGCATCGGGCCTCCCCGCGCCTCGCCTTCCCGCCCCCCGCCGCTTCGCCATGCGCATCGACCACATCGCCCTCTGGACCGACGACCTCGACCGCTGCGCCCGCTTCTACGCCGAGCATTTCGGCGCCGAGGTCGGGCCGCTGTACCGCAATCCCGCCAAGGGCTTCGCCTCGCGCTTCCTGTCCTTCGCGGGCGGCGCGCGCATCGAGGCGATGCGCACGACGGCGCTGGCACCGGCGCCGGCCGCGCCCGGCGCGCAGCGCATGGGATGGACGCACGTGGCGATGGCGGTCGGCTCGGAGGCGCAGGTCGATGCCCTGACGGCCCGGCTGCGCGAGGCCGGCCATCCGGTGCTCGACGGCCCGCGCCGCACCGGCGACGGCTACTACGAGAGCGTGGTGCTCGATCCGGACGGCAACCGCATCGAGATCACGGCATGAGCCCCCGCACGGCCGTTCCGAAGGGGGTTCGCACCGCAGTGCGAAGCACGGAGGTTATCCAATGAGCCCCCGCACGGCCGCTCCGAAGGGGGCTCGCGCCGCGGCGCGCAGCACGCAGGGCCTGCGATGAGCCAGCTGAGCGACACCCTGCACGACGTCTTCGCCAGCCTGGGGCCGGTGCGCGTCGCGCGCATGTTCGGCGGGCACGGCGTCTACCACGACGACCTGATCTTCGCGCTGGTGGTGCGCGACGTGCTCTACCTGAAGACCGATGCGCAGACGCTGCCGCACTTCGAGGCGCTGCAGCTGCCGGCCTTCAGCTTCGAGCGCCAGGGCAAGGTCATGACGACGTCCTACCGCCAGGCGCCGGAGACGGTGTTCGAGGACCGGCAGGAGGCCGCGCTGTGGGGGCGCCGCGCCGTCGAGGCGGCGCTGCGGGCCGCCAATGCGCCCCGGCCGGCACGCAAGGCGGCGAAGAAGCCAAGTGCCCGCACGACGCGCCGGCCGGCACGCTGAGGTTCAGAACAGGCTGCCCTGCCCGTCCTGCCGCGGCGGCCGGAAGGCCGCCAGGTCCATCGTGATGCGCTCGCGGTTGAAGCCGATGCGCTGCGTCGCCTTGGCGAAGCGCTGGCCGATCAGCTCGGCCCAGGTGCCGGTGCCCTTCATGCGGGTGCCCCAGTCGGCGTCGTAGTCCTTGCCGCCGCGCATCTCGCGGATGCGGGCCATGATGCGCGCCGCGCGCTGCGGGTAGTGCACCTCCAGCCACTGGCGGAACAGCGGCGCCACCTCCCAGGGCAGGCGGATCACGGTGTAGAAGGCGCTGCGCGCGCCGGCCTCCCAGGCGGCCTCCAGCACCTGCTCCATGTCGTCGGTGACGAAGGGGATCTGCGGCGCCACGCTCACGCCCACCGGCACGCCGGCGTCGGCCAGCGTGCGCAGGGTGCGCAGCCGGCGGTGCGGCGCGGCGGCGCGCGGCTCCAGGGTGCGCGCGACCTCGCCGTCGAGCGTGGTCACCGTCACGTAGACGGCCGCCAGGCGCTGCGCGGCCATCGGGGCGATCAGGTCGAGGTCGCGCTCGACGGCACTGGACTTGGTCACCAGCGCGAAGGGGTGCCGCGCCTCCTGCAGCACCTCGATCACCGAGCGCGTCAGGCGCAGCTCGCGCTCGATCGGCTGGTAGCAGTCGGTGGCGGTGCCGATGGCGATCTCGGCCGGCCGGTAGCGCGGGCGCGCCAGTTCCTGGCGCAGCACCTGGGCGATGTTGCGCTTGGCGATCAGCTTGGTCTCGAAGTCCAGCCCCGGCGAGAGGTTGAGGTAGCTGTGCGTGGGCCGGGCGAAGCAGTAGATGCAGCCGTGCTCGCAGCCGCGGTAGGGGTTGAGCGAGCGCTCGAAGGGGATGTCGGGCGAGTCGTTGCCGCCGAGCACCGACTTCACGTCCTCGAAGCGCACCTCGGTCGGCACGGCGGCCGGGGCGGCGGTGACGAAGTCTTCTTCCTCCAACGTGCCCCAGCCGTCGTCGAAGGCGCCGCGCGCCTCCTTCTCGAAGCGGTGGGCCAGCCGGGTGGCCGCGCCGCGGCCCTTGATGGCATGCAGAGGGATGTGGGCGTCGGGCATGGAAAATACTGTATATAAATACAGTTTTCCGCGCTCATCGATATTTCAAAGGGGATGCCCTCCACCATCAATTTCTTTGTTGACAGAAATTTCGGAAACCATAAACTCGGCGCCATGGAACTGACGGAACTGCAACGCAAGTTCGTGCTGCACTGGGGCGAGATGGGCTCGATGTGGGGCGTCAACCGCACCGTCTCGCAGATCCACGCCCTGCTCTTCGTGCACGGCAAGCCGATGCATGCCGAGGAACTGTCGGAGACGCTGAACGTCGCCCGCTCCAACGTGAGCAACAGCCTGAAGGAACTGCAGGCCTGGAACCTGGTGCGCGTGACGCACGTGCTGGGCGACCGGCGCGACTACTTCGAGACCAGCGTCGACGTGTGGGAGCTGTTCCGCACCGTGGTGCGCGAGCGCAAGGAGCGCGAGTTCGACCCCACCACCCGCATGCTGCGCGAGATCGTCGCCAGCCCCGGCTTCGCCCGCGAGCCGGCCGACGCGCAGGACCGCATCCGCGCCACCATGGAACTGATGGACAAGCTGGGCGCCTGGGCCGACGAGATGCTGCGCCTGTCGCCCGGCACGCTCGACAAGGTGCTGAGCCTGGGTGCCAGCGTGCAGCGCTTCGTGCGCGGCGATGCGGCGCCCAAGGCTGGCGACGATGACGACGCGGCGCGCCATGCCAGCCTGCCCATGATCTGAAACCGGGCCGGCTCTTTTTTTGACCGATCATTTCTGTTTTGACTGAAATATCGAAAACCCAAGCCGCGCATCCCCGGCAAGCCTTCCTGGAGGAACTCCCATGAGCCACGCCCCCATCTGCACCCCCGACGACCGCCTGCCCGCCCGCGGCGCGGCGCCGCAGGCGCATCGGCCCCCGACGCCGCAGGACACGCAGGCCTACTTCGCCGAGACCGCGCACGACTACCGCGCCTGGAGCCCCGGCTACAACATGCACTTCGGCTTCTGGCACAGGGGCCTGAACCCGCTGCGGCGCGAGCCGATGCTCGAGGCCATGAACCACGCGGTGGGCGAAGCCCTGCAACTGCCCGCGGACGCCGCTGCCTGCGTGCTCGACCTGGGCTGCGGCGCCGGCGCGGTGGCGCGCACGCTGCTGCGCCGCTGGCCGCAGCTGCATGCCGTGACGGTGACCGACGTGCCGGTCCAGAACGGCATTGCGCGCACCCTCGATGCCCGCGCCGGCGTGGCCGACCGCGCCGTGCACCTGGAGGCGGACTTCACCCGCACCGGCCTGCCCGCCGCCCAGGCCGACGGCGCCTGGGCGCTCGAGAGCGCCTGCTACGCCCCCGGCCACGACAAGCGCGCCTTCTGCCGCGAGGCGGCGCGGCTGCTGCGGCCCGGTGCGCGGCTGGTGGTGGTCGATGGCTTCCTGCTGCGCGAGCGGCCCGGACGCCTCGCCGGCTGGCTGCACCGGCTGTGGGCCGACAGCTGGGCGGTGCCCACGCTGGCGCGGCGGGACGACTTCCTCGCCGCCCTGCGCGCCGCGGGCTTCGAGGACGTGCGCTTCCGGTCCCTGCGCTGGCGCATCGCGCCCAGCGCGCTGCACGTGCCCTTCCTCGCCACGCGCTTCGCCGCCGCCGAGCTGTGGAAGGCGCGCGGCCGCCTCACGCCCTGGCGGCGGCGCCACATCGTCGCCAGCTACTGCGCGCTGGCGCTGGGCCTGTTCTGGCGCGATTTCGACTATGGCATGGTCACGGCCGTCCGGACGCACGACAAGACATGAACGACACCCCCCACGACGCCCCGCACGACCGGCCCGCGCCCTCCCGCACCCTGGCCTTCTCGGGCTGGTACCCGTACCTGATGGGCGCGGCCGTCGGCCTCGGCCTGCGGCTGGTGTTCAGCGGCAGCCCCGGCAACCGCTACTCCGCCATGCTGGCCGCCTTCATCTACCTGGCGCCGGCGCTGTGCGGCGCGGTGACGGTGTACGTGGCCGAGCGCCGCGCCCGCCGCAGCTGGCGCTACTGCCTCTTCGCGCCCTGGCTCTCCACGGCGCTGATGGTGGCCGGCGCGCTGACGATCCTGGTCGAGGGCTGGATCTGCGCCATCGTCATCTTCCCGCTGTTCATGCTGCTGGGCAGCGTGGGCGGCGCGCTGATGGGGCTGGTGTGCCGGCTCACCCGCTGGCCGCGCCATGCGCTGTACGGCTTCGCGGCCCTGCCGCTGGCCCTGGGCATGGTGGAACCGCAGCTGCCCAACCCGGTGGCGCGCTCGCAGGCCAGCCACAGCGTCTTCGTCGACGCGCCGCCCGGGCGCGTGTGGGAGGCGCTCAACGAGGTGCGCGACATCCGCGAGGACGAACTGGGCGCGGTGTGGGCCTACCGCATCGGCGTGCCGCGCCCGCTGGAAAGCCTCACCGAGACCGTGGCGGTCGGCCCCGACACGCCCACCGGCCACATCCGCCGCATGCGCTGGGACCGCGGCGTGCGCTTCGACGGGCTCGTCACCACCTGGCGGCCCGGGCGCGAGCTGGCCTGGAACTACCGCTTCGGCCCCGGCGCCGTGCCGCCGGGCGCGCTGGACGACCACGTGCAGGTGGGCGGCCACTACTTCGACCTGAACGAAACCCGCTTCACGCTGACGCCGCGGGGCCGGGGCACCGACCTGCGCATCGACGTGCACTGGCGCACCAGCACGCATTTCAACTGGTACGCGAACGCCGCCGCGCGGCTGCTGATCGGCAACTTCACGCACGGCATCCTGGACTTCTACAAGGCCCGCGCGGAACGGGCGCCGGCGGGCCGGGGATGACGCAGGCCCCCGTTTTCCGCAGCGTGCTCGGCGAGGCCGGCTGGCAGCGCCTGGGCGACGTGGTGCGCCGCCACTACAGCCTGCGCCCGTTCTCCGGCGACCAGGTGACGGTGCGCGGACGCATGGACGAAGTCTGGCGCGGCCGCTGGGCCTGGCTGCTGCTGCCCGCGGGCCGCCTGTTCGGCGCGCTGGTGCCCCACCGGGGACGCGACGTGCCGATCGAGGTGCACTACCGCTGCCACCCCGACAGCGCGCGGCTGTCCTGGGACCGCCGCTTCCACTTCCCGGGCCGGCCGGTCTTCCACTTCCGCTCCTTCATGGAGGCCGACCCCGCCGCGCCGCGCGAAGTCATCGAGTACGTGCGCTTCGGCCTCGGCCTGCGGCTGCGCGTGAGCGCGGAGGACGGTGCGCTGGTGTTCCGCGACGCGGGCTATGTGTGGCGGCCCGGCCGCGGCCTGCGCGTACCGCTGCCGCTGCACCTGCTGCTCGGGCGCGCCTACGTGGAAGAGCGCCCCGTGCCGGGCGATGCCGGCGCCTTCACGATGCAGATGCGCATCCGCCACCCATGGTGGGGCGACGTGTTCCGCTACAGCGGGCGCTTCCGGCTGGACTGAAAGGCCTCAGCGCCGACGCGCGTCCGCCATCGCCTTGGCGATGCCGCGCAGGATGTGGATCTCCTCCGGCGTGGGCTGGGCGCGGTTGAACAGCTGGGCCAGGCGCGGCATCAGCTTCTTGGGCGCGGCCGGGTCAAGGAAGCCGATCTCCACGAGCGCGCGTTCCCAGTGGTCCAGCATGCCGCTCACGGCCGCGGCGTCGGCCGCCGGCGGCACGGGCGTCGCGTCGCGCACGGCGAAGCCGCCGAGCGCGCAGCGCCACTCGTAGGCGACGACCTGGATCGCCGCGCCGAGGTTGAGCGAGCCGAAGTCCGGCGCGGTCGGGATCGAGAGCGCGACGTGGCAGCGGTACACGTCCTCGTTGCGCATGCCGAAGCGCTCGGAGCCGAACAGCAGGCCCACGTGCTGCGGCCTGCCGTCGGCCACCAGCGCGGCGAAATGCTCGCGTGGCGCGCGCGTGGGCGGCCCGAAGTCGCGCGGCACCATCGCGGTGGCGGCCAGGTGCGTCAGGCCATCGAGCGCCTCGTCCAGCGTGTCGACGATGCGGGCCTTCTCCAGCACGTCCAGGGCGCCGCTGGCACGCTGGATGGTCTCTTCGCGCCGCAGCACGTTGGCCCAGCGCGGCGCCACCAGCACCAGGTCGTCGAAGCCCATGGTGCGCATGGCGCGCGCGGCGGCGCCGACGTTGCCGGCGTGGCTGGTGTGGATGAGGATGAAGCGGGTGCGCATCGGGACGAAGCGGGAGGCGGGAAGCGGGCCGCCATTGTGGCCGCGCTCCCGGCAGGGCTCGCGCCGGGCCCTGCTACTGCGCCGGATCCGGCTTCGCCGACTGCCTGCGGTAGCACCGGTTTCCCAGCCAGCCGCCGCAGACCGTCACCGCAGCCATCACCGCCAACGCGATGGCGAACATCGCCGAAAGATCCTCCTCGCTCTGCGCACGATGCATCTCGTACCAGTGCAGTCCCTGGCCCAGGCCGAGGTATGCAAGCAGCCCGGCAGCCGCAGCACCGGCAAGGATGTAGAGGATCCGTTTCATGACACAGGCCAGAACCAGATGGCTTCCGCATTTCTCATGTTCGACAGGACGCCTTCCCAGGACAGATACAGGTGCACCCGCGCCCAGGACAGCCGGTCGGTGAGACGGACGCCATTCCAGAAATCGATGTGATCGCCCTGGTGACCGGGACCCCGGTAGTTCTGAACGAAGACGATCCCCGTCCGACCCGCGATCGTCTCGAAGCCATTCTTGCCGGCGTACTTCTCGATGCGCAACGCAAAGCCCGATACCGGACCACTCAGCCAGTCAGCGAGTTCCTGAGCTCTGATGGGGTATTTGGGCTGGTCCTTCTGCCACGACAGCGTGCCGCGATAGCTTTTGAAGCCGATGCCCGCACGCATCATCGCGGCCGACACATTGATTGCGCACTGATCGGCGTAGACCGCCCTGTCCAGCAAGGCGCCTTCGCCTTTGACATGAGGATGGTTGGCCCAAAGGGCCGCGAACGACGGCATGGAACTCTCCCTGAATCTCGACACAACCCCCGGCTTCGGATGGCCGGGCTGGTCATGATACGAGTCGCTCAGGACACCGGGACGGAGCGACGGGAAAGCGTCGAGGCGGCCACCCTGCGCCGCCTCAGCGCGCCTTGCGGCGCTCCCAGGCGACCAGAGCCAGGATGACCAGGCCCGCGCTCAGGCTGATGTGGCCGCACCAGGCGACCAGGCCAAGCGACCAGCCCTGGGCGTCCACCGCGATGGCCAGCGAGGCCAGCAGCGCCGCCCAGCCGCCGATGCGCAGCAGGCGCGATCGCCCGGGTGGGAGTTCGCGGCCGAACAGGTCCTGCTGGTGCCGGTCCATCGCCAGCGCCAGCAGCACGAAGGCGATCAGCGAGACGACGGCGGTGGCGGCGTGGCTCATCGGGCCGCCTCCTGCAGGGCCGGCTCGCCCACCGGGTCGCCGGCCGGCGCCGGCGGCGCTGCTGCCGCGGCGCGGCGCGGGGCCGCGGCCTGCCGCTGCGGGCGCAGCTTGGGCCGGTGCCGGGCCGTGCGCACGGCCAGGGCCGCATGCAGCGCGGCCAGCGCCAGCAGCGTGAGTTCCAGCCCGGCGTACACCCAGTCGCCGGCCCGCAGGCTGGCGAACAGGCCGCGCTGCGTGGTCAGCGCATTGAGCACCGGCAGCAGCGCCAGCGCCGCCGCGCCCGTCCACAGCAGTTCGATCCAGGCCCGCCGGGCCGGCCGCAGCAGCGCCCAGGCCAGCGTCGCGCCCCACACGATGAAGAAGCTGTGCACCTCCCATTCGGCGCGCTGCGCCAGGCCCTGCGGCAGCAGCCGGTTGGCCCACAGCATGCCGGCCATGGCGATCGACAGCCCGGCGATGGCGGCGATGTTCAGCCGCTCCACCAGCCTGAAGCCGAAGTACGGCTTCTCGGGGTCGGGCAGCTTCGCCCTGCGCTTGACGGTCCACAGCACCAGGCCCGTGCCCACCATCGCCGTGCCGGCCAGGCTGACGAGGAAATACAGCCAGCGCGTCACCGTGTCGCCGAAGCGGCCCAGGTGCAGCGCGTACATCACGCCACGCGTCTCGGCCGCGGGGCCGACGCTGTCCTTGGCCTGCAGCAGCCGGCCGGTGCTGCCCTCGAACAGCAGGAACTGCGGGCTGACCGAGGCACGCCCCTCGTCGCCGCGGGTGATGCTCACCCGCGCGCTGGCATCGCCGGGGTTGGCGACCGTCACGCGGTTGATGTTGTCGCGGCCCCAGCGCGCCTGGGCCTGGCGCACCATGTCCTCGATCGGCGCCAGCGGCGCGGCCTGCCCGCTGGGCTTGCCGGGCTGGACGAAGGCGCTGGTCTCGGCGCGCAGCTGCTGGCGCTCGGCCGGCGTCTTGAAGGCCGCCTGCTCGCCCCACGGCATGTACAGCGACATCAGCGTCACCAGGCCGGTGTAGGTGATCATGGCGTGGAAGGGCAGACCGAAGACCGACAGCGCGTTGTGCGCGTCCAGCCAGCTGCGCTGGCCCTTGCCCCAGCGGAAGGTGAAGAAGTCGATGAAGATCTTCTTGTGCGTGATCACCCCGCTGACGATGGCCACCAGCATGAACATCGCGCAGAAGCCCGCCAGCCAGCGCGCCCACAGCACCGGCATGTAGTGGAACTGGAAGTGGAAGCGGTAGAAGAACTCGCCGCCGCCGGTGTCGCGCGCCGCCACCTTGTGGCCCGTGGCGGGGTCGAAGGTGGCGCTCTGGAAGGCGCGCCGCCCTTCCACGCCGGGCGTGCGCCAGAAGGCGCTGGCGGTGTTGTTGCGCGCATCGGGCAGGCCGATGCTCCACTGCGGGCTGCCCGCGGCCACCGTCTGCAGCTCGCCCGCGATGCGCGCGGCCACCAGGGCCGGGTCGGGCACCTCGGCCTGGTGCGGCAGCTCGGGCCGCATCCACTGCGAGATCTCGTCCTTGAAGTAGCTCACCGTGCCGGTGAGGAACATGGCGTAGAGGATCCACCCCACCAGCAGCCCGGCCCAGATGTGCAGGTCGGACATGGTCTGGCGGATGCCGCGCGGCTGCGGCGCCGTCCTGGCCTTGGCCGGCTTCGTGTCGTTGGGGCGGCGGGTCACGAGGGGGTTCCTCCGTTCCAGACGGACCAGGCGGCCAGCCCCAGCGGCACCGCCGCCACCAGCAGCCCGGCCCAGGCGCGCCGCGCGCTGCGCACGGCGAACACCCAGATCACGGCGCACGCGTACACGACGAAGCTGGCCAGCATGCCCGTGAGCACGGCCTGCGCGCGGTCGATCGGCAGCGCCACCGCGGCCACGCTGGTCAGCGCCGCCAGCGCGTAGCCGCCCAGCACCGCGGCGACGATGCGCGAGACGAGCGGCCCCGCGCCCAGGGCCTTGGCGAGCACGGCGCTCACTTGTTCGGCGCCGCCGCCGGGCCGGCCGGGATCGGCGCCGTGCCGCCCGCCTTCACGTAGGTCAGCGTGGTCACGTAGCTCACGCCGTCGTACTTCTCTCCGGCCCGCTCGCCCGGCGTGCGGTCGATGTGGCTCACCTCGGCCACGTACTGCCCCTTCCAGGGCATGTCGAACTTCACCAGGCCCTGCTCGTCGGTATGGCCTTCCTTGGCCCAGCCCGACTGCGTGACCAGCGCGACCTTGGCCTTGGGCAGCGGCTGGCCCTTGAAGAACAGCTTGAATTCGCCCGCCCGGCCGGCCGGCACCAGGTCCAGCGCCAGCTTGGGCTGCTGCTCGGCGAAGCCGGTGATCAGGCGCGCGCCCGGGTGGTACCAACTCGTCACCTCCTTGTCGCCCTGCTTGAACTTGCGCAGCGGGTAGCTCGCGTCCTCGGCCACGATGGACTCGCCCTGGCGCGCGGCGAAGGGCAGCGCGAAGCCGCTGGCGGTCTTGCTGCCCTCGGCGTTCTTCTCGCCCTGGGCCGACACCAGCGTGGCCGCGGGCTTGCCGAACTTGTCGAGCAGGCCCGGCGAGGCCTCGCGCAGGTTCTCGCCGAACTCGCCGAAGCGGATCACGGCGCCGCCCTTGGCGGGCTGTTCGAGCCAGATCTGGTGGGCCTGAGCCGAGGCGGCGGCGAAGCCGAGAGCGGCGGCCAGGAGGGTCAGGGTCTTGTTCATGCGTTTCTCCTTTGAAGTCAAGCGGTGGCCCCGGCCTGGCGCAGGATGGCCGGCAGGGTGCAGATGAAGGTGCTCATGTGGTTCTCGTCGTCCAGCTCGAGCAGGCGGGCCTGCAGGCCCCGCGCGCGCAGCGGCCGCAGGCGCTCGTGCAGCGCGCGGGCCGTGGACAGCATGCGCTGCGAGCGCTCGGGATGGCCGGGCACCTCGTCGCGGGCGACGGCCAGCAGCACCTGCGCGGGCAGGCGCGGCGCGGTCGCCAGCGCCTCGACGCCGGCGAGGAGCGCGGGCTCGTTGACCCAGATCGAAGGGCTGATCGCCGCGACCGAGCGGAAGGCCGCCGGGCGCTGCAGCAGCGCGTGCAGCGCGAACAGCCCGCCCAGCGAATGGCCGGCCAGCGACACGCGCCGAGGGTCGATCGCATGGCGCGCCGCCAGCGCCGGCAGCAATTCTTCGAGCAGGAAGGCGAGGAAGGCATCGGCCCCGCCGGGGCGGGCGCCCAGGCGCACGCCCTCCTCGGCACCCAGCGCGGTGGGCACGGGCACGAGGTCGAAGGTGCGGCGCTCGAGGTGCAGCGGCGCGTCGCCCGGGTAGCCGATGCCGACCACCAGCGGCGCCGCGCCCGCGGCACCGGGCATGGGCGGCAGCCGGACCAGCCCTGCGGCTGCGCCGAAGTAGGCGTTGCCGTCGGGAAAGAGCAGCACCGGCCGCCCGCCTGCCGGCGCCGCGGCGGGCGGCTCGGCGATGAAAACGCGGTAGTCGCGGCCGCTGCCCGAGCGCATGCCGAAGGCGTGCGTGCCGGGCAGCGATACCGGTGCCGCCGCGTCGTGCGGGGCCGCGGCCCGCGCGGCGGCCCGCCCGGCGACCAGGGCCGCGCCGCACGCGGACACGCCGCGCAGCCACTGCCGGCGCGGGCCGGAGGCCGGCGCGGACGGACGGATGGCGGCGGGACGGCTCATGGATTCGGCCTCTCTCAGAAATCGACCGAGGCCGACAGCAGGATGGTGCGCGGCGCGTTGAGCACGAGCAGGCCGTCGTAGAAGCCGGCGTCCCAGTAGGCCTTGTTCGTCACGTTCTGCACCGCGGCGCGGAAGGTCGTCGGCTTGCCCGCGACTTCCGTCGCGTACCGTGCGCCGATGTCGTAGCGCGTCCAGGCCGGCAGGCGCTGCGTGTTGGCGCTGTTGGCCCACGACCAGCTGTTGTGGATGGCCCGCGCGTTCAGCGTCAGGCCCGGCACGCCGGGCACGTCCCATTCGGCCGCCAGGTTCAGCTTCCACTTGGGCGAGGCGAAGGGCGTGTTGCCCTGGTTCACGCCCCGGGCCGTGCGGGTGAGCTTGCCGTCGGTGAAAGCCACCCCGCCCAGCAGGCGCACGCCCCGGGCGACCTGCCCGAACACGCTCCACTCGAAGCCGCGGTTGCGCTGCTCGCCCGAGCCGTCCACGGCGTAGCTGGTGCCGCTGTAGACGTTGATGAGGCTGGGCTTCTTCAGCTCGTAGATGGCGAAGGTGTTGGTCCAGGTGCCCAGGTCCCACTTCGCGCCGACCTCGGTCTGCCTGGTCTTCATGGGCGGGAAGACGGCGCCGTAGTTGGTGGCGCTGCGGTCGGAGACCTGCTGGCCGCTGGTCAGGCCCTCGATGTAGTTGGCGTACAGCGACAGGCCGGGCAGCGGCTTGACCACCAGGCCCACCATCGGCGTTGTCGCCTTGGCGGCGTAGCGGCTGCTCTGGTAGACGAGCATGTTCTGCCAGCTGTTGACGTTGCTCGACAGCGGCGCGTAGCCGGCGACCGAGACGCGCTGTTCGCGCAGGCCCAGCGTCAGGCGCACGCGGTCCTCGGCGAAGCTCATGGTGTCGGCGATGGCCGCGCTGCCCAGTTCCGTCCGCGAGGTCGGGATCGCCGGATGGTCGGTGCTGGCGGCCAGCGGCATCTGCACGGGCGCGTAGATGTTCGACCGGAAGGACGGCGTGGGGCGCGAGGTGGAGCTTCCGGCGTCCATCGCGAGCCGCGTGCCGCCGATGTTCCACTCGTGCCTGACGGGGCCGGTGTGCAGTGTGCCGCGCAGGCCGGCTTCGAGCGCACGCGCGTCGTTGTAGGTCGAGCCGGGGAAGAGCTGCCCCGTCCAGTTGCCCCACGGGTCGATGGGCCGCGCCGCGGTGGACATGTAGCCGGTGTGCGCATGGTGGCGCTGCCCGATGGCCGCGTACGCCGTCAGGTGCTCGGCGATGTCCACTTCCGCGCGCACGACGCCGCCGGTGTCGCGGGCGTCGTGGGAGGTGCCGGGGAACCAGTTGCTGGCGCCGCTCGGTGCACGCGGCACCCAGGCGGTGGAGAAGGCGGCGCCGCCGTTCATGCCGCCGTCGATGCGGTAGCGCGTGTCGTAGGCGTCCAGCGAGAGGCGCACGCGCTCGCCGCGGTAGTCCAGCGCCAGCGAGCCCAGCCGGCGGCGCAGCGACTGGCCGTCGACCTCCGTGCCGCCGCTGCTGCCGACGCCGTTGATGCGCACGCCCCACTGCTTGCGCTCGCCGAAGCGGCGGCCGATGTCCACCGCCAGGCCGGCTTGCGAGCCGGAGACGTAGCTGGTGGTCAGCCGGGTCAGGGGCTCGTCCTCGGCACGCTTGGGCACGATGTTGATGCCGCCGCCCACCGCGCCGCTGGGCGACTGGCCGTAGAGCATGCCGCTGGGCCCGCGCAGCACCTCCACGCGCTCGGCGATCTCCACCGGCACGCGGCTGTACGGCAGCACGCCGTACATGCCGGACAGCGAGATGTCGTAGCCGTAGAGGACGAAGCTGCGCGCGTGATAGAACTCGAGCACGTAGCTGGGGTTGACGGCCTGCCGGATCGAGGGCTCGGCCGCCACCAGGTCGTACACCGTGCGCGCCTGCTGGTCTTCGATGGTCTGGGCGGTGTAGGCGGTGACGCTGAAGGGCGCGTCCATGATGTTCACGTTGCCCAGGATGCCCAGGCGCGCCGCCCGGGCCACCTGGCCGCCGGCATAGACCGGCGGCGCGCCGCTCACCGAGGTGGCCGTCACCGTGACGGCGGCCAGCGTCTGCGCGTCGGCCGCGGCGGACTCGGCAGGCGCCGCAGCGGCGGCCGGCCGCGCCTGCACGCTCAGCGTGCCGTTGGCGGTGCGCAGCAGGCTCAGGGGGCTGCCTTGCAGCGCGGCTTCCAGCGCCTGCTCGGCGCTCAGCGTGCCCTGCACGGCGGGCGCGCCCAGGCCGCGCACCAGGTCGGGCGCGACCGAGATCGACTGGCCGCTCTGCTCGGCGATGCGCAGCAGCGTGGCGGCCAGCGGGCCGGCGGGGATGTCGAAGCGGTGCTGCGCCGCGGCCGGCGCGGCAGCCGCGGGCTGGGCCGGCGCCTGCGCGCAAGCCAGCAGGCAGGTGGAGGCCAGCAGCGCCACGCGCAGCCGGCGGCGGGAATGAAGATGCAGAGGCATGGTGTGATCACCCTTCGGGGTGGTGGGTTGGACGGCTTTCATGCCGTCTGTGCAACAACCCCCGCGAAAGTGATCACCCTGCCGGCCATCGGCGGGTCGCGCGGCCCGGCACATCGAAGGCCGCACCGGGCCGCAGCGCCCGTCCCTTAAGTACGCGCGGCCATGCAGCCGATGGCACCCTGCCGGCTTCGACGCGCGCCGCCTCATGTCTCGTCCCGGGCGCTGATGGCCGTGAGCCAACCGCCGTAGCGCGTCAGGCGGATGGGCAGCGTCTGGGCCAGCGAGTCGAGCGCGCGCTCGGCGTCGTCGAGCGCGAAGGCGCCCAGCACCCGCAGCGAGGCGGCCCGCGGCGAGACGCGGATGAGGCCGGCGCGGTAGGGGCGCAGCTGCGCGACCACCTCGCCCAGCGGCAGGTCGTCGGCCACCAGCATGCCGCGCCCCCAGGCCGCCAGGCCGGCCGCCGGGCTGCCCAGGCGGGCGATGTCGGCCACGCCGAATCGCACGGCCTCGCCCTCCTCCAGCCGGCGCTCGAGGCCGGCGCGCGTGCGCACCTGCACCGCGCGCTCCAGCGCGCCGGCCAGCGTCCACGCCGCTTCCTGCCGCACCAGCAGCCGGGCCGCGCCGCTGCGCACCTCGCCTTCGGCCGTGCGCACGACGAAGGGCCGCCCCGCGTCGTGCACGGCGGTGGCCACCAGGGCGCCCGAGCGCAGGACGAGCAGGCGCTCGGCCGCGCCGAAGCGCACGTCGACCGCGGAACCGGCGTTGAGCAGCAGGCGGCTGCCGTCCTCCAGCGCGAATTCGCGGCGCTCCGCGGTGCCCGTGCGCAGGTCGGCCAGCCATGCGCCGGCCAGGCCCTGGCGGTGCGCCAGCCAGGCCGATGCCGCGCCGACGCCGGCCACCGCCAGCGCGCCACCGAGCGCGCGGCGCCGGCCCGGCAGGGCCAGGGCGGCCCGGCGCGCCGCGCCGTCCGCCTTGACCGGCGCGACCGCGCGGCCCACGCCCTGCTCGACCTGCACCCAGGCCTGCCGGTGTCGTGCGTCCGCCTGCAGCCAGGCCCGGTGGCGCTCGCGGTCGGCGGCGCTGGCCTCGCCCGAGCACAGCGTCACCATCCAGCCGATGGCCGCATCGCGCGGGCTGACGGCAGCGGCGCGGCCCACGGCGCTCACTCCGACGCCGCGCAGCACGCGGCGATGGCACGCGCCATGGCGCGGCGCACGCTGATGACGGGCATGCCCAGGCGCTCGCCGATCTCGCGGTAGCCGAGGTCGTCGAGCTGGTTGAGCATGAACACCTGCCGCGTGCGCAGGGGCAGGCCGCCGAGCGCGGCGTCCAGCCGCCGCAGCGCCTGCATCACGGCCACCCGGTCCTCCGCGGAGGGCGCCACCTCTTCCGGCAGCGCGGCCAGGGCATCGAGGTAGGCCCGCTCCAGGTCGCGGCGGCGCCAGAACTCGTAGAGCACCCGGCGCGCCACCACCGTCAGGTAGGCCCGCGGCTCGCGCAGCGGCACCCGCCGGCCGTGGTGCTCGGCGCGCAGCAGCTGCTCGAAGGTGTCATGCGACAGGTCGGCGGCCTGGTGCGCGCAGCCGATGTGCCGGCGCAGCCAGTTCTCCAGCCAACCGTGGTGCGCCTCGTAAAGGGCCTGCACGGCGGGATTTAACAAATGGGAATTATTCTCATTCTACAAGGGGCGCCCGCGCCGTGTCGGTAGAATCCCCAACCCGCGCACGCATCGCCGTGCCCTTCCGGCCGCCGCGGCGGCCCTGCTCCTCGCACAACCCATGTCGTCCAACCTGCACCCCATGCTCAACGTGGCCATCAAGGCCGCACGCGCCGCCGGCGCGCTCATCAACCGCGCCGCGCTCGACGTCGAGGCGGTGCGCGTGTCGCAGAAGCAGGTGAACGACTTCGTGACCGAGGTGGACCATGCCAGCGAGGCGGCGATCATCGAGACGCTGCTGGGCGCCTACCCCGGCCACGGCATCCTGGCCGAGGAATCGGGCCAGCAGCACGGCGCGAAGGATTCGGAGTACGTCTGGATCATCGATCCGCTGGACGGCACCACCAACTTCATCCACGGCTTCCCGTTCTACTGCGTGTCGATCGCGCTGTCGGTACGCGGGCGCATCGAGCAGGCGGTGGTCTACGACCCGACGCGCAACGACCTGTTCACCGCCTCGCGCGGGCGCGGCGCCTTCCTCAACGACCGGCGCATCCGCGTGTCCAAGCGCACGCGCCTGGCCGAGTCCCTCATCTCCACCGGCTTTCCCTTCCGCAGCGGCGACAACTTCAGGCAGTACCTAGCCATCATGGCGGACCTGATGCCGCGCGCCGCCGGCCTGCGCCGCCCCGGCGCCGCCGCGCTGGACCTGGCCTACGTGGCCGCCGGCTACAGCGACGGCTTCTTCGAGACCGGCCTGAACGTCTGGGACGTCGCCGCCGGCTCGCTGCTGATCACCGAGGCCGGCGGCCTGATCGGCAATTTCGCCGGCGAGGCGGACTTCCTCGAGCAGCGCGAGTGCCTGGCCGGCAACCCGCGCATCTATGGCCAGCTGGTGCCGCTGCTGGCCAAGTACAGCAAGTTCGCCGGGGTGGACGACAAGCTCGCGGCGAGCGAGCGCATGCGTGCGGTGGACCCGGGCCGCCAAGGCAGCGGCGACGTGTACGCGCGCTCCACGGTCGGGCTGAACGACGCCGCCGATGCCGCGGAAGCGCCGGCCGCCCCTGCCGAGGCGCCGCGCCCGGCGCGCCGGCTGATCCGCGCACCGAAGCCCGCCGAGGGCACGCCGGAGCCCGGCGCCGAGTGATCGACAGCGCCCGCCGCACCGCCTCGCAGCGCACGCGTGCGGCGCTGCGCCTGCTGCTGGGCTCCGACCTGGCCTGCGGCCTGTCGGTCGCGCTCGGCCTGTTTCTGGTCTCGGGCGGCGTGCACCTGTGGCTGGGCGCCGCGGCCGGCGCCTCGGCCGCCACCGGCGTCATCGTCGCCTCCCCGCCCGACCGCCCCTGGCCGCGCCGCGGCAAGCTGCGCCAGCTGCTGCCGGCGCCGCTGCTGGGCGTGCCGCTGTTCCTCGCGGTGCAGCTGCTGCACCACGCCCCCTGGCGGCTCGGCCTGCTGCTGGTGCCGGCGACCTTCCTGGCCTTCCTGGCCATGGCCTGGGGCAAGCGCGGCATCGGCATCGCCATCGCGGTGATGATGGCGATGGTGTTCTCCATGGCCACGCCGCCCCCGGTCGACTGGCGCGAGGCGCTCGAGCGCACCTGGCACATGGCGCTGGGCTCGGGGCTGTACGTGGTCTACGCCACGCTGATGAACCTGGCGCTCAACGCGCGCTACCGGGTCACGGCCATCGCCGAGCTGCTGCTCGCCGTCGCCGCGACGATGCGCACCGAGGCGCGGCAGTTCACCGCGCACGACGAGGCCAGCGACGTGCGCGAGGTGGCGCAGCCGCTGCTCGGCCAGCTGCTGCGCCAGCAGGCGGCGCTGGCCGACCTGCTGCAGGCCACGCGCGACATCGTCTTCGAGTCTCCGCGCACGCCGCGCCGCCAGCGCCTGGCCGGCATGCTGCTGACGGTGCTGGAGATGCGCGACCACCTGCTGGCCAGCGAGCTCGACCTCGAGACCCTGCGCAGCCACCCGCGCCATGCGCCCGTGCTCGCCGCCATGCGCGAGCTCTTCGAGGCCATGGCGCAGGACGTGGAGGACCTGGCCGACGCGCTGCTGTCCTTCCGCACGCCGGCGCCGATCCCCGACCGGCGCGCACACCTGGCCGCCATCGGCGCCGACCACGCGCAGGAAGAACGCGAGGCCACCGCGCCCACGGCCGGCCCCACCGCCGCCATGCTGGCGCGCGGCCTGGCCAACCGCCTGGGCCACCTGAACGACGAGACGGTGCGGCTGGCGGCCCTGGCGCGCGGCGACGTGGCGCCGGACCTGGCCATCGTGCGCGCCCACTGGCAGCTCTTCGTCAGCCCCACCGACTGGTCGCTGGCGCCCTTCCTGGCGCTGTGGCGCTGGGACGCGCCGCCGCTGCGCCATGCCATCCGCGCGGCGCTGGCGCTGGGCGCGGGCTACCTCGTCGCGCTGGCCATGCCCTGGGGCTCGCACGACTACTGGATCCTGCTGACCATCGTGGTGGTGCTGCGCGGCAGCCTGGCGCAGACGCTGGAGCGCCGCAACCAGCGCGTGGCGGGCACGCTGGCCGGCTGCGTGCTGGCGGTGGCGCTGCTGGCCTCGCATCCCGGCGCGGGCGAGCTGCTGCTGGTGATGACCTTCGCCCAGGCCATCGCGCACGGCATGGCGGTGCGCAACTACACCGTCACCGCGGTCGGCGCCACGGTGCTGGGCCTGGTGCAGGCGCACATGCTGTTCGCCGGCGCCAGCCCGACCTTCGCCCTCTTCGAGCGCATCGGCGACACGCTGATCGGCGCCGGCCTGGCCTGGGCCTTCTGCTACGTGCTGCCCTCGTGGGAACGCACGCAGCTGCCGGCCCTGGTCGCGCGCACGCTGGCCGCGCAATCGCGCCACGCCCGGCTGGCGCTGGCGCTGGGCCAGCCGCACGCGGTCGACAGCCGCCCCGAGCTGGACTGGCGCCTGGCCCGGCGCGAGGCCTTCGATGCCCTCTCGGCGCTGGTGCAGGCCACCCAGCGCTCGCTGTCCGAGCCGCGCGCGGTGCGCCCGCCGCTGGAGTACCTGCAGCGGCTGCAGGCGCACAGCTACCAGCTGCTGGCCCAGCTGTCGGCCGTGAAGTCGATGCTGGTGCTGCGGCAGGACCGACTGCGGCGCGACGCCGTCGAGGGCCCGCTGGCACGCGCCGCGGCGCACATCGAGGCCGCCATCGGCAGCGCCGCGCGCAGCGGCGGCCCGGCGCTGCCCGAGGACGCCGCGCCGGCCTCGCTGCCGACCGGCCCGGTGCCGCTGCCCGACCCGTTCGACAACGACGTCACCCCCTGGCTGCTGCGCCGGCTGGACCTGGCCGTCGGCCTGGCCGGCCAGCTGCGCGACGACGCGGCACGCATCCTGCAGCACACCGCGGACGGCCTGCCCGATTCGCCCTCGCCGCCTGCGGCGGCCTGAGCCTGCTCCCCGAACCGTCCGGGCGCCGAGCGCGCCCGCGGCGGCCTTCCCACCGCCGCGCAACGCGGCACCCGTCCTGGAGGACATCCACCCGATGACCATGAACGCCCTGCTCGTCCACCCCTGGTTCCACACCTGGGTCGCCGCCCTGATCGCCATCGCCGCCGCCAGCATCGCCCACCGCATCGCGCAGGCGGTGCTGGTGCGCGTCACGCGGCCCACGCCGGCGCTCCAGTCGGCGGTGCGCAACGCCAAGGCGGCCGCTGCCTTCGTGCTGCCGCTGCTGGCCCTGCAGGCGGTGTGGCAGGCCGCGCCGGACGAGCTGCGCTTCATCGGCCGGGTCCGGCACCTCAACGGCCTGGCGCTCATCGCCTGCGCCACCTGGCTGGCGGTGAGCGCGATCCGCGGCTTCGCCGACGGGCTCATCGCCGCGCACCCGGTGGACGTGGCCGACAACATGAATGCCCGCCGCATCCAGACGCAGACGCGCGTCCTCGCGCGCACGGCCATGGTCATCGTCGCGATCATCGGCACGGCGATGCTGCTGATGACCTTCCCCGGCGCGCGCCAGGTCGGCGCCAGCCTGCTGGCCTCGGCGGGCGTGATCGGCATCGTCGGCGGCCTGGCGGCCAAGCCGGTGTTCAGCAACCTGATCGCCGGGCTGCAGATCGCGCTGACGCAGCCCATCCGCATCGACGACGTGCTGATCGTCGAGGGCGAATGGGGGCGCGTCGAGGAGATCACCGGCACCTACGTGGTGCTGCGCATCTGGGACGAGCGGCGGCTGATCATCCCGCTGAACTACTTCATCGAGAACACTTTCCAGAACTGGACGCGCAACAGCGCGCAGCTGCTGGGCTCGGTGTTCTTCCACGTCGACTACGGCATGCCGCTGGCGGCGCTGCGCAGCGAGCTGGAACGCGTCGTCAAGGCGGCGCCGGAATGGGACGGCCGCTTCTTCAACCTGGTGGTGACCGACGCCACCGAGCGCACCATGCAGATCCGCGTGCTGTGCACCGCCGCCAGCTCGGGCCTGGCCTGGGACCTGCGCTGCCGCGTGCGCGAGGGCCTGATCGACTTCATGCAGCGCGAGTACCCGCAGCACCTGCCGCGGCTGCGCATCGAGGGCGAGCGCGAGGCCGGCGCGCCGGCGCCCGCCGCCGCGGCGGCCGCCGGCTGATCCCGGGCCCCGGCTACGCGCGGGCGCGCCGGCCCCGGTCCGCCTTGGGCAGCTCCGCCTGCGCGACCATCGCCTCGGCGCGCGCCTGCAGCGCCGCCAGCGAGGCATCCAGGCCGCACGCCGCCTCGTCGTCGAGCGCCGCCAGCAGCTGCGCGTTGATCTGCGAGACCAGCGGGAACAGCGCGTCGTAGAGGGCGCGCCCCTCGGCCGTGAGCTGGAGCACCACCTGGCGCCGGTCGCTGCCCGGCTGGGTGCGCGAGACCAGGCGCTTGGCCACCAGCGAGCCGATCGCCTTGGAGGTGCGCGCCCGGTCCAGCTGCGCGTGCTCCGCCAGCTGCGACGAGCCCAGCGCGCCCCGGCTGGCGAGCGTGGCGATCAGCCGCCACTCGCGCCGCGTGATGCCGAAGCGGCCCTCGCACAGGCGGATGACCATGCTGCCGGCCACCGACAGCAGCCGGCTGATGCGGTAGAGCAGCAGGCCGTCCAGCGGCCGCGCGGAGTCGGACATGGGGGTTAACACGGAAGACAGTTGATTAGAACAATCGATTGTGGGACTTCCAGAATGCCGGCTGGTCCCGGGCGTGCCCGGATGCCGCACGAAGAACCGCTCGCTGGAGACACGCTCATGACCCTGCCCGCCCTGCGCCGCCGCGAGGCGCTGGCCGCCCTCGCCGGCCTGGCCTGCGCCGCCCCCTTCGCCCCTGCCCGCGCGTTCGCGCCGGGCCAGCCGATCAAGGTGCTGATCGGCGTGCCCGCCGGCGGCACGCAGGACGTGCTGACCCGCGCCATCGCCCAGCAGGTGCGCGATTCGCTCGGCCCGGTGATCATCGACAACCGCTCCGGCGCGGCCGGCCGCATCGCCGTGGAGGCGGTGAAGACCGCCCCGCCCGACGGCCACACGCTGCTGCTGGGCACGGCGAGCATGATGACCATGTTCCCCCACGCCTACCGCCACCTGAGCTACGACCCGGTGAAGGACTTCCAGCCCCTGCTCAACGCGGCGCGCTTCGAGCTGGCGCTGACGGTCCATCAGTCGGTGCCGGCCAACACGCTGGACGAGTTCATCGCCTGGGCCCGCGCCCAGGGCGACAGGCTCAGCTTCGGCTCCTACGGCGCGGGCACGCCCTCGCACTTCCTGGGGGAGATGCTCAACCGCGCCGCCGGGCTGAAGATGGTGCACGTGCCGTACCGCGGTTCCACGCCGGCGCGGCAGGACGTGATGGGCGGCCAGATCCCCGTGTACTTCGACACCGTGGGCGGCGCGCAGCAGATGCTGTCCACCGGCCGCGTGAAGGTGCTGGCCACCAGCGGCGAGAAGCGCTCGCCGCTCATGCCCAGCCTGCCCACCTTCGTCGAGGCGGGCTACAAGGACGTGGTGGCCACCGCCTGGTTCGCCTACTTCGCGCCGCTGAAGACGCCGAAGGACGTGGTCGAGAAGCTGCGCGCGGAATTCATGCGCGCCGTCGGCACGCGCGAGGTGCGCCAGCAACTGCTGGCCAACGGCATGTACCCGGTGGCCGACGATGCGCAGGCCCTGCTCAGGACCATGCGCGAGGATTCCGCCCGCTGGGGCGCGATCATGAAGGCCGTGAACTTCCAGGTGAACGATTGAAGGAGCAACGCATGAAACTCTTCGCCCGACTGCCGCGCATCGCCGTCCTGGCCGCCGCGGCCCTGCTCGCCGCCACGGCGTCGCAGGCGCAGCCGCTGGACGGCCCGCTGCGCATCGTCGTGGGCTACGCCCCCGGCGGCGCCACCGACATGGTGGCGCGCTTCGTCGGCGACCGCCTGGCCCAGAAGGTCGGCGTGCCGGTCGTGGTCGACAACAAGCCCGGCGCCGGCGGGCGCCTGGCGGCACAGCAGGTCAAGGCCGCGCCCGCCGGCCAGAACGTGCTGATGGTCGCCAACCCGGCCGTGATGGTGGTGGCGCCGCTGGTCTTCAAGGACAACGGCTACGACCCGGAGCGCGACTTCCAGGCCGTGTCGCACGTCAACGACTACGACTTCGGCCTGGCCGTCGCGCCCAACGTGCCGGCCAAGGACCTGGCGCAGCTGTTCGACTGGATGCGCGCCCACCCCGACAAGGCCAACGTGGGCGTGCCCGCCACCGGCAGCCTGCCGCACTTCTTCGCGCTGATGCTGGGCGCCAAGGCCAAGGTGCCGACCGAGGTGGTCGGCTACAAGGGCTCGGCCTCGGTCATCACCGACCTGATCGGCGGGCAGGTGCCGATCGCAGTCGACACCTTCGACGTGCAGCTGCCGCAGTACCAGGCCGGCAAGATGCGCATCCTGGCGATGTCGGGCACGCAGCGCTCGTCCTTCGCCCCCGACGTGCCCACCTTCAAGGAGGCCGGGCTGGACCTCGCCGCCTCGGGCTGGAACGCCTTCTTCGCGCCGGCCTCGATGCCGCGCGAGAAGGTCGAGCGCCTGGCCCGGGACATCCGCGAGGTGATGCAGGAGCCCGAGGTGCAGCGCCGCTTCACCGACAACAAGCTGGTGCCCGTGGCGAGCACGCGCGCGCAGACCGAAGCCATGCTCAAGGCCTACCGCGCGCAGTGGGCGCCGGTGGTCAAGACCTCCGGCTACCAGCCATGAAAACGACGACCTGCACGCTTCCCCGCTTCGCGCGGCCCGCTGCCTCCCAAGGCGGTGCTTTTCCTCTCGCGACGGCCCGGCGATGAAGCGCCCCAACCTCGTCTTCATCGTTGCCGACGACCTGGGCTACGCCGACCTGGGCTGCTACGGCGGGCGCGAGGCCGCCTTCGGCCCCGTCTCCCCCGTGCTGGACCGGCTGGCCGCCCAGGGCATCCGCTTCACCCAGGGCTACGCCAACTCCCCGGTGTGCTCGCCCACGCGCTTCGGCCTGATCACCGCGCGCTACCAGTACCGCCTGCGCGGCGCCGCCGAGGAGCCCATCAACAGCAAAAGCCGCGGCAGCACCACCCTGGGCCTGCCGCCCGAGCACCCCACCCTGCCCTCGCTGCTCCAAGGCGCCGGCTACCGCACCGCCCTGATCGGCAAGTGGCACCTGGGCTACCCCCCGGCCTTCGGCCCCCTGCGCTCGGGCTACGAGGAGTTCTTCGGCCCGCTCTCGGGCGGCGTGGACTACTGGACGCACTGCGACTCCGCCGGCCGGCACGACCTGTGGTTCGGCGAGGCCGAGCAGCAGCACGAGGGCTACCTCACCGACCTGCTCTCGCGCCGCGCCGTGGACTACGTGGACCGCATGGCGGCGCAGGCATCGCCCTTCTTCCTCAGCCTGCACTACACCGCCCCGCACTGGCCGTGGGAGACGCGCGAGGACCAGGGCCGCGCCCCCGCCGTCAAGGACAACCTGTTCGACCTGGCCGGCGGCAACATCCACACCTACCGCCGCATGATCCACCACATGGACGAGGGCATCGGCTGGATCGTCCAGGCGCTGGAGAGGAACGGCCAGCTGGAGAACACGCTGATCGTGTTCACCAGCGACAACGGCGGCGAGCGCTTCTCGGACAACTGGCCGCTGGTGGGCGGCAAGATGGACCTGACCGAAGGGGGCATCCGGGTGCCGTGGATCGCCCACTGGCCGGCGGCCATCCCTGCCGGCAGCGAAAGCGCGCAGCTGTGCATGACGATGGACTGGTCGGCCACGATGCTGGAGGCGGCCGGCGTGGCGGCGCATCCGGACTACCCGCTGGACGGCGTCTCGCTGCTGGCGGTGCTGCGCGATCCGGCGGGAGGCGGCTTCGAGCGGCCGCTGCATTGGCGCATGAACCACCGCGGCCAGCGCGCGCTGCGCCAGGGCGACTGGAAGTACCTGCGGGTGGACGGCAACGACTACCTGTTCGACATCCCCGCCGACGAGCGCGAGCGGGCCAACCAGGCCAAGAAGGAGCCGCAGCGTCTGGCCGCCATGCGCCAGGCGTGGGAGGACTGGAACGCCACCATGCCGCCCATCCCCGAGGATGCCACCGTCAGCCTGGGCTACTCCACCAAGGACATGCCCCAGCGCTGAGCTTGCGCCGGCCGGCCTGCCGGAGCGCCGACCCGCCGCGCACGCCCTGCTTTCCTCACCCGTTCGCCGCCGGCCCGCATCGCCAGATGCCGGCCGGCGCAGGTGCTTGCCTTTTTTCAGATTTAGATATATCGTTAACTATCTCGATATACTCTGAATCCGATGAAGAACGACCCCTTTCCTTCCCACCCGGGCGAGCATCGCGGCCATGGCCGCGGCGAGCGCGGCGGCCCCGGCGGCCCCGGCGGCCACCGCATCTTCGGCCGGGGCGGCCTGCGGCTGGTGCTGCTGCAACTGATCGCCGACGCGCCGCGCCACGGCTACGAACTCATCAAGGCCATCGAGGAACGCCTCGGCGGCCGCTACAGCCCCAGCCCGGGCGTGGTCTACCCCACCCTCACCCTGCTGGAGGAAACCGGGCTGGTACAAGTGGACGCCCCCGATGCCGGCGGGCGCAAGCGCTACAGCATCACCGCCGCCGGCCAGGCCCACCTGGCCGAGCACCGAACCCTCACCGATGAACTGATGGCCCGCATGCGTGCGGGCGTGGACGGCGCGGGCCTGCGCGCCGGCCGCCCGCCGCAGGTGATGCGGGCCATCGAGAACCTCAAGCTCGCGATGCGCCTGCGGCTCGCGGGCCAACCCCTCAGCGATGAACAGGCGCACGCCTTCGCGGCCGTGCTGGACCAAGCCGCGCAACAGATTGAACGGATCTGACCGATGACCGACACCGCCGCCCTTTCCTCCACCCTCCACGGCACGGCCCCCGTGCCGCACCCCGAACGCCTGCCCCGCCGCGTGCGCCACACGCTGCGCTTCCGGCGCCTGTCGGTGCAGCGCACCGAGCGCGTCACCCCGCACCTCATCCGCATCACCTTCGGCGGTGCCGACCTGGACGGCTTCACCAGCCCCGGCTTCGACGACCACGTGAAGCTCTTCTTCCCCGACCCGGCCACCGGGCGGCTGGTCCTGCCCACCGCCGGGCCCGACGGCCCGGTGTGGCCCGAAGGCGCCAGGCCGGTGATGCGCGACTACACCCCGCACCACCACGACGCCGGCGCCGGCACGCTGCAGATCGACTTCGCCCTGCACGACGCCGGCCCCGCCACCGCCTGGGCCGAGCGCGCCGAGCCCGGCGACCTGCTGGGCGTGGGCGGTCCGCGCGGCTCCTTCATCGTGCCGACCGCCTTCGACTGGCACCTGCTGGCCGGCGACGACACCGCGCTGCCCGCCATCGCCCGCCGCCTGGGCGAGCTGCCGGCCGGCGCGAAGGCGCTGGTGCTGACCGAGGTCGACGGCCCGGCCGACGAAGTCCCGCTGCCGACCGCCGCCGACGCCGAGGTCGTGTGGGTGCACCGGGCCGCCGCGCCGGCCGGCGCCTCAGAGCCGCCGCTGCTGGCCGCCCTGCGCAGCACGCCGCTGCCCAGCGGCGACTTCCACGCCTGGATCGGCTGCGAATCCGCCGCCGCCAAGGCGCTGCGCGCCCACTTGGTCGACGAATGCCGGGCCAACCCGAAGTGGATCCGCGCTTCCGGTTACTGGCGCCGTGGCGCCGCCGGCACGCACGACTCGCACGACGACTGAACACGCCCGGCAGGCAGGCGCACCTTCAAGGGGCGGCACAGGTTTCGGCCTGGCCGCCTTTCTTTTTTGAATACAAAAGATGTAAAATTTTACGCCACACAGGGAGCAGCAGGCGCACGCGGCGCAGACCGCCTTGCACCACACGATCCACGCCAAGCCACCATGACCGACCTCAGCCACTGGCAGACGTTCATGCTCATCGCCGTCATCACCCTGGGGGCGGTCGCCCTGGCCTACCGGCTCGGCGAGCGCGCCTTCACGCGGCGCCAGCAGCGCAAGCGCATCATGGCCGCGCGCGTGCGTTCGGGCCTGGTGCCGCTGGACATCCCCACCACCACCGCGCGCGCCGCGCTCGACAACCCGAGCACCGGCTTCGGCAGCACGGAATTCGGCGCCACGGGCTTCGGCACCACCGGCTTCGGTTCACCCTCCTCCGGCCATGCCTCGCTGTGGGGCCAGCTCGGCGAGGACGAGCTGAACCAGCCCATCGTGGACGAGCAGCCGCTCATCCGCATCCGCTACCTCGACATCTACGGCAAGTACGCCGAGCGCACCATCCAGGTCGAGGTGCTCGACCTGCACCGCCAGGCCATCATCGCGCGGGTCGACAACATCAACGATCCGCGCATCTTCCCGCTCAACCGCATCGCCCAGGCCCGCGACGTGCGCTCCGGCCGCCCGTTCAACCTCGGCATGTGGGTCGACGCCGTGCGCGTCGCGCGCCGGCGCCGCGAGGCGACGTCGCAGCCGGCCATGCTGGCCTGACCGGGTCGCGCCGGCCCCGCCCCTGCATCGGCGGCGAAGGGCCAACTCGCCGCAGCGCACACGCGCTGCCGACACCTCCTGCATTTGCTTACCTATTGAAACAAAAGAATAGAATTTCGTAACCCAGGGGGTGGCAGGAAGGATCCGGCATCCAAGACCGGCTTCGCGCAACGCGAATCATCGTGTCCGACTTCACCGACGGCAGCCGTTCACCATCGTCCTTGCTCTCGGGGGTTCCACCCCGGCTGTTCCTCGCCACCGGCGATACGCCGCCGCCCCTCGCCCTGCAGGGAGGGCCGGCCCCCGCGGCGGCGCGCTACCTGATCGACGACTCGCTGTCGCTGATCAACAGGACCGGCGCCTACCAGATCGCGAAGGACCTGACCGCCGAATTCGTCTCCGAATGCCTGATCCGGCGCTGGCGGCTCTTCGGGGCGGACCTTCCCGGGGGCCTGGCGCGGAAGATCCTGGCGCGCCTGCTGCTGAAAGAACTGACGACGCTGAAGGATGCCCCGGCCCTGCGCTGGCTGGACCGCGGGTGCAGGCAGCTCTTCCTCGACCCGCTGTACGTGCTGCGGGCGCGGCTGGGCCCGGCCGACATGGTGCTGTGCCATGACGTCGGCCCGCACGTCGCACCCGAGCTCTACCTTCCCTCCACTCGGGCCCTGTATGCGCGTGCGTACGCGAAGATCCAGGAGGCCAGGCCCTCCATGGTGTTCGTCAGCGAAACGTCCAGGCGCCAGTTCATCGACTGGCTCGGACAGGACTTCCCCTCGCTCACGACCATTCCCCTGTACCTGAGGCAGGGCCTGCACGCGCCGCGGCGCGAACGGGCGAAGCCCGCGCCGGACAGATTCCTGCTGTGCGTCGGCGCCCTGGAACGCCGGAAGAACCACCTCCTGACGATCGACGCCTTCGTGGCCAGTGGCCTGGCCGCGGAGGGCGTGCAACTCGTCATCTGCGGCTCCAACGGAGACCAGAAGGACGAGGTGCGGGCGGCGGCGGCCGGGCACGAAGGAATCGCGCTACTCGGCTACGTCCCGGACGAAGAACTGGCATGGCTGTACCAGCATGCCCTGGGCTTCGTCCTGCCCAGCAGGCTGGAGGGCTTCGGCATGCCCGCCCTGGAGGCGGCGGCGCACGGCCTGCCGGCGCTGATCTCCGCCGACGGCGCGCTCCACGAGGCCGTGGGCGGGATCGGGGTGGTGGTGCCCGGCGACGACATGGCGGCCGTCGCCTCGGCCATGCGGCAGATCGTCGACATGCCGGCCGAGGTGCGCGCGGCCATGTCCGCGCAGTTGAAGGCCCATGCGCAGACCCTGACCCGGAAGACCTTCCTCGACCGCTGGCGCCTGGAGATCGAGGCCTGGCTGGCCCGGTGAGCGGGCCCGGCGCACCGGCGCGGCGGCGCCTCCCCCGATAATTGCGCCTCGGGCCGCGGCCATCCGGCCACGCCTCGATCACCACGTGTCCGGCGCCAGCCTGCGCCGGCACGCTTGCCAAGAACACCAATGCCGACTAAAGGTTTCCGAGGGAAGGCGTGACGGATCCACAGCTGACGAAGCCCCCCCTTTCAGAGCACACGCCGATGATGGTGCAGTACCTGCGCCTGAAGGCCGACCATCCGGACACGCTGCTGTTCTACCGGATGGGCGATTTCTACGAACTGTTCTACGCCGACGCCGAGAAGGCCTCGCGGCTCTTGGACATCACGCTCACCACGCGCGGTCAGTCGGCCGGCGCGCCGGTGATCATGTGCGGCGTGCCCTTCCACTCGGTGGAGACCTACCTGGCCCGCCTCATCAAGCTGGGCGAGTCGGTCGCCATCTGCGAGCAGGTGGGCGAGGTCGGCGCGTCCAAGGGGCCGGTGGAGCGCAAGGTGGTGCGCGTCGTCACGCCCGGCACGCTGACCGACGCCGAGCTGCTGGCCGACAAGCGCGACGCGCTGCTGATGGCGGTGCACGCCGGCCCGCGCAACACGCTGGGCCTGGCCTGGCTGTCGGTCACGGGCGCCGAGGTGCACCTGGCCGAATGCCCGGCCGACGCGCTGGAGGCCTGGCTGGGCCGCGTGGCGCCGAGCGAGCTGTTGTACGGCGCCGAGGTCACGCCGGCCTTCGAGCAGCGCCTGAAGAACGCGCGCGAGGCCGGCGGCTTCACCCTGGCGGTGCGGCCCGCATGGCAGTTCGGCAGCGCCCTCGGCGAGCGCAAGCTGGCCGAGCAGCTGGGCGCCGCCTCGCTCGCGGCCTGGAGCGCCGACGGGCTGGAACAGGCGCACGCCGCCGCCGGCGCCCTGCTGGGCTACGCCGAGCACACGCAGGGCCGCGCGCTCACCCACCTGCAGCGCATCGTGGTCGAGCGCGACGGCGAGCTGATCGAGCTGCCCGCCGCCACCCGCCGCAACCTGGAACTGGTGCAGACGCTGCGCGGCGAGGATGCGCCGACCCTGTTCTCCCTGCTGGACACCTGCATGACGGGCATGGGCAGCCGCGCCCTGCGGCGCTGGCTGCTGGCGCCGCGGCGCGAGCGGCACGAGGCACAGCTTCGGCTGGAAGCCATCGCCGCCCTGCACGAGCCGGCCCCCGGCGAAACCGCCGCGCCGTGGAAGCGCCTGCGCGAGCAGCTGAAGAACACCAGCGACGTGGAACGCATCTCCGCCCGCGTGGCGCTGCGGCAGGTGCGCCCGCGCGAACTGGTGGCGCTCGGCCTGGCACTGCAGAAGTCGGCCCACCTGGCGCCGCTGCTGCCGGCCTCGGCGACGCTGCTGGCACACGTGGCCGAAGAACTGGCGCCGCCGCCCGGCTGCGCCCAGCTGCTGGCGGCCGCGCTGCTGCCCGAGCCGGCCGCGCTGGTGCGCGACGGCGGCGTCATCGCCACCGGGCACGACGCCGAGCTGGACGAGCTGCGCGCCATCAGCGAGAACGCCGACGGCTTCCTCATCGAGCTGGAGGCGCGCGAGCGCAACCTCACCGGCATCGCCAACCTGAAGGTGCAGTTCAACCGCGTGCACGGCTTCTACATCGAGGTGACGCAGAGTGCCCTCTCGAAGGTGCCCGACCACTACCGCCGCCGCCAGACGCTGAAGAACGCCGAGCGCTTCATCACGCCCGAACTCAAGGCCTTCGAGGACAAGGCGCTGTCGGCGCAGGAGCGCGCCCTGGCGCGCGAGAAGTGGCTGTACGAGCAACTGCTGGACGCCCTGCAGGCCCACGTGCCGGCACTGACCCGCCTGGCCGACGCGCTGGCCACGCTCGACGCCCTGTGCGCCCTGGCCGAGCGCGCCCACACGCTGGGCTGGAACGCGCCCGGCTTCGTCGCCCACCCCTGCATCGAGATCGACCAGGGCCGCCACCCGGTGGTGGAGGCGCGCCTGGCCGAGCGCTCGGCCGGCGCCTTCATCGCCAACGACACGCGCCTGGGCCCGAGCCAGCGCATGCAGGTCATCACCGGCCCCAACATGGGCGGGAAGTCCACCTACATGCGGCAGGTGGCGCTGATCGTGCTGCTGGCCTCGATGGGCTCCTTCGTGCCGGCGGCGAGCTGCCGGCTCGGGCCGGTCGACGCCATCCACACCCGCATCGGCGCGGCCGACGACCTGGCCAACGCGCAGTCCACCTTCATGATGGAGATGACCGAGGCGGCGCAGATTCTGCACGGCGCCACGCCGCAGTCGCTGGTGCTGATGGACGAGATCGGGCGCGGCACCAGCACCTTCGACGGGCTGGCGCTGGCGGCCGGCATCGCGGCGCAGCTGCACGACCGCACCCGGGCGTTCACCCTCTTCGCCACGCACTACTTCGAGCTAACCGAGTTCCCGGCCACGCACCATGCGGCGGTGAACATGCACGTGAGTGCCACCGAGTCGGGTCGCGACATCGTCTTCCTGCACGAGCTGCAGCCCGGCCCGGCCAGCCGCAGCTATGGCATCCAGGTCGCGCGGCTGGCCGGCATGCCGGCCGCGGTGGTGAACCACGCGCGGCAGGCGCTGGAAGCGCTGGAGGCGCAGCAGAGCCAGGCGCAGGCCCAGGTGGACCTGTTCGCGCCCCCGCCGGCGGCCGAGGCGCCGCAGGACAGCCCCGTAGAATCCGCGCTGGCCGCGCTCGACCCCGACGCGATGAGCCCGAGGGAAGCGCTGGACGCGCTCTACACACTCAAGAAACTGCACCAGCGCGAACGGGCCTGAGGGGGCCCGCCGCCTCTTACCCCGCCATGACGTACTGCGTAGGCATCAAACTCAACGCCGGCCTGGTGTTCCTGTCCGACTCCCGCACCAACGCGGGGGTGGACCACATCAGCACCTTCCGCAAGATGATCGTCTACGAGCAGCCGGGCGACCGCGTCATGGTGCTGCTGTCGGCCGGCAACCTCAGCATCTCGCAGTCGGTGCGCGAGATCCTGCAGGTCGAGGAGCTGCACGAGCCCGGCAGCGACACGCCCATCACCATCTGGAACGCACGCAGCATGTTCGACGCCGCGCGCGTGCTGGGCGCCGCGGTGCGCCACGTCTACGACCGCGATGCGGAGGCGCTCAAGCACGCTGGCGTGGACTTCAACGTCACCTTCGTCCTGGGCGGGCAGATCAAGGGCGAGGGGATGCGCCTGTTCCTGGTCTATTCGGCCGGCAACTTCATCGAGGCGACCACCGAGACGCCCTACTTCCAGATCGGCGAGTCGAAGTACGGCAAGCCGGTGCTCGACCGCGTGCTCACGCCCGAGACGCCGCTGGCCGAGGCCGCCAAGTGCGCGCTGGTGTCGATGGACTCGACCATGAAGTCCAACCTCTCGGTGGGCCTGCCTCTGGACCTGGTGGTCTACGAGGCCGGCAGCCTGTCGGCCGACAAGATCGTCTGCATCGACGCCGACAACCCCTACTACCGCATGATCCACAACGGCTGGGGCCAGAAGCTGCGCGAGGTGTTCGACAGCCTGGAAGACCCGGTGTGGGACGACAGCGCCACCGCGCACCCGCTGAAGATGCCGGCGGTGCGGCACGACGTGCTGCGCAAGATCTCCACGCCCGAGGAAAAGCTCATCTGAGCACCCCTGAAGGGGACCACAAGACCCGGGACGGCCCGGCGCCCTCCTGAGAAAAGCGAAGCGGCCGCCCGTGGGCGGCCGCCGGAGTCCTGCTGCGTCGCCGTGGCCGGCGTGTCAGCGGCCTCCCCGGTCCCTGCAGGCCGCGCTGCGGCGCAGCGACAGCGCCGCCAGGAAGCGCTCGGCCAGCCCCTTGGGGTTGCGGCGCAGCAGCTCGGTGGTGCAGGCGCCCACCACGCTGCCCTCGTAGCGCATCTGCACGCTCGGGAAGTAGTGGCCCAGCGAATCCCCTGCGTCCTGCAGGCAGGTTTCCAGCGAATCGAAGGCGCTTTCGTAGCAGGCGGCGTCGCCGTCGGCGCCGTCCGTCTTGATGCTGTACGCGTAACGATTGGGCCGCAGCTGATGGATATCCAGTAACAAATTCATGGCGCTCACTCGTCGGAAACGGCCTGTCAGGTCGAAAAATCGTGAACTACGCCTCCAAAACGTTACTAGGGGGCGCAAAATGAAGACGAAAGATACAAAATGTGGACTTTCCTACCAATCCCCGAAAACTGGTAGTCCTTTGGTACTAGCACCCTTTTTGGGGGGAGATACGTCTTCCCCCGGGCCGAGGAGTTGTCTTTGGAAGTGATCGAACCGGTCCGCCTGAGCCCTGCGCTGGTGGTGGACGACGAGCCTGCCGTGCGACGGCGCCTGGCAGGCGTGCTGGAGGGCATCGGCTGCAGGCCCGACGAGATCGCCACGGCCGACAACGTGGCCCGGGCGCGCGACCGCGTGAGTGAACGCCGCTTCGGCGTGGTGCTGGTGGACATCGGCCTGCCCGACGGCAGCGGCGTCGAGTTCATCGGCTGGATGCGCCAGCACCAGCCGCACATCCCCGCCGTGGTGATCTCGGCCTGGCGCACCGAGGACGTGATCGTCAGCGCCCTGCGCGCGGGCGCGATCGGCTACCTGCTCAAGGAGCGGGACGACCTGGAACTCACCCTGGCCCTGCGCAGCATCGAGCGCGGCGGCGCTCCGATCGACCCCTTCGTCGCGCGCCGCATCATGGGCCTGCTCGCCGCGCCCGCGCAGAACGACGGCCGCCCGGCGGCGCCGCAGGACGAGCCCCCCCCTGCCCTCAGCCCGCGCGAGCGCGAGATCCTGCGGCTGGTGGCCCAGGGGCTGAGCAACCGCGAGATGGCGGAGCTGCTTTCGATCTCGAAGCTGACGGTCGAATGCCACACCAAGAACATCTACCGCAAGCTGGTGGTGAACTCGCGCACCGAGGCGGTGTTCGAGGCGCGCCGGCACGGGCTGCTGTCCTGATCCGGCGCTGGGTCCTGCTGCTGGCCCTGGCGGGCCTGGCCGCGCTGCTGGCCCGGCCGGCGGCGGCCGGGGAGCTGATCGAGCTGACGCAGGCGCAGGCCGTGCGCGGCGGCTGGCACGACGCGCTGCCGCCGGCGGACGGCTGGCAGGCGGTGCAGCTGCCCGACAACTGGGCCGCGCGCTGGCCCGCGCACGACGGCGTCGTCTGGTACCGGTTCACCTGGCAGCAGCCGGCCGGCGGCGCGCCCGTGACCCTCATGCTCCCCTGGATCAACATGGCCGGCAGCGTGTACGTCAACGACATCGAGCTGCACCGCGACGCCAGCCTGCTGGAGCCGCTGACGCGCAGCTGGAACACCCCGCGTCAGTGGCTGGTCGCGCCGGCGCTGCTGCACGAGGGCGACAACACCGTGCTGGTGCGCGTGGCGGGCATGGCGGCCTACCAGGGCGGCCTGCCGCCGCTGCTGGTGGGCGATCCGGCGCTGGTGCAGGCGCGCTTCGACGAGGAGAGCCTGTGGCGCCACGACCTGCCGCTCATCGCCATGGCCGCCAGCGTGGTCATCGTCGTGCTGTTCGGCGGCCTGTGGCTGACGCGCCTGCGCGAGACGGCCTATGCCTGGTTCGCGCTGATGTCGCTGGCCTGGCTGCTCTTCGAGTTCAACCACGTCGCCACCTCGCCCTGGCCCTTCCCGGACACCGACGCCTGGCAGGCGATGAACACCTCGCTGCTGGTCTTCTTCGCCTCGGCCTTCCTGCTGTTCATGCTGCGGCTGCGGGGCTCGGACGCGCCGCTGCTGGAAGCCGCCATCTGGCTCGTCACCGCCATCGCCTGGACGGACCTGTGGAGCATGCCGCGCATCGACACCGCCCTGCACCGGGCCGTGTGGAGCAGCGTGGCCGGCGCCGCGGCGGCCGCCGCCTCCGTGGGCGTGCTGGCGGCGCGGTGGCGCAGTTCCGAAGGGCACGAATGGCTGCTGATCGTGCTGCTGCTGATCGTGCTGGCGGCGGACGCCTACGACCTGCTGGTGTTTCTCCGGTGGGTGCCGGGCACGCGCTACTACGCCGGTATCGCCTCGTGCGCGCTGCTGGTGGCGCTGGCGGTGCTGCTGGCGCGGCGCTTCACGCGGGCGCTGCGCGAGACGGAGCAGTTCAACGCCCGGCTCATCGCCCAGGTGGAAGCGGCCAAGGCCGAGCTGCGCGACACGCTGGAGCGCTCGCACGCGCTCAAGCTCATGCATGCGCGCGCCAACGAGCGGGTGGCGCTGGCCAGCGACCTGCACGACGGCCTGGGCGGCATGCTGGTGGGCAGCATCGCGTCGCTGGAGCACGCGCCGCGGCCGGTGCCGCAGGACCGCATCCTCGCCATGCTCAAGGACCTGCGCGACGACCTGCGGCTGATCCTCGACGCCACGGGCCAGCAGCCGGGCCTGCAGCCGCTGGACGACGTCATCGCCCCGCTGCGCCACCGCCTGGGCACGCTCTTCGAGGCCAACGGCGTCGTCTGCCGCTGGCACCTGCTCAACGTCGGCGACCTGACGCTCACCACCTCGCTGAACATCGGCGTGCTGCGCTTCCTGCAGGAGGCGCTGACCAACGTGCTCAAGCACAGCGGCGCGGCGCGGGTGGACGTCTACGTCACCCGCACCCGCACCCACCTGCGGCTGGACGTGCGCGACGACGGCCGCGGCTTCGTCGTGGAATCGGCGGACGCGGCGCCGGGCAACGGCCTGCGCAACATGCGCACGCGCGCCCAGCGGCTGGGCGGCGCGGTGCAGTGGCGGTCCCAGCCGGGCCGCACCGTGGTCACGCTGCTGATCGACCTGCTCTCGATGCGCTAGCCAGCGCGGGTCACTCGGCCCACTGCACCACGCCGCTCCAGGCGGTGGCCAGCACCACGATGCCGAAGGCGATGCGGTACCAGGCGAAGGGCACGAAGCTGTGGGTCGAGATGTAGCGCAGCAGCCAGCGCACGCACAGCCAGGCGCTGACGAAGGAGAACACCAGGCCGACGGCGAACAGCGGGATGTCGGCCGCCGAGAGCAGCGCCCGTTCCTTGTAGAGGCTGTAGACGCCGGCGCCGATGAGCGTGGGAATCGCCAGGAAGAAGGAGAAGTCCGTCGCCGCCTTGCGCGACAGGCCCAGCAGCATGCCGCCGATGATGGTCGAGCCGGAGCGGCTGGTGCCGGGGATCATGGCGAAGCACTGCACCAGGCCGACCTTGAGCGCGTCCCAGGGCGTCATGTCGTCCACGTGCTCCACGCGCACCGCGCCGGGCGGGCGCTTCTCGGCCCACAGGATGATGAAGCCGCCGACGATGAAGGTGGTGGCCACCACCACCGGCGTGAACAGGTGCGCCTTGATGGCCTTGCCGAACAGCAGCCCCAGCACCACCGCCGGCAGGAAGCCGATCAGCACGTTGAGCACGAAGCGCCGCGCCTTCGGCTGGCGCGGCAGCGCGACCAGCGTGGAATGGATCTTCTGCCAGTAGACCAGGATGACCGCGAAGATCGCGCCGGTCTGGATCGCGATGTCGAACACCTTGGCCTTGCCGTCGTCGAAGCCCAGCAGCGAGCCGGCGAGGATGAGGTGGCCCGTCGACGAGATCGGAAGAAATTCGGTCAGCCCTTCCACGATGCCCATGATCGCGGCCTTGACCAGCAAGACGATGTCCAAGCAGATGCTCCTTGTTCACGCAACGAAACGGGCGCCTGGCGCCCGTGTGAAGGAGCCGATTATCGCGAGCGGAAAAGTCAGGCCGCGCTCAGCCGCGCGCGCAGCGCGCGCACGGCGCTGTCCACCGTCGTCAGCACCGGCAGGCCGCTGGCCTCCTCGCAGGCGGCGCGCGCGCGGGCCATGCTGAACTGCGCCAGCGCGATGCGCGTGCAGCCGGCGGCGGCGAGGACCCTGGCCTGCGCGGCGATCAGCGCGTCGTGCCGGGCCGCGTCGCCCGCATCCAGCGCCGCCAGCGCGCCGTCGGCCAGCGCGGTGCGCAGCGGCACCGAGGCCGGGAACTCCGGCGGCATCGAGCGCAGCGTGTCGGCGAAGGTGGCGATCAAACCCAGCGGCCCCTCGCCGCGCGCCGCCTCCTCGACCATCGCCTCGTTGGGCTTGAGCACCGGCAGCGGCGCGTGCGCGCGCGCCACCGCCTCGATGCACGGGCCGAAGGCCGAGCAGGTGAAGAGGATGCCTTCGGCGCCCGTGTCCACCGCGTACTGCGCCAGCCGCGCGAAGCGTTGGTGCATCGCGGCGTCCAGGCCGCGGCCGCCGCGCGCCAGGTCGGCCGAGAGGCTGTCGTCCAGCAGGTTCATGCGCAGCGCCTGCGGCCAGTCGCGCTCGAAGGCGGCGTTGACGGGCGCGACCGAGTGCGCAAGGGCATGGATCAGGGCGATGCGGGGCATGGGCGATGCGAGCGTCAGATGCCCTTGTCGGACGGGTTGGCGAAGGCCTCCTTCGTCTCGGCGTTGAGCGGGTAGTTGATGTTGACGCCCTTGGGCGGAATGGGCGAGGTGAACCAGCGCTGGTAGAGCTTCTCCATCTCGCCGGATTTCATCATGCCGCCGACGACGCGGTCGACCAGCGCCTTGAAGGCCGGGTCGTCGCGGCGGAACATCAGCGCCTGGTTCTCGGTGCGCAGCGGCTCGCCGGTGATGACGAAGTCCTTCGGGTTCTTGGCCGTGGCGATCAGCCCGGCCAGGAGGATGTCGTCGAGCACGAAGGCCTGCGCGCGGCCGCTTTCCACCAGCAGGAAGGAGTCCGCGTGGTCCTTGCCGGCCATCGGCGTGATCTCCAGGTTGCGGCCCTTGTCGGCCTCGCGCAGCAGGCGGAAGGAGGTAGTGCCGGTGGTGGTGACCACGCTCTTGCCCTGCAGGTCGGCGATGCCGCGGATGCCCGAATCGGCCTTGACCAGCATGCGCACGTTGTAGCGGAAGATGTCGGGCGAGAAGGCCACCTGCTTCTGCCGCTCCACCAGGTTGGTGGTGGAGCCGCACTCGATGTCCACCGTGCCGTTGGCCACCAGCGGGATGCGGTTCTGCGAGGTGACGAGCTGGTAGCGGATGTCGATCTTCGGCACCTTCAGCTCGGCCTGGATGGCGTCGACGATCTTCATGCAGATGTCGATGCTGTAGCCCATCGGCTTGCCGCTGCCGTCGGTGTACGAGAAGCCGAAGGACGATTCGCGGTGGCCGAGCGTGATGGCGCCGGTGTCGCGGATCTTCTTCAGGGTGCTGCCGTCCTGCGCCGATGCAGCGAGGCTGCAGGCGGCCAGCAGGGCGGCGACGGCGAAACGGCGGGCAGGGCGAATCCGAAGCATGGCAAGGCTCCTCGTGGTGGTTGAAGGAAAAAGGGAAAGCGGGTCGGGCCGGTTCAGCCGTGGCGCGTGGCGGCATCGACCGCGGCGGCCAGCCGCTCGGCGATCTGCGCCAGGTCGGCGCGGGAGGCGATGAAGGGCGGCGCGAGCAGCACGTGGTCGCCCAGGCGGCCGTCCACCGTGCCGCCCATCGGGTAGCACAGGAGGCCGCGGGCGGTGGCCTCCTGCTTCACCCGCGCGTGCACCTTGCGCGCCGGGTCGAAGGGCGTCTTGCCGGTGCGCTCGTCCACCAGCTCGACCCCCCAGAAGAAGCCCCGGCCGCGGATGTCGCCGATATGCGGGTGCGCGCCCAGCGCCTGCCGCAGCAGCGCGCCGAAGGCCTCGCCCTCCTCGCGCACCTTGGCCAGCAGGCCGTCGCGGTGGATGACCTGCTGCACCGCCAGCGCCGCCGCGCAGGCCACCGGGTGGCCGAGGTAGGTGTGCCCGTGCTGGAAGAAGCCGCTGCCGCGCGACATGGCCTCGACGATGCGGCCCTGCGCCAGCACCGCGCCCACCGGCTGGTAGCCGCCGCCCAGGCCCTTGGCGACGGTGACGAGGTCGGGCACCACGCCCTCCTGCTCGCAGGCGTAGAGCGTGCCGGTGCGGCCCATGCCGCACATCACCTCGTCGAGGATCAGCAGCACGCCGTGGCGGTCGCAGACCTCGCGCACCGCCCGGAAGTAGCCCGGCACCGGCGCCAGCACGCCGGCGGTGGCGCCGCCCACCGTCTCGGCCACGAAGGCGATCACGCGGTCGGCACCCTGCGCCAGGATGGCCTGCTCCAGCTCGTCGGCGAGGCGCTGGCCGTACTGCTGCGCGCTTTCGTCCTCGCGCTGCTCGCGATAGGGATAGCAGGGCGACACGTGCGTGGCCGGCGCCAGCAGCGGCGCGAAGGGCTCGCGCCGCCAAGCGTTGCCGCCGACGGCCAGGGCTCCCAGCGTGTTGCCGTGGTAGCTCTGGCGGCGCGCGATGAAGTGGGTGCGCTGCGGCTGGCCAGTCTCCACGAAGTACTGCCGCGCCATCTTCAGCGCCGCCTCCACCGCCTCGGAGCCGCCGCTGACCAGGTAGGCATGGCTCACCCCCTCGGGCGCGGTGCGGACCAGTTCGTCGGCCAGCTGCTCGGCCACCTCGGTGGTGAAGAAGCTGGTGTGGGCATAGGCCAGGCGGTCGATCTGCGCATGCATGGCGGCGATCACGTCCGGATGGCCGTGGCCGAGCGAGGACACGGCGGCGCCGCCCGAGGCGTCCAGGTAGTCGCGGCCCTGCGCGTCGCGGATGAACATGCCGCTGGCGGACACGGCGACCGGCGGGGTGTGGCGCAGATGGCGGTGGAAGACGTGGCTCATGGAAATTTGTATTTGGAACTAATGTTTTGAATGAATTCTTATATGGAACATTTGTTCCGTCAATACCTGAAGCCCTGCTTTGCGATCAGGAGGTGGCTGGCTGGATGGGATGGGATGACGCAGTGCCAGCCCAGGCCCCTGCGAGGGGGCGGTGGCGCTTCGGTGGAGCGGTCGGCGCTGCGCGCCGACTCCCCTGCGATGCTCGGCGCTCCACAGGCGCGCCACCGCCCCCTCGCAGGAGCCTGGGCCTACTTCCGGGCCGTTTGACCGCCCTGCACGAGATGTACCCGGACGGCTCCACGCGCCGTGGCCGGGGGCCTGGGACGCGGGCGATTTCTGGGGCGGCGAGGAGCGCAGGCCAGGGGGCGGGCGTGCCTGCCGAAGGACAGGCACGCTTCAACCTCTGACTTGCCGCAGCTGTCTGAGCGGAGCGGTCCGAAGGAGCGCGCAGCGAGTTCTGCGGCACCGCCCCCTGGCCGAGCACCGCAGCGAAGTCGGCGCTACGCGCCGACCGCCCCAGCATGAGCCCGCGCCCCAGGCCCCCGGCCACGGCGCGCACCCCCAATCGCTCAAGCTCCCGTCAAGGCACATCGCAAAGCCCTGAAGATCACCCAGCATCGGAACACTCCCACCCACTCCGGTACATTCGTTCCAACAGCCCGCCGCCTAGCCCCGCCATGCCCACCGTCCAGGAACACATCCGCCAGCGCTTCCCCGAACTCAGCCCGGCGCTCCAGCAGATCGCCCGCTACCTGCTGGACCACCCGGCCGAGGTGGTGACGACCTCGATGCGCCGCATCGGCGTGCAGGCCGGCGCCACGCCGGCGACGCTGGTGCGCTTCGCGCAGCATTTCGGCTTCGACGGCTGGCCGCCGCTGAAGGAAGCCTTCGCCGCCGAGATGGGCCTGGGCCCGCGAGCCTACGGGGCACGGGCGCAGCAGCTGATCGGCCGCGCGCGCGAGTCGGGCCTGACGGACGAGATGTTCGAGGTGCAGCGCCGCAACCTGGAGGAAATGCAGGCGCAGCAGGGCGCGGCCGCGCTGGAACGGGCCTGCGCGCTGCTGGAGAAGGCCCCCGCCGTGCACGCCGCGGGCTTTCGCGCCTGCTACCCCATCGCCTTCGCCTTCGTCTACCTGTACCGGCTGTTCCGTCCCTCGGTGCACCTGGTGGACGGCCAGGGCGGCGCGCTGGAGATGCAGCAGCGCGCCTTCGCCAAGGGCGACGCGCTGCTGGTGACCAGCTTCGCGCCCTACTCGCGCGAGGCGCTGCAGGCCGCCGAAGCCGCGCGCGCGGCCGGCTGCAAGGTCATCGCGCTGACCGACAGCAGCACCTCGCCGCTGTCGCTACGGGCGCACGAGACGCTGCTCTTCGCCACGCACAGCCCCTCGTTCTTCCCCTCGGTGGCCGCCGGCATGGCGCTGGCCGAGGCGCTGGTGGAACTGCTGGCCAGCCGCGCCGGCAAGGCCGCCGTGCGCCGCATCGACGAGGCGGAGCGGCATCTGCACGAATCCGGCGCCTACCTCGAGGCGCCCCGCACCCGCCTCTGAGCCGGGCTAGGGCTGCTGCAGCCGCTGCAGCAGGTCCGCGGTCGGGAAGCCGTCGGCCGGCAGGCCCGCGCTGCGCTGCCAGTCGCGCAGGGCGCGGCGCGTGGCGGGGCCGGCCATGCCGTCGGGCTCGCCGGGGTCGAAGCCGCGCGCCTTCAGGGCCTGCTGCAACGCCGTCACCTGGCTGCGCGTGAGCGGCACCAGGTCGCGCGGCCAGGCGGCCTGCACGCCCGCGCCGCCCGCCAGCCGCTGTGCCAGCAGGCCGACGCCGAGCGCGTAGCTGGTGGAGTTGTTGTAGCGCAGCAGCGCGCGGTAGTTGGGGCCGACCAGGAAGGCCGGGCCGCGCGCGCCGGCGGGCAGCAGCAGTTGCGCATCGGGCAGCGCCGGCAACGCCGCGCCCGAGGCGGCCTGCACGCCCTCGGCGGCCCAGGCGCCGGCATCCTGGCGCACGCCGGCATCGGCGCGCGCCACGTCGAAGCCGGGCGGCAACCGCACCTCCAGGCCCCAGGGCTGGCCCGGCTGCCAGCCGGAGCGGGCCATGAAGTTGGCCGTGGAGGCCATCACGTCGGCCATGCTGCCCCAGATGTCGCGCCGGCCGTCGCCGTCGGCGTCGACGGCGTAGCCGAGGAAGGTCGAGGGCATGAACTGCGTCTGCCCCATCGCGCCGGCCCAGGAGCCGATCATGTGGGCGACGTCGATGTCGCGCTGGTCGAGGATGCGCAGCGCGGCCAGCAGCTCCTTGCGCGCCCAGTCGGCGCGGCGGCCGTCGAAGGCCAGCGTGGCCAGCGCATCGACGGTGGGCGTGCTGCCGTAGTTGCTGCCGTAGTTGCTCTCCATGCCCCAGATGGCGGCCAGCACCTCGGCCGGCACGCCGTAGCGCGCGGCGGCGGCGTCGGCCTGGGGCCGCACCCGCGCCAGCTGCTCCTGCCCGCGCGCGACCCGGGCATCGCTCACCGCGGTGTCGAGGTAGTCCCACACGGCGCGGGTGAACTCCGGCTGCGCGCGGTCGAGCTCGACCACCCGCGGCAGGTACTGCGCCGGGTCCAGAGCGGCCTGCAGGGTCGCCTCGCCGATGCCGGCGCCGCGCGCCTCGGCGCGGAACGCGGCCACCCAGGCGGCGAAGCCGTCGGCCGGCGCGGCCTGCGGTGGCGGCGCCTGGGAAGGTGCCGGCGGCGCCGCGGGCACGGCCGGCGAAGGGGGTGGCGCCGCGGGCGGCGTCGCCGCCGGCTGCGACGCGCAGCCGGCCAGCACGAGGACGGCCAGGCCCGCGGCCAGCCTGCCCGCAGGGAACGCGGCCCGGGACAGCCGCATCAGACGTGCCCCGTCACCGCGTGCGGGCGGTAGGGCGCCTCGAGCTGCGCGATCTCGTCCGCCGACAGCGCGACGTCCAGCGCCGCGGCCGCCTGGTCGAGCTGCCAGGTCTTGCTGGCGCCGACGATCGGCCCGGTGATGCCCTTGTGCAGCAGCCAGGCGTAGGCCAGCGTCGCGTTGCTCACGCCGCGCGCCGCGGCCAGCCGCGACAGGGCCTCCACCACGGCGAAGTCGCCTTCGTGGTAGTAGTACTTCTGCGCGATGTCGTCGGTCTGCGCGCGGCTGGTCTCGCCGGCCGTCCGGTCGTCGGCCTTGCGGTTGCCGGCCAGGAAGCCGCGCGCCAGCGGGCTCCAGGGGATCAGGCCCACGCCCTGGTCGTGGCACAGCGGGATCATCTCGCGCTCCTCCTCGCGGTAGACCAGGTTGTAGTGGTTCTGCATCGAGACGAAGCGCGTCCAGCCGTTTTCCTTGGCGACCTGCTGCGCCTTGGCGAACTGCCAGGCGAACATGCTGGAGGCGCCGATGTAGCGCACCTTGCCGCTCTTGACGATGTCGTGCAGCGCCTCCATCGTCTCCTCGATGGGCGTGTCGTGGTCCAGGCGGTGGATCTGCCACAGGTCGATGTAGTCGGTGCCGAGCCGGCGCAGCGAGTCGTCCACGGCGTGGAACAGTCGCTTGCGCGAGAGGCCGTCGGCGTTGGGCCGGCGGTCCGGCTTGGCGGCGGCGCTGTTGCCGCCCTTGAAGTCGAGCGCCACGGGGTAGTAGGCCTTGGTGGCGATCACCGTCTCCTCGCGCCGGCAGAACTCGCGCACGAACTGGCCCGTCAGCACCTCCGATTCGCCGGCCGAGTACATGTCGGCGGTGTCGAAGAAGTTGATGCCCAGCTCCACCGCGTGGCGCACCACCACGCGCGAGGGCTCCGCCTCCATCACCCACGGCCGCCACTTCGGCGTGCCGTAGGTCATCATGCCCAGGGCGATGCGGGAGACGGTCAGGCCGGTGCGGCCGAGGCGGGTGTAGTGCATGGTCGTGTCCTTGCGAGGGGATGTCAGCGGCGCGGAAACGGCGGCTGGCCGCGCCAGTAGCGGATGAGCAGCCAGCCCGCGGCCAGCCCGCCCAAATGCGCGAAGTGCGCCACGCCGGCGAAGCTGCCGGTGACGCCGAACAGCAGTTCCAGCGCACCGTACAGCGCCACGAACACCGGCGCCGGCATCGGGATGGGCGGGATCAGCGGGACGATCTTGCGCGTCGGGAACATCATGGCGAAGCCCACCAGGATGCCGAAGAGCCCGCCGGAAGCCCCTACCGTCGGGTAGACGCTGTCGCTCATTGCCGCCACCGCCAGCTGCGCCGCCGCCGCGCCGAGCACGCTGACGAAGTAGAAGACCAGCAGCCGCTTGCTGCCCCACACCCGCTCCAGGTCGGCGCCGAACATCCACAGGCCGAACATGTTGAACAGCAGGTGCGTGAAGCCGCCGTGCAGGAAGGCGTAGGTCACCAGCTGCCAGGGCGCGAAGGCTCCCGAGCCGAGGGGCCACAGCGCCAGCGACCCGGTGAGCCCCTGCACCAGGCCCTGGGCCAGGTACACGATGACGTTGGTGAGGATCAGCGCCTGGATGGCGGGAGGCAGGGAGAACATCCGTCGGGCTTTCGTCGATGAGGGAATCGGATTCAGGAAGAAGAAGACGAAGAAGGTGCGGCGGCCGGCGCCGATTCGAGCCGCAGCGTGCGCCAGGCGCACAGGCTGCCGGCCACGGCCAGCACCGTCGCGGCGCCGAACATGGCCACGAAACCGAAGCGCTGGGCCACCGCGCCGCCGGCCAGCACGCCGATCACGCCGCCGAAACCATAGCCGATCACGGTAAACAGCGCCTGACCCCGGCCCCGCAGGCTGCCGGGGAAATGACGCGACACCAGCGCGATGCAGGTGGTGTGGTGCGCCGCGAAGGACAGCGCGTGCAGCAGCTGCGCCGCCACCAGCGCCGCGAACCACTGGCCCAGCCCGGCCGTCAGCGCGAAGCGCGCCACGCCCGCCGCGCCGCACAGCAGCAGCCAGCGCGGCATGCTCGTGCGGGGCATGAAGCGGCCCTGCAGCCAGAACCAGCCGATCTCGGCCAGCACCGACAGCGCCCACAGGAAGCCGATCGTGCCCTTGCCGTAGCCCAGCGAATCCAGGTAGAGCGAGAGAAAGCCGTACACGCTGAAGTGCGCCATCACCTGGAAGAACAGCGAGGCGAGGAACCAGCGCACCGCCGGCTGGCGCAGCACCGGCCCGACCGGCGCGCGCTGCTGCGCGGCCTGGGCGGCGGGCTCGCGCGTCTCGGGCAGCCGCAGCGTGGCCAGCAGCACCAGCAGCAGCGAGCCCGAGGCCCAGGCCGGGAAGTGCCCCATGCCGAAGCGCTCGAACCACTCGCCGGCCAGCAGCACCGTGACCAGGAAGCCCGCCGAGCCGCACAGCCGGATGCGCCCGTAGCGACCCCAGTCGCCCGCCACCAGGTGCGCCATCGCGGCCTCGGTCAGCGACATCATCGAGCTGGTGTGGGTGAACATCACCAGCAGCACCGCCAGCACCCACCAGGCGCCGCCGCCATGCCACCAGAGGCCGAGCGAGCCCACCAGCGCCACCGCCGCGCTGTAGCGCAGCAGCTTGACGCGCTCGCCGGTGCGGTCCGACAGCGCGCCCCAGGCGTAGGGCGCGAACACCCGCGTGACGGACTGCACCGAGGTCAGCAGGCTGATGGTGAAGATCGGCAGCCCCAGGCTCTGCAGCCACAGCGGCAGGTAGGGGTTGAAGAAGCCGATGTGGGCGAAGTAGCTGGCCGACAGGCCGGCGAAGGCCAGCAGCGAGCGCCGGCTGGCGGCCGGGCCGGCCGGTGGCCCGGCCGTCACAGGAAGGAGGACTGCGGGCCCTCGTGCTCCGCCGTGGTGCCGCCGGCCTGGCGTGCACGCGTGCGCTCCACGTCGCCGCACTGCGCGCGGTGGCGCAGCGCGTGCTCCATCACCACCAGGGCCAGCATCGCCTCGGCGATGGGCGTGGCGCGGATGCCCACGCAGGGGTCGTGGCGGCCCTTGGTCACCACCTCCACCGGCTGGTCGTGCACGTCCACCGAGCGGCGCGGGCTGATGATGGAGCTGGTCGGCTTGATGGCGATGCTCACCTCCAGGTCCTGCCCGGTGCTGATGCCGCCCAGCACGCCGCCGGCGTTGTTGCTCTCGAAGCGCCCGCCGGGGCCGATGCTGTCGCCGTGCTGGGTGCCGCGCTGCGCCACGCTGGCGAAGCCGGCGCCGATCTCCACGCCCTTGACGGCGTTGATGCCCATCATGGCGTAGGCGATGTCGGCGTCGAGCTTGTCGAACAGCGGCTCGCCCAGGCCCGCCGGCACCCGGCTGGCCGTGACGCGGATGCGCGCGCCGCAGGAATCGCCGGCCTTGCGCAGCGCGTCCATGTAGGACTCCAGCGGCGCCACATCGGCGATGGGCGCGAAGAAGGGGTTCTGGTCGACGTGCTCCCACGAGGCGAAGGGGATCTGCAGCTCGCCGATCTGCGCCATGCAGCCGCGGAACACGGTGCCGTACTGCTCGAACAGCCACTTCTTGGCGACCGCGCCGGCCGCGACCATGGGCGCCGTCAGGCGCGCCGAGGAGCGGCCGCCGCCGCGCGGATCGCGGATGCCGTACTTCTTCCAGTAGGTGTAGTCGGCGTGGCCGGGGCGGAACTGCTGCGCGATGGCGCCGTAGTCCTTGCTGCGCTGGTCGGTGTTCTGGATCAGCAGGGCGATCGGCGTGCCGGTGGTGCGGCCCTCGTACACGCCGCTCAGGATCTGCACCGCGTCGGGCTCGTTGCGCTGGGTGACGTGGCGGCTGGTGCCGGGGCGGCGGCGGTCCAGGTCGGGCTGGATGTCGGCCTCCGCCAGCCGCAGGCCGGGCGGGCAGCCGTCGATCACGCAGCCGATCGCGGGGCCGTGCGATTCGCCGAAATTGGTGACCGCGAACAGGGTGCCGAAGGTGTTGCCGCTCATGGCGGCGGATTATCCCCACATTGCCGCGGCGCCCGCCCGGCGCGGGCCTCTAAACTGCCGGCCCTCCAGACCCACAACAACCGAGGAGAAAAGGGAATGATCAAGATCCGCTGGCCGCGCCTCGCGGCCGCCTGCCTGCTGAGCTGCGGCTTCCTGGCCCATGCCGCCGCGCCGCCGGCGCTCGAGGCCGAGCGCGAGGCCGCCTTCAAGGCGGCGCAGGCCGCGCAGCGCAAGGGCCCGGCCGACATCGCGTTGCGCGACCAAGCCCACCTGAAGCTGCCCGCCGGCTATGTGTGGGTGCCGCAGCCGGCGGCCGGCCAGCTGCTGCACGCCATGGGCAACCGCACCGACGACAGCCTGCTGGGCGCCGTCTTCCCCGCCGGCGACGCCGACTGGTTCGCCGTGGTGCGCTTCATCAAGGAAGGCTACATCCGGGACGACGACGCCAGGGACTGGAACGCGGACGACCTGCTCAAGAGCCTGCGCGAGGGCACCGAGGCCGCCAACGAGGACCGCGTCAAGCGCGGCATCACGCCCATCGAGGTGACCGGCTGGGCGCAGAAGCCGGAGTACGACGCCGGCACGCACCGGCTGGTGTGGTCGGCCCTGACGCAGGACAAGGGCGGCAGCGCCGACGACCAGGGCGTCAACTACAACACCTACGCGCTGGGCCGCGAGGGCTACGTCAGCCTCAACCTCGTCACCTCGGCGCGCGCGCTGCCGCAGTTCAAGCCCGAGGCGCAGGCGCTGCTGGCGGCCCTGCAGTACGACGACGGCAAGCGCTATGCCGACTTCGACAAGTCCACCGACAAGGTCGCAGCCTACGGCCTCACCGCGCTGGTGGCCGGCGCCGCGGCCAAGAAGCTGGGACTGCTGGCCGTCATCGCCGCCTTCCTGGCCAAGTTCGCCAAGGTGGCGGTGGTGGCCGGCGGCGCGGCCCTGTGGGGCGTGGCGAAGCTGTTCGGCAAGAAGAAGCCGACGGCCTGAGCGCGCACCGATGGTGAAGCTGCTGCTCCTGCTGCTCTCGGCCGGCAAGCTGGGCAAGCTGCTGACCACCGGCGGCACCATGCTGCTGTCGGTGGCGGCCTATGCCCTCGTCTTCGGCTGGCGCTACGCGGCCGGCTTTGTGGCGCTGATCTTCGTGCACGAGATGGGCCACTGGCTGGCGGCGCGGCAGCGCGGGCTGAAGGTCGGCGCGCCCACCTTCATCCCCTTCGTCGGCGCCTGGATCGAGCTGAAGGACCAGCCGCACGACGCCGAGACGGAGGCCTGGATCGGCTTCGCCGGCCCGCTGCTGGGCAGCCTGGCGGCGCTGGCCTGCTACTTCGTGGCGCGCGAGACGGGCAGCCGGCTGATGCTGGCCCTGTCCTACGCGGGCTTCTTCCTCAACCTGTTCAACCTGATCCCGCTCTCGCCCTTCGACGGCGGGCGCATCACGGCCGTGCTGAGCCCGCGCATCTGGCTGCTGGGCGTGCCGGTGCTGGCGGCGCTGTTCTTCTGGCGCCCGAGCCCGCTGCTGGTGCTGATGGCGCTGCTGGCGGCGCCGCAGGTGCTCAAGGCCTGGCGCTTCGACCCGCACGCGCCGGAGAACCGCGACTACTACGCCGTCAGGGGCGAGACGCGCCTGACCTACGCGCTCTGCTACATCGGCCTGCTGGCCTTCCTGGCGGTGATGGCACACGACACGCACGAGATGCTCGGCGCCCTGCGCTGAGGAGCGGCAGGCGCGTCAGCCTGCCGCCACGGCGTGCTTGTTGCCCAGCCCCAGGTAGGTGTCGATGATGCGGCGGTCGCTCAGCAGGTCGCCGGCGGCACCTTCCAGCGCCACCTTGCCGGTCTCCAGCACGTAGCCGCGGTCGGCCACCTGCAGGGCGGCGCGGGCGTTCTGCTCGACCAGCAGCACCGAGACGCCGTGCGAGCGCAGCGCGCCGACCACCTGCAGCACCTCGCGCACCACCAGCGGCGCCAGGCCCAGCGAGGGCTCGTCCAGCATCAGCAGGCGCGGCCGCGCCATCAGCGCGCGGCCGATGGCCAGCATCTGCCGCTCGCCGCCCGAGAGCGTGCTGGCCAGCTGCGCGCGGCGCTCCTTCAGGCGCGGAAAGATGGCGAACACCTCCGCCATGCGCTCGCGCTGGTCGCGCCGGCCGGTGCGCCAGCGGTAGAAACCGCCGAGCAGCAGGTTGTCCTCCACCGGCATCTCGCCGAACAGCTCGCGCCGCTCGGGCACCAGCGCCACGCCGCGCGCCACCATCGCCTCGACGCTGGGGCGCGCGATGCGCTCGCCGTCGAAGGCCAGGGTGCCGCGCGAGGGCAGCAGGCCCATGGCCGCGCTCAGCAGCGTGGTCTTGCCGGCGCCGTTGGGGCCGATCACGGTGACGATCTCGCCCTCGTCGATGTGCAGGGCGACGCCGTGCACCGCCTCGACGCTGCCGTAGGCGACGTGGAAGTCCTCCAGCGCGAAGAGACGCCGGGATGCAGGCGCAGTGCTCATGCCACCGCCTCCACGATCACCACCTGCGGCCCGGCTGCCGCCGGCGGCGCGTCGCCGCCGCCCAGGTAGGCGTCCAGCACGCGCGGGTTGCGCTGCACCTCGTCGGGCGTGCCCTCGGCGATGACGCTGCCGAACTCGAGCACCGTCACGCGGTCGGCCAGGTTCATGACGAACTCCATGTCGTGTTCCACCACCAGGATGCCCAGCCCTTCGGCGCGCAGCTGCGACAGCAGCCGCGCCAGCGCCTGCTTCTCCAGGTGGCGCAGGCCGGCGGCCGGCTCGTCCAGCAGCAGCGCCGCCGGCTGGCCCGCCAGGGCGCGCGCGATCTCGACCACGCGCTGCTGGCCCAGCGCCAGCGACGAGGCCGGCTGCGCAGCAAAGGCGCCCAGCCCGCAGCGCTCGATCTGGCGCCGCGCCTCGGCCAGCAGGTCGGCCTCCTCCGCGCGGTCCAGCCGCAGCATGGCGGCCAGCCAGCCCTTGCGCCCGCGCAGGTGCGCGCCCAGCGCGACGTTCTCCAGCACGCTGCGTTCGCCCAGCAGGCGCACGTGCTGGAAGGTGCGGCCCAGGCCGCGCGCCGCGAAGTCGCGCGACGGGCGGCCGCCCATGGCCTGGCCCAGCAGCCGCACCTGGCCCTCGGTGGGGTCGTCGACGCCGGAGATCATGTTGAAGAAGGTGCTCTTGCCGGCGCCGTTGGGGCCGATCAGCGCATGCACCTCGCCCGCGCGCAGCGTCATGTTCACGTCGTTGTTGGCCACCAGGCCGCCGAAGCGCTTGGTCACGCCGGCGGCTTCCAGCAGCAGCTCGCCGGCCGCGGGCAGCGGGCGGGTGGGCAGCGCATGGACCTCGCGCGGGGCGCGGGGGCGCTCCGGCCGCAGGACGTGCCGGCTCCAGCGCGCCAGCGTCGGCCACAGCCCCTCGGCGAAGCGCTGCAGCACCAGCACCATCAGCAGGCCGAAGACGATCTGCTCGAAGTTGCCGCTGGCGCCCAGCAGGCGTGGCAGCCAGTCCTGCAGCTGTTCCTTGAGCAGCGTGATGAGCGTGGCGCCAAGCACCGCGCCCCACAGGTGGCCGGCGCCGCCGACCACCGCCATGAAGAGGTACTCGATGCCGATGTTCAGGCCGAAGGGCGTGGGGTTCACGAAGCGCTGCATGTGGGCGTACAGCCAGCCCGACAGCGCCGCCAGCAGCGCGGCCAGCACGAACACCTTCACGCGATGGCGCGCCGTGTCCACGCCCATCGACTCGGCCATCAGCTGGCCCGACCTCAGGGCGCGGATGGCGCGGCCCTCGCGCGAGTCGAGCAGGTTGTGCAGCGCCCACAGCGCCAGCAGCAGCACCGCCCAGATCACCGGCCCGAGCATGCGCGGCGAGGCCAGCGAGACGCCGAGGAAGCTCAGCGCCGGCAGGCCGGTGATGCCGGTCTGGCCGCCGAGGAACTCGAGGTTGCCGAACAGGTAGTACAGGCTCAGGCCCCAGGCGATGGTGCACAGCGGCAGGTAGTGGCCCGAGAGCTTGACCGTGATGGCGCCCAGCCCCCAGGCCAGGGCGAAGGTGATCGCCAGGCCCAGCGCCAGCCCCAGCCAGGGCACCAGCGCCGGCGGCAGCGCGGCCAGCGCCGAGGCCGTGATCGGCGACGTGCAGACCCAGGCCGTGGCATAGGCGCCGAGCGCGACGAAGGCGGCCTGGCCGAAGGAGGTCATGCCGCCCACGCCGGTGAGCATGACCAGCCCGGCCGCCACCAGCGCGTACAGCGCGATGTAGCTGAAGACGGTGGTGGTGAAGTCGGGCAGGAAGGGCCAGGCGGCCGCCAAGGCCACGACGAACAGCAGCGTCACATGGCGGCGGGTCATTCCCTGGCCCCCACGCTCGCCGCTTCGTGTGCTTCGCTGCCCCGCAAGGGGGCCTTCGTGCCTTCGGGCGGCCGTGCGGCACGTCCCGACAAACCTCCGCGCTCCCGCGCTGTGGTGCGAGCCCCCTTCGGAGCGGCCGGGCGGGGACTCATTCCTCATCCTCCACATGCCGGCTGTGCAGCGAGCGCCACCACAGCACGGGAATGATCAGCGTGAACACCAGCACCTCCTTGAAGGCGCTCGCCCAGAAGGAGGAGAAGGACTCCAGCTGGCCCACGATCAAGGCGCCCAGCAGCGCCACCGGGTAGCTCGCCAGCCCGCCGACGATGGCGGCGACGAAGCCCTTCAGGCCGATCAGGAAGCCGGTGTCGTAGTAGACGGTAGTGATGGGCGCCACCAGCAGCCCGGCGACGGCGCCGATCAGTGCCGCCAGCGCGAAGCTCAGGTCGCCCGACAGGTCGGTGGGAATGCCCATCAGCCGCGCGCCGACGCGGTTCATCGCCACCGCGCGCAGCGCCTTGCCGACGATGGAGCGCTCGAAGAAGACGAACATCAGCACCACCAGCAGCACCGCGACGCCGACCACCACCAGCGACTGGCCCGCCACCGGGATGCCGCCGAGGTCCAGCCGCGCGTCGGAGAAGGCCGGCGTGCGCGAGCCTTCGGCCCCGAAGAACAGCAGTCCCAACCCGACCAGCACGCCGTGCAGCGCCACCGAGACGATCAGCAGGATCAGCACCTTGGCATGCGCCAGCGGCCGGAAGGCCAGCCGGTACAAGAGCGGCCCCAGCGGCGTGACCACCAGCAGCGTGGCCAGCGCCTGGCTCCACAGCGAGGCCGGCTTGCCGAGCAGCACCACCGCCGCCGCCAGCAGCGGGAAGACGACGGCCCAGGCCAGCGTGGACTTCCACTCCACCATCACGCCGCGCCGGGCGCGCCACAGCTCGACCACGATCACCAGCGCCGCCAGCACCAGCAGCAGCCACAGCGTGCCGGGCACCTTGCCGGCGCCCAGCGCCGCCATCGACAGCGCGCCGAAGGCCACCAGCTCGCCCTGCGGGATGAAGATGACGCGCGTGACCGAGAACACCAGCACCAGCGCCAGCGCCATCAGCGCGTAGATCGCGCCGTTGACGATGCCGTCCTGCCCCAGCAGCAGGGCGATCTGAAGGTCCATGTCAGTCCGTTTTCAAGGGGCCGCAGCGCGGCCGGATACACATACAGGAAGGCGGCCGGCATCCTCGCGGATGCACGGCCGCCGCAGCATGCCGCTCAGTTCGAGACGTACTTCCAGGCGCCGTTCTGGATCGTGACCATCACGCGGGCCCGGTTGTCCAGGCCCAGGTGGTCGGTCGGCGTCATGCTGAACACGCCGTGCGCCCCGGCCACTTCCTTGACGCCTTCCAGCGCGTCGCGCAGCGCGGCGCGGAACTCGGGCGTGCCCGGCTGGGCCTTCTTCAGCGCCTCGGGCACGGCCGCCTGCAGCACCAGGCCGGCGTCCCAGGCATGGCCGCCGAAGGTGGCGGTGGAGCCCTTGCCGTTGGCGCCCTCGTAGGCCGCCACGTAGGCCAGCGCGGACTTCTTCACCGGGTTGGCGTCGGGCAGTTGGTCGGCCACCAGCATCGGGCCGGCCGGCAGGATGGTGCCCTCCACGTCCTTGCCGCCGACGCGCAGGAAGTCGTTGTTCGCCACGCCGTGCGTCTGGTAGAGCTTGCCCTTGTAGCCGCGCTCGGCCAGCGTCTTCTGCGGCAGCGCCGCCGGCGTGCCGGAGCCGGCCACCAGCACCGCGTCCGGGTTGGCCGACATGATCTTCAGCGCCTGGCCCGTGACGGAGGTGTCGGTGCGCGAGTAGCGCTCGTTGGCCACCAGCTTGATGTTCTTGGCCGCGGCGGCCTTGGAGAACACGTCGTACCAGCCCTCGCCGTAGGCGTCGGAGAAGCCGATGAAGCCCACCGACTTGACGCCCTTGGCCGCCATGTAGTCGACGATGGCCTGGGCCATCATGTCGTCGTTCTGCGGCGTCTTGAAGACCCACTTCTTCTTGTCGTCCATGGGCGAGATGATCCGGGCCGAGGCGGCCAGCGTGATCATCGGCGTCTTGCCCTCGGCCACCACGTCGATCATCGCCAGCGAGTTGGGCGTGACGCTGGAGCCGATGATGACGTCGGCCTTGCTCTCGGTGATCAGCTTGCGGGTGTTGTTGACGGCGGTGGTGGTGTCGCTGGCGTCGTCGAGCACCACGTAGTTGACCTTCTGGCCGCCGATGGTCTTGGGCATCAGCGCGATGGTGTTCTTCTGCGGGATGCCGAGCGAGGCGGCCGGGCCGGTGGTCGACAGCGTGACGCCGACGGTGAGGTCGGCCCACGACAGGCCGGCCGCGCACGCGAGGGCCATGGCGGCCACAGCCTTGATCTTGAACTTCATTGGGGTTGTCTCCTTGGTGGTCGGAAGCGGATGGAAATTAATTTAATAAGTTAAGTAATTCGTTGCAATAGATTGAAACACCTAGACGCCGGTTTCCGCCTCCTGCGGAACCCTCACCTTCGGCAATCCGCCCAGGAACAGGTCGGCCACCACCGGGGCCATGTCCTCGTAGCCGAGCGGGCCCTCGGGCTTCATCCAGGTGAACATCCAGTTGACCATGCCGAACAGCAGCATCGTGAGCGGCATGCCCATGACGGTGCCTTCGAGGTCCGGCCGCAGGGCGACGACGGCGCGGGAGAAGCCGCGCACCACGGCGCGCTCCTGGTCCAGCACGCGCTGCCGGTCGTCGGCCTCCAGGAACTTCACGTCCTCGGTCAGCACCCGGTGCGCGCTCTGCGCGGTGGCGTATTCGCGCACCAGGCTCAGGATCAGCTCGCGCAGGCGCTGCTCGGCCGGCAGGCGCCGCGCCGCGACCTCCTCCACGATCGCCGCCAGCCGCGTGACGTGCGCCTCGGCGATGTTGACCAGCAGCGTGTACTTGTCCTTGTAGTAGTGGTAGAGCGTGGCCTTCGACAGGCCGCACGCCTCCGCCACCTGGTTCATCGACGTGGCCGGGTAGCCGCGCCGCGCGAACAGCAGGCCCGCCTGCGCCAGGATCATGTCGCGCTGGTCGTCGTAGCCGGCTGCCCGTCCTCTGGCCATCGTCTTCCTTTCAGTCGATCACGGCGCTGCGCGCCACTTGCGGCTCGTGAAACACAAAGGCGCGTCTGGTCGGAAGGCCGCGGAGCAGGCCATGCCGGCGACATCCGCGGAACCGGCTCTGCCGGGCCGCTGGATGTGCCCCCTCGAGGGGGTTGGCGAAGCGGAACGAAGTCCGCGAAGACTGGGGGTGTTTCATGTCACCGTTCGTCGAAGGACAGGACCACCCGCTCGGTGGTCGGGTGGGCCTGACAGGTGAGCACGAAGCCCGCCGCCACCTCAGCCTTGTCGAGCGCGAAATTGCGCTCCATGCGCACGTCGCCCTCCAGCACCTTGGCGCGGCAGGTGCCGCACACGCCGGAGGTGCAGGAGTACGGCACCTCCAGCCCGGCGGCCGAGGCGCAGTCGAGGATGCTGGGCTGGTCGCGGTGGAACTCGATCTCGCGCCGCAGGCCGTCGCGCACGATGACGATGCGGGCATGCTCCGCATCGCCCGGCCGCGCCTCGTGCATCACGGCGCCGATGCCGGCGGGCGCGCCGGGCGCGGCCTGCGCGATGCCGAAGCGCTCGATGTGGATGGCCGACTCGGGCACGCCGGCCGCGCGCAGCGCTGCCTCGGCCTCGTCGTTCATCTGGAAGGGGCCGCAGATGTAGGCGTGGTCGATGGTCCAGGCCGGCACCAGCGTGGAGAGGAAGTCGCCGATCTTCTCGCGGTCGAGCACGCCCATGCTGATCGGCGCATCGGTGTGCTCGTCGGAAAAGACATGGTGCAGCACCAGCCGCGTGAGGTAGCGGTTCTTCAGGTCCTCCAGTTCCTCCTTGAACATGGTGGAGCGCAGGTGGCGGTTGCCGTAGATCAGCGTGAAGCGGCTGCCGGGCTCGCGCGCCAGCACGGTCTTCATGATCGACAGGATCGGCGTGATGCCGCTGCCGCCGGCGATGCCGAGGTGGTGGCGGCGCTCTTCCGGCGCCAGCGGCACGAAGAAGCGGCCCTGCGGCGCCATCACGCTGATCTCGTCGCCGGGCTGGAGCTGCTCGTTGATCCAGTTGGAGAACACGCCGCCGCGCACCTTGCGCACGCCCACGCGCAGCACGCCGTCGTCCACCCCGGCGCAGATGGAGTAGGAGCGGCGCAGGTCCTGCCCCTCGATCTGCTTGCGCAGCGTGAGGTACTGGCCCTGGGTGAAGCCGAAGGTCTCGCGCAGGTCGAGGGGCACCTCGAAGCTGACGATGACCGCTTCCTGGGTGTCCGGCTCGATGGCCTTGACCTTGAGGGAATGGAACAAGGTGCTCATAGCGGCTTGAAATGCTCGAAGGGCTCGCGGCAGGCGATGCAGCGGTACAGCGCCTTGCAGGCGGTGGAGCCGAAGGCCGAGAGGCGCTCGGTGCGCTCGCTGCCGCAGCGCGGGCAGGGCACCGGCGGCGCGGCGCGGCGGCTCACGATCCGGATGGGGACGCCTTCGCTCGCCGCGGCGGCACCCGGCGGCGCGATACCGTACTCGCGCAGCTTGCGGCGGCCTTCGGCGCTGATCCAGTCGGTGGTCCAGGCTGGCGCGCGGCGCAGCGTGGCGCGCGCGGGGCCGAGGCCGGCAGCGGCCAGCGCATCGAGCACGCTCTGCTCGATGACCTCGGTGGCGGGGCAGCCGGAGTAGGTTGGCGTCAGCACCACCTCCAGCGCATCGCCCTCCTCGCGTACCTCGCGCACGATGCCGAGGTCGCACACCGACAGTGCGGGCACTTCCGGGTCCGGCACGCCGGCCAGCACGGCCCAGGCGCGCTCGACGCGTGGCGATGCAGCGACGGCCAGCGCGTTCACCACACGCCTCCGGGGTAGGCACGCTGCAGGTGCTGCATCTCGGCCAGGATGAAGCCCATGTGCTCGCTGTGCACGCCGCGCTTGCCGGTGCTGAGGAAAGGCGTCTCCGCCGGCACGGGCAGGCCGGCCTCGCCCAGCACCTCGGCCATCTGCGCCTGCCAGTCGCCTTTCAGCTCGCTCCAGCGCGGGCCCAGGCCGCTGGCGGCCGCCGCCTCGTCCACCGCGTCGTCGGCGAACAGTTCGGCGACATAGGGCCACAGCGTCTCCAGCGCGGCCAGCATGCGGCGGCGCGATTCCTCGGTGCCGTCGCCCAGGCGCACCACCCAGTCGGCGGCATGCTGCTGGTGGTAGCGCGCCTCCTTGACGGCCTTGCCGGCGATGGCGGCCAGTTCCTCGTCGCCCGATGCCTCCAGCCGCATCCACAGCAGCCGGAAGAAGGTGGCGGCCATCGCGTTGCGCAGCACGGTGAAGGCGAAGTCGCCACGCGGCAGCTCCACCAGCGTCGGGTTGCGGTAGTCGCGCTCCTCGCGCAGGAAGGCGATCTGGTCCTCGTCGTGGCCGCGGCCTTCCACGGCACCGGCATGCGCGAGCACGGCGCGTGCCTGGCCGATCAGGTCCAGCGCCATGTTGGCCAGAGCGATGTCCTCCTCCAGTACCGGCGCGTGGCCGGTCCACTCGCCCAGCCGCTGGCCGAGGATGAGCGCGGTGTCGCCGATGCGCAGCAGGTACTGCGTGGCGGCGTCGGGCGCGATGTCGATGGATGCCTGCATCACGCCGTCCCTCACATGTGGTCCACCGAGCCGGGCAGCTTGTAGAAGGTCGGGTGGCGGTACACCTTGTCCTCCATCGGGTCGAAGTACATGTCCTTGTCGCCCGGGTCGCTGGCCACGATCTGGTCGGCGCGCACCACCCACACGCTGGTGCCTTCCTGGCGGCGGGTGTAGACGTCGCGCGCCATCTGGATCGCCATCTTCGCGTCGGCCGCGTGCAGGCTGCCGCAGTGCTTGTGGTCCAGCCCGGCCTTGGTGCGCACGAACACTTCCCACAACGGCCATTCGGCGCCTGCGGCGCCGATGGCCGGCGGCAGCACGGGGCCCGAGCCCCCCCCAGCCCTCCCCTGTCCAGGGGAGGGAGCAGAAGTCACGTCCTTGGGCTTGCTCATGCGGCCTCCTTGAAGGTCTGTTCCTGCTTGGCGGCATGGGCCAGCGCGGCCTCGCGCACCCAGGCGCCGTCGTCCCAGGCCTTGACGCGCGCGGCCAGCCGCTCGCGGTTGCAGGGGCCGTGGCCACCGATCACGCGCCAGAACTCGTCCCAGTCGATGCGGCCGTAGTCGTGGTGCTGGCGCTCCTCGTTCCACTTCAGGTCCGGGTCGGGCAGCGTGACGCCGAGCACCTTGGCCTGCTCCACCGCGGCGTCGATGAACTTCTGCCGCAGTTCGTCGTTGGAGACGCGCTTGATGCCCCAGCGCATGGACTGCGCCGAGTTGGGGCTCTGGTCGTCCGGCGGGCCGAACATCATCACCGACGGCCACCACCAGCGGTTGACGGCGTCCTGCACCATCGCCTTCTGCGCCTCGGTGCCCTGCTGCATCATCACCAGCAGGCTCTCGAAGCCCTGGCGCTGATGGAAGCTCTCCTCGCGGCAGATACGCACCATCGCCCGCGCATAGGGCGCATAGGAGCAGCGGCAGATCGGCACCTGGTTCATGATGGCCGCGCCGTCCACCAGCCAGCCGATGGTGCCCACGTCGG